>Ga0102591_1000028_pt1 | contig 430715 bp, 388 predicted proteins | sample AraplaCol_mCL_r2_2_FD_76860 | JGI IMG/M metagenome (GOLD analysis project Ga0102591, IMG submission 76860) | Arabidopsis root microbial communities from North Carolina, USA - plate scrape MF_Col_mCL_r2 (SPADES assembly) (version 2) | ecosystem: Host-associated > Plants > Roots > Endosphere...
TGCCGATGTCGAGATAGACCCAGCGGACCTCGTCCGACTCGGCCTTCTTCGAGATCAGCACGACCTCGGCCTCGATCAGGCCGGCTTCGCCGACCATGCCGCGGCCCGGCTCGATGATCGTCTCGGGGAGCTGGTTGCCGAAATGCTTCGACAGCGCCCGGAAGATCGCGTCGCCATAGGACGGCACGCCCGGAATCGGCTTCAGGTAGCGCGCCGGGAAGCCGCCGCCGAGATTGACCATCGACAGCGAGATGCCACGCGTGGCGCATTCCTTGAAGATCGCCGAGGCCGAGGCCAGGGCCGAATCCCAGGCGTTCACGTTCGCCTGCTGCGAGCCGACATGGAACGAGATGCCATAGGCCAGCAGGCCCATGCGATGGCCGTGCTCGAGCACGTCCGCGGCCATCTCGGGCACGCAGCCGAACTTGCGCGAGAGCGGCCAGTCGGCGCCGGCACCGTCACAGAGGATGCGGCAGAAGATGCGCGCGTCCTTGGTGCCGGTCTTCTCGGCGGAACGGGCGACCTTCTCGACCTCGGCCGTGCAGTCGACGGCGAACAGGCGCACGCCGAGCTCCATGGCGCGCACGACGTCGCGCTCCTTCTTGATGGTGTTGCCGAAGGAGATGCGGTCGGCAGTGGCGCCGGCGGCGAGCGCGAGTTCGATCTCGACGACCGAGGCGCAGTCGAAGCAGGAGCCGAGCTTGGCGAGCAGGGCGAGCACCTCCGGCGCCGGGTTGGCCTTCACCGCGTAGAAGACGCGGGTGTCGGGCAGCGCACGGGCGAAGGCATGATAGTTCTCGCGCACGACATCGGTGTCGATGACGACGCAGGGCCCGTCCTCGCGGCGGGTACGAAGAAACTCACGGATGCGGTCGGTCATGAGACGCGACTCCCCTTCGACGCAAGCGGCGTCGATGCGATGTATCGCCGAATGAATCGTTGCCATCGCAAGGCGCTGTGGAGACGCCTGTGACAGCGGACGAGACGTCCGGACCCGAAACACCGTTCGATTGGGGAAACCCCGCACGGCCGGCAATGAAGGACAAGCCTCTTCGGTGCCGGCCTGTGGAAAGCCGGCGAGACCAAAAAAGCCCGCTCCGTCGTTGCTTTAAGCTGCGTCCCCCGTGGAGATTCGGGGTTCGCCGGTTTTGCCTCCGGCTGCTGGTCTGTGTCGGGGAACAATCTCCTTGCGGAGACTGGGAGGCGTGATTTGAGGGATGTCCATCCCCTCCATCCGTCCTCCAACCCCTGGCGGCTGTCCGGCCTCTTGTCCGGATGCCCACCGACCAGCACGCGGCCACAGGCACGTGCGAATTGGGTGAACGCGATATACGGACGCTTGCTCCGGACCACAAGTGTTTTATGCGCCTGGAGCTGCATTTTTTTGCACGGCCGATCCGCGTCCGTTCGGGAACGGGTTAACGGCAAAAAGCCCTTCGCCGGCTAGGAGTTAGCCGCGCTTCTCGCAGAAGCGGATTCTGTTGCCGAAGGGATCGGGCACCTGCAGCGTCCGGCCGCCGGGGCCGTCTTCCTCGATGCCCGGCTTGGAGTAGGTATAGCGCTTTCCGATCAGCTCGGCGTGGAGAGCGTCGATCCCCTCCATCCAGACGAAGACGGTCGAGCCCGGGCTGGCATCGCCGTGATGTTCCGAGAGATGGAGCTGCAGCCCTGAGCGGGACACCTGCATATAGAGCGGCATATTCGGCCCGAAGCGATGGTCCCAATCCATGGAGAAGCCGAGGAAATCGAGATAGAACTCCTTCGCCTTGGCCTCGTCGAAGATCCTGAGAACCGGAATCCCCATCTGGAGACTGACCGCCTCCACCGGCTTCTCCGGCGCGGCCTCGCCGATCTTCGCCGCCAGCACGTTCCAGTCGTCATAGCCGAACTGGCGCGCCACGATTTCCAGGGTTTCCGAATGGGAAAGCGGCACCTGCCGTGAAGCCATGGTGTCGCGCAGGCTCTTGGCCATCAGCTTCGCATCGCGAAAGCTACGCATCGTCGTGATCCTTTTCGCTGCGGACGGTTGGGATCGGGGCTCGCCTTGCCGATATCCGTCCACGAGTCGATCGGGATCAGGACAGGGACTTGATGGATGCGTTCACCTTGCCCTTGCGGGTGCGAGCGGCTGGCCGCATCCGGCCGGTCGCGAAGGTTGCCGCATGTTCATCTCCTGTCAATGCCGCGGGCCCTAGACCGGCCCCATTTCATGGCCTTAACTCTCGGTAGCCGCCTATTTTGCCAAGCCGAGGCGACGGGAAAACGGACCACGCATGACCACGACAGACCGCCGCCGCGTCCTGGGCGGACTTTCAGCCGCGCTTTGCCTCTCGGCGGCGCCCTCCGTCCTCCTGGCCCAGCAGCCCCAGCCTCAGCAACAGGGCCCGCAACCGCCGCCGACCCCGCAGAACGCCGCACCGCAGCCGCGCTTCGGCTTCGAGGACGTGCAGCGCCGCGCCCGCGAGATCGCCGCCGTCCCCTATGAGCCGATCGCGCCCCTGCCCGAGGCGCTGGCCAAGCTCGACTACGATTCCTGGCGCGACATCCGCTTCCGGCCGGAGCGCGCCCTGCTGGCGCAGAACGGCTCGCCCTTCCGCATGCAGATGTTCCATCCGGGCTTCCTCTTCACCCGCCCGGTCACCGTGAATGTCGTGCGCGACGGCGTGCCGATGCCGGTACCCTATGCGGCGAACCTGTTCGATTACGGCAAGGTCAAGTTCGACAAGCCGCTGCCGGTCAATCTCGGCTTCGCCGGCTTCCGCCTGCATTACCCGCTCAACGACCCCCGCGTCTTCGACGAGCTGATCTCCTTCATCGGCGCCAGTTATTTCCGCGTGCTCGGCCGCGGCCAGCGCTACGGTCTCTCGGCCCGCGGCCTTTCGATCGGCGCCGGCACGGCCGCCGAGGAATTCCCGGTCTTCCGCGAGTTCTGGGTCGAGCAGCCGGCCGCCAATGCCGAGCGCGTTATCATCCACACCCTGCTCGATTCGCCGGCCGTCACCGGCGCCTATCGCTTCACCATCTATCCCGATCTCGACACCGTCATGGAGGTCGCGGCGACACTCTATCCGCGTAGCCCCATCGAGAAGCTCGGCATCGCGCCGCTGACCTCGATGTTCTTCACCGGCGAGAACGACCGCCGCTTCTTCGACGATTTCCGCAGCGAACTGCACGATTCCGACGGGCTGATGATCCATTCCGGCAGCGGCGAATGGATCTGGCGCCCGCTACGCAATCCGAAACAGCAGGCCGTCTCCTCCTTCGTCGAGCGCAACATTCGCGGCTTCGGCCTGATGCAGCGCGACCGCACCTTCGAGCACTATCAGGACCTCGACCTCTCCTACGAGCTGCGGCCCTCCTACTGGATCGAGCCGCAGGGCGACTGGGGCGAAGGCGTCGTCGAATTGATCGAGATGCCGACGACCGACGAGACCAACGACAATATCGTCGCGCTCTGGGCGCCCAAGACGCCGCTGGAGCCGGGCAAGGAATTCTCCTTCGGCTACAAGCTGATCGCGATGCTCGATTCCAGCGACCTGCATCCGGGCGGGCGGGTGGTCAACACCTACCAGGCCAAGCCCAAGGCGCTGGGCTCGGGCGAGCCGGTGACCGCGGGCTCGCGCCGCTTCATCATCGACTTCGCCGGCGGCGATCTCGACTACTATCTGAAGCAGCCGGAGAAAGTCGAGATCGTGCCCTCGATCGCCTATGGCCGGATCGACCGCGCCTTCATCGTGCCGAACCGCAAGACCGAGGGCTTCCGCGCCTTCGTCGACGTCGTGGTCGAGCCGGGCCAGCTCGCCGAGATGCGCGCCTTCCTGCGCAGTGGCGGCAAGACGCTCACCGAAACCTGGAGCTACCCCTGGCGCGCCGAAGCGCAAGGTTGATCTGAAGGAGCCTGCACCATGGATGTCGTCGAGAATGCCGAGCAGAACCGTTTCGAGTTGTCGCTCGACGGCGGCACCGCGCTCGTGGCCTATCGCCGCGACGGCGATCGACTGGTGCTGGTCCATACCGAGGTGCCCGAGGAGTTCGGCGGGCAGGGCGTCGGCTCGAAACTCGCGAAGGGCGTCTTCGAATTGCTGCGTGCGAGCGGGCGCAAGGCCGTCGTGCGCTGCGAGTTCTTGCAGGGCTGGCTCGCGAAGCACACGGATTACAACGACGTCGTCGACGGCTGAAACCGGGCGGCAAGCCACTTCCCGCCGTCATTCAGGGGCAGCCCGCAGGCCTGAATCCAGAACCACGAACACGATGCTTCTCCAAACGTCGTCATGTTCGCCCTCGTGGCGAGCATCCACGTCTTGAGACCGCATGGCATGAAGGAAGGCGTGGATGGTCGGGACAAGCCCGACCATGACGGAGAGCCATGTTCTTGGGTTCGAGGCTCTTCGCCGACACGAAGCCTCGGAATGGCAAGTCTCAGCCCCGCTTGCGCGCCGGCTTTCTGGCCGGCTGCTTCTTGCGGCCATAGAGCTCCAGGCGATGACGGACGAGTTCATAGCCGAGCTCCGCCGCGATCCGGCGCTGCAATTCCTCGATCGCATCCGATGAGAACTCGATCACCTCGCCGGAATCGACATCGATCAGGTGGTCATGATGCTCCTGGTCGGCATGCTCGTAACGCGAGATGCCGTCCTCGAAGGCATGCCGCTCGATCGCGCCCTGCGATTCCAGCACCTTCATCGTCCGGTAGACGGTCGAGAGCGACAGGGTCGGATCATGCGCGAAGGCGCGGGTGAAGATGCCCTTCGCATCGGGATGATCGTCGGCTTCGGCCAGCACGCGCAGGATCAACCGCCGCTGCTGCGTCATGCGCAGCCCGGCGCCCTTCAACTGGCTCTCGAAAACGGCAATACGCCGGTCGGTCTCGGTCATGCCTTGCCATAGCAATGCCAACGGCCAATTGCAAAACCGGGTAAAAGAACATAATTCTCATTTGCATTAATAATGCAAATGAGTTTTAATAGCAAAAAAGACGTACCGGTTTCGAACGCCAGGAGCAGCTTTTCCGTCATTGCGAGGAGCGAAGCCCCGAAGCAACCCAGGGGCGATCGGGTCGAACCGTCCTACCCATTCCGCCGGATGGCTTCGCTGCGCTCGCCATCACCCTGCCCACCTGGGACTTTCCCCGGTTCAGAGATCCCCAGCGATCTCCGCGACCAGCTCAAAGGAACGCTTGCGCTTCTCATGGTCGAAGATCGGCGCAGTGATCATGATCTCATCGGCTTTGGTCTCGCGCACGAAGGCGCCAAGCGTGCGCTTCAGCGTCTCCGGCGACCCGATGAAGGCGTAGCGCAGCATCCCGGAGACATGCGCCTTCTCGGCAGGCGACCAGTATTGTTCGATATCGTCGATCGGCCGCTGGAGCTTGCCGCGCGCTCCCCGGACCATGCCGACGAAGCGCTGCTGCAACGAGGTCGCGAGATGGCGCGCCTCCTCGTCCGTCTCGGCGGCGACCACATTGATGCCCGGCATCGCGTGCGGTGTCGCCAGCTGCTCGGACGGCTTGAAGCGCTCGCGATAGACGGCAAGCGCCTGCATCAGCGCATCCGGCGCGAAATGCGAGGCGAAGCTGTAGGGCAAGCCGAGCTCAGCCGCGAGCTGCGCACCGAACAGGCTCGATCCGAGGATCCAGAGCGGCACGTTCAACCCCTCGCCCGGCACGGCGCGGATCGCCTGGTTCGGCCCGGCCGGCGCGAACAGCGCCTGCAGTTCAAGCACGTCCTGCGGGAAGCTGTCTGACGACATCGGGCTACGGCGCAGCGCTCGCAACGTGAGTTGGTCGGTGCCCGGCGCCCGGCCGAGGCCGAGATCGATGCGTCCCGGAAAGAGCGCTTCCAGCGTGCCGAACTGCTCGGCGATGACGAGCGGCGCATGGTTCGGCAGCATGATGCCGCCGGCGCCGACGCGGATCTTGCTGGTCGCCGCCGCGAGCTGGCCGATCACCACCGAGGTCGCGGCGCTGGCGATGCCGACCATGTTGTGATGCTCGGCCACCCAGTAGCGCGTGTAGCCGAGCGCCTCGGCATGGCGGATCAGGTCGGTGGATTTCAGCAGGGCCTCGCGCGGCCCCTCCCCTTCGACGACGGGAACAAGATCGAGGACGGAGATCGCGACCATGACGGCCCCTGCTGGTTGAGCATTTTCAAGCGAAGTGGCTACCGGTTCGCGTGAAGAAAATGCGGCGAGAAAAAAGGCCGGAGGAAACCCGGCAAAACGGCTTAGGTTCACCACATGGGAAGGCTGGTCCGCCCGGTCTAGAGGGCGGCCGGCTTCGTCATGGCGCGCCTGCGCTGGCGTTCTGGCGGAACGGGCTGGGCCCTTCCGCGTTCCCTGTGGAAGACAGCATGCCGAAGGGAGCGACCATGACCGCCACCGCCAATCCCGCCACGGAAAGCCTGCGCAAGGAGCAGAAGGAGCAGCGCAAGGCCGCGCGTGAGCACGGCAAGGATGCCGAACTCAACCGGGCCTTGAAGGACACCTTCCCTGCCAGCGACCCCGTCGCGACACAGACGCCGATCAAGCCCGGCGCCAAGGCCAAGAAGGTCTGAGGCTCAGTCGCGCTGGTGCAGCAGACGCGCACGGATCGTGCCGTCGAGGGCACGAATCTCGCGCAGGATGTCGCGCGCTTCGTTGCTCGACACGCCATCCGCCTCCATCACGACATAGCCGACCTCGCCATCTGTCTGGTAGTTCTGGGCGGCGATATTGACCTGCCGGCTGGCGAAGACGTCATTGAGCCGCCGCAGCATGCCCGGCACATTGCGCTGGACATGAATGAAGCGCGTGCCGATGGCCCGCGCCTGCAACTGAACCTGCGGGAAATTCACCGCGCCGACCGTCGAGCCGACATCGGAATAATCGACGAGCTTGCGTGCGACTTCCGCGCCGATGCGCTCCTGCGCTTCCTCGGTCGAGCCGCCGATATGCGGCGTCAGGATCACGTTAGGGAGCCCCTGCAGCGGCGTGACGAAGCGCTCGGCATTGGAGGCCGGCTCGACCGGGAAGACGTCGACGGCTGCGCCCCCCAGATGCCCGCTCTTCAGCGCCGCCGCGACCGCGTCGAGATCGACGACGGTGCCGCGCGAATTATTGATGAGATAGGCACCCTTCTTCATCGCTGCGATCTGCGCCGCACCGATCATGCCCGCCGTCTGAGCGGTTTCGGGCACATGCAGCGAGATCACATCGGCGGCGCCGAGCAGGGCGTTGAGGCTCACCGTCGGCTCGGTATTGCCGTGGCGCAGGCGATCCGTGTGATCGTAATAGATCACGCGCATACCCATCGCCTCGGCCAAGGTCGAGAGCTGGCTGCCGATATTGCCGTAGCCGACGATGCCCAGCGTCTTGCCGCGTACCTCGAAGGAGCCGTTGGCCGATTTGTCCCAACCGCCCTGATGCGCGTCACGCGAGCGGTCCGGAATGCGCCGAAGCAGCATGACGATCTCGCCGATGGTGAGCTCGGCGACGCTGCGCGTATTCGAGAACGGCGCGTTGAACACCGGCACGCCGCGCAAACGCGCCGCGTCGAGGTCGACCTGATTCGTTCCCACCGAGAAGCAGCCGACGGCGAACAACCGGTCGGCCGCAGCGAAGATTTCCGGCGTAAGCTGGGTGCGCGAGCGGATGCCGAGCACATGCACGCCCTGGATCGCCTTGAGCAAGGCCTCGCGGTCAAGCGCCTTGGGCAGCCGCTGCATGTTGCTGTAGCCGGCCTGCTCCAGGAGCTCGACGGCGGAATCGTTGATGCCTTCCAGCAGCAGGACCTTGATCCGGTCCTTCGGAAGGGAAAGGCGTTCGCTGGGGCTGGTCATGGTGGCCGCGCTCATGGAGGAGCGGTTGCTATAGTCCTCGCAGCGCGGCTGGCCAACGCCCTCGACGCAACGCTGCTACGAAAAACCGCGCAGCCGATGCAAAAACCTCATGGCTGGCCTCAGGCCTTCTCGACGACCAGCGTCGAGCCCTCGACCCTGACCACCTTGACCTCTGCGCCGGCCAGCAGCTCCGGGCCGACGATGCGCCAGGACGAATCGCCGACGCGCACGCGCCCTTCGCCGCCCGTCATCGTCGTCTCCAGCCGGAAGACCTTGCCGATGAGCTGGCGGCCGCGATCGTTGAGTCCGGTCGCGGCATCGGGCTCCTCGCTCTTGCGGCGCGTCAGAAGGCGCCCGCCGGCGACACAGGCGACGGCGAAGATCGCGAAGACGATGCAAGCCGCCTGCCAGCCGAGGCCGAAGAGGCCGACCACCGCGCCGGTGATGAGCGCCGCCAACCCCAGCCAGATCAGGAAGACGCCGGGCGCCAGCATCTCGCCGCCGATGAGCAGCAGGCCAAGGATCGCCCAGAGCCAGCCATTATGTGTCGCAAGCCAATCGGGCATCGTCCTGCCTCAGTCGCTGGTGCGCCCTGAGACCGGCACCGAGCCGGTTCCGCCCCGGCGCGACGTCACGGCCTCATCCCCGAACACGGCCTTGGTAAGCTGTGCGATGCCGCCGACCGTGCCGGCGAGCGAGGCCGCCTCGATCGGCACGATCACGACCTTGCTGTTCGGGCTCGAGGCGATCGATTTCAGCGCATCGGTATAGCGTTCGGCGATCAGGAAATTGGCCGCCTGGATATCGCCCTTGCCGATCGCCTCCGAGACCATGGCGGTGGCGGCCGCTTCCGCCTGCGCCAGCCTCTCGCGCGCCTCGGCATCGCGCAACGCCGATTCCTTGCGGCCTTCGGCGGCGAGAATCTGCGATTGCTTCTGTCCTTCGGCCTTGAGAATCTCGGCCTGGCGAAGGCCTTCGGCTTCCAAGATCGCGGCGCGCTTCTCGCGCTCGGCCTTCATCTGCCGGTTCATCGCGCCGGCGATATCGGCCGGCGGCAGGATGTCGCGGATCTCGATGCGCGTGACCTTGACGCCCCAGGGCGAGGCCGCGGCGTCCATCACACGCAGCAGTCGTTCGTTGATTTCGTCGCGATGCGACAGGAGCTGGTCGAGGTCCATCGAGCCGACGACCGTGCGGATATTGGTCATCGTCAGGACCATCAGCGCGTCGTTGAGCGAGGCGACCTCGTAGCAGGCCTTTGCGGCGTCGAGCACCTGGAAGAAGGCGGCGGCATCGATCCTGACGCCGGCATTGTCCTTGGTGATCGCCTCCTGCGAGGGAATGTCGAGCACCTGCTCCATGACATTCACCTTGTGCCCGATGCGGTCGATATAGGGCACGATCAGCCCAAGGCCGGCGCTCAGCGTCCGCGAATAGCGGCCGAAGCGCTCGACCGTGTAGTTGTAGCCTTGCGGAACGGTGCGGACACCGCGTGCGATCGTCAGGATGACCAGCGCCACGATGACGATCACGGCGATGTTGAAGCCCGACAGATCCATCTCGTCCCCCGCGGCGCCGATGCGCCATCCAGCCCATACAATCCTCAAACTGGCGTTTGCCGAGGCCGGATGCAAGCGAAGGTATCAAGGGCGAGCCACCCCGAGCAGCGGCTCGCCCAAAATCAATGTCAGCTTTGCGTCGCGTCCGTATTGCAGCGCGCCAGCATGCGCGAGGCGGCGGTCACGCCCGCGAGCGAGAACTGATAGGTGGTGACATTGCCGCGCAGCGAGCGCGCTTCGAGGGTCATGGTGCTCCCCGCGCGCATCGCCGCGAGCAGCGCGGGCTCCCGCTCCAGCCGCTCCAGCCAGGCATTGCTGCCCTCGGTGAGCATGCGGAAGCTGTCATCGCCGATCGTGACGGTGACGACCGAGTCCCGGGCGAAATCATAGCCCGTCTGGAAGCTCGATTCCGTATTCGAGGCCTTGTCACCAGTCTGGACGAAGAAGAAGACTTCGCCATGACGCAAATTCGACGGCTCCTCGGACGAGGGCTTGCTCATGATGAAGCAACGCGCCAGATCACCCTTTGCGTAAGTGGCCGCATTCCAATCCCCGAACTGACCCAGGGATGTGGGGCCCGCCGCCTGTACACCCGTACTCGTCAGAGCGACGAGGCAGGCGGCCGAAAGCGCTGTTTGGAACATGATCTCATCTCCTTTCATTGCGGCCAACTTGGAAAGGAGAGTCTTACCGAGGCGTAAATAGGACGCGAACAATCCATGCGTCGATCCAGCGCAGGACGATTGTCATTCCGGGACTTCGCGCAGTGAAGAGCCCGGAACCCACGACCGGGTGGGACACTCAACACCCCGTTGCAAGCCCCTCACCAGTCGTGGGTTCCGGGTTCGCGCCTGCGGCGCCCCCCGGAATGACAAGGGTGGTTCACCCCCCAGAAACGAAGATGCCCGGCACAGCGCCGGGCATCGGAAGACATCAGGGCGGCAATGCCTCAGGCGAACTGGCCGTGGCAGTGCTTGAACTTCTTGCCCGAGCCGCAGGGACAGGGTTCGTTGCGGCCGACCTTGCCCCAGCTTTCCGGATCGTCCGGATTGCGGTCGAGCACGGCCGTATCGGCATCGGTGGCGGCGAACTGCACACCGGTCGCGCCATAATCGCCGAAGCCCGATCCCGCGCCATCCTGCACCTGCGCCGGCGCCTGATCCTCAGGCTGGTCGAAGCGGACTTCGATGCGCGAGAGATGGCCGGTGACCTGCTGGCGCAGATGGCCGATCAGCCCGTCGAACAGCTCGAAGGCCTCCTGCTTGTATTCCTGCAGCGGGTCGCGCTGGGCGAGACCGCGCCAGCCGATGACCTGCCTGAGATGGTCGAGCGTGACCAGATGCTCGCGCCAGAGATGGTCGAGCGACTGCAGCAGCACCTGCTTCTCGACATAGGTCATGACCTCGTCGGTGTTGCGCTCGATGCGGCCGGCATAATCCTCGTCCGCGAGCTTGCGGATGCGCTCGCGAATCTCGCTGTCGGCGATGCCCTCTTCCTTGGCCCAGTCCTCGATCGGCAGATCGAGGTTGAGATGCTGGATCACCTCCTGCTTGAGGCCGGCGGTATCCCACTGCTCGGGATAGGCCTCTTCCGGAATGTGACGGGCGACGACATCCTCGACCACGCCATGGCGCATGTCGTCGATGGTCTCGCGCACGCTCGCCTGGCGCATGAAGTCGCGGCGCTGCTCGAACACGACCTTGCGCTGGTCGTTCATGACGTCGTCGTATTTCAGGATGTTCTTGCGGATGTCGAAATTGCGCGCCTCGACTTTCCCTTGCGCCTTCTCGACCGCCTTGTTGATCCAGGGATGGACGATCGCCTCGTCCTCCTTGAGGCCGAGCTTGGTCAGCATGCCGTCCATCCGGTCGGAACCGAAGATGCGCATCAGGTCGTCCTGCAAAGACAGGAAGAACTTGGAGCGGCCGGGATCGCCCTGGCGGCCGGCGCGGCCGCGCAGCTGGTTGTCGATGCGGCGGCTCTCGTGGCGCTCGGTGCCGACGATGTAGAGCCCGCCGGACTTGAGCACGCGCTGCTTGAAATCGGCGACCTCGGCGCGGATCGCGGCGGCCTTCGCGTCGCGCTCCGGGCCTTCCTCCATGCCGGCAAGATCGTGCGAGATCCGCATGTCGGCATTGCCGCCGAGCTGGATGTCGGTACCGCGGCCGGCCATGTTGGTGGCGATGGTGATCGCGCCGGGCACGCCGGCCTGCGCGACGATATAGGCTTCCTGCTCGTGGAAGCGGGCGTTCAGCACGGCGAAGGCCTTGGTCGTCTTACCCTCGCGGGCAGCAGCATAGACCGGCTCCAGCGCGGTCGGGTCGGTGAAGTCGATGAGCTTGTAGCCCGCCTTCTCCAGCATCTCGGCGATCAGCTCCGAGCGCTCGATCGAGGTGGTGCCGACCAGCACCGGCTGGCCATTCTCCTGCGCGGACTGGATCTCGCGGATGACGCCGCGGACCTTCTCCTCGAAGGTGCGATAGACCTCGTCATCCTCGTCCTTGCGGGCGACGGGAACGTTGGTCGGGATCTCGACGACCTCGAGCTTGTAGATCTGAAAGAACTCGTCGGCCTCGGTCGCCGCCGTGCCGGTCATGCCGGCGAGCTTCTGGTACAGGCGGAAATAGTTCTGGAAGGTGATCGAGGCCAGCGTCGCGTTCTCGGGCTGGACGGTGACGTGCTCCTTGGCTTCCAGCGCCTGGTGCAGGCCCTCCGAATAGCGCCGGCCCGGCATCATGCGGCCGGTGAACTCGTCGATGATCACCACTTCGTCGTTGCGGACGATGTAGTCCTTGTCGCGGGTGAACAGCGAATGCGCGCGCAACGCCTGATTGACGTGATGGACCAGCGTGACGTTATGGGCGTCATAGAGATCGCCCTCTTTCAATATTCCGGCCTCGCGCAGCAATTCCTCGATATGATCGTTGCCCGCTTCCGTCAGTGCCACGGTGCGCTGCTTCTCGTCGACCTCGTAATCGGTCGGGACGAGGCCCGGCAGAACCTTGTCGATCGAGACATAGAGATCCGACTTGTCGTCGAGCGGGCCGGAGATGATCAGCGGCGTGCGGGCTTCGTCGACCAGGATCGAGTCGACCTCGTCGACGATCGCGAAATGGTGGCCGCGCTGGCTCATCTGCGCGACGTCGTATTTCATGTTGTCGCGGAGATAGTCGAAGCCGAACTCGTTGTTCGTGCCGTAGGTGATGTCGCAGGCATAGGCGCGCTGGCGCTCCTCGTCGTCGAGCCCGTGCACGATGATGCCGACGGTCAGGCCGAGGAAGTTGTAGAGCTTGGCCATCCACTCGGCGTCGCGCCGGGCGAGATAGTCGTTGACCGTGACGACATGGACGCCCTTGCCTTCGAGCGCATTGAGATAGGTCGGCAGGGTCGCGACCAGCGTCTTGCCTTCGCCGGTCTTCATCTCGGCGATGGCGCCCTCGTGCAGCACCATGCCGCCGACGAGCTGGACGTCATAGGGCCGCTGGCCGAGCACGCGCTTGGCCGCCTCGCGCACCGTGGCGAAGGCCGGAACCAGGAGGTCGTCGAGCTTCTTGCCCTCGGCGATCTGCTTCTTGAACTCCTCGGTGCGCGCCTTCAGAGCCTCGTCGCTCAGCGCGGCGATCTCCGTCTCCAGGGCGTTGATCGCGGCGACGCGGGGCTGGTAGCCCTTGACGCGGCGGTCATTCGACGAGCCGAAGAGTTTCTTTGCGAGCGCGCCAAGCATGTTGGGCCTTTCAGGTGATGCGTTGAGCCCCCGGCCGGCGCGTATCGCTTGTCGCGCGCGAACCGGAGGTTCGGTATTCTCGAAATGCGACCGCGTGTTTAGACGCGAGCGCGGGCAGGGTCCAGCGTGCGTTTCGTCCTATCGGCAGCGAAACGGCAAGTGAATTCGGCTCCGGATGTGGGGTTTTTCCGCTCCCCTTCCAAGAGCCTGCGCTCAAGATCATCCGACGCTGCGGCATCCGGGGCGGTGCAAAGCTGCGTGATCGGCCGCCGCGGCCTCCTGAACCGCCTTGCCTTTGCCGCGTTGATCGGGCAGTGCAGCCGCCAAACCGCCTCGGTTCCGACGAAAGGCCGTCATTCATGAACTCAGCCCGTTTCATCGCCGTCCTCGGCTTCGCGCTGCTGGCGGGCCCGGCCTTCGCCCAGGCCGACAAGGTCGTCGCCAAGGTCGACGGCATCGCGATCACCGAGAAGGACGTCCAGCTCGCGACCGAGGATCTCGGCGAGCGCCTCGCCCAGCTCCCCGAGGAGCGCAAGCGCGACGAAGTCATCAACTATCTCGTCGACCTCAAGCTCGGCGCCAAGGCCGCGGCCGAAGCCAAGATCGGCGACACCCCCGATTTCGCCGCCCGCCTCGCCTATTACCGCGAGAAGGTTCTGCTCGACGAATATCTGACCCGCGAGGGCAAGAAGGCCGTCACGCCCGAAGCGGCCAAGAAGCTCTTCGACGACACCACCAAGGCGATGGCGCCCGAGGAAGAGGCCCATGCCCGTCACATCCTCGTCGAAACCGAAGACCAGGCCAAGGCTGCCGTCGCCCGGCTGAAGAAGGGCGAGGACTTCGCCAAGGTCGCGGCCGAACTCTCCAAGGACCCGGGCTCCGGCAAGGAGGGCGGCGATCTCGGCTGGTTCACCAAGGACCGTATGGTGCCGGAATTCGCCGAAGCCGCGTTCAAGCTGAAGAAGGGGGAGATTTCCGAGCCGGTGAAGAGCCAGTTCGGCTGGCATGTCATCAAGCTCGAGGACAAGCGCTCCAAGCCGCTGCCGGATTTCGCGGCGGTGAAGCCGCAGATCGACCAGTATCTGGAGCGCAAGGCCCAGCAGGACCTCGTGATTGCCATGCGCGAGAAGGCCAAGGTCGAGCGCCTCGACAAGCCGGCTGCGCCCGCCGCCCCCGCTCCGGACGCCGCCAAGCCGGCCGAGCCAAAGAAGAACTGAGCGCTTCGCTCCGTCTCACGCGATTTTGGAGGGCGGCCCTTGCGGTCGCCCTTCTTGTTTTCGTCATCGGCCTGCGGCAGAGGGCTTTCGAACGAGACGCGCTGCCCGGCGATGAGAACGATTCGCCGGTCTTCCAGCAGCGCTCCGCAGGAGGAAGTCGCGATGGCCGGCAAGGATGTCCCCGTTTCCCCGCTCGCGCCGAAGCGCCAGCCCAAGGTTCCAGCCGTGCCGGGCGTGCGCTTCGCCACCGCCGAGGCCGGCATCCGCTACAAGGGCCGACAGGATGTCTGGTTCGCGCTGCTCGACCAGGGCACGCAGGTCGCCGGAGTCTTCACCCGCTCGAAATGCCCCTCCGCCCCGGTCGACTGGTGCCGCGAGAACCTAAGCCAAGGCTCGGCCCGCGCCGTCGTCGTCAATTCCGGCAATGCCAACGCCTTCACCGGCCTGAAAGGCCGTGACGCGGTCAAGCTCACCGCCGAGATCGCCGCCAAGGCCGCCGGCTGCAAGCCCCACGAGGTCTTCATCGCCTCGACCGGCGTGATCGGCGAGCCGCTCGACGCGACCAAGTTCAAGGGCGTACTCGACGAATGCGCCAAGCGCGCCGCCGACGGGCCCTGGATCGACGCCGCCCGCGCAATCATGACCACCGACACCTTCCCGAAGGCGCTGACCCGCAAGGCCAAGATCGACGGCAAGGACGTGGTCATCGCCGGCATCGCCAAGGGCGCCGGCATGATCGCGCCGGACATGGCGACGATGCTCTCCTTCGTCTTCACCGACGCGCCGATCGCCGCCCCCGTGCTGCAGGCCCTGCTCTCCAAGGGCGTGAAAGGCTCGTTCAACGCGGTGACCGTCGACAGCGACACCTCGACCTCGGACACGCTGATGCTCTTCGCCACCGGCAAGGCCGCGGCGCGCGGCGTGCCCGCGATCACCGAAGTCAACGACACCAGGCTCTCCGGCTTCAAGCGCGCGCTCAATTCGATCCTGCTGGAACTCGCCCATCTCGTCTGCAAGGACGGCGAAGGCGCCCGGAAATTCGTCGAGGTCCGCGTCTCCGGCGCGGCTTCGGCCCGCTCGGCCAAGCGCGTCGCGCTCTCGATCGCCAATTCGCCGCTGGTCAAGACCGCCATCGCTGGCGAGGATGCGAATTGGGGCCGCGTCGTCATGGCGGTCGGCAAGGCCGGCGAGCCGGCCGATCGCGACAGGCTCGATATCGGCTTCGGCGACATCGTCGTCGCGAAGCAAGGTGCACGCGCCCCGTCCTATGACGAAGTCGCGGTCTCCGACTACATGAAGGGCGATTCGATCGTCATCACCGCCGATCTCGGCCTCGGGCGCGGCAAGGCCACGGTCTGGACCTGCGACCTGACCAAGGCCTATGTCGAGATCAATGGCGACTATCGCTCCTGAGGCATCGGCGGACCCAAGCCGCAGCTTCATCGCCGTCAATCTCGCGATCTGCGCCCTGCTCTGGGGCTCGAGCTACCTGTTCATCAAGTTGATGAGCGGGCAGGTTCCGGCGCTCGCGATCGCGGCCGGGCGCGGCCTGCTCGGTGCAGCCGCGCTGGCGCTCTGGAGCCTTGGCCGCCGGCAGAACCCGCTGCCGCGCCGCGCCGAGGTCGTGCCCTGGCTCGTGCTCGGCACCACCAATGGCTGGCTGCCGAACGTGCTCGTCGCGTATGCGCTGACGCAACTCCCCAGCGGCCCGGCTGCGATGATCCAGGCGGCGAGCCCGCTCGTCACCGCGCTCGGCGCCCATCTCTTCTTCGCCGAGGAGCGGCTGAACCGGCGCCGGGTCGGCGGCATCCTGCTCGGCATGGCAGGCGTCGCCATGCTGATCGGTCCGCGCCTGTTCGAAGGCGGCGGCACGGCGCTTAGCGTCTTTGCCATGATTGGCGCCGCGTTGAGCTACACCGCAGCCAATCTCTATGTCCGCTCGGTGCCGGCCGCGACCGGCGGACCGGCCCGGCTGGCGCTGGGGCAACAGATGTTCTCGGGCACGATCGCCACGACGCTGACCCTCGCCGTGCTTGGCCCCTCGGCCTTCCTGCCCGTGCTCGATCATCTGCCGACGATGCTGGCGCTCGGCGTGCTGGCGACGGCGATCCCGGTCACGGTGTTCATGCGCCTGATCCGGGCGGCAGGGCCGACGCGCGCGGCGATGACCGGCTATCTCGTGCCGACGGTCGCGGTGATCCTCGGCGTCGTCGTCCTGCACGAAGCATTGGAGTTGCGGCAGGTCCTCGGCGGCTGCATCATCCTGGCCGGCGTCTTCCTCGTCACGACGGCGCCGCGCAGGGTGGGGGCTTCATGAGGATCGGGACTATCGCGGCGGCCGTGCTGGCCGGCGCCGTCATGGCAGGCTGCGTCGACCGCAAGCCGGCGACCGTGGCCTTCTCAGCCGAGGAGGCCGCCTTCATCAAGAAGACTGGAACGGGCGTCATCACCGGCCATGCCTTCCGGACCAAGCCGAGCGGCGTGGTCGTCAATGCCGCCGGCCAGGTCGTGCGCCTCGTTCCCGCCACCGCCTTCGCCCGCGAGCGCTTCGCCAATTTCTACGGCAAGGGCAAATATGTCCCTCACGCCAACTATCCGCGCGAGGACGAGGTCGACCCCGGCTATTCCGAATACACCCGGACGACCAAGGCCGAGGCCAATGGCCGCTTCGCCTTCGACAAGGTCGCGCCCGGCACCTATTTCCTGACGACCCAGGTGATCTGGGGCGAGGAGACCGCCTTCACGCGCGAGGGCGGCTCGGTCTATGACAGCGTCACGCTGACGGGCAAGGAAACCGAGCCCGTCCAGGTCATCCTCTCCGGCAATTGAGTTCCCCCGTGAAGCTTCTCCTCGTCGTCGCCTGCGCCCTGATCGATGCCGATAACCGCGTCCTCGTCACGCAGCGCCCGGAAGGCAAGGCGCTGGCGGGTCTGTGGGAATTTCCCGGCGGCAAGCTCGAGGCCGGCGAGCGGCCGGAGCCGGCGCTGATCCGCGAGCTTTCCGAGGAACTCGGCATCACCGTGAAGGAAGATTGCCTCGCCCCGTTGACCTTCGCGAGCTACGCCTATCCCGAGTTCCACCTGTTGATGCCGCTCTATATCTGCCGGCGCTGGGAAGGCACGGCCATGTCCCGCGAGGGCCAGGCGCTGAAATGGGTCCGCCCCGGCAAATTGCGCGATCTCGCCATGCCGCCGGCTGACGAGCCGCTGATCCCACCCTTGATCGACCTGCTCGGCGCCTGAACTTCCCTCAATGCACGGCCGGCAGGCCGAGCGCGTCCCAGCTCTCCCTAGGGATCGGCTCGCCGACATGAAAGGCGAAGGCCGTGACGCGCTTCAAATCGGGCGAAACCGTGCAGGCGAAGCGCAGGCTGTACCAGCGCCGCCGGCTCCGGAAGGCCGCGCCCTCCGCCGTCAGGACCCGGCCTGAAAGCTTGGTACCCGACAGCGCATAGGCCGTGACGCGGTCTGGCTCGAAATCGCGCTGCCAGTCATGGATCTGGCCCATCGCCTCCAGCCCGCAGATCTGTTCGACGCGCTCGTCCGGCGCGAGCCTGGGCAGCAGCGCGACGGTCTCGCGGCTGCGCGGATCGGCCAGCACGCGTTGCGACAGCATCCGTGGCGGATGGATCATGCCGTCGGCCTCGGCCGGCGCCGGCGGCGTGCTTGGAGCGGGCGATTGCGAGGAAGGCGCAGGCTCGTCCGGCTTCGGAGGCATCTCCGGAAGCACTGGCGACGCAGGAGCTGGTGTCGAGACGATCGGCGGCGGCTTGGGCCGGCTCAGTGCCTCAAATTCCTCCTGCGTCTGCAATTCGACCTCGACGCTCTGCTCCGCGATCGGAGCGCTCTCGAAGCTCTGGATCGCGAAGGAAGCCAGCCAGACGAGCAGCGCAGCGTGCAGGATCGCGGCGACCGGCAAACCGGGAGCGGGCCTCGCGAACCGGGCCGGGAGCGCGATCGCCACGATTCAGGCCACGTTCCCGCTGCCGGCAGCCGCCGCCGATTGCATGGCCCTCGTCATCCCGGTGTTTGCCCCTGCTCCCTTGCCGGGCAACAACCGCGATCAAGCCGGCATTTTTGTGATCTCGGGCACAGGTTCCGCCACGATCTCGTCCAATCCGAGCTGGAAGCGCTCGAAACGCTGCAACTCCTCCTCGATCGCCGCCTTCAAGGCCGGCGTCTCGCAGTCGTCGAGCCAGGTCCATTGCTGCATCAGCAGCTTCCCGGCCGCGCGATCCGTCTTGAGGTCGAGCACCGCGACGACGCGCTCTCCCGCCAGCACCGGCAGGCCGAAATAGCCGTAGACCCGCTTCTCCTTGGGCAGATAGGCCTCGAAGACATGGGCGTAATCGAGCAAGAGCCTGGCCCGTTTCCGCTGGATCATCAGCGGATCGAAGGGCGAGAGGATATGGATCAACGTGTCGTCCGGCGCAGGGAGTGGCTCCAGCGCGGCCGGGCTGGTCCAGTGCTGCGTCTTGCCGGCGCCTTCCACGGCCACCGGCACCAGCTCCTTGCGCTTGACGCGGGCCGCGATGAGTTCGGCCACCGCCTTCTTGGAGGGCGCGTCGAGATGGCAGATCGAATCGAGGCTGACCAGCCCTTGCGCCGTCAGCGCCCGGTCGAGCAGATAGGCCGTGATCTGCCGCTCGCTGGCCGGCGTCGGCTTCTTCTCCCACTGGAAATGCCGGTCGAACAGTTCATAGGTCTTGACCATGCCGGCCCGCGCCGAGATCGCGAGCTCGCCATCGTAGAAGGCGCGCTCCAGCAGCCCCTTGGACGGCTTCTTGCTGGCCCAGAGATGCGCCTTCTCGATCAGCTCCTCCTCGATGTCGCGGATCGACAGCGCACCGTCCTTGCGGATGCGGCGCAGGAGCTTGCGCGTCTCCTCGCGGGCGCCGACCGCCGACCAGCGCTTCGGCTCCTCGCGATGCGCCTTCATCGCCGGAAGGAAATAGCGGATGTCGCGGGTGGGCACGTAAGCCAGCGCATGCGTCCAGTATTCGAAGACGCTTTTCGCGACCGTTTGCAGATGCGCGAGATCGGCCCGGCGATAGGCCGGGATGCGGGCATAGAGGATATGGTGGTGGCAGCGCTCGATCACGTTGATCGTGTCGATCTGGACATAGCCGAGATGCTCGATCGCGGCGCGTGCCGCCTCCGGCCCGACCCCGAAGGGATCGCGCCGGTCGAGCTGCTGGGCATGAAGCCAGAGGCGGCGGGCCTGTTCGACGGTAAGGGAAATCGGCTTGCGCGGGCGTGGAGGCATGCGGCGTAAGCTAGCCGCCCCGGCCGCGCCGGTTAAGGGGTAGGATGTGCCGCCGCTGACAGGAATTGGCGGGAGCGTGGCGATCGCCGGCCCTGCAAACGGGCCGGCCTCTCAGAATTCGCCGCTTACACCGAAGCGCGCACCGCCGAAGCTGTTGCTGGCCAGGCTGACCCCGGCATTGATCGCGACGGGGATGGCGACGTCGAGCCGATGCGCCACGGCGAAACCGGCCGCCCACTCGCCCTTGTAGGTCGCGGTAGTGCCGCTCCAGCTCGTCTTGCCGGGGCGGGACGGCATCGTCGCCGCGGTCATCGCCATGGCGGCTGCGATGCCCTGCCGCGCCTCCCGCCGCCCCTCGCGCGCATAGGCCGCGACATCGTCGATGCGCTGGTCGAGTGCAGTGAGCGCCGCCCCGACATTGGAGTAGGTGCCGCTGCGCAAGACGTAGTGCGGCCCGGTGAAATTACCGTTCGCGTCGAAGCCCGCCCCGCCGCCCAAAGCCGAGGCCGTGTTGTTGGCGACGGAACGGAGCTGGCGCAGGTTGACCGCGTCGGTGGCCTGCGTGCCGCCCGCGACATGGGTGATCTGGCGCTCGTTCCCCGCCGAGCCGATCGACAGCGCGCCTTGCGTCGAAGCGACCGTAGCTCCGCTGAAAGCCTCCGTCGCCCCAGCCAGCCCGCCCCGCAGCGCAGCCGAGCCCGCCCCCAGCGCGATGCCGCCTGCGGCCGAGACCGCGCTATCGCGCCCGATAGCCACCCCGTCCGCGGCCGTGACCGCCCCGCGCAGCCCGATCGCGACCGCGCCTGTGGCCGCGCCGGATGTCGTGGCGCCATTGCCGAAGGCGATGGCGTTCGGGTCCGCCGCGCTCGCCTTGGGGCTTGCCGTGCTGCCGAGCCCGCTGACCTCCCCGCCGCCAATGGCGATGCCGCCGGAGGCCTCGACCGTGACGCTGTCCGCCTTGAGCTTGCAGTTGCCCGGCAGGGAGACGAGATTGCCGTCCTGGTCGCGGATGCTGAGCCCGATATTCCGGCCGCTCAGGGCGTCACGCAGATTGAGATTCACGTCGCCGACGATATCGTTCAGCACGGGATCGAGCAGGCCTCCGAGCAGGCCGGACGCCGCTCCGGCCACCGGCTGCAACACCGGAAGATCGACGCCGAGCCCGGTGCAGACATCGATCAGGCCCCCGGCCTGGGCCCTGGCCAATCCGGGGAAGGCGATGGTGGCAAGCAAGGCAAGCGCAAGCGCAAGCGGACGGCGTGGCATCGGCACCCCTCCAGACAAATCCCAGGGCGGGAGTGATCGGGTGGACGCAAGAATAGGTTGTATATGGTTGCATAACTGTAAATGCACAACTTTTAGTTGTGATAGCGGTTATGAAACGACGCGCCGCCCGCCGGCCGATCGCGTGTCGGCCCGCGCCTTCGCTCAGGCATCGGGCCGAAAAGTGGAATCTACTTTCGGAAAAATCCTATGATCCAGCAATGGATTAGACCATCGTGACCGCGCCCGATAGGACGCGCGATGATCTAGGGCGCGACGATCAGCGCCCAGTAGACCTGGTATTTCGAGCCGGGCGCATAAGCCGTGGCGATGCCCATGCGCTTGGCCTTCGCATCCTTCATGACGCGGTCATGCTGGGGCGAGTCCCGCCAGCCCGAGAAAGCCTCGGCCAGGCGGCGATAGCCGGCCGAGAGGTTGGCCTCGGCGCCCGGCTGGCCCTCCCGGGCGAGGCGCGCCTTGACGGCATCGGCCTGCGCCGGCTTGTCCGATCCGGCCATGGCGGTCGCTTCGCGCTGGGCAGCCTCGACCAGTGCCGGATCGAGCACGAGCGGCCCGAGCCCGGCATTGAGCCGATAGGCCGAGATCATCGCCCGCGCCTGCTCCGTGTCGACCTGCGCCGAGGCCGAGCCGAGATCGCGGTAGAAGGCCGGCTGGGCCTGTCGCTGCGGCTCGGTGCAGCCGGCGACGCCGAGGATGGCGAGAGCGCCGGCAAGCGTGGCTGGGCAAGTCATCGCGGGCGAAGCCGCGGCGCGGCACAAAAAGCTGAGCATCCGATCATTCCTTGCTGTCATCCTTGGCGGTCTCGGGAGCCGGGGCAGAAGCGGGCTTGTTGGCCTCGGCTTCCTCCTCCTCGATCTCCTCCGCCGGCATCGGCTTGCGTGAGCGGCGCGCCGGAGCGGGCGCGGCCGGCTTCGGCGCGTCGCGCTTCACGCGGCTGCCCGCGCCGTCGCGGCGCCCCACCGCCTCGGCGATGCTGCCGAGCGAGTGCTCTACGCCTTCCAGCCCGCGCACCATCAGTTCCGGCACGGCGGCGGCCGGTTCCATCTCGGCCAAGCGCTTGTGGATCGCGAAATTCAGGTCGCTGTTGACCCGGCCCGTGATCTCGACATCGCCGACCACGCAAACGAGTTCGAAATCCATGGTCGTGGTGCCCAGTTTCTTGAACATCACGGCCGGCGGAGGCTTCTGCATCACGTCGCCATGGTTCGAGGCGACCTCGGACAGCATCGCGCGCACCTGGCCGGCATCCAGCGTCCGCGGCACCGTGAGCGCGATCAGCACGCGCCCGGTCCGGTCGTTGCGGACGCGGTTGCGCACCACGCCGGAGATCAGGTTCGAGTTCGGGACGATCACCGTCGCCCGGTCGAAGGTCGCGATCTCCGTCGAGCGGACATTGATGCGCTTGACGATGCCCTCGATATCGCCGACCAGGACCTGGTCTCCGACCCGGATCGGCCGCTCCCAGAGCAGGATCAGGCCCGAGACGAAGTTCGACACCACCGATTGCAGGCCGAAACCGATACCGACCGAGAGGGCCGACGCCACCAGCGTCAGTCGCTCCAGGCTGAGTCCCACCGCCGTGACCGTGATCGCCGCCGCGGCGATATAGCCGACATAGCCGGCGGCCGTGGTGATCGAGTTGCGCAGCCCCGGATCCATCGCGGTCGTGGGCAGGAACTGATTCTCGAGCCAGCGCTGCATCGCCCGCGTCGCGCCGATGCCCATCGCGAAGACGACGGCACCGACGACGATCGTGGAGAGCGAGACCGTGACGCCACCGACCTGGAAGCCGAAGAAGGCCGCGCGCAGCGACACCAGGAAATCGCTCGATTCCAGGCCCCAGGGCGCCAGCACCAGGAGCAGCGTCACCGCGATCAGCAGGAGCTTCAGCACGCCGACGCCGATGACCGATATCTTGTCGAGCGTGGCGGCGCGCAGGCCCATGCCCGCCTTCAGCGTAAGCGCGAAGCGCCCCTTGCCGCTGAGCAGCACGGGGACGCCGAGGTCGATGAACTGGAAGGCCAGCAGGAACAGGCAGGCGACGATGCCGACCCAGAGAGCCTGCTCGGCCAGGAAGGCGGCGAAGATGACATAACCGCTGAGCGTCGCCGCGATGATCGAGAAACCGATGATCCAGCCGAGGATGCGCACCGGCCCCAGGCTCGCGCCGTCCACCGGGACATAGGGGCCGAGGCAGGCCTCCTGCTCGACCTCTTCGTCGTCGCGGATCTGGTAGAGCCCGGCGATCAGCGCGAGCGCGAACAGGATGGCGAAGAAGGCCTTCACGATGATCGAGATGGCGAGGCCAGCGGCGATCGCCTGGAGCCAGGCCTCGAAGACCTTGCCGACCGACATCACCGCCGCGAGCGAGCCCGCGATCCAGACGACGCTGCGCGCGGTCGTGTCCATCACCTTGACGAGGCGGCGCTGCGGGCTCGACGGCGCGAACAGCGCATCGGCCAGCGCCTGCACGAAGGCAAAGAAGGCGAGGCCGGCGACGACGGCCCAGATCACCGGCTGGATGCGCGGCGGCAGCAGCCCGGTCGTATTGAGGGCCTTGTAGATCAGCCAGCTCGCCAGGACCGGTGGCGCCGCGCCGGCGACGATATGAGCGAGCGCGATATAGAGGCAATGCAGGTTGCCGGTATCCTGCGTGTTGCTGAAGCGCGCCTTGAAGCGCGGCAGATAGCGCGCCCGCGCCAGATAGAGCAGGATCGCCGCGACCAAGGCGAGCGCGACGACGGAGCCGCGCGTACCGGAAAGAGCGTCACTGACACCTTCCAGCCAGCCCCCGAAGATGTAGCCGGAGGCGCGCAGGTCTTCCGGCGCGGTCGCGATCGCGTTGGTCCAGACATCCGGATTCGCCACGGAAGGACCGGCGGCGAACAATTCCTTGGCGAAGATCTCGCGGCGCTTGTCGCCGATACTGCTCTGCAATTGCTCGGCTTGCAGCAGCGAGGCCTTGGCGAGCTTCAGGGTCTCGTCGGCATCGGCGAAGGCCTTGGCTCGCGCCTCGCGGTCACGGACGATTTCGGCGCTCTCGGCCGGCGCGTTGGCATCCGGCTTGAGACCGAGCTGATCGAGCCGGAGCTTGGCTTGGTCGACCTTCGGCGCCTGTTCATCGATGATCAGACGCAGTTGATCCAGCGAAGGCTGCAGGCGCAGGCGCTGTCGCTGTAATTCGGCGTCGCTCGGGCTCGGCGAGGCGAGCGTCGTCTCGATCTGTGCGAGATCGGCACGGACGCTGTCCAGCCGGGCCCGGAGACTACCCGGCTCTGCCGCCGTCTGGGCGAAGGACGCCCCGGCAAAGACCATGGTGACGAGGATCAGACAAGCCGCCAGGAAGCCTCGCAGGCTCGGGAACGACGCTTGCGTCCTGCGCGCTGCCATGGCGGTGCGGCCCTGTCCTTGCAGATGATTCGGCTCCGGCTCGACCCTCGGCACAGCCATGCCCGCAAGGCAAGATGAAGAGCGGAATTCGGCCGGCACGGAGCGCTCCCGAGCTTGCTGGGGAAATAGGGCGGGGAGACAGGCCCCGCCGCCTCATCCCTGCAAAACACGACCTGAAGATGGCAGAAGCGCCGCTTTCGGTCGCTTAACCCCTCAATCGCGTCCCTTGCCCTTCGCTTTGGCGCGGTTGTGATAGCTCGCATTGCCGAGCCCCGTGCCGATCGTCAGAACCGCCCAGTTCTCGACATCCTGCATCGCCGGCATCTCGCTCAAACCCTGGATCACCGCATCGTTGTGCATCACCACCTCGGTCTCGTGCTCGCCGATCTCCGGCACGAGCGCGCGGATGCTGTCGACGAGGTTGAAGCGGCTGCTTTCCCAGTTTCCGGGCAGGTTCTGCGCGCCGCGATCAATCGCGCCGTCGGGCTGGATCAGGCCGGGACAGCCGACACCGATGAAAGGCGCGACCCGCAAGCCCTCCTTTTCCGCATTGGCGATCTGCTCGCGCAGCATTTTGCCCAGCCGCTTGATCGCCTCGTCGCGGCTCGGTTCCTCGTCGGCATGGCGCCAGAGCTCGGATTTCCAGACACGCGCCTTGCCGAGGTCCGGCGCCTTCTTCTGCCGGAGCTCGACGATCCCCGCGCGGATGTTCGAGCCGCCGATATCGACGGCGACGAGGCTGTCATAGGCCTCGAATATCCACTTCGGCGCGAGATGCGCGCTGCCCACCAACCCCGCCTCGTCGGGATGATGGCTGACCGGCACAAGATCAATATCGCGCCCGTCCGTCCGCAGGATGATGGCGGCACGCGCGATCGCAAGCTCGCCGACCCGGCTCTCGCGGAAGCCGCCGCCCACAACGATGCGCTCGACCTCGGCCCAGTTCTTCAATCGCGTGAAACGGCGAATGACGAAGGCCAGCGATTGGGCGAAGCCCTCGACGGCGCTGAGAACCAGCGCAGCCTCCTTCGCATCGCCATCCTTGATCAGCGCGTCGAGTTCTTTCTTGCTGATCTCGGCGGTCTTGCCTTTCAGCGGATCGTCGCCGTTGCGCTTGAGATGGCTGCGCAGCGCGTCGAGATGCTCGATGAAGGCACCGCGGCTCGCCTTGTCCCCGACGAAGCCGTCATCGTCGCGAACCTCCAGATTGTAGCTGGTGACGACAACGGAAGGCAGTTCGCTCGCGCCATGCGGCCCGGTCGCAGCCTTGGCGGCATTGCGTGACGTCTCGGCGGTTGCCGTGGCCATGTCGTTCCCCCTCGCGGATATGGATCAGCGTAGGCAACCCATCGGCAGCGGCCACGGTTCCCCGGACGGACGATGCGCGGCACGCAATCCGCTCGCGCGCAGCCGGCTCGCCACGACGGTTGACCGCCGTCGTGATCGCCGCTCCAACAGGGGGCGAGCCGCGTCGATGCGGCCTGGGGGATGAAACGTGTCGGATCTGATCTTGCGGATGATCGTCATCGGTATCGGCGCGACGGCGCTCACCGATATCTGGGCGCAATTCCTGCGCCTCTTCGGCTTCCCCAAGCCGAACTGGGCGATGCCTGGCCGCTGGTTCGCGCATCTGCCGCGCGGTCGCGTCTGGCATGAGGACATCGCCCAATCCGAGCCCGTCGCCGGCGAACTCGCGATCGGCTGGATCTGCCATTACCTCGTCGGCATCGCCTTCGCCGGGATTGTCTTGGCCATCGCCGGGGCCGGCTGGGCCCGCAATCCGACTTTCCTGCCGGCGCTCATCGTCGGCTGGGCGACGATCGGCTGCGGCTGGTTCATCCTGCAGCCTGGCATGGGCATGGGCATCGCCGCCTCGAAGAAGGCGAACGCGAACCAGATCCGGCTGCTGAACTTCGTCAGCCACACCCTCTTCGCCATCGGCCTTTACGGCACGGCGCTGCTGACGCGCTGAAACGCCTCAGTCGAGAATACGCGTCTCGTACTGGTAGAGTTCGCGGAAGCCGAGGCTGCCATAGAGGTTGATCGCGACCGCGTTGCTCTGCTCGACCTGCAGATAGGCGCTGTGGCAATCCATCGCTGCGGCCCAGCCCATCAGGGCCTGCACGATCTTGCGGCCATAGCCATGGCCGCGATGGCCGGGATGGACGCAGATCAGGCCGATCTCCGCCATGCCGCGCTCGGCGACGCTCATCCCGAAGGCGACCGCCTCGCCCTCGACCAGCCAACTCGCGAAGGCCGCCGGCAACCTGACTTTCTCGATGATCGCCCCGAGGTTGCCGGCATGGGTCTTGATCCCGCTCTGGAGAGCAGCCACGCCCGCCGTCCATTCCTGACTCGGCCGCGCCTCGATCTGCAGTTCAGCCTCCTCGGAAGGCGACAGGCCGGCGAGCGGCGCGATCTGGCCGAAGGACTTGTCCTTGACCCGGTAGCCCCGCTCCAGCACCGCCGCGCGCGACGCCTCGGCCACCAGCGGCGTCAGGCGGATGCTCGGGGCAAGCCCGTCTGCACGATAAAGCTCCTCGATCAGGTCGAGCATCGCGCCGTCGAGCTCGGCGCCATAGCTCAACGGCGTCGCCGAATTGCCCCGGCCCGAATAGCCATTGGCGAAGCGCAGCACCCAATCGCCCACGATCAACGTCGACAGCGCCGGCCAGGCATTGATGATGCGCCGCTCGCAGCCGAGTACGAGTTCGCTGTTATCCGTCTTCGTCAGCATTTCATCCCCCCGAAGGCTTGCGCGGTGTCGGCCGCCAGCCCGGCGGCGCCATCTCAAAACCCTTGAATTCGAAAGCCGGCGCGACCGTGCAGCCGACCAAGGTCCAAGCGCCGAGCGAGGTCGCGCTCTGCCACCAGCCCGCCGGCACGACGAATTGCGGCCGCTGGCCGGCAGCAAGCTCGGTGCCGAGATGATGCGCCGAGGCGTCATGGCCGTTGGGCGAGACGGTGATGACCAGCGGCGCGCCGGCATAATGATGCCAGATCTCGGCGGCATCGACGCGGTGCCATTCCGAGGTCTCAGCCGTATCGAGAAGATAGTAGATCGCGGTCGAGAAGCCCCGTTCCTCCGGCCCGGCTACGTCGCGAAAGGTCTCGCGATAATGGCCGCCCTCGGGATGGGGCTTGAGATCGAGCAGGCGGATGACCTCCGCCGCCGTCAGCCCGTCCAGCCGCATCGTCATGCTCAGAACCGATTCTTGGCTTCGCGCAGGGCCGCGAAGACTGCGCCCGGCGCCGCGCCGGCCAGGCCCACCGCCTTCGCAAGCGCAGGCTCACCGGCGCGAAAGAACGGGTTGGTCGCCTTTTCCTCGGCGACCGTGGTCAGCGCCCAGAAGCGGCCCTCGGCTTTGGCCTTCTCGGCTTCAGTGAAGCGCGCCTTGAGCGTCTCGTTCGCGGAATCGACCGAGCGGGCGAAGCGAGCATTGGCGAGGGTGTAGTCATGGCCGCCGAGCAGCCGGGTGTCGCCCGGCAGCGCCATCAGCCGCGAGAGCGAGGTCCACATCCGCTCCATCTGGCCGGGCTGGACGCGACCGCAGCCCATGACGAAGACGACGTCGCCGACCAGCGCGAGCTTGGCGCCGCGTCCGACGAAGCTGAGATGACCGTCGGAATGGCCGGGCGTATGCCAGATCTCGAAGCTTTCGCCGCCGAAGGTCACGGCATCGCCCTCGCCGACGATCCGGTCGAGCGGCGCGCTGGTCCGCGCATCGGCCGGGCCGACGACAGTGGCGCCGGTCGCCTGCTTCACCTCGGCGACGCCCTGCGTGTGGTCGTGATGGGCATGGGTGATGAAGATGTCGCTGATCGTCCAGCCCTTCGCCTGGGCGGCGGCGAGCGTCTCGCCGGCATCGGGCACGTCGATCGCCGCGCAGGCGCCGCTGGCGGGATCATGGAGCAGCGCGCCCGCATTGTCGTTGAGTGTACGGAAGATGTGAAGGTCGAGCGGCATGGCTTCCTCCGGCAGGGTCGGCCCACCGGAACGGCAGGCGGTCATATGCCCTGCATGGGCCATGCCCGCTCGCCGATCAACCCGGCATCGCCGCAGGGCAGCCCTTGCGTTCGGGCGCCGCGCGTTCCATCTCAGGCGCCATGCCTCTCGACGTCGTCGACCTGCGCGCCTTCTATGCGAGCCCGCTCGGCCATGTGGCCCGGCGCTTCATCGGCCGGGCGATGCTGCGTTTCTGGCCGGATTGCACGCGCCAGCGCCTGCTCGGGCTGGGCTATGCGACGCCTTACCTCTCGGTGCTCGGCATGCAGGCGGAGCGCACCATCGCCTTTATGCCGGCGGCGCAGGGCGTGGTGAACTGGCCTTCACCCGGCCTCTCCGCCTCCGCTCTCGTCGAGCCAACGCTTCTGCCTTTGCCGACCGCCTCGATCGACCGCGTCGTGCTCGTCCATGCGCTGGAGGAGACGGAAAGCCCGGACGACCTGCTGGAAGAGGTCTCGCGCGTGCTCAATCCCGGCGGACGGATGATCCTCGTCGTACCCAACCGGCGCGGACTCTGGGCCCGGATGGATGGAACGCCCTTCGGCCAGGGCCGCCCCTTCAGCCGTCGCCAGCTCTCCGCCCTGATGCGCGGCGCCGAATTCTCGCCCGAACACTGGACCGAGGCGCTCTATGTTCCGCCCTTGCAGAAGCGTCTGCTGATGCGCTCGGCGCTCGTCTGGGAACAAATCGGCGCCGGACTCTCGCTGCCCTTCGCCGGCGTCCATATCATCGACGCCACCAAGCAGTTTTACCGGCGCGCGCCCTTGCGTGCGACACGGCGCAGCTTTGCGCTGAGACCCGTCCTGCTGCCGCAGGCGTCCCCGACGCCGCGTGCGGCAAACCCGCCTGTCGAGGGTCTCTAAGCCAGGAACGGGTTGACAATTTCGCCGGGGCGCGGCCAAGGTCCGCCGCTTTTCAAGCCCGGTTTCGCTGTAAACCGCCGCTCCGCCCGCTTCTGGCGCGGAATCTGAACTGGATCACGATGCGTAGCTATCTGGATTTCGAGAAACCGGTCGCCGAGCTGGAGGCGAAGGCGGATGAGCTGCGGGCCCTCGAGGCACGCGGCGACGGCATCTCCCTGTCCGAGGAGATCGGCAAGCTCGACGCCCGCGCCAGCCAGGCGCTGAAGGAGCTCTATGCCACGCTGACGCCGTGGCAGAAGACGCTGGTCGCACGCCATCCGCAGCGCCCGCATTTCAAGGATTACTGCGCCGGGCTGATCACGGAATTCACCCCGCTCGCCGGCGACCGCGCCTTTGGCGAGGACGAGGCCATCGTCGGCGGCTTCGGGCGCTTCCGTGGCGATCCCGTCTGCGTCATCGGCCAGGAGAAGGGCGACTCGACCGAAACCCGCATCCGGCACAATTTCGGCATGCCCAAGCCCGAGGGCTATCGCAAGGCCGTGCGCCTGACCGAGCTCGCCGACCGCTTCGGCGTGCCGGTGCTGAGCTTCGTCGACACGGCCGGCGCCTATCCCGGCATCGAGGCGGAGGAGCGCGGTCAGGCCGAGGCCATCGCCCGTTCGACCGAGGCCTGGCTTGGCCTGCGCAGCCCGAGCGTCGCGCTCGTCATCGGCGAAGGCGGCTCGGGGGGCGCGATCGCGATCGCCGCGGCCAGCCGCGTCATCATGATGGAACATGCGATCTATTCGGTGATCTCGCCGGAAGGCGCGGCCTCGATCCTCTGGCGCGACACCGCCCGCGCGCAGGATGCCGCGACGGGCATGAAGATCACGGCGCAGGACCTGCTGAAATTCGGCATCATCGACCGGATCGTGCAGGAGCCGACCGGCGGCGCCCATCGCGATGGCCAGGCCGCGATCAACCGCGCGGGCGATGCCATCGCCGCCGCTCTCAGCGATCTCGCCGGCCTGAGCGGCGATGACATCGTCGCGAAACGCGCCGACAAATTCCTCGCGATCGGCCGCAATCTCTGAGCAATCTCGGGAATCGAATATCTCGCACTTGCGAAAGCAATGGTCCTTTACCCGGCGTTGACCATGTGGCCAGACTCGGGAAGCCTATGGTAAGGAACCCTCAAGGCTAACGCATCTACAACGAGTCGACGGGCACAATTTGGCCGTCTTGCGAAGTCACAGGTCGCGCCCCGGCCTGCCGATCAATGGGATGACGACGTGGCAATCAAGCAACTCGCGCTCGTGGCTTTTGTTGCATTGACGCTGGCTGCCTGCGAGGAGGACCGCTACCGCGGCTCCGCGCGCCACAACATCCCGATCCCGAGCGCGACCTATGCCCTCATGTCCGAGAAGGGCATGAACAAGGACCAGCCGATCATCATCCGCTCCTACAAGAAGGAGTCGGAGTTGGAGGTCTGGAAGCGCAAGGCCGACGGTCAGTACGCCCTGCTGAAGACTTTCCCGATGTGCCGCTGGTCCGGCCAGCTCGGGCCGAAGGTCCGCGAGGGCGATCGCATGGCGCCGGAGGGCTTCTATGCCATCACGCCTCAGCAGATGAACCCGAATTCGTCCTATTACGTCTCGTTCAACATGGGCTATCCCAACGCCTATGACCGCTCCTATGGCCGCACCGGCGCGCATCTGATGGTGCACGGCGCCTGCTCTTCGGCCGGCTGCTATTCGATGACGGACGACCAGATCGGCGAGATCTACGCCCTGGTGCGCGAGGCCCAGAATGCCGGCCAGCGCGCCGTGCAGATGCAGGCCTATCCCTTCCGGATGACCGCGCAGAACCTCGCCAAGCACCGGCTCGACCCGAACATCGCCTTCTGGAAGAATCTCAAGGAAGGCTCCGACTATTTCGAGGTCATGAAGGACGAGCCGGCCGTGTCCGTCGCTGGCGGCCGCTATGTCTTCAATGGCGGCCAGGCCCCGGCCGCCGTCGCCGAGAAGCGCCGCGAGGACGATGTCCAGGTCGCGGCCCTCGTCGCCAAGGGCACGCCCGCGATCAGGCTGATCTATGACGACGGCGACCAGCACGCCTCCTTCAAGCGCGCGCTGGCCTCCAACGGCGCCGACGCCCTGAACCGCTCGGCCTCCTGGGCCTCGCGCGATGTCGGCATCAGCCGCGAGGATGCGCTAGCCTCCGGCCCGCGCGTCGTCGTTCTCGACAATGCCGGCAAGGCCAAGGCGACCATCCGCGCGGCGTCCGCCGACAACGACGCCATCCTCGCTGCAGTCGCCGCTGCGCCGGTCGAAGAGCCCGTTGCGCCCGAGGCCAAGCCCGCCATCGCGCCGCGCCCGGCCGTTGCTCCCGCCGCGACTCAGCTCGCCAAGGTCGCCCCGGGCAATGCCCAGCAGGCGCCGGTGCTGGCCAGCGCCTCCTCGACCCCGGTCGTCCCGGCCGCTCCGGCAGCCCCTGCGGAGGACAAGCCGTTCCTGCAGCGCGCCCTCAGCTTCATGCCGACCTTCGGCGGCACGGCCGATCAGGGTGTCGCTACCGCCGCGGCTCCGGTCGTCTCGGTCGTTCCGGCCTCGCCAATCACGACCAGCGCCCCGCTGCCGCCGCGCCGTGCCAACGGTCTCAAGACCTCCAGCCTCGACCAGTCGACGGCGGCCTATGCGAGCCAGCCGGCGCAGCGTTGAGACATTCATCTGGCGGCCCAGCAGGCGTGACATAATTGTCACGGGTTGGCAGATAATCCGCATTGCCTTTTTTGCAGGCGCGAAGGCCCCCGTTTCGGGGGCCTTTGCTTTTTCGCTGTGCGTTCAGCCCAAAAGCTCGCCTTGCCGGAAACCAGCCCCCGCCAGTTTGATGGCTCGATAGCGCGATCCATGCGCGGCGAGGGGTTCCTGTAGATGTCCGATCTCTTCCGTTCCTCGATACTCGGCTTGGCTCTGGCAGCCGGAATCGGCAGTGCCCAGGCCTCGGACCTGCCGAGCAAGAAGGGCGCACCGCCGGTGCCGGTCGTCCCGTCGATCACCTGGTTCGACATTGCCGTCAACGTGAAGGCCCAGACCGACTACAATTTCCGCGGCATCTCGCAGACCGACCGCAAGCCCGGCATCGGCGGCGGCGCCGAGCTGCAGATCTACAACAACCTGTTCTATCTTGGCGTCTACGGCTCGAGCGTCGATCTCGCCACGCGCCCTCCGGCTGAAATCGACTTTTACGGCGGCATCCGGCCGAAATTCGGCGACGTCGCCTTCGATCTCGGCGTGATGCAATACTATTACCCGAGCGAGAAGCAGCTGATCGACGCCACCGGCGTGTTCTGGACGCCGAAGAATACGGATTACACCGAGGTCTACGGCAAGGTTTCCTACACCTTCGCAGAAAGCCTGACGCTCGGCGCCAATGTCTTCTACGCTTGGGACTGGCTCGGCACCGGCGCCAGCGGCACCTATGCCTCGGTGACCGCCAAATACAGCCTGCCCTTCCTCGAGGGCCTCTCGGTCTCCGGCGAGTTCGGCCATTATTGGCTCGGCACCACCAATCTGGCGATCTGGTCGACGGTGCCGCCGACCAATCTCCCGGACTATAATTACTGGAATGCCGGCGTGTCCTACACCTGGAAGAACGTCACGGCGGATGTCCGCTATCACGACACCGATCTGTCGAAGAACGAATGCTTCGCGCTGACGGCCGATCCGCGCGGGATCACCAGCGGCAGCGGCCGCTCCAAGTGGTGCGGTGCAGCCGTGGTCGCCACGCTTTCCTTCGACATCACGGCGAGCAGCCTCGGTATCTTCGCGCCGAAGTGAGACATGCGCCTCGCCGCAAACGGAAAAGGCCGCCGAAAGGCGGCCTTTTCTTTTGAACCTCGACGGACCGTCAGACGATCTCGGAGACCAGCTTGGCGATCAGGCTATTGGAGAGGATGACCGGTAGGCCCGCCTCCCCTGCCTCCAGGCGATGCCGCTCGACGAAGCCCATGCAGTCCATCAGCAGGACCTGCGCGCCGCGCCCGGCGAGATCGCGTGCGGCTTCCCCGACCGAAATGCCGCCGCCGCCATACGGCGAGGCTGCGGCATAGAGCGGTGCGCGCCCGAGCGGCGCCCATTTGCCAGCCTCCGACGAAATCTGTTCGGCCAGCGGCACGATGATGCCGAGCCGGGCGCCCTGCACCAGCGCCGCCACGGTCGGCGGCAGGATGCGGTCCGGCTCGACCAGTCGCGCGCTCGCCGTCCTGAGCCTCTCGAAATGCCCGGTGCAGAGCATCAGGATCGTCGAGCAGCCCTCGGCTTCCAGAATGGCGAGCTTGGCCTGCGCCGCCGCCTCGGTGCGGGCGCGGTCGATGACCACGGCGCTGCCGTCGAGCAGCTTGGTGATCAGCACCGGCTTGCCGGCCTCGGTCGCGAAGTCGCGTTCGATCTCGGCACGGCTCAGCCCGTCGAGCACGCCGGCATGGCGCCGTGCCAGGCGCGCGTCCAGCACGTCGTCGAGGATCGGCGTGATGTCGGCGCGCGGCGCCTGGCCGATGGTCAGGGTGCCCAGCTTGCTCATGGCGATGCCTCCTCCGCAATGGAAAGGCCCCGGGACGATCGCCCCGGAGCCTGGTTCGCTTAGCGCTTCCAGAAATTCTTCGAGACGGAGTCGAAGAAGGAGAAGATCGCGTCGCCCGCGATGACGCCGGCAGCGAAGACCTCCATGTCGCCCTCGCCGCCCGCCCCGCGCAGCTTCTCCCAGATGATCCGGCAGAGGATGCCGGCCAGCACCGCCCAGCCCGCCATCGGGAAGTTGATCAAGAGGCCGGTGGCGAAGAGCACGCCGATCTGCCGCTTCGGCCCGCCGATGAACTGCAGGATCGCGCCGGGGATCGCCCAGATGAAGAGCTGCCAGGCCACGCCCGGCGCGACGCCGGCCTTGATCGTCGCGGCATAGACCTTGTCGACGGGCGCCACGAGGTTCTGGTCGAAGAAGGACTGGTAGGAGACCAGCACGACCGCACCCGCCACGACGAAGGCGAACATCGCGGCGAAGAGCTGCTGGCGACGGCCCTCCAGTTCGAAGGCGGGGTTGGCGCCATTGCCGCGCAGCAGGTAGCCGGCCTTCAGGTCGTAGCCCATATCGGCAAAGGCCGGCCCGGTCGCGGCCGAGAAGCCGACGAGCAGTGCCAGGGCCGGCATCGGGAAGCCCAGGAGCATGCCTATGATCAGCGTGATCAGCGCCACAGCGAAGGCCGGGAACCAGCCGGAATGCATCGCCGCGAGGCCGACGATCAGCTCATGCACATAGGCCGCGAAGGCGGCGTAGAGCACGAACAGGATGAGCATGCCGACCGACATGTCGGTCATCAGCCCGCCGACGATCGCGATGAACACGGCGATCACGAGATAGCCGACCGTGCCGAGCCCGAGCGCGCGCTTGACCTCGGCATCCGAGACGCCGGAAGCCGCCTCGCCGTTGGCATCGCCGCGCCGGAACAGCAGCGAAGCGACCTGCAGCAAGGCGACGAGGCCCGCGCCGATCATGAAGCCATGCGGGATATAGGCGGCCATCAGGTCGCCCTTGGGGATGATGCTGGCGAAGGTGGGGCCGCTAAAGAGCTGACCGGAATAGCCGCGCAGCAGCAGGCCGACGCCGAACATCAGCAGCGCCCAGATATTGCCGATGAAGGCGACGCCGAAGGCCGACATCGGGATGCCGGTGACGGCGGCCGAGCCGGCAAATCCGATCCAGGCCAGCGGGATCTTGATGAAGGATGCGACGACGCCCGTGCCGAAGCCGATACCCATCAGCACCGCCTTGCGGCCGCCCTCGTCGCCGGCCTTGATCGCCTCGGCCGCTGCGACGCCCGGAGGCCAGGCGCCCTGCGCCGGGAAGACGCGGGAATCGAACATCCGGTAGAGCAGATAGGCGTCGAGCAGCATGGCGAAGAAAGCGCCCGCCAGCATCGGCAGGACGAGATCCGGACGCCCGAGCAGCCAGGGGATACCGACCGGCAGGAGCAGGCTGTTGGCCGCGCCGAACGTGGCCGAGGAGATCGCGCTCTGGGCCAGGTTCTGCACATGGATCGAACGGTAACGCGCGAAGATCGCGAGCGGCACACGCGCCAGCGCCATGGCGGCGAGCGCGCCGATCAGCGACGTGTTGGCGGTGATGCCGAGCGACACCAGAAGCTGCATGCCGATGATCGCGCCGAAGACGCAGAGCACGGCGATGAGCAGCAGCGTCGCCGGCTCGAACAGGCTGGGGTGCTTCTGAGGCACCCCCTCGGTTGGATTGGTCATGCCTCAGTCCCCTCATTGGCCCCTGTCGGGCGTTTGCGTTGTTAGCCCAGTGTCTCAGGCAACCAGGATGCCGGCCTTGGCTTCGCCGACGTCCTGCGTGGCATGCGCTCCCTGCACGCCGTAATCGCGCTTGGCCGCATCCGGTGAGACCAGCCCGAGCGCGATGTCGCGGGCGATCGCCTCCCGCAAGCGCTTGGAGGCCGGGCCGTAGCCGGCGCCGCCAGCGAGCACGAGCTCGACGATCTCATGCGGCTGCCGGACCTGGACGAGCTCGCCGGTGCCGACGTCCTTCAGCACATGGCCCTGCTCGTCGATGACCCGGCCGGAAGCTCCGCCGCCGGCCTTGCCGCCGAACAGGCCCGGGATCGGGTTGTTGACCCCTTCCGGATAGAGCGAGACCAGCGTCGGCAGGCCGTCATCCGAGAGCTTGCGCAGACGCACGCGCTGGCCGAGGCCGCCGCGATGCTGGCCGGCGCCGCCGGAATCGGTGAGATAGGTCTTCTCGACCACCAGCACCGGCACCCGCGATTCGAAGGTCTCGATCGAAGTGTTCGCGGCGGAAGTCGGGTAGAGCAGGCCGGACTTGCCGTCGCCCTGGGCCGAGCCGCCCTGGCCGCCGCCGCAGAAGAGCATGTCGGAATAGGTGTCGCCGGCCGCATCCCGGCCATAGACGCTCGCCGCCACCGGCAGACCGGTGAAGGCCTGGACCTGCTTCGGCGCCGCTTCCGACAAGGCGCGGAAGATGTTCGGCGCCAGATACCAGCCGGTACGGGTGCGCAGGTTCACCGCCAGCGGCTTATCGCAGTTCAGGATCGAACCTTTGGGCGCCTCGACCGTGAAGGCGCGATAGCAGCCGGCATTGCCGCGGACATTCGGCGTCAGCATGCATTTCAGCGGATAGGTCGCATGCGCCATCGTGTAATTGAGCGTGCAGTTCAGCCCGCCCTGCGCGAGCTGCGGCGGTGCCCCGGCGAAGTCGAGATGGATCGTGTCGTCCTTCACCGTCAGCGCCAGCGGGTAATGCATCGGCGTGCCCAGCGGGTTGTTCGAGGCGGTGCCGTGATAGACCCCGTCCGGAATGGCACGGATGGCGTCGCGCATCGCTTTCTCCGAGCGACTCTGCACGACATGGGCGAGCGCCCTCAGGTCCTGCATGCCGTAATCGGTGAGGAAGGACTGCAGCCGCTCGGCGCCAATGGCGTTGGCCGCGACGAAGGAGTGCAGGTCGCCGAGCACCTGCTCGGAATTGCGCACGTTCTCGCCCAGCAGGCGCACCAGCGTCTCGTTGATCCGGCCGGCTTCGTAGAGCTTCATCGGCGGGATCTGGAAGCCTTCCTCGTAGATCTCGCGGGCCCGCAAGCTGTCCTTGGTGCCACCGATATCCGAGACATGACCGACCGTGCCCATCAGCCCGACGACGCGGTTGCCGAGGAAGACCGGCGTCACCACCGCGATGTCGAAGAGATGGCCGGCGCAGAGCCAGGGATCGTTGGTGATCAGCACGTCGCCCGGCTTCAGCGTATCGGCCGGGTAGCGCTCAAGCAGCGCCTTGACCGCGCGCGGCAGCGTCAGGTTGAACACCGGCATGGCGCGCGGCGAATGCGCCAGCGTCTCGCCTTCGGGATCGAGCAATTCGCAGGCGAAGTCCTGCGCCTCCGAGATCACCAGCGAGAAGGCGGTGCGGCAGACCGTCAGCCACATCTCCTCGACGACGTTGATCATCCGGCTCCACATGATCTCCAGCGAGATCGGATCGGCCTCGATCCGGCGCGCGGCTTCGGCCAGCGGCATATCGGCGGTGATCGTCGTCTCGGCCGCGTTCGGCTGGGCGACGTGGACGATGAGGTTCAGGACGTCGTCGATCACGACACTGTCGCCCGGCGGGACGATCGTGGTCGATTCGCGCTCCTCGATGATGGCCGGTCCCTTGACGGTGTCGCCGGCGCGCAGGGCGTAGCGGTCATAGACCGAAGCCTCGCTCCAGCCGCCCTCGAACCAGGCCTTGCGGCTGCCTTTGACCTTGTTGGTAGCGTCGCCGCCACCGGCCGCGCCGGAGAGTGAGAGCGTCGGCACCGGGCCGGCGCTGCGGACGCGGAAATTGATCGCTTCCAGCCGCGCGCCCTCATAGACCGAGGTGTAGCGGGCGGAATAGGCCTTGCTGAACGCCGCGCGGATGGCCTCCAGGCTCGACGTATCGATAGTGCCTGATGGTAGTGGCACGGAGATGTCGTGCATCTGGCCGACGAGGCGCATGTCGGCCGTGCGCTCGACCGTGACGTCGTCGGACTTCACACCGGCTTCGGTCAGGTGCTTGCGGCCTTCGACCTCGAGATCGCGGAGCACGGCATTGACGGAAGCCGCATCGAAGCCCTCGGAGAACTCGACCGGCAGCGAGCGCACCATGTCGAAGGAGAGCGGCGCGGCCAGGAAGCCGAGCGCGGAGGCCGCGCCCGAGGCCGGCGGGATGATCACCTGCTTGACGCCGAGCACGCGGGCGACATCGACCGCATGGGCCGGGCCGGCGCCGCCGAAACCGACCATGGCGTAATGACGGGGGTCCTTGCCCTTCTCGACGAGGTGGACGCGGGCGGCGGCGCCCATGCTCTCGACCACGACCTTGTGGATACCCCAGGCGGCTTCCTCGATCGAGAGGCCGAGCGGCGCAGCGACGGTCGAGACGGCCTTGCGCGCCGCCTCCAGGTCGAGCGCCATGCGCCCGCCCAGGAAGAAGCCGGGATCGTAATAGCCGAGCACGAGATTGGCGTCGGTCACGGTCGGCTTGGTGCCGCCCATGCCGTAGCAGGCCGGGCCGGGGTCGGAGCCGGCCGAATGCGGGCCGACCTTGAGCAGGCCGACCTCGTCGATCGCCGCGATCGAACCGCCGCCGGCGCCGATCTCGATCATGTCGATGACGGGCGCCTTGATCGGCAGTCCCGAGCCCTTGGCGAAACGGTTGACGCGGCCGGCCTCGAGCATCGGCGCGATCTCGGCGCGGCCATCCTCGATCATGCAGGCCTTGGCGGTGGTGCCGCCCATGTCGAAGGAGATCACGTCCTTGTGGCCGGCGAGCTCGCCGAACAGCGCCGTGGCGAGGCCGCCGCCGGCCGGGCCGCTTTCGAGTAGGCGAATCGGGAAGGTGCGCGCCGTCTCGGGCGAAACAAGGCCGCCGGCCGAATGCATGAGCGTCAACGAGCCGCGGAAGGAGCGGGCCGCGAGCTCGCGCTCCAGGCGCTGGAGGTAGCGGCGCATCAGCGGCTGGACATAGGCGTTGGCCGCCGTGGTGACGAAGCGCTGATACTCCCAGATCTCGGCGACGACCTCGCTCGACAGCGAGACGGTCAGCTCCGGGCAGGCCTCGCGGACGATCCGGCCGGCTTCCTGCTCATGAGCAGGGTTGCGGTAGCTGTTGAGGAAGCAGATCGCGATCGCCTCGCAGCCGGCGGCTTCGAGCTCGCGGGCGGCCTTGCGCACGGCGTCCGCGTCGAGCGCGGTGACGACCTGGCCGTCGCGATCCATGCGCTCGGCCACTTCGAGGCGATGCTCGCGCGAGACCAGCGGATCGGGGAAGGTCAGGAACAGGTCGTAGATGTCGTAGCGCTGCTCCGTCCCCATTTCGAGGATGTCGCGAAAGCCCTTGGTGGTGATCAGGCCGAGCTTGGAGCCCTTGCGCTCGATCACGGCATTGGTGACCAGCGTCGTGCCGTGGACGATGTCGCCGACATCGGCCAGCGTGATGCCGGCCATCTCGGTGAGTTCGCCGAGACCGATCAGCGCCGCTTCCGAGGGATCATGCGGGGTGGTCAGGCGCTTGTGCAGCCGGACCGATCGCTCTTGCGAATCGTAGAGGATGAAATCGGTGAAGGTGCCGCCGATGTCGAAGCCGATACGCCAACGATTGGTCATGGAGCGGTCTCCGCGATTGCGAGGTTGAGGGGGTGGAAGCGCTTGTCCTTGGTGAGACCCGCGATTTCCGCGGCGCCCTCTCCAAGGGAGCGGATGATGGACAGGCGCTCGGCCGGCTCGACCGTGGCGGCCGGGAAGGACAGGCAGAGCGCGACCTCGTCGCCGGTCGCGGGGTCGCCGACCGCAACCGAGAGCGCGCGCACGCCGCGCACCGCCTCGTCGCGGGATTCGGCGAACCCGTCGGCGCGGACACGCGCCAGCCGATCGAGCAGGTCGTCGATATCGCGCGGCGCGGTTTCGGACGGCGAGGTGAAGCCCGCAGGATAGAGCGCGCGGACCTCGTCGTCTGTCAGGCGGGCGAGCAGCGCGCGGCCGGTGCTGGAAGCGAAGGCGGGAATGCGGTCGCCGATCGAGGTGACCACACGCAGGGCGTGGCGGCCGGGATGGGCGGTGACGGCGACGATCTCGGTGCCGCGCCGGACGCTGACATAGCCGGTATGGCCGATCCGGTCCGAGATGGTCCCGACCACCGCGTCGGCGCGGTCGATCAGCGAAGCCGCGAAGCGATAGAGATGGCCGACCTGGTTGAGCAGGAGCGAGGGCCGGTAACGCTTGCTCTCGCCGACGGTTTCCAGCAGCCCCTCGTCGCGCATCGCCCGGAGCAGCCGCGAGGCGTTGCTCTTCGGCATGCCCAACAGCGTCACCAGATCCGTCACCGTCACGTCATGGCGCGTGCTCGAAAAGCAGCGCAGCACATCCACGGCCGACGACAGGATCGACATCGCGACTTACCTTTAAAGTTCCATTTTTTGGAACTTGAGTTGCAATAAAAGGAAAAATACGCGAGTTAAGGAAGATGTCAATCCTGTGACCGCATTTTCCTTCCGTAACGGGAGGCGGTCCCCGCGCGCCTCGACGCCGATCCGGCTTGCCTGTATCCCGGCTTCCTACCCGCTTCGGGCTTCGCCCCCGTCATGGAGACCGCCGCATGAGCGACAGCCTGCTCTATCTCTCGCGCGACGATGTCCGGGCGCTGGCGATCTCGCCCGACCAAGCGCGCAAGGGCTCGGCATGACCCTGCCGCGCTGACTCAGTATCTCCTACCGGACCACGCCATGACCCAGCGCCTCCGCGATTTCGGCCTCACCTGCGGCATCATGCAGACTGGCCCGCTCAACGCGATCACCGACGTGCCCGGCGTCAAGCTCGGCCATGTCACCCTGAGCGAGGGCGACCTCCGGACCGGCTTCACCGCGCTGCTGCCTCACGACGGCAATCTCTTCCGTCGCAAGGTCCGCGCCGCGGTCGATGTCATCAACGGTTTCGGCAAGAGCGCCGGGCTGATGCAGCTCGCCGAGCTCGGCCAGATCGAGACGCCGCTGCTGCTCGGCAATACGCTCGCGGTCGGCACCGGCTTCGACGCACTGGTGACGCGCGCGCTCGCTGCCAATCCCGACATCGGCCGCGAGACCGGCACGGTCAATCCGATCGTGCTCGAATGCAATGACGGCTATCTCTCCGACATCCGCGCCCGCGCGCTGACGCAGGCACACGCCTTCGCGGCGCTCGACGCAGCCGTCTCCGGCCCTGTCGCGGAAGGCGCGGTCGGCGCCGGCACCGGCATGAGCGCCTTCGGCTTCAAGGGCGGCATCGGCACGGCCTCGCGTCGCTTCGCGCTCGACGGCGCCGAGCACACGCTCGGCGTGCTTGCGCTGGCCAATTTCGGCAATGCCGGCGATCTCGTCCTGCCCGATGGCCGTCGCCCGGTTCCACCCGAGACGAAGCCGCAAGCCGAGCGCGGCTCGGTCATCCTTGTCATCGCGACCGACGTACCGCTGGAATCGCGGCAGCTGCATCGCGTCGCGCGGCGCGGCGGCGCGGGCCTCGCCCGGCTCGGCGCCTTCTGGGGCAATGGCAGCGGCGACATCGCCGTCGCCTTCACCACGACCGGTTCCGTCGACCACGACCAGCCCGCCGATCTCGTGCCGCTGCGCGCCCTCAACGAGAACCGCATCGACACGCTTTTCCGCGCCGCCGCCGAGGCGACGCAGGAAGCGGTGCTCAATGCGATGGTCGCCGCGCCCGCCACGACAGGGCGGGACGGGCATCACCGCCCATCGCTGGGGGATTGGGTCAGGGCGAACGCAGGCTGACGGGCAACTACATCGTCATGCTCGCCCTTGTGGCGAGCATCCACGTCTGGAACACCGCTTTCGACCAGCGAAAACGTGGATGGTCGGGACAAGCCCGACCATGACGGAAAGGGCGAGGCTCGGATATCTGCCCTCAGGCCCACTCGCCCTTGCGGAAGACCGGCACGCGGCGGCCATCCTCATGGACGCCGTCGATATCGACCGCGCCCGAGCCGATCATCCAGTCGATATGGATCAGGCTCTTGTTGCCGCCCTGCGCCGCGATCTGCTCCGGCGTCAGGTTCGCGCCATCGACGAAGCATTTCGAATAGCACTGCCCGAGCGCGATATGGCACGACGCGTTCTCGTCGAAGAGCGTGTTGTAGAACAGGATGCCGCTCTTCGAGATCGGCGAGGAGTTCGGCACCAGTGCCACTTCACCGAGCCGGCGCGCGCCTTCGTCGGTATCCAGCACCTTGTTCAGCACAGCCTCACCGCGCGAGGCCTTGGCCTCGACGATCCGCCCGCCCTCGAAGCGGACCTGGATCTCGTCGATCAGCGAGCCCTGATAGGACAGCGGCTTGGTGCTCGAGACATGGCCTTCGACCCGGCGCGCATGCGGGGTGGTGAAGACCTCCTCGGTCGGGATGTTCGGATTGCAGACGATGCCGTTCTTGGCCGGCGAGGCACCGCCTTGCCAGTCATGGCCGTCAGCCAAACCCACAGTGAGATCGGTGCCCGGCCCGGTGAAATGCAGCGAGGCGAAGCGCTGGCCGTTCAGCCAGTCACGCCGCGCCCGCAGCGCTGCGTTATGCGCGGCCCAGGCCGCGACCGGATCGGCCCGGTCGATGCGCGAGGCCGAGAAGATCGCCTCCGCCAGCTTGCCGACAGCAACCTCCTCGGCATCATCAGGGAAGACCTGCTTCGCCCAGGCCGCGCTCGGATAGGCCAGGATGTTCCAGTTGATGTCGAAGCCCGCGATCTTCTCAAGCGCGGGTTGATAGGCCAGCGAATTCGCCTTGCTGGCGCGCCCGACCTTGGCCGGGTCCTCGTTCGCCAGCAGCATCGGGTTGTCGCCGACGATGGCGAGCCGCGCGGTATTGGCGGAGAAGGCCTCGGCCACGCCCTTGTAAAGCCAGGCCGGAGCCTTGTCGAAGCTCGCATCCGGCGCAAAGCGATAGCGCGCCAGTGTCACCTCCTCGTCCGCCAGCATCGGCGTGACGATGCCGGCACCGGCCTTGTAGGCGTGCGCGGCGATCAGCCGGACCAGCGGCAACGCCGCGACCGGCGCGGTCAGGAACAGGTCCTGCCCCGGCTGGAGATTGAGGCCGACGCGGATGGCGACCTCGGCCAGCTTGTCGAGCTTGGCGGCGTCAATGGCTTGCGGGCGCTGGTGAACAGTCATGATACTCGGCCTGTCGGATTCGGGTTGCCGCCATTGCTGGCGCAAATCACGGCCGGGTCAACCGTCCCCACGGCAGGGCGGCCATCCCGCGCCGGGCAGGCCGGGTTCAGTCGGTCTCTTCCGCCTGCCGCGTCCCGAGCTTGAGCTTGCTGGCTCTGAGCAAATGGCTGCGCATCAGCGCCGACGCGACCTCGGTCTCGCCGGCTTCGAGATGGTCGAGCATGGCGAGATGCTCCGTGCAGTTCACGCGCACACGCTCGAAGCCCAGGCCCCAATCATAGTTCGACAGGCGCCTGAGTTGGTTCTGCCGCCGCACGGCCGAGTGGAAATAGCGATTGCCCGTCGCCGCGGCCAAGCCTTCATGGAACGCGGCATTCATCTCGTAGAAGGCGATGCTGGACGACTCGCGCCAAGGGCTTTGCAGATAGGCGAGATGACGCGCCCGCATCTCCGCAATCCAGCCCGGATCCAGACGAAAGCCGGGTTCGAGCATGCACATCGGCTCGATGACCAGCCGAAAGCGGTAGCTCTCGTCGCGCAGGCGCTTGTCGCGCGGCTCGTGCAGAAAGCGCCAGCCATAGCCGGGCTTGCGCTCGACCATATCGAGATCGGCAAGGCGGGCGAGCAGCTTCTGCGCCTCGGGCCGGCCGAGCTCGTAGCGCCGCATCACCTCGAGTTCCGAGACCTCATCGGGCAGCAGGCCGTTCTCGCGTTCATGCGCGAGCTTGACCATCGCGAGCTCGATCGTCTCCGGCGCTCGGGCGCTATCGGCTGCGGCCGGCAGGCTGACCAGCTCGACGCCCTTGTTGAGATGCCGGCGCACCAAGCCCTGCTCGGCCAGATGATCCAGCGCGGCCCGCACGGGCGTGCGCGATACCCCGAGCCGCTTCGCCGTTGCGTTCTCGTTGAGCCAGGCACCGGCCGCCAGCGCGTCGTCGCGCACGAGCTGAAGGATGCGTTCGGCAATGTCCTGTTGCAGCCGGGTCGGCGCTGCCATCGGAAGGCCCTTGATTGTTTTAGTTGATGATGAAATACACTAAAGCACGATCTCCCGCCAGCATATCGGAAAGATGCGCGCCATGGTCCAGCCCTGCCCCTTCGTCGATGTCTCCGGCACGCCCTATGAGCGCGGCCGCCAGCATGGCGCAGCCGTGCCGAGCCGTGTGAAGCGCTCGATCGAGCTCTATGGCGGCCAGCTCGGCGATCTCGGCTACGACGCCAAGGCCAAATCCGCCCTGATCGGCGAGTTCGCCAGCGAGATCGAGGCTTTCGGCGCGCATTACATCGAGGAGATGCGCGGCATCGCCGACGGCGCCGGCGTCGCGCTCGAAGACATCATCATGGTCAATGCCCGCACCGAGGTGATCGCCAAGGCGCGGATGATCAAGAACAAGCCGGTCGAGGCGACGGAAGAGCTCGACGACGGCTGCACCGGCGCGATCATCCTGCCCGAGCGCAGCGCCAATGGCGAAGTCATCCACGGCCAGAACTGGGACTGGCGCGCCGAATGCGCGGAAACCGCGATCGTGCTGCGCGTGCGCCGCAATGACGGCCCGGATTTCCTGACCTTCGTCGAGGCCGGCGGCCTCGCCCGCTGCGGCCTGAACGCGGCCGGCGTCTCGATCACCGCCAACTATCTCGAATGCGAGCGCGACTTCACCCAGTCGGGCGTGCCGCTCGCCCTGATCCGCCGCAAGGTTCTGGAGCAGGAGCATCTCGCCTTCGCCATCAAGGCCGTCGCGGCGACGCCCAAGGCCTGCTCGAACAACATGATGCTTTCGACCGTGAAGGGCTTCGGCATCGACTTCGAATGCGCGCCGGACGAGGCGTTCCCGATCTATCCGGAAGACGGCATGATCGTGCATGCCAACCACTGGGTCGGCCAGGTCGCGCTGACAAAGGTCAAGAACACCAGCATCCCGCGCGTGCCGGAGAGCTTCTACCGCGACTGGCGCGTCAAGAAGCTGCTCGACGAGGCCGGCCGCAAGCTGACCGTCGACGATCTCAAGCAGGCGCTCTTCGACGATTTCCTGTCGCCCTATTCGGTCTGCCGTCCGGCCCGCCCGAACGAGCAGGGCAACCTCTCGGCGACGGTCGCGATGGTGATCATGCAGCCGGCGAAGGGGATCATGGAGGTCGCGCCGCTGCCGGCCGAAAACCGTGTCTTCACCCGCTACAGCCTGACCGAGGACCCCGTTCTGCTCGCCGAGGCGGCCGAATAAGCCGAACCCGGTCCCGCGTCACAACCGAAGAAAAACAGGGGAACATGATGCGCCGAACCACAAAGACCACCCTCGCCGCCGCGCTCCTGTGCGGCGGCCTCGTCCAGGCCGCAGGGGCGAGCACGCTCAAGATCCAGCTGCGCGCCGACATCCGTTCGATCAATCCGGGCGTCAATCGCGACGCCAATACCGATGGCGTCGTCGTGCAGATGGTCGAGGGCCTCGTCGCCTATGGCGAGGACGCCTTGCCGAAGCCATTGCTGGCCGAGAAGATCGACATCTCCCCGGACGGCAAGGCCTACACCTTCACCCTGCGCCAGGGCGTGAAGTTCCATAACGGTGCCCCGCTGACCGCAGCCGACGTGCTGTGGAGCTGGAACCGCTACATGGATCCGAAGACCGACTGGCGCTGCCTCTCGGAATTCGACGGCCGCGGCCAGGTCAAGGTCGAGAAGATCTCGGCACCGAACGACCGGACCGTCGTCTTCGAACTGGACAAGCCGAGCGCGCTCTTCCTCTCGGCGCTCGCCCGCACCGATTGTGCGATGACCGGCATCCTCCACAAGGATTCGGTCAAGGCCGACGGCTCCTTCGACAAGCCGATCGGTACCGGCCCGTTCAAATTCGCCGAGTGGAAGCGCGGCGAGTACATCCGGCTGGAGCGCTTCGCCGACTATGCTTCGCTGCCCGGCAAGATCGACGGCCTGACCGGCGCCAAGAAGCCGCTGGTCGACGAGGTCCGCTTCCTGATCATCCCCGACAACGCGACGGCCAAGGCCGCCCTGCTGAAGGGCGATATCGACGTCGTCCCGGATATCGCCAATACCGACATCGCCGAGCTCAAGAAGAACGACAAGGTCAAGACCTCCGTCGTCTCCAGCATGGGCCTCGTCGGCCTGATCATCCAGACGCGCGACCCGCTGCTGCAGAACATCAAGCTGCGCCAGGCGATCGCCGCCGCGATCGACTCCAAGGAGCTGGTCAATGCCGTCACCGACGGCATCGGCTCGCCCAACAATTCGATCGTGCCGGCGCTCTCCGCCTATTACGGCCCGGTCCAGAAGCAGGGTTGGACATACGATCCCGCCGCCGCCAAGAAACTCCTCGCAGAGGCCGGCTACAAGGGCGAGAAGATCGTGATGCTCGCCAACAAGCGCTATCCCGAGAGCTTCGACGCCGCCGTCGTCAGCCAGCAGATGCTGCAGGCGGTCGGCCTCAACGTCGAGATCGAGGTGCTGGAATGGGCGACGCAGCTCGACCGCTACAGCAAGGGCAACTACACGATCCAGGCCTTCCCCTATTCCGGCCGCATGGACCCCGCGCTCAGCTACGAGTCGATGACCGGCCCGAAGGACAAGCAGCCGCGCAAGCTCTGGGACAATCCCGAGGTGCAGGCCCTGCTCGACAAGTCCATGGTCGTGAACGACAAGGCCGAGCGCCAGAAGATCTTCGACGAATTGCACAAGCGCTTCATCACCGATGTCCCGATGGTGATGCTCTATAACGGCATCGTCGGCGGTGCGATGGGCGCGAAGACCCAGGGCTATGTCTCGACACTGAGCTCGCTGCCCCGCGCCTGGGAAGTCAGCCTCGGCCAATAACGGCCGCCACCTCGCCTTCGCGACCTCCGACAGCACGGCATGCCCCCACGGGGCATGCCCGCCCGACACGATAACGAGGGAACGGCAATGATCCGTATTTCGACCGCCACCCTGGCGCTCGCGCTGCTGGGCGGCGCGGCGCAGGCGCAGACCATCAATGTCGCGCTCAATGCCGACATCCGCTCGACCAATCCGGGCGTCAATCGCGACGACAACACCGACGCCGTCGTGCTGCACATGGTCGAGGGCCTTGTCGGCTACCGCGAGAATGGCGCCGTCGCACCGCTCCTCGCCGAGACGATCGACGTCTCACAGGACCGGCTGACCTACACCTTCCACCTGCGCAAGGGCGTGAAGTTCCATAACGGCGCCGAGATGAGCTCGGCCGACGTGCTGTGGAGCTGGAACCGCTATATGGACGCGAAGACCGACTGGCGCTGCAAGCCGGAATTCGACGGCCGCATCGGCCTCAAGGTCACCGAGGCGACCGCCCCCGACGCCGCGACCTTCGTGATGAAGCTGGAGAAGCCGAGCGCGCTCTTCCTGGACACCATGGCCCGCACCGATTGCGCGATGGTCGCGATCCTGCACAAGGACTCCGTCAAGGCCGACGGAAGCTGGGACAAGCCCATCGGCACCGGCCCCTTCCAGCTCGCCGACTGGCGCCGCGGCGAATTCGTCCTGCTGAAGCGCTTCGATGCCTATGCGTCGCCCGTCGGCGACAAGCGCGACGGCTATGTCGGCTCGAAGCGCCCGCTGGTGTCAGAGGTCAAGTTCCTGTCGATCGCCGATGGCGCGACCGTCAAGGCCGGCATGATGTCGGGCGCGCTCGACGTCGCCGACGTGCCGGACCAGGATGTGCCGGAGATGAAGAAGACCGGTCTTCAGGTGCTGACTGCGCCGAGCGCGACCAAGCACACCATCCTCCTCCAGAGCCGCGATCCGCTGCTGAGCGACGTACGCATGCGGCAGGCGATCGCTTCCGCCCTCGATCTCGACGAGATCGTCGGCGCCGTCTCGAACGACCTCGGCAAGACCAACAACTCGGCCGTCTACGTCACCTCGCCCTTCTATGACGAGGTCCAGAAGAAGCGCTACACGCACGATCCCGCCCGCACGAAGAAGCTGCTCACTGACGCCGGCTACAAGGGCGAGACGATCAAGCTGATCGCCAACAAGCGCTCGACGGTGCCGAGCTACCCCGTCGCGATCATGGCACAGGCGATGCTGCAGGCCGCCGGCATCAAGGCCGATATCGAGATCCTGGAATGGGCGACCCAGCTCGACCGCTTCTCGAAGGGCAACTACCAGATGATGTCCTTCAGCTATTCCGCCCGCATCGACCCCGCCCAGAGCTACAACCAGTTCTCCGGCCCGAAGGACAAATTGCCCTCCAAGGTCTGGGACAATCGCGAGGCCGATGCGCTGATCGAGAAGGCGACGCTGGTCAGCGACGAGGCCGAGCGCCGCAAGATCTTCGACCAGCTCCATGTGATGATGCTGGCCGATGCGCCATTGATCTTCCTCTACAACCAGGTCGACACGGCCGTCGTCTCGAAGCGCCTGCAGGGCTTCGCGCCCTGGGTCGCCTCGAAGCCGCGCCTCTGGGAGGTCGCCGTCGCCAAGTAAGGCGGCGGCCGTTCAGCCCGGCTCGACCGGGGCCGGGCCGACGGGCGCACCCTTGACGATATGGGTCGCGATCAGGGCCGCCAGCCGCTCCGCATCGCGCGCCTTCAGGGCGGCCATCATCTCGTAGTGCTCGCGGTCGCTCTTCTGGAGCAGTTCATGCGAGCTCCACACCGTGATCTGCGAGCCGCGCCCGCGGTCGCGCAGGCCCCAGATCATCTCCTCCAGCACGGCATTACCGCAGAAGGAGTACATGAATTGATGGAAGGCGCGGTTGATCTCGCTCTGCTCGGTCCGGCTGCCCGTCGTGACCGCGGCGGAGAACTGCGCCGCGAGCGCGTCCAGCCGTGCGATCGCGGCATCGTCGATGCGCGCAATGACGCCATCCGCCGCGGCCCGCTCCAGGATGATGCGCGTCGCGAGGATCTCCTCATAGGTCTTCAGGTCGACCTCGGCGACGCGATAGCCCCGGTTGGGGACATGCTCGATCGTCTTGCGCACGGCGAGTTCGTCGAGCGCGCTGCGCACGTCGAAGCGCGTCGCCTGGAAGCGCTCCTCGAGATCGATCTGGCGCAGCCATTCGCCCGGCCGGAAGGCGCGCAGACGGATCGCCTGCGCGATCTCGTTGGCGAGCATGGCGCGCCGCGTGCTGGTGTTCTTGCGTTTCCGCTCGGACGTCATGGCAGGCTCTCTAAAGCATTTTCGAGCGGAGTGGACACCGGTTCGCGTGAAGAAAAGGCGGCGAAACAACGCTCTAGCAGGATTCGCGCAGCACGGAAGAAGTTGGTTGCGAAGCCAACCATAACATGCAACATAATTGGCGCCAATAATTTCGCCAGAGGAGAAACGTCGTGAACGCCGTGGCAGAACAATCCGCCAAGACCGATGCCGAGGCGGCCGCCCGCGCCAGGGCGCTCTACGAATACGGCCCGACCTCGATCTATTCGTCTAAGCACGATCCGCGCTTTCCCTATTGCCTCTATGTCCCGCCGAGCCTGGGCCAGGGCGGCGAGAAGCCGGAGCTGATCGTCGCGATGCACGGCACCGGCCGCGGCTTCACCGGCTATCGCGACGCCTTCTCGGCCTTCGCCCGCTGGAATAACTGCATCATCCTGGCGCCGCTCTTCCCGATCGGCGTGATGGGCGACGGCTATCGCGACGGCTTCAAGTACATGCGCGAGGGCAATCTCCGCTACGACCATGTGCTGCTCGCCATCGTCGAGGAGGTCGCCGAGCGCTATGGCATCGCCTTCGATCGCTTCGGCCTGTTCGGCTATTCCGGCGGCGGCCATTTCGCCCATCGCTTCCTGATGCTCCAGCCGAACAAGCTTTGGGGCGTCTCGATCGGCGCGCCGGGCTCGGTCACCCTGCTCGACCCGAGCCGCGACTGGTGGGTCGGCACGCGCAACTTCGCGGAGCTCTTCGGCCAGCAGCTCGACATCCCCGCGATGAAGCAGGTCGCGGTGCAGATGGTCGTCGGCGCCGCCGATCTCGAGACCTGGGAGATCACCCACAAGCCGGGCGGCCGCAACTGGATGCCGGACGCCAACCATGCCGGCACCAACCGGCCGGAGCGCCTGGCAAGCCTGCGCGACAACTTCGCCTCGCACGGCATCGCCGCCCGCTTCGACCTCGTGCCGAACACGCCGCATGACGGCGTCAAGGTCGTGCCGGTCGTCGAGGATTTCTTCGCCGGCGAGCTCCGCCGCATCCGCGCCGCCCGCAATGCCGCCTGAACGATCAAAAGAACAGGGGAACCATCATGAAGCGCCTCCTTGTCTCCGCCACCGCGCTCGCCCTCTCGGCGGGCGCCCTGCAGGCCCAGACGCTGACGGCCGTGCTCAACGCCGATATCCGCTCGACCAATCCCGGCGTGAACCGCGACGGCAACACCGACTCTGTCGTGATGCACATGGTCGAGGGCCTCGTCGGCTATGCCGAGGACGGCTCGGTCGGCCCGCTTCTGGCCGAGAAGGTCGAGATCTCGCCCGATGGCAAGACCTACACCTTCCGCCTGCGCAAGGGCGTGAAGTTCCATAACGGCGCCACCATGACCTCGGCCGACGTGCTGTGGAGCTGGAACCGTTACATGGACCCGAAGACGGACTGGCGCTGCCTGTCCGATTTCGACGGGCGCAACGGCCTCAAGGTCGTCTCGGCCACGGCTCCCGATGCCGACAGCTTCGTCATGGAGATCAACGAGCCGAACGGTCTCTTCCTCGACTCGCTCGCCCGCCAGGATTGCGGCGGCGCGGCCGTGATCCACAAGGACTCGGTCAAGGCTGACGGCAGCTGGGACAAGCCGATCGGCACCGGCCCCTTCATGCTCGGCGAGTGGAAGCGCGCCCAGTCGGTCCAGCTCCTCGCCTTCGATCAGTATGTCTCGCCCAAGGGCGACAAGCGCGACGGCTATATCGGCTCGAAGCGCCCGCTGGTGAAAGAAGCCCGCTTCATGGTCATTCCCGATGCGGCGACGGTGAAGGCCGGCCTGCTTTCGGGCTCGCTCGACATGGCGCTGATGCCGGAATCGGACGTGCCCGACCTGAAGAACGCGCCGAATCTGACCCTCGCGATCGCGCCGAACCCGGTGCGGCACAGCCTGATTATCCAGACGCGCGACCCCGTCATGAAGAACCAGGCCCTGCGCCAGGCCATCGCCACTGCGATCGACTTTCCCGAGCTCGTCGCCAACGTCACCAACGGCCTCGGCAAGCCCAACAACTCGCCGATCTACATGAACTCGAAATATTACGGCGAGACCGAGAAGCAAGGCTTCAAATACGATCCCGCCGCGGCCAAGGCTCTCCTTCAGAAAGCCGGCTACAAGGGTGAGAAGATCACGATCCTCGCCAACAAGCGTTCCAGCGTCCCGAGCTTCAACACCGCCGTCATCGCCCAGGCGATGATGCAGGCGGTCGGCATCAATGCCGAGATCGAGGTGCTGGAATGGGCGACGCAGCTGGATCGCTACAACAAGGGCAACTACCAGATGCAGTCCTTCTCCTATTCGAGCCGCTTCGATCCCGCGCTCGCCTTCGAGCAGATCGCCGGACCGAAGGACAAGCAGCCCCGCAAGATCTGGGAGGATCCGGAGGCGCTCGCCCTGATCCAGAAATCGATGGTGGTGACGGATGTCGCCGAGCGCCAGAAGATCTTCGACGACCTGAACAAGCGCTTCATCGAGCAGGTCCCGACCATCTTCACCCATAACGACCTCGACATCATCGCCCACAACAAGCGCGTGAGCGGCGTGACACCCTGGGCGTCGCAGCTGCGCCTTTGGGAAGTCAGCGTCGCCAAGTGAGGCGGTTCGCCGGCTCCGCCGCATGGCGGGGCCGGCTTCGAGCATTTTCGGACGAAGCGGACTTCGACCCGCACAGGAAATGCGGAAATGCTCCTGAGGCTTGGGAGGGCCTTTCATGTTTCGGTTTGCGCTGACGCGGATAGGGATGGCGTTGCCGACGTTGCTGATCGTGGCGGTGTCGGTGTTCGTGCTGATCCGGTTGATCCCGGGCGATCCGGCCCAGTTGATGCTGGGCGACCTCGCGACGCCGGCGAGCCTCGCCGACCTGCGGGCCCGGCTGGGTCTCGACCAGTCGCTGCCGGTGCAGTTCGGCATCTGGATCGGCAATGTCGTGACCGGGGACTTCGGCCAGTCGATCTCGTCGCAGCAGGCGGTGCTGCCGCTGATCCTGTCGCGCTTCTGGGTCTCCGCGCAGATCGTGCTCGTCGCCGTGCTGCTGGCGAGCTGCGTCGCGGTGCCGGCCGGCGTCATCGCCGCCTGGAAACAGGATTCGGCGCTCGACCTCGGTCTCGTCGCGACCGCGACCCTGCTGCTCTCGATCCCGACCTTCTGGCTCGGCCTGCTGCTGCTGCTGTTCTTCGGGCTCAAGCTCGAATGGCTGCCGGTGGTCGGCTATGTCTCGATCGCCGAGAACCCCTGGGCCGGCATCCTCTATCTCGTCATGCCGATCCTGACGCTATTCCTGCATGAGATCGGCGTGATCCTGCGCATGGCGCGGGCCTCGACGCTGGAAGTACTCAGGCTCGACTACATCACCCATGCCCGCGCCAAGGGCCTCTCCGAGCGCGCCGTGCTCTGGCGCCATGCCTTCAAGAATGCCTTCGGCCCGACCTGGACCCTGATCGGCCTCGTGCTCGGCAACCTGCTCGGCGGCATCGCGGTGGTCGAGACGGTCTTCACCATCCCCGGCCTCGGCCGCCTGCTGGTCGATGCGATCTTCGCCCGCGACTACCCGGTGATCCAGGGCTGCATGCTCTTCGTCGCCTTCACCTATGTCCTGGTGAACCTCGTCATCGACCTCTGCTACCCGGTCTTCGATCCAAGGGTGACTGCACAATGAGTGCTCACAGCCCAATGAGCAGCGACAGCACCCTGAGCGGCGGCGCCTCCGTGAAGAAGGCCCGCCGCATGAAGCTCCCGGCTCCCAACGCGATCGTCGGCGGCACGCTGATCGGCATCCTGCTCGTGACCGCCTGCATCGGCGCGCTCTGGACGCCCTATGATCCGCTCAAGCTCTCCTTCCGCGAGAAGCTGGCGGCACCCTCCGCGCTGCACTGGCTCGGCACCGACGAGTTCGGCCGCGACGTGCTCTCCCGCCTGATGGCGGGTGCGGCGACTTCGGTCTGGATCTCGATCCTGACGGTGACGCTCGCCGTCGTCTTCGGCACGCTGATCGGCCTGTTCTCCGGCTATATGCGCGGCTGGACCGACCGCATCATCATGGCCTTCAACGATGCGCTGCTGGCCTTCCCCGGCATCTTGCTGGCGCTCGGCCTGCTCGCGGTGGTCGGCGCCAACAAATACGGCATCATCGTCGCGCTCGGCATCGCCTATACGCCCTCGGTCGCCCGCGTCGTGCGCGGCACCGTGCTCTCGCTGCGCGAGCGCGAGTTCATCGCCGCCTCGCGCGTGATGGGCAACTCGGAGGGCTTCACCATGGCCCGCCACATCCTGCCGAACTGCATCGCGCCGCTGACAGTGCTGGCGACCTCGATGTTCGGCTATGTCCTCTTGGCCGAGAGCGCGCTCTCCTTCCTGGGTCTGGGCGTGCCGCCGCCGGCCCCTACCTGGGGCAACATGCTGGCGGGCTCGCGGCCCTATATCGGCCAGGCCGTCTGGCTCGGCATCTTCCCGGGCCTGTGCATCTCGCTGACCCTGCTCGGCATCAACCTGCTCGGCGACGCCGTGCGCGACCGGCTCGACCCGCGGATGAGGGGCTCCCGATGAACACCTCCCCTCTTCTCGACGTCTCCGGTCTCACCCTGAAGATCGGCGCCTCCGGCCGCACGGTGGTCAACGACGTCTCGTTCCAGGTCTTCCCCGGCGAGATCGTCGGCATCGTCGGCGAGTCCGGTTCGGGCAAGACGCTCGCCGCCCGCGCGGTGATGGGCTTCATCCCGCCGGCGGTCCGGCTGGACGGCGGCACGATCCGCTTCGACGGCCAGGACGTCATGGCGATGTCGGGCAAGGACCTGCGCACCATGCGCGGCTCCAAGGTCGGCATGGTCTTCCAGGAGCCGATGACCTCGCTCAACCCCTCGATGCTGATCGGGCGCCAGCTCGACGAGGGGCTGGCGCTGCACCGCAAGCTCGACGCGCCCGCCCGGCGCGCCCTGATCCTCGACATGCTCAGGAGCGTCGGCCTGCGCGACCCCGAGGGCGCGCTCACCGCCTATCCGCACCAGTTCTCGGGCGGCATGCGCCAGCGCATCATGCTGGCCTCGGTGATGCTGCTCAAACCCGCGCTGCTGCTGGCGGACGAGCCGACCACCGCGCTCGACGCCGTCGTCCAGCGCGACGTCATGGAGCTGATGGTCGAATTGACCCAGGCCAACGACACCGCCGTGCTGCTGATCTCGCATGATCTCGGCATGGTCGCGCGCTATTGCAGCCGCATCGTCGTGATGTGTCAGGGCGACGTGGTCGAGCAGGGCCTGAGCGAGGACATCCTCGCCCGCCCCCAGCACCCCTATACCCGCAAGCTGCTCTCGGCGATGCCGCATCGCCTGCCGGTCCGTCTCCTGCCGGAGGCGAAGACGCCGATCGTCTCGGTCAGCGACCTCGTCGTCGAATATCCCGGCCGGCAGGGCTTCTTCCGCAAGGGTGAAGCCAAGCGCGCCCTGCACGGCATCAGCATCGATGTCAGGCCGGGCGAGGTCGTCGCAGTGGTCGGCGGCTCGGGCTCGGGCAAGACCACGCTCGGCCAGTCGATCGCCGGGCTCGTGAAGCCCGCCGGCGGCGAGATCCGCTTCAACGGCAAGCCGATCCAAAAAAGCGACGCGGCCTATTGGGACTATCGGCTGAACTGCCAGATGGTCTTCCAGGACCCGTATTCCTCGCTTGATCCGCGCATGACGATCCGGCAGCTCGTGGCCGAGCCGCTGCGTCTCGTCCCCGACATGAGCCCGGCCGAGCGCAAGGCCCGTGTCGCGGAGGTGCTGAGCGAAGTGGGCCTGGGCGACGGCTTCGCCGAGCGCTATCCGCACGAGCTTTCGGGCGGCCAGCGCCAGCGCATCGCGATCGCCCGCGCCATCGTGCGCCGGCCGAGCTTCGTCATCGCCGACGAGCCGGTCTCGGCGCTCGACGTCACCGTGCGCGCCCAGGTGCTGGAGCTCTTCGACGAATTGCAAAAGAAGCACGGCTTCTCCTGCCTGTTCATCAGCCACGATCTCGGCGTCGTCGAGCAGGTCGCAGACCGCGTCATCGTCATGCAGGACGGCCGTATCGTCGAGGAAGGACCCCGCGACGACATCTTCGACAACCCAAAACACCCCTACACTCAAAAACTCCTCGCTGCCGTCCCAGGACTAGAGAGCACCCCGGAGGGAGGCGTCAGGCTCTTCTGGAGAAGAGCGGAAAACGACGCCGCGATCACAGGCTGAGACCCAAATCATCAAGCCCGGAACCCATCCTCGGTGGCGGCACCGCCGATGGTTTCCGGGCTTTTCTTTCGCTTCGCGGCAAAGCGGAGCGAAGAGATGGCGGTGTCGATCAGCGCTTGCGCTTGGCGCCGACCAATTCGTCCCATTTGCGGAATGCAACGACCATCTTGTCGGGCTTCAACGGCAGTTCGATTGGGTTCTTGGCGATGAGGTCGGCATATTCGGGCCGGCCGAACTCAGCGACCACCTCCTGGCTGCGCTGCGGCGCGAGCGAGAGCGGCACGTTCTTCACCGCCGGACCCGGATAGAGATAGCCCTCGTCATAGGAATAGGCCTGCATCTTCGGTGTCAGCACATGCGCCATGATGTCGAGCACGACCGCGAGTCGGTCGTTCGGGATGCCTTTCGGCACGCACATGAAGAACGCGTCCGAGACCCAGTGGAAGCCCTTTAGCGTCTGGACCTTGGCTTCCTTCGGCACGATGCCGAGCGCGCGCGGGTTGATGTCCCAGCCCGTGGTCGAGATGATGATGTCGCGCGAGCCGTCGCCGAACTCCTTCATCGTCGCGCCGGTGCCGGCCGGATAGTACTCGATGTGTTCGCCGATCTCCTGCAGATAGGCCCAGGTCTTGTCCCAGCCGTTGACGGGGTCCTGAGGGTCCTTGTCGCCGAGGATATAGGGCAGGCCCATCATGAAGGTGCGGCCCGGTCCCGAATTGGTCGGGCGCGCATACATGAACTTGTTGGGATTGGCCTTGGCCCAGGCGAGCAGTTCCTCGGCCGTGGTCGGCACCTGCTTGACGCGCGCCGGCATGTATTCGAGCAGCGGGCCTGAAGGGTAGTAATTCACCACCGTGCCGAAGCCGGCCCCCTGGACCTTGTGCAGGTTGAGCGCCGCCGGCTCGTAATTCTCCTCGATCTTCGGGAATTTCTCGGCGAAATCCGGGAAGATCTTGAGCCAGAGATTCTGCTCTAGGCCAGCCGCCAGGCCGTCCGAGCCGGTGAGGACGAGGTCGAGATCGGAGCGCCCGGCGTCCTGCTGAGCCTTGATCTTGCTCGCCAACTCGGGCGCCGGTGCCTTCACATAGGTGATGCGCGAGACGAGCTTGGGATTGTTGGTGCGATAGTCGTCGAAGGCCTGCTGCATCAGGGCGAGTGCACCGCCGACATCGATTATGTTGATGCCGACCGGGGCCGAAGGCAGCGCCGGCGCGGCAGCCAGCGCGCTGCCTCCGCCGAGTGTCAGCGCGCCGAGCCCGCCCAGAACGGTGCGGCGATCCACGCCTTTCGAAAATTCGCTCATGCTTCTCCCCTTTTCGTTGGTTGATAGGTCTTCAGGCAGCCGCACCGGCGGCGAAATCGCGGCTTTCGTTGCCGACGCGCACGCTGCGGATATGCAGATCCGGCGACCACTCGATCTCATTCTCCGGCAAAGTGATGCCCGCTCGCGCCAGCGCATCGGCGATGCAGGCCAGCGCATGGGTCGACGCCAGCGCGACCGCCTCTCCCGGTGTCGCGACGCCCCAGGCGACGACATTGCGGACGGCGTCGTCCAGCTTCAGCGCCGAGCCCGCGAGCGAAACGCCGCCGGGCTGGCGCACCGAGCCGTCGGAAGCCAGGTCAACCGGCATCCCGGCGAAGCTGTAGCGACCGGGCGTGGCGCCCGCCGCGACCACGGCATCGGTGACCAGGATCGACCGCTCGAAACCCTTGGCCCGGATCAGGCTCTTCAGCGCCTTCGGATGAATATGGATGCCGTCGGCGATGAAGCTGGCCATCAGCCTGTCCTCGGCGAGTTGCGCGAAGAGCGGGTTGACCAGCTTGTGCAATTGCTGCGGCAGGCCGTTGCCGAGATGGGTCGAGAGCGTCGCGCCGGCATCGGCAGCCGCCTCGACGATCGCGAAATCGGCGGCGGAATGGCCGATGGCGACGACCTTGCCCATCCCAGCCAACTGGCCGGCCAGCGCGACGCCACCCTCGACCTCCGGAGCCAGCGTCACCATCAGGATCGGCCGCGACAAAAGCTTGTCGAGACGCGCGACGAGTTCGACGCTTGCCGCCGTCATCGCCTCCGGCGGATGGCAGCCGGCATAGCCGGCCGACGGGTTCAGGAACGGCCCTTCAAGATGATAGCCCGGGCACATCAGCGGCCCGAGGCGACTGCCGTTCACAGCCGTATCGAGCGCGCGGAAACGTTCCTCCAGCTCATGCGGATGCGCGGTAATGATCGTCGGCAGACAGGTCGTGACACCCGTCGCCAGCATCGCCTCCAGTGCCCGGTCGAGTTCGGCCGCGGTGATCGTGCCGCCGTTGAAATCGACCCCGGCAAAACCGTTCACCTGCAAATCGACGAGGCCGGGCGTGCGCATTCTCAGCCCTTCCGGCTCAGCAGGGAGGCGGCCGGCGGATCGATGAACAGCACGGTCCGCTTATGCGTCTGCAGGATCGAGGCTGGCGCCAGATTGCTGACCGGCCCTTCCAGTGCCGCCTTCGTCGCCGCGGCCTTGCGCGTGTCGGAGACGGAGAGGACGATCAGCTCGCTCTTGAGGATCTGGCGGATGCTCATCGAGATCGCCTGCTGCGGCACGTCCGCGAAGCTCGGGAACCAGCCTTCGCCGAATTGCTGCTGGCGGCAGGCATCGTCGAGATTGACGACGAGATAGGGCTCCTCCGTGTCGAAATCGGCCGGCGGATCGTTGAAGGCGAGATGGCAGTTCTCGCCGATGCCGGCGAAGCAGACCGCGATGCGCTTACCCGCGATCTGTTGACTAAGCTGTTTCACCGCCGCCGGGGCATCGCCCTCGCCATTCACAGGGATGAAGGTCGGTGCGTCCCTGAGCGGCGCCATGAAACGCTCGCGCAGATAGCGCCGGAAGCTCGCCGGATGTCTCTCGGGCAGGCCGACATATTCGTCGAGATGGAAGGCCGTGACCTTCGACCAGTCGATCCCCTCGGCCACCACGAGGTGGTTCAGCATCTCGAACTGACTGGCGCCGGTCGCCACGATGATCGTCGCCGCGCCGTTGCGGGCGATCTCCTCGCGGATCGCCTGCGCGCCAAGCGCCGCCGCCTGCCGGCCGAGTTCGTCCTTGTCGGAGGCGACGTGCATCTCGATCATCGAATTTTGAACCTTTTATGCCAGGAATTTTCCGATATTCTGAGAACGAGCTTATGAAGCTTCGCCCGAAACGCAATGATTAATTTTGAACGCAACCGTTCCGAATAGAGTCTTCCTTGTCCCTGCTGACGCTTGACGAAACCCGCCTCGCGCTCGCCCATGATCGCGACTGCGCCCGGATCTACCGGCTGATCCTGAATGGCGAGGCGCATTCGCGCGCCGATATCGGCCACATCCTGCAATTGCGCTCGACCAGCGTCTCACGCGTCGTCGGCGACCTCATTGCGCGGCGCCTCGTGATCGAGGCCGTCGGCGAGGCGAGCGGACGCGGGCGCCCCCCGGCGATCCTCGTCGCCCATACCCGCCGCATCGGGGCCTCCGTGATCTATGTCTCCAGCCAGTCGTTGTCCGGCGCGTTGGTCGATCTCAATGGCCATCTCGTCGCCGAGCGCCGCCGCGCCATCGCCGCCGATGCGGACAATGCCGCCATCGCCGCGGTGATGGCCGAGCTGGCGCGCGATCTCCTCGACGCCATGCCGCCGGGCATGAGCCATGCCGGCACCGCCGTCTCGCTCTCCGGCCTGATCGACCTGAAACGGGGCCAATGGCTGCTCGCCTCGCGCTGGCCGCGCATGCGCGGGTTGGATATCGCCTCGGTGCTCGAACCCGTCGCCGGCCCCGTCACCATCTGCCGCAATCTCGACGCCGAACTGCGCGCCCGCGCCGCCCGCGAGCCCGACGGTTTTACGGGCGGAACGATCCTCCTGCATTGGGGCTGGGGCGTCGGCCTCGCCTATGCGGTGGACGGCGAGCCCTTCGCCCCGGCCGGCTCCTTCGGCGAGATCGGCCATTGGCGGCTCGCGGCACTCGACGGGCGCCGCTGCGGCTGCGGCAACACCGCCTGCCTCGAGACCGGCGCGGCTCTCTGGTCCCTCCTCCCCGCCCTGCGCCGGCATTGGCCTGAACTCGACCAGGACGAGGTGCGCCTCGCCCGGCAGCTCGCCGGGCTCGACCTGCTGGCTTTGCCTGAAATCGAAATGGCGGCGGGCCTGCTCGCCCGCGCGCTCGCGAATGCCTGCCGCATGCTCTTCCCGGCCCGCATCGCGGTCAGCGGCCCCTTCTCCGCCAATCCGCAGCTCTGGGCCCGGTTCAACACGCTGTTCCGGGCGGAAGGCACGATGGACGGGTTCGCCGTGCCCGATCTTACTGGGGCGCCCGCCAGCCATCTCTACGAGATCCATGGTGCCGCCGCGCCCCTGCTCAGCCGCGCAACCGAGGCGCTCCTGCTCGAACAGGCGTGATCCGACCGGTCTTCCATGCCGCAGCATAGTGCCCGCCATGTCCTTGAATATGCTGGCGCGCCGAGAAGTGGTGCACTAGTATCCCAGGCAAATGCTCCGGATGCCCTACGGCATCGCCAAAAGAGAGCTGCAACCCAGGGAGAGATCATGACCCATCCGACACGTCGCACCGTCATGGCCGGAGCGGCCGGCCTCGCCGCGCTGAAGGCCGGTGGAGCGCTGGCGCAGAGCGCGCCCGTCGCGCTCAACATCATCGATGTCGCCGGCAATCTTCAGCTCACGCAGGCGGCCATCGAAAAATTCGCCAAGGACAATCCGAAGCTGATTTCGCGCCTGAATTTCTCGCGCGCGCCCTCGCCGGAACTGCCGGCCAAGCTCAAGGCCCAGCAGGCCGCCAACCGCGTCGATATCGACCTCGTGCTGACCGGCCCCGGCGCCATGTCGGACGGCATCCAGCAGGGCCTCTGGGTCGATGTCTGGAAGTCCCATGCCAAGGACCTGCCGAAGCCGGAGGAGGTCTATCATGAGCAGGCGCTGATGATGCAGCGCAATTTCGGCCAGAACGAAGGCGTCGCCGTCGTCTATTCGCCCTCCGGCCCGCTCTTCGAATACGCGCCCGAGCGCCTCAAGACCGTGCCGAAGACCGCGGAAGAGCTGCTCGCCTATGTCAAGCAGAACCCGAAGCGCTTCACCTATGCCCGCCCCGTCAATTCCGGCCCCGGCTGGACCTGGCTACAGGGCCTGCCCTACATCCTCGGCGATGCCGACCCGAGCGACCCGATGAAGGGCTGGGACAAGACCTGGGCCTATCTCAAGGAGCTCGGCACCGGCGTCGATTACTATCCCGGCGGCACCGCCGCGACGATGAAGGAGCTCGGCGAAGGCACCCGCGACGTCATCGTCTCGACTTTGGGCTGGGACATCAACCCCCGCGTCCTAGGCATCGTGCCGAAGGAGGCCAAGGTCTTCGTCCTCGCGAACACGCACTGGATCCCCGACACCCAGTTCATGTGCATCCCCAAGGGCGTTCCCGCCGAAAAAATGCCCGCCCTTGTGTCGCTGATGGCCTATATGCTCAAGCCGGAGGCCCAGGCCGTGACCTATGACAAGGGCTATTTCTACCCTGGCCCGGCGATCAAGGGCGTGACGCTAGCCATGGCGCCGCAGGAGAGCCGCGACGTCCTCGCCGAATATGGCCGGCCGGAATATGACGGGCTGATCACCAGCCTGCCGACCCGCCCGCCGCTGACGCCCGAGCGTCTCGTCGCCGCCTTCCGGCGCTGGGACCAGGAAATCGGCGTCGGCCACGGCGCGCCGCAATAGCCATGCGCTTCGCCGCCATCGGCCTCGACCACCGCCATATCTACCATATGGTCGGTGGTCTCCTCGAAGCCGGCGCGACCTGCGTCGGCTTCGATCCCGCGACGAGCGACGAGCGCGTCCTCACAGGCTTCCGCGAACGCTTCCCCGCTCTGCCGGAGAGCGCGGCCGACCGCCTGATCGACGATCCCGCGATCGACCTGATCGTCTGTGCCGCGATTCCCGCCGAGCGAGCCGCCATCGCCATCCGCGCGATGCGGGCCGGCAAGGATGTCATGGTCGACAAGCCCGGCGTCACGTCCTTCGACCAGCTCGCCGCAGTCGAGAAGGCTGTCGCGGAAACCGGCCGCATCTTCTCGATCTGCTTCTCCGAGCGCTTCATCGTCCCGGCGACGATCATAGCCGGCAAATTGATCGCCGACGGCGCGATCGGCCGCGTCGTGCAGACACTCGGCATGGGCCCGCATCGCTTCAACCGCGCGATCCGGCCGGATTGGTTCTTCGACAAGCGTCACTATGGCGGCATCCTCACCGATATCGCCTCGCACCAGATCGACCAGTTTCTGCATTTCACCGGCTCCAACGATGCCGAGATCGTCGCCTCCGGCGTGGGCCATTTCGGCGGGCCGGACTTCCCCGATTTCGAGGATTTCGGCGAGGTCCTGCTGCGCAGCGACCGGGCGGGCGGCTATATCCGCGTCGACTGGTTCACGGCCGATGGCTTGCCGACCTGGGGCGACGGCCGCCTGACGATCCTCGGCACCGAAGGCACGATCGAACTGCGCAAATATGTCGATATCGCTGGCCGCCCCGGCACCGACCATGTCTTCCTCGTCGACAAGGCCGGCACTCGCCATATCGATGCCTCCGGCGAGGCGCTGACTTACTTCCGCAACCTCGTCGCCGATATCGGCACCCGCAGCGAAACCGCGATGAGCCAGCGCCACGCCTTCACCGTCTGCCGGCTGGCGCTGGAGGCGCAGGCCAAGGCCGCGTGGCTGCCGGCGAAACCAGCCGCGCGCGCTTGAGGAAACTCCCATCATGACACGCAAGCTCGGCATCGCCGTCATCGGGCTCGGCCCCGCCTCCCTGCCGCACTCGAAAAGCCTGCTCGACCTCGCTGAGCGCGCCGAGACGCGCTGGGCCGTCAGCCGGACGCCGGATCGCGCCAAGGCCTATGCCGCGCAATTTCCCTTCCCGACCACGACCGATCTCGACGCCGTCCTGGCCGATCCGGCGCTCGATGCCTGCATCGTGCTGACGCCTCCATCGAGTCATCTCGACGTCTCCGCGCTCTGCCTTGAAGCCGGCAAACATGTTCTCGTCGAGAAGCCGCTGGAACTGACAAGCGAGCGCGGCCAGCGCCTCGTCGATACCGCCCGCCGGACGGCTAAGACCTTCGGCGTGACCCTTCAGCACCGCTTCCGCCCGGCGAGCCTGCGCCTGAAGGAAGCCCTGCAATCGGGAGAGCTCGGCACGATCGAGGCCGCCTTCCTTTCCGTGCCCTGGTGGCGCCCGCAGAGCTATTACGACGAGCCGGGCCGCGGCACGCTGGCCCGCGACGGAGGCGGCGTGCTGCTGACCCAGGCGATCCACTCGCTCGACCTGTTCCGCTCGCTCGTCGGGGTGTCCAAGGTGGTCGCAGCACAGGCCCGCACCACCGGGCTCCACCGCATGGAGACCGAGGATTACGTCTCCGCCCTGCTGGAGACCGGCAACGGCGCGCCCGCCACGCTGGTTACGACGACGGCGGCCTATCCCGGCTATCCCGAGCGCATCGAGATCACCGGCACCAAGGGTTTCGCCGCCCTGATCGGCGGGCGCCTGCGTCTGGCCTATCTCGACGGGCGCGAGGAGATCGTCGAGGCCGAGGGCTCGACCGGCAGCGGCGCCAACATCATGGACTTCCCGCACGACGCCCACCGCGCCGTCATCGCCGACTTCCTCGATGCGATCGAGCAGGGCCGCGATCCCGTCGTCACCGGCGAGGAGGCGCTGGCCTCGCAAAGGCTCGTCGACGACATCCTCAAGGCTGCGCAGCGCAGCACCTGAATGCGCTATCCTTGACTCGCAGGCGATTTATGACGCTCCAAGAGTCGATGCCTGAAGGTAGCTTCGTGAAATCCACTCTTCCGTCCGATCATCATCTCGCCTTGGTCAGGGCCGGACGATGAGCGTTGTACTCGCCTGCGATCTCGGCGGCAGCAGCTTTCGCGCCGCGCTGATCGATGAGCATGGCGCGACGAAAGCAGAGCATGCTGTTCCCGGCCCTGCTCTGAACGATCATCTCGACCGCTCGGAAGTTTGGGCAACGGCCTGGTGGGCACAGTTGCTCGAAGCCGCCGGCAAGCTCGCCGAACAAACGCCAGACCTGTTCGCAAGCGTCCGGGGCATCGCGATCTGCGGCGTGACCCGGACGCAGGTCTTCCTTGACCATCAAGGGCAGGAATTGCGCCCGGCCATGACATGGAAGGACGCGCGCTCCGACGGCATCGCCACCCGGCTGCGCGAGAGGCTGGCCGATCATCCCGAAGCCGGCCGCATCAACGCCTTCCATCCGCTCGCGCGCCTCGCCTGGCTGACCGAGAACGAACCCCTCAACGCCCTCGCACTCGCTTGCGTGCTCGAGCCCAAGGACTACCTGAATTTCTGCCTGACCGGCCAGCAGGCAAGCGATCCGGTCTCGCTCGCACGCCTAGTCGCTTGCGTGGAAAGCGTGAAAGGAGGCTCCGGCTTCGGCGCAATAGGTATCTCGCCGGACATCACGCCGGCGATCGTCGAACCAATCGATATCGTCGGCTCCGCCATCACCGGCTTGCCCGCACCCTTCGACCAACTCGCCGGCATCCCCGTCTTCTGCGGCTGCAACGACACCTGGGCGGCGGTTGCGGGCTTGGGCGCGCTGCGACCGGGCTATGCCTACAACATCTCCGGCACCACCGAGGTTCTCGGGGTGCTCGGCCCCGATCAGGCGGAAGCCGAGGGACTGATCTCCGTCGACTGGCGCGGCCTCTGGCATCTCGGCGGCCCCAGCCAGAACGGCGCCGATACCGCCGCCTGGCTTGCCGGCCTGCTCGGCAATAACGGCCCTGTCGGCGAGACGATCCAGCGCCTTCTCGCCGGCCCACGCCATCCGCAGCCGCTCATTTTCCTGCCCTATCTGCAGGGCGAGCGCGTGCCCTATTGGGACCCGAACCTGCGCGGCGCCTTCATCGGACTCGGCCGGCGGCACGGCCCGACTGATCTCGCCTATGCCGTGCTCGAAGGCGTCGCCTGTCAGAACCGCCTCGTGCTGGAACGGGCGGAAGGCGCGCTCGGCACCCGCGTCGACGAAATCCGCTTCGGTGGCGGCGCAGCCACCAATCCGATCTGGGCGCAGGTCAAGGCCGATATCTGCGGCCGCCCGACCGCGGTGGGCGCGGCCAAAGAACCCGGCCTGCTCGGCGCCGCGATCATCGCCTGGACGGGCCTTGGCCGCTTCGCATCGCTGGAAGCCGCACAGGACGCCCTCGTCACCATCATCAGGCGCTACGAGCCCGACCCGGCGCGACGCCCCGCCTATAACGCGCTCTACTCCCTCTATCGGCAGAGCGAAGCGGCACTCGCGCCCATCTCGGCCGATCTCGTCGCGCTGGCGCAGGACACCGCCGCGTTGCCCGGTCTCGCCAACCCCACAAGCGCGACGTAAAGGACTGGTCATGCCGACGATCCGAGGACTGGCGCCGGCGCGCATGATCGCGAAGAAGGAAAGCTGAGCTTGGGCCGCATCGACCCGCGCGAACTGATCGGACGCTACGGCACGGCGCTCGCCGGCCTCGCGCTGATCCTGTTCTTCCTGATCTTCGCGCCGAACTTCGGCAGCACGACCAACATCATCAACGTGCTCAAGGATACGAGCTTCCTCGCCATCCTCGCGCTCGGCTTCGCGCTGGCCTTCACCGTGGCCGAGCTCGATCTCTCCGTGGCGGAAATGGCGAGCCTTGCGGCGGTCGTCTGCGGCTGGCTCGTCCATGCGCAATACCCGCCCGCCGTCGCGGCTGCGGCTGCCATCGGCATCGGTGTCGTGCTGGGGTCGCTCAACGGCTACGGCGTCACGGTGCTGCGTATCCCCTCGCTGATCATGACGCTCGGCACCGCGGCGATCGCCAAGGGCTTCGCCTTTATGATCACGCAAGGCGTCGCTTTCGTCGGGCGCTGGCCGGTCGGCTTCACCGGGCTCGCCCGCGGCTACTCGTTCGGCATTCCCAATCTCGTGCTCTGGATGGTGGGCGCGACGCTCTTCGCCTATGGCCTCGTCAAATGGACGCGGACCGGCGCCCATATGGTCGCGACCGGCGAGGCGGACGAGGCGGCGCGACTCGCCGGCATCGCCACGGCCCGGATGAAGCGCATCGGCCTGTTGCTCTCCGGCGTCTTCGCCGGCCTGATGGCCATGCTGCTCGCCGCCAACCTCTCCTCGGCCGCGCCGAACATGGCCGGCGACTACCTGCTCTATGCCATCGCGGCCGTCCTGCTGGGGATGACCATGTTCGAGCCCGGCAAGCCCAACATTCCCGGCACGGTCTTTGCGGCTCTGGTGCTCAAGGTGCTCGGCAACGGCTTGGTGCTGATGGGCGCGCCCTATTACATCCAGGACATCGTGCTCGGCGCGATCATCATCGGCTCGGTCGCCTTCTCGGCCAGCGCGATGAAGAAGGCGGCGTTCAAGGTCTAGGCTCAACGAAAACGATCGGAATGAGGGGAGTGGGTTTCATGTTCGGTTTCAGGAAAATGCTGGTGGCCGCCGCAGCGCTCGTCGCGCTCGGCCAGTCGGCCGATGCTTTCGAGGTCGGCATCATCGGCTTCCAGTTCACATCGGAGACGCATGCGCGCGTCGCGAATGCCGCTGCAGCCGCCGCCAAGGCCAAGGGCTGGAACGTCACGCTGCTGAACTCGGAAGGCGCGCTGCCGAAGCATGCCGAGCAGTTCGACGCGCTGATCGCCAAGAAGGTCGACGCCATCATCATCGCCATGGGCAAGCCGGTCGAGGCCGACGCCCAGTTCAAGGCGGCGAAGGATGCCAAGATCCCGGTGATCACCGTGCAGTCCGGCGCGAGCCCGCATGCGCTCTTCGACATCCAGACCAACGAATACAAGGTCGGCGCCGATGCCGCGCTCTACCTGCTCGGCCAGCTCGGCTACCAGGGCAACATCGTCTCGGCCCGTTTCGACCTCAACGTCGCCTCGCGCATCCGCGGGCGTCTGCTCGATGCCGTCCTCGCCGAGAACCAGGCGGTGAAGGAGCTCGGCAAGTTCTCGATGGCCCGCACCCAGAGCTGGCGGGACGATGTCCGCGCCGGCATGCAGGCGCTGCTCCTGCAGAACCAGGGCAAGATCAACGGCATCTGGGCCTCCTTCGACGGCCAGGCCTATATCATCGACGACCTCCTGCAGGCTCAAGGCGTGAAGAAGGGCCAGATTCCGCTGGTCTCGGTCGATGGCGGCCAGGAGAGCTACGAGCGCATCGCCGATCCGAACTCGACCCTCATGGCGACCGTCGCGGTGCCCTTCGAGGAGATGGGCAAGCAGGCCGTCGAAGCCATCCAGGCGATCGTCGTCGACAAGAAGCCGAGGGAGAGCATCACGTCGGGCCCCTATCTCTTCACGGAAGCCGTGCTGGTCGACAAGAACAACGTCCAGCAGTTCCTGAAGAAGTGAGTGCTGCTCTTCCTTCTCCTCTCAGGGAAGAAGGTAGCAGCGCGAAGCGCTGACTGATGAGGGCGGACTAGCTCCGCTCCCGCCCGTCATTCCCTCAACCGACCCGGCTGACGCCGGGCCACCTTCTCCCCCAAAGGGGAGAAGGAAGGAGCGCGAGATGCAGACCACCGATCCCAGGCAATCGTCCAGCCCCCTCCTCTCGCTGCGCGGCATCGGCAAGGCCTATGGCCCGGTCGTCGCCGTCCGCGATGTCGATCTCGACATCTTCCCGGGCGAGGTCGTGGCGCTCTGCGGCGACAACGGCGCCGGCAAGTCGAGCCTGATCAAGGTGATCTCGGGCGCCGAGGAGGCGACCAGCGGCACGATCAGCCTGCGCGGCAGGCCGGTCACCTTCGCCTCGCCGCATGATGCATTGGAGAACGGCGTCGCGACGATCTACCAGGATCTGGCACTCGCGCCGCGCCTCTCCATCGCCCAGAACGTCTTCATGGGTTCGGAATTGACCAAGCCCGTTTTGCTGCCCTTCCTGCGCGTCCTCGACAAGAAGAAGATGATCGCGGAATCGCAGCGCTATCTCGCGCAGCTCTCAGCCGCGGTCACCGACATGACGCGCCCGGTCGAGCGGCTCTCGGGCGGCCAGCGCCAGGCGGTGGCGATCTCCCGCGCGTTGCGCTGGAACGCCGAGATCATCATCATGGACGAGCCGACCGCTGCGCTCGGCGTCAAGGAAAGCGCGCTCGTCCTCGACCTCATCCGCAAGCTTAAAGCCGATGGGCGCACCGTCATCCTGATCAGCCACAATATGCGCGACGTGGTGGCGCTGGCCGATCGCGTCGTGATCATGGGCGCCGGTCGCAAATATGTGGACCGGCCGCTCGGCGATCTCACCGCCGACGACATCGCCCACATGATCATGGCCGGCAACGCCAAGGCGGCCTGAGATGCGCGAAGCCATCATCATCGATACCGATCCCGGCCAGGACGACGCCGTCGCTCTGCTCCTCGCCTTCGCCAGCGCCGAGCATATCGGCCTCAAGGCGATCACCACGGTCGCCGGCAACGTCCCGGTCGCGCAGACGACGGCGAATGCCTTGCGCATCCGAGACCTCGCCGGCCGCGACGACGTTCCGGTTCATCGCGGTGCTGAAAGCCCGCTGGTCTTCGTTCTCGAAACCGCGGAATTCGTCTGCGGCCCGGATGGGCTCGCCGGTGCCGACCTGCCCCAGCCGAAAAGCGAAGCCGCGCCCGGTCATGCCGTGCAGGCGATAATCGATCTCTGCCGCGCGGCGCCGGCGGACGGCATCACGCTCTGCCCGCTCGGCCCGCTGACCAATCTCGCGCTCGCCTTCCGGCTGGCACCAGACATCCTGCCAAAGGTGAAGCGCATCGTGCTGATGGGCGGCGCCATCGGCCTCGGCAACATCACACCCGCCGCCGAATTCAACATCCATGTTGACCCGCATGCCGCAGCGGTCGTGTTCGATTGCCGCCGGCCGATCGTGATGTTCGGGCTCGGCGTCACGCTCCAGGCCATCGCCAGCCATGGTCAGGTCGCGCGCATCGGCGCGCTCGGCACGGCAACGGGCAAGGCCGTTCACGGCATGCTGACGCGCCCGCGACCCGGCGGGCTCGGCTCCGACGGACACCCGATGCACGACCCTTGCGTCATCGCCTACCTGCTCTGGCCGGAACTGTTCGAGGGCCGCGACTGCTTCGTCGCAATCGACACGAGCGACGGCCCCTTGCGCGGGCGCACCACGATCGACTGGAACGGCCGCCTCAAGCGCGAGCCCAACGCCCATGTCGTCGCGACCGTGAAGGCCCATGACCTGTTCGAACGCATGATCGAACGCCTCGCCACACTGCCTTGAGAGACCAGGCCATGCCGCATTTCGTCGAAGCGCTGCAGCAGGAAGCGGCGCAAGCCGTCGCGCAGATGCAGGAGGCGGCTCTGCGCGCCCGCCACGCCCATGCCCGCGCCGAATTGATGCGCCACATGCTGACCACGGCCCGCAAGGTCAAGGACAAGCCGAAGGCCGAGGCGGTCGAGACCGTCGTACGCGAATGGATGGGTGCCTGGAGCCTCCAGCGCTCCGACTGGCCGCATATCGCCCGCGAAATGGCCGCCTTCACCGATGCCTTCCACGACTACGCCAATGATCCGAGCGATGCGCATGACGCCCGCCTGCGCGAAACTTGCGCCGCGCTCGACACCGCTCTGGAGCAGGAGGGCACCTCGATCTCCGACCAGATGGCCTTCCGCTCGGAATGCGCCCATGGCTGGTGGGAACAGGTCAAGCCCGTCCCCGCCGACCTGCCCGGCCGCAAGCCGCGGCCCTCCGTGCCCGCCCTTGAATCCGGCAAAGCATTCTGGGAAGCCGGCTGCGCCGATTTCTGCCGCTAGGCGTCTGCCGGGTCGCCCGAGCTCCCGACCTTGAACCTCTCGTCAACGAGCGAGGTCGGTGGAGCCGAGGCGCGGGCCGACAGTAGCGGCGTTTCCCCAAGCCGATTCGGCATCGTGACGATCGGATTGCTGACGGGTTCTCGCCTGGATGCGATCTGCAGCCTGACGGTCAAGGATGTCGACGCTCGCGACATCACCGTCAAGAAGTAGAAGCGGGAAAAGGGGAAGAGGCGGGTGCCTATGCCCCAGCGCCTGCCCCGATCTTCAAGCGTCGCCTCGAAGCCAAACAACACGAGGACGATATGTTTCCCGAATAGCCTGGTCCAGAGGAGGAGGGGTCGCTACGTGAAAAGTCGTTCAAAGCTCGCAACGCGGTTCACCTCGTACCTCCAGAAGCTGGGCATCGATTTTATACCCCTTAGCTGCGGTACCAATTGCTACCAAACAGCCGGTATTTGCGGCACGCAAGCGGCAGCAGCGCGCTGGTAGGGACATGGTTTTAACCCCTACCTACCATACCAGAGCTGACACCTAAGGTTGCTTCTGGGGGCTCGCCAGAACATGCCTTCGCCCGGAGAACCAAGTGCGCACATTATCCGGGGTCGGGTCGAGTTGCTTGCCGATCCAGTTCTGGATATCGACAGGGTGCGCGACCGCGATCTCATGCCCGTCGCTCCTCTTCAGGATCTGACAGGTCAGAATCCGTTCGGTGCCATCGGTCAGCCGCATGGTCGACGTCTGGAAGCACTCGCATCCAGCTGGCATGAAGTCGGCCAGATTGTCGGTGACGAGCAAGTGGGCGCGGGCAGCGAACGCTGTCGCGAGCACTCCGCCGTCCTCAGGATCCTTGAGCGACAGATCCGGACTGCCACCTAGGATCACAAAGGGGCTCAACTGCTCAGGCCCCGTCGCCATCATGTCGATAACGGTCTGGCCGACCTCATCGGCAACGTCATCTGCTACCGACAGGCGTTGAAGGACCTGCGAGAGCGTGTCGATCATCTGAAACGACGCGACAAGCTGCACCGGTCGCCCGGAGATCCACCCAGCCGCGATGGCGGCAAATATGCGTTGAACGGCTGTATTGGATCGCTTCTGGAGCCTGGCTTTGGTCAGTCGGACGAAGAAGTTGATATCGAGGACGACCCGAAGCGGGGACGTCACGGATAGCTCTCCGTGACGATCGCGTCGTCATAATCCTCCGGATCCGGCTCGATCTTCATCTGGCTTGCCGCTTTCTCGATCGCCTCGTCGAACCGCTGGACAGCATCCTGATACATGATCCGCCGGCCGATCTCGGCCAGGCGCCTGCGGCCCTTGCTTGCATCCGAGCTCGCATCGAGGAGAACGTCCCGAACCTCCTTGGGCAGAAGGGTGAACGCCTTAACGGCACTCTCGATGACGTTAGCCTGCGAGCGGTTTTCGCGATGCGCGATCATCTTGACGCGCATCGCGACGTCGCCAGTCAGCGATGTCGAAAATGCCTTCTCTCTAGCCGCGGCCATCGGAACCTCCTGGGAAGGTAGCATATCATTTGAAATGCACGAGTTCACATGAAATCTGCGACATTGCGCCGGCGACACAATCAGCGTGGCGGGTCGTCCTTGAGCGACCCCGCCGATATCGCTCGGGCTTATGCCGCGCTGGACGCTATATGGAACGAAGTCAAAGAGCGTATCCCCGACGCATGTCACGACAGCGAAAAGCAGAGGATAGCGCACCTCGTTGCAGAGCTCGCACCCATGGCTTTGGACGAAGAGGACCTCAAGCGAAACGTCCTGCTACATCTGAGACAGTCCGCAGCGGCGTAATGCGCGTAGTTGCAACCCTCATAAAGGTGCAATGCGATCTCTGCTGTTGAAGCCGAGAGAGGAATAATGTGCTGGCTGGCAGGGTACCTGCCGGCCTGCATGTCCGGCGAGGATCGGGGGTAGCAACTGCAAGGATATTGAGCGGGAGGGGGTCACCCGGTCTGCACGAGCGTAGCGAGGAAGATCGGGGATACCCGCTCAATATCCTTGCAGGCGCGAGGGGCGGCGCCCCTTAGTTCTTCTATCGCGGGTGCATAAACCGGCCGAACGGCTGTCCAGCAGCGACGGATTACGTCATGGCGCTGGCGCGTCGCGATATTCGAACACAGCTTGGACAGGCTCGGGGGCACAGTCACCAACGAAGTCGCCGTACTGTCCCCGGACCCAAAGGCTGCTCGGCTCGTGGAGCTCAAGGCGCGGCAGGGGTGTTGGCAGGGGTGAACCATCGGCCAGATGGACGCTGATCTCGAAATCGTCGAGACATTCCGATTTTGCAGCCTCCAGAGATAGTTCATCACCCATCAGCGGCGCCATGCTCCATTGGATTTGACACAGGCGATCGTAGGCCGCCTGGGCGGCGGCATGACCCGCGACATATACAAACGCGGGCCAACCTTCCTCGCCGTGCAGGATAAGATCGGATTTCTCGAGATGCCGGCGCTCACTGATGCCTATGCCGAAGAGCCCTTGGGGCTGTTGGGCGAATATTTGCACGACCAATTCAAGTAGGCGGGTGAGCGGAAGTTGGGATTCAGTCCACCCACTCGAAGGTTGGACAGGCCGTCTCGCCACTAGTGGAGCCCGGCATCGGGGTCTGCATCAGTTCACGGGCAATCGACGTCATGCCGTGCATGCCGTTCATGATGGCGGTGTAGAGCGCGTCCGGTGTCCCGTTGATGGCTTGGCCCAGCTGCCGCAGCATCATTGTGTACCGGATATTGAAGATCCGATTCAGTTCCGCCGCCCTCGATCCCTCGGGAAAATCCGAAGCGCGGGCGTTCTGCTTGATCGGCGACACGGCAGCGTAGTCGACACGCATGGGTGCACCTGTAGGCGGTTTGCCGGGATCGTCGTGCTTGGAAAAGTGTCGTTCGAAGAAGATCTCGCTGAAGCGGTAATAGTGCCCCATTTCGAGCGGTTCGCCGGCTGCCGCGGCTAATCTCTCCGGCGACCAAGGCCATGCGCCTTCCCCTTGTTCGACCACGGTATCGAGAGCAAGTTTGGCGCTATTGAGATCGGTTACCAAATGAAGGGCTCCACCGCCGCCCCAGAAAAAATCGCCACCGAGCTGACGGGCTTGATTGCCGATAAAGAGCTCGCCATGACGGACGGTATCGAGCTCCTCCAACAGCTCGATGATCTCCGCGTAGAATTCGCCGATCGTCGGAGCTGGGACGTCGAGAACGACGTTCAACAGTGCCTTATCGACGGCGATCGGCCCAGGCTGCTCGATTTTCATGAAGGTCGCCATCGAGGCCTTCGAGAACCGTTCAAGATTGATCGGGAACGTCCGGTCGGCAAACGGCCTCCCCTCGAACGTCATTTTGAGGGGATAGGCTGGGCAGTTGGCCCGGCCAACGACGGGATTGCCACCTACCGCGTTCATGACATTCGCAACGAGAGCGAAATGGAGCATCTCCTCCATGGCGACACTGCGGATCAGTTCCGCGGGCTCGCGGTTCACGTCGCGGTTGATGCTCAGCAACGCCACCAGGTACGGCGGCAAGGTTGCCCATTCGAGCTCCAAAGCCAGCTGCAGCCGAACGAGCAGTGAGCGGCGCTTGTCCTCAAACTCCTGGTCGGTCATCAGGCGCCGCCTCCGCTGCTTAGGTGTTCACCTAGTCGGAGGGCCAGTGCCGTCAGAGTCAGGGTCGGATTGACCGCGCCGATGTTGGGAAAAACCGCGTTGGAGATGACATACAAGTTGTCGATCCCGTGAACCCGCAGATCGGCATCGACCACGCCTTCGGTTTCTTTCTTACTCATCCGGCATACGGAAGCTGCATGGTCAGCCCTCCACGAGATCGTCGGCTTCTCAGTCAAATTTGCGCCCATCGCGGCGAAGATCGGGACAACCTTCGATTGGACCTCCGCCATGCGTTCCTCAAAAGCGCGGTCATCCCGCGTGTATTCGACCTGCGTCATTGGCAGGCCGATGCGATTGTAGTCGTTCAGAATATTTTTCACCCGATTGCCGGCTTGGCCGAAGACCTCGATCATGCCGTGCAGGCGGACCCTATTTGCATCCCCGACGAGGAGCTCCTCGACCTTCTGTCTGGAATGCCCCTTCTGAAGCGCCTCAGCGAGATTGAAGGATATCGCGTCCGGCGGCGCGACGAGGAGGAATTTGCCCCTCTCCTGCTCCGCTCGACTATCGAAGTGACGCGACACAAGAGTTGGGAAGTCCATCTCGGCCTGCAGCCGCTTTGGGTTGGCCGGGAATTTGGTTTCGAAGATGAAATATGGATGAGTTACGAGATAACGCCCAACCAGGTCGTAGCCGTTGCCGAGTCCTGACGGCCAATCCGTTGAGATTGAACGAAGTAGCAGCTTTGCAGACTCGATCGCGCCAGCTGCCACGATGATGCGGTCAGCTTCGACGTCATGCAAATCGCCAGTCTCGCGATCCCAGAAAGTTACTCCTTTGACCTTCCGCTTTCGGTCGATGATGATCCGGTCCACGACCGCGCCAAGCCTGACTGACAGGCCCGGCCACTCGTTCCATTCTGTGAGGTCATCAAGATAATTGCAGGCGGCGTAGCGTGCTCCGAAGGGGCAATATTTGCATGTGCCTGTCGTCTGACATGGCGCGTGCCGTGATGGTTCTGTCGAAGCCCCAGGCTGGGCAGGCGCCGCCGGAGAGGAGTGTACCGGGACACCTCGCCTGGCAATCGGCATGTGAGAGTAAAGGATGTTTGCCTGCTCCATCGCATCCGCGATGACGCCGTCCATCGCGGTGAAAGGGAACTTGCGAAATGGATAAGCCCGACTCCGGGGCAGCAGCGGATCGGCTGAGTCCCCGGAAATCGCTAAGTGGCTCTCTGCATCGCAGTAGAAGCGCTCCAGATCATCATAATCAAAAGGCCAGTCGATCCCGTTCCCGGTATTGGTTTTGAGATAGAAATCTTCGGGCTTTAGGCGGAACGACCACCCTCCCCAATGCAGCGTAGAGCCGCCATAGGCGAACACGCGCGCGCCGTTGAGGGTAACGTCCGCCGCTCCGGCAATCTTGTTTTCGCCTTTGATGTCCCGCGTTGTGTAAGGCAGGTCCGTGTACTGCTCATAAGGAGCCTGACGCGTAAGCAGGTAATGCTCCCATAGGCCGTAATCCTTGGTTTTGACGCGCACACCAGCTTCTAGGATCAACACTGAGGCTTGCGAGTCGGCCTTCAGCAGGGTTTGCGCGACTGCGGTGGCGGCCACGCCGGAGCCGATAATGACCGTTCCGACCTTCATTTGCCGCGCTCGCGGTAGGGGGTTGGCTCCCCTTCGATGTTAGCCCCGCCGAAATAGCCTCGGTAATTGATCGAACCGAATGACTTGAAACCGCCGAGCGCCAGTCGCAAAACGATGAACTCGTTTGCCAAATAGCGCTGCGCAGCCTCCAGCCGAGTGGCCGGGATTCCAGAAGGCGCAACGCGAGGTTTTTGCTTGAATAGGCGGTTGTAGGCAGGCAATCGGCCGAGCTCGGCGACGAGATCGGTTACGAAGACGGCTCCGTCGACATAGTACCCTCGATACACGGGACTTATCGCGATCCTGTTTTCGAGAAAGGTCTCAAACCGGAGCCGGTAGCTCGTGACCTCATCCGTGAGCGACCATTGCTCGCCTACGGCGACGAAGATGTCCCACAGCGTATCGATCGTCGCCGGCGTAAGGGGCGACATCAATTGGCTTAAGGGATGGATGGCTTTGCGTTGATACACGCTTTAACTCCTCCAGAGCGCTCGAATGTCGGAACCGCCTCGGGACTACTGTCGGGGCGGCGCCATCGTCTGGAGCAGGAGCTTGCTAGACGGCGCTGTGCTCGCGGAGCCGCACAACGGCCGATTGTGAGTCCCCGAACCGCGGCAGATCAGCGGGGTCGAGCCTACCAGATCGCCGGCCTTGCACGCCATGCAGACACGAAAGGCCGCCGCCTCCAATTGGAGTGAATAGTCCAGATTAGCTGCCGCAGGCTCGGCAGGCTGAAACAGCTGGCCAGATTTTATGTTCTGGAACCAGACATCCACATGTCGCTTCACAGCGGACGGATCGCCGAGCCTTTCCATGTTGAAGCCGTTGTCGAGGATCCCGATCGAGGCACGGGGACTCCTTGCCGCCGAATGGCAGGATAGGCATGAAGAGCGGACATTGTCAGCGGGGCCATTTGCCCGCCCCATGAAGCCCAAGCTCGGCCGTTCGTCCCAACCGAAAGTGATGCCCCGGAGGTTGCCGTTGATCCAGCTTTGCCGGATCGACTGCTGATCGTAGACACCCGGATCATTACCCCATTGCAGGGAAGCGGCAACGAGGTTGTCGAAAATCTGATCGCCCCGCGGCGGCCCTTGCCAAACGAAAGTCCCAAACACCCAGCCGGTCTCAGAGGAGCGAGGGTCTTTGACCGCCAAATCGACCTGCAGGAGCTTGAGTTGCTGTGGCGTCCTGTCCTTGACGGGCAAGGGATCGCTCCCCGAGCCAGGTTTATCGATATAGGCGGTATAGGTGGGCGCGCCTGCGAGATAGGCAACTTCGGTCTCCGACGCATCGGTGAACAGGAATTTGATCGAGACCGTATCGTCAGGAAACTTTAAATTGGCGGGGAGCGATGGCGCGCACGGATCGGCAAAAACTTCACCGAGGATGGCTGCACCTGGCACATTGTAGAACCCGACCGCCCAGACCTGAGGCCCCTCGCGGCTCGTTGAAGACAAATCGCCTGCCTTCGGGCCACGCTCCTTGGTCAATCCCATCAACGGCTCGCGGCCGGACGTCCCATAGTCAAGCCATTTCGAGATCCACCACGGTTCGGCACCCGTGCCAACAAGTTTACCATTTTCAATTTTGAAATGAGGCTTTGCGCTTTCTATCACTTTCTGCATGTAATCGACCGGCGTAGACCGAAAATCGACTCTTTCCCAAGGCTGAATATCCCGTGGCCTCGGGAATATTGTAGGATAATCTTCACGCCATTTAGCGACTTGGGCGCCATCGACCTTCATGGTGCTTGCTTGAAACGATGGACAGGCTTCTGCAAGGACCATAGACTGCAGCGAGAACAGAAAAAGAAGCGAAAGAACCCAGTTCTTCATTGTCATTCCCCGCTATCTTTAGGGCAAAGCCAATAAAGAGATAGCGGAAGCTGGATGAAGGCGCCATATCTTTCGGATGAGAACGCGGCTTTTCCGACGAGGGCTAGCCAATTCGGTCGTGGCTCGATCTCGGTTTAATGGTTCATGCTACGGAAACCTGCGGACCCTTTCGGGGGCGGCTGCCGAGCGATCCAGCGACGACTGGCGCACTAGCCAGCCTCCGTCGATACGATCCGTTAGAAGCTCTCATCGCATCCGCTCGCGAGGCTCCCTTAAGCTAGATAGGAGGTGCCTCGATCACGGCTAGCACATCCCATCGAGACGTTTTTGTAGTATGTTCGCGCGGAATTCGTGCTCAGTTTTGCGATGGGTGTTCAGTTGTGATTGAGCAGCTTGAGAGCTTTGTCGCCGTCGTCGACGCCGGCAGCTTTTCTATTGCCGGGCGACGGCTTGGCGTTCCAAAATCGACGATCAGCCAGCGGATCCGCCAGCTTGAACAGCGACTGGACGCTCGCCTGCTGCATCGCTCTACGCGGTCGGTGCGCCCGACCGATACAGGGCGGGCTTATTACGAGCGCTGCATACGAATTCTCGCTGACATCGCCGAGGCAGAACTCATCGCTCGCGACGAGCAGAAAGCACTTTCGGGCAATCTCAGAATTCACCTGCCGGTCGAGCTTGGCATGCAGGTGCTAGGCCCGCTGATTGCCTCCTTCGAAGTCGACAATCCGGCGCTTCGCATCGAACTTGAGCTCAACAGCCGTCATATCGACCTCGTCGAGGAAGGCTACGACATTGCCATCCGGATCGGTACGTTACCGAATTCTTCACTCGTATCTCGACGCATCCTAAGCATCCCGCGAGGCCTCTATGCCAGTGCAGACTACCTCGCTAAGCGCGGCGGGCCACTAACCCCCGACGACTTGAATAGCCATGATTGTCTGCGCTTCCACACTGCCTACCATGTCGGCGACTGGATTTTCCGTACCGGGCGCGACAGCATCCGGATCAAGCCGATCGGCCGGATGGTCTCGAACAATCTAACGGTCCTGCGCGATGCCGCCGTCGCTGGGGCGGGGATCGCCCTGCTACCGCATTTCCTCTGCCGGGCAGAGAAGCGCGAGAGCAAGCTCCTATGTCTTCTGCCGGATTGGGAGGTGGAGGACGCTGAGGTCTTTGTGCTCTATCCGAGCCGGCACCATCTCTCGGGAAAGGTGCGCGGCTTCTTGAGCTTCCTCGACCGGAATTTAAAAGCGCTCAACGGCATGGTCGGTTGAGCAGTCACATATAGCGGCCAAACCGTCAGGCCAGCCGCTTCAGTGCCTCGATCACCGGCAAATCTCCATCCTGGAGTGTCAATGCGATCGAGAAGTGATCGTGTCCGGGATGGGATTCGCGGGTGACCAAGTTACCCGCACCCGCCCAGGCCGCCGCGAAATCCGCCGATTGACGCTGGAATTCCGGCGGCTCGGCGTCGCCATACGCGACATGGATCGGCGGCAGACCGGGCCGTACCAGCAGGTGTGGACTGTTTCGTAGCACCTGGACCGGGTCAAGCTGGAGCGAAGGCTGTACGAAGGTAAACGGCAGCGGGCGCAGGTCGAACAACCCGCTGACGAGTAGGCCGCCGCGCAGGATCGTGTCAGGCAGGTCGTAGCGTTCTGACCATTCGGTCAAGAGGCACATGGCGGCGAGATGAGCACCGGCGGAATGGCCGCCAACAACGATCCTGCGCCGGTCAAAGGATAGTCTCTCCTCACGCACTAGCCAGGCGATGGCGGCGCGGCATTGGCGTACCAGCTCATCCATCGGCGCGTTTGGGCAAAGCGTATAGTTTACGTTGGCCACGGCGAAACCGGCCTTGACTGGCCCGGCCACTGCAAAGGCGAACTCCTCACTACTTAGAATGCGCCAATAGCCGCCATGAAAGAAGACGAGCAGCGGTCGCTCCCCCGGGCCGGCATAGAAATCGAGATATTCCGGCCGCGTCGCGCCGTAGCGCAGGCCACGCTGCGGCTGCAGCTCAGCCAGCGCCCGGGTATTGCCCTCGCCGAAGCGGTCGAGATAGCGCCCAAAATCCGGCACCGAGCGCTCGACGTCGTAGGCGTCGTCGAGTTCGGCTTGGGTGTGGAACTCCCGGTAGAGGGCTCCCATCAGCGGCCTCCGGCCCCCAGGGGGTCTGCCACCCTGCCCTGCATGGCGAGGCGGGGGAATAGCTTCAGGGCGCCGTGCCGGCGGATCGTCGCAAGGTCGTGCTGGCTGAGTCCTTCCGTCTGGGCGAGGTCGTCGACTGACAGATGGGTCACCCATTCAGGCCCGAAGGGGAAATCCGAGCCGAAGAGGATGTGACTAGGATCGACCAGCTTGGTCAGCGAGGCCATCGACCAGGGCGCGGCGACGAAAGTCGTGTCGTAATAATAATCCTTCAGGTACTCGATCACGTCGCGGTCGAGCTTCAGGTTCGGGATCATCTGACCGGTACGGATGCGGAAGCTCAAGAAAGGCAACGTGCCGCCGCCATGGGAGAGGATAATTGGTATGTTGGAATGGCGATCTAGGGTGCCGGTATAGATCATGTTCACCGCTGCGCGGGTGGTGTCGAAGACGAACTCCATGATCCAGGGGAAATAGGGCAACGGCAGCGCGTAGGGCGGCAACGTAGGATGTACGAAGGTGGGAAGACGCCGGCGCGACAGCTCCGCGAAGATCGGCTCATAGAGCGGGTCGCCGAGATACTTGCCGCCATAGTTGGAAAGGAGCACGACGCCGTCGAGCCCGAGCGTGTCGACCGCGTAGGTCAGCTCCGCCAACGAGGCGTCGACATCCGGCAGCGGCAGCACTGCAAAGCCGCCGAACTTCGCCGGATAATCGTGGCAGAGCCGCGCGACGTATTCGTTGCATTCGCGCGCCAGACGGTTCGCGAAATCTTGCGGACCGAGCGAGGCCCCTGGGTCGGTGAAGGACAGAATCGAGGTCTCGATGTTGCAGCGGACCATGTGGTCGAGCGCGCGCTCGGGCGACCATTGCAAGTCCGGCTCGGCCAAGCTGCGGCCGCCGATGCGGACCATGCCCTGTTCAGCCAGCCGCGCGACATACCAGCCCGGCAGAAGGTGCTGATGGACATCGACCAATCCGACCTGATTGGCACTCGTGGAAATTCTATTCACGATTTGCTCCGTCAAAGCGAAGGGGGAAGGAAAGCGCGACCAAGCTCTCACCGGCGAAGGGGAACTCGCCGAGCACGGTCATGCCCATGCCGTCGCGGTGCACCGCGATCGATTTCGGGTTGGAGCTAGAGACGAAGGCCACCGCTATGGTGAATCGTTCATCGTCGAGCGCGCGCAGGCGTTCGACGAGACCGCGCAGGATGCCGTGGCCGCGATATGCGCGGTCGATGCAAACCGGACCGTAGAGCATCGTGCTGCTGTCGCCGAAGCGTGCTCCGGCTGGGTCGATCGCGCGCAGGAAGCCGCGCAGCGCCTTGGCCGGCGGAGGGATCTCGGGGGCTCCGAGATCAGCGCTGCACAGGCAGCCAGCGAGCTGCCCGCCGACGTGAGCGACGAAGACCGCGCAGGCTGTGTTCATGGCCGCCAGCTGCTCGCCGGTGAAAGTCGCGAGCAGATAGCCCCCCTGCCGCTCCTCCGGAGAAAGCAGGTCGACATAGTAGCGGTTCATCAGCGCCGCAGCCTCGGCGAAGTCGGCGCCCTCCGCCCTGCGGAAACGCGGTGTCGGGTCGTTCGTCATTAATGGATTGCCAGATATCGCGAGACGACACCCTGCTCGGAACGCAGCGCGTCGGAGGTGCCGGACCAGGCGATCCGGCCCTTCTCGATGACGTAATGGCGATCAGCAAGCGCCAGCAGAGATTTTATGTTCTTGTCGATGACGAGCATCGACAGGCCTTCCTCCCGCAGTCGCGCCAGACATTGCCAGATATCTGCTCGAACGGTCGGCGCCAGCCCTTCGGTCGCCTCGTCCAGGATGAGCACGCGCGGATTAGTCATCAAAGCCCGTCCGATCGCGAGCATCTGCTGTTCGCCGCCCGAAAGCTGCCAGCCGAGATTGTCGCGGCGCTCGCGCAGACGGGGGAAAAGAGCGCAGATCGCGTCGAAATCGTAGCCTCCGCCCGCACCCGCCGCCCGCGCCGTCGCAATCAGGTTCTCGCGGACCGTCAGGGTGGGGAAGATATCGCGGCCCTCGGACACGAGCCCGATGCCGCCGCGCGCGATCCGGTAGGAGCGCTGGCCGAGGATTTCGGCGCCACGTAGGGTGATGCTGCCGGCCGCACCCCTGAGCTGACCGACGATCGCCCTGACGGTTGTGGTCTTGCCCATGCCGTTTCGGCCGAGCAGCGTTACGACCTCGCCCTCGCCGATCTGCAGGTCGAGCCCGAACAGCACCTGGCTCGCACCGTAACCGCCCTTCAGCCCCTGGACACTGAGAAGCCCGCTCATGCCGCGACCTCCTCGTCGCCCAGATAGGCGCTGCGGACCGCCGGATCGTCGCGGATCGCTTTGGCCGTGCCCGAGGCGAGCACTTGCCCGCGCACGAGGACGGTGACGGTCGTCGCTAGGGCGAAGACCGCCAGCATGTCGTGCTCGACGAGCAAGATCGCGTAGCGTTCGCGCAGGCGGCCGATCAGAGCAGCGATCTGCTCGCTCTCGCGCGGGCTCATGCCCGCCAGCGGCTCGTCGAGGAGCAGCATGCGAGGTTCCTGGCTGATCGCCATGGCGAACTCAAGCTGGCGCTTCTGGCCATAGGAGAGATGTTCGACGCTGGCCGTGGCGAGATCGGCGAGGCCGACCTCGTTCAGCGCGTCGCGGCAGTGCGCGACCGTCTGCGGATCGCGCAGCAGGCCTGGCCGCATGTCGGTGAGGTGCGCACGGCGCGCGCGGTGCGCCAACAGGACGTTCTGCAGCAGCGTGAATTCCGGCAGCACGGCCGAGATTTGATAGGAGCGCGAGAGGCCGCGCCGGGCGCGGTCTTCCGGCAGAGTGGAGGTAATATCCTCGCCGAAGAGCAGGATGCGTCCGGCATCGGGCTGCAGCTCGCCGGCGAGCTGACCAATCAGTGTCGACTTGCCGGCTCCGTTAGGACCGATCAGGGCGTGTATGCTGTTAGGCGCAACGGAGAGGCAGACGTCGTCTGTGACGACGAGCGCGCCATAGCTCTTCGAGAGATGCTCGATCCTCAGCGCGTCGGCTGTGGTGGCCGTCATGGTTCGCTCCCTCGTCCGCTTGCCAGTGCGCCGTAGAGCCCCCGGCTCGCGAACAGCACGATCGCAACGATCGTCGGCCCGACGATCACCAGCCAGTGATCGGTCCTGCTGGAGAGCACCTCCTCCAGCAGGAGCAGCACGATGGCGCCGACGAGAGGCCCGACCGTGGTGCCGAGTCCGCCGAGCACGATCATCGCAACCAGTGTGCCGGACTGCGTCCAGCTCATGTATTCCGGCGAGGCGAATAGGGTGAGATCGGCGAGCAGGCAGCCCGCCAGCCCCGCGATGACGGCGGAAATGACATAGGCTGCAAGTCGATAGCGCAGCAGCGGATAACCCAGCGTGCGCATGCGCTGCTCGCTCTGACGGGCGCCGGACAGGACCAGCCCGAAGGGCGAGCGCGTCAGCGTATGGACGATCCAGGCCGTGGCCGCTAGCAAGGCGAGAACGAGGCCGTAGAATGCAGCCGGGGTTTCCAGCAGGCCGCGCCCGGTGATTAGACTGCGCGCCTGGATTACCAGGCCCTCGTCGCCGCCATAGATCTTCAGGCTGACGGCGAGAAAGTAGAACATCTGGCCGAAGGCCATGGTGATCATAATGAAGCCGAGGCCGCGCGTGCGCAGGGAGACCCAGCCGATGCCACAGGCTACCGGTACCACCAGGGCGAGCATGAAGGCCAGATGCGCGCCAAGATCGACAATGCCGTAGCGGCTTAGGATGCCGACGGCATAGGCGCCGACCCCGATATAGAGCGCGTGCCCGAGGCTCACGAGGCCACCGAAGCCTAGGATCAGGTTAAGGCCGATCGCGGCCATGCCCAGGATCATGATGCGGCTGAAGAGCGTCATGTAATAACTCGTCCCGAGCCACGTCGAAACGAAGGGCACCGCCGCGAGCAGCGCGAAGACGAAGAGGGCGGGCGGGATGCCGCGACCGGTCCGGGTGGCGGCGGGGTTCGGAAGCGCGGTTTCGATCGTCATGGCGTCAGCGCCCCCGCGCCGCGAATAGTCCGCCGGGGCGGACCGCGAGGATGATCGCCATCACGCAGTAGATCAACATCGAGGCCACCGCCGGGCCCGCCGCATTGGCGAGCGAGCGGTCCATCAGGGAACGGAGTATCAACGGGATGAAGGTGCGCCCCGCCGCGTCAACCAGCGCGACGAAGATCGCCGCCTGGAACGCGCCCTTGCTGGAGCCAATCCCGCCGAGAACGATGACCACCAATGTCAGTATCAGGATCGGGTCGCCCATGCCTGACTGGACTGAGAGCAGCGGCGCGGCGACGCCGCCCGCGAAGCCCGCCAGCGCAGCGCCAAGTACGAAGACCGCCGCGTTGAGCGCGTTGATGTTCACACCAAGCGTCTCGACCGCGTCGCGGTTCGTCGCTCCGGCGCGGATCAGCATGCCGATCCGCGTCCGATGAACAAGGAGCCAGAGCCCGATGGCGACGAGGACGCCGGCGCCCACGATGGCGAGGCGATAGGCCGGATAGGTGATGCCAAAGACGGCCACCGTCCCAGAGAGGGCGTCGGGAAGCTGCATGTAAAGCGAGGACGGCCCCCAGACGATGCGGACCAGTTCGTTGAAGAACAGGGTCAAGCCGAAGGTGGCGAGCACCTGCTTGAGATGGCCGGCCTGCTGCAATCGGGCCAGCAGCGTCCCGTGCAGCAACAACCCGAGCAGCCCGGTGCCGACAACCGCTCCCAGTAGTGCAACGGCGAAGGACTCCGAGCGCTCGAAGGACGCGGCGGCGATATAGGCCCCGACCATGAATAGCGATCCGTGGGCCAAGTTAACGAAGTTCATCACCCCTAGAACCAGGGTCAGACCAGCGGCCATCAGATAGAGGAAAACCCCGAACTGAAGGCCGTTCAGCATTTGCGAGACAAGGAACTGGGCGCTCACCGGGTTCAGTCCTTAAGCGGGCATTGAGCCACATAAGCGTCGGCGTGGTCCTTCAGCACCGTCATTTTGGTTACGAAGGCAGCCTGGCCTTGCGCGTCTTTCTCCACGTCGATCCGATAGTAGTCGCGTATCGGGAAGTGGTTGGTGTTGAAGCGGAATGTTCCGCCGACCGAGGCGAAATCGGCCTGCAACATCGCCTTGCGGAACTCGGGCTTTTTGCCGACGTCGCCACCTACTTTGGCGAGGGCGGAATCGAGCAGTCGAGCGGCGTCATAGCTCTGCGCCGCGTAGAGCGAGGGCAGGCGGCCGTATTTGGCCTTGAAGCCCGCGACAAACTGGGTGTTTGCCTCGTTCTTGAGGTCGGGGCTGTACGAGCCGCCGGTCACCGCGCCGACGGCCAGCGTCTTGAGAGCCGGTAGCGTGGTGCCATCGATGGTCGAGGTTGTGACAAGCGGGATGACACCGAGCAGCCCGGCCTGCTGGTATTGCTTGACGAAGTTTATGCCCATGCCGCCTGGCAGGAAGGCATAGACCGCATCGGGCCGGCTCGATTGGATGGCTCCGATCTCGGAGGAGTAGTCGGCCTGGTTCCACTGGGCGTAGATCTCGTCCGCCAACGGCGTCTTATAGAAGCGGCGGAACCCGTTGACCGCGTCGGTGCCGGCCTGGATGTTGGGCGCAATCGCCAGCACCTTTTTGTAACCGGTCGAGGTAACGTAAGCGCCCATCGCCTCGTGCAGCGAGTCGTTGTTCCACGAAGTCGAAAAGAAGTTTTCACTGCAATTGGCGCCGGTGACGGGTGTCGGTCCCGCGACGGTGCCGACCAAGAAGGTACCAGACCCGGTGACGCGCTGATGCACAGCCATCATGATGTTGGAGGCAGTGACGCCCACGATGATCGGGACTCGATCTTTCTGGATAAGCTTGGTGACGGCTTGGGTGGCGACGTCCGGCTTCGACTGGTCGTCCTCCTTGATGACTGTGACCTTTTGCCCGCCGAGCTTTCCGCCGGCCAGCTCGATCCCGAGCATGAAGCCGTCATACATGTCCTGTCCGAGAACACCCTGCGGGCCAGACATGGTGGCGAGAAAGCCGATCGAAATATCGGCATGGGCGGCGCTCGTCATCAGGCCCAGCAGGATGCCGGCCGCTGCGGTGCTGCGCTTCATGGTGGGTCCCTTTTGACTCGAAAGCCGGACGCTATGGAGGGCGGTTGCTTAGAATTCGCGCCCGATCAGGCGGTCCAACGACATCGGGCCGGGGCCTTTGATCAGCAAGACGAGGGCGACGGTGAACCACATCAGCGGCATCTCGGCGCCCTGGGCGGTCCAGAAATAGCCGAAGGTTTTGAGGTGGATGACGAAGCCCACAGCCATGAAGCCGGCTACCAGCAGGGCGACCGGGCGGGTGAGGAGCCCGAATAGGATGCAGATCCCGCCGACGATCTCGAGCGTGGTGACGTAGCAGGCCAGAAAATAAGCGGGCTCGAGGCCGACTTTAGACATGAACCTGGCGGTGCCCTCAAGGCCGCCATTCACCACGCGGAACACTCCATGGGGAATGAGGAAGGCCCCGACTGCGACACGCAGAAGCAGATAAGTCAGCGCATCAAGAGACCGCCAGAGTCTCGCCAGGCCTGGAATAATGGCGCTTGTTTCCGTTGTCATGAGTGCCCGCCCTCCCGAGGCGTCATTGCCGCTGCGCGGCGCCAAATCGCGCCGTCTCCCAGGGAGACGGGTCAAGTTTGCCGGCGGGCGAGACGCATCTGGCCTATGCGCGTTCGCCTACGGATCGCTTCCGACAGGCACTGGTGGAATCTCCCCCTCATCTGTCCCGGGAGCCGCATCGAACCTGTCTGGAGTTGATGTTAGGCGGGCGTTTCAGGGCAAAACAATCGCACGCCGATCAAACAGCCTGTTCAGTTTTTTGAAACACTCGGACGGCTACCGCACCGGCATTGTTCCATTGAATTGGACTATGTTTCCGTCGCCGGCGCCTATGCGTGGCAGGCCAGCTGCGTACTCATCCTTCGGCGTTCTCGGGAGGGATATATGGGCAGCTCATTCTGCACCGGCGTTCAGAGCCATACTTACGTGACCTCAAACCTAGGGCGTACCACGCGCTTCTTGGTCGATTGCCTCGGGCTGAAGCTCGAACACCGCACCGTACACAACCTCAACGCGGAAATCGGCGCGGCCTTCTTCAGCTTCCCGGCCGCAGCCGGTGCTCCCTTCGTCGCCTACGTCGAATGGGCGCCGGTCTTCTACGAAATGCCGACCGTGGGCCTAATCGAGAGAGACGCCAGCGTCGCGGCCACACACCGCCCCGCGATCGGCGACCCCAAGGGCCGTTTTGGCGCCGGCACCAACCACCACCTCGCTTTGCACGTGAATGACCGCGCGGGTCTGCTGAAATGGAAGCGCTGGCTCGTCGACAAGGGCGTGCTCGTCACTGGCCCCTATTTCCGAAACTATTTCCACGCCATCTATTTCCACGATCCTGACGGTGCGATCGTAGAGATCGCCACGACCGAGCCAGGATTTCGGCATGACGAGGAAGTCCTCGGCAGCGGTCATCGCAAGCCGCCGCCGGAAGCGCTGGTCGGGATGCGCTCCGAACTGGAGGTCGCGGCCGAGCAATGGCCGGAGCCGATCGAGGCGATCACCCACGACATGGCTCTGCGCGGTTTCCACCACATCACCTCGATCTCGTCTGATGCCGAACGAACGGTCGACTTCCTCGTCGAGAAGATCGGTCTCGACCTGATCAAGCGCACGGACTATCTCGATGCAGCGGGGACGCATTTCTACTACTCCGCCGGGCAGGATCTCGTTCCGGGCAACATTATCACCTACTTCGGCCTGCCGAGCTTCCCGGGTGGGCGCCTCGGCACGGGTCTCGCCCACCACTTCACACTGACGGCGTCCGACGATACAGCGCTCGACGATTGGCGCGAGGATCTGCTGCGCAAAGGCGTCGATGCCGGTGCGGTGCAGGACCGCTACTTCTTCCGGGAGTTCTTCTTTCACGATCCGGACGGGCACATCGTCTCGATTGCGACCCGTCCAAACTTCGCCACCGGCGCCGTGCGCACAGGCACCTCGGGCCTTTCGTTGCCCGACGGCCACGAGCGTCGCCGCGGCGAGCTGGAAGCCTTCCATGCGTTGCACCCCGCCCCGACCGCACGCACCACGGACGTGCAGGTCGCGGTGCGCTGAACGACGCGCGGGGCGCGGCATGGGCCGGGCCCCGCTCTTTTTGCCCCCGACCAGAGGCGTCCGCCGCGCCGGACGAGCATATCGTGCAGTCTTTCGGTTCCGTCGCTGACGATGACGGCCTCGCAGCCGGCCGCCACGACTTCCTGCCAACTCGGAGCGTCGTATGGGGTGAGGGCAGCGCCGGGCGCATCGGGGAGGAGCTAGACCGCCTCGACTGCGGCAGTGCCGTGCTCATCACTACGCGCAGCCTCACCGGCGGCCCTTCTCTCGCGAGGCTGCGGGAGAGACTGGGCTCCAGGCTGCTTTCGGTGCTAGACAACTTTCCCGCCCACGTACCGGCACAGGCCCTAGAGCAGGCACAGTTCGCGATCGAGGCGCACTCCCCCGACGCATTCGTTGCCTTCGGCGGCGGCAGCGTTATCGACGCCACCAAGGCGCTCGCCGCCCGCATCGGACGGGCGGAAGGTAAGGTACCACCGATTCTGGCACTGCCCACTACCCTGTCCGGCGCCGAGTTCGCACACGTCTACGGTGTGCTGGAGGACGGCCCGCAAGGCTCCTACAAACACAGCTATTTCGACGCCGCGGTGACCCCGGCGGTGGTATTACTCGATCCGCATCTGACGCTTGAAACGCCGCGACAGCTCTGGCTCAGCTCGGGAATCAAGGCAATCGACCATGCAGTCGAGGGGTTCCTCGGTCCGGGCCGGCGCTTGATCAACGATCCGATTGCATTGTCGGGGCTGCGCCGTATGGCGGAGGCGCTGGTCCGCGATGATTGGGAGACTCCAAAAGCGAGGCTCGCCGCCCAGATCGCGGCATGGCTTTGTTATTTCTCTCCGGCCTCGGCCCGAACCGGGCTCAGCCACCGCATCGGCTATGTGCTGGGCGGCTACTTCCAGCTACCTCACAGCATCACTTCCTGCATCACGTTGGCCCCTGTGATGCGCCGCTTCGCCGCGCTTGAGCACAGCAAGACCGAAGAACTCGCCAAAGCCCTCCTTCCGGCCGGGTCCGTAGCACCGAATGTGGCGACTTTCATCGCCGATCTCGTCGTCGGACTGGAATTACCGCATCGGCTGCGCGAGACGGGACTGGGGCAAAACGCCGTCCCTCGTATCGGAGAGCTGGTGCGCCGGCATTTCCCAGAAGACAGCGCTCGGATCGACGGGCTGGGGCCAGATGCCTTCGACGTCCTGATCGAGGAACTCTGGTGAACGCCGGCCCGCTCCCGGCCCACACGGTGGCCGGCCTGTTGGCGGCCTACGGCTCAGGCGCGCTTACGCCCCTCTCCGCGATCGACGCGGCATTCGCGCGGATCACCGTCGACGATCCGGCGCTTAACGCCATGACAACCTTATGCGAAGAGCGCGCCCGCACCGAGGCGCTTGCTTCCGGAGAGCGCTACAGGCTCGGCACGAACCGCGCCCTGGAGGGCGTTCCCTTCGCAGTGAAGGACCTGATCGATTGCGCGGATCTGGAAACCACTTACGGCTCCCGGCTCTATGAGCGTCATGTGCCAGCGGTCGATGCAGGTGCCGTCGCCCGGTTGAGGCAGGCGGGCGCGATTCTTGTTGGGAAGACCGCGACGCATGAATTCGGCTGGGGCATCACCACCACGAGCGCCCTGCACGGGCCGACGCGCAACCCTTGGGACCCGCGCCGGATTCCGGGCGGCTCAAGCGGCGGCTCGGCAGCAGCGATTGCGGCCGGCTTCGTGCCGTTCGCGCTCGGTACCGACACTGCCGGCTCGATTCGCATCCCGTCCGCTTTTTGCGGCATCGCCGGGCTGAAGCCGAGCCGCGACCGCGTTCCGCTCGACGGAGTGTTTCCGCTGGCGAATTCACTCGACCATGTCGGGCCAATGGCGGGCAACGCAGAGGATCTGCGGCTCGTGCTGTCCGCGCTGGATGGACAGCTCACCCCGGACACGGACGCCCCTGCCCTATCAGCAATTAAGTTCGGCATCCTGCCAACGCTTTTCCCGCATCGGCTCGCGCCCGATATCCAGACAGTCTTCTCCCGCTTTTTGTTACAAATTACCGCAGCGGGAGCCGACATCGCGACGCTCGCATGGCCGGCAGCCGCCCCCCGCGATCCCTTCGCTGTCCTTGCCCCCATCCTGAACGCCGAGGCAAGGCATCTGCATGCCGAGCAACTCGGCCACTTTCCCGATCGGGTTGCGGATTACAGCCCGGATGTTGCCGCCCGCATCGCCTTCGCTGAGCGCTACGGCTTTGCGGAATACATTGCCGCTTCCCAGCAGCGCGTACATTTCACCTCCGCCTTTGCAAGCTTGTTCGCGCAGGTCGACGCCGTCCTTTCGCCAGTATCTTCCGTCACGCCTCCAGAGATCAGCGTCGAAACGGTTTTGGTGGAAGGCAAGAATATCGATCTCAGGGAGGCTGTCATGGGTCACATTGCGCCGCAGAGCCTCTCTGGCCTACCCGTGTGCGTCATCAAAATAGGGCGTGACACTTCTGGATTACCCGTCGGCGCCCAGATAACGGGCCGTTTTGGTAGCGACCGTGATCTCTTAGCAATTGCCGCTAGGTTAGAATGTGCCTCTTCTGAATTGGCCGCGTCCGAATGAACACGATCTACCAGCGGTTCGCTTCGGACATCGAGGTTTACTCGATCGATGAGAGCTTCCTGATACCGGGCATTTCGAACCGGAACGCCGCGTCGATTGGGGCAAAGATCTCCGCTCAACCGCTTCGGAATGGACCGGCGTCCCGACCTGCGTCGGCATCGGTCCGACTAAGACGCTGGCTAAGCTTGCCAACAAGATCGCTAAAGGCGCGTCTCAGCTCGACGGGGTCTGCGACCTGACCAACGCTGAGGCCCGCCAGGACTGGCTTCAACTGATGCCGCTGGACGACGTATGGGGAGATCGGTGCTAGCCAGGCCAGCTCAAAGCGTTCGGCTGCAAGACTGCGGCAGACGTCGCCGCACTTGACCCGAAACTTGTGCGTCAGACGCCGAACGTCGTCGGTGAAGCGCCCACCCCTGCGCAGGGTCTGCGTCCTTCCCACTAGCGTCATAAGCGGAAGTGCGCTCAACGCCCGGTAGCAGACATTTAGCGTTGAAGGACTGACCGTCCGCTGTCGACCCTTCACTTGGCGGGTGAGCCTGGCCCTCCATTGTGGCGCCTTCATCGTCGCCGGCGGCGCCTGGCTTCAGTAACGGCATCATGCCGCCCGACATGGCGCGCATGGTCAACCGGCAATACCTGTTCCAGCACCTCAATAGCCGCGCATCCGCTATCTGATTGCGGAAGACGCTCACCGCAACAAAGACTTCGAGTGGATGGGCTATCGCTGGGAGAGCCGGATGACCTACGAGGTAGGTTCACCAAGACTGGATGAGAAGTCCTAGCGCTGTGAGGGGGGTGCCTGTCGATCTTCGAATTGATGCTGGGGCTCAATTGCCCTTGTTCCAGAAGCCGATCAGGGCGCGAAGATACGTCTCAAACGCTTCACGACGCCAGGTGACGGGAGAGGTCGGATGAAGCAGCTTGTAGAGCTGGTTCGCGCAGACCAGCGCATCTCGGTCGCAAGCGTGTAGCCAATTCAGGGCATTGACGATGCTTGCCGCGTAGCTTGACCCGAACCTATCGTCGGGCACGTTGTAGAGCATGCCCTCGACGAAGTACGAGGGCGCCGCACCCTCGGCGAGCTCTCCGCGCGCGATCATAACGTTGCGCATGTTTTTCAGAATACGCACCGTGGGTTTGAACCACGAATTCGTTTGTTGGTGTTTGGCGGTGCAGTTCGCCGAGTGCTGCTTTGGATAGTTGACGATCTGGGTTCCGTCGGGGAGCCAGAAGCAGATCCCGTCAGCGAAGCTCCGGTCGGTCGCGCTCGCATAGCGGAAATAGCGTCGGAATTCCGCGGCAGGGAGGACGTCGGCGTTCCGCCTGCTGCCCGCTCCGGCGACAGAGATCGCCTTCTTACCGGGTTGCACTGCTGATCCGTAAATCGCCGACAAATGGTCGATGACCTCCTGTCGAAATTGCTTCCAGCTATATTGGGCGGGCGAGAAATCGCGCTTGTAGGCGGCCTGCTCGGCTTCGGTCAGCCCGGACGTGTCGCTATAGTAGACCGCGTCCAGACGCATAACGATGTCAACGTCGCTATCGGCGTAGATATTGGTGTCGTTGGAGTATGAACCCTGAAGGAAGATCGCGAAGTTGCGACTGCTATAGGGTGCGTCGGCACGCTCGATCACCCCGCGGACTGTCTGGTAGGTCGCGGCAGATTGCGCGACCGAGCCCTGGTGCGACCAAGTGTCGAGCTGACTTTCGGCGATGGTCATCGCGCGCTCACGCTAGCAGCTGGGCCAGGGCGGCCTCGTTTTTCGCAAAGGACTCAGCGCCATGCTGGCGGAGCAGGTTCAGCTTGTCGAGATTGTGCTCGAAGAGGTCGGTCGCCATCTCGGGTTTCTCGAAGGTCTCGCTGATTCTGACTGTCGGCACGTCGCTGTAGAGTACCCGGCGCAGTTGATCCATGGATTGCGTGTTGATCTCGAGAGTCTTCTGCAAGAGCTGCACGCTTTCCAAGTAGCCAGCGAACCACATCTTGCTGAGGAAAGCCGGTTTCGGCGTCGGGTACACACCCACGCCGACACTCACCACGCGCAGCGAAGCACGCGGTCGCTGAAGGGCATAGAGCGCGTCGGCCAGCGCGTAGAGGGTCGGGTTGTTAGCGCAGTATCCGCCATCGGCGAGCTCGACGCGATCGCCGTTCGACTTCGTCACGATCGCTCGCTCGAAAAACGGGTAAGCCGAGCAGGATGCAATCACGGCGTCGCCGACCTTCACGCCAAAGCCGGGAACGAAGGTCGCTTTGCGCCCGTGCGCTTGCCCGGCGTCGGCCTTGAAGATCATCGGCCGCTCCAAGTCCCAGCGGGTTGACACGATGCCCAACCCGGTCTTCACCGCATCGAAGCCTGTACCTGCGTAGACGTCGGTCGCCAGCTTTTTCAGCGCAGCAGTCTTCTCCGCCGCCGACTTGTGCTGCATGATCTTGACGACGTGTTTCTTGTAGAGTGCGTGAACCTCGTCAACCGATCGCCCGAGTGCCAACAGCGACGCGATGATGGCGCCCGTGCTAGTTCCGAAGATCAGGCCAAACACTTCATGCAGCGGCTTGCCTGCTTGTGCCTCCAGCTCGCGCAGCACTCCTAGAGTGTAGAAGCCTTTGGCACCTCCACCGTCGAGGCTAAGGATGCGGAACGGCTGGGCCGGGTTCTCGATGGGTATCTCGTCCGAGCTCTGCATCCGTGATCTTTACCCGCTTCGCGGGTGGATCGGAAAGCCTTGAGAAGCGGCGGGGACTGCCTCATATCTCCACGGTCATGTCGCACGCTACCAACCTCTTCATGTGGGGCTACCAGACCCCCTTCCGCGTCGGGCTCGAGATCCGGGCCAAGGGCGTTTTCGAGAAGCTCGGTGCCGAAGTCGAACCCAAGGTCCTTCTGATCGGTCTGCGCCGGCCTGGTCTCGGACCCGGTCATCCGGTTTGTGTCGAGCCCGCGGACGGCGAGTGGTCGGTCAACCTGTTCGAGGGCTTGAGCGACGCGGTCGAGGCGGCAATCCCCAAGCACCCGCTCCAAAGGATGTTCTACGGCGACGAGCTCTCGATGCGCGAGAAGCCGACGCGCATTCGCCAGTCGACGATCGCAGACGAGATCAAGCACCGGCTTGAGGATGAGGACCGGCGGCTCGGGCAGCGCAGCTTCTGCAGCCAGGCCTACCCGGTCGGCGACTATGACGTGGTCTGCGTGCTCCAGCTTCCGGAACGCCTGTTCGCCCAATATCCTGCAGTCGAGCTGAGCTGGCAGGGGGAGCAGTACGAAACCAACCTCGTTTTCGCCTGCACCCGTCAGCTCCTCGAGGAGGGCCGACGCGCGTTGTTCGTGCCGGATCCTGGGCGCTGGGATACCGACACGATGCGGACAGCCGAGGAGATCATCCGGGTCGCGGCTTCGAACTTCATGCGCAGTTCCTTTCTTCCCGGACGGTTTTGCACCACCGACTTGTTCGAGCATATCAATCGTCTGTCACAGCTCCGCTATGAGGGAAGCACAGGCGTCGGCCGAATCGTGCTCGCGGCCGCCGATGATCCCAATGTCGAGTACGTCCTGCGGCTCAAGGAGCCGGTCGCACTCTCGCAGACGCGATGGGCGCGCAAGCTGCTTCAGATGGCGACCGGCGAGGCTGCGCTGATCGCCGAGTATGGCGACATAGCGGGGCTGGGCCGGGTATCGGACGTCAGCGCGCCACCCTTCTCGATCGAGTTTCTAGATAACCACCAGTGGGACCTGCGGCGGGGCGATCAGATCCTGATGCGATGCCGCTTCGGCGAGGCTCGCCTGCCGCAGGAGCCGATTGGCCGTGAGCGCTTCGTCGACAACATGCGCGGGGTCTTTGCGAAAATCGACGAGCCGTCGATCGCGCGTTTCCTGAAGGTGCTCGATCTGCTGACCCAGCTCCGCCGTGGCAGCTCGGTGGTTATTGCGGAGGATGCCGCCGAAGAAGCAGCGAGGCTCTCGAACCAGGGCACCGTCATCGCGCCTGTCCCGCTCAGCAAGGAGCTGTTGGAGCGGGCGACTGCTATCGACGGCACTATCTTGGCCGACCCAAAGGGCGTCTGTCACGCTATCGGTGTCATTCTGGACGGCCAGGCGGTCGACGAGAGCACGCCGTCTCGCGGCGCGCGGTACAATTCGGCCCTTCGGTATATTGCGGCGGGCTCGGTGCCGCGCATGGCCTTCGTGATCTCGGAAGACCGTACCCTGGACGTCGTCCCGCTGCTGCGACCGCGGGTTGATCGAACGCGGATCGAGGCGGCCGTGACGGCAATCGGCACTGCCACTCTAGAGAACTATCACAAGCCGCGAGCATTCCTCGATGACCACCGCTTTTACCTGAACGAGGAGCAGTGCCGGATCGTCAACGAGGCGCTCGACCGCATCGAGAACGAGCCACGCGAATTGGGACGCATCGTTATCGTGACAGAGCGGTTTATCCCGCATCCGGCAATGAACGCCAGCTATCTCAAGAGCAATCTGCGCGCCGTTAGTTGACCTGGCACAACCGCGTCCAGAGCGAACGCTAAGCCACTGAGCATGGGACCTTGCGCGGCTTCGCGCTTCAATTGATACGAAGGCCGAACAATCCGCCTGTATCGGTGAGCTTAGCTGGGCGCACGAAAGCGGAGACGTCGAACCCTTGGCGGAAGCCATCGCGCGGCAGCGCGTCCGAGTTCATCGTCACGAGATATTGGTAGCCGAGGGACGTGGCATGATCGGCACCGAGTTGCAACGCCTTGGCGATCTAGAGCTCGTCGATGCCATCAAACAGCCGAAGAGCCAGGACGAGTCGGCCGACGCCTCGGCCCTCGCCAACGGCAACCGACTTCTGCTTCCCAGTCATCTTGACTTCTTTGAGGCTGCACCGGATCGCGTCGTCTGCCCGATCCCGCGCCTGCAATGACAAGCAAGGGCGCGGCGGCCAACGCGCCAACTCCGCGACAAATCAAGATCACGGTCTCGCCCTCGACAACCCGATAAGGCCAAGACATACCTGTCGAATGATGGGCGACCTTGATTTTGAAGCCTCTGCTGCATCGACAGTAATCGTAGCGGCGGAACCCGACGGCTATGTAGCCCGAAGGCTCACGATCCTCGACCCGAAATCACCAGTTTGCGAAGTCGGCGAGGCTGAATTCGCCGGTCTTCCGGGCGCTAAAATCCTGTTGGGCGAGCCGGGGATGGGCAAAAGCGAGCTGATGAGCGAGCTAGGCCGACTTCTAGGTGCCGATGTCGTCACCGCGGTGAGACTTATCAGCTCTAAGAATCCGGCCCGGCTTTTGAAGGATGACAAGCCGCTCCTGATCGACGCTCTCGACGAGGCCATGTCTCGTCGTGATGGCGATGCCATCGACATGGTCTTGGCGCAAATCGAAGAGGTCGGCGCCCCGGAGTTCACCCTTTCGTGCCGATCTCGGGAGTGGCAATCTCGAAGCGTTACCGACTTAAGGGCCATGTATGGCTCTGAGCCGACGGTCGCTAGGATCGAACCATTCACCAGGCACGAAGCGAGCCTCTTCCTTCGTATCACGCACCCTACCGTCGATGCGGCCCATGTGCTCGACCATCTGGATAGGCACCATCTTCAGGAGCTGTATGGGAACCCATTGACGCTTGGACTGATGGGACGTGTCGCAGAAAGCGACGATAGTTTGCCGAAAACTCGCGCGGCACTTTTCGAGCGCGTATGTGAGCTTACCTGGCCCGAGCACGACATTCGTCGGCAGCAAACAGCATTAGCCCAATTGTCCCACGATGACGCGCTTGATGCAGCGGGCGCTATAGCGGCAGCTTTGCTGTTCGCCGGTGCGGAAATCGCCAGTTCGGCTGGCGCAGGAAGCGTCCAAGATGGAGATCTCCGTCTTACCGATTTGCAACGCCTCCCTAATGCAAGCCGCGCACCAGAGATTTTTCAGTCGAAACTTTTCGTGAGCGTAGGCGCGACGCGAGCAAAGCCCATGCATCGTGTCGTCGCAGAATTTCTCGCGGCGCGCTGGCTCTCGCGGCAAGCGCAAACTCCGCGAGTGCAGCGCCGGCTACTCGCCCAGCTTCAAGGAAATGGCGCTGTCCCTGCGAGCCTGCGCGGCCTCCATGCTTGGCTGGCCCACCATAGCCATTCGATGGCAGAACGCGTCATCGGCGCAGATCCATATGGGGTGCTGCGGTATGGCGAGGTCGCGTCGTTAAGTCCGCATCTTGCTAGTTTTTTACTCGACGCTCTTGTCAATCTGGCGGACGACGATCCCTACTTCCGCTCGCAGGATTGGACCCCCCAAATCGCGGCCGGTCTTATGATTCCCGCGCTCAGGCCCAACATCCGTGCGATCATAGCCCACGATTCCGGGAATGCCCACCTTCGGTCCCTACTCATTGAGGGACTGAAGGGATCAGGCCTTGCCGCCGAACTCTCAGATGAGCTTGAGGCGATAATTTTTGCGCAAGATCGGAACTATAACGAGCGGAGTGGCGCCGCTGAGGCCCTTCTGCCGCATCGAGATCGTGGATGGTGGCGGATCGCTATTGGTATCTTAGGCAACCAGACCGGGAGTTCTCCCCGTCTGGCTCGTCACCTCATCGAGAGAATTGAGCTCGATGTCCCTGATGAGCTCCTGATCGCAACAGTCTTCGCTGAGACAGGATTGACGAGATGCCGCTTACCTCGGAATCGTCGACGCGTTCACGAGATCCGGCACTACAACCGTCTCGCAGAAGCACTGCCCGCCTCGCGCGTGGCCAACGTGCTAAACCGCATGGCCGACTATGGCGCTTTGATCGATGATCGTGGCTGGGAAAAGGGACATGATGTAGCCGATTTGGCCACTCGACTTCTGGTGCGCGGCATTAAAGAAGGATTTGTTGAGCCAGCGCACGCTTCGCAGATGTGGCGTTGGTTAGGAATTGCCGAGCACACCAACCGTTACAACCGGCGTCCGCAACAAGAGCTACGAGCAGCGCTGTCTAAAGATCACGATCTTCGTCGAGCCATCCAGCTATATGTGATGGATAACGAACGCGGGGAGAGCAGCGTCCAAGCTATGGAGCTGAAGCTTCACCGCAGATTGGTGCCATTTGCGGCGCGCGCCGGAGATTTGGGCGCAATGCTTCATCGATTGTCTCTCGGAAATACGAAGGATCCCGCGCTTCGGCAGGATTGGAAGACCTTCATGGCCCTTGGACGGACTCCGGATGGGCTGCCATCGGAGCTGGTAGAGGCTGGCGAGGCTTTTCGCCGGGGCGATAAGGAGCTGGCCGAATTCGCAAGGAGGCTTGAGATCCCCCCAAAAGCCGCGTGGGAAAAAAAGCAGGACAGGGAGCTCGCTAAGCGAGCTCGAAAGCATCGGGTACAGTTCGAGCACCTTCGACGCGACCTCATCAAAATCGGAAGCGATTTAGCAGCAGGGGATTGGCAGGCAATTTATCGACCGGCGAAAGCATATTTCATCGACGTGGATGGTTTGCCGGACAAACTCGCGCCGATCGACCGAATGACTCAATTGCTTGGTTCCACCCTTCGCGACGAAGCTCTGCTCGGATTCGAAGCCGGTTTGCATCGCCACGACCTTCCATCCGCGGACGAGGTCGCAGCGGGCTTGGCTGAAGGCATTTGCGACCCTCGGCGATATGGCATTTTAGCGGGCTTATATGAGCGGATCAAAGCCGGCCGCGACCTCTCTGATATTTCCGTCTCCCTCAAGGAGGTGGCTCTCCTGTTGGTTTACGAACATCCAGAGCTGAGCATCGAGGAGCACAAAGCGACGTTGAAGGCCGCCTTGGAAAAGGACCTCTTTTCAACGCCACAATCCAGATTGGAATTCGCGAGGCTATGGATCGAGCCATCGCTCGTATCGGAGGCTGAGGATGTCCTAGGCCTTTATCCGCTTGCTCGCGAGACAGATTGGCAAGCGGCCGGAGCTGAGCTGGCCTCCGAGTGGCTAATAAATTTCCCAAACGCTCCTCTCCCGGTCGAAGAGCGTCTAGTCGACTGCCTGACTTACGGGGGCGCGCTTGAAGCGCTGCGCGATATCGCCGCCTTAAGAGCTTCCTCCCCGTTTCGCAGCAAGGAGCATTTGCTCTGCTGGCTGGCAATCGAGGTCGTAGTCAGATTTGATGCGGTTCAGCCCGACCTTGCGGGGGTCGCTCAGAAGAATCCCGAGTTCATCTGGACATTGCGCGACCGCATTCAACTCGAACGCCGTGGCAGAACGGTACCTATCGGAGTTGAGCAGGCCGCATGGATCATTCGCGAGTTCCGCACTGCGTGGCCGTACGCGACGCTTGAAGGTAGCGGTAGAGGCGATACCAACGACTACGACGCCACTAATTTTTTGCGCGGACTAATCGACCGCTTGGCAAACGATACGAGTCTCGAAGCCAGCAACGCACTCACCCAGCTCGTCGCCCAGACGAGTGACAGCTACAGCGATCTGATCCGTCATATGGCCGCTCAGCAGCGTCAGAAGCGGGCCGAGGAATCCTTTTTGCCGTTGGCTCCGATGCAGCTCGGCGCGCTTCTAGAAGACGGGCCGCCGGGAAGTATCGAGGATTTAAAAGCCGTTGTGCTGGAGGAAATGGCCGTTGCCCAGCGCAAGCTCATAGGTGACGAAACGGATCCCGTCGTTGAATTCTGGGATGATGAGAACGTTCCACGAGAGGAAAACAGATGCCGCGACAGGTTGGCCGACCTGATAGCGCCAGAGCTCCGTAGGTATGACGTTCTCAGGTTGACCGAGGCTGACATGCCTATGGATAAGAGAGCCGACTTGGCCTTCGCTCGCGCTTCACTTCAGCTGCCTATCGAGGTGAAGGGCCAATGGCATAGGGACGTTTGGGACGCCGCTGAAGGACAGTTGGCTGCACAGTACCTTGTCGATTGGCGATCCGAGCAACGAGGCATCTACTGCGTATTGTGGTTTGGTAATCTCACATCAACGAGCGGGCGCCGTCTCAAAGCTCATCCTGACGGTTTGGCAGCGCCCCAAACCGCGGAAGAGATGCGGCAGATGTTGGTCGCAAGGATACCGGATGCCCGCCGGTCAATGATCGAAGTAGTCGTTCTTGACTTGACCGCCGGTCGCGCTTAGCTCCCCCGATGTTCCGGACGAGCACTGGCAGTCAAGCGGTGCTGCGCCCCGCGGCCCTTTCGGCGTAAGTTGGCCAGTGGACCTGGGCCGGAAGAATCAATGCAACCTCTCGCGTCACAACTCTTCTTCACGACAAGAGCCGTGATTCTCGCTAGCGGCTGCCAACTACATCAGCTGGCAAGCGGTTTTTCTCGCCTTTGCGGGCCTCAAAAATCGACGAAAAATCCACGCGACCAATCCTTGAGTGAACAAGGAACGCGTGGGAAATCCATGGAAAAATAGGCTGTTTCTCAGTGTTTCTCAGAGTAGCTGAGAGTAGCTGAGAAAATGATAAGGCCTTGAAAATTCGAGAAAAATGGCTGGGGCGGGAGGATTCGAACCTCCGAGTGGCGGTACCAAAAACCGCTGCCTTACCACTTGGCGACGCCCCAATGTGGGGCGCCTTCTAGAACGCGGCGGCGCGGCGCGCAACCGTCAAGCGGCCCCACCCTCGCCTGCACCGCAAGATTTCCTCCACAACCTGCAAAGAGCCTGTTGCGCCCGGGCCGCGTGCTGGCTATAAGCCGGCCACCAGCGGATCGGAGTGTGGCTCAGCCTGGTAGAGCACCTCGTTCGGGACGAGGGGGTCGCAGGTTCAAATCCTGCCACTCCGACCAAAATTTCCCGAGATATTTGAATAAGCTAGAAAAACGGCCCTCACGGGCCTTTTTTTCGTTCCCGGACTAAATCCGGGCCGACGGCTGCGCTCCTTCCTAAGCCTTTGTCGCGGGGCATCGTCACCCAACCGTCAAACGGCACGACTATTGCGTCGCCTCCCGCAACGGAGACGACCATGCTGCGCGACTGCCCGACCGACGCGAAAGCCACCCTCGCCCTGATCGCGCTTTCGGCGATCTGCATCCTGGGCTGGCTCGCCAATCTCGGCCTCTGAGCGCAGCGCCGCTGCCGGGCTGCCCCTGTCATCCGTCCCCGTCAGCGACTACAGTGCCGCCTCATCGAATCGAACGGTCGGGGCCATGAAGCGCATCACCCTCCTTGCCGGCATCCTCGGATTGGCCGTGTTCCTGTCCGGCTGCGACAAATGCGGCAATTTCGGCCCGCTCTTCGGCATGTCCGACACGAAGAGCTGCGGCGGCAAATCGACGAACTAGAGCGCGGCGCCGCCACGTCCAGCCGGCGCGACCTCCGCGCTGATGGAGGGGGCGCGGCAACGGCGCAGACCGACCGAGACAGAGTGATGGCTGACGAGATCGAGTTCGACAGAAGCGCGACGACCGAGGCCGGCACCGTCGCGACGCTGTCGCCGCTGGTGCGCCGGATCATCGCCGGCAATGGCGGGCCGATGACCTTCACCGGAACCTGTTCCTATATCGTCGGCCGCGGCACCGTCGCGATCATCGACCCCGGCCCCGACGATCCCGCCCATGTCGAGCGCCTGCTGGCGGCGGTCCGTGGCGAGACCGTCAGCCATATCGTCGTGACGCATACCCATCGCGACCACTCGCCCGCCGTGCCGGCTTTGAAAGCCGCGACCGGTGCGATGGTGGTGGGCTGCGGGCCGCACCGTCCCTCGCGCGAGCTCGGGCCGGGCGAAGGCCGCGTGCTGGATGCCGCCGCCGATACCGATTTCATGCCGGACCGGGAAATGCGCGACGGCGACGCCGTCTCCGGGCCGGGCTGGAGCCTCGCCGCCGTGGAGACGCCCGGCCACACCGCCAATCACATCGCCTTCACGCTCGCCGAGGAAGCCACCCTGTTCTCTGGCGATCATGTCATGGCCTGGTCGACCTCAGTGGTCGCGCCGCCGGATGGCTCGATGGCCGCCTATATGGCCTCGATCGAGAAGCTGCGCGGGCTGGAGCATGCCCGCTACTGGCCGGGCCATGGCGGCCCGGTGACCGAGCCGCAGCGTTTCCTGCGCGGGCTCGTCCAGCATCGCCGCCAGCGCGAGGCTGCGATCCTGAACCGGCTCGGCGCGGGCGACGAGACGATCGCCGCGATGGTACCGGTGATCTATCAGGGCTTGGCGCCTGCCCTGCACGGGGCGGCCGCGCTCTCGGTGCTGGCCCAGCTCGAAGACCTCGTCCTGCGCGGCACCGTCGTGGCCAGCGACACAATTCCGGCGCTCGCCAGCCGCTACAGGCTCGCCTGACGCGCGCCGTCAGCGATTGTCCATCAGCAGCTCGATCTCGTCGGCAAAGGCCGCGACACGCGCGGCATTGGCGCCGAGATCGTGGCTGCCGAGCCGCGAGGCCGAGCGGATGTCGATGCGGCTGCCGTCGACGCGCGGCCTGATGCGGATGGTGATATCCTCGGAAAAGCGCAGGATCCTGCCGCGCGCAACGGCCTCGACCCGGCCCGCGCCGCTGCGACCGCCCGGCCGCGCCGTTTCCAGCACCTGCCAGCCGAGACCGAGCGCCGCCCGCCTCGCGAGGTCGAAGGCCGTCTCCGCCGGCAGTTCGAGCAGGATAGGCACGGCCTTGGGATAGGCCTGCCGTTGCAGGCGCCGGCGCTCGACCGGGACATCGGGCGGGACACGCCCGGCGCGGGCAGTCAGCGCGGCCTGCGAGCGGCTGAAGGCAGGCGGATCGTCGATATCGGTCGAGACATCCGCCAGGGCCGGCTTCGTCACGAGCTTCAGCGCCACATAACCGGCCGGCGCGAGCAGGACGAGCGAGAGCAGCATCGCGCCCGCGGCCATGCCGACGCCGCGGTGGCCGGACTGCCAGATGCGAATGAAGGCGAGGATGGCGAGGCCGAGCGCCGCGAGCACGAGGACATAGGCGCCCGCGACCGGCGCGAGCCCTTCGATGCTCGGCTCCCGCAACCGGACCAGCAGCAGCGAGAGCAGCAGCACCGCGCAGGAGAACCAGGCCAGCCGCCTGCTCCAGACGGCCGCGCGCGAAACCGGTTCCTCGAAGACGAGACGGCGGTGCATCGCCCTTTCGTGCCTCCCGTCGCGCCGGAAGGCAAGTCATGGAACGGGCTAAGCGCAATCTTAATCAAATCGGCAATAAAAGGGCATGACGAGGTTTGGCTGCCGCCTGCCTCGCGGCCTTCGCCACCGCCTTACCGCCGCATGTCACGCTCGGGTCCCGCCGTGAAATTCTTCCCCTCGTCGATCCAGAACTATCTCGTCGCCACCATGGCCTGCCTCTGCGTGCCCGGCATCGGCGCGCTCGGCTACATGGCACAACAATCCATCGTGGAAGTGCGCAGCAACATGCGACTGGCCGAGCTGGTCGAGGCCGACAGAGCGCTGTTGCTGGCCGGCAACGTCATCCGCAACAATCGCGGCCAGGCCCAGACCGTGATCCTGACGCTGGATGAAGCGACGCCGGCGATCCGCAAGATCGAGGAAGCCAACAAGACCGAGCTGACGCGAGCGATGACGCGGCTTCAAGCTACGGATCTGCCGGACCGCGCAACGCTGGTCGAGGCAGTGCGCAAGCAGGATGCCGCAGCGCGAGACAAACTCGCCCAAGTCTACGCCGAGGCGGCGAAACCGAAGGCGCAACGCGGCCTCGCCGCGACAATGCCTTGGTACGATGCCGTCGGTGACATCGTCGAGAATTCAATTCTCAAGGCGTCGTCCGCAACGTCGACGGCAGCCCGTATGGCCGATCCCGACCTCGCCGACCTGCAGGCTTTCAAGGCGGCCGGCTGGGGTGTTCGTGCCAATTATGGTTCGCAATGCTCGCTGCTGCGGCCGGCCGTGGCGTCCGGCAAGACGCTCGACGCTGCCCAGTTGCGCACGCTCGGCGAATTCCGGGGCACCTCGAACGCAGCTCTCACCCAGCTCGCCCAACTCGGTGCGCGGCCCGGCGTCGGTGGCGAACTCGTCCGCAAGATCGGCATCATGACTCCGGAGGTCAACGCCGCCAACGCACAGCTCGACAATATCATCGGCAAACTCGGCGGGGCGGCCGGGCCGGTGATGCCACCTGCCGAGTTCACCAAGCTCTGCAACGGTCCCTTCACGACCATCATCGCCGCGGTCACCCAGTCGCTCGACGACATGGTGACCGTCACGGAAAACAAGCTCGCCATGGCCTGGCTGCGTCTGGGCGTCGTCTCCGCGCTGTTCCTGATGCTGATGGCCGTCTGCGCCGCTAGCTGGCGCGGCGTTCGGCGGCGCGTCGGCCGGCCACTTGCTGGCTTGAAGACCGCGCTCGACAGCATGCAACAGGGCGACTTCACGCAGGCCATCCCCGCCCCGCCATCCCCTGACGAGATCGGCGCCCTGAGTGGCGCTCTCGAAATCTATCGCGAGAACGCGCTCGCGCTCGAGCAGAACCGGCGCGACCGCGAGCTCGCCATGCTCGCCGATGCCGAGCAGGCCGCCCATGTCCAGAAGCTGCTGGGCGAGGTCGCCAACATCGTCGCCGATGCCCGCGAGGGCAATTTCTCGGGGAAGGCGCAGGTCGGCGGCATGGAAGGCCCGCTGAAGGAGCTCGTCGAGGGCATCAACGAGATCAACGCGGTTGTTGACGGTGCGACGACGGAGTTCGCGGAGATCCTGCAGGGGATCGCGGGCGGCGACCTGACCAGCCGGGTCGAGACCGCCTATCGCGGCCGCTTCGCCGACCTCAAGGGCGCGATCAACGAGACGGTCGACCGCCTCTCGGACACGGTCGCGACGATCCAGACCACCTCGGCCGATGTCGGGCTGGCCGCCCGCGAGATCAACATGGGCGCCGACGATCTGTCGAAGCGCACCGAGGAACAGGCTTCCTCGCTGGAGGAGACCGCCGCGACGACCGAGGAGCTCGCAGCGTCCGTCAAGGCCTCGGCCCAGGCCTCGAAGGATGCAGCCCGGATCGCTGACGAGGCGATGCAGGCGGCCGAGAACGGCGGTGCCATCGCCGGCCAGGCGGTCGACGCCATGGCCCGGATCGAGACCGCCTCGCAGAAGATCTCCGACATCATCCGGGTGATCGACGACATCGCCTTCCAGACCAACCTGCTGGCGCTCAACGCCGCGGTCGAGGCGGCCCGCGCAGGCGATGCCGGCAAGGGCTTCGCCGTCGTCGCCTCGGAAGTCCGCACGCTGGCGCAGCGTTCGAGCGCCGCGGCCAAGGACATCTCCGGGCTAATCTCCTCGTCCAATGTCGAGGTCGGCGACGGCGTGAAGCTGGTCCGTCAGGCCGGCGACCAGCTCGCCCGCATCCTCGCGGCCTCGCAGAAGGTCGCAGCGACGATCGCCGACATCTCGGCGGCGTCGGGCGAACAGGCCAACGGCATCGACGAGATGAGCCAGGCGGTGGCGCATCTCGACGAGATGACCCAGCAGAACGCGGCCTTGTCCGAGCAGAGCGCGGCCTCGGCCGGCTCGCTGTCCGGCCGGATCGAGCAGCTCAACGCGCTGGTCGCGGCCTTCAAGACCCGGCGCGAGCCTGCCGGCCATGCGGCTTACGCCCAGCCGGCCGCGACGGCCCCGCGCGCGGTCAAGGCGCCGATGCGGGCAGCTCCCGCCGGCGAACCGGCGCGCCTGCGCCAGCTCGCCGAAGCCGCCTTCGTGCAGTCCCGCACCGCGCCCGCCCCGCGCAAGGTCGCCAATGGCGGCGGTCGGGCCAGCGATTCCGGATGGGAGGAGTTCTGAGGCGGTACGGCTTCCGAACAGTCCTCGATCAAGACACGCGCGGCGCCCGAAAGGGCGCCGCTGGCGTTTCCGGCTTCAGCTAGGGATTGCCGATTTCGCTCCGACCACCGCCGTCATCCCGGGCTTGACCCGGGATCCATCGTAAGACGACACGCTCTCCGATGGATCCCGGATCTCCGCTGCGCTCCGTCCGGGAGGACGCACTCTTTCTGAGACCTAGAGAGAAGAACGCTGGTCACGCCGGCAGCTGGTAATCCTTGAACATCTCGCGCAGCTTGGTCTTCTGGATCTTGCCCGTCGCTGTGTGGGGGATGGCCTCGACCAACACGACATCGTCCGGCAGCCACCATTTCGCGATCTTGCCGGTCATGAAGGCGAGCATCTCGTCCTTGCCCGGCGTGCGGCCGGGCTTCGGCACGATCACCAGCAGCGGCCGCTCGTCCCATTTCGGATGAGCGACGCCGATCACCGCGGCTTCCGCCACATCGGGATGGCCGACGGCAAGATTTTCGAGATCGATCGAGGAGATCCATTCACCGCCGGACTTGATCACGTCCTTCGAGCGGTCGGTGATCTGCATGTAGCCGGCGGGATCGATGGTCGCGACATCGCCGGTGTCGAAGAAGCCGTGATCGTCGAGAATGTCGTCCTCGCTGCGGTAATAGGCGCCCGCGACAGCCGGGCCGCGCACCTTGAGCCGGCCGAAGGTCTTGCCGTCCCAGGGCAGGTCCGCGCCGGCATCGTCGGTGAGGCAGAACTCGACCGTGAAGGGCGGGTGACCCTGCTTCACCTTGAGATCGTAGAGCGCGTCGCCCTCCAACCCCTGATAGACCGGCTTCATCGAGCAGAAGGAGCCGAGCGGGCTCATCTCGGTCATGCCCCAGGCATGGGCGACGTCGACGCCGTATTTTCGTTCGAAGACCTCGGTCATCGCGCGCGGGCAGGCCGAGCCGCCGATGACGACGCGCTTCAGCGTCGAGAGCTTCCCATCCGTCGCCTCCAGATGCTGGAGGAGACCGAGCCAGACGGTCGGCACCGCCGCCGTCATCGTTACGCCTTCCTCCTCCAGCAACTGATGCAGCGACGAGCCGTCGAGCTTCGCGCCCGGCATGACCAGCTTGGCGCCGGTCATCGGGGCGGAATAGGCCAGCGACCAGCTATTGGCATGGAACAGCGGCACCACCGGCAGCACCGTGTCGCGCGACGACAGGCCCATGAAATCCGGCGCCGCGCAGGCGAGCGCATGCAGCACGTTCGAGCGGTGCGAATAGAGCACGCCCTTCGGCCCGCCCGTCGTGCCCGAGGTATAGCACAGCCCGGCCGCCGTGTTCTCGTCGAAGCGGCCCCAGGCGAAATCGTCGTCCACCTCCGCCAGCCAATCCTCATAGGCGACGGCGTTCTTCAGGCCGCATTGCTGGAGATGGGCGGCATCGGTCAGGATGATGTAGCGCTCGATCCTCGGCAGCTTGTCCTGAATCGCCTGGATCATCGGCACGAAGGTCAGGTCGAGGAAGAGCAGACGGTCCTCGGCATGGTTGACGATCCAGGCGATCTGCTCCGGGAACAGCCGCGGATTGACCGTGTGCGTGATCGCGCCGATGCCGCTGATGCCGTACCAGAGCTCGAGATGGCGGTCGGTATTCCAGGCGAGCGTCGCGACCCGGTCTCCCAGCGCGACGCCCTCGCGCTGCAGGCGCTTCGCCACCTTCAGCGCGCGGCTGCGGATCTCGACATAGCTGCGTCGTCTGAGAGCGCCATCCTCGACGGCGCGACTCACCACCTCGCGGGTGCCGTGCTGGACGGCGGCGTGGTCGATGATGCGGTGGAGCAGAAGGGGCCAGTCCTGCATCAGGCCGAGCATGCGCTTATCCTCCCGAGGTCGTTTTATCACGGAGGATAGCGACGGGCTTCCGCGAAAGGGAAGTCATCCCATCGAAGGCTCGCCTGCGCGCGCGAGATGGTTTAGGTCTGATCATTCAAGAGCGGGGGAAACGCCATGTCCGCACCGAAGATCGTGCCGCACGCAGCAACCGAGCCGGACCGGGTCTGGTTCCGCTTCATGCGATTGCACCAGCGCATGCTGATGCAGATGACGGGACGCATCCGGACGCTTGGCCTCTCGATCCCGCAATTCGACCTGCTCTCGACGCTGACCGAGCAGGAAGGCATCAGCCAGAGCGAGCTGGCCGAGCGGCTCTATGTCACCAAGGGCAATGTCTCCGGGCTGGTCGACCGGCTGGTGCAGGCCGGGCTCGTCGAGCGCCGCGCCATCGCCGGCGACCGGCGTTCCTATGCGATGCACCTGACGCCGGAAGGCCGCCGTCTCGCCGAAGCCGGCATCGCCGCCCAGCGCGAATTCGTCGCCAGCACGCTCGGCAAGCTGAAGCCGGACGATCTCGCCGAGCTCGACCGGCTCGTGCTGGCCTGGCGCGATCTCGCCCGCGCCGCCGATGCCGAGTGAGCGGGCATGGCTGACGGCATCGACCTGACCGCCTCCGCCACAGCCTTGCGCGCGGGGTTGTTTGCCCGCCGCTTCAGCGCCAGCGATCTTCTCGAAGCGACCTTCGCCCGCATCGATGCGCTGAACCCGCGCCTCAACGCCATCGTGGCGCAGGATCGCGAAGCCGCTCGTGCGATGGCGAAGGCTTCGGACGCACGCATCGCCAACGGCACCGCCCGCCCGCTCGAAGGGCTGCCGATCACGATCAAGGACGCCTTCGATGTCGCCGGCCTGCCCTCCTCCGGGGGCTTGCCGGCCTATCGCGAGCGCGTGCCTGCCGAAGACGCCGCTGCCGTTGCCAGATTGCGCGCCGCCGGTGTGGTCATCATCGGCAAGACGAATGTCCCGGTCTTCTCCGGCGATTTCCAGAGCTACAACCCAGCCCATGGCGTGACCAACAATCCCTGGGACGAGACACGCTCGCCCGGCGGCTCCTCGGGCGGGGCTGCCGTCGCGGTCGCCACCGGGATGAGCGCCTTCGAGCTCGGCTCCGATCTCGGCAGTTCGATCCGCTGGCCGGCCCATGCCTGCGGCGTCTTCGGGCTGAAGACGAGCTGGGGGCTGGTCTCGACCTGGGGCGCGATCCCGCCGCCGCCCGAGCGGCGCACGCTGCGCAATGTCGACCTGATGGTCGCCGGCCCGATCACGCGCGCAGCCGAGGATCTTGACCTCATCGTGCCGGTGATCGCCGGACCGCGCGACACCGCTCAGCCAGCGCCTGCCCTATCCCAACCACGCCAGACGGGTGCGAAAGGCCTGCGTGTCGCGCTCTGGGCCGATGATCCCTTCGCGCCGGTCGACCGCGAGGTGTCGAATGCCGTGCGCGAGGCTGCCCGCCGACTCGCCGAGGCCGGCGCGACCGTCGATGAGACGGCGCGTCCTTCGGTTCGGTTCGCCGACGCCTTCGAGGTCTATGCGCTTCTGAATCATGCCGTCGTCGCCTACGGCCTGCCGCCCAAGGTGCGCGCCCGCATTCAGGCACAGGCCTCGCGCTTCAGCCCGAACGACCTGTCGCATCAGGCCCTGCAGGCGCGCGGCGCCCGGATGACGCCCGGTCTCTACCAGCAGATCGACCAGCGCCGCCGCACCCAGAAGCGGCAATGGGCGAGCTTCTTTGCGCATTACGACGTGGTGCTCTGCCCGCCGGCCCCGGTCGCCGCGATTCCGCATGACCATGGCCCGGATATCCATGCGCGACGCCTGATCGTGAACGGCGAGCCGCGGCCCTATCTCGATTTCCTGCTCTGGGCTTCGCTCGCGACGGGCGCCGACCTGCCGGCGCTGTCGGCGCCGGTCATGCGGTCGCGCGCGGGCCTGCCGCTCGGCGTCCAGATCATCGCCCCCTTCGGCGAGGACCGCACCGCCATCGCTGTCGGAGCGATGCTGGAGGAACTGGGCGGGCGTTTCGCTCCGCCGCCTGTCGCTCGCTGAGCCCTCCAAAAGAACCTGTACGCCCGTTTGGCGCGAACCCTTTCCGTTTCGCTCGCCCTGCGGCAGAGTCTACCGTCCCCTGCGCCAAAATCGCTCAACATTTGCGGTCACTTCAGCTTACACTGGCAAGAATATTAAACAGAACCGGGAGCCCATCATGCTGTCGAATGTCGCCGTCAGGGATATCGAGACCCTCGTCCATCCCTATACCAACCTCGCCACGCATCGGCAGACGGGCCCGCTCGTGCTGGAGAGCGGCAAGGGCATCTATGTCTACGACGCCGCCGGCAAGGAATATATCGAGGGCATGGCGGGGCTCTGGTGCACCTCGCTCGGCTACTCGAACCAGGAGCTGGTCGAGACCGCCTATGAGCAGATGAAGAAGCTGCCCTTCACCCATATCTTCGGCGGGCGCAGCCATGACCCGGCGATCGAGCTGGCGGAGAAGCTCAAGGAGATCGCCCCGGTTCCGATCTCCAAGGTGTTCTACGGCGCGTCGGGCTCCGACGCCAACGACACCCAGGTCAAGATCGTCTGGTATCTCAACAACGCGCTCGGCCGGCCGCAGAAGAAGAAGATCATCTCGCGGCTGAAGGGCTATCACGGTGTCACCGTCGCCTCGGCCTCGCTGACCGGCCTGCCGAACAACCATATCGATTTCGACCTGCCGCTGCCGGGCATCCTGCACACCTCCTGCCCACATCACTACCGCTTCGCGGAGCCCGGCGAGAGCGAGCAGGACTTCTCGTCGCGGCTCGCCGCCGAGCTGGAAGAGATGATCCTGCGCGAGGGGCCGGACACCGTCGCCGCCTTCATCGCCGAGCCGGTGATGGGCGCCGGCGGCGCGATCATCCCGCCGGAGGGTTATTTCGAGAAGATCAACGCCGTGCTCGCCAAGTACGACGTGCTGTTCATCTCGGACGAGGTCATCACTGGCTTCGGCCGCACCGGCAAGATGTTCGGCACCGAGACCTACGGGCTCAATGCCGATTCGATCTCGCTCGCCAAGCAGATCACCTCGGCCTATTTCCCGCTCAGCGCCGTGATGATGAACGACAAGATCTATGACGTGCTCGTCGACCAGAGCCGCAAGATCGGCACCTTCGGCCATGGCAACACCTATGCCGGCCATCCGGTCGGCTGCGCGGTCGCGGTGAAGACGCTGGAGATCTACCAGCGCGACAAGATCGTCGAGCACGTCCAGAAGGTCTCGGCGACCTTCCTGCGCCGCCTGAACAAGCTGAACGATCACCCGCTCGTCGGCGAGGCCAAGGGCGTCGGCCTGATCGGCGGCGCCGAACTGGTCAAGGACAAGCAGACCAAGGCCTCCTTCGAGACCAAGAAGGGCGTCGGCGCCAAGGCTGTCGCCTATGCGCTGGAAGAGGGCTTCATCACCCGCGCCATGGGTGACCGCCTCGCCTTCTGCCCGCCGCTCGTGATCAACGAGGCCGAGATCGAGGAAATGTTCAACCGCTGCGAGCGCGCCCTCGACAAGACCCTGAACTGGGCCAAGGCCGAAGGCCTGCTGGCCTGACATCGCCGGCACTGCGGAACCACGAAAGGCCGGGCGGCGACGCCCGGCCTTTTGCTTTTCAGCAATATGGCAAAAGCTCGGAATTCGCCCGAAAACGCCACGAACAGATCACAGAGGCGCCCCGGCGCGGTCCCGATCCGCCGTCAGACAGATCAGGTCGGCAGGCGCGAGCCGCCGGCACGAGGTCGCTTCAGACGAGTCAGGAACCATGCTTCAACGCGACGCCCATTCCCCGGCACCGGCCCGCAAGGGTTTCCACGACGCCACGGCGCGGGCGACCTATGCCTCCCGCTTCCGCCCGATCGCAATTCGCGCGGTCGCCGCAGGAACCCGACAGGCACCAGCTGCGTTGAAACAGCACGAAGAACGCAAGGCCGAGCTGCCCGGTGTTCTCCGCCACGGTTTCTTCGACTGAAACCTCCCCTTCGAGACCCATGACTTGGCCGGTGCGGAGCTTTATCCCACCGGCCTTTTTCTTGGTTGGAAGGCGCCCGAACGAAAAACGGGCGACCCGAAGGCCGCCCGCTGAATTCTCCGTATTTCCCGGTCGATCAGACGACGATGACCTTCGCGCCCGCGGGAACGCGGTTGAAGAGGTCGATCACGTCGATATTGCGCATGCGGATGCAGCCCGAGGAAGCCGAGCGGCCGATCGTCTCCGGCTCGTTGGTGCCGTGGATGCGATAGAGCGTGTCCTGGCCGTTCTGGTAGAGATAGAGCGCACGCGCCCCGAGCGGGTTATCCGGGCCGCCCGCAAGGCCGCCAGCGACCGGCTTCAGGTGCGGCCAGCGCTTGATCATCTCGGCCGGCGGCGTCCAGCGCGGCCATTCGGCCTTACGCTGGATCACGGCCTCGCCGGTCCAGCCATAGGCCTCCTCGCCGGTCGCGACGCCGTAGCGGATCGCCTTCTTGTTCGGCAGGACGAGGTAGAGGAACTTGGCCTTGGTATCGATATAGATCGTGCCTGGCGGCTGCCCGGTCGGATCGGCGATCTCATAGGGCAGGTAAGGCAGGTAGGTGTCGAACTTGGGGACGAGCGCGATATATTCGGCATCGCGGGCTGACAGCTCGGGAGCGGCCACGCTCTTATACTGGCAGGCGCCCAGGAGGGCGGACAGCGCCAGTGCAACGAAAGCGGTCTTCTTCATAGCCTCCACCCCAGCCGACCCGAAGGCAGCCTTTATGATGAATCGAACGTTAACGCTTCGTATCACCCGCCTGCTTCCCCAGAAGCGGCGGCCCGGCGAAGCACTAGGCTCCAAACGGCCATGGCGCAATCCGGTTCCCCGAATGAGCGCCAGAAGCCCGTTTGGCGTGGCAAACCGGCCACGGATGTGGGGATAACCGGCCTTGACGACCTTGCTCTTCACTCACTCGGCCAGCCTCGCCCATGCGATGCCGCCGGGCCATCCCGAATGCGCAGACCGGATCAGGGCAGTCGATCAAGCACTGGAAGCCGAACGTTTCGCAGCGCTGATTCGGCTGGAGGCGCCGCTCGGCACGCTCCAGCAGGTGGCGCTCTGCCATCCCGAATCCTACGCGCAGGCGCTGATCGCTTCCGCACCCGCGACCGGCTTCGTCCAGGTCGATGCTGACACGCTGATGTCGCCCGGCACGATCGAAGCGGCGCTCAGGGGCGTCGGCGGCGCCGTCGCCGCCGTAGACGAGGTGATGGCCGGCAAGGCGCGCAACGCCTTCGTCGCGATGCGCCCGCCCGGCCACCATGCCGAACGCGAGCGCGCCATGGGCTTCTGCTTCTTCAACCATGCCGCGATCGCCGCCCGCCATGCGCAAAAGGCGCATGGGGCCGAGCGCGTCGCCATCGTCGACTGGGACGTGCATCACGGCAACGGCACGCAGGACATCTTCTGGGACGACGCAAGCGTCCTCTATGCCTCGACCCACGAGATGCCGCTCTATCCGGGCACCGGCGCCGCCTCGGAGCGCGGCACGCAAGGCACGATCGTCAATGTGCCCTTGCAGTCCGGAGCGGGATCGGACGAATTTCGCGACGCCTTCGAGACCACGATCCTGCCGCGGCTCGATGCCTTCCGCCCCGATCTCGTGATGATCTCGGCCGGGTTCGACGCGCATTGGCGCGACCCGCTCGCCAGCCTCAACCTGCGCGAGGCCGATTTCGCCTGGGCGACGCAAAAGCTGATTGAGGTGGCCGACCGCCATGCCGGCGGCCGCATCGTCTCGGTGCTGGAGGGGGGCTACGACCTCGATGCTCTCGCGAAATCGACCGCTGCCCATGTCGCGGCGCTGATGGAGGGGTGAGCGCCGGGCCTGCCGCCTATTCCAGCGGCGACGTCTCGGCGATCTCGATGCCGAAGCCGGAGAGGCCGACGAAGGAGCGCGGCGAGGAGGCGAGGTTCACGATCGAGCGGACGCCGAGATCGCGCAGGATCTGCGCGCCCAGGCCGACCTCGCGCCATTGCTGGCTGCGCAGCTCGTCCGAGCCCTCGTCCTCGACGCTCTTGATCGGCACGCCGGCGCTGCCGTCGCGCAGGTAGATCAGCACGCCCTTGCCCTCCTGCTGGAAGCGGCGGAGCGCACACTGGATCGAGCCGGCGCCGCCGAGTACGTCGGCAACCACGTCGGCGCGGTGCAGACGGGCCGGCACCTTGTCGCCGTCGCCGAGCTTGCCCATCACGAAGGCGAAATGCTGGGTGTTGTCGAAGGGCGTGACATAGACATGGCCGGTGACATCGCCGAACTCTGTCTTGACCGGGAAGGAATGCACGCGCTCGACCAGCTTCTCGCGCGACTGGCGATAGGCGATCAGGTCCGCGACCGTGATCTGCTTCAGCCCGTGCTTTTCGGCGAAGGCGGTGATCTGCGCGCCCTTCATCACCGTGCCGTCGTCATTGGCGAGCTCGCAGATGACACCGACCTGCGGGAGGTCGGCGAGCTTGCACAGGTCGACCGCGGCCTCGGTATGGCCGGAGCGCATCAGCACGCCGCCGTCCTTGGCGATCAGCGGGAAGACATGGCCGGGGCGGACGAAATCGGCGGCGCCCATATTGCCGTTGGCGAGCGCCCGGACCGTGTTGGTGCGCTGTTCGGCCGAGATGCCGGTGGTCAGCCCGTGCTTGACGTCGACGGTGATGGTGAAGGCGGTGCCGAGCGGCGCGTCATTCGACGAGACCATCGGATCGAGGCGCAGGCGGCGGGCCTCGCTCGCGGTCAGCGGCGCGCAGACGATGCCGCAGGTGTTGCGGATGATGAAGGCCATCTTCTCCGGCGTGCAGAGCGAGGCTGCGACGATGAGATCGCCCTCGTTCTCGCGATCGTCGTCGTCGGTGACGATGACGATCTCGCCGCGGGCAAAGGCATCGATGGTCTCGGCGACATTGTTGGACATGGCAGCCTCGCGTGACCCGGACAGGCCGAGGAAATCATTGGGGGTGACGGCGCCGCCGGTTGCGGCGGTGATGCGCTCGGCGCTTTCGCGGGAGATCCAGGCAGCCGGATCGTTGCACAAAGCGGTCACGCTGGCCGGCGACAGGCCGACCTGTTTCGCGAAGGCGCTGCGCGCGATCTTGTTCTGCCGGAGCCAGACGTCGAGCTTCATGCCGTGAAACTAATACGGCGACACTTCATCCGCAATGAATGATCGATGCATTTTCAGTATTGCTGAAATGCAAGATGCGACGCAGCGGCAAAGGCCGCTTCGCGTCACTCCTGGAACGGCCAGCGCGGCTCGACGACGCCGACTTGCGCGCGATGGCGCAGATACTGGTCGGCCAGCACGCAAGCGACCATCGCCTCGCCGACCGGCACGGCGCGGATGCCGACGCAGGGGTCGTGGCGGCCCTTGGTGAACATCTCCGCCTCGCCGCCGGTGCGCGTCACGGTCGCGCGCGTCGCCAGGATCGAGGAAGTCGGCTTCACGGCGAAACGCGCGACGATCGGCTGGCCGGTCGAGATGCCGCCGAGGATGCCGCCGGCATGGTTGGAGAGGAAGAGCGGGCGTCCGTCATTGCCGGCGCGCATCTCGTCGGCATTCTCCTCGCCCGAAAGCTCGGCCGCGCCGAAGCCCTCGCCGATCTCGACGCCCTTGACCGCATTGATGCTCATCAGCGCCGCAGCGATCTCCGAATCGAGCTTGGCGTAGATCGGCGCTCCCAGCCCTGCCGGAACACCCTCGGCGACGATCTCCAGCACGGCGCCGATCGAAGAACCGGATTTCCTGACGCCATCGAGATAACCCTCGAAGAAGGCGGCAGCCTTGGCATCCGGGCAGAAGAACGGGTTGCGGCCGATCTCGTCCCAGTCCCAGTTGGCGCGATCGATCTTGTGCGGGCCCATCTGGACGAGGGCGCCGCGCACGATCATGCCGGGCACGACCTTGCGGGCGATGGCGCCGGCGGCGACGCGCATCGCCGTCTCGCGCGCCGAGGAACGCCCGCCGCCGCGATAGTCGCGGATGCCGTATTTGACGTCATAGGTGTAGTCGGCATGGCCGGGCCGATACTTGTCCTTGATGTCGGAATAGTCCTTCGAGCGCTGGTCGACATTGTCGATCAGGAGCCCGATCGAGGTCCCGGTCGTGACCTGCACGCCATCGCTTTCGCGGGCGAAGACGCCGGAGACGATGCGGACCTGGTCCGGCTCCTGGCGTTGCGTGGTGAAGCGCGACTGGCCAGGCCGGCGGCGATCGAGATCGCCCTGGATGTCGGCTTCGGTCAGTGGGAGCAGCGGCGGGCAGCCGTCGACGACGCAGCCGATGGCCGGCCCATGGCTCTCGCCGAAGGTGGTGACACGGAAGAGATGGCCGAAGCTGTTATGCGACATGGGTGCCTGCGCGAGATACGTGCAGGGTCTTAGTCCGTGCCGGGACCGCCGGTCAAACGACCGGCCGATCCCGTCAATGCGCCGGCCCCTTAGCCGGGGCGGCGGGAGCGCCTTCCCAGCGGGTATGCGCCGGCAGGTTCTCACCCTTCATGATCACGGTGAGCTGGCCGATCTGGGCGTAGTCGCCGACATGGGTGTCGTAGAGCACGGTCGCGCCCGCGCCGACGCAGACGCCCTTGCCGAGGCGCACGCGGCCGACCTTCATCACCCGGTCCTCGTAGAGATGGGTCTGCAGCGCCGAATGGGCGTTGACCGTGCAGAAATCGCCGACGCGGATGCAGTCGAACTCGGTGATATCCGTCGAGTCCAGCCAGACGCCCTTGCCGTATTTCGCGCCGAACAGCATCAGGAACCAGGGCAGGAACGGCGTGCCGCGCAGATAATCGAACAGCACCTTGCCGCCGAGGCCCCAGTACATCACCGCGACAGCTTCGGTGCGCATCGCCCACCATGACCACATCGGCTTCATCACGGGCTTGTAGACGCCCATCATCAGCCATTTCACGGCGGCGCAGATCAGCGCCTGCACGATGGCGATCGCCATGGCGACGCCCATGAAGGAGAGGACGAGCCCGGTCCAGTCGCCCTCGTTGATCTTTTGCTGCAGCACCATGTCGACCGCGATCGTGCCGAAGGTGATGAAGAGCATCGCCGGGAAGGAGGTGTGCAGCGCCTCGAACAGGCCACGCCCGAACTGCTTGGCGAAGGAAGGCTTGTAGGTCCAGTCGGCGCCGAGATCGACCTTCTGCCGCGTCGGAAGGCGGATCGGCGGCGAGCCGAACCAGGTGTCGCCCGGCTGCATCCGGTCGTTGGCCGGGGGCTTCGACTTGATGCCGATCAGCACGCGGTCGGGAATGACGGCGCCGGGCGGCACGACCGCATCGTTGCCGACGAAGACCTGGTCGCCGGTGCGCGTCGCGTCGAGCCGCATATAGCCGCGCCGCATGTCCTCGTCGCCGAAGACAACCTCGTCGGCGATGAAATTGCCGGCGCCTATGCCGGTCAGGTCATAGCGGCCCGAGAGATTGGTCGAGATCTCCGCGCCCTTGCCGATGCTGGCGCCCATCAGCCGGTACCAGGCGCGCATATAGATGGTGGCGAAGAGCGAGGAGAGCGTCTCCAGCGTCACTTCGGTCGCCAGCGCCACCGTCCATTTGCGGGCGTAGAAGCCCGAATGGATCGACCAGGAGCCCGAGGTCACGCGCGGCAGGATCGCCCAGCGCAAACCCGCCATCAGCAGCACGGTGAAGGCGATCAGGCCGATCGCGGTCGGCCAGGTCAGGAGCGGCAGGAACCAGAGATAGCTGATATCGGTCCAGCCGGCGATGAAGTAGTCGATCTTGTCGAATAGCCAGAAGGCCGGGAAGATCGGAAGCAGGCTGACCGGCGGCAGCACCACCAGCATCAGGATGTAGAAGCAGGTCATCAGCGCGCGCCGGCCGGCGGAAGCCTCGGCCTGCGGCGGCAAGGCGGCGACATCGACCGTGCCGATCTTGCGGCCGGGCGTGCCGTCCCAGATCTCGGCTTCACCGACATGGGCGCCGGGCGGGATCGCGGTGAGGTCGCCGATCTCGGCGTGGTCGCCCGTCACGGAACCATGGCCGAACACGACGGAGGCGCCGGCCGAGACGTCCTTGCCGATGGTGATGCGGCCGATGACCAGCTTGTCGCCGATCGCCTCGCCATTAGCGAAGGTGGTCTTGGAGCCGAAGGTCGTGAAGTCGCCGATCTCGATCAGGTCGATGGCACCGGCCTCGTAATCGGAGATGATGACGTCGCGCCCGACCTTGGCGCCGAGCAGGCGCCAGTAGAAACGCATCACCGGCGTGCCCTGGAGCCATTTGATATGGACGAGCCCGGCGACGCGGGCGGCGAACCACCAGCGGAAATAATAGACGCCCCAGAGCGGATAGACGCCCGGCTTGGTCCGGCCCAGTACCAGCCATTTCAGCGCGATGGCGATGAGGCCGGTGACGACGATGATCGCGACATAGACACCGAGCAGCGCGGCGATCTGGCCGGGCAGCGAGAGGTCCTCGCCCGAGAGGATCATGTAGGTGACGAAGACGCCGAGCCACTGCGCCGTCGCCAGGCCGATAATGACCGGCAGCGCCACCGCCTGGGCGAGGCCGCAGAGGAAGCGGCGCAGCAGGGGCGGCGGCGTGAAGGACAGATCCTCGGCCACGGCGACGCCGCGCTCATCGAGAAGCGCCGCCATCGCCCTTAAGCTGCGCGCGGCATAGACATCCTGCAGCGTGATGCCGGCATAGGCCGGGGTCTCGCGCACGATCGAGATGAAGCGGGCCGCCAGCAGGGAATGGCCGCCGAGGTCGACGAAGAAATCGGCCTCCAGCGGGAGGCTCGCCGTGCCGAGCACCCGCTTGGCCGCCTCCAGCAGCGCGGCTTCCGTCGCGTTGCGCGGCGGCTCCTGCTCTCCATCGGCGCTCGGCGCCGTCAGCGGCGCCGCCTTGAGCATCTTGCGGTCGACCTTGCCGGAGACCATGCGCGGCAGCGAGCCTGCCGCCTCGAAATGCGCCGGCACCATGTAGGGCGGCAGCTTCTCGCGCAAAGCCGCGCGCAAGGCGGGACCGTCGACCGCGACGCCGGGCTCGGGCACGACGAAGGCGACGAGCCGCTCAATACCGTCATCGGTGCGCAGCACGACCGCGGCCTGGGCCACGCCCGGCTCGTCGGCGAGCTTCGATTCGATCTCGCCGAGCTCGACGCGGAAGCCACGGATCTTGATCTGGTCGTCGATGCGGCCGTGGAAGACGATGTTGCCGTTCGCATCCAGGCTGACAGCGTCACCCGAGCGGTAAAGGATCGGGTCGCCCCCATCCGCGACGCCGGCGAAGGGGTTGGCGATGAACTTCTCGGCCGTCAGTTCCGGCCGGCCATGGTACCCCTTGGCGACGCCGGGCCCGCCGATCAGCAATTCACCCTGCTCGCCCGGATGGACGAGGTGCAGATCCTCGCTGACGACGTAAGCCGTGTAGTTCGGGATCGGCTTGCCGATGGTCACGGTCTCGCCGGGGACGACCTCGGCGGCGGTCGCGACCACGGTCGCCTCGGTCGGGCCGTAGGTGTTGAGGATGCGACGGCCCGGCTTCGACCATTTCTGCACGATCGCGGGCGGGAGCGCTTCGCCACCAAGCAGGATCAGCTTCAGCGAGGGCACGTCGGCCGGGAGGATGCCGAGCAGCGTCGGCACGGTGTCGATGATGGTGACGCCCGCGTCGTTCAGGATTGCCGGCAGCTTCTCGGCATCGCCCATCATCTCGGGCGAGGCGACGAACAGCGTCGCGCCAACGAGATAGGGCGTCCAGATTTCCTCCATCGACAGATCGAAGGCGACGGAAGCGCCCTGGAATGCGACATCATCCGGCCCGAAGCCGTAGACCGCGTTCCCCGAGCGCAGGAAATGGCAGATGTTGCGATGGCTGATGACGATCGCCTTGGGCGTGCCCGTCGAGCCGGAGGTGTAGATCAGATAGGCCGGATGATCCGGTGTCAGCCCCGCGGGGCGCGCCGGTGGTTCCGTTCCATCGGCGCCGACCGCAAGACCATCGGGCGTCCAGACGGCGCGCTCCGTCGCTTCGGCCCGGCCGGCCCAACCGGTGCAGGTGACGAGACCCTTGGCCTGAGCGTCGTTCAGGCAGGTCGCGATACGCTCGACCGGAGCCTCGGCATCGAAGGGGACCCAGGCCGCGCCGGCGCGGGTAATCGCGATCTGCGCGACGAGCAGGTCGATGCCGCGCGGCATCCACAGGCCGACCATGTCGCCGGGGCCAACGCCCGCCAGCTGCAGGCCGCGTGCCTGGCGCCCGGCCCTGGCCCAGACCTCGGCATAGCTCAGGCGGTGATCGGGATCGGTGAGCGCCGGATGATCGGGACGCGACGCGACAGTCGCCGCAAAAATCTCGGCCAGAACCTCGTCCCGAATCAAGTCGGGACGCTTCTCCCCGGCCAGCATGGCGAGAGGATTGGCGGCAACCGCGTCAGACGCCGCCGGCAGCTTCGTCATATCGTTCATCGCGCCCCGCTGCGGTGAAAGGCCCGTCGCCGGTGCCGCGGCAGGTACTGCCTGCGGCCGTGTGGCGCCTTATCACGCACCTCGTGAAGAAAACCGGAATCGTCGCCATCGCAACGCGACATCCGCGTGAGCCCCCTGTTGGCCAGGCCCCCCCGTATCACGACGCCTTGCTACCATAGTCTCCCTGTCAGATCACCCGTGAACCGGCGATGAATGCCGCTCGCGTGGTCGCAACAGGCCTCGGGCAAACTCAGAGCCAGTCCGCCTTGTTCCCGTTGACGACGAGCAGCTTGCCCTGCCAGATCTCGACCATCGAGGCCTCGCGCGGCGCCACCGCGCCGATCAGCGCCAGCACGGCGCGCGCGACGCCGCCATGGCTGACGATCACCGTCTCGCGCCGCAAGGTCTCCAGAACCGGCCGGACCCGCTCAGCCAGCATGCGGTAGCTCTCACCGCCCGGCGGCACGAAGCCCCATTTGTCGCGCTCGCGCAGATGCGCCTGCTCGCGCTCGGCCTTGCGGATATCACGCCAGGTGAAGCCTTCCCACTCGCCGAATGTGAGCTCGCGGAGGCGATCGTCGACGGTGTAGGCGCCCTCGGTCAAGGCAAGTTCGCGCCGGAGGATGTCCATGGTCTCGCGCGCCCGCTGCATCGGCGAGCAGATATAGTCGAGATCGGCATAGGCAGGCTCGAGCGCCTTCAGCCGGCCGGCAGCCTCAGCGGCCTGGCGGCGGCCGAGCTCGTTCAGCGGGATATCCTGTCCGCCCTGCAGCCGGCCCTCCCGATTCCAGTCGGTTTCGCCATGGCGGACGAGGATCAGGCGATGAGGCAGCGAAAGCGGGACCATGCGGGGCTTCTGCACGCCGGCACCGGCAGGGTCAAAGCTCTTCACCACGCTTTCCGCAGATGGCGACAATCGGCCGCTTTCTGTGGCCGATTCTACACGGGCTGTGTATAGCGCCCTTGCCCAGTCACCAGCGGAATCGCATGCTCCCTGCCCTTACCTTGCCAGACGGTCGCAGCCTCGCGCTTCCCGGGACGCCGCTCGTCATGGGCATCGTCAACATCACGCCCGATTCGTTCTCGGATGGCGGTTTGCTGGCGAATGCCGAAGCGGCCGTCGCCCATGGCGCGCGTCTTGCGGCCGAGGGCGCGGCCATCATCGATATCGGCGGCGAATCGACAAGGCCCGGCCACGCCACCGTCGATGCCGCGACCGAGATGGGCCGCGTGCTGCCGGTCATCGCCGGGCTGAAGGTGCGGATCGACGCGCCGATCTCGATCGACAGCTACAAGGCCGAGGTGGCGGAAGCGGCGCTCGCGGCCGGCGCCTCCATCGTCAACGATGTCTGGGGCGCCCAGCGCGACCCGCGCATCGCGGAGGTCGCGGCCCGCGCCGGCGCGCCGATCATCCTGATGCATAACCGCGAGAGCATCGACGCCTCCATCGACATCTTCGACGACGTGCTGCGCTTTCTGGAACGCTCCATCGCCATCGCGACGGAGGCAGGGGTGGCCCGAGGCCAGATCGTCGTCGATCCCGGCATCGGCTTCGGCAAGACGGTCCGGCAGAATCTCGAGCTTATCCGGGATCTCGACCGGCTCGCCGTGCTCGGCTGCCCGATCCTGCTCGGCGCCTCCCGTAAATCGACGCTCGGACGCATCACCGGCCGCGAGGTCCCGGCCGAACGCCTCGCCGCCAGCATCGCCGCGCATCTCTATGGCGCGTCCCGCGGCGCCGCCATCATCCGCGCCCATGACGTCGCCCCGCATATCGACGCGCTGAAGACCTGGGCGGCCATCGAAGACAGCATGAAAGCAGACCTGTGAGCGAAACCGGCCGCATCCTGATCGAGAAACTCGATATCTACGCCTATCACGGCTTCTTCTCGGAAGAGGAGCGGCTCGGCCAGCGCTTCGTGCTCGACCTCGTGCTCGACGCCGATCTGCGCGCCGCCGCAGCCAGCGATCGGCTCACTGATACCGTCGATTACGGCCGCGCCGTCGCGATCGTCGCAGAGGTCTTCACGGCCAGCCGGTATCATCTGCTGGAAGGCGCTGCGCGGGCCGTCGCTCTCGCGCTCTTCGATGCCTTCCCTCCCATCACGAGCGTCGAGGTCACGCTGCGCAAGCCCGCGCCGCCGATCCCGGCGACGCTCGGCTCCGTCGGTGTCCAGTTGAGGTTCCAGCGTGAAGGTTGAAGCCGCACTCGCCTTCGGCGGCAATATCGGCGACCCCGTCGCGGCCTTCGCCGCGGCGCTGAAGGGACTGCGCGCGCATCCGAACGTGGCGCTCGGCCGCCTGTCCTCGATCTATCGCACGCCGCCCTGGGGCAAGACCGACCAGCCTGAGTTCCTGAACATGGCCGCGCTGGTCGAGACCTCGCTGCAACCGGCAGACCTGCTCGCCTTCTGCCTCGAGCTGGAGCGCGCCGGCGGCCGTGAACGCCGCGAGCGCTGGGGGCCCCGCACGCTCGATATAGACATCCTGACCTATGGCGACGCGATCATCGACCAGGCCCGGTTGCAGATCCCGCATCCACGCATCCCGGAGCGCGCCTTCGTGCTGACGCCGCTGGCCGAGATCCTGCCACAGCGCCGGATCGGCGGGCGCAGCGTGACGGAGCTTCTGGCGGCAGCCAAAGACGAAACGATCCGCCGCGACGATGCCGCAACGGATCGGTTGAAGGTGCTGCTGGCGGACTAATTTACCGCTTCAACATCGGATCGGTGAGGTGCGTGCCACCTATCGATCCGATGGGCGAGATCACTCGCCCTTGTCGAGGGAGATGTCCGGCGCGGTCGGCACCTTCATGCCGACGACATGGTAGCCGGCATCGACATGCATGATCTCGCCGGTGATGCCGCGCGACATGTCGGAGACGAGGAAGACCGCGGTCTCGCCGACCTCCTCGATGGTGACCGTGCGGCGCAGCGGGGAGTTGTACTCGTTCCAGCGCAGGATATAGCGGAAGTCGCCGATGCCCGAGGCGGCCAGCGTCTTGATCGGGCCGGCGGAGATCGCGTTGACGCGGATCTTCGAGGGGCCGAGATCGGCGGCAAGATATTGCACGCTCGATTCCAGCGCCGCCTTGGCGATGCCCATGACGTTGTAATGCGGCATCCACTTCTCGGCGCCATAATAGGTCAGCGTCAGCAGCGAGCCGCCATCCGGCATCAGCTTCTCGGCGCGCTGGGTGATCGCCGTGAAGGAATAGCAGGAAATCAGCAGCGACTTGGTGAAGTTCGCCTCGGTGGTCTCGACATAGCGGCCGGTCAGTTCGTCCTTGTCGGAGAAGGCGATGCAGTGGACAACGAAATCGAGCTTGCCCCAGAGCTTCTCGACCTCGGCGAAGACCGCGTCGATCGTGGCGCCGTCGGTAACGTCGCAATGGCCGACGACATGGCCGCCGAGTTCCTTGGCGAGCGGCTCGACCCGCTTCTTCAGCGCGTCGCCCTGATAGGTGAAGGCGAGTTCCGCGCCCGCGTCCGCCGCAGCCTTCGCGATGCCCCAGGCGATGGACCGGTTGTTCGCGACGCCCATCACGAGGCCGCGCTTGCCCTTGAGGAGATTGGCGGTCGGCGAAACGGCGTTGGAATCAGGCATGGGAAACCCGCAGATGAATGACGAGCAGGTCTCTTAGAACAGTCGCAGGGAAACGGGAACCGCTTTGATGCCCACCTCCACGGCAGAATCACGCATGGAAGCGCCATCGGCAGCCTACACGACCCGATTTTCGGCCGTGCGGGCGCCCGAGCCGGCTTACTTGGCTTCGTCGCGCGCCTTCATCAGCGCCGTCAGCTCGGCGTCGCTCGCCGGCATCTCGATATCGATGGCGACGAAGAGATCGCCGAGCGCGCCCTTCTCGCCCTTGAGGCCCTTGCCGCGCAGGCGGAACTGCCTGGCCGTGCCGGTCATCGGCGGGATGTTCATCTCGACCGCGCCGGTCAGCGTCGGCACATGCAGCGGCCCGCCGAGCACCGCCTTGGCGAGCGGCACCGCGACGCGGGTACGCAGGTCGTTGCCGTCGACGGTGAAGCGCGAATCCGGTTTGACCTTGATGGTCATCATCACGTCGCCGGCCTCGCCGGAGAACGGATCGGTCTGGCCGAGCCCGCGCAGGCGCATGACCTTGCCGTCGCTCACCCCCTCGGGGATGGTGATCTCGACCTCGCGGCCGCCCGGCAGCTTGACCCGGCGCGTGCCACCGGTCGCGGCCTGAGCCAGCGTGACCTCAAGCGTGAAACTCTGCTCCGGCGGCTTCTGCGGTTCGGCCTTGCCACGGGCGCGCCGGCCGGCCTCGCCAAAGAGCGAGGAGAAGATGTCGGAGGCGTCGAAGCCGGCATCGCCGTGACCACCGCCCGGACCGCCACGAGCGCCGAACGGATTGCCCCCGCCTTGCCCGAAATTGAACTCGAAGCCGCCGCTGCGCCCGCCGCGGCCGGCGCCCATGCCCTCGAAGCCCTGAAAGCGCGGCTTGCCCTCGGCGTCGATCTCGCCGCGGTCGAACTGCTTGCGCTTGGCCTCGTCGCCGACGATCTCATAGGCGGCGTTGAGCTCGGAGAACCTATCCTGGGCCTTGGGATCGTCACGGTTGCGGTCCGGGTGCAGCTCCTTGGCGCGCTTGCGGAAAGCCTTCTTGATTTCCGCATCGCTCGCGCCGCGGGCGACGCCCAGAACCTGATAGGGATCGCGCATCCAAAACCTCTTTCACGCAAAATCGAGCGGCCAGCGCGAGAGACGCCAGCCGTCCGTCCCGCCCTATGTGGGGGCGGTGTGGCGCGTACGCAACACCTGCTCAGGGGCGTTTTGCACCCCGCGCGGCAACGATGCAAGCGGCGCGAAAAGTCCTAGCTGAGGCCCTTCCAGGGACCCATATCCTTGACCGCCCACTCGCCACCCGAAGGGCGGCAGGCCGTGCCCTGCAGCTTCAAGGGCTGGGTCTGTGTCTGGACGCTGGCGATGAAGGCCCGGCAGATCTCGTCGGAACGCAGGAACGGGCCGCCGACCGGGATGAAGGAGCCCTTGATGCCACTCTGGGGATTGTCCCAGGAAACGGCGGCGCCATTGCCCTGCGGATCGAGCGCCACACCCATCGCGCCGTCGGCCCGGCGCATGTCCTCCGGCCCGAGCTCGGATGCCAGGCCCTGGAAGGGGCCGGAGCGATCGCCACCGCGTGCCGGCAGGACCGAGGAGGTCGTCATCGCCGAAGTTGCGGCGACCTCGTCTTCGCTCTTGCTGGACAGGCCGAGAATCGGAAAGGAAACCGAGCAGCCCGCGCTGAACACGGCCAGCAGCGCGGCGGCAGCCAGCGGGCGCATGGGGGCTGCGCAACGGTTGAGGCTTTGGAACGCCCCTGCCCCTGCCCTATATAGACCGACCGATCGAACCCGGATCACTTCTGCGCTCGCCCAACGCCCATTTCCACTGACCGAGGATTAGAACGTGCAACCGTTAACGAGCGGTGACTTCACCGAGGAAAACGAGCCTTTCGCGTTGTTCCAGAAGTGGTTGGACGAGGCCACGAAATCCGAGCCGAACGATCCGACCGGCATGGCGCTCTCGACCGTCGATGCCGAGGGCATGCCGAACAGCCGCATGGTGCTGCTGAAGGGCCATGGACCCGACGGCTTCGTGTTCTACACCAATACCGAGAGCCAGAAGGGCCAGGAACTCATCGGCCAGCCCAAGGCCGCCGCCCTGTTTCACTGGAAGAGCCTGCGCCGGCAGATCCGCATCCGCGGCAATGTCGCGCTCGTCAGCGACGCCGAATCGGATGCCTATTTCCACTCGCGCCCGCGCGACAGCCGCATCGGCGCCTGGGCCTCGCAGCAGTCGCGCCCGCTGGAGAGCCGCTTCGCGCTGGAAAAGGCGGTGGCGAGCTATACGCTGAAATTCGGCATCGGCGAGATTCCGCGCCCCCCTTACTGGCGCGGCTTCCGCATCACACCGACTTATATCGAGTTCTGGCGCGACGGCGCCTTCCGCCTGCATGACCGCATCATCTTCCGCCGGGACTCGAACGAGACGCCCTGGACGAAGACGCGCTTTTACCCCTGAGGACACCCTGCCCCATGGCGATGCCCAAATTCGATTTTCCGAAGACCGAGGCGGGCAAGCGCCCGGTCATGCTGCTGACCGGGGCGAGCCGCGGCATCGGCCATGCCACGGTGATGCAGTTCGCCATGGCAGGCTGGCGCATCCTGTCCTGCTCGCGCCAGGCCTTTTCCGACAAGTGCCCCTGGCCGTCGGGCGCCGACGACCATGTCCAGATCGATCTCGGCGACCCCGAGGACACGATGCGCGGCATCGCCGAGATCAAGAAGCGGCTCGCCATAGAAGGCGGCAAGCTCAATGCGCTGGTCAACAATGCCGGCATCTCGCCGAAGGGCCCGAAGGGAGAGCGCTTGGGCGCCGCCACCACCTCGTTCAACGACTGGCACAAGGTCTTTCAGGTCAATTTCTTCGCGCCGATCATGCTGGCGCGCGGCCTGCTCGACGAGCTCACCGTGGCGAAGGGCGCGATCGTCAACGTCACCTCGATCGCCGGCTCGCGCGTCCATCCCTTCGCCGGGGCGGCCTATGCGACCTCGAAGGCGGCGCTCGCCAGCCTGACGCGCGAGATGGCGGCCGATTTCGGGCCGTTCGGCATCCGCGTGAACTCGATTTCGCCGGGCGAGATCGACACCGCCATCCTCTCGCCCGGCACCGAGAAGATCGTCGCGACCCTGCCGATGAAGCGCCTGGGCAAGACCGACGAGGTCGCCAAGGCGATCTATTTCCTCTGCACCGACGCTTCGAGCTACGTCACAGGCTCGGAACTGCACATCAATGGCGGGCAGCACGTTTGATGCGTGAGCCCCTGGCATGAGCGAGGAGGGCGGCCAGGTCATCCGCTTTCCGACGCCCGGCCGGGCCGCGGCGCGGCCGGTGCTCGCCGCCTCTGTCGCGGTGTTCCACGGCGGCAAGGTGCTGCTGGCGACACGGACGAAGCCGCCGGCCGACCAGCTCTGGTCGCTGCCGGGCGGCAAGGTCGAGGCCGGCGAGACGCTTGAGGAAGCGGCCCTGCGCGAGCTGGAGGAAGAGGTCGGCGTCACCGCCCGCATCCTCGGCTTCAACCGCCATGTCGAAATCTTCGGGCGCGATCCCAAGGGCACCGTGACCCACCATTTCGTCGTCGCCTCCTTCGTCGGCGAATGGCTCTCCGGCGAGCCGCGCACGGGGCCGGAGGCAGGCGCTGTGATGTGGGCCGATCCGCTCAAGCTCGGCGGGCTTGCGACCACGCGCGAACTCGGCGACGTGCTGCGCCGCGCCCATCAGATTTTCACGGCGGGTGTATCCGCATGACGATCAGGCTTCGCCATCCGGCGCTTCTGATCGCGCTCCTGCTGCTGCCGATGGCGGCGGAGGCGCAGCAACGGCCGCAGCCGGCCGCGAAGCCTCCGGCAGTCAAGCCGGCCGAGCAGCCTGCCCCGGAGCCGGCAGGCCCGCCCTATGAGCCGCAGCTCCTGCAGCTCTCCGAGATCATGGGCTCGCTCGCCTATCTCAGAACGCTGTGCGGCGGCCGGGAGGCGCAGGACTGGCGGGCACGGATGGCGGCGCTGATCGAAGCCGAGGGCCGAACGCCGCAACGCCGCGACCGGCTGACCGCAGCCTTCAATCGCGGCTTCAAGGCCTATTCCCTAACGCATCGCTCCTGTACCGAGGCCAGCCAGGAGGCCTCTTCCCGACTCGCCGCCGAGGGCGAAGTGCTCTCGCGGGCGCTCGCCGGGCGCTATGGCGGATAGGCAACAGCTGTTGCCGTAAGGCTTCTTCCACCGGATTTTCCCGGTCGCGTTAACCTTTCTTAAAGGCCACGGTAGCGTGCCGCTCTGGCACGGCTTATGTCTTGAGCATCGCCCAAACGTCGCGATCCGAGGCATAACCGCCGCGATTCGCGCCAGACAGAAGGCTCAGAGTCCCGTTTCGATGCCGATCCAGCCAGACGACACGATGCTCGACCCGAATCTCGCCGAGGACCATGGTGACGTCCGCCGCGTAGCCTATGGCTATGTCGAGGACGCCTTCAACGAGGCGCAGCAGGACGGGCTCGATCCCGACGCCATGGCGCATGCCGCCCTGTTCGCGGCGCTGCGCACGCTGGTCGAGACCTATGGCGAGGACGCAACCGCGACCTTCGCCGAGACACTGGCCGACAAGGTGCGCTGCGGCGCCTTCACCTGCGGCACGCGCCACTGAGCAACCCGGTCAGGGCGCTGTCGCTGGCTGTGTCCGTAGCGCTTCGATAATCCGCAGGACGGCCGCGCTTTCGCCGAGCGGCATCTCCAGGCAACCGCCCTTCCCGGCCCGAATCGCAGACATCGCTTCCTCCGCCTGGAATTGAAGGCCGCTGCCCGGGAAGGCGAAATTTTCGCTGATCCGACCTGACCGGGGGAGACGATCGAGCAGGCGCGCCATGCCACCAGCTTCGCGTTCATAGGCTGCAACGGCGCGACTGGCATCGGCATGCCAAATCAGTCGCTGCACCTTCAGGAACGGTGCCTCGAAGATGAGACCACCGCGCTCGCCTTCGACAAGCAGCCGGTTCGCCCCGTCCCGATCGAAGCCGCAGGAGAGTTCGGCGACGGCCGCCGGAAAGTCCAGCCGGAAGAAGCTCCGCCGATCAACCCCTGTGCCCGCGGCCAGCCAGCTCCCGCTCACGGCCTGCGGCTCGCCCAGCAGGTGCAGGGCCAGCGATAGCGGATAGACACCGAGATCGAAAGCAGCTCCTCCGCCAAGTGCAGGATCGAAGAAGCGGCTGTCGGGCCCTTCGGGATGGAGATAGGAGAGATCGGCGCGGATGCGCCTGATGGCGCCGATGCGACCAGTTGCAATCTCATCGCGCGCCCGGCGCACCGCCGGCAGAAAGCGGCTCCACAGCGCCTCCATCGCGAAGATACCGCGCTCGCCTGCGGCCTGCGCGATCGCCTCGACATCGGCGCTGGCCAGCGCGATCGGCTTCTCGATCAGGACCGGCTTGCCGGCCGCGATGGCCTTCAAAGCCTGCGCGGCGTGTAGATGGTTGGGCGTCGCGATATAGACCGCCTCGACGGCGGGATCGCCCAGGAAGGCGGCTTCGTCATCGTACGCGCGCGCTTCACCGAAGCGGGCGGCGAAGCCCCGCGCTTTCTCAAGGGAACGGGAATATACGGCGGCGATATGTGCCTGCGGCAGCAGGCCTAGATCGGCGGCGAAGAGCCCGGCAATAGTGCCGGTGCCCATGATTCCCCAGCCGAACGGCTTGTCCTGCGCCAAGCGCCCCTCCCTCACTGTCGACGAGCGATAGCGGAGGGGCGTTAAAGGCAGGTTCCTCAGACGGCCAGCGCGAAACCGTCCTTGCGGTGGTCCGAGGCGCCGAACATCACGCCGCGCCTGTGATCGACCCAGATGGCCTGGCAGCCGCCGAGCGGCTCCTCGGACCAGACCACGTCATGGCCGCGCGCCTTCAGGTCGGCGGCGATGCTCGCAGGGATCGTCGTCTCCAGCGAGAGCTTGCCGTCATAGGCGAAGCTGCGTGGCGCATCCGAGGCCTGCTGCGGATCGAAGCCGCAGTCGAGGATGCCCGAGAGGAAGTGGACATGGCCGGTCGACTGGTACTGGCCGCCCATCACGCCGAACGGCATGATCGGCTTGCCGTCCTTGGCCAGCATGCCCGGAATGATCGTGTGGAACGGGCGCTTGCGCGGCGCGATGGCGTTGGGATGCCCCTCGATCAGGCGGAACCCCGAGCCGCGGTTCTGCAGCATGACGCCGGCCTTGGCCGCATAGATGCCGCTGCCGAAGGCGGAGAACAGCGAGTTGATGAAGGAGACCATGTTGCCCTGGCCGTCGACGACGCAGAGATAGATCGTGTCCTTGTGCAGGGGCATGTCGAAGGCTTCGGGCGCCGCCGCCTTCTCCAGGCTGATCTGCTGGCGGATGCGGCCGACGAACTGGTCGGAGAGGAAGGCCTCGGTGTCGAAGGGGCTCACGGTGGGGTCGGCGACCAGCGCATCGCGCTGGCGATAGGCCGCCTTACTGGCCTCGGCGAGGAGATGGATGCGATCGGCCTCGCTTAGCTTCCCGTCCTTCATGTCGAAGCCTTCGAGGATGCGCGCGATCAGCAGCGCGGCGATGCCCTGACCATTCGGCGGGCATTCCCAGAGGCGGTGGCCGCGATAATCGGCACCGATCGGGTCGACATAATCCGGCTTCGAGGCCGCGAAATCCTCGAGGCTGATCAGGCTGCCGGCCGCATTCAGAACCGAGACCATGTCTTCGGCGAGCTCGCCCTCGTAGAAGGCGGAGCGGCCCTCACGGGCGACGCGGCGCAGCATGTTGCCCAGCGCCGGGTGGACCATCTTGTCGCCGACCGCCGGGGGATTGCCGCCTGGCAGATAGACAGCGTTGCCCAGACCGTGCTTCTCGATGCGGCCCCGGGCCTTGGCCCAGTCGAGCGCGACGCGCGGCGTCACCACGAAGCCCTCCTCGGCGGCGCGGATCGCGGCTGAGAAGATCTCGCCGAGGCTCTTGCTGCCATGGTCGGCGACGAGCCGGCACCAGGTGTCGATCGCGCCGGGCACGGTGACGGCATGGGGCGAATCCGCCGCGATCGACGTCATGCCCTGGCCGAGGAACCAGCCGAGCTCGGCCTTGGCGGCCGAACGGCCCGAGCCGTTGATCGCGACCATCTTGCCGTTGGCCGGGGCGTAGATCGCGAAGCAGTCGCCGCCGATGCCGGTCATATGCGGATCGACCACGGCCTGGACGGCGACAGCCGCGATGGCGGCGTCGATGGCATTGCCGCCATTGCGCAGGATTTCGACGGCAGCCAGCGTCGAGGCGGGATGCGAGGTCGCCGCCATGCCGCGATCGCCGACCGCAACCGGACGGCCCGGCACCATGAAATCGCGATTGCCCCAACTCATGCGTCGTCTCCACCTCTGCGGCGCCATCGCTGCGCGGCACCTTGTTTCACTCACCGCTTTGGCGCGGCGGCCGGGGGCTTGGCAATCCCGCCCGGCGCATGGCCGACATCGCCCGTCCCTCGCCGCACGCAACTGTGGCGGTTGACATCCCGGCATGGAGGACTATCGCCGCGTTCGAAGGACGGGCCGGCGATGCAAGACTACATCCGCAAGATCATCGGCGCGCGCGTCTACGATGTCGCGATCGAAAGCCCGCTCGACCCGCTGCCGCGATTGTCCGCACGGCTTGGCGGCATCGCCCTGCTGAAGCGCGAGGACCTGCAGCCCGTCTTCTCGTTCAAATTGCGCGGCGCCTACAACAAGATCGCCGGGCTCACCCAAGTCGAAGCCGAGCGTGGCGTGATCTGTGCCTCGGCCGGCAACCACGCACAGGGCGTGGCGCTGGCGGCGAAGAAGCTCGGCATCAAGGCGACCATCGTGATGCCGCGCACCACGCCCGACATCAAGGTGCAGGCCGTGCGCAGCCTCGGCGGGCGCGTCGTGCTGCACGGCGAGAATTTCGACGAGGCCTATGGCCATGCCCGCAAGCTCGAGGCCGAGAAGGGCCTGACCTTCGTCCACCCCTATGACGATCCCGACGTCATCGCCGGCCAGGGCACCGTCGGTATGGAAATCCTGCGCCAGCATTCCGAGCCGATCGAGGCGATCTTCGTGCCGATCGGCGGCGGCGGGCTCGCGGCGGGCGTCGCGGTCTACGCAAAATTCCTGCGGCCGGAGATCAAGGTGATCGGCGTCGAACCGGAGGATGCCGCCTCCATGGCCGGCGCCATCGCGGCGGGCGAGCGCATCGTGCTCGACCAGGTCGGACTCTTCGCCGACGGCGTCGCGGTGCGGCAGGCGGGCGAGGAGACGTTCAGGCTCTGCCGCGAGTTGCTCGACGAGGTCATCACCGTCTCGACCGACGAGATCTGCGCAGCGGTGAAGGATATCTTCGAGGATACCCGCGCCATCGCCGAGCCTTCGGGCGCCGTCAGCCTCGCCGGCCTCAAGGCCTATGCGGCGCGCGAGCCCAAGTGCAGCGGCGCGCTGATCGCGATCAATAGCGGCGCCAATATGAATTTCGACCGCTTGCGCCATATCGCCGAACGGGCCGAGATCGGCGAGCACCGCGAGGCCCTGCTGGCAGTGACGATCCCCGAAAAACCCGGCGCCTACCGCGCCTTCATCGAACTGCTCGGCCGGCGCGCGATCACCGAGTTCAACTATCGCTATTCCGATCCGAAGGCGGCGCGCATCTTCGTCGGCGTGCAGCTTTCCGAGGGCGATGCCGAGAAGCGCCAGATCATCGCGATGCTGTCCGAACACGGTTATCCCGTGCTCGACATGAGCGACAACGAGCTTGCCAAGCTTCACATTCGCTACATGGTCGGCGGCAAGGCGCCGGGGCTCGGCGACGAACTGATCTTCCGCTTCCAGTTCCCTGAGCGGCCGGGCGCGCTGCTGAAGTTCCTGAACAGCCTCTCAGCCGACTGGAACATCTCGCTGTTCCACTACCGCAACCACGGCGCCGATTACGGCCGCATCCTCGCCGGCATCCAGATCCCGCCGGCCCAGCGGGGCCAGCTCGCCAAGCGGCTCGATGCGCTCGGATACCCCTATTGGAGCGAGAGCGACAACCCGGCCTATCTGTCGTTCCTGGCGGAGATACCGACGCCGTGAATCGGCTTAAGGTGGAGGCATGACGCTCGACCAGCTTCGCATCTTCGTCGCCGTCGCCGAACGGGAGCACCTGACGCAAGGCGCGCGCGTGCTCAACCTCACGCAATCGGCGGTCAGCTCCGCGATCACGACGCTGGAGGCGCGTTACGCGACGAGGCTGTTCGACCGGATCGGCCGGCGGATCGTCCTGACCGAAGCCGGCAAGCTCTTCCTGATCGAGGCGCGCGCCGTGCTTGCGCGGGCCGCGGCGGCGGAAGCGGTTCTGTCCGATCTCTCGGGATTGGCGCGCGGCTCGCTTGCGCTGATGGCGAGCCAGACCGTGGCTAATTACTGGCTGCCGCCGCTGATCCAGCGCTTTCGCCGGGAGTATCCCGGCATCACCGTCTCGCTCGCGATCGGCAATACCGAGACGGTCAGCGCCGCCATCCATGACGGCGGTGCCGATCTCGGCTTCATCGAGGGCGAGATCGACGACCCGGCTCTGGCCATGACCGCCGTCGATGAGGATGAACTCGTCATCGTCGTGCCGAACGGTCATCCCTGGGCCAAGGTCGCCCCTTCACCCGCAGAGCTGTCGCAAGGCGCCTGGATCCTGCGAGAGCCAGGCTCTGGAACGCGCGCCATGTTCGAGGCGGCGTTGCCGGGGCTCGGCCTCCGCGCAGACGATCTCACCGTGGCGCTGGAACTACCATCCAACGAAGCGATCTGCGCCGCGGTTGCATCTGGCGCCGGAGCGACGGCGATCTCGCGGCTCGTCGCCGCCAATGCCATCGCCGCCGGGCGGCTCGCTACCGTGGCGTTGCCGCTGCCGAAGCGCCGCTTCCTCGCGCTGCGTCACAAGGAACGCTACCTCGCCAAGGCGGCGGCGGCGTTCCTCGCGCTCTGTCACACCGGTTGAAACTCAGGCTGCGGCAGCCGAGCCAGGCGCGGCGCGCATCAGCATGCCGAAGAGATCGCGTGAATCATCGGGATCGGCGATCAGGTCGAGATCGACATAGGTGCCGGCCTCGCGGATGCGCTCATAGACATAGCGCAGCGCCGAAAAATCCTCGATCGCGAAGCCGACCGAGTCGAACATCGTGATCTGGCGTGCGTCGGTACGCCCCTGCGCCGCCCCCGTGATGACCTTCCAGAGCTCCTCGACGGGATGATCGGCGTCGAGCTGCTGGATATCGCCCTCGATGCGGGTTTGCGGCGGATATTCGACGAAGATCGCGGAGCGCAGCAGCACGTCGCGGTGGATTTCGGTCTTGCCGGGGCAGTCGCCGCCGACCGCGTTGATATGGATGCCGGCGCCGACCATGTTGTCGGTCAGGATCGTCGCATACTGCTTGTCGGCGGTGACGGTGGTTACGATCTCGGCGCCCTCGACCGCTTCCATCGCGGTGGCGCAACGCGTGATCCTGAAGCCGTGACGAGCGAGGTTGCGGGCGCATTTCTCGGTCGCGGCGGGATCGACGTCGTAGAGCCGTAAGGTGTCGATGCCGAGGATCGCGCGGAAGGCGAAGGCCTGGAATTCGGACTGCGCGCCGTTGCCGATGATCGCCATGGTCGCGGCGTTCTTGGGCGCGAGATGCCTGGCCGCCACCGCCGACATCGCCGCGGTGCGGAGCGCGGTCAGGATGGTCATCTCCGAGAGAAGCACGGGATAGCCGGTCGCGACATCCGAGAGCAGGCCGAAGGCGGTGACCGTCTGCAGGCCGGCCTTCATGTTCTTGGGGTGGCCGTTGACGTATTTGAAGCCGTAGAGCTTGCCGTCGCTGGTCGGCATCAGCTCGATCACGCCTTCGAGGCTGTGCGAGGCGATGCGCGGCGTTTTGTCGAAGATCTCCCAGCGCCGGAAATCATCCTCGATATAGGCGGCGATGTCGGACAGCATCCGCTCGATGCCGATCGCATGGACCAGCTTCATCATGTGGTCGACGCTGACGAAAGGCACGACGTTGAGCTGCTGAATCATGGGTCCCCGCGCTGTTCTCGTTGAAGGACCGATTGTCCCTGTTTTCAGCGGCAGGCGAAAGAAGCCAAAATGACCAGATCGGTGCCGAGATTGATCGATCTGGCAAAGTCATCTATCCATTTTGAGCGATGGACGATCTCGACCGCAAGCTCATAACCCTGCTGCGCCATGATGGACGCCGCAGCATTTCGGACCTCGCCGCCGATCTCGGCCTGACGCGAGCGACGGTCCGCGCGCGGCTGGAGAAGCTGGAGCAATCCGGCGAGATCATCGGCTTCACCGTGATCCTGCGCTCGGACGCGATCGACCTGCCCGTGCGCGGGATCACCATGATCGAGATCGCCGGACAGGCGGCTGACACGGTGATCGATGCGCTCTCCGGCTTCACCGAGGTTTCCAGCATCCACACCACCAACGGCAACTGGGACCTTGTGGTCGAGCTCGGCACCTCCGACCTGATCGCCTTCGACCAGGTGCTCCGGCGCATCCGCATGATCCCCGGCGTCACCAACAGCGAGACCAGCCTCCTCCTGGCGACGCCGCGCAGCGTCAAGGCGCGGCTTTAGCGCCCGCAAGAAGCGTCGCTGCATGGCGGCCATCCGCAAACGCGGCGTGGCGCCCCGTGACAGGCGCGCCTTCGCCCCCTAACGTTATGCCTCGTCAGATACAGCGTTGGTGGCGGCCGGCGATGCATGATCGTGCAAGGCCGCCCGTTCGCGTCGGACACCCACAGTTCCCGCCCGGAGCGTGGATCACCGGTTGCTTTCCGGCCGGCTATTCGCGTCTTGGGCAAGACAGGCAGGAGGCCACACATGGCGCATGAGCTCGAATTCTACATCGACGGCCAGTGGGTTAAGCCCTCGGGCAACCGCACGCTCGGTGTGATCGATCCGTCGAACGAAGAAGTCTTCGCCACGATCGCGCTCGGCGAGCAGGCCGATGTCGACAAGGCCGTCGCCGCGGCCCGGGCCGCCTTCCCGGCTTTCGCCGCGACCTCCAAGGCCGAGCGCCTCGCCCTGATGCGCCGCCTCGCCGAGGCCTACAAGAAGCGCTACGACGACATCGCCGACATCCTCTCGCGCGAGATGGGCGCGCCGAAGGAACTGGCGCACCGCGCGCAGGCCGCGATGGGCACCGCCCATCTCGCCAAGATGATCGATACCCTCGAAAACTTCGAGTTCGAGGAGCTGCGCGGCACCACCCTGATCGCCAAGGAGCCGATCGGCGTCGTCGGCATGATCACGCCGTGGAACTGGCCGCTGAACCAGATCATGTGCAAGGTCGCGCCCGCGCTCGCCGCCGGCTGCACTATGGTGCTGAAGCCCTCCGAGATCGCGCCGCTCAACGCCATCATCTTCGCGGAAGCGATGGAGGAGGCCGGCGTGCCGAAGGGCGTGTTCAACCTCGTCAACGGCGACGGCCCGACGGTCGGCGAGGCGATCTCGCGCCATCCGGGCGTCGACATGGTCTCCTTCACCGGCTCGACCCGCGCCGGCATCCTCGTCGCCAAGGCGGCGGCCGATACCGTCAAGCGCGTGCACCAGGAACTCGGCGGCAAGTCGGCCAACATCATCCTCGATGACGCCGACCTGAAGAAGTCGGTCAAGCTCGGCGTCGAGAGCGTGATGCGCAACTCGGGCCAGTCCTGCAACGCGCCGACCCGGATGTTCGTGCCGGAGAAGCTGCATGAGGAGGCGCTCGCCATCGCCAAGCAGGTGGCCGAGCCGCTCAAGGTCGGCGCTCCCTCCGCGGACGGCGTCTTCCTCGGCCCGGTCGTCAGCGAAGTCCAGTACGAGAAGATCCAGCGCTTGATCGAGGCCGGCATCAAGGAAGGCGCGACGCTGGTCACCGGCGGCGCTGGCCGTCCGGAGGGTCTCAACCGCGGCTACTATGTCCGCCCGACCGTGTTCGGCGGCGTGACCGACGACATGACGATCGCCCGCGAGGAAATCTTCGGCCCCGTGCTGTCGATCCTGCCCTACAAGAGCGACGACGAGGTGGTCTCGCGCGCCAACGACACGCCTTACGGCCTGGCTGCCTATGTCCAGTCCGGCTCGCAGGAGCGCGCCCGCAAGGTCGCGGGCCAGATGCGCGCGGGCAATGTCTACATCAACTATCCGGCCTGGGACGCCGGCGCGCCCTTCGGTGGCTACAAGCAGTCCGGCAACGGCCGCGAATATGCCGATTTCGGCCTCGAGGAGTTCCTGGAGATCAAGGGCACGGTCGGCTACGCCGCGGCCTGATCGGATAGCGATCTGAAGACAACGAGGCCCGGTGGACCAAACGCCACCGGGCCTTCATTTTATGCCCGTTTCAATCGATTGAGAGGCTTAGAGCCATGGTCAATCCGAACCGCTATGACGCGATGCGCTATAACCGCTGCGGCCGCAGCGGACTGATGCTGCCAGCGCTCTCGCTCGGCCTCTGGCAGAATTTCGGCGAGACCGGCAGCCACGCGAACATGCGCGAGATCTGCCGCACGGCTTTCGACCTCGGGATCACCCATTTCGACCTCGCCAATAATTACGGCCCCCCGCCCGGTTCGGCCGAAACCGCCTTCGGCGACCTCCTCCAACAGGATTTCGCCGGTTATCGCGATGAACTCATCATCTCGACCAAGGCTGGCTACCGGATGTGGCCCGGCCCCTATGGCGAATGGGGCAGCCGCAAATACCTGATCTCCAGCCTCGACCAGAGCCTGAAGCGGATGAAGCTCGACTATGTCGATATCTTCTATTCGCACCGTTTCGACCCGAACACGCCGCTGGAAGAGACGATGGGCGCGCTCGACGCCATCGTGCGGCAGGGCAAGGCGCTCTATGTCGGCCTCTCCTCCTACAACGCCAAGCGCACGCAGGAGGCGGTCGCGATCCTGCGCCGGCTCGGCACGCCCTGCCTGATCCACCAGCCGAGCTATTCGATGCTGAACCGCTGGATCGAGCAGGACGGTTTGCTCGACACGCTCGACGCCGAAGGCATCGGCTCGATCGTGTTCTCGCCGCTGGCGCAGGGCATGCTGACCGACAAGTATCTGAAGGGCGTGCCGGCAGGCAGCCGCGCCGACAAGAAGGCCCCGTCCTTCCGCGACGGGTTCCTCAGCGAGGCCAATCTCAGGAGCATCGCGGCGCTGAACGAGATCGCCGAGGCGCGCGGCCAGAGCCTAGCCCAGATGGCGATCGCCTGGGTGCTGCGCGGCGGGCGCGTCACCTCCGCACTGATCGGCGCGAGCCGGCCCGAACAGGTGACGGATTGCGTCGCGGCGCTGAAAAACCCGGAATTCTCGGCGGAGGAACTGGCGGCAATCGACAGGCATGCGGTCGATGGCGGGATCAATATCTGGGCAGCCTCGGCGGAGCGGTAGCCCCCTCCGTCGCCGTCAATCCTCTTCCGGCACCGCAGCGATCGGAAGCGCGCTGGAGCGCTTCACCTGGCCGAGCGCAAAACTCGACTCGATCGAGGCGACGCCGTCGAGGCGGGTGAGCTTGTCCTTGAGGAAGCGCTCATAGGCCGGCAGGTCGCGCACCACGATGCGCATGAGATAGTCGCGCTGGCCGGTCATCAGGTAGCAGTCGACCACCTCGGGCCAGCGTGCCACGGCCTGCGAGAAGCGGTCGAGCTCGTCCTCGCGCTGGCGCTCCAGCTTGATCGAGACGAAGACACTGATCGGCAAACCGACCTTGGTCTGGTCGATGATCGCGGCATAGCCGGTGATCACGCCCGCTTCCTCCAGGATGCGGATGCGCCGCGCGCAGGGCGAGGCGGAGAGGCCCACGCGCTCGGCCAGATCCTGCACCGAGAGGCGCGAATTGATCTGCAATTCCGCGATGATCTTGCGGTCGAGCGCATCGAGGCGCAGGCGTGCCATGCCCTGTCTCCAGTCTCGGCTGAAACCGCTCTATGACAGGAGAAGCCGCCTGCGACCACCCGCGCCCCTGTGAATACGGGCAGCGGCAACAGCATGCCACTGGCGCTGAGGCCAAGGCCGCGCTATGCGATGCCTACAATCCAACGAATGTATGGAATTGCATTGGCGATGGCCGACAGCGACGTGGCGCTCACCTGGACCAGCCGGCTCGATCCGGCGGCAGGCCCGCGCTACCTCCAGATCGTCGCACAGCTCGAACGGGCCGTCGCGACCGGAATGCTGCGGCCGGGTGACCGCCTGCCGCCGCAGCGCCGCCTCGCCGAGCATCTCGCGGTGGATCTCACCACGGTGACGCGCGCCTTCGGCGAGGCGCGCGAGCGCGGCCTGATCGACGCGGTGACTGGGCGCGGCTCCTTCATCTCGGCACGGCAGGAGCAAGACGGTCCACCGCTCGACCTCAGCATGACGATCCCCCCGGCGCCGAAAGGCCTGCGGCTCGGCGAGCTGATGCAGCGCGGCATCGCCGAAATCCTGGCGCGTAGCGATGCCGACCAGCTCATGAATTATCATGGCGGTGCGGGTTCGCTCGCGGAGCGCGCGGCGGGCGCGACATGGCTCGCGCCTCTGATGGGCGCGGTTCCCGCGCAGCGCATCGCGGTGGTGCCGGGAGCCCAGACGGGGCTCAACGCCCTGCTCTCGCTGCTGGCGCAGCCCGGCGACACGATCCTGACGGAACCACTGACCTATCCCGGCCTGATCGGCGCGGCGCGACAGCGCGGGCTTGCGATGTTGCCGGTCGTGAGCGATGCCGACGGCCCGCTCCCGGACGCGCTCGACGAAGCCGCCCACCGCTCTGGAGCGCGACTGTTCGCGCTGACGCCGTCGCTGCAAAACCCAACCTGCATCACAGTCCCGGAAGGGCGTCGACGGGACCTCGTCGCCGTCGCTCGCCTCCGCGACCTCACATTGATCGAGGACGATCCCTACAGCTTGCTCGCCGGCAATGCGCCCGCGCCGCTCGCCGCGCTGGCACCCGAGCGGACATGGCATGTCGCGACCTTGTCGAAGGTGCTGACGCCTGGCCTGCGCACGGCTTTCGTGGTCATGCCGGAAGGGGTGGGCGGCGCTCCCTTCCTCGCGGCCCTGCGTGCAGCCGCGCTCATGCCCGCTCCCCTGATGACGGCGCTCGCTGCGCATTGGATCAGGATCGGGGCCGCCAAGGACTTGCTTGAGGGCGTGCGGCGCGAAGCGGCCGAGCGGCAGTCGCTGGCGCGGGCCATCCTGCCCACAACGATGCAAGGTCATCCCTATGCCCTACATGCCTGGCAGCCTCTGCCGGCGCATTGGGCGCGCGAGCGCCTTATCGAAAGCGCCCGCGAGGCCGGGCTCGGCGTGATGGCGGCCGATGCGTTCAGTACGGGCGGTGCGGCGCCCGATGCGATCCGGATCGCGCTTGGCGCCATCCCAGAGCGGGCGCGATTGGCGGAAGCGCTTGGCCTGCTCGCCGGATTGATCCGCGACGGCGGCTGAGCGGGCCCGACAGCGTCAGTTCGAAGCGACCGGCTTCTCTTGCGGCACCGGGCGGGCGAGCCGGCCCTCCTCGGCCTTGTGGAAATATTGCGAGGCGATCAGCCAGCCCTTGAGCGGCTGCAAGGGCGGAATGCAGGTCAGCAGGATCAACGGCAGCGTCGTGACCAGATGCACCCAGGTGGGCGGGTTGTAGTTCAGTTCCAGCCAGAGCGGGAACGCCGCGGCGGGAATGCAGACGAACATCATCACGAAGAAGGCCGGACCGTCCGCCGGATCGGCGAAGGAATAATCCAGGCCGCAATTCTCGCATTTCGGCTTCAGCTTCAGGAAGCCCTCGAACATCTTGCCCTGCCCGCAGCGCGGGCAGCGGCCGCGCAGGCCGGTCTTGAGCGGAGAGAGTGGCGGCCAGTGCTCGCCGGACATGGAATTATCTCCTCGGGACGGCGCCATTCGTTCGGCGTCGTCCCTCAGATCGCGCCCGATGCAGACAATGTCAAGATTGTATGCATCGTAACCGGCCGCCTGCGCGGATCGGTCGCGGGCGCCTCAGATATGCAGCGCGTGGCCCAGCGCCTTCATCGCGGCTTCCGGGAAAGCCTCGCCCAAAGTCGGATGGGCGTGGATGGTGCCGGCGATGTCCTGCAGCGTCGCACCCATCTCGATCGCCAATCCGAAAGCGGCCGAGAGTTCCGAGACGCCTTGCCCGACAGCTTGGATACCGAGCACGAGGTCGCTGCCGGCCTGCGCGACAACGCGGACGAAGCCGGCCTCGCCATGGCGGGTCATGGCCCGGCCATTGGCGGCGAAGGGAAACTGGCCGATCTTCAGCTCGTGTCCGGCGCGCTTGGCCTCCTCCGGCGAGAGGCCGACCGAGACGATTTCGGGATCAGTGAAGCAGATCGCCGCGATGCCGCGCTTGTCCCAGGCGCGGGGTAAGCTGGCGACGATCTCCGCGACCATCTCGCCCTGCGCCATGGCGCGATGCGCCAGCATCGGCTCGCCGGTGACGTCGCCGATGGCATAGATGCCGCGCATCGCCGTCTCGCAGCGCTCGCCGATACGGATGAAGCGGCCATCCATGTCGAGCACGAGGTTTTCAAGGCCGAGACCATCGGTGACCGGCTTGCGGCCGACCGTCACCAGGATCTTGTCCGCCGGGAGGCTGCGCTCCTTGCCGTCCGATGTCTCGATGCGCAGGCCGTCGCCCTTCGCGGTCGGTCCGAGCGCCTTGGCGCCCGTCAGCACCTCGACACCGAGCGCGGTCAGGCGCTTGGAGATCGGGCCGGTCAGCTCGGCATCGTAGAGCGGCAGGATCTTGTCCTGCGCCTCGACGACGGTGACCTTGGCGCCGAGCTTGGCGAAGGCGGTGCCGAGCTCCAGCCCGATATAGCCGCCGCCGACCACGACGAGGCGTTTCGGCACCTCCGTCAGCGCCAGCGCGCCGGTCGAGGAGATGACATTGCCGCCGAAAGGCAGGAAAGGCAGTTCGACCGGAGCGGAGCCGGTCGCGATGACGATGGCTTCGGCCTGGATCGTCTTCGGGCCGGTCTCGGTCTCGACGACGACCGTCTTGCCGTCGCGGAAATGGGCGCGGCCATGGACGATCTTGACCTTGGCCTTGCGCAGCAGCGCCGCGACGCCGTTGTTGAGGCGCTGGACGATGCCGTCCTTCCAGGCCACGGCCTGCTTCAGGTCGAGCTTCGGCTCGGCAGCGGTCAGGCCGAAGGGCGTCTTGCCGGCGGCGGCATCAGTCGCCTTCTCGAACTCCTCGGCGACGTGGATCATCGCCTTGGAGGGGATGCAGCCGACATTGAGGCAGGAACCGCCGAGCTTGGTGCTCTCGACGATGACGGTGTCGATGCCGAGCTGGCCGGCACGAATGGCGCAGACATAGCCGCCGGGGCCGGCGCCGATGACAAGGAGCTTGCAGGTGATTTCGGTCATGCGTTCGCTCCTCAGATGTCCACGAAGAGCGTGGCCGGGTTCTCCAGCAGCTCCTTCAGCCGCTGCACGAAGACGGCGGCGTCCCAGCCGTCGATCACGCGGTGGTCGAAGCTGGAGGAGAGGTTCATCATCTTGCGCGGCACGAAGGTGGTGCCGTCCCAGACCGGACGCACGACCATCTTGTTGACGCCGACGATGGCGACTTCCGGATAGTTGATCACCGGCGTGGTCGCGATGCCGCCGAGCGCGCCGAGCGACGTGATGGTGATGGTCGAGCCGGTGAGCTCGTCGCGGGTCGCGGTGCCCTGCCGGCCGCGCTCGGCGAGGCGAGCAAGCTCGATGCCGCAGCCCCAGAGATCGCGCGCCTCGGCATGCTTGACCACCGGCACGATCAGGCCGGTCGGCGTCTGCGTGGCGATGCCGATATTGATCGCGGCATGCTGACGCACGATGCCGGCATCGTCGTCATAGAGCGCGTTCAGCGCCGGCTGCTCGGCGAGCGCCTTGACCATGGCGCGCATCAGGAAGGGTAAAAGCGTCAGCTTCGGCCGCTCCGGCGTCGGCTTCCTGTTCAGCGTCGCCCGCAGGTCCTCCAGCGGCGAGACGTTGATCTCCTCGACGATGGTGATGTGCGGGATGCGCGATTTCGACAGCGCCATCTTCTCGGCGATGCGACGGCGCAGGCCGACGACCTTGACCTCGGTGATGGCGCTCTGCTCGACAAGCCCGCCGCCACGAGCCGGCTCAGGGCCGCGCAGCAGGAAGGCGTCGATATCCTGATGGGTGATGCGGCCGGCAGGGCCCGTGCCCTGGACCTGGCGCAGATCGACCCCGGCTTCGCGGGCCTTGAGGCGCACGGCCGGCGAGGCCAGCGGCTTCTCGCCCGGCGCCCGGCGCTGTGCGGGGGCGGCGTCGGCACGCATGGGCTTGGGAGCCGGCTGAGGCGTTGCTGCCGGCTTCACGGGAGTTGCCGGCGCGGCAGGCTTCTCCGCCTTGGGCGCTGGTGCGACCGGAGCCGGCATCGCGGCAGGCGCTTCCTCGGCAGGTTCTTCAGCCGCCGCGCCGCCTTCGCCCGCAACTTTCAACTTCACAATGGCCGAGCCGATCGCGACGGTGTCGCCGACCTCGGCGCCGACCCAGGTGACCTCGCCCTCGACCGGCGAGGGAATCTCCACCGTCGCCTTGTCGGTCATCACGGCGGCGAGCAGGTCGTCCTCGCGGACGATGTCGCCGACCTTGACGTGCCACTCGACGAGCTCGGCTTCTGCGATGCCTTCGCCGACATCCGGCAGCTTGATGATGCGCTCGGCCATCAGCGTGCCTCCATGATATCTAGCAACGCCTGACCAAGGCGGGCGGGGCCGGGGAAATAGTCCCATTCCTGCGCATGCGGATAGGGCGTGTCCCAACCGGTGACGCGCATCACCGGCGCCTCCAGATGGTAGAAGCAGTGTTCCTGCACCAGTGCCGCAAGCTCGCCGCCGAAGCCGGAGGTCAGCGTCGCCTCGTGCAGCACGATGCAACGGCCGGTCTTCTGGACCGAGGCGATGATCGCCTCGAGATCGAGCGGGACCAGCGTGCGCAGGTCGATGACCTCGGCATCGATGCCGGTGTCCTCGGCTGCCGCCAGCGCGACATGGACCATGGTGCCATAGGCGAGGATGGTGACGGCGGAGCCCTCGCGCCGCGTCACCGCCTTGCCGAGCGGCACGGTGTAGTGGCCCTCGGGAACCTCGGCGAGCTCGTGCTTCGACCAGGCCGTGACCGGGCGGTCGTGATGGCCATCGAAGGGGCCGTTATAGAGCCGCTTCGGCTCCAGGAAGATCACCGGGTCGGGGTCCTCGATCGCGGCGATCAGCAAGCCCTTGGCGTCATAGGGGTTGGACGGGACGATCGTCTTCAGGCCGGAGACATGGGTGAAGAGCGCTTCCGGGCTCTGGCTATGGGTCTGGCCGCCGAAGATGCCGCCGCCGGTCGGCATGCGGATCACCAGCGGGCAGGTGAAGTCGCCGGCCGAGCGGTAGCGCAGGCGGGCAGCCTCCGAGACGATCTGGTCATAGGCCGGGTACATGTAGTCGGCGAACTGGATCTCGATGCAGGGCTTGAGGCCATAGGCCGCCATGCCGATCGCGGTGCCGACAATGCCGGCCTCGCTGATCGGCGCGTCGAAGCAGCGGGACACTCCGTATTTCTGCTGCAAACCGTGGGTGCAGCGGAAGACGCCGCCGAAGAAGCCGACATCCTCGCCGAAGACCACGACATCGTCGTCGCGGCCCATGGAGACGTCCATGGCGGAGCGGATCGCCTCGATCATCGTCATGCGTGCCATCGGGTCAGACTCCGATCTGCTGGCGCTGGCGGCGCAGATGCGGCGGCAGCTCGGCATAGACGTCCTCGAAGATGTCGCGAGCAGAGGGCTTGCCGCCAGAGTGCAGCGTGCCGAAGCTCTCGGCCTCCTTCTGCGCCGCGATGACGGTGGCGAGGATTTCCGCCTCCGCCTGCTTGTGGCGCTCCTCCGACCAGGCGCCGACCGCGATGAGATGCTGCTTCAAGCGGATCAGCGGGTCGCCGAGCGGCCAGTCGTCGGATTCGTGCTTGGGGCGGTAGGCGGAGGGGTCGTCCGAGGTGGAATGGGCGCCGGCGCGATAGGTGACGTATTCGACCAGCGTCGGCCCGAGATTGCGGCGGGCACGCTCGACTGCCCATTGCGCGACGGCATAGACGGCGAGGTAGTCGTTGCCGTCGACGCGGAGCGCCGGGATGCCGAAACCGAGACCACGCGCCGCGAAAGTGCCGGAGCCGCCGCGCGCGATGCCCTGGAAGGTCGAGATCGCCCACTGGTTGTTGACGACGTTGAGCACGACCGGCGCCTTGTAGGTCGAGGCGAAGACCAGAGCCGCGTGGAAATCCGATTCCGCGGTCGAGCCGTCGCCGATCCAGGCGGCGGCGATACGGGTGTCGTTCTTGATCGCCGAGGCCATCGCCCAGCCGACGGCCTGGACATATTGCGTCGCGAGATTGCCGGAGATCGAGAAGAAGCCGTGCTCCTTGGAGGAGTACATCACCGGCAACTGCCGGCCCTTCATCGGGTCGCGCTCGTTCGAGTAGATCTGGTTCATCATGTCGACGAGCGGATAGTCGTTCGCGATCAGCAGGCCGGCCTGGCGATAGGTCGGGAAGTTCATGTCGCCCGGCTGGAGCGCGATGCGGAAGGCGCAAGACACCGCCTCCTCGCCGGTGTGCTGCATGTAGAACGAGGTCTTGCCCTGGCGCTGCGCCATCTGCATGCGCCCGTCGAAGGTGCGCAGCGTCATCATGTGGCGCAGGCCGCGGATCAGATCCTCCTTTGAGAGATCGGGCACCCAGGGGCCGACCGCCTCGCCCTCGCGATTGAGAACGCGGATGATCGAATAGGCGAGGTCGCGGATGTCCTTGGGATCGACATCGACGGGCGGACGGGCGACGGAGCCGGCCTTCGGGATCACGACATGGGAGAAGTCCGGCTTCTCGCCCGGGCGACTCGCCGGTTTGGGGACATGGAACTGCAGTGGCTGGGTTGCTGCCGGCGCCTGGCCTGACTTGTCGCTGCTCATGAGCGCCTCCATCCCTGACGCCGCCAGCATTCCGCCTTCGCGCGCATCCCGCAAGCACCTGTGGCGCTCTTCAGAGATGCGGCGGGACGCATAGCCGGCCGGCGATCGTTCCCCTTGCAACCAACGCTAGCGGGGACGGTTCGGAGGTTCATTCCGAATTTGCCGGAAACGGCGAAATCAGGCAGAAGATTTTGCCGTCATATCCATCATTTTCAGAATGATCATCCGATGAACAAAAAGAGCCAGAATGGTCCTGCTCTCGATCTGATCGATCGCAAGATTCTCGCTGCGTTGCGGGATGACGGGCGGCTGACGACGCAGGCCCTGGCCGAAAAGGTCGGGCTTTCGCCCTCGCCGTGCTGGACACGGGTGAAGCGGCTGGAGGAGTCCGGCGCGATCGAAAAATATGTCGCACTGCTCGATCACAAGGCGCTCGGCTACAACAACATCGTCTTCGTCGAGATCACGCTCGACAAGCATGACGACAAGGTGCTCGACCAGTGCGGCGAGGCGCTGAGCCGCGCGCCGGAGGTGGTCGAGGCGCATCTCGTCACGGGCGAATACGACTACCTCGCCAAGGTCGTGGTCAGCGGCACCGACCATTATGAGCGCTTCCTGCGCGGGACGATCTACCGCATCCCGGGTGTCAGGCAGACGCGGACGACATTCGGCTTGAGGGCGCTGAAGCGGACGCTGTCGGTCGATCCGCTGAAGGTTGTGGGGTAAAGCATTCAAACGCCGTCATGCTCGGGCTTGACCCGAGCATCTCCTGCCGAAAGAGGCTCCTTCAGCCTCATCCTGCATGAGATTCTCGGGTCTCCGCTACGCTTCGCCCGAGAATGACGGCCTCTTGTGCTCGTCCTACGCCAGCATCTCCCGCACCAGCGGCACGACCTTCTCGCCATAGAGCCGGATGCACTCCATCGCCTTCTCATGCGCCAGCGGGCCGGCGCTGTACTTGAGCTGGAACCGGGCGATGCTCAGCCCCTTGGCCGTTGAGGCGATCTTGCGGGCGACCGTCTCGGGCGAGCCGAGATAGAGCGAGCCGCGCGCAACCTCCTGCTCGAACTCGTCGCGGCCCATCGGCGGCCAGCCCCGCTCCGCGCCGATGCGGTCGCGCATCTGCTTGTAGGCCGGGAAGAACTCCTCCTTGGCCTGCTCGTCCGTCGCGGCGACATAGCCCGGCGAATGCACGCCGACGGGCTTCGCCGGCTTGCCGATCTGACCATAGGCGCGGTGGTACAAGTCCACGAACGGCTTGAAGCGCAGCGGGTCGCCACCGATGATGGCGAGCATCAAGGGCAGGTCATAGCGCACCGCGCGCACCACCGATTCCGGGCTGCCGCCGACGCCGATCCAGGTCTTGAGCGGGCCATTCTCGACCGGCGGATAGACCAGCTGGTCCTTCAACGGCGGCCGGATCGAGCCCTGCCAGGTCAACGGCTCCTGCGGCAGCAGGCCGGCGAAGAGATCGAGCTTCTCCTCGAACAGCTTCTCGTAATCGCGCAGGTCGAGCCCGAAGAGCGGGAAGGATTCGGTGAAGGAGCCGCGGCCGAGGATAACCTCGGCGCGCCCGTTCGAGAGCGCATCGACCGTCGCGAAGCGCTGGAAGACGCGAACGGAATCGTCCGAGCTCAGCACCGTGACGGCCGAGCCGAGCTTGATGCGGCTGGTGCGCGTGGCCATGCCGGCCAGCACCGTCTCCGGCGAGGACACCGCGAAATCGGCGCGGTGATGCTCGCCGACGCCGATGAAATCGATGCCGACCTGATCGGCCAGGACGGCTTCGTCGACGAGATTGCGGATCACCTGCGCATGCGGCAGCGGCTTGCCGTCCGCCCCGTTGGTGACGTCGCCAAAAGTGTCGAGCCCGAATTCCAGGTCCTGTGCCATGATCATCCCGAGGCCGCGACGCAGCCTTTTGCCTGCCGGCCATCCCGGCCTCCGGGAGTTAGGGTCGGGATTGCTCCAGCGCAATTCTCAGAGCGTTGCCCCGTCAGCAACAACCTGTTTGCAGGATTGCAACCGCCGCGCTTGCATCGCCCGTGCAAGCTGCCGATGCTCGGGCGTGCGGCGCTCTCGGCCGCAATTGAACAGACGCCATGATCATTCGCCAATTGGTCTATCTCGACGCGCTCGCGCGCGAAAAACATTTCCGCCGCGCGGCCGAGGCCTGCCATGTCTCGCAGCCGACGCTTTCGGCCGCGATCGTGCAGCTCGAGGAGGAGCTCGGCGTGATGATCGTCGAGCGCGGGCGGCGCTTCCAGGGCTTCACCAAGGAGGGCGAGGTCGTGCTCGCCCACGCCAGGCGCATCCTGGCCGAAGCCGAGGTGATGAAGGATTCGATCGCGGAGCTGCGCGAAGGCGTCTCCGGCCGGATCAGGCTCGGCGCGATCCCGACCGCGTTGCCGATGATCGCCCATATCACCGCGCCCTTCTCGGAGCGCTATCCGGCGGTGTCTCTCACCGTGCTGTCGCTGACCTCGCAGGAAATCCAGCAGGGCATCGACAATTTCGAGCTCGATGTCGGGCTGACCTATCTCGACAACGAGCCGCTCGACCGGGTGATCTCGAAGCCGATCTACCAGGAATCCTATGTGCTGCTGACGCGCGAGGACGGGCCGTTCGGCGCGCGCGACACCATCACCTGGGCCGAGGCCGCCGAGCAGAAGCTCTGCCTGCTGACCGGCGACATGCAGAACAGGCGCATCATCGACGGCATCTTCCGCTCGGTCGGCACGGCGCCGCGCCCGATGATCGAGACGAACTCGATCTTCAACCTGTGCTCGCATGCCGGCATCCAGGGCGTCGCCAGCATCGTCTCGCTGCAATTGCTGGAGTTCTTCGGCGTGCCCCTCGGCACGAAAGCGCTGTCGCTGGTCGAGCCGGAGGCGCAGCGCACGATCGGGCTGATCGTGGCGGACCGGCAGCCGGTGGCGCCGCTCGCGCGCAACCTCCTGATGATGACGAAGCCGGTCACCGATGCCGGGCTGCCCCGCCGCCCCATTGTTCGATAGTCTTCGCCTATCGTCTTAGAAGCACTGCAGCATTGTGCGGCGCAAAACGGCCCTCCGGGAGAATTTTTGGAGCCTGCCAAACCCGCCGCATGGCGGACGCACGCCTATATCGCGCATATTGATAGTTATAAACTATCAAGCATTCGAAAGAAACGATTTGAAATCATTCCAATTTCGCTCACCCTCCCCCTAACGAGCGTCCGGCGAACCGGGCCTATGGAGGAAAGATGGCGGGTTATCCGGCCTGGGATCAGGACAGCGCACGCATGATCGTCGCGGGGCTGGCGCATCTGGAAGGCGCCACGCTGCCCATGCTGCACGCCCTTCAGGACGAGTTCGGCTATGTCGATCCGCAGGCCGTGCCGCTGATCGCCGAGGCGCTGAACCTGTCGCGCGCCGAGGTCCATGGCGCGATCTCCTTCTATCACGACTTCAAGACCGTTCCGCAGCCGGCCCGCATCGTCAAGCTCTGCCGGGCCGAGGCCTGCCAGGCTTTGGGCTGCGAGAGCGTGGTCGACGAGCTTTCCCGCAACCACGGCATCGCGGTCGACGACCACCATGCCGGCGACGCCATCGTCGAAACGGTGTATTGTCTCGGCAATTGCGCGCTCGGGCCCTCGGCCCTGGTCGATGGCGAGTTGATCGGGCGCGTCGATGCCGCCCGCATCGCCGGGCTCTGCCAGCACGGAAAAGCGCATTCATGAGCGCCAACCCGGTTCGCATCTTCATTCCCATCGACGCCGCCGCCCTGTCGGTCGGCGCGGAAGCCGTCGCGCAGGCGATCGCTGGCGAGGCAGCAGCGCGCGGGATTTCCGTAGATATCGTCCGCAACGGTTCGCGCGGCATGCTCTGGCTGGAGCCGCTGGTCGAGGTCGAGACGGCGGAAGGCCGCATCGCCTATGGGCCGGTCGCGGCGAAGGACGTCGCTGCGCTTTTCGATGCCGGCTTCGTCTCGGGCGGCGCGCATGCCTTGCGCCTCGGCAAGACCGAGGAGCTGGACTGGATGAAGCGCCAGCAGCGGCTCACCTTCGAGCGTGTCGGCGTCATCGATCCGCTCTCGATTGCCGATTACCGCGCCCATGGCGGCTTCAAGGGACTGGAGAAGGCCCTCTCCCTCACCGGCGGCGAGATCGTCGAAGCCGTGAAGGCGTCGGGCCTGCGCGGGCGCGGCGGCGCCGGCTTCCCGACGGGTATCAAGTGGAAGACGGTCCACGACGCCAAGGCGGAGCAGAAATACATCGTCTGCAATGCCGACGAGGGCGATAGCGGCACCTTTGCCGACCGGATGCTGTTCGAGGGCGACCCCTATCTCGTCATCGAGGGCATGGCGATCGCAGCCGTCGCGGTCGGGGCGACGCGCGGCTACATCTATCTGCGCTCCGAGTATCCGCACGCCCATCGCACGATCCAGCGCGCGATCCTGAAGGCCGAAGCCGCCGGATTGATCGGCGCCTCGGTACTGGGCTCGGAGCATAGCTTCCATCTCGAAGTACGGCTCGGCGCCGGCGCCTATATCTGCGGCGAGGAGACCTCGCTGCTGGAAAGCCTTGAAGGCAAGCGCGCCATCGTCCGGGCCAAGCCGCCGCTGCCGGCCTTGCAAGGGCTCTTCGGCAAGCCGACCGTCGTCAACAACGTGCTCTCCTTCGCCGCCGTGCCGTGGATCATGGACCATGGCGCGCAGGCCTATGCCGACTACGGCATGGGCCGCTCGCGCGGCACGTTGCCGATCCAGCTCGGCGGAAATGTCAGGCGCGGTGGGCTGATCGAGCTCGCCTTCGGTATCAGCTTGCGCGAGATCATCGAGGACATGGGCGGCGGCACGCTGTCGGGCCGGCCGATCCGGGCCGTGCAGGTCGGCGGGCCGCTCGGTGCCTATCTCACCGCCGGTCAACTCGACGTGCAGATGGATTACGAGGCGCTCGCGGCGATGCGCGCGATGCTCGGCCATGGCGGCATCGTGGTGTTCGACGACAGCGTCGATATGGCCAAGCAGGCCCGCTTCGCCTTCGAATTCTGCGCCAAGGAAAGCTGCGGCAAGTGCACGCCCTGCCGCATTGGCGCGACGCGCGGGGTCGAGACGATGAACCGCATCATCGCCGGCACCGACGTTCCGAAGAACATTGCCGTGCTGCGCGATCTCTCGAAGCTGATGACCGACGCCTCGCTCTGCGCCATGGGCGGCCTGACCCCGATGCCGGTGCTGAGCGCACTCAATCATTTCCCCGAGGATTTCGACCGTCCTCCGCTGCCGCTGGCAGCCGAGTGAGGAGGCCCCGATGAGCCTGATCAAGGAAATCGACTACGGCACGCCGATCCGGCTCTCCGAGAAGACGGTGACGCTGACCATCGACGGCCAAAGCATCACGGTGCCGGCCGGCACTTCGGTGATGGCGGCGGCGATGAGCCTCGGCACCAAGATCCCCAAGCTCTGCGCCACCGACTCGCTCGAACCCTTCGGCTCCTGCCGGCTCTGTCTCGTCGAGATCGAGGGCCGGCGCGGCACGCCCGCCTCCTGCACCACGCCCGCCGAAGAGGGCATGGTCGTCCGCACCCAGTCGGAGAACCTCTCCGGGCTGCGCAAGGGCGTGATGGAGCTCTATATCTCCGACCATCCGCTGGACTGCCTGACCTGCTCGGCCAATGGCGATTGCGAATTGCAGGACATGGCCGGCGCGGTGGGCCTGCGCGAAGTGCGCTACGGCTATGAGGGCGAGAACCACGTCTTCGCCAAGGGCAAGGACGGCGCGGTCAACGAGAACTGGCTCGCGAAGGACACCTCCAACCCCTATTTCACCTACGACCCGTCGAAATGCATCGTCTGCAATCGCTGCGTGCGGGCCTGCGAGGAGGTGCAGGGCACATTCGCGCTGACGATCACGGGCCGCGGCTTCGACTCGCGCGTCGCGGCAGGGCCGACCGATTTCCTGGGTTCGGAATGCGTCTCCTGCGGCGCCTGCGTGCAGGCCTGCCCGACGGCGACGCTGATGGAAAACAAGGTCATCGAGCACGGCCAGCCCGAGCATTCGGTGGTGACGACCTGCGCCTATTGCGGCGTCGGCTGCTCCTTCAAGGCCGAGATGCAGGGCGACCGCGTCATCCGCATGGTGCCCTACAAGGACGGCAAGGCGAACGAGGGCCATAGCTGCGTCAAGGGCCGCTTCGCCTGGGGCTATGCGACCCATACCGACCGCATGACCAAGCCGATGATCCGGGCGAAGATCACCGACCCGTGGCGCGAAGTGTCGTGGGAAGAGGCGATCAACTACGCGGCTTCCGAGTTCAAGCGCATCCAGGCCAAGTACGGCCGTGAATCGGTCGGCGCCATCACCTCGTCGCGCTGCACCAACGAGGAGGTTTTCCTCGTCCAGAAGCTGGTGCGCGCCGCCTTCCGCAACAACAATGTCGATACCTGCGCCCGCGTCTGCCATTCGCCGACCGGCTATGGCCTCAGGACAACGCTCGGCACCTCGGCCGGCACGCAGGACTTCAAGTCGGTCGCCAAGTCCGACGTCATCCTCGTCATCGGCGCCAACCCGACCGACGGCCACCCGGTCTTCGCCTCGCGCATGAAGAAGCGTATCCGCGAGGGCGCCCGCCTGATCGTTGCCGACCCGCGCCGGATCGACATGGTGCAGTCTCCGCATGTCAAGGCGGACTACCACCTGCCGCTCAGGCCCGGCACCAATGTCGCGCTGCTCAATGCGCTCAGCCATGTCGTCGTGACCGAGGGGCTGATCGACGAGGCCTATGTGCGCGAGCGCTGCGATCTCGGCGATTTCGAGCACTGGGCCCGCTTCGTCGCCCGCGAGGAGAACTCGCCGGAGATGAGCGAGCAATATACCGGCGTGCCGGCGGCCGATGTGCGCGCCGCGGCGCGGCTCTATGCCACCGGCGGCAATGGCGCGATCTATTACGGGCTCGGCGTCACCGAGCACAGCCAGGGCTCGACCACGGTGATGGCGATGGCGAACCTCGCCATGGCGACCGGCAATATCGGGCGCGACGGCGTCGGCATCAATCCGCTGCGCGGGCAGAACAACGTCCAGGGCTCCTGCGACATGGGCTCCTTCCCGCACGAATTTTCGGGCTATCGCCACGTCTCCGACGATTCGACCCGGCAGGTCTTCGAGATGCTCTGGGGCGTGCCGCTCGATCCCGAACAGGGCCTGCGCATCAACAACATGCTGGACGAGGCGGTCGAGGGCACCTTCAAGGGGCTCTACGTCCAGGGCGAGGACATCGCCCAGTCTGACCCGAACACCAAGCATGTCACGGCGGGCCTCGCCTCGATGGAATGCGTCGTCATCCAGGACATCTTCCTGAACGAGACGGCGAAATACGCCCATGTCTTCCTGCCGGGCGCCTCCTTCCTGGAGAAGGACGGCACCTTCACCAATGCAGAGCGCCGCATCAACCGCGTGCGGCAGGTGATGGCGCCGCTTGCCGGCAAGGACGAGTGGCAGGTGACGATCGATCTGGCGCGGGCGCTGGGCTACGAAATGACCTATGGCCATCCCAGCGAGATCATGGACGAGATCGCACGGTTGACGCCGAGCTTCGCGGGGGTCTCCTACGACAAGCTCGACAAGCTCGGCTCGGTGCAGTGGCCCTGCAACGACAAGGCGCCGACCGGCACGCCGCTGATGCATGTCGACCGCTTCGTGCGCGGCAAGGGCAAGTTCATGATCACCGAATACGTCCCGACCGACGAACGGACCGGGCCGCGCTTCCCGCTGCTGCTCACCACGGGCCGCATCCTCTCGCAGTACAATGTCGGCGCGCAGACCCGGCGCACCGAGAACGGAGCCTGGCATGACGAGGACGTGCTGGAGATCCACCCCTTCGACGCCGAGAGCCGCGGCATCCGCGAAGGCGACCTCGTCGCGCTCGCCAGCCGCTCCGGCGATATCGCGCTCCGGGCCGTGATTTCCGAGCGGATGCAGCCGGGCGTGGTCTACACCACCTTCCACCATGCCAAGACCGGCGCCAACGTCATCACCACCGACTATTCGGACTGGGCGACGAACTGCCCGGAATACAAGGTCACCGCCGTCGACGTCCGGCGCACAAACGCTTATTCCGCCTGGCAGGAGAAGAATTTCGAGGAGGACGTGACCTTGCGCCGGATCGCGGAGCGCCTGCCCGATGCCGCGGAATAATCCGTCCGCCCAGCCGCCGGCCTCGGCCGCCGTCACCGCCGAGCCGCTGCGCTTCGGCGCGGAGCGGGCGGATGCGCGCGAGATCGAGGTCGCGGTCGAGACCCCCATCAACATCGTCTACGGCAACATGCCCTATGCGGTAATGATGGCGAGCCCGTCCGATCTTGAGGATTTCGTTGCCGGATTCAGCCTGACCGAAGGCATCGTGCGCGGCGCGGACGAGATCCGCGGCATCGCCGTGGAGCCGAAGGACGAAGGCGTGATCGTCACGGTCGAGCTCGCGCCGGGCCGCTTCCGCGAGCATCTGGCGCGGCGGCGCAATCTCTCGGGCCGGACCTCCTGCGGGCTCTGCGGCGTCGAGACCATCGAGGAGATCCCGATGGCCGATGCGGCGACGCAGGCTTCACGCGCCGTATCGGCCGCGGCGATCGAGGCCGCGCTCGCAGTGCTCGACAAGCACCAGCCGCTGAATCAGCTGACCCGCGCCGTCCATGGCGCCGCCTGGTGCGATGCCTCCGGCGCGATCATGGCAGTGCGCGAGGATGTCGGTCGCCACAACGCCCTCGACAAGCTGATCGGCGCGCGGCTCCGGGCCGGGGCCGATGCCCACGACGGCTTCCTGCTCGTCACCAGCCGCGCCTCCTTCGAGATGGTCGAGAAGGCCGCGATCTTCGGCGCGGGAACGCTGGTTGCGATCTCCGCGCCGACCTCGCTCGCGATCGAGCGCGCCCGGCATCTCGGCCTGACGCTCGCCGCCGTGGCGCGGCGCGACGGCTGCATCGTCTTCACCGGTGCGCTCGCGCCGGAACCCGATGCCATCGCCCGATGACGGAGGCCGGCCTGACCACCGATCACCACGCCGAAAACGTCGAGAAGCTCCGGCGCATGGCCGGGCAGATCGCCGATTTCTTCAAGGCCTATCCGGAGGCGGAAGCCGCCCGCTCCGTTGCCGACCATATCAACCAGTTCTGGACCGGACGCATGCGCGGGGATTTCCTCGCCGCCTTCGCCAACCGGCCGGAGGACCTCACGCCCCTGCTGCGGCATGCCATGCCGCTGATCAGGCCGGGGCGCGGAGGTTAGCTGCCCTACGCCGGCTCTGCCGGCGACAAGAGATGACAACGAGCCGGGACCCTACCCGGCCCGAACGGCGAAGCCATGGGGAAAGGAACCGGGGAATGAGTGTCGCACAGGATATCGGACAAGTCGGGGGCGGCGTCGGCCTGCTCGACCGCGAAAGGACCATCGCCAAAGCCGGCTTCAACCGCTGGCTGGTGCCGCCCGCTGCGCTCTGCATCCACCTGTGCATCGGCATGGCCTATGGCTTCTCGGTGTTCTGGCTGCCGCTGAGCCAGGCGATCGGCATCACCAAGCCCGTCGCCTGCGCGGCGGATGTCGGCCTGATCGGCTCGCTGTTCACCACGGCCTGCGACTGGAAGGTCGCCGATCTCGGTTGGATGTACACGCTGTTCTTCGTCCTGCTCGGCTCCTCCGCCGCGATCTGGGGCGGCTGGCTGGAACGCGTCGGCCCGCGCAAGGCGGCCTTCGTCTCGACCTTGTGCTGGTGCGGCGGCCTTCTGGTCTCGGCGCTCGGCGTCTACACGCACCAGCTCTGGCTGATGTGGCTCGGCTCCGGCGTGATCGGTGGCATCGGCCTCGGCCTCGGCTACATCTCGCCGGTTTCGACCCTGGTGAAATGGTTCCCCGACCGGCGCGGCATGGCGACCGGCATGGCGATCATGGGCTTCGGCGGCGGCGCGATGATCGGCTCGCCGCTCGCTGACATGCTGATGAACACTTTCAAGACACCGGCCTCGGTCGGCGTCTGGCAGACCTTCGTCGCGATGGCCGCGATCTATTTCGTCTTCATGATGGCCGGCACCTTCGGCTACCGCATCCCGCCGGCCAACTGGCGCCCCGAGGGCTGGACCCCGCCGGCCACGCAGAACGCCATGATCACCTCCGGCCATGTCCATCTCCAGAATGCGCACAAGACGCCGCAGTTCTGGCTGATCTGGTCGGTGCTGACGCTGAACGTCTCGGCCGGCATCGGCGTGCTCGGCATGGCCTCGCCGATGCTGCAGGAGATTTTCGCGGGCTCGCTGATCGGCAAGCCGGAGATCGGCTTCGCTGCGCTCGACGCCGCGCAGAAGACGCAGATCGCCACAATCGCGGCGGCCTTCGTCGGCCTGCTCTCGCTGTTCAACATCGCCGGGCGCTTCTTCTGGGCCTCGCTCTCGGACAAGCTCGGGCGCAAGCTGACCTATGCCACCTTCTTCGGGCTCGGCATCCTGCTCTATGCGCTGTCGCCCTGGGCGGCGCATGCGGGGTCGCTGGCGCTCTTCGTCGGCTTCTTCTGCATCATCCTGTCGATGTATGGTGGCGGCTTCGCGACGGTGCCGGCCTATCTCGCGGATATGTTCGGCACGCAGTTCGTCGGCGCCATCCACGGCCGGCTGCTGACGGCGTGGTCGACCGCCGGCATCATCGGACCGGTGGTGGTGAACTATATCCGCGAGGCGCAGATCAATGCCGGCGTGCCGCGCGCGCAGGTCTATGACCGCACCATGTACATCCTCGCCGGCATGCTGGTGCTCGGCTTCCTCTGCAACCTGCTGGTCCGCCCGGTCGCGGCGAAATGGTTCATGAAGGATGCCGAAGTCGCCGCGTTGCAGAAGCGGTCGGCGAGCGTCGATGCGACAGCTCATTACGGCTCCTACGGCATCGGCAAAGGTGGGCTCGACGGCACGGCGTTGCTCGCCTGGGCCGTGGTCGGCCTGCCGATCGCTTGGGGCGTCTGGATCACGCTCTCGAAGTCGCTGGCGCTGTTCCGCTGAGCAGCGACGTCACCGGCCAATCCAAGGGCCCGCATCGAGCGATCGGTGCGGGCCTTTCTCTTGCGGCGCGGCGTTCAAACGGCGGCTCTACTTCAGCGACAGGGCAACCGTCCCGGCGATCGGATCGGTGACCCCGAGCCCGTTGCCGAGATCGTCGAGCGTATGGCGGAAGCCGTTGAGCGTGGCGATCATCTGCGGGCGGGCCGCCGCCATCGCGTCCATGCTCTCCCATTCCGCGATGATGCAGTAGCGCCCCTCGCCGGCCGCGATGATGTTCGCGTGGCGCAGGCCAGCCCAGTCGGCCGCGACGTTGCGGTGGGCGTCGAGAAAAGCGGTCTCCATCCCCGGCTTCACCTTGAAACGAACGGCATTGAATGCAGTCATGGCAGCCTCCAGCGTTCGGGACGATGACCTTAGGGCAATTCGCCGTTCCTGTCCTCGTCGCAATCGTAGGCAGGTGAACCCGGCGGGCGCTGGGCCGTTGTCAAAAGGTAGCTTTCCGAAAGCAGGATACCGAAACCAGAACGGGAGACAGCATCATGGCGATCAACAGGACCGGCGCGGCCCATTGGGAAGGCGGCATCAAGGATGGCAAGGGCACGATCTCGACGGAGACCAAGGCGCTCGACGCCTATCCTTACGGCTTCGCGAGCCGCTTCGAGGGCAAGCCCGGCAGCAACCCCGAGGAACTGATCGGCGCGGCCCATGCCTCCTGCTTCACCATGGCGCTCTCGCTCATCCTCGGCGAGGCCGGTCTCAAGGCCGATGCGCTCGACACCACCGCGCGCGTGACGCTCGACAAGCTCGACGACGGCTACGCCATCACCGCGATCCACCTGACGCTCAAGGGCAAGGTACCGGGCGCCGACCAGGCCACCTTCGAGTCGCTTGCCGGCAAGGCCAAGGCCGGCTGCCCGGTCTCGAAGCTGTTCAAGGCGCCGATCACGCTGGAAGCGACGCTGGTAGCCTGAAGTCCGACCCGCACCGTCATGCTCGCCCTTGTGGCGAGCATCCACGTCTCGAACACGGCCTTCGACCAATGAAGACGTGGATGGTCGGGACGAGCCCGACCATGACGGAAGAGCCAGGTCTCAGGCGAAGTGGCAGGACACCTCGACGTCGCCCAACTTTCGCAGCTCCGGTCGCTCGACGCGGCAGCGATCGGCGGCCTGTGCGCAGCGCGGATTGAAAGTGCAGCCGGCCGGCGGATTGATCGGGCTCGGCACCTCGCCGGACATCGGCCGGCGCTCCCGGTTCGGCCGCTCGACATCGGGGATCGTATCGAGCAGCAGGCGCGTATAGGGGTGCTGCGGCCGGGTGAAGACCTGCTCCGCCGGCCCCGCCTCGGCGAAACGGCCGAGATACATGATCGCGAGATCGTCGGACATGTGTCGGACGACCGAAAGATTGTGGCTGATGAAGAGATAGGTCAGCCCGAACTCCTTCTGCAGCCGGACCATCAGGTTGAGGATCTGCGCCTGCACGGAAACGTCGAGCGCCGAGGTCGGCTCGTCGCAGACGAGGAAATCGGCCTCGGTCGCGAGCGCACGCGCAATCGAGATGCGCTGGCGCTGGCCGCCCGAGAAGGCATGCGGATAGCGGCTCGCATCGGTGCGCGAGAGGCCCACAACCTCCAGCAGGTCGCCGACGCGCTGCTGGACCGCCGACTCGTCCGATCTCAGCTTCAATTCGCGGATCGGCTCGGCGATGATGTCGCCGACGCGCCAGCGCGGGTTGAGCGAGGCGTAAGGGTCCTGGAAGATCATCTGCACGCGCGGCGGGCCGATGGTGCCGTCGGCGCGGCGGATGTCGCGGAAGCTTAGCTTGCCCTCGGTCGGCCGCTGCAGGCCGACGACCATGCGGGCGAGCGTCGATTTTCCGCAGCCGGATTCGCCGACGATGCTGTAGGTCGTGCCGCGTCTGACCGTGAAGGAGACGTTTTCGACCGCCCGCAGGATGCGGCGCGGTTCCTTCGAGAACAGGCGCGACAGGGCCGGGGCCGATACGTCGAAGCGGCAGCAGGCCGCCTCGACATCGAGGATGATGTCGTCATCAGCGGCCTTGGCGGGTGCGAGCGTCGAAGCCTGCTCAAGCATGGGCCGCCTCCTTCAGAGGGAAATGGCAGGCCGCGGCGTGCCCCGAGCTGGGCAGGCCGGGCTTGTGCTTGCGGCAGAAATCCTCAGCCTTTCCGCAGCGCGGATTGAAGGCGCAGCCCGGCGGGATGGCGTTGAGGCGCGGCATCGCGCCGTCGATCTGGTTGAGATGCTCGTGACGGACATGGACGCTCGGGATCGAGGCCATCAGGCCAGCGGTATAGGGGTGGCTCGGCCGGCGCGTCACCTCCTCGACCGGGCCGATCTCGACGATGCGGCCGGCATACATCACCGCGACCCGGTCGGCGGTCTCGGCGATGACGCCCATATCGTGGGTGACCAGCATGATCGCCGTGCCATGCTCGCGGCAGAGGCGCTTCAGCAAGGTGGTGATCTGCGCCTGGATCGAGACGTCGAGCGCCGTCGTCGGCTCGTCGGCAATGATCAGCGACGGCTCGGCGCAGAGCGCGAGCGCGATGACGACGCGCTGGCGCATGCCGCCCGAGAACTGGTGCGGGTAGGCATCGATGCGCGACTCGGCTGCGGGGATGCCGACCTCCTTGAGCAGGTCGAGCGCACGCTTGCGGGCCTCCGACCGGCTGACCGGCAGATGCGTCAGGATCGTCTCGACAAGCTGGTCGCCGACCCTAAGCAAGGGATGCAAGGAGGTCAGCGGGTCCTGAAAGATCGCGCCGATCCGCCGGCCGCGCAGCTTGCGCATCTGCTCGGCCGGGAGATTGTCGATGCGTTGGCCGGCGAGATGGATTTCGCCGCCGGCGATGCGGCCCGGCGGATCGAGCAGGCCGATCACCGCCGTGCCGGTCAGGGACTTGCCCGCGCCGGATTCGCCGACCACGCCGAGGATTTCCCCCGGCGCGATGTCGAAGGAGACGCCGTCCAGCGCCGTCAACGGACCGTGGCGGCCATCGAAGACGATGCGCAGGTCGTGGACGGACAGGAGAGGCTGGGCGGCGGATGCGGTCATGCAGAGGCCTCGCTGCGTTCGATCGCGTAGCTCGACGAGAAGATCTCGCTCATGGGCGGGTGGCCGAGCGTGCGCTCGGGATAGCGCGCCATCACGCCCTCGAACTGCTTCTGGGCGCGGGCGTTGTCGACGGCCTCGTCCTGGCCGGGAATGGCTCGGTTCTCCATGACGAAGCGGCCGTCGATCACCACGGTCGCGAAGTCGCGGCCATGGCCGGTCAGCATCATCGTCTGGATGGGGTCGATGACCTGTCCGCTATGCGGCCGGTCGAACTCGAAGACGGTGATATCGGCGCGCGAACCCGGCTGGAGGCGGCCGAGATCGGGCCGCTGCAACGCGTTCGCGCCGCCGATGGTCGCGGCGTCGTAATAATCCTCGGAGCGCACGGCGCCGACATTGCCGGCCATGGTGCGGGAGAGGATCATGCCGGTCTGCATGTTCAGGACCATGTCCGGCGGTGCGGTATCCGTGCCCATGGCGATGTTGAGGCCCATCGCGCGGTAGCTGCCGAAATGGTTGATGCTGTTGCCATGACGGCCGGAGACCAGCGGGCAATGCACGATGCTGGCGCCGGAATCGCGGATGATCTCGAGATCGCGGCCCGGGCGGTCGATCAGGCGGCTGCCGGAGACGACGGTGCCGTGCGGCAGCAGGCAGCGCTCGCTGAGGAAGCCGAGGCTTTCCAGCCATTCCGGCGGGCTCATGCCGTGCTGGGCGAGGACGAGGTCGTACTCGATCTTCGACTGGCAGCAATGCAGCCGGACGGGGATGTCGAGCTCGCGTGAGGCCGCCGCCGTGCGGCGCAGCAGTTCGGCCGTCGATGTCTCGATGCGGTCCGGCGCGAACATCGCGCGGATCAAGCCGCCGGCCTGCCCCTCATGACGCCCCGCGAAATCGATCGCGGCGTCGAGTTCGGCGAGGCCGCGCTCCTCCTCGTAATAGGTGACGACGCGCCCGTCGCTTTCGACGACCTGGTTGCCGGTGCGATAGGCCGGGCCGAGATAGGCGCGCATGCCGAGATCGGCGGCGGCCACCGCGGCATCCTCGAACTCCTGCACCGTCTCGCCCCAGGCGCGGTAGAACAGCGAGGCGATCGGCAGCGCGGTGGTGACGCCGTTGCGGATCAACTGGGAGAAGGCATAGCGCTTCTGGAAGGCCAGCTCCTCACGCGTATACATCTCGTAGGGGCCGGCTTCGAGATAGCTGCGCGGCCAGACGCGGCCCTTCTTCCAGGCCGGCTGGTTGTCATAGCCGAGAATGGTGGTGTCGAGGTCGGAGAGCGCGTCGCAATCGACGAAGCCCGGCCCGATCAGGGCATGGCCGTAATCGATACGTCTGCCGACTTCGCCGGGGAAGCCGTGGCCGACGAAGACGATTTCGCCGTTCTCGAAAACCACTTCGCCATTCTCGTAGAGGCGATGGCGGCCGTCCTTGTGGCCGACCACCCAGCGCGCGGTCATCAGGATGCGGCCTTCGGGCCGCTTCTTGGCTTGCAGGCTCACGGAGCGGTCCTCACAGAAGCGCCGTCACGGGCGACGATCTTGCCGCGCTTGATCACGCGGCGCTTGGGCGAACGGGTCACGACGATATCCGTCAGGCTTTGGCCGGGCATGATCACGAGATCGGCGATCTTGCCCTCGGCGAGACCGTAATCGGCGATCTCCATGACTTGGGCGCCGCCCGTCGTGCAGACATGCAAGCCGAGCTCGACCTCGTCGTCGCGGCGGAAATTATTGCGCAGGCCGATGAACATGGCGCGCTCGACCATGTCGGCATTGCCATAGGGGCCCCAGGTGTCGCGGATGCCGTCAGAGCCCGAGCAGACGCGGATGCCGGCATCGAGCAGCTTCTTGACGGCCGGCGCGGTGTTGCGGGCCGGCGCGGTCGTCATGATCGCGATATCCAGCTCGGCGAGCTGCGCGATCACGGGATCGACCAGTTCCGGCGCTGTGCCGAGGCAGAAGGCATGGCTGACCGTGACCTTGCCCTTCATGCCGAGCGCGCGGGTGCGCTCGATGATCAGGTCGAGCGAGAACAGGCCCATCTCGCCGGGCTCGTGCAGATGGATATCGAGCGGCCGGCCATAGGTCTGGCAGAGCCCGAAGATCGCATCGAGATGCCCCTTCGGGTCGCGATCGATGGCGCAGGGATCGAGACCGCCGACGATCTCGCAGCCGGCCTTCATCGCCTCATGCATCAGTTCCAGCGTGCCCGGCCGGCGCAGCAACCCGGATTGGGGGAAGGCGACGAGCTCGATGTCCATGATGTCCGCGTAGTCCTCGCGGGTCTTCATGATGCCCTCGACGCCCCAGAGCCCGAGTTCGGTGTCGACATCGACATGGCTGCGGGTATGGGTCGAGCCCATCATCGAGGACTGGACGGTCTGACGGGCCGACTGGCGGGCCGGGTCGAGATCGAGGCGCTTCTTGCTCTCGCGCTCGTTGTCGATCTTGTCGAGCAGCTTGGGGCCGACCTCGTTGACGTACCAGGGCATGCCCCAGAGGCTCTTGTCGAGATGGGCGTGGGCCTCGACGAGGCCGGGGATGGCGATGTCGCCGCCGCCGTCCTCGACCGTCACGCCGGCAGGTGCCGCGATGTCCTTCGCCATCCGGCTGACGCGGCCGTTCTCGATGAGTATATCGAGAGCCGGCCCGGCATTCGGCCTGACGTTTCGGATGAGGAGGGAGGCAGTCATCGCAGGCGTATCCTCGTGGTTTCTTATGATGGTCAGCGCAGCTTCGGGTTCAGCGCGTCGCGCAGCCAATCGCCGAGCAGGTTGACCGAGAGCACGATCAGCCCGAGCTGCAGCGAGGGGAAGACGACGAGCCACCAAGAGCCGGAGAACAGGTACTGGTTGCCGATGCGGATCAGCGTGCCCAGCGAGGGCTGGGTGATCGGCATGCCGACGCCGAGGAAGGAGAGCGTCGCCTCCGAGAGGATGGCGAGGCCGAGACTCAGCGTCGCCGAGACCAGCACCGGCGTCATCGTGTTGGGCAGGATGTGGCGGCCCATGATCCGCACGGCGGGCACCTTGATGATGCGGGCGGCGAGCACGTATTCCTTGCGGCGCTCGACCATCGTCAGCGCGCGCACGGTACGGGCATATTGCACCCAGCTCGTCAGCGCGATCGACAGCACCAGCACCACGGCGGAGAAGGGCTCGCGCAGGGCCGGCGGCAGCATCTCGCGGAAGATCGCCGAAACCAGGATCGCCATCAGCAGCGTCGGGATCGAGAGCACGGTGTCGCCGAGCCGCATCAGCAGGTTGTCGACGCGCCCGCCATAGAAGCCGGCCGTGAGCCCGATCGAGACGCCGATCAGCATCGAGACGACGACCGCTGAGAAGCCGATGATCAGCGAGATGCGCGAGCCGTAGAGGATGGCCGAGAGCACGTCGCGCCCTTGTGGATCGGTGCCGAGCAGGAAGGGCCATTCGCCGCCATCCTGCCAGATTGGTGGAATCTCGGCCTTGTCGATGAAGACCTGGGCGAGATCGTAGGGGTTCTGCGGCGCGATCAGCGGGGCGAAGAGCGCGGTCAGGACGAGCAGCACCAGCACCAGCGCCGAGAGCCAGGCGACCGGCGTGTGGCAGAAGCTCCAGCCGATATCGCTGTCTAGGAAGCGGCGCAGGCGGCCGGGTTTATTCGCGGTGTCAGCGGGCATTCGCGCCTCCCGTCAGCGCGTCCTCGCGCAGGCGCGGATCAACCCAGGCATAGGTCAGGTCGACCAGCGTGTTGAGCGTGACGAAGATGAAGGAGACGACGATCAGATAGGCCGCCATCACCGGGATATCGACGAAGGTCACGGCCTGTACGAAGAGCATGCCCATGCCCGGCCACTGGAACACCGTCTCGGTGACCAGCGCGAAGGCGATGAGATTGCCGATCTGCAGGCCGGTGACGGTGATGACCGGCATCAGGCAGTTGCGCAGCGCATGGCCGAAATGGACGGCCCGGGACGGCAGGCCGCGCGCCCGGGCGAAGCGGATGAAGTCGGTGCGCATGGTCTCCAGCATCTCGGCGCGGACGAGGCGCATCACCAACGTGATCTGGAAGAGCGAGAGCGTGATGCCGGGCAGGATCAGCGCCTTGCGACCCGACGCGGTGAGCAGGCCCGTGCTCCACCAGCCGATCTGCACGACCTCGCCGCGCCCGAAGGCCGGCAGCCATTGCAGCGTCACCGAGAAGAGCAGGATGAAGAGGATGCCCAGCGCAAAGCTCGGCAGAGAAACCCCGAGCACCGAGACGAATTGCAGGATCTTGGCGAGGAAACTGTCTCGTCGGATCGCGGTGTAGACGCCGAGCGGAACACCGACGGCGAGCGACAGGAAGGTCGCGACCAGCACCAGCTCGAAGGTCGCCGGGAAGCGCTCCGAGATCAGCGTGAAGACGTCCTGCTGGTTGCGATAGGAGATGCCGAAATCGCCGCGCACGGCATTGCCGACGAAGGTCGCGTATTGCAGCACGAAACCCTTGTCGAGGCCGAGGCGGACGCGCAGTTCGTCGCGCTGCTGCTGGCTCGCCTGCTCGTTCAGCATCAGCTCCACGGGGTCGCCGACGAAGCGGAAGATCAGGAAGGCGAGAAAGGCTACTGCCAGCATCACGCCGGCAGCGTTGAGCAGTCGCTTGAAGAGAAAGGCCGGCATGGGAACTCCTGCGTTCCGGCGTCACTCCTGGGTTTTCGCGATGCGAAGACCCAGGAACTTCAGGAGAAAGGGCGCTGGTTTCCGCGACGGCCGGGTCAAGCCCGGCCATGACGGTTCAACCGAGCAAGCCTCACTTCATCATGGTCAGCCAGAGCCGCGGTTTGTTGTCCGAGGCCTGCACGGTCGAGACGACGCTCGAGCGCATCGCCCAGGCCATCGGCTGCTGGTGCAGCGGGATGAAAAGCTGCTCCTGCTTGGCGATCTTGAGCGCCTCCTTCATCATCTCGATGCGCTTGGGCGTATCGAGCTCGACGCCGGCCTTGTCGATCAGCGCATCGATGCGCGGATCGCCCCAGTTGCCCCAGTTGAAGACGCCGCTGGTGCCGCCCTTGGAGTGCAGCACCTGCACCAGAAGGGAATAGGCGTCGATCATCGGCTCGTTGGCCCAGCCGAAGGAGATCACGTCGAAATCACCCTTGACGCGCTTGGGCGTCTGCTGGCTGCGCGGCGCCATGCTGAGATTCGGCTTGAAGCCGGCGCGCGACCACATCGCCGCGACCGCCTGGCAGAACTCCTCCTCGTTGACGAGCGAGTCGCTCTGGCAGTTGATCTGGAACGAGAAGCCGTTGGGATAGCCGGCCTCAGTCAGGAGCTTCTTGGCCCCGTTCAGGTCGAAGGGCAGACGCTCGTCCTGCGAGGGGTCGTAGCCGGGGATCGCCGGGGCGACCAGCGCACCGGTATTGCGCGACAGGCCGCGCATGGCGCGCTTCTGCACCGCATCGATGTCGATCGCGCGATAGAGCGCCTCGCGGACGCGGATGTCCTTGAAGGGGTTCTTGTCCTTGACGTCGCTCTCGACGAGCTTGTCGCCGAGATTGAGCGCGAAGAAGACCGAGCGCAGTTCGTTGGTCTGCAGCACCTTGACGTCCGGCGAGGCGGAGAGGCGCGGCAGGTCCTGCAGCGGGGCGACGTTGGTGTAGTCGATCTCGCCAGAGAGCAGCGCGGCGACGCGGGTCGAGGACGAGGTGATCGGCGTGAACTCGATCACGTCGATATTGTGCTGCGGCTTGTCCCACCAGGCAGCGTTCTTGACGAAGACCGTCTTGGCATCCGCACGGCGGCTCTCGACCTTGAACGGGCCGGTGCCGTTGGCGTTGTCGGTGGCGTAGCCCTTCACGCCCTTGCCGGAATCGGTCGGGAGCAGCGAGTTGTTCGCCTCCATCCACTCCTTGTCGAAGATGAAGATGTTGGTGAGGTCGTTGAGCAGCAGCGGATAGGGACCGTTGACCTCGAGCTCGATCGTATAGTCGTCGATCTTCTTGGAGCTCTTATAGGCCGGCAGATTGCCCTTGAGCGGCGAATCCGGATGGGTGACGCGCGCCAGCGAGGCGATGACGTCATCGGCGGTGAAGGGATTGCCGTTATGGAACTTCACGCCCTGGCGCAACTTGAAGCGCCAGACGGTCGGCGACACGGTCTCCCAGGATTCGGCCAGCGCCGGCTCGATCTTGAGATCGCCGGTATAGCGAACCAAGCCCTCGTAGACGTGGTTCAGGACCGAAAGCGTGAACGTCTCGCCATAGGAATAGGGATCGAGCGAAGCGATCTCGCGTGACGCGCCCCATTTCAAGGTCTTCGCTTCCGCCGCGCCGGTGAGCGCAAAGGCGGCAACAGCCGCCAGCAACCAGGCCTTCTTCATCGACTTCTCCCCTTTTTTCGGCGCGCCTGCGGGCTCGCCGGGTCTCGATCGCTTTTTGCCGTCCCGTTATGCACCTGGCGCTTTCCGCGCCATTATCGTGTGCGATTATCAGGCATACTTGCATACGATGTAATGATCGTATTGTATGCGATTATTGAGCACAAGCGGAAACTGGCGTGGAGCCCGCTATCGTGACATTGACACCTCCGGACAACACCGTCCCTACACGAGGGAAAGCCACGATGGCTGAGAAGCGAGCCCCGGTTCTGCGCGCCGAATCCGTCTACCGGGCCCTGCGGCGCGCCATCATCGAGCAGGCGTTGAAGCCGGGCATGAAGCTGCCCGAGGATTCGATCGGCGAGCAGCTCGGCGTCAGCCGCACTTTGGTGCGCGAGGCCTTCGGACGCCTCGCCGTCGAGGGCCTCGTCGAGCTCAAGCCCAATCGCGGCGCCTCGGTCGCCTACCCGACGCTGGAAGAAGCGCGAGACGTGTTCGAGGTCCGGCGCGGCCTGGAACGTCTCGTGGCCGAAAGCCTGGCGGGCCGCATCACCCCCGCTCAAGTCACCGAACTGGAAGCTCATGTCCGCCAGGAAGAGAAGGCGCACGAGCAGGACGGGCCGGAATCGATCCGCCTCTCCGGCGAGTTCCACATCAAGCTCGCGAAGATGACCGGCAATGCGCTGCTGCTACGATACGTACAGGAGGCTTCGTCGCGCTGCTCGCTGATCCTGGCGATCTATGGACGCCCGCATTCGAGCGAATGCGCCGTTTCCGAACATCGCCAGCTGATCGACGCGCTTCGCGACGGCGACGCCGCCCGCGCCGCCGACCTGATGGACCACCATCTGCGGGCCGTCGTCACCCGCGCGTTGCTGACGCCGCGCGTCGAGCGCGACATCCGCGATGTGCTGGCGCCCTACGCCCTCAGCGAAGGCTTGAACCCGTCCTGATTTCGCAACCGAACGCGGCGAGATCAAGCAGTTCGCCACATAGCGCGCAAAGACATGCGCCAGACGCAGGCCAATTAGTCTTTGGTCTATTTGATCTGCGTCAAGAACATTGCGCCCCCTGCACGCAGGCCATGGCGGGGGCGAGCCCGATGCGCCATCCTGACACGAAGCGATCCTATCGGCCAATCAAGACCGAGCGATCCGGGTGGACGACCCAAGGCCAGGGAGGATGGGCGATGTGCGAGATCATGCGCCGGCAGCGCAGCATTCGGCATTTCCATCCGCGAGGTAACGCATGACGGCCACCACGGATATCGTCGACTTCCAGATCGAGACGCCGGATGGCGCCACGCTGCACGCCTTCAAGGAAGGGCAGGGCCAGCCGTTGCTCCTCGTCAGCGGGCTCAGCGGCAGCGCCGCCTTCTGGAGCGACATCGCAGCGACGCTCTCGCGCTCCTTCCAGGTCATCCGCTTCGACCAGCGCGGCATCGGCGCCAGCACGCGCGGCGAAGCTCCCTGCACCATCGAAACACTGGCGCAGGACAGCCTCGCTGTCCTCGACGCAGCCGGCGTCTCGCGCGCCGTAGTGCTCGGCCACTCAACCGGCGGCTGCATCGCGCAAGCGATCGCCAAGCTGGCGCCCGGCCGGCTCGACGGCCTGATCCTGAGCGCGAGCTGGCTGAAGTCCGGCCGTTACCTCAACGCTGTCTTCGGCGCGCGGCGCGCCATCCTGGGCTGCGACCCCTATGCCTATGCTGCGGCTTCCGTGCTCAGCGGCTACCAGCCGCGCTGGATCGAGGCGAACTGGCACATCTACGACGCCGCGATCGAGGCCGCGCCTGTCAGCGAGCACGCCCGGACGATCGCGCGCGAGCGCCTCGACGCGCTGCTCGCCTTCGACGGCACGGCCGATATCGACTCGCTGATGATGCCGGTCCTGATCCTCGGCACGCGCGACGACATGGTCGTGCCCGTCTATCACCAGGAGGCGCTCGCCGCCGCCCTGCCCGGCTGCCGCCGCGCGATCATGGAAACCGGCGGGCACCTATTCCCGATCTCCCGGCCGGACGCCTTCACCGCGACCGTCGCGGAATGGATCGGCGAACTCTGACAATCACACCGCGCGGCGAAATGGCTCATGCCATCGTCGCACGACTCCGGCTTAAACAAGAATGCCTCCAAGTCGAAAGACGTGATCATGCGAGCCATTCTCTCCGGCCTTGTCCTTCTCCTGCCTCTCATCACCCAGCCGGCCGCGGCGCAGGACGCCGCCGCCGGCGAGCGCTCCTTCGCCAAATGCCGCGCCTGCCACCAGATCGGCGAAGGCGCGCGCAACCTCGTCGGCCCCGAGCTCAACGGCCTGATCGGCCGGCATTCCGGCGCCGTCGAGGGCTATAGCTACTCGGCCGCCAACAAGAATTCCGGCCTGACCTGGGACGAGGCGACCTTCGCCGAGTACATCAAGGACCCGAAGGCCAAGATTCCTGGCACTAAGATGATCTTCGCCGGCATCAAGGGCGAGAAGGAGATCAAGGACCTGACCGCCTTCCTCAAGCAGTTCGACAAGGACGGCAAGAAGCTCTGATTCCGGCTGCGGCATCGGCAAACTTGGTCTTCGGCGGCGGCCTGTCGTATCTCTCCTCGATCAATCGAAGAAGGAGAGCCTGATGGCCGCGCCCGCGACCCGGACGAAACCCCTTTCCGCGCTGCGGGACTTCCTGCATGGCGAAGCGGCCGGCGGCATCGTCCTGATGGTCGTCGCCGCGCTCGCCCTCGTCGTCGCCAACTCGCCGGCTGCGCCATTCTATTTCGGCGTGCTGAAGAGCTATGTGCTCGGGCTGTCCGTCCTGCACTGGATCAACGATGCGCTGATGGCGGTGTTCTTCCTGCTCGTCGGCCTCGAGATCAAGCGCGAGATGCTGGACGGGCAGCTCTCGAGCTGGAGCCGCCGCGTTCTACCCGGCTTCGCCGCGCTCGGCGGCATGATCGCGCCCGCGCTGGTCTATGTCGGCTTCAATCTCGGCTCGCCCGAGACGCTGCGGGGCTGGGCCATTCCCGCGGCAACCGACATCGCCTTCGCGCTCGGCGTGCTCTCGCTGCTCGGCTCGCGTGTGCCGGCCTCGCTCAAGATCTTCCTGACGGCGCTGGCCATCCTCGACGATCTCGGCGCTGTGATCATCATCGCGATCTTCTACACCGCCGATCTCTCCGGTCTGCATCTCGGGCTCGCCGCCGCGACGCTTGTCCTGCTCGTCGCGCTCAATCGCTTCGGCGTGATGCGGCTTGCGCCCTATCTCCTGCTCGGGGCGGCGCTCTGGTACTTCACCCTGAAATCCGGCGTGCATGCGACCCTGGCCGGCGTCGCGCTGGCCCTGACCATCCCGCTCACACCCTCCCGGGCCAAGCCCGACAGCGCCTCCTCGCCGCTCCACCGGCTGGAGCACGGCTTGCATCCGTGGGTCGCCTTCCTGATCATCCCGATCTTCGGCTTCGCCAATGCCGGCGTCTCCTTTGCCGGGCTCGGACTGTCGACGCTCGGTCAGGCCGTGCCGCTCGGCATCATGCTCGGGCTGTTCCTCGGCAAGCAGATCGGCGTCTTCGGCTTCGGCTGGCTGGCGATCCGCGCCGGGCTCGCCGACCTCCCCGCGAAAGCCTCCTGGGCGCAGTTCTACGGCATCGCCCTGCTCTGCGGCATCGGCTTCACCATGAGCCTGTTCATCGGGCTGCTCGCCTTCCCGGACTCGGCCGCGCTGCAGGACCAGACCAAGATCGGCGTGCTCGCCGGCTCATTGCTCTCCGGCATCAGTGGCTGGCTGCTGCTGCGGCTGGCGCAACCGGAAGATGTCCACAACCGCGTTATGCACGAATCGAAAAGCTGATGTGATTTCGCGGAACGCCTCTTCCATTTCCGCGGATCGATGCAATATTTATTCGCTCCGGCGATCCGTCGTGATTCGGGGCCGGACGAATGCAAGCCAGGAAAGGGCTTCCAGCGTCGATGAAGAAGGCCAAGCGGAAACCGGGAGAGAAGCGGTCGCAGATCGCCGCCATGCCGATCCGCCACGCCGCCGACGGCTCGACCGAAATCCTGCTCGTGACATCGCGCACCACGCGCCGCTGGATCGTGCCCAAGGGCTGGCCGATGAAGGGGCTGAAGGACCGCGACGCCGCCGCGCGCGAGGCCTATGAGGAGGCCGGCGTCGTCGGTCGCGTCAGCGAGAAGCCGGCCGGGCGCTATACCTACTGGAAGCGGATGAGCGACCATTTCGCGCTCTGCGAGGTCAAGCTCTACCTGCTCGAGGTCGAGCGTCAGCTCGACAGCTGGGCCGAGCAGCACCAGCGCGACCTGCACTGGTTCAAGCTCGCGGATGCCGCCGACATCGTCGACGAGCCCGAGCTCAGCACCGCCATCCGCAAGCTCGACACGCGGGTCGCCGTCGCGGCCTGACTGCCGGTATCAGAGATCGTCGAAGGGCGTGCGGCCGTCGACCGTGATCATGCGTTCGCAGGCGATCCGATCGGCCTCGGCCGGGCTTGCGCCGCCGATCCGGGCGGTGACCACGAGCCGGACATATTGCTTGAGATCTTCGGGCATCGTCACGAAGAAGGCGCCCAGGCAGAGCGACGGCCGCTCGTTGCCGCAACTCATCTGCCGCTGGCAGCCCTTGCGCGGGCAGAACGCCCAGATCTCCAGCCGGTCCACCAGGCTGCGATACTGCCGTGCCCGCTTGGCCTCGTAATCCGCCTGCCACCGGGCCTGCTCCGGCGTCTGCCAGTCCAGCCTCGCCATGATCCGCTCCTGCCGTCGCGCGCGCGGCGCGAAATGCCCAGATGTCCTCAGTCGCCCGGCTCGCGCGCGGGCGTTGGTCGATAAGGAGGGGCAGCGGAGCGCCGCGAGGCGCGGGGTATCGGCCGCTTCCATTGAGCCAGGACGCGGCGCGGATGGATTGAGCCACCATCCGCACGCCCCGTGGCGCTCCGCTTGTCGGCGTTCTTGAAAACTGCGGGCCGCGCTTCCGTTGGGCGGAGCGACGATCGCGGACGGACAGGATGCGCCAGCTTCCCTCAGCGGGTCGTCGCGCGCCTGCCGCCTCACAACCGCCGCGCCGCCTCTCCTAGCGAGGCTCCTCGCGCAGGGACCGTATTATCCCCAGGGCGGTTCCCGCAGCCTCCCGAGTCCGGGGTGCAAACCCGGCCGCAGGGCGCCGCCCTCACCCCGCCATGCAGCATGCCTCCGGATGGCCGCCCCTCGGGATGAGGTGAGCCGAGGATAGGCATGGGTTGCGCCGCCGGGGATAAGTTCGTGGACATCATCCCCGTCATGGTCGCCCTTGTGGCGACCATCCACGTCTTCCAACGCTCAAGAGGCGGATGCTCGGGACAAGCCCGCGCATGACGGGAAGGGCCGGCGCCTTCCGGCTCAGTCGATGATCTCCGCGCCTTCGGCCGCGAGCCGTGCGACATTCTCCTTCATCTGTCGCAGCCGCTCGGGCGAATGCCCCTCCCATTCCGCCACCTCGCCGACGACAAGCAGCGGCTGTTGCGAGCGGTAGGAGCGCGTCGGATTGCCGGGGAATTTCTTGTCGGTGAGGTTGGGATCGTCGACGATCGCGCCGGTCGGCTCGACGATATAGATGCGCTGCCGCCCCTCGCCGCGGGCTAGCTCGGCGCCCCAGATCGCGGCATCGAGCGTGCCCGAGCAATAGACCCAGGAGAGCGGCTTGCCTTCCCGGAAGTTGGAGGCGTGACCGACGGCGATCAGGTCTCCGGGTTTCAGGTCGGCGCGGGTGCCATGATAGAGGCGCTCGGGCCGGGTGGTGTCGGTGGTCGGCATCGGCTTGCTGCTCCCTTGCAGAATCGGGGGCAGCCTTCATGGACCAGGGACCCCGGCTTGCCGCAAGCCCCGGCTCGGGGTAGATGATGATCATGGCAGGAAGCGATGCTTCCCCACGCCCCCAAAGCAATCCGGCAAAATCCCTCCGTCGCATCAGGGCTGCCTGTCCGTGCCGCCGCATGGCGCAGCCGGACGACAGGGCACGACGGCAAGTCCGTCTCTCGACCTTCCGATGCCATGCCGGCATGGCATCGGCGCCCTCCCAGGGAATAAGCATGATCCGCCCCGAACAGCCCGCCGATTCCGAGGCCATCCGCGCCCTGACCACGGAGGCCTTCGCGACGGCGCCGCATAGCAGCGGCACCGAAGCGGCGATCGTCGACGGCCTGCGCGCGGCCGGGGCGCTGACGCTCTCGCTCGTCGCCGCCGAAGATGGCGCGATCGTTGGCCATGTCGCCTTCTCGCCGGTGACGATCGACGGGGCGGAGCGCGGCTGGTTCGGGCTCGGGCCGGTCTCGGTGCAGCCGGGCCGGCAGCGCGGCGGCATCGGCTCGGGGCTGATCCGCGAGGGCCTGCGGCGCCTGTGCGAAATGGGCGCCGCTGGCTGCGTCCTGCTCGGCGACCCCACCTATTACGGCCGCTTCGGCTTCGCTGCCGACCCGGCGCTGGTGCTGGAGGGCGTGCCGCCGGAATACTTCATGCGGCTCGGTTTCGACGCGGAGCTGCCGGCCGGCACGGTGCGCTATCACGCGGCTTTCGACGAAGCCTGAGGCTCAGACCGCCCAGAATTCCCGCGCGCCCGGCGGCAGCTTGGCCAGCGCGCGCTCAAAGGCTTGCGGCTCGACATGCCGGCGCAGCGCCCGCGCGACATCGGCGATGCCGGTTTCGGGCAGGATGCTGTGGTCGCCGCGAAACGCCATCGCCTCCCGCGCCAGCGCCACACGATCGGCGAAGTGCTTTGGTGGCTGGCCGAGGTCCCAGTCCTGCAGGACCATCGCCGCGAGCAGCGGCGGCAGCGCATCGGCGAAAGCCAGCCCCTCGACCGGCGTCAGGCGCGCCCGGAAGGTGACGAGCACGGCCAGCACCGACTGCCAGGTCTGATGCGTGGTGGCATGGCCGAGCTCATCGCGCGCATCGAGCAGAAAGCGTTCGAGATCGCGCGAGGCGTGGACGAAGGTTGAGGGGACAGTCATGGCAGAGGATAGATGATGCCGTGCGTTGACTTCTGCGCCTGCGATTGCTTCGTAAGAAGCCCTTTGAGAGCCCGCCATGACCCTGCTCACTTTAAAAGCAAAGCACGATCACCTGCAGAAGGTGGCGAGCACGCGAGATTATGTCAAAGCACTCGCTGAGTTTGTATGGAATGCGCTCGACGCGGACGCAACTCGCGTCTCGGTCGAGCTGGCTCGCAATGCCTTGGGCGGGCTTGAGAGTATCACTATCACCGACAATGGAACGGGGATTTCGAAAGCCCGCGCTGAACATGACTTCGAAAGCCTCGGCGATTCATGGAAGCTGCAGGCGAGCAGAACAGCGACGCTTTCACGTGTTGTCCACGGCAAGGAAGGACAAGGTCGCCTGAAGTTTTTCTCACTTTCTCAGAAAGCTAGATGGCTCACCGTATACAATGATAGTGGATCACTATTGAAGCTTTCAATCGAGATCGACTCGCATAGCCTAGACACAAGCGATGTATCTGACCCTGAGCCTGCGGCAAATGACAACTCCACTGGAACAACTGTTATTCTAGCACCACTGAAAGACACATTTGATTGGCTAACAAGCGAAGAGGCATTTTCGGAATTTGGAGCAATTTTCGCCCCCTATGTGCTCCAGTATCCCGGAACAGTCATAATTTATGACAACAAGACTGTTGATCCTAAACGGGACATAGAGCGTGATCATGATTTCCTTGTACCTGCATTGGTGTGCCCCAACCGAACAATCCGCGACCTCTCTTTAAGAGTGATCGAATGGAAATCAAAAATAGGCAGCCGAAAGATTTATCTCGGCAGCGAGAATGGCGTCGTTCTGGGATCTCAGCCCGCGAATGTCACTGCACCAGGCTTTGATTTTTCGGTGTATGCTTACTCTCCTTTCTTTCAGGAGATATCGAACGCCAACCTGCTGGAGGTTGATGGCTTAAACGACCCTGATTTTTCGCGTGTTCTGGAATTTATTCGCGATGAAGTCGGAGATTATTTCCGCTCGCGACAGGCAGAAAAATCCGGAGAACTTATACAGCAGCTAATCGATGACGGCGTCTATCCGTACTACGGCGAGCCTAAGAACGAGATCGAGCGGCGTGAGAGGCAGGTTTTCGATATCGCCACACACGCCGTATCTTCTTACTCCAACGACTTCAAGAAAGCAGATAATTCTCTAAAGAAAATTACGCTTGGGTTGCTTCGAGAAGCGTTGAGTCACAACCCGGAATCAGTCTCTCGCATCTTGAGGGCTGTATTCAACCTTCCAAAAAACAAACAGGACGAATTTTCAGGATTGCTTGAAAAGACAGAGCTCGGCCACATAATTTCTGCATCTAGTTTGATAGCAGATCGAATCGTGGCGTTAAAAGTTCTGCGCGAGATCGTTTTTGAGCCGAAACATCGCCAAACGACAAAAGAACGCGGTGAGCTAGACATTCTTGTTCGAGATAATACGTGGATTTTTGGCGAGAGTTTTCATTTCACGATGGCGGAAGCTGGCCTGACAAAGATTATGAATCGCGTCTCCGAAGAACTAGCAATAGCACGCGCAAAGGGCACCAAAGCACGAAAGCCCGACGGCAAAATCGGACGTATTGATTCCTTCATGGGGCGCATTGTACCTCATGCAGATCGCCAGCATCGAGAATTTCTTTTGATTGAGCTTAAGCGCCCGTCTCTTACGATTGGACGCAAACAGCTTGATCAGCTGGAGGATTACGTGAACGCCATTTTGGCTCAGCCAGACTTCATTAACACTTCAAATTTTTGGAATTTCTATTTGGTAAGTAGCGAATATGACGACGCCGTGAACGAACGAATTACACAAGAAGGCCGCCCACATGGGCTGTACTTAGATAAGAAAAACCATCGCGTTTGGGTAAAATCTTGGGCGGAATTGATCCGCGACTGCGAAAGCCGGCTTGATTTTGTACAAGAGAAGCTACGGATCGAGGTTTCGGCCGACGAAATTGAGGTGAGAATCGCTAACTTGAAATCGTCGATCCTGAAAACAGACAAGATTTCAAAGAATGAAGTTCAACACCAGAATCCGAACAACTCTCCAACTGATGATCGACCCGTAGCGTAAATAGAAGCATTTTTCGTCTCGGAGCTACCTCCGCCGCCGCCTCTCCCCTGCCCCCTTCGGTCGCGATTCCGGCACCGGGCCCATCTCGTCCAGGGTCGGTTTCCGCACCCGCGAGGTGCCCGTCAGCAGCGGGTTCGGCTTCTCGCCAGCTTTCGGCTTGCCCTCGCCGCCGCCCCAGTTATGCGGGCCCATGTCCTCATCGGTCGGCTTTCTGGCTCTGGTAGAGACGCCGTCGCCTGCCGGCGAGGCTTTTGCGCGGGTCGGCGGCAGGTTGGCGCTGGAGCCGTAGCTGCGCTCGCCCTTGTACTTGCCGGCGGAGGCCTCGACATCGCCCTGCCGGGCGAGCGGATCGTCCGAGATCGCCAGCTCCGTCGCCTGCAGGCGCTTGATCTCGTCGCGCAGGCGGGCCGCCGTCTCGAATTCGAGATCGGCCGCGGCCTCGCGCATGCGCTTCTCGAGATCGGCGATCGCGGCCTTGAGGTTGTGGCCCGAGGCCGGCGTCGCCAGCCCCTTGTCGACCGTGACATGGTCGCGCTCATAGACCGAGCCGAGGATGTCGCCGATGGCGCGCTTGATCGTCTGCGGCGTGATGCCGTGCTCGGCATTGTAGGCGAGCTGCTTCTCGCGGCGGCGGTTGGTCTCGGCCAGCGCCCGCTCCATCGAGCCGGTGACGTGGTCGGCATAGAGGATGACCTTGCCGTCGACATTGCGGGCGGCGCGGCCGATGGTCTGGATCAGCGAGGTCTCGGAGCGCAGGAAGCCCTCCTTGTCGGCGTCCAGGATGGCGACGAAGCCGCATTCGGGGATGTCGAGGCCCTCGCGCAGCAGGTTGATGCCGACCAGCACGTCGAAGGCGCCCAGGCGCAGGTCCCTGAGGATCTCGATGCGCTCGATCGTGTCGATGTCCGAGTGCATGTAGCGCACGCGCACGCCGTTCTCGTGCAGGTATTCGGTCAGGTCCTCGGCCATGCGCTTGGTCAGCACGGTGACGAGGGTTCGATAGCCCTTCTCGGTGACCTCCTTGACCTCGTCCAGGAGGTCCGCGACCTGATGCTTGGCGGGGCGGATCTCGACCGGCGGGTCGATCAGCCCGGTCGGGCGGATGACCTGCTCGGTGAAGACGCCGCCGGTCTGGTCCATCTCCCAGCCGCCGGGCGTGGCCGAGACATGCACCGACTGGGGCCGCATCGCGTCCCATTCCTCGAAGCGCAATGGCCGGTTGTCCATGCAGGACGGCAGGCGGAAGCCGTATTCGGCCAAAGTCGCCTTGCGGCGGAAGTCGCCCCGGTACATGCCGCCGATCTGCGGCACGCTGACATGGCTCTCGTCGGTGAAAACGAGGGCGTTGTCGGGCAGGTATTCGAACAGCGTCGGCGGCGGCTCGCCCGGCTTGCGGCCGGTGAGATAGCGCGAATAGTTCTCGATGCCGTTGCAGGAGCCGGTGGCCTCGATCATCTCGATGTCGAAGGTGCAGCGCTGGTCGAGCCGCTGCGCCTCTAGGAAGCGGCCCATGCGGTTGAGCTCGTCGAGGCGGGCCTTGAGCTCCTCCTTGATCGACTTCACCGCCTGCGTCAGCGTCGGGCGCGGCGTGGTGTAGTGCGAATTGCCGTAGACCTTGATGAATTCGAGCTCGCCGGTCTTCTGACCGGTCAGCGGGTCGAACTCGGAGATCGACTCGACCTCGTCGCCGAACAGGCCGATGCGCCAGGCCCTGTCCTCATAGTGCGCCGGGTAGAGCTCGATCACGTCGCCGCGCACCCGGAAGGTGCCGCGGGCGAAGTCGTGCTGGGTGCGCTTGTACTGGAGCGCGACGAGATCGGCGATGAGCTGGCGCTGCTCGATGCGCTCGCCGAGCTTGATCGAGAAGGTCATCGCCGTATAGGTCTCGACCGAGCCGATACCGTAGATGCAGGAGACCGAGGCGACGATGATCACGTCGTCGCGTTCGAGCAGCGAGCGCGTCGCCGAATGGCGCATGCGGTCGATCTGATCGTTGATCGAGGATTCCTTCTCGATATAGGTGTCCGAGCGCGGAACGTAGGCTTCCGGCTGGTAATAGTCGTAATAGGAGACGAAGTACTCGACCGCGTTGTCGGGGAAGAAGCTTTTGAACTCCCCGTACAATTGGGCGGCCAATGTCTTGTTCGGCGCGAGGATCAGCGCCGGGCGCTGCGTCTCCTCGATCACCTTGGCCATGGTGAAGGTCTTGCCCGAGCCGGTGACGCCGAGCAGCACCTGGTCGCGCTCCTGCCGGCGGATGCCGTCGACGAGATCGGCGATCGCGGTCGGCTGGTCGCCCGAGGGGGAGAAGTCGCTCTTCATCGTGAAGGCGATGCCGCCTTCCGATTTCTCGGGCCGCTCCGGCCGGTGCGGCGTCCAGGGTTTGCCGGGCTGGATGAAGGGGCTGCCGGTTTCGAGCAGGTGCTGCAGCGAGCTCGCGGTCGCGGCCGCCGCGCCCTCGGCGCCGATGAAGGCGGAATCCGCCTTCTTGGAGAGCTTGCGCTTGGGCCTCTCCTCGCCGCCCGGCCGTTCCAGCGCGTAGTCCGGCTTCGCTTCATAACCCGCCTGCGGCCTGTCGCTGAAGCCCGACGCGCCGCCCGGCACCGCCGTGCCGCGGTTGATCGCGGGGTTCAAGAGGTCGGCGAGATAGCCTTCGAGCGGCTTCAGCTCGGGCTTGGTCGCCTTGGAATTCGGCGTGCGGGCCGAAGACGGCTTCTTCGCCGCCTTGGGCTTGGTCGCGGTGGTGTCGGAGCTTTTCGGCATGGCCGCAATATGGGGCGGAACCGCTGCGGATGCGAGGGGGCACGGCGTCGAGCCAGCGCGAATGGTGACAGGAGTTGACAGGATGAGAATCTGCAACTTATAGTTGCATAGATGCGGCACCCACAATTGTGGAGCCGTAAGATGTTTCGGGGCGGGGCCAAGCCAGTGGAGGATGAGGTCGAGGCCTTCATCACGCGTTGGTGCGTGTCGGAGGGGGCAGAGCGAGCATCCTATGCGCCATTCCTGAGTGAATTCTGCCGGGTGATCGGTGTCGAGCGGCCGCAGCCGCCCACAAGCGATACCGATGCCGTGACCTATCGCTTCGAATATCCCGTGCGATTTCCCGACGGCCAAGGCGGGCACACGACCGGCCGGATCGACCTCTACAAGAAGGGCGCCTTCGTCCTGGAGGCCAAGCAGAGCCGCCTGAAAGGCAGGCCGAAGGCGCTGTTGCTGGCCGAGCATGAGGAAGGTGCCAAGGGGTTCTCCGCCAGCGTGCGTGGCCGGCGAGGCCCCGAGATCGGGCGCGACCTCTTCATGCTCAACGCCCGCAATCAGGGCGAGCGCTACGCCAAGGCCGTGCCGGCCACGCATGGCTGGCCGCCCTTCCTGATCGTCTGCGATGTCGGCCATTGCTTCGAGCTCTACGCCGACTTCTCCGGCCTGGGGAAGAACTACGCGCAGTTCCCGGACCGGCACCGCTTTCGCATCTATCTGGAAGACCTGCGGAATCCCGATATCCGGGACCGGTTGAAACGGGTCTGGGAGGATCCGCTCTCGCTGGACCCTGCGCGGCGGGCTGCCGCCGCAAGCCGGCAGATCGCCGAGCGGCTCGCAGTGGTGTCCAAAGCCCTGGAATGCCAGCATGACCCGGAATATGTCGCGCTTTTCCTGATGCGCTGCATCTTCACGATGTTCGCAGAGGATGTCGGGCTCATCCCCCATGACAGCTTCAAGCGATTGCTGCGCGAATGTCTGGATGCGCCCAAGACCTTCCAACCACTGCTGGAAGAATTGTGGCGCACGATGGATCGCGGCGGATTTTCCTCGGCTGTCCGCGCCGATATCAAGCAATTCAACGGCAGCATGTTCGCGGACCCGCAAGTCTTCGGGCTAGGCCGCGACGGCATTGCCGAATTGCTGGCCGCAGCTGAACACGACTGGAGCCTGGTCGAGCCTGCGATCTTCGGCGGCTTGTTCGAGCAGGCGCTCGATCCGACCGAAAGAGCGAAGCTCGGCGCGCATTTCACACCGCGCAGCCATGTCGAGACGCTGGTCGTCGAAACCATCATCGTGCCCTTGCGCGAGGAATGGCGAGCCGTCATCGGCGCCGCGCAACAGGCGCGCGATGCCGGCCAGAACAATATTGCCCTCCGCCATGTGGAGGCTTTCCATCGCCGGCTTTGCGAGGTTCGCGTGCTCGACCCCGCCTGTGGAACCGGCAATTTCCTGCACGTCGCTCAGGATCTGATGAAGCGGCTGGAAGGCGAGGTGCTGGAGGCGGCTGCCGAGCTTGGCGCTGCGGAACATCTCGGCGGGTTCGGTGCCGCCGGTGTCGGTCCCTGGCAGTTCTTCGGGCTCGATGCGAATGCCCGTGCCGCCGCCATCGCCGACCTGATGCTGTGGATCGGCTATCTGCAATGGCATCTGCGGACGCGGGCCTATGCGCCCCGGGAACCGATCCTGAGGAAGCTCAGGCAGATTCGCGCCTGCGACGCTCTGATCTCATGGGCGCAATGGCCCATCCCCACGATCATGGCCGGCCGCGAGGTCGGTCCGCCAGATGTCCACCGATCGCCCTGGCCAGAGGTCGATTTCATCGTCGGCAACCCGCCTTTCATCGGTGGCAAGGACCTGCGCCGCCGATTGGGCGAAGGCTATGTGGCGGGCCTGCGCCGCAGCTATCCGCATATCAACGAGAGCGCCGATTTCTCGATGTACTGGTGGGATCGGGCGGCGGCGGAGGCGACCTGCGCGGGAACGCGTCTGCGCCGCTTCGGCTTCGTCACCACCAATTCGATCACTCAGCTCTTCCAACGGCGTGTCGTCGAACGGCATCTGACGGCACAGCAGCCGCTATCGCTCCTGTTCGCGATAGCAGACCATCCCTGGACGAAGGCCGGCCGAGCATCCGCCGCCGTGCGGATCGCCATGACGGTGGCAGCGGCAGGCCATCGTGATGGGCGTGTCGGCGAGGTAACCACCGAGGCCGGCCTCGACACGGATCAACCACAAATCGAACTGCGCGAGCGGCATGGCCGGATCAATGCCGACCTGACGGTAGGCGTCGACGCGACCGCCGCGGCAGCGCTGCGCGCCAATGACGGATTATGCTCACCGGGCATGAAGCTGCATGGCAGCGGTTTCATCGTCACACCGACCAAGGCCGAAGCGATCGGGCTCGGCCGCACACCAGGGCTAGAGGCCCATATCCGACCCTACCGCAACGGCCGCGACCTGACGGAACGGCCGCGCGACGTCATGGCCATCGATCTGTTCGGCCTCGCGGCAGAAGAGGTCCGCGAGCGCTTTCCGGAGGTCTACCAACACGTGAAGCTGGCGGTGAAGGAAGCCCGGGACGATGCGGGCAAGGTCATCGGCCGGGACGCCAACCGGCGGGACAGCTACCGCCTGCAATGGTGGATATTCGGGGAACCGCGCCGCGAATTGCGCCCTGCCCTCGCCCCTCTCCAGCGCTATATCGTGACCGTCGAGACCGCTAAGCACCGCATCTTCCAGTTTCTCGACGCCGCCATCTTGCCCGACAACATGTTGGCCGTCGTTGCGCTGTCGGATGCGTTTCATCTCGGCGTCTTGTCGTCCCATATCCACACCACCTGGGCTCTGCGCGCCGGTGGCCGGCTCGGTATCGGCAACGATCCACGCTATTCTAAATCGCGCTGCTTCGACCCATTTCCCTTCCCGGATGCCAGCGAGGCGCAGAAGCAGGCCATCCGGCGCTCTGCCGAAGCCCTGGACGCGCTGCGCAAGCAGGTTCTGGCCGCGCATCCGGACCTCACTCTCACCAAGCTCTACAACGTCCGCGAATCGATCCGCTGCCGCAGCGCGCTCAGCGCTGCCCAAACCAGCGTCCGCGACCGTGGTCTGGCGCTGATCCTCGACGAGCATCACCAGGCCATCGATGCAGCCGTTGCCGCTGCCTATGGCTGGCCGGTCGGCCTGGCCGAAGAGGAGGTTCTCGCCCGCCTCGTCGCGCTGAACCGGCTGCGCGCGCAGGAGGAGGCCCGGGGCGTCGTCCATTGGCTCCGGCCGGACTATCAACGCCCGCGGTTCGGCACGCCCGGCCGAGCTGGCGAGCAGATCGAGGCCATCCTGCCGGAGCCGATCCCGATCACAGCCGGCAGGCCGGCCTTTCCCACCGAAGCCGTCGGGCGGGTCGCGGTCGTGCTCGCGGCGCTCGCCGAGGCGCCGACGCCGATCGATGCACGGGCGATCGCGGCGCGCTTCCGTCAGGGTCTCAAGGTCGAGCGCGCCATCCGCGCCATCCTGGTCTCGCTGGCGCGGGTCGGCGAAATCTCGACCGTGGATGGCGGACACAGTTTTGCACGCCGGCTGACCGGCACGGGGTAACCCGGATCCGGCCGAAGTCGGGACGCCACGACCCGCTACAGGGGCTCGAGCTCCGTATGGGATTTGAGCGCGTAGCCGCCATTGGCCTGCGTCACCAGATAGGCCGGATTCGCCTCGGAGGCGTTGCGGTGCACGCGCGTGCCCTTGATGGTGCGGCTGACCGGTTCGGTGAAGACCTGCTCGACGCGGCCACGCGCGCGATGCGCGCCCCAGCGCCATGTCACATCGGTTCCGGGCTTCAGCGGCTCGACCATCTCTGCGCTCCGTTCCAGTCGATGGGAAGACAACGTCGCAGGCCGATGCGGGTTCAGGCCCGCGTGGCGAGCCATGTCTGGATGCCGGCTGCGGCCGCGACGCCGGTGGCGAAACTCGCCTGCAGCAGATAGCCGCCCGTCGGCGCCTCCCAGTCGAGCATCTCGCCGGCCACGAAGATGCCCGGCAGGCGCTTCAGCATGAAGCCGGCGTCGCATTCGTCGCGTCTGATGCCGCCGGCCGTCGAGATGGCGCGTGCGATCGGCATCGCAGCTTCGAGCTGCAGCGGCGCTGCCTTGATCAGGGCGGCCAGCGCGTCCGGTTCTTCAGGAAGCCTCGCTCCGGCCGCATCGCGCAGCAAGGCGATCGCGACGGGGGCGAGGCCCGCCGCCTTGCGCAGATGATTGCTCAGCGTCTCGCCCTTGCGCCGCTTGGCGAGCCGGGTGGCAAGATCCGGCGCGGGCAGATCGGGCCGCAGGTCGATGCGGATCGTGGCGGCTCCGTCGCGCGCGATAGCCTCGCGGATCGGCGCCGAGAGCGCGTAGATCGCACCGCCCTCGATGCCCCCGGCATCGATCATCGCCTCGCCGGCAACCTGTTCGCTGCCGCAACGGATCGCGATGCGCTTGAGCGGCTGGCCGGCGAAGCGCTCCTTCATCTGCGGTGACCAGACGACCGTGAAGCCGCCATTGGCGGGCCGGAGTGGCGAGATCGCGACGCCACGCGCCGCCAGCAACGGCGCCCAGCCGCCATCCGAGCCAAGGCGCGGCCAGCTTGCGCCGCCAAGCGCCAGCAACGTGACATCGGGGCCGATGGATTCGGTTTCGCCGCTGGCGAGGCGGAATGTCAGGGCGCCTGCGGCCTCCCAGCCAGTCCAGAGCCGGCCCGATGCCAGCTTCACCCCCAGCCCGTCGAGCCGGCCGAGCCAGGCACGCAGCAGCGGCGAGGCCTTCATCGCGCGGGGGAAGACCCGGCCGCTGGAACCGATGAACGTGTCGGCGCCAAGCCCATCGGCCCAATCGCGCAAAGCCTGCGGCGGAAAGGCATGCAGGGCCGGTTCGAGCCAGCCGCTCGCTTCGCGATAGCGGCGCAGAAAGGCGTCGAACGGTTCGGAATGGGTCAGGTTCAGGCCGCCGCGCCCGGCGAGCAGGAACTTGCGGGCGGGCGAGGCCATGCGCTCGTAGATCGTGACGCGATGACCGGCGCCGGCCAGCCGCTCGGCGGCAATCAGGCCCGCCGGGCCTGCGCCGATGATGGCGATTTCACGCGGTTGCACGATACTCTCCAAGGCCGATGCCGTCATTCCGAGCGCAGCGAAGCGGAAACCCGGAAGCCATCCTAGAGTGCGAGACCCTGCGATGGCTTCCGGGTCGGCACTGCTATCGCGGCTTGTCCGGAATGACGGTGTGTTTCATTCGCCCCCTTGCATTACCCTGCTCACCTCGGAGCGGAAACAGTCCAGGACCTATCGATGCCGACCATCGCCGCCTATATCGGCGCCGCGCTCTTCGAGATCGCCGGGTGCTTCGCCTTCTGGGGCTGGTTCCGGCTCGGCAAGCCGGTCTGGTGGCTGCTGCCGGGGCTGGTCTCGCTCGGGCTCTTCGCCTGGCTGCTGACGCTGGTCGAGAGCGCCGCGGCGGGACGCGCCTTCGCCGCCTATGGCGGGGTCTATATCGCGGCCTCGCTCGGCTGGCTCTGGGCGGTGGAAGGGATCAGGCCGGATCGCTGGGACCTGACCGGCGGCGCCATCTGCATCGTCGGCGCCGCGATCATCCTTGTGGCGCCGCGCTGAAGGCCGGTATCACCCGCCCGAATGCGCGGCGGGAATGAGTACGGCAGGCGTCTCGCGCTGCGCGGCGGCAGCCTTGGTCTCGCGCAGGCGGCTTTCGCGCAATTCGTTGGCGCTTTCCAGGATCGGATAGGCGATCGAGACGATATGGCCGTGGATGCGCTTGAGGTCGCGGATGATGTCGAGATGGATCGCGCTGGTCTCGATCGATTCCGGCCGGCCCGAGCGCAGGCGCTGGAAATGGCTGTCGGTGGCGCGCCGCTCGGCATCGCGCATCGCCGCCTTATCGGCGAAGAGCTGGCGGGCGAGCACGAGATCGCGCGTGGCGAAGACATTGAGCGCCAGCGCCAGCGCCGAGGCGACGCGATGGTGGAAATCGCGGATCTCGGCCAGCCCCTCGGGCGAGAAGGCATAACGCTTGCGGATCTTCTTCTCAGCCAGCTCGCGCAGGTTCTTGTCGATGATGTCGCCGATATGCTCGAGATTGGTGATCAGCGTGATGATCTCGAACAGGCGCCGGCTCTCCTCCTCGGAAAGTTCGTTGCGGGAGACCTTGACCAGATAGAGCTTGATCGACTCGTGGATCGTGTCGACGCCGTCATCGGCCTGGGCGATCGCGCGGGAGAGCTTGAGCTCATCCTTCTCCAGCAGCGTCATGGTATCGCGCAGCATGCCCTCGACGCGGTCGCCGAGGCGCAGGGCCTCGCGCATCGCGCCGGCGAGCGCCTCGGTCGGGCTGTCGAGCGCGTTGGGGTCGAGATAGCGCGGGGTCACGGCCTCGGCCTTGTCCTCCTTGCCGGGCATGAAGCGCTCGACCAGCGCGGAGATTTGCCCGACGAAGGGCAGGAAGACCAGCGCACCGACGACGTTCAGCATGACGTGGAACTCGATGGCAAGCCGGCCGTCCGCCGGGGACAGGCTGACGAGCCAGGCCGAGAGCGGGCCGACGAAGGGCAGCACGGCGAGCGCCAGGATCAGCCGCGTCGCGAGATTGCCGATGGCGGCGCGGCGCTGGGCGGCAGGCGCACCGAGCTGGTCGAGCACCGGGATCAGCGCATTGCCGAGATTGGCGCCGATGACCAGGGTCAGAGCCGTCGCCGGCGGGAAGAGGCCCGATGCCGCGAAGGTCGCGACGAGCAGAATGATCGCGATCGAGGAATGCACGATCCAGGTCGCGGCGATGGCAGCGAGGATGCCGAGCAGCGGCTCGGAGCCCATGGCAGCCAGCACCACGCGGAAGGTCGGCGACTGCGCCAGCGGGGCGGCGGCCGTGTTGAGCTCGATCAGCGAGAGCAGGATCAGGCCGATGCCGACCAGCACGCGGCCGATATTGCGCGGGCGCTCCATCGCTTCGCTGGAGAGATACATCGCGACGCCGATCGCGACGCAGAGCCCCCAGAGCCAGCCGAGATCCATCGAAATGACGAAGGCGGCGAGCGAGGTACCGAGATTGGCGCCGAGCAGGACGGCGAGCGCCATGGCCGGCACGATGAGTGCCTGTCCGGCGAAGGAGGAGACCAGCAGCGTCGTCGCCGTCGAGCTCTGCAGCACCATGGTCACGGCGACGCCGCTGCCGAAGGCGGCAAAGCGATTGCGCGTGAAACTCTGCAGAGCCTGCCTGAGCTGCGAGCCGAAGGCGCGCATCGCGCCGGTTCGAACCAGCCTGACCGCCCAGATCAGCAGCGCGACGCCACCGGCAAGATGGATCAGGATGTTGGTTGCGCTCTCGCCCGTGGCCATTTTCGTGCGGTCTTTCCCCGATTCAGGTGTTTATCTTCGGCCAAATCTATCAATTTTTGATTAGCCAACTCAACAGAAATACGCGCGGAAAGTGCTGATAATTGGGCAGCGGTGCACCTATCCGTCATTGCGAGCAAAGCGAAGCAATCCAGGGGGCCAGGTTGAACGCTGCGACCCGGTCTGCCTGGATTGCTTCGTCGCTTCGCTCCTCGCAATGACGGCGTGTGCGAAATGGACGATCAGGCCGGCGGAATCAGCGTCACGCCCTTGTTCGCGAAGGAAACCGAGACCGGGTTGCCCGGCTCCAGCATCTCGCGCCCGCCATATTGGACGACGAAGAGCTCGCCGACCTCGGTCTCGACCATGATGTCGAGATGATTGCCGAGATAGGCGCATTTGCGGATCGTGCCCGGCAGCGAGCCGCCCTGCCCCGCCTCGCCGAGCAGCAGCGCCTCCGGCCGGATCGCGACCTTGGCCGGGCCGGCGCCAAGGCTGCGCGCCGGCAGGCTGATCGTGGTGGAGCCGATCGCGACATCGGCGCGGCCGTCCGCCACCGCCCTGACGGTGACATCGACCAGATTGGCGTCGCCGATGAAATCCGCGACGAAGGCGTTGGAGGGCTGCTCGTAGAGGTCGCGCGGCGCGCCTTCCTGCGCGATCCGGGCATTCGACATCACGATGATGCGGTCGGAGACGGCGAGCGCCTCCTCCTGGTCATGCGTGACATAGGCGACCGTCAGGTTGAGGTTCTGCTGCAATTCGCGGATTTCCTCGCGGACGCGGCGGCGCAGCTTGGCGTCGAGATTGGAGAGCGGCTCGTCGAAGAGCAGCACTTGCGGCTCCAGCACGAGCGCACGCGCCACCGCGACGCGCTGCTGCTGGCCGCCCGAGAGCTCGGAGGGATAGCGGTTTTCGAAGCCCTTGAGGCCGACCAGCGCCAGCTTCTCCAGCGCCATCTGCTTGGCCTCGTCTTTGCCCAGCCCCTTCACGGTCGGGCCATAGGCCGCGTTCTCCAGCACGCTCATATGCGGGAAGAGCGCATAGGACTGGAACACCATCGAGACGTCGCGGTCGGCGGCGGATAGCTTGGTGACGTCCTTGCCGCCGATCAGGATCTGGCCGTCGCTGGCGATCTCGAGGCCGGCGATCATGCGCAAGGTCGTGGTCTTGCCGCAGCCGGAGGGGCCGAGCAGGGTCACGAGCTTGCCGGCCTCGATGGTGAAGTTGATGTTGTCGACCGCCGTCACCGCGCCGTAGCGCATGGAGACGTTGCGGAATTCGACGGATGCGGGCCCGGCCTTCGTCAACTTGCTGCTCCCTGACTGATGGGGTTGGACACCGAGCTGGAGAGCGCGACGACCTTGCGGCGGCCAAGCTTGCGCTCGCCGACGAGGAACTGGATGAGCGCGATGCCGAGCGCCATGAAGACGATCAGCACCGAGGAATAGGCGATGGCGAGGCCGAATTCGCCGGCCTCGACGCGCCCGACGATATAGGCGGTGGAGAGGTTGTACTCGGCCGAGACCAGGAAGATCACGGCGCTGACCGCCGTCATCGAGCGCACGAAGCTATAGACCAACGCCGATACCAGGGCCGGCTTGAGCAGCGGCAACACCACGCGCCAGAGCGTGGTGAAGCTGCGGGCGCGCAAGGTGGTCGAAGCCTCGTCCAGGCTCTTGTCGATCTGAGACAGGCCGGCGATGCCGGAGCGCACGCCGACCGGCATGTTGCGGAAAACGAAGGCGATGACGAGGATCAGGCCGGTGCCGGTGATCTCGACCGGCGGCACGTTGAAGGCGAGGATATAGGCGACGCCGAGCACCGTGCCGGGAATGGCGAAAGAGAGCATCGTCGCGAATTCCAGCCCGGACCGGCCACGGAAGCGCTGGCGCGTCAGCAGATAGGCGGTGAGCAAGCCGATCACCGCCGTCAGCGGCGCCGAGATCGCCGCCACCTTGATGGTCGTGAAGAAGGACGACCAGGCTGAACCCTGGAAATAGAGGCCGTTGCTGAAATCGATCGAGAAGCCGGTGATGTAGTGCTGCAGGGTCGGGGTGTAGTCGCGGCCCATATTGCGGACGAAGCCGCCGACCAGGATGACGACATAGATCACCAGCGTCAGCGCGACCCAGGGCACGATCACGGCGACGGAAAGCCAGGTGATGCGGCGCGGCAGCGGCGTCGGCAGACCGGCATCGCCCTTGCCGGTCACCGTCGTATAGGATTTCCCGCCGAGCCAGCGCTGCTGCACCCAGAAGGCGCCGAGCGTGAAGGCGAGCAGTACGATGGCGAGCACTGCCGCCTGGCCCTGATTGTAGGAAGCGCCGACCACTGCGAAGAAGATCTTGGTCGAAAGCACCTCGAAATTGCCGCCGAGCACCAGCGGATTGCCGAAATCGGCCATGCTCTCGACGAAGCCGAGCAGGAAGGCATTGGCGATGCCGGGCTTGAGCAGCGGCCAGGTCACCGTGCGGAAGGTCTGCCAGCGCTTGGCGCCGAGCGTCTGCGAGGCTTCCTCGAGGCTCGGGCTGATGCCCTGCACCACGCCGATCAGGACGAGGAAGGCGATCGGCGCGAAGGCCAGCACCTGCGCCAGCAGCACGCCGGGCAGGCCGTAAAGCCAGCGCGAGCGCGGAATATCGAACCACTCGTAGAGAACGGTCGAGATGGCGCCGGCGCGGCCGAAAAGCAGGATCAGCGCGAGGCCGATGACGAAGGGCGGGGTGATGATCGGCAGCACCGTCAGCGCCCGCATGATGCGCTTGCCGGGCATGCCGGTGCGCAGGATGAGCAAGGCGCAGGCGAGGCCGAGCAGCGTGGTGATGACGCCGCAGAGAACGGCGAGGATCAGCGTGTTCCAGGCGACGCCGCAATTGACGTTGGCGCTGAGGCAGCCCAGCCCCCAGATCGAGGAATCGAGGAAGCGCTCGATGAAGGCCGCGGGCGCGAAGGCGCCGGTCTGGTCGACCAGCGCGCTCTTGAGGATGATCGCGACCGGGAAAAAGATGAAGATGCCGATCAGCAGGACGACGAGGCCGATCGTCGAGACCGTGAAGAGATCGCCGCGACAGACGCCGCGATAGGCCAGGCCGTGACAGAGCAGGAAGAGCAGCGCAAGCAGCGTCAGGAAGGCGCCGCCGCCGATGCCGCCCTGCGAGGCACCAGCGCCGCCGAGCAAGGCCGCGAGCCAGGCGATGCCCTGGTCCTTCAGCACGATCGAGAAGGCCTGGGCGAAGAACAGGACCATGCCGATGAGGCCGGCCCAGAGCAGCACGGTCGCCGTGCGCTGGCGGTTGCCGCTGCCCCAGAACAGCGTCGCAGCCGCCAGCGCGACGCCGATCGGCAGGAGCCAGGGCGCCCGCCCCGAGAGCGCCAGCGCCAGCGCGCTGCCCGCCTTGCCAAACGGATACTCGGCGAGCCAGCCCCAGCTCGTCAGGCTCATGCCCTCGACAAGATACCAGGGCATCAGCGCATAGCCGAGCCAGCCGATCAGCAGCACGAGTCTCGTCGCTGGCGCCATGGTTGCCCCGTTCCCTGCCTTGATGCGGCCGACCGATTGCCTCGGTTCTGGACGCCGCGAAACTTGTTTCGAGATGGAACCGCGCCGTCATCCCGGGCTTGGCCCGGGATCCATCGAAGGGCGCAAGCGCTCTAGGATGGATCCCGGATCTCCGCTGCGCTTACGTCCGGGATGACGGCGGTGGTTCAGGAGAAAACCGTCGAAGTTCCTTACTTCGGCAGCGCCTTGACTTCCTTGTCCCACTTGGCGAGCAGGCGGGTGCGCTCGGCCGAGGAGCCGTATTTCACGAAGTCGTAGTTGATCAGCTTCATCTGATCCATTTTCGGCGACTGCGCGGGCACCGGCGAGGCCTTGTTCGAGGGCACCTGATAGGATTTGGCGGGGGCGGCGAGCGCCTGCGCGGCCGGGGTCAGGGCCCAGTCGTAGAACTTCTTCGCGTTGTCGAGGTTGCGCGCGCCCTTGACGATCGACATCGAGCCGATCTCGTAGCCCGTGCCCTCGCAAGGCGCGACCGGCTTGATCGGGTCGCCCTGCACGGCGAAGACCACCGCGTCATGGATGAAGACGATGCCGACCGCCGTCTCGCCGAGGCTCGCGGCCTTGGCCGGGGCCGCGCCCGACTTGGTGTACTGGCTGACGTTCTTGTGGAGGGCCTTGAGGTACTCGAAGCCCTTGTCCTCGCCCATGAGCTGCACGACGGTTGCAAGCAGGTTATAGGCCGTGCCCGAGGAATTGGGGTCGGCGACCTGGACGTCGTCCTTCAGCTTGGGATTGAGCAGGTCAGCCCAGCATTTGGGCTCGGGAATGCCCTTGGCCTTGATCTGCTCGGTGTTGAAGCCGAAGCCGAGCGCGCCGGCATAGATGCCGACCGAACGGTGCTTGGCGGCCTTCCACTGGTCGAGCGCCCAAGGATGCAGTTCCTTGTTCTTCGGCGATTCATAGTCCTGGGTCAGCCCCTCTTCCGCCGCCTGGAGATGCGGGTCGCCCGTGCCGCCCCACCAGATGTCGCCGCGCGGATTGGAGGATTCGGCCTTGAGCTGGGCATAGATCTCGCCCGCCGACTTGCGGGTCATCGCGACCTTGATGCCGGTTTCCTTCTCGAAGGCGTTCGACATGGCGCGGCACCATTCCTCCTGGACGCCGCAATACATGACGAGCGAGCCCTGAGCGCGGGCCGGTGTGGCGGCAAAGGCCGCTGTTGCGAGCGCGGCGAAGAGCCCCGCCTTGAACCAGGATGTCGTTTGCATGCGTACCTCCCTGAATTGGATGGCCCGGTTTCTTCGCCCGGTTCTCGTGGTTGTCGTGAAACTGAGGCGAATGATCGCCAAAGATCAATGGCGTATCGTGCCGGCTAACCGATTCCGGTGATTTCCGTCAGCACCGGAGCCAATTTCGGGGTGCAGCACAGGATCGGATTGCCCTTGGCGATGCCCTCGCCGGCAAAGAAGTCGTTGATATGGGCGCCGGCCTCGGTCGCGATGGCGATGCCGGCGGCGACGTCCCAGGCGTTGATGTGCAGTTCGGCATAGGCGTCGCTCGAACCATTGGCGACATGGCAGAGGCCGAGCGTGCCGGAGCCGCCGCGCTTCATCGCGGCGCCCGCCGTGTAGCCGCGCTCGATCACCTTGAGATAGTTCGCGGCCGGCACGCGGGTCGACCAGCCGAGCTCAACCGAGGAACGGGCGATGTCGGCCGCTCCGGAGACCTTGATCGGGTCGCCGTTGAGCGTCGCGCCGGCGCCGCGCCGCGCCGCATAGACCTCGCCCAGAGCCGGGGCCGCGACGACGCCGATCTCCGGCCTGCGGTTCACCAGGAAGCCGATCGAAATGCACCAGTTGCGGTCGCCATGGGCGAAATTCGCCGTGCCGTCGATCGGATCGAGTATCCAGACCGCGTCGGAGGCCTGGCCACCGCCCTCCTCGCCGATGACGGTATCGTTCGGGAAGAGCTCCGAGAGCCGACGGCGCAGGAAATCCTCGACCTTGCCGTCGGCGACGGTCAGCCAGTCCTGCGCGCCCTTCATGGTGATGCCGAGCGACTCACGCCTGGTGAAATAGCCCAGCGCCAGATGGCTCGCCTCTGTCGCGAGGCCCAGAGCCACGTAATAGCGCAGGTCGCGTTCGGCCGGCGTCATCAGTTCGCTCCCAGATCGACGCGGACGGGCTTGCCGGTCTGCGCGGATTGCGTCGCGGCATCGGCGAGTATCTGCGCCTTCAGGCCGTCGAGGCCGGTCGGCGAGGCCGTAGCCTTGCCGTTGCAGGCGGCGATGAAGGCGTCGAGCTCGGCGCGATAGGCCGCCGCATAACGCTCCAGGAAGAAGTTCTGCACGGGATCGGCGCGGAAGCCCTGCCCGGTCGCGATCTCGACAGTCGTCTCGTGGATATTGCCGGCGCGCAGCATGCCGTTCGAGCCATGGACTTCGATGCGCTGGTCGTAGCCATAGGTCGCGCGGCGCGAGTTCGAAATCTGGGCGATGCGGCCGGAAGCCGTCTTCATGATCACGGCGGCGGTATCGACGTCGCCGGCCTCGCCGATCGCCTTGTCGACAAGGGCTGAGCCAAGCGCGAAGACCTCGACCGGCTCCTCGGCCAGAAGGAAGCGCGCCATGTCGAAATCATGGATCATCATGTCGCGGAAGAGCCCGCCCGAGCGCTTGACGTAATCAACAGGCGGCGGCGAGGGATCGCGCGAGATTACCGTGACGATCTCGATCGCGCCGGCCTCGCCCGCGCGCAGCCGCTTCTCCAGCGCCGCGAAATTCGGGTCGAAGCGGCGATTGAAGCCGATCATCAAGGGCTTGCCGGACTTCTCCACCGTCGCGAGGCAGCGACGGATACGGGCGGCATCGAGATCGACCGGCTTCTCGCAGAACACCGCCTTGCCGGCGGAAACCGCCTGCTCGATCAGGTCGGCATGGGTGTCGGTCGGCGTGCAGATCAGCACGGCGTCGATCGCGGCATCGGCGAGGATCGCCTCGGTGCTCGCAACCTTGGCCCCGGCAGCCGCGGCGAGCGAGGCTGCGGCTTCCGGCATCGCGTCTGTGACGGCGACGAGCTCGGCATCGCCGCGCGCGGCGACATTCAGTCCATGGATGCGCCCGATACGGCCGGCGCCCAGCAATCCGATCTTCATGGTCTTCGTCATTCCCGTCGTCGCGTCTCTCAGAAGGATGCTGCTGCGGCTCTCATGCGCCAGTGCAAATGCCGCCGGCTAGTCGTGCGCGCCCAGAATGCTCTGGTCGAAATCGATATTGGATCCTGTCATCAGGCCGGATTCCGCCGAAGCGAGATAGGCGACCGCCTTGGCGACCTCGCGCGGATCGATCAGGCGGCCGAAGGGCTGCGAGGCGTTGGCCTCGACCAGCCAATCGTCCTTGGCGTCATGGCGCAGCTTCATGATCGCGTCCTCACCCGGCGTCGCCATCCAGCCGATATTGAGGCCGTTGACGCGGATGCGGTGCTTCAGCAGGCCATAAGCCGCATTTTTGGTCAGCGCAGCGAGCGCCGCCTTCGAGACGCTGTAGGCGGAGAGGAAGGGCTGGCCGCCATGGGCCGACATCGACTGGATATTGACCACGGCGCCGGGAATGTCCTGCCGGCGCATCAGGCTGGCGGCGTCCTGGATCAGGAAGAAGGGCGCGCGCAGGTTCACCGCCATGATGCGCTCGTAAAGCGCGGGCGCGGTGTCGAAGATGGTGCCGCGGTCGGTATCGCCGGCCGCATTCACGAGGATGTCGAGATGGCCGAAGGCCTGCTCGGCCGCCGGCACGACCCGGCGGACGGCGTCGAGATCGGCCAGATCGACCTGATGGAAGCGGGCATCGCAGCCTGAAGCCCGCAGGCTTTCCGCCACGGCCTCGCCACGCGCGGCGTTGCGTCCAGTCAGCAGAAGTCCGCGCGCGCCGCGCTCAGCGAATTCGCGTGCGATCGCCTCCCCCAGCCCCTGGCTTCCGCCGGTGACGATGGCGACCTTGCCGTGGAGATCACGGCCGAACGAACCGGCTTGCGACAAAGCCTGCCTCCCACGGCAAAACGGCAGGAATTTTTTAGACACCCCGCCAGTTGGAATAAACATTCCATTTTTGGCATGACCAAGTCAAGACGAGCCGGTCGCTGGCCGGAGAAAGCGGCGCTCGCCTCGCGTGCATACCGGCAATCGCTTCCACGGTGGGTGCGGCACCACGATATCCGCCGATTGGCCCGCTACGGCTATCCTCCATTTTTTGGAGACAGACGGCATTCTCAACGAAAAGAAAACTGTCGTCTTCAGACGATATTACGCATAATGTTGCGCACGCGGATTTGATTGCCGTATATTTATGCAATGATAGCCGTCTGTGAAGCCGCCCCTCGCGGCAGACGCGCATCTGCCCTGCGCTGCACAGTTGACGCTTTCGTTGGCACATGCCTTGCTGGGTCATCAACGAGAACACGGCGCGAAGGCGCCGGGGATGAATTTTGTCTTTTAGGTGGAGGCTACCGATGAACGAACAGGAAATCCGCGGCATGGTCGCGGATGTGAAGGAAGGCTCGCTTTCGCGACGCTCCTTCATGCAGAAAATGGCGGCGGTTGGCATTGCCGCGCCGCTGGCAACCCAGATCCTGATCTGGAACGACGTGGCGATGGCCGATGCGACGCTGCAATACAAACCGACCAAGGCCGGCGGCGGCGGGCCGCTCAAGATCCTGCTCTGGCAGGCTCCGACCCTGCTGAACCCGCATTTCGCGTCTGGCACCAAGGACCAGATCGCCTCGCGCATCTTCTACGAGCCGCTCGCCGGCTGGGACAAGGAAGGCAACCTGATCCCCTGCCTCGCCGCCGAAATTCCGACCAAGGCCAATGGAGGCCTCTCGGCCGACGGCCTGAGCGTCACCTGGAAGATCAAGCAGAACGTCAAATGGCATGACGGCAAGCCGCTGACCGCGGACGACGTCGTCTTCACCTGGGAATATGCCAAGGACCCGGCGACCGCCGCCTATACGACCGGCTCCTACAAGGACATCAAGGTCGAGAAGGTCGATAACCATACCGTCAAGGTCACCTTCCAGCAGCCGACGCCATTCTGGGCGGACCCCTTCGTCGGCGTCGCAGGCCAGATCCTGCCGAAGCATCGGTTCGCCGACTATGTCGGCGCGAAGTCCCGCGAGGCCCCGGACAACCTGAAGCCCGTCGGCACCGGCCCCTACAAGTTCGTCGAGTTCAAGCCGGGCGACGTCCTGACCGGCGAGCGCTTCGCCGACTACCACATCAAGAACCAGCCGTATTTCGACACGATCGAGTGCAAGGGCGGCGGTGACGCGGTCTCGGCGGCGCGCGCCGTGCTGCAGACCGGCGAATACGATTATGCCTGGAACCTGCAGGTCGAGGACGAGGTCCTCAAGCGCATGGAGACCGGCGGCCGCGGCAAGATCAGCGCGGTTCCCTCGGGCGATATCGAGTTCATCATCCTGAACACGACCGATCCGTGGACCGAGGTCGACGGCGAGCGTTCCAGCATCAAGACCAAGCATCCGACGCTGTCGGATCCGAAGGTGCGCGAGGCGATCAACCTGCTGATCGACCGCGACTCCGTCCAGAAGTTCATCTACGGCCGTGGCGGCGTCGCGACGGCGAGCTTCGTCAACGAGCCCAAGCAGTTCAAGTCGACCAAGCTCAAGTACGAGTTCAACATCGACAAGGCCAACAAGATCCTCGACGACGCCGGCTGGAAGAAGGGCTCGGACGGCATCCGCGAGAAGGACGGCAAGAAGCTCAAATACGTCTACCAGACCTCGATCAACGCCCCACGCCAGAAGACCCAGGCCATCATCAAGCAGGCCTGCCAGCGCGCCGGCATCGATCTGGAACTGAAGTCGGTCACGGCCTCGGTGTTCTTCTCGTCGGATGTCGCCAACCCCGACACCTACACCAAGCTGTACGTGGACATGGAAATGTACACGACCACGCAGCCGCAGCCCGATCCGGAGCGGTTCCTCAACCAGTTCGTTTCCTGGGAGATCGCCAACAAGGAGAACAAGTGGCTGGGCCGCAACGTCTCGCGCTACTCCGATCCGGCTGCGGACGAAGCCTACAAGGCTGCCCAGAAGGAGCTCGACCCGGTCAAGCGCGCCGCGTTCCTGATCAAGGTCAACGAGATCTTCTGCGAGGCGAACGTCATCCTGCCGCTGCTGTCGCGCACGCGCGTCGCCGCCGCGCTGAACAACATCTCGCACGATCATTCGGGCTGGGATGTCGACACCTGGAACATCGCGGCCTGGTATCGTAGCTAAGGCCCCCGATTCCTTCGCCACGGCAGCTCCGGCTGGCGCGGCGTGAGGGCTAACGTGCCGGCCCGCTCTGCGGCTTCACCAGCCACGGGGCGGGCCGGCCGTCATCAACACCAGTCCGCGGCCCAGCCGTGCGTACAGAGACTATTTCATGGCGACATATCTCATCAGGCGGCTGCTCATCGCCATTCCAAGTTTGCTTGGGATCAGCGTGATCCTGTTCACGATCCTGGCACTGGCACCGGGCGATCCGTTCTCGGAAATGGCGACCAATCCGAACGTGCCGCCCGAGGTGCGCGAGGCCATCCGCGCCAGCTTCGGCCTGAACGATCCGATCATGGTGCGCTATCTGCGCTGGCTCTCGAACATGGCGCAGGGCGACTGGGGCTTCTCCTTCGCCAGCCGCATCAATGTCGACAAGCTGATCCTGCAGCGCCTGCCCACGACCCTGTTCGTCGTCGGTTCGTCGCAGATCCTGGCCCTGTGCGTCGCGCTGCCCGTCGGCATCTACGCGGCGACGCGCCCCTATTCGGTCTTCGACCAGATCGCCAACACGCTGGCCTTCGTCGGCTTCTCGCTGCCGACCTTCTTCACAGGCCTGCTCTTCATCCTGGTGTTTTCGGTCACGCTCGACTGGTTCCCCTTCGTCTATCGCTCCGACATCGCCGCGACCGGCTGGCGCTGGTACTGGGAGATGTTCCGCCAGGCGATCATGCCGATCACCGTGCTCGGCCTGTTCCAGGCAGCCTCCTACACGCGCTATGTCCGCTCGTCCGTGCTCGACGTCATCCGGCTCGACTACGTCACGACGGCCCGCGCCAAGGGCCTGAGCGAGCGCAGGGTCACGCTCCGGCACATCACGCGCAATGCGCTGATTCCGGTCGTGACGCTGGTCGCGCTGCAGATGCCTGCCGTGTTCGGCGGCGCGCTCGTCACCGAGCAGATCTTTCGCGTTCCGGGCATCGGGTCGCTTCTGATCGACGCGATCCTCGCCAACGATACCCCTGTGATCATGGCCGTGACTTTCGTCTTCTCCTGCCTGGTCGTCCTCTTCAATCTTATCGCGGATATTCTTTATGGCTGGCTCGACCCTCGCATCTCCTTCAGCTGATCCGGCTGCGGGCGCTGCCGTGAGCCAGGCCCCCGTCTCGCCGGGGCGCGACACCTGGCGCCGCTTCCGCCGCCACCGACTGGCCATGGCGAGCACCTTCGTGCTCGGCCTGCTGGTCGTCGGCGTCATCGTCGGCCCCTGGCTCTGGCCGGTGGCGATCAACGACATCGACTTCTCGGCGCAGCTCCAGGGCCCGTCCTGGAATCACCCGTTCGGGACCGACGATCTCGGCCAGGATATCCTGGCACGCATGATGTACGGCGGGCGGATCTCGCTCGCGGTCGGCCTTGCGGCGATGGTGGTGGCGACGATCGTCGGCGTCCTCATCGGTGCGTTTGCCGGCATGTCGCGCAAATATGCCGATCCGGTCCTGATGTGGGTGACGGACCTGTTCCTGTCGCTGCCGCAGCTGCCCCTGCTGCTGCTGATCATCTACCTGTTCCGCGAGCAGCTGAAGGCCCTGTTCGGCGTCGAGGGCGGCGTCTTCGTGCTGATCGTCGTCGTCATCGGCGGCCTGCGCTGGATGCCGGTCGCCCGCCTGGTGCGCGCGCAGTTCCTGTCGCTGCGCGAGAAGGAGTTCGTGGAAGCGGCACGTGCCCAGGGCGCGACCAAGATGCGCCAGATGATGCGGCACATCCTGCCCAACGCGCTGGGCCCGGTCATCGTCGCCTCGACGATCGAGGTGTCCTCGGCGATCATCGCCGAATCGACGCTCTCCTTCCTCGGCCTCGGCTTCCCGCCTGATATCCCGACCTGGGGGCGCCTGCTGTTCGACGCCAAGGACCAGCTCGATACCGCTCCGCACTGGGCGATGTTCCCAGGCGCCGCGATCTTCCTTACCGTGCTCTCGATCAACTTCATCGGCGACGGCCTGCGCGATGCGCTCGACCCGCGTCGCGTCATCTGATCCCAGGGAAGGGCTAGACATGACCTCACCGATCCTGACCGTTTCGAACCTGACGACCTCGTTCCGGGTCGAGGGCAAGTGGAAGTCGGTCGTCCGCAACATCTCCTTCGACATCAAGCCGAAGGAGACGCTGGCCGTCGTCGGCGAATCCGGCTCCGGCAAGAGCGTGACCGCGCTGTCGATCATGCGCCTGACGCCGCCGCAGTCGAGCAAGATCGAGGGTTCGATCAAGCTCAACGGCAAGGAGCTCCTGACCCTGCCGGATGCGGAGATGCGCCATATCCGCGGCAACGAGATCGCGATGATCTTCCAGGAGCCGATGACCTCGCTGAACCCGGTGCTGACCATCGGCTTCCAGATCGCGGAAGCGCTGATCCTGCATCGCGGCCTGTCGCGCTCGGAGGCCGAGGCCGAGACGATCCGGCTGCTGGAGAAGGTCCGCATTCCCGCGGCGAAGTCGCGCTTCCACGAGTATCCGCACCGCTTCTCGGGCGGCATGCGCCAGCGCGTGATGATCGCGATGGCGCTGGCCTGCAAGCCCAAGCTCCTGATCGCCGACGAGCCGACCACCGCGCTCGACGTGACCATCCAGGCGCAGACGCTGGAGCTGATCAAGACGCTGCAGGACGAGGAAGGCATGTCCGTCCTCTTCATCACCCACGACATGGGCGTCGTCGCCGAAATCGCCGACCGTACGGTGGTGATGTATAACGGCGACGAGATCGAGACCGGCGCGACCGAGGACATCTTCGCCAACCCGCAGAAGCCCTACACCAAGTCGCTGATCTCGGCCGTGCCGAAGCTCGGCTCGATGATAGGCAGACGCCGCCCGATGCGCTTCCCGGTCGTCGATCGCAATACCGGCGAATCCGACGTGCCGACCGAGACGCCGGACACCGTCCAGGCGGCCGAGCGCCCGGTGCTCGAGGTTTCCGGCCTGACGACCCGCTTCGAGATCCGCGGCGGGCTGCTCTCCTCGGTCAAGGGCCGGGTGCACGCGGTCGAGAACGTCTCCTTCAGCCTGAAGGCCGGCGAGACGCTGGCGCTGGTCGGCGAATCCGGCTGCGGCAAGTCGACGACCGGCCGCTCGGTAATGCGCCTGATCGAGCCGCTCGCGGGCTCGGTGCTGCTCGACGGCGTCGATGTGCTCAAGCTCAGCCAGCATGACCTGCGCGAGCAGCGCAAGCGCATGCAGATGATCTTCCAGGACCCGTTCGCCTCCCTGAACCCGCGCATGAACGTGGGCACGGCGGTCGCCGAGCCGCTGCTGATCAACAACCTCGCCACCCGCTCGGAAGCGCGCGACAAGGTCGCCGACCTCCTGAAGCGCGTCGGCCTGCTGCCCGACATGGCGAACCGCTTCCCGCACGAGTTCTCGGGCGGCCAGCGCCAGCGCATCTGCATCGCGCGCGCGCTTGCGGTCGAGCCGCGCCTGATCGTGGCGGACGAGGCGGTCTCGGCGCTCGACGTCTCGGTGAAGGCGCAGGTGGTCAACCTGATGCTCGACCTGCAGGCGCGCATGGGGCTGGGCTATCTCTTCATCTCGCACGACATGGCGGTGGTGGAGCGCGTCAGCCATCGCGTCGCGGTGATGTATCTCGGCGAGATCGTCGAGATCGGTCCGCGCGAGCAGATCTTCCAGAACCCGCAACACCCCTACACCAAGCGCCTGCTCGCGGCGGTGCCGATCGCCGATCCGGCCCGGCGCCTGCAGAAGCGCCCGGTCTCGAACGACGAGATCAAGAGCCCGGTGCGGGCCCCCGACTACGTGCCGCCGGTGCGCCAGTACCGCGAAGTCTCGCCGGGCCACGCCGTGATGATCTGGGGCGAGGAATGGGAGAAGAAGGACCCGGCCGCGATCGCAGCCTGAGCCTTTCAAAACCTGAAACGATCAGCCCGCGGCGCAAGCCGCGGGTTTTTTCTTGGGCCGGATCGAAGGCCTGCTGTCAGGTTAAAACGGAGCAGCGCTTCTCTGCGACGTCACGGCTTTCATCGCGAATTTCGTTCGGGAGCGGCCTCAACGACCAGGGGACGAAGCCACTGGGCTGCCACCTGCCTGACAGCGCAGGTCATCACGTCGAGCAACCGCGTGTTGAGCCGCGTGCGTTGCCAGTTCAGCGGCACCGCGATCCGATGCAGGGGCTCCAGCTCGACCAGGCGCCCCTGTGCGAGCAGTGGCGAGGCCATGCTGATCGGCGTCATCGACCAGCCCAGGCCTGCGAGCGTTAGTTCAAGCATCCCATGTGTAGAGGGAGCCCAATGCGTCGGTGGCAGCACGGTCTCGCCGCAGGCCTGTTGCATCCAGCGGAACTGCAATTCGTCGCGCCGATCGAACCGCAGCATGGGCGCCGACCTGAGATTCCGGTTGGCGACGCCATTCGCGAAATGCGCGGCATGGAACGCCGGGCTCGCCACGGCAGCGTAGTCCAAGGCGCCCAACGGGTGGATCTTGCAACCGGCCACAGGCGCTGGATCAGCGCTGACCGCGGCCATGACCTCGCCGGTGCGCAGCCTTTCGGCGGTGTGCGCTTCATCGTCCAGCACCAATTCCAGCAGCGCGCCGCTGGCGGCCGTGAACTGCGCAGCGGCGAGCGGGAACCAGGTGGCAAGGCTATCGGAGTTGACCGCGACCCGCAGCGTCGGCCTTTCATCCACCTGCCCCGCCAAGCCCTGCAACTCGCCCGAAATGTCAGCCTCCAGCAGCCTGACGCGCTCGACATGGGCGCAAAGCCTGGCGCCGATAGGGGTCGCAAGGCACGGCGCGCCGCGCGTCACCAACGCGACCCCGAGACGCTCCTCCAGCCCCTTCACGCGCTGGGAAACCGCCGAAGGCGTGACGCCGAGGACAGCCGCCGCCTTCTCGAAACTGCCTTCGCGCAGGACCGCAGCAACGGCAGCGAGCGCCAGATAGTCGAGCATTAGCCAACCTAATTCTGAGTTAGATATTTTAGTTAGACTACTCCTCCTCGCTGCCGCATCAAGCGGCCATGGACACCGCTTTCATCCCTGCCTTCTTGAAGGGCTTCATGCTGTCGGCCGGCCTGATCATGGCCATCGGCGCGCAAAACATGTTCGTGCTCAGGCAAGGACTGAAGCGCGAGCATGTCTGGCCGATCGTCCTGTTCTGCGCGGCCGCCGACGCGATGCTGATCGCCGCTGGCGTCAACGGGCTGGGCGCGTTGCTTTCGGCCGTGCCCGGTCTCGCGACCGGGTTGAGCCTCGGCGGGGCCGCCTTCCTGATCTGGTATGGCTACGGCGCCTTGCGCCGCTCCATGACCCCGTCGAGCCTGATCGTCGATCGCCACGCCGGCATCTCGCTGACGGCCGCCCTCGCCAGCACGGCCGCGTTCACGTTTCTCAACCCGCATGTCTATATCGACACGGTCATGCTGATGGGCACGATCGGGACCAGCATGCCGGTGGACGAGCGGCCGTGGTTCGTGATGGGAGCGGCATCGGCCAGCTTCGCCTGGTTTGCCTCGCTCGGCTTCGGAGCCCGCCTGCTGGCCCCGCTCTTCGCGCAGCCGGTCACCTGGCGGATGCTCGATCTGCTGATCGCTCTGATGATGGCTGCCTTGGCCGTCAGCCTTCTCCGGAGCGCATTCGTCGGTTGAGCGGCCATGCGCTTGGGGGCCGCTATGGGTCGGAAGCGGCCATTAAGCCGCCTGTGCAATGTTCGTGCTCGTGGCATCAAACATCGAGCAGCGACATGGCAATCCTAATATTTCCGGTCGCCATACTGTTTAGCGTGCTCGCGGTAGTTGCTGCATTCAAAATTCGCAAGATGACCTATGATGCCGCGTTTCATGCTCCAAGGAGCGACAGGCTGAAAGCTGCTGTCGCAGTCATTGGTGTGCTGGGGCTTTGGTGGCTTTTGCGGGGCTGATCACCTTAGGTGCTTCAATGACAGAAATGGGTCGGGTGCAGACGTTAACCTCCGCCGCACTAACCTAAGGATTATACCAACGACAGTGATTAGGTATCGAGGATCGCGATGTTAAAATTGGGCCAAATAGCGCGATTTGATAAATTAAATTCATTAATATCGATGTTTCTTGCAGCGTTATCGACCGTATTATTAGTAATTGATCGGTATCTGATTATTTTTATATTATTTATATTGGCATATTACGTTTATATTGCTTATAGATACAGTGGCTTTGTAGGCAAAAAATTCAAGGCCCATCAGTATGTTGCGTTAGTATTTATATTTATAGTAATAGCATCATTTAATATCGCTGTACTAAGAAGCTCCATTCAATTTGAAGCGACGCGAGATTTGTGGATGATTTTCATAATTTTATTATTGGATTTTTTTGCGAGCTTCATGGCAGCTGCCTTTCTCAATAGTATATTCGCAAAGCGGCTGGATGTCGGTTCAATGGATCATTAGGACCGCAATGGGCGCTTGCCGGCCTATCGCGACAGCTCGAAATAAGGGCCGAGACCGGTGTCTGACGGCACAGATGGGTTGGAGACAATATGAGCAACGAAGACAAGCGCGCTGATCCCCAGCCTCGACAACTTGCGGTGTTGCGCGATCTAGGGATTGGTCTCGGCACTTTCGCGTGTCTCCTTACCCTCATTATCTTGGCTTCTTGGGCGATTGGTTTCGAAACTGTGCTCGGCTTCTTGTTCACCCTTCGACGCGGCTAACGTCTATATAAAGGCGCAGACCGCCAGCTTTGGAGCGTCACTAGGTCTCGAATGCGATCAAAGGCACGAAGCAGTCTTCTTGGATATCTGACTGCCGTGGTCGTTTGCACGGGCGCGGCTTCTAAGGAGCGACCGACCACGTTTTTCTCCGCGAGCCCCGGCAAACCGGTGATCGCCGATACTTGGGAGGATGTCCCAAAGCTCTATCCGAAAGGCTGGCCAGGAAAATGGAACGGCAAGCCATGCCTTGAATCCCAGTTGGCAACTGGCGCTCCGATCGAGTTCCATCGACTGTCTCGTGGACCGATTGTCGCCATCCTGCCTTGTTTCGGTATAGGCAACGAACTTTGGGTGTTTGCTAAACGCGACTTTGAAGTCGTACCGCTTCCAATGCCTTCGGACTTCGCAGGCGGTGGCTTCGCCCTCCGACGCAACACCGGTCATTTCGTATGGACCGCCGATTCCAGCACTTTTACCGTAACAACCTCGTCCGATGCCGTCCCATATGTGGCGCAAAGGATGACGTATGCGGTTGGTTCGAGCGTTCAAAGTATACGGCTGATGAAGGTCGAGAGCGCTCTATATACCGGGGCAAACCGTGACAATCTCCAATGGGAAACTGAATGGGAGGGCAAGCCGTGGCGGTCTGCGCCGAAAGATCCTCTTCTCAATCCATGATTGTTTTGTCCGCTATGGGTCGGAAGCAGACATCGCATCTGCCCTGCTTCAAGGTCTAACGGAAAGCCCCCAGCAGGGCAGCCAATCGTTCGCCAAAATCGAACAAGGCGATCGGAACAATGCGATAGACAGCATAATCCTTCTCCGACTAGGTCAATGGAGAAGAAGGTTCTCCTATGGCCGATATGCATCCCCCTGCCCCGTTGCCCGCGCCGTCCAACTCTCTCTTGCGAAGCGCTGGCCGCATCTTGCCGGGCCTCGTCCTCTGCGCGGGCATCAGCTCCGTCGCCTTCGCGCTGGAGCATCTCGAAGCCCTCGCCACCGGCCGCGCCTGGCTGGAGGCACTGGTGCTGGCGATCCTGATCGGCACTGCTCTCCGCTCGGTCTGGTCGCCCCCGGAGATCTGGCGCCCGGGCATCGCCTTCTCGGCCAAGATGGTCCTGGAAATCGCCATCGTGCTGCTCGGCGCGTCCCTGAACGTAGCGATGATCGTCGCGGCCGGTCCGGCCCTGCTTGCCGGCATCGCGGCAGTGGTGGGGATGGCGCTCGTCTTCAGCTTCCTGATCGGCCGAGCGCTGGGACTACCCAAGCGCATGGCGGTTCTGGTCGCTTGCGGCAATTCGATCTGCGGCAATTCCGCCATCGCCGCCGTCGCGCCGGTCATCGGCGCCGACGGCAAGGATGTCGCCTCCTCCATCGCCTTCACCGCGGTGCTCGGCGTGCTGGTCGTGCTCGGGCTGCCGCTTCTCGTTCCGCTCCTGAGCATGAGCGAGACGCAATACGGTGTTCTCGCGGGGCTTACGGTCTACGCCGTGCCGCAGGTCCTTGCCGCGACCGCCCCTATCGCGGCGGCCAGCGTCCAGATCGGGACGCTCGTCAAACTCGTCCGCGTCCTCATGCTCGGCCCCATCGTCCTCGCGCTCTCCGTCTTCGGGCAGGGGTTTCAGGAGGATACGAACGAGGGGGGCGTCAAGCCGGCGGCACGGCGCCTGGCCGTGAACAAGCTCGTGCCCTGGTTCATCATCGCCTTCCTGGGCATGGCGGCAGTGCGCAGCCACGGCCTCATCCCGGAGGTCGCGCTTGCGCCCGTCGCCAAAGCCGCGACCGTGCTCACCATCATCTCGATGGCGGCTCTGGGCCTCGGGGTCGATATCCGCGTCGTCGCCCGCGCCGGCGGACGGGTCACCGCCGCGGTCACCCTGTCCCTGATCGTGCTGGCGGCGGTCAGTCTCGGCCTGATCCGGCTCCTGGGCATCGCCTGAGCCTCAGCCCGCCGCGCTCGCGATACCCTGCCCTTCCTGCCGGGCTCAATCCGGGATGCGTTCCCAGTCCTTGAGCCAGGGCGCGGCCGAAGCATCGCTCGGCGCGCGCCAGTCGCCGCGCGGCGAGAGCGACCCGCCGGAGGAGACCTTCGGGCCGTTCGGCACGGCCGAGCGCTTGAACTGGCTGGTCTCGAAGAAGCGGCGGATGAAGACGCCGAGCCAGCGCTTGATCACCGGCAGATCATAGGCGACGCGCTTGGCCGCCTCCATGTTCGGCGGCCAGTCCCCGGCCGCCGCATCGCGCCAGGCATGCTCGGAGAGGAAGGCGATCTTGCTCGGACGGAAGCCGTAGCGCGTCGTGTAGAACAGGTTGAAGTCCTGCAGCGCATAGGGGCCGACGAAATCCTCGGTCTTCTGGGCGGGCTTGTCGCCGTCGCCCGGCACAAGCTCCGGCGAGATCTCGGTCGCGAGGATGTCGAGCATGACCTCCGAGGCCTCCGTACCGAAGCGGCCGGATTGGGCGACCCAGCGAATCAGATGCTGGATCAGCGTCTTCGGCACGGAGCCGTTGACGTTGTAATGCGACATGTGATCGCCGACGCCATAGGTGCACCATCCCAGCGCCAACTCGGAGAGATCGCCGGTGCCCATCACCAGGCCATTGTGGCGGTTGGCGAGGCGGAAGAGCACGGAGGTGCGTGCGCCGGCCTGCACGTTCTCGAAGGTGATGTCGTAGACGGGCTCGCCCTGCGCGAAGGGATGACCGATATCGACCAGCATCTGCCGGCAGGCCGGCGTCATGTCGATTTCCTCGGCACTGACGCCGAGCGCCCGCATCAGGCGCCAGGCATTGTCCTTGGTGTCCTTGCTCGTGGCGAAGGCCGGCAGCGTATAGGCGAGGATGTTCTCGCGGGGCAGCCCGAGCGCATCGAAGGTATGGGCCGCGACGATCAGCGCCTGCGTCGAATCGAGGCCGCCGGAAACGCCGATCACGACCTTGTCGAGCCGCGTGCTCTCCAGCCGCTTGCGCAGCCCGTGCGACTGGATGTTGTAGGCCTCGAAGCAGAGCTCGTTCAGCCTTGCATCGTCATTGGGCACGAAGGGGAAACGCTCGACCTCGCGGGCAAGGCCGAGATCGCTGTCGCGATCGGGCTCCACTGCGAATTCGATGCGGCGGAAGCCGAGCCGGTCACGGTTGAGATCGGCGCTGTCACCGAAGGTGTTCTGGCGGATGCGGTCCATCGCCAGCCGTTCGAGATCGATATCGGCGAGGATGAGCTGCGGCTCGGCGGCGAAGCGCGCGGCTTCGGCCAGTAACGCGCCGTTCTCGTAGATCATCGCCTGCCCGTCCCAGGCGAGATCGGTGGTCGATTCGCCCGTGCCGGCCGCCGAATAGGCATAGGCCGCCATGCAGCGGCCGGAATGGGCCTTGCAGAGCGCATGGCGCCAGTCCGACTTGCCGATGGTGACGTTCGAGGCCGAGAGATTGAGCAGCAGCGTCGCACCGGCGAGCGCGGCGTAGGACGAGGGCGGGATCGGGGTCCAGACGTCCTCGCAGATCTCCATATGGACAGTGAGATCGGGGATATCGGTTGCCGCCAGCAGGATATCCGTGCCGAACGGAACCTCCTGCCCGCAGAGTTCGGTATAAAGCGCGCTCGCCCGCTCGCCCGACGCGAACTGCCGGCGCTCGTAGAATTCGCGATAATTCGGCAGATAGGTCTTCGGCACGGCGGCGAGGATGCGGCCGCGATGGATCGCGATCGCGCAATTGAACAGCCGCCCCTCGACCCGCAAGGGCGCGCCGACAATCGCGATGCAGCCCAAGCTGCGGCTTTCCTGCACGAGCCGCGCCAGCGCATCGCCCACCGCATCGAGCAGCGCGTTCTGCTGCAGCAAGTCATCGATGGCATAGGCGCTGACGCCGAGCTCCGGGAACAGGCAAAGCGAAGCGGAGCGCTCATCCGCACGGCGCAGCATGGCGATGGTCTCGCCGACATTGAAGGCCGGATCGGACACCTTCAGTCGCGGCGCGGCGCAGGCGATGCGGACAAGGCCATGGGCGTGGATGTTGCGGAAACTCATCGAGACTCCGTTGGGCTCGGACGCCGCAGACACGGCGCACTGCTTATCGCGCAAGCTGCATCGGGGGAGCAAGGCTTCGCGCATGTGCATCGGTTCATTCGGCCAGCGCTCACGCGTCGCGAACCCCTGCGCGAAGCCAAAAGCAGACCCCGCCAAGCTTCCGGCGGTTGCGGCGCAGTATAACGCCCTGCAACGCGTGGTGGCCCGATTTTTTCCGTCGGGCGTTGCTTTCGCCCGGATCGGCAGTCTAATGCTCGCCGAATTCAGAAGGTGCCCGATGTCATCCAAGATCATTCCTGTCGTGATGTGCGGCGGCGCGGGAACGCGCCTGTGGCCCGTCTCGCGAGACACGATGCCGAAGCAGTTCATCCCGCTGCTCAGTCACGAGTCGACATTTCAGCGCACCATGCGGCTTCTGTCGGACAGCTCCGTGTTCGACCAGGCCATCGTCGTCACGAATGCCGAGTATCGCTTCACGGTGCTCGACCAATTGCAGGCGATCGGCATCGCCGCCGAGATCGTGCTGGAGCCGATGCGCCGCGATTCCGCCGCGGCGGTCGCGACAGCCACCCAACTCGCACTGGCACGCGACGGACAGGCGGTCGTCGGCGTCTTCGCCGCCGACCATGTCGTCCAGGACGGCGCGCTGTTCGTCGAAACCTGCCGTCAAGCTGGCGTGGCCGCCGGTCAGCAGCGGATCGTGACCATCGGCATCCCGCCAAGCGCACCGGCAACGGGATACGGCTATATCCGCCCCGGCGCGGAGATCGGCGACGGCGTGCGCAAGGTCGCGGCCTTCGTCGAGAAACCGGATGCGGCCCGGGCCGCGCAGTACCTGCTAGACGGCTATCTCTGGAACTCCGGCAACTTCATTTTCGACGCCACGACCATGCGCGCCGAACTCGAAGCGTTCGAGCCTTCGATCATCGCCGCGGTCACCGAGGCGGTAGCCCATTCGAAGCGCGATCTTGATTTCCTGCTTCTCGACAAGGACGCCTTCGGCAAGGCGACGAAGATCTCCATCGACTATGCCGTCATGGAGCGGACGCAGAACGCGGCTGTAGTGACCGGCCTTTTCGGGTGGTCCGACGTGGGTGGCTGGGCCGCCGTGTGGGAGCTGACGGAGAAGAAGGAGCACGGCAACGCGATCGAGGGGCGCGGCTACGTGCTGGACGGCGCCAACAACCTCATCCGCTCCGAGGAATCGCTGGTCGCGGTAATCGGCCTCGACGACATCGCCGTGATCTCAACGCGCGATGCCGTACTGGTGACGCGGAAAGCGCAGGCCGACAAGGTCAAGGACATGGTCGCGCTGATCACGGCGAAGGGCGAGTCGGAAGCTGGAGAGCATCGTGAGATCCAGCGCCCTTGGGGTAAATATTTATCGATCGATATCGGGTCGCGTCATCAGGTCAAGCGGATCACGGTGAAGCCCGGCGGCGTTCTTTCGCTCCAGAAGCATTTTCACCGCGCCGAGCACTGGGTCGTGGTGCGCGGAACCGCCGAAGTGACCCGCAACGCGGAAAGTATCATCGTGCATGAGACCGAGTCGATCTATCTCCCGATCGGCTGCATCCATCGCATGGCCAATCCCGGCAAAATCCCGCTCGAGATTATCGAGGTCCAGGTGGGCTCCTATCTCGGCGAGGATGACATCATCCGCATCGAGGACAAGTACCGGCGGACCTGACATGGCAAGCTGGAGGGCGGAGCCCCTTGGCCTGTGCGGGCTCCGAACCTCGGCGGATGACCGGCCGCGATCCCGTAGCCCTCTATCCGCGACAGCACCGCAATCCCTTTCCGAGCTGGAGATAGCGCGGCAGCAGGTCAATCCATTTGAAAGCGACTATCATGACTGACAGCGTCCCGGACGACCTCGCCGGCAGCCTGCTAAGGCGGCTGGAGGGGCCCGGCTTCAAGGTCGGCATCATTGGGCTGGGATATGTCGGCCTGCCGCTGGCCCTGGCCGTTGCGCGTGCCGGCCTCGCGGTCGTCGGCTTCGATATCAATGCGAGCCGTGTGAGCGATCTCAACAAGGGACGCCCCGGCATCAAGCATATTGCCGAAGCCGACCTTGCTTCTGCGCTCGATACCGGACGCTTTTCCGCGACCGGCGACTTCTCGCGCCTCGGGGAGCCCGATGGTCTCGTGATCTGCGTCCCGACGCCGCTGACGCGAACCCGCGAACCCGATCTGAGCTTCGTGGTTCAGACGGCGGAAGCGATAGCGCAGCAGCTGCGCAAGGGGCAGCTGATCGTCCTGGAATCCACCACCTACCCCGGAACGACCGAGGAAATCGTCAAGCCGATCCTCGAGCGCACCGGACTGAAGAGCGGGCAGGACTTTTTCCTCGCGTTCTCTCCGGAACGGGAAGATCCAGGCAACCCGCATTTCGAGACGGCCTCGATCCCCAAGGTCGTCGGAGGCGACGGCGCGGATGCCCTTCGTATCGCGCAAGCCTTCTACGGGCGCTTCATCGTGAAGACTGTCGCCGTGTCGTCGACGGCCACCGCAGAAGCCGTCAAACTGACCGAGAACATCTTTCGTTCGGTGAACATCGCGCTCGTCAACGAACTCAAGGTCATCTACGCGGCGATGGGCATCGACATCTGGGAGGTGATCGAGGCCGCCAAGACCAAGCCGTTCGGCTACATGCCGTTCTATCCGGGCCCCGGACTCGGCGGGCATTGCATCCCGATCGATCCGTTCTACCTGTCGTGGAAGGCGCGCGAGTTCGACATCACCGCGCGCTTCATCGAGCTCGCCGGCGAAATCAACACCTCCATGCCGCGCCTCGTCGTCGAAAAACTGGCGCAGGAACTGGATCGGCGCTTCGGGCGTGGGCTGAACGGCGGCAAAATCCTCGTTATCGGCGTCGCGTACAAGAAGAACGTGGACGACATGCGCGAAAGCCCGTCGTTGCGGCTGATCGAGCTGATCGAGCAGCGCGGCGCGCATGTCGATTATCACGACCCTCATGTTCCGGTGATCCCGATGACGCGCGAGCATGCGGCCCTGGCCGGGCGCCGCAGCATCTGTCTCCAGACCGGCACCGCCTCCCCCTACGATGCCGTGCTCATCGCGACGGACCACGACGTGATCGACTACGAGGCCCTGGCGAGGGAAGCGAAGCTGATCGTCGACACGCGAAACGCCTGCGGGCGCAACGCGCCGGCCGGCAATATTGTGAAGGCGTGAGCGCCGACAGATTGAACGTCGCTCGTTCTTGTCCTATCGAGAGGCGGCTCGACGCCGACCAGACCGTCATCAGAGCGGCTGCAATCCCGCGCCCGATCCATTCGGCCAGCGTCATGATGCGGTCTGCGGCGAATGGGCGTGGTGAAAACTGAACCGGTCAAACGAGGACGCCTCGCCCGTGAATTCCGAAGGCGACGACAATCGGCGGGGGCTTGCGGCCCCTTATCCGGGGGCAGAAAGCTACAGCAGTAATATCCGGCATCTCGGCGCGCTGGACGATCTGCGTGCAGTCGCTGCGCTCATGGTCGTTTTCGCGCATATCCTGCACAATCTCACCCGAGGGATCGATCCATCTTCGGGGGATTGGCTTCGCCCCTCGAATCCGATTTTTGCGGTGCTCGCGGAAGGTCACGCGGGGGTCTCGCTGTTCATGGTGCTCAGCGGCTTCCTGTTCGGATACGGGGCAGCGGGGCGCGACGTCCGCTACGGCGCCTTCATCCGCAATCGCCTGCTTCGCATTTTCCCGATGTATCTGCTCGTCCTTGCGCTGGGCGCCTACAGCTTCCCGGAGAAGTTCAGCTTTATTGCCTTGCTCTCGAGCGTGACGCTGTTCGGCAACACATCGGCTGGACTGGACGGCGGGCCGTTCACGATCCTGCTTTGGACAATTTCGGTTGAGTTTACCTTTTATCTGCTTTTTCCATTCCTCAACACGTTCAGCCAGCGTTACGGGCGCTTCTACCTACCGGGGTTGTTGGCGCTGTTCATCGGGCTGCGGATCCTCTGTGTCGCCTTGGGCGCGAGCCCCCGAAACCTGTCCTACTTCACTATTGTCGGACGAATGGACCAATTCCTGATTGGAATGATTGCAGCCCATATCTTTATCGCTGGCCATTTCACGATCAAGAGGACCGGCGTAGCGCTCGTAGGCGCCGCCTTCCTGCTCATGGCATCGCTCTACGGGTTCAACCGCCTTGGAGGCTGGGTCATCGACGCGCGCTGGAAGGTCATCTGGCATACCTATGAAGCCCTGATATTCGCGGCGCTCATCCTAGCCTATCTCGCAGCCTATCCCGGCCTGAACGGCGTCTATAGGCGGGTCATGGGTGCAATCGGCGCGATCAGCTACTCGATCTACCTGCTTCACATGCCGATCCTCATGGCCTTCCAGAAGCGCCACCTCTATTCCAAGCTTGTTGGCGTCCCTCAATACGATGCGCTTGTAACAGGGCTCTACATCATACCGATCGTACTCGGAGCATCCTGGATTACGTACACCTTGATCGAACGGCCCTTCCTTTCTCTTCGTGTCAAATATCTAAGCTAGGGTAACAGTTGCAATGCCAAGCGACACATCTCGCCGGTCGTTCCTGGCTGCGCTTTGCGGCTGCGCCATCCCGCATCCCGCTCTTGCATTCGACTGGAACTATGCGACCAGCAGGTTCGATCTGACGCCAGAGGCGGTGCTCGGCACGCTCGACGATTTCCAGGGTTGGGCTACCAAGCCCCGCGGCTACCTAGCGCCGAAGTTTCAGGCAGCCATACCCGCACGGCCTCAGCTGATATCCAGGCAGATCGCGGAGCAGCGCGAGGCCTATGTCATCGAGCATGTCACCTTTTCATTCCCGGCAATCTGTCGCGACGGTGCCAATCTGGACTACACGGTGTCTCTCGCGCTGCCACGGGAAGCCGGAACCGGGCGACGACTCGCGCTGGCCATCAACGGCCATGGCGAAGTCGGCGGCGAGGGCCGCGGGCAGGCACCGGTGGGAATGTTCAAGCCCGGCCAGTACGGCGACGCGTTAACAACGTCCGGCTATGTCGTGGCCGCATTCCCTAATACGATTCATGAACGCATCGCGCAGCTGGCGGAAGCGACGGACTACTCAGTTCTCTGGGCGCGCCTTGCCGACATGACCCTGGACCTGCTGATGCCCACATTGCCGGTCAGCGGCCCCGTGGCAGCGATCGGCAACGCTGCGGGCGGCCTGACCGCACTGATCCTGGCAACTCAGCGTGCGGATATCGGGGCTCTGGCGACGAATGGAGCGTTCTTTTCGCTCGAGCAGACGCGACGCGAGTATCGGATCTACGCTCATCCCTTCTGCCACGATTTCCGGGCATTCTTCGCCTATTCGGCCGTCTATGCGCTTGCCTGCCCCAAACCGCTGCACATCCAGATGGGACGCCAGGATGGGCTGTGGGTCGGGTCCGGCCCGGCCGCGCCCCAGTCCTGGTTCAGCGGCACGAAACGGGGCGCCCTGAGCGATGAGACGATCGGCGCATTCCTTCAGCTCCAATCGATCTGGCAAAAAGCAGGCTTCCCCATCTCCCTGCATCAGCACAGCGGCGGGCATGAGGATGTCGACAGCGCCGCATTGGCCGCATTCCTGAAATCGGTGCTGCCATGAAACGTCCGCTGATATTCTCGGCCGTCTTTTTCAGCGGGATTGTGTGCGGTGCGGTGCCCTTCCTCTATGCCCTGCGCTCCGAGAGAGGCCAGCTTCCCGCGCGGCTGCAAGCCGAAGCGCAGAAGGCCCGCCTAGAAGCGCTCGTGCCCTATTGCCTGGCCGAAGCCAAAGCCGACCCGCACAGGTTCGCCGTGCTCCTCGGCATGAAGGGCCGCTCTCGCGAAGAGACCATCACGGCGATCATGGCCGCTGGATGGGCCTCTCCCCTGGGATCGAACAAACCTGACGCCGCGCTCGCCCAGCGGTGCCGTGACGGCCTCGACGGTTGACGTGCAGTACTCAAGGCCCCCGAAAGGAAAAAGAGGTTCCCGGGCGGAATCGGTCGCTTCCCAGCGTCGAAGAGAGAGACCGCATTCTCCCTTCGGCCCGATCGCGCGGCTAAATTATTCGGCCGGGACGGAGGCGGCGGGGATGCGGCAGCCTCATTGTCCGGAGCAGCTTTCCCTTGCATAGGGCTACACCGGGCACTAGCTAGGCACCTTGCGCCGGCGGACCGGACCGTAACCAACCGACTGAGCCATGGACAAGAAGATCACCATATACGAGGCGGATGATGGACGCCTCACAGTCATTTCGGCCATCCGGATCGCCCTGTCGGACCTGCACATGTCTGCGCCACTTATCTGGCGCCTGTTCGTTCGTGACTTCACGGCGCAGTTCCGGCAACGAATATTCGGCTATTTCTGGGTTGTTCTTTCGCCAATATTGTCTATCGCCGGATACTGGTTCATGGCGGCGACTGGATTTCTGCGCCCCGGCGCGGTCGGCATTCCTTATGTCTTGTTTCTCTATGTCGGCACCAGCATCTGGGGTCTGTTCATCACCACGATGGTGACGATCAACGGCAGCGTCCTGGCCAATGGTGACCTGCTGATGCGAACCAGCGCCCCGCCCATCGCGCTGGCCCTCGCCGGGATGGCGAATCTCGTCTACACCGTGCTGGTCAACACGATCGTACTCTGCCTGCTGCTCGCGGTCGCCCGCTTTGCGCCGTCTCCGTTCATATTGATTTATCCCTTGCTCTTGTTGCCCACCCTGATCCTGGGCACCGGGCTCGGCCTTGTCCTTGCCTCCATCGGCGTCATCGCGCGCGACATCACCACCATGGCGATCTCCGGCTTCGGCGTGCTGATGTTCCTGACGCCGGTGATCTACGACGCCAAGTTCGAAAATCTCATTCTCGCGACCGTCGTTGCGTTCAACCCGCTGACATATCTGGTCTCATTCCCGCGCGACCTTTCCATGCTGGGCAACGCGCAGCTCTGGGCCGGCTATCTCGCGGGTTGCGGAGTGGCCGTTCTCTCGCTGGTTTTCGGAGTTTACTGCTTCTATCTCGTCAAAGACCGCATGATCGAGCGCCTGTGATGAGCCAAAACTGGACAGTCAGGGCGGAAGGGCTTTCGAAGAAATTCGGCCGCTCCCTGAAGAACAGCATGCGCTACGGGCTGATGGACAGCCTGACACAGCTCACCGGGCGACGCGTCGCGGGAGAGGAACTGCGCGAAGGCGAGTTCTGGGCGGTCAAGGATGTCTCCTTCGAGCTGAACCGCGGCGACAGCCTCGGCGTTATGGGCGTCAACGGCTCGGGGAAATCCACCCTGCTGCGCTTGCTCACCGGGGTCTATCGGCCCGATGTGGGGCGGGTGTCGCTCAGGGGAACAACAGGCGCGCTCATCGCCGCGGGCGCCGGATTTGCGCCGATGCTGACCGGCCGCGAGAATATCTTCGTCAACGGCGCGCTGCTGGGGATGCCGCGCGCCACCATCGAAAAGCGGATCGACGAGATCATCGCCTTCGCCGAACTCGAAGGCTTTCTCGACATGCCCGTGAAAAACTATTCCAGCGGTATGGTGGTTCGCCTGGGATTTGCCATCGCCGCCATGAGCGAGCCTGAAATCCTCATCGTCGATGAGGTTCTGGCAGTGGGAGACGTCAACTTCCAGAAGAAGTGCTACGACTACCTCTTCCGGCTCAAACGGTCCGGAACCACGATCATCCTCGTCTCCCACTCCGTAGGAGCCGTGTGGGCCGTCTGCGATCGCGCGATCTTCATGGATCGCGGAGAGGTCCTGGTCTCGGGCGCGGTCGAAGACGTCATCAGAGCGTATGACGACCAGAATGCGCGGGCTGCAAAAATCGCGGCGCACAAGGTGGATGACCTCAGTCGAAAGCGGCTGGGCGATCAGCCACCGCAGAGCGTCGCCCCCGCCTTGGATCTGTCTGAAAAGGAATCAAATTTCGGGGTTACATGCCGCGATATCTGCGTCTCCGGCAATGATGGGGATCAACGCCCGGACTTCCTCTTCGGCGAGGACTTCATCATATCGGCGACCGTCGATGTCACAAAACCTATCGATAATTTCATATTGAGATACGTCATCGATGCCGCGCATTACAGAAATGTATGCACGATCGATAGCTACGAATGCGGGTATCCCCTCAAGAACATCGAACCCGGGCGCTACAATTTCTCGGTTCGCATACGGAATCCGAATCTCCGCCCGGGCTTCTACTCGTTGAACGTGGCAGCGGTCAGCAAGGATTTCGGGCTGCACCTTTTTCTTGCGCACAAGGTTGCTTCCATTGTGGTAAGGAGCCCTGCGGACAGGCTGTTCTATTCCGACCCGACCGCCATCTTTCAGCTTGATGCCGCATTCCACAGTGTGAAAAAGGACTTGTGATGTCGTTTGAGGCCTTTCAGCACGGCCATTTCCGGAAGCCCGCCGAGGAAGCAGAGCGCAAGTCTCTGTTCAAATCTTCCGTATCGAACGTCATTGTCGAAATCACCTCCCGCTGCAATCGCGTGTGCAGCTATTGCCCGATATCGACCGTCGACAGAAAATCGAACAACACGCTATTGAACGAAGATATCTTCGCAAAACTCATCGACGACCTTGTCTCGATCGACTATTCTGAGAGTATCTGCCTGAATCTTTACAATGAGCCAATGGCGGACCGCGAGACACTCATAACGCGGATAAAGCATATCCGCGACAAGCTCCCCAAGGCCAGAATTTATTTCAGCACGAATGGCGACTTTTTGACGAAGGACTACCTTCGCGAAGCTGTGGATGCAGGCTTGAGCGAACTGTATGTCTCAATTCACGCCCCGGCGGGGAAGCCTTATGACGATGCATACGCCATCACTCGCTTCACCGAATTGGCGCGCCGAATCGACAAGCCGATCAAGATCGACGCCGTTCGCCCCGGCGAGACTGTCCAAGGTCACGCCAGGCAATTCGGAATCATGATCAATGTCTTTGCGACAAACTACTACTCTCTCGGTTCGAACCGGGGCGAATCCGTTTCGCTTAATCAGCAGGACTTCGTCAGAAGGTCTCCCTGCGATCGCCCGTTTCACGATATAACGATTTCGTATGAAGGAACGCTGTTTCCTTGCTGCCAAATGTTCGTCGACCTCAAGCAGCACAAGGATCTCTACTCTGTCGGTAACATTGCCGATTTCGCAACGATCTTCGACGCTTATGCAAGCAACAAAATGGCCGGCTGGCGCAAGAGCCTGCTGACGTTCGGTCCCAAAGAGACACCCTGCGCAAGTTGCACCGAGGGTTGCCGCGCGGAAACGCCGGAGAACGTCGCCTCCCGCGAAGCGGTTTATCGCGACATGATCGGCGAGCTACCGCCGGCTGCTGTTGAGGAAGCCACGACCAGCATCGAACCGGGGATACTGGCACGCATTGCAAGGCGCTTGCAGATCCGCGCCAGACCGTAGGCTTTGCACAGCGCGGTTGCCTTTGTTAGATCGTGGCCGGCCGCAGCACGGCACATCGGATATTCGCTGGATTCAAAGCTCGTTGAGGCAGGCGCATTCATGAAGTTCGGGTTCCGCTCCCGCATTCGCCGGGTATGTCGCGAACTTGCGGCGAGTTTCATCACGAAGGCAGCCCCCCACCTCGGCATCGGCGTCGTTTATCCCGACGGGCAGACCACCAATCTGGCGGGCTATGATCTCGTTCCCAAAGGGCAGTACGACTACGTCCCGAGGGGCAGCTATGTGTCCGGGCCGGCGGATCGCTTCCTGCTCGTTCCCAAGAACCGCTATCGCCTGACGCTCCTCCCCGGCCAGACGGCGACCAACGAGCTCGGCGTCGGCTGGGTGACGGAGGAGAACACCCCCGCCGGATATGATCGGCTCTGGGGCAGTGCCGAGACGGTCGCCGCCTACAAGGAAGAGGCTGCAGGCGTGCGCGAGCGCATGCCGCGCGAAATCGTCGATCATGTCCGGGATGCCGTCCTGAAAGCGGAGTCGATCTGCGACATCGGCTGCGGTGTCGGCGATCTGCTCTCCACCGCCGCGGAGCTCAATCCCGGCGTCCGGCTTGCCGGCCTCGACTTCTCCGAGGCCGCGGTCACGCGTGCCAACCAAAGGCTGCCGGGAGCTGATCTTAAGCAGCACGTCATCGTCGACAGCCTGCCTTTCGCCTCGGACAGTTTCGACGTCGTATTCTGCACCGACGTGATCGAGCACCTGGAATATCGCGACAAGGTGGTCGCAGATCTGGTCCGCATCTGCGCGCCAGGCGGCCGCGTGGTCATCGTCGTGCCAGATGGCGATGTGGATCAGTTCTTCGGGCATCTCTGGTTCTTCAGCGAGAAGAGCCTCGCGGAATTCCTCGGCCCTTGGAAGGCCGATGTCGCAAGGTTGCCCGATTGCCGCGAGTTCATGGCCTGCATCGTCAAGCCGTCAGCATCATCCCTGTGAGCCCGACATGATCCGTCGCCTTCGAGACCTTCTCCTGCCGGGGCAAAAGGATACAGCCGAACACCGTGCCTCCCCGGTGCCCGACGTGGCCGCCCAGCGTAATGCCATCTGGGGCCAGTTACAGCAGCTGGACCAGAGCGAACTTCTGTCGCTCGCGCGGGAAATGATCGCCAGTACGCTGCCCCCGGAAGAGCGGTTCCAGATCCCACTGTTCGAGAAGCGGGAGACGCCGCCGCTGAACACCTGGCGCATGCAGAACGAACAGATGGATTTCGGGATTCCGAAGGGAGCCCGTGTCCTGGATGTCGGCTCGGGCGGATGGCCGTTCAAGCGGGCGACCCATCTGGCCGACATGTACCCGGAAGAGACCTCCCACCGGCGCGAGACACTGACCCGGGACGAGAGGCCGTTCGATGTCGTCGACATCCACCAGCTGCCCTACGATGACAACGCGTTCGACTTCGTTTTCTGCTCCCATGTGCTGGAACATCTCGACGACCCCGGCCGCGCCATTCGCGAGCTCAACCGTGTGGCGCCCCGCGGCTATGTCGAGGTTCCGACCCGCCTGTCCGACGTGATGTTCAACTTCACCGGCATGAAGGACCATCATCGCTGGCACGGAATCAATCTGAACGGCACTCTCGCGCTCGTCGAGTGGCCTGAATCGGAACGCAAGGATCTGGGCAGTAATCATTTCTGGCGGCTCGCGCAGTCGAGCTACCGGAACCCGTTCCAGTCCCATCTCGAGGCGGCATGGAGCTATTTCTTCGTGGGCATCCAGTGGAACGAGCGCCTGCCTTTCGTGATCCTCTCGAATACCGGGGAAGTCCTGGATCGGTCATGATGCCCCTCGGCAACCCATCCCGGCACGCATGGCGTGCCGTCCGGGGAAAGCCGGCATCCTGACCGGGTCCTGAGGTGGCTTTTCCTGCCCAGATCTCAGCCTCTCTCAATTCAAGCGCCCGAGACATGACAGCGAAACCGATATCGGTACAGACCGACGATGGAGCGGAGTCGCATGGCACCGTCTTCGTCATCATTCCGACGTTCAATCGCTGGAATCATACCCGGCATTGCGTCGATCTGATCAAGCAGCAGACATATCCGTCCATCGTGATCATCGTCTCCGACGGCGGTTCGACCGATGGAACGCGGGAAAAGCTGGCGCAGGACGATCCGGACGTCCGGCTCGTCCATGACGAACGCGAGCGCTGGTGGGCCGGCTCGACCGCCCTGGGCATCGACGAAGCCTATCGGCTCGGCGATGCCCGCAAAGACTATGTCCTGCTGCTCAACAACGACACCATTGTTCCCCCAGACTACGTGGAAACGCTCGTTCGCGTGTCGGTCCGGGAGACTGCTGCCGTCGGCGCCAAGATCGTCGACAGCCGGGACCGCGACATCATCCTCGATGCCGGGGAATTCATTCTCTGGGAGAGCTACGAATTCCCGGTCAAGACAAGCATCGAGCCGGGCGTCCTCCTGTGCCGGTCCGTCGACGTGCTTCCAGGGCGCGGCAGCCTCGTCCCGATCTCCATGCTGAAGACGATCGGCACTGTCGATGACCGCGCCTTCCCGCATTATCTCGCCGATTACGATCTGTTCTGCCGGCTGAAGGCAGCCGGCCACGCTCTCTGCGTGACCTACGAGACCGCGATCCTCGCCCATATCGAGGAAACCGGCATCAAGCCCTCGACCGGAACCGGCAGCTTCAAGGCGGTCTGGCGCGAGCTGTTCTCGCGTCGTTCCATGGCGAACGTGCTCGACCACTGGCGCTTCGTAGGGCGTCACGCTCCCGCTCATCTGCGGGGCCATACTAGGTGGCTCATCATCCGCCGCGCGCTGCATCGCCTCGTGCACGGGACGGTGCTGACCCATGTCGCTCGGCCGCTGCTGGCCGCTTATGTCTATGTCCGCACGGCTGCCGGAATCCTGCGGCGGATGAGGCGCACCCGCGACGACCCGGACAGCCGGCTTCTACTCCTGCAGCTTCCCTCTCCCATGCCGAAGATCGCGCAGATCTTCGGGTATCCTCGGCCCCTGTCCGGCTCCGAATTGCGGCAGCTGGCGATGGAGCCGCGGGAGCTGCGACGCCGGGGCGTCATCGAGGCCACCCCCGCAGACGACTGGTGGCGGCTGACCACGCTCCGCGCGGCGGGCCCGGGAAGCTTCCCCGAGGTGGCCGCGCTCTCAAAAATCGCTGTTCCTTTTTCCTGGAACAAGATAAGGCACCTGCGCGCTTACCGGGCCGCCAAAGCATCTACAGAGGCGGCGAAGGCCTTTCCGAAATCGCCAGAGCCATAGGTTTCAATGCTGGGTCTCATTCGTGCCCGCCTTCAAGGCCTCAAGACACGCGCCGAATACAGGCAGTTTCTTGCGAAGGGCAATCCGCCATGGTCGCCGGGCTATGAACAGCACAAGGTCGCGGCCATCTCCACCGCGATCAACGATGCCGGGCACGACCCCTTCAAACTGTCTCCGGGATATGGCTGGCGCCTCGACGAGCGCATCGTCGAGTACCCATGGTTCATCTCGCGGCTGCCTGCCGGCGAGGGGCGGCTGCTCGATGCCGGCTCGACTCTCAACCATCCCTATGTTCTCTCGCACCCGAAGCTCCGCGAGAAGAAGGTCTTCGTCTCCACGCTGGCGCCGGAATACTGGGCGGCCTGGCAGTGGGGCGTCTCGTATGTTTTCGAAGATATTCGCGATGCATGCTTCAAGGACGAATATTTCGATTCGATCGCATGCATCTCAACGATGGAGCATGTCGGCCTGGACAATACGATGCTCTACACGAGCGAAGCGTCCAAGAACGAGCAGAACGTCGGCTCGTACGCCACATTCCTGTCCGAACTGAGGCGCATGCTCAAACCCGGCGGAACCCTGTATCTGTCGATGCCCTTCGGGCAGCACGTCAATCATGGCTGGTTCCAGATCTTCGACGCACAGATGGTGGATGCCGTCATCGCGCAGTTCGCGCCGACGCACACGACGGAATTCATCTACCAATACCTTCCGGAAGGCTGGACGCTCTCGACCCGCGAGGCCGCCAAGGACGCGTCCTATTTCGATATCCACAAGAACAAGACCTACGATCCGGACTATGCCGCCGCTTCGCGGGCGATCGTCTGCCTGGAACTGGTGAAGTAGCGTATGGTGCTGGCGCGCGCACGTTCCTGGCTCGCCCGCCGGCGGGGGGGCCCGGCAACGGCCCATGCGCCCGCGCCGGCGGCTGACATTGCGGCGAGCGCCGTGCTCTATCCCACGGCCAGCGTCCATCTGCAGGGCCGCGGCCGGGAGGCCATCAGCGTCGGAGCCCACTCGCATATCAGGGGCGAGCTTCTCGTCTTCCGGCATGGCGGACGCATCGGCATCGGCGACTATTGCTATATCGGCGAGCAGACGCGGCTCTGGTCCGCCGCATCGATCTCGATCGGCAACCGCGTACTGATCTCCCATCTGTGCACGATCATGGACAACCTCACCCACCCCGAGGATCCCGAGGCGCGCCATGCCCAGTTCCGCCATATCATCGAGAGGGGCTTTCCGGAGCAGGACGATCTCGGCGAGCGGCCTGTCGTCATCGAAGACGATGCCCTGATCGGGTGCAGCTGCGTCATCCTCCGTGGGGTGACCATCGGCGCGGGTGCGATCATCGGGGCCGGCAGCGTCGTGACCGGTGACGTGCCTGCAATGACCGTCTATGTGGGAAACCCCGCCCGGTTCGTGCGGCCTGTGGCCGCGAACGAGCAACGGGGATAAATTGTCCCGCTCCGGTTGGCGATCCTCCGAGACACGATCAACGCTCTTCACTACTTCGGGATTATGAACCTTGTCTGAGAGCACGATGACTTGGGAACAGGCCGTATCCTGGCTGCGCACGCAACCCGAGAGGCAGGATCTCGTCCGAGCCTGCTTTTTCGACGATCCGCTGCTGGAGAGCGCCGAGCGTTTCCACGCAAGTTCGGAATGGACAGCGACACGCGCCCTGATCGGCCCCGCGACGGGACAGGCGCTGGATATCGGCGCAGGCCGCGGGATCGCGAGCTATGCGCTGGCGCGCGACGGCTTCTCCGTCTCCGCCCTCGAACCGGACCCGAGCCCCCTCGTCGGGGCCGAGGCGATCAGGGGACTCAGCCGCCTGAGCGGGTATCACATCGATGTCCACGAGCGCTGGGGCGAGGCGCTTCCATTCGAGACGGCGTCCTTCGACGTGGTCCTATGCCGGCAGGTGCTCCATCACGCGCGGAATCTCAACGAATTCTGCCGCGAGGTCGCGCGCGTTCTCAAGCCGGGAGGGCGTGTCGTGGCGACGCGGGAACATGTCCTGTCGGCGAAAGCGGACCTGCCGATCTTCCTAGCAAGCCACCCGCTTCACGAGCTGTATGGCGGAGAAAACGCCTTTCTCCTCTCCGAATATCATGATGCGATCACGGGCGCAGGGCTCAAGCTCGCACAATCGCTCAATCCGTTGACCTCGGACATCAATCTTTACCCGATGACACTCGAAGACCATCGGGCCTTGCTGGCCAAGCGCTTCCGCGTGCCCAAATGGGTCATCACCAACCAGGTGATGCGCTGGGTGGGGGAGCGCATGACCTTCCCGGGGCGGCTTTATTCCTTCGTTGCCATCAAGCCTCTCGGGCCAGCCTGACCACAGTCGCAAGGGCATGACATCAGATGCCGAATCGGACCCCGCTCGCCCTTTTCGTCTATAACAGGCCAGCTCACACGCGGCGTGCGCTGGAGGCCATCAGCCGGCTGCAACGCCTGGATGAGGTTGACCTGATCGTCTTCTGCGATGCGGCGCGGCGGCCGGAGCATCAGCCCGCAGTCGCCGAGACACGCGGCATCGTGCGCGCCCATGCCGCCAGTCATCGCGTCGAGATTGTCGAGCGCGACACCAATTTCGGCCTGGCGAAATCGATCGCCGGATCGACCTCCGTTCTGACCGACGCCTATGGCTCCGTCATCGTCCTCGAAGATGATCTCGTCCCGACTCCAGACTTCCTGCCGTACATGCTGGACGGGCTCGAGCGTTATCGCGAGGCGGAATCCGTCCTGCAAATTTCCGGCTGCCTGCTTCCGGGCACCGTCACCAGCCCGGCCGACACGCTCTTCCTGCCGCTGACGACGACATGGGGCTGGGCAACCTGGAAGCGCGCCTGGAAGGCCTTCCAGCCCGTGACAACCGCCGATCGCACCGCCTTGAATGAAGACGCAAGCCTCAGGCACCGCTTCACCGCCGAAGGGGCGGTCGACTATGTCTCCATGCTCGACGACCGCCTTGCGGACAGGAACGATTCCTGGGGTATCCTGTGGTGGTTCGCCGTGGCCCGGGCACAGGGCCTGGTGCTCTATCCCCGCAAGAGCCTGATCTGGAATGGCGGCTTCGACGCCTCCGGCGTCCATTGCGGCGGCACCGAGGTCTTTCAGGAGCAGGCGCCCGCAGTCTTCCATCGCGCCAGGCTCGGCACGCCGATTTCAATGCCAGGCTCGGTTTCCTGCGACACGGAGGCGTGGGGCGAAGTCCTGCGCTTCCTCGCAAACGGTGACGTGCGTGCGGACGCCGCGCCCCCCGTGTCCCGGATCCGTGCGTTCGCACGCCGTCTGCTGTCCCGAGCCTGAGCACGCGATCCGGGAGAGCCTTGGGCGGGCCAGGATGAACCGCCTCGCGCGCATGTCAGGCCGCGGCTCCGGCACCCTCCAGGTGAGGCTTCGGCGACGCGGCATAAGCGCTCCCGGCCACGTGCGCTTCGCTGTCAAGCGTTGTCCGAACCCAGGCATCCAGCACCATCAAACGATGCCGGATCGTGAGAGACAAGGTTGGCCACAGCCGCCGCAATTCGGCACCGTCCAGCAGGCCGATAGCCGCGGATGCGCTGTCATGCTGCGTCCTCTCGCCCCACCGCTTCTCCAGGGCCCGCAGCCAGTCCTGGACGGGCGGGGTGAAGCCCTGCTTCGGGCGGAACTTGATCTCATCCGGCAGGAGATCGCCGAAGGCATCCAGCAGCAGGTGCTTATGCGGCCAGGTGCTGTCGTCGAGACCCGCCTGGCGCATCGCGGTCACTCCTTCGACAAGATCGATGTCGAGGAAAGGTACCCGCATCTCGATCGACCACGCCATGCTCAAGCGATCGGCCAGTTCCAGGCAATTCGAGAGCAGCCAGCTATCGTTGAGCGCAGAGCTGACGGAGACGGGCCGCGATCGGCCTTGAAGCGTCGCGGTGGCGGCCAGCCAGTGCCCCTCGGGCACTGGCTGCCGCTGCATCTGGCGCGCAAAAGCTTCGGCACGGACCAGATCCGGATGGCCGGCGAAGATCGAATCGATGGCTCTGGGAGCCTCGCTCCGCAGGCCGCCGAGGAGGCGCCTCCAGAGGGGGAGGTTGGCCGCCGCCTGCGGCCGTGCCGCTTGCCGGACCCAGTCATAGCCCCAGAAGACCTCGTCGCCGCCCAGCCCCGACAGCAGCACTGGCACCTGGGCTCTCCGCGCCGCCCGCGAGACCGCGTAATAGCCGTGAGCGGCGATATCCGCGATGGGAGTATCCATCGCTCCGACGAGTTCCTCGAAGTCGTCGACGATCTCGGCCGGGTCGATCTCGACTTCCGTGAACGGCAAGCCGTTCTGACGGGCGAAGCGCTGGGCAATCGCGCGCTCATCCGTCGCGGGGCGATCCGAATAGCCCACGGAGAAGCAATGGATGCTGCCCGGATAGGCCTTGGCCGTCACCGCAGCGACGAGGCTCGAATCGATGCCGCCCGAGAGCGCGACACCCACCGGCACATCGGCGGAGCCCATCCGCAGGCAGGCCTCCTCGAAGAGCTCGATGACGAAGCTCTTCGGGTCGGGCTGGCTCCGCGGCGGGATCTCGTTCAGCGACCAATAGCGGCGCGGCGATGCATCGATCGTATTGGCGGTCAGGGACAGGACATGGGCCGCAGGTAGCATCTCCAGCCCCTCGATCATCGTGCGCGGATCGAGGACATACTGGAAGGTGAGAAACTCGTTGACCGCCTTCGGGTCGACCCGAAGGCGCTCGGGCGGAATCACCCTCAGGATCGCGCGAAGCTCACTGGCGAACCAGAGTCGCGCGCGCCCGCCGGGCCCCGTGTCGCGCCACAGATAGAGCGGCTTTTCGCCGAGGCGATCGCGCCCGAGCGTCAGCGTCTTGCGCCGCCCGTCCCAGAGGGCGAACGCGAACATGCCCTTTGCGCGCTCCAGAAAACCCGTCTGGTCCTCTTCGTAAGCATGGATCAGCGTCTCGACATCGGAGGCCGATGCAAAACCATGTCCTGAAGCCTTCAGCTCCTGGCGCAGCGCCTTGTGGTTATAGATCTCGCCGTTGCAGACCAGCGTGATGCTGCCGTCCTCGGACGAGAGCGGCTGGCGGCCGCCGGCAATATCGACGATCGCGAGCCGGCGCATCGCTATCGCGACATTACCCGCCGTAAACATCCCGTCGGAATCCGGGCCACGGTGAAACAGCCCGTCATTCAGCGAGGCCAGCTGAGCGAGTTCCGCCTCGGATAGCGGATGGGAGCTGATGACGCCCGCAATGCCACACATGAGCCTGCCTCTCAGTTATGCCGATCCATAGCGACGGCCTCGCGGAATATCGCGAACAGGCGCTCGGCCGCCCGAACACGACGCGCCTTTGCCAGGGAACGCGCCTGCGCCGCCTCTGCCGGCTGTTCGCCGACGGAAAAGCGGTCCCAGGCCTCCCTTAACACATTCGCAAGCCGCTCGGGATCATGAGGATCGAAAAGGATACTCGGCAGATGGCCTTCCGCATCGGCGATCTGCTCGCGATGCACCGGCAGGTCCGACAATACGACCGGTCGGCACAGCGCCTTGCTGTCCTCGACGACCGTGCTCCAGCCCTCGAACAGCGAAGGCTGCAGGACGAAAGACGCCCTGCGGAATATCTCGATCTGGTCGGCTCTCGGGACCAGGCCCAGAAACCGGACCTGCTCGGCCAGACCGTTCTCCGCAAGGAAGCTTCTCAGCATCGGCATATGGCCGGGATTTCGCCTATCATGCTCCTGCCCGGTGCAGACCACGACAGGTCGCAAGCCTTCTTCAGCGAGGCGGGAAAGAGCCCGAAACGCGACGATATGGTTTTTGTGCGCCCAGAACTGATTGGGCATGTAGATATAGCGCTCCGGCAAATCATAGGCCTGGGACGGATCGGCTCCGCCTTCCTCGTTCTCCGTCAGGATCGTGCAGAACCGCCAGATCACCGTCTTGACTGCTGCATCCGGAAAAGCCGCCCGAAAATCGCCGGCCGCGGCCTCACTGCTCAAGACCAGCGCGCCCTTACTGAAGGCGATCGCCCGGATCGATTCGTCCCGTTGAGCCCTTTCAGCTGCCGTAAAGAACTGGGGCAAGGCAAGATGCTGAAAGTCGGGAATCCAGTGGAGCGGAACAGCGCCCGGTAGCGCGGAACCGAAGGTCGGAAAGGTCAAATCGATATCGCGCATTCTCGCGGGCATGATTCCCAATACCTTCGGCAACCTCGACGCAATCTTCAGCCACAATCTTTCAGCTTGGCCGATCCGACTCGTCCCGGTCTCGACGAAATCGAATTTCGCCAGCTCGCGAACATAGTCCGAGGCCGCGTCGAAGCCTCCGATCAGCCGAACGCGCGGCCTCTGCTCGGGAGGCAGGCTTGCGAGGCAATAGATGGCGTTGCGGATATAGACCGCGCCGCCCATCCATTGGCTGCCGTCGATGACCGGCATGCCTATGATCAGCGGCGACGCCTTCATCATTCCGCGCTCGTCCGCTGGAACCAGCTCACATAACGATCCAGTCCCTCATCGAGGCCCACCTTCGGCGCAAATCCCAGGCCGGCCGCGCCATCGACATCCGCGAGAAGATGCTGGGGGTCCCCTGCCCTCACCCGCCCGGTGAAGACGAGACGGGTGGCCGGCGAGATGCGGCGAATGAGCCCCTGGGCGATCCGACGGACAGTCGTGACCTGGCCCGTGCCGCCATTGAACAACTGGAACCCCCCCGCCTGTTGATCTGCGAGCAGACACAGCAGGTCGACGGCGTCGTCGATGTACAACATGTCGCGTGTCTCGTCCCCGGTACCATCCATGACGAGTTCCGGCAGATCCGGCTTCAAGCGATTGGCCAAGTCCCAGAGAATTTGCTTGCGAAGCTTCGGTCCATAGAGCGAGAAGAAGCGCACGACCGAAGTCGGCTGACCGAAATTGTGGCTCGCCTGGCGGCAGAGCAGCTCCGCCATCCACTTGTGCGAGCCGTAAGGCGAAACCGGTGCAGGCTCGACCGCTTCCGAGATCGCCTTGGCCGGACGAACACCGTAGACCGCGGCGCTGGACGGAAGCACGAGCCGCGCATGCGGCGCCGCGATACGAAGGCAATCGAGCAGCGTCGCCGTCGTGGCCACAGCCCTCTCGAAATCCCCCAGAGGATCTGCGAACGAGGCAGCGACCGCTCCGGACCCAGCAGCATGCACGACAATGTCCGGCGGTCCGTAAAGGTTCAAAGCCCGCGCCAGGCTCTCCGCGCTGATCGGGCCCCAGGCACAGGCATGCTCGCCGTTCCGCCGGGACACGGGGGGCTCAAATCCCGTGGTCGTCGGCGGGTTTCCGATCCCGACGACATCCCATCCCCGAGCCAGAAAAGCGCCTGCGGTATGACTACCTAAAAAGCCGGCAATCCCGGTAACCCACACGCGCTTCATCGACGCCGACATGCTCCTCGATCCCGCGTCGATGGAATAGCTCAGACCCCCTTGCGGCCACCACTCAATAGGCGAAGGATTGGTCCTTCGCAACGCTTAAAGGGCGCCCTTCGAAACGCGGGATGGCAGGGCATGGGCACGTTCAGCATCGAGCCCGATGGCGCTGGATCCGCAAATCCATAGCCGTTCACCCTGGATGGCCGCTCGTTCCAAGCAGCCTATCGGCTTCGCCCCGGCCCAGGATCGGCGGCTCAATCCGCCACCAGTGCCGCAGCTGGATGCCAAGCCGCGGATAGCGAAGCTGCGAGCGCAGCATCAGCCCAAGAGCGGAAAGGCGGCGCCCTTGAGTCCAGTTTGCAAATGCCCGTTCAACGTCGAGCCAGGCAAGCAGCGCCCTGCGTTCCCGCTGGCGAGCAACGAGAAGAGGGTCGAAATGGGCGGTGATGCGTTCTGCCGCCTCCCCAACGATGACGCGGTTGCTTTTGGCGGCCCTGCGGATGAGGGCCCCGACGACAGGCGCCACCGCAAGCCGCCCGCCGGCGAGGGCAAAGCGCATGAACCAATCCAAGTCCTCGAGCCGCCGCAACCCCCGATCGAACGGCCCGACCCTGTCGAACGCCGCCCTGCGCAGAATGACCGTCGAGCCCGGGCAAAACCAGCAGCCGCTGGCGAACAGAAGCGGACGATCGGCTCCGATGGGAAATCGCGTCGACATCAGGCTCCGATCGAGATCGACGACCTGCCAGCCCGTCGCCACGGCCAGCATGGTGTCATTCTCTTCGAACAGCGGCAGCTGCGCAGCGAGCTTGCCGGGCAGCCATGCATCGTCAGAGTCGAGGAACGCGATGAACTCGCCACTTGCCATGTCAATTCCAGCCTGGCGCGCTCCCGAGCTTCCGAGATTCCGCTCCAGCCGGGCGACGCGCACCTTCCCCTTCAATTCATCGGGAATCTCGGGGATGACGGGTGATGCAGAGGCATCGTCGATCACCAGGACCTCGTGAATGAGGTGCGCCTCGGCGACGAGGGAGTTCAACGCATATGCGAGTTCAACCGGCCTGTTATAGACCGGTATCACGACTGAAACGGCAGCTACAGATATCATACCGCTAACCCGCGACCCGCCCACGCCGGCTCTTGCGCTCGATCCAATGACGCCAAAGCGGGACCGAGACTCGCAGCGGCCAGAATGGATCGAGCCTGAGCCCGGATCGTGCCGTGCCCAGAGCTGCCGCGAAATCCCTCCGCAACACATGTTGGAGCATCGCATAAAGCAAGGCCCATGCATGCCAGCGGCGGTAGGCTGCTTTTTGCAGGCGATCCCTGCTCTCCTGCAAGCCGTTCCGGGACGCAAGCAGGCTTTCCTGCGCCAGACCCTCCTGTGCCGAATGCCCGGACAGCGTCAGCGACCCCGCATGCGCATGGTATCGATAGACGGCGTCGCGAATCCAGACATGCTTCGGGTGCAGCAGCAGCGCGCGGAGCAAAAGGTCGCGATCTGAGACGAGTCGATAACGCTCGTCAAATGGGCCCACGCGAGCTAAGAAAGAACGCGCAAGATAGCGCCCGTTCGTGATAGGAACTCCAGGCCCGACGTCCTGCTCACGCAGGCTCAGTATGCGTTCGTCATCGACCAATCGCCTCTCTGCATCGGCTTCCGTGCCGGCGCCTTCCGTGTCAATTTCGACGGCACCCGATATGATCTCGACACTTGGGTCGAGCGACATCACGGCACGGATACGCGCGAAAGCCCCGATCGGAAGCTCATCATCGGAGTTCAGAAAGCAAACGATCTCGCCCGTGGCCAGGCGCAGCCCCTTGTTCCATGCCTCATAGACGCCGGTGTCCGCCTCACTGACGACAACGAGATGCGGATAGCGCATCAGCAGTTCGTCGGTTCCATCGGTCGAGATGCCGTCGACAACGATGTGCTCGACATCACGATCCTGCTGAGCGAGCACGCTCTCGATCGCCCGTTCAAGATAGACTTTCCTGTTGCGCGTTGCAGTTATGACCGAGATGCGACCTGACATTTCGTATTTCGCTTCGCATGGCAGACACAGGGGCATTCCGGGCAGAGCCAACCGTCAGGCCCTTCTCAGCCAGGCTGACTCGATAAGCGTACAGCGCATCCGCGACGCCAAGTCTCTTTAGGGTCGCATACCGCTTCTCCAAACTGAAGCCCTAGTCCTAGGCTCGGTTTGTCAGAAACCACTGATAGGTTTGGGAGATACCCTCCTTCAGCCCGATCTTCGGCACCCACCCCATCGCACGCAAACGTTCGGAGCTCATCAGCTTGCGAGGCGTGCCGTCAGGTTTGGTCATGTCCCTGACGATCTCGCCCTCGAAGCCGACCACTTCACAGACCGCCTCGGCCAGTTCAAAAATCGTCACATCGTCACCTGAGCCGATATTGACGTGCTCGAAGCCGGAATAGTGTTTCAGCACATGGACAAGCCCATCGGCACAGTCATCGACATGCAGGAATTCGCGACGCGGTTTGCCGGTGCCCCAGATCGTGATCTGACTATCGCCACGCTGCTTGGCCTCATGCGCCTTTCGCAGCAAAGCCGGCATCACGTGGCTGGACGCGAGATCGAAATTGTCTTCCGGCCCGTACAGATTGGTCGGCATCGCCGAAATGTAGTCGCAGCCATATTGCTTGCGATAAGACTGCGCGAGCTTGATCCCGGCGATCTTGGCTATTGCATACCATTCATTGGTCGGCTCGAGGGGCCCAGTCAGCAGCGAATCCTCTTGGATCGGCTGGGCTGCAAATTTCGGGTAAATGCAGCTCGAACCGAGAAAAAGCAATTTGCGTACGCCGGCGAGACGCGAGGCCTCGACGATATTCGCCTGAATCATTAGGTTCTGGTAGAGGAAGTCGGCTGGAAAAGTGTCGTTGGCGAGGATTCCGCCGACCTTCGCGGCCGCCACGATCACGACATCCGGCCTGTTTCTGGCCAGCCAGCTTTCGGTCTGGTCCTGACGCAGCAGATCGATATCGCTGCGGCCGGCCGTGACGATCTCGCAAGCTTCGCTCTGTAGGCGGCGCACCAGCGCTGCCCCCACCATCCCACGATGCCCGGCAACCCAAACGCGCTTGCCCGCTAGATCGAACCCGACCTTACTCGGCATTGCGGCGACGCTCCCGCTCGACGATCTTCAGGTCGGACGCGACCATCTCCTCACATAGCCGCTGCCATTTGGTATCGTGCTTCCAGCCTAGCTTGGTGGCAGCCTTTGTCGGGTCGCCGATGAGGAGATCGACCTCGGTCGGACGGAAATAGCGCGGATCGATCTCGACCAAGACTTTGCCGGTCTTGGCATCGAGACCCTTCTCGTTGACGCCATCGCCCTGCCAGGCGACGTCAACGCCGACCTGCTTGAAGCCGTGGCTGACGAAGTCCCTCACCATCGTGGTTTCGCCCGTCGCCAGGACGTAGTCATCGGGCTCGTCCTGCTGCAGCATCAGCCACATGCCGCGAACATATTCCCGAGCATGGCCCCAATCGCGCTTGGCGTCGAGGTTACCGAGATAGAGCTTGTCCTGATAACCCAGATGCATCGCCGCGATGGCGCGTGTGATCTTGCGGGTGACGAAGGTCTCGCCGCGCAGCGGGCTCTCATGGTTGAACAGGATGCCGTTGGAAGCGTGCATGCCATACGCTTCTCGATAGTTCACCACGATCCAGTAGGCGTACAGCTTGGCAACCGCATAGGGGCTGCGGGGGTAGAACGGTGTCTTCTCGTTCTGCGGGATCTCCTGGACCTTGCCGTAAAGCTCGGAGGTCGAGGCTTGGTAGAAGCGCGTCTTCTTGTCCAATCCTAGCAGCCGGATCGCCTCCAGCAGACGCAGCGTGCCGGTCGCGTCGGCGTTCGAGGTGTACTCGGGAGTCTCGAACGAGACTTGCACATGGCTCTGAGCGGCGAGGTTATAGATCTCGTGGGGCTGAACCTCCTGGACAATGCGAATCAGATTAGTCGAATCCGTCATATCGCCATAGTGCAGGATGAAACGCGGGTCCTTCTCGTGCGGGTCTTGGTAGAGGTGCTCGATGCGCCCCGAGTTGAAAGAGGAGGAGCGGCGCTTGATGCCGTGTACGACATAGCCCTTTTCGAGCAGCAGCTCGGAAAGATAGGCACCGTCCTGCCCCGTCACACCCGTGATAAGCGCAACCTTACCAACCCCAGTCCTGTCCATACCGTTCTCCAATTACGGCGGGATCGAAATCGCACCAGCCCACCATGTTCAGCGACCTTCGCCTGCGCGATTGAAGGCGCTGTGCAGCAGCACTGCCAATCACACATCCCGTCGCGGGAGGCAATTGTTCAAACCTCGACACCGCCAATGCCGAGTCATGTCGCGCCTTTTGATCACGAATGATCCCCCGGCGCGGTCTGGTCGTGACCGAGGCCATGGCCCTCCTTAAGCGTGGAGGTCTCATGGTTCCACTCGAATCAGACGACCTCAAGATTCTGAAACAATGCCGTTCGAGCATCATCGACCGCTCGGCAGATGATGGCGATCTTCGCCAACGAACTGTGCATTTCCACACGCTGTCACCGCATTTCAACCTATGCCAGATTGGGCTTTTCCTGGGCGGCACCGTTCCGCCTTGCCTGCTCTGGAAACGCCATGCCTGACCCCGCCTCCACCGACCGTCGCCTGATCGGCAGCTTCGACTATGTCGTGATCGGTGCGGGCTCGGCCGGCTGCGTCGTTGCCAATCGGCTGGCAAGCGATCCGCAGACCAAGGTCCTGGTGCTCGAAGCCGGCGGCCTGGACGACTGGATCTGGTTCCACATCCCGGTCGGCTATCTCTTCGCCATCGGCAATCCCCGCGCCGACTGGCTGTTCCGGACCGAGCCGCAGGCCGGGCTCGGCGGGCGGGCGCTGGCCTATCCGCGCGGCAAGGTCGTCGGCGGGTCCTCGGCGATCAATGCCATGGTCTATATGCGCGGCCAGGCCGCCGATTATGACGGCTGGCGCCAGCGCGGCCTCACCGGCTGGGGCTGGGACGACGTGCTGCCCTATTTCCTGAAGCATGAGGATCATATCGCCCCGCCCCCCGGCGGGCTGCACAAGGCCGGTGGGGAATGGCGCGTCGAGCATCCGCGCGTACGCTGGGCGATCCTCGATGCGATCCGCGACGCGGCGGAGGCCGCCGGCATCGCCAAGATCCCGGACTTCAACACCGGCGACAACGAGGGCTCCTCCTATTTCCAGGTCAACCAGCGGCGCGGGCGGCGCCTGAGCGCCTATGGCGCCTTCCTGAAACCGCTGCTGCGCGAGAAGGAACGCCGCAATCTCCGCCTGGAGACCCGCGTCCATGTCGAGCGCATCGTCTTCGAGGATGGACGCGCGAAGGCCGTCGAATTCACCCATGGGCTGGGCACGCCGAGCGAGGAAAAGCTTCGGGTCGAGGTCGGCGGCGAGGTCGTGCTCTCGGCCGGCGCTGTCGCCTCCCCCCTCCTGCTCGAACGCTCGGGCATCGGCAGCGGGGCGCGATTGCAGGGCCTCGGCATCGACACGCTGGTCGATGCACCTGGCGTCGGCGAGAACCTGCAGGACCATCTCCAGATTCGGCCGGTCTACAAGGTCCAGGGCGTGAAGACGCTGAACAGCGACTATGCCAGGCTCTGGCGTCGGCCCCTGATGGCGCTGGAATGGGCGGCCCTGCGCACGGGACCACTGACCATGGCGCCATCGCAGGTCGGCGCCTTCGCCAAATCCTCGCCGCAATACGCGACGGCGAACCTGCAATATCATTTCCAGCCACTCTCGCTCGACAGTTGGGGCTCGGGCCTGCATCCGTTCGACGCCTTCACGGCCAGCGTCTGCAATCTCAGACCAACGAGCCGGGGCAGCGTTCATCTACGCTCGGCCGATGTGCATGACACGCCGGTGATCTCGCCGAATTACTTCAATACCGAGGAAGATCGGCAGGTCGCGGTCGACGCGATGAAGCTGACGCGCCGGATCGTGGCCCAGGCGCCGCTCGCCCGCTTCCGGCCGGAGGAATACATGCCGGGCGAGGCCGCCCAGTCGGACGAGGCGCTGCTGAAAGCGGCCGCCGAGCTCGGCACCACGATCTTCCATCCGGTCGGCACGGTGCGGATGGGAGGCGACGACGATTCAGGCGCGGTTCTCGACGGGCGGCTCAGGGTGCGCGGCGTCTCGGGCCTGCGCGTCATCGACGCCTCGGTGATGCCGACGATCACCTCCGGTAACACCGCCAATCCGACGATGATGATCGCCGAGAAGGGTGTCGCGATGCTCAAGGAGGATGCGCGCCGCTAGGCGAAGCTGGCGCGGCGGGTGTGAAGCGGCATGGAATTGCCGCAAATACGGGCCTATGAATTGGCTGGGATGACCGACGATCTACCGCCCTCGCCCACGCCGAAACGCGGCCCGCTCGTTCGCGGATTGCTCGCGATCCTGCGCGCCGTCATCACCGTCTTCATCATCCTCGACGAGCTCCTGCGGCCGCTCTATCGCCCGCTGCTGCGCCGGCTCGCGGAATTGCGGGTCATGCGCCGGCTGGAGGAGACCGTCGCCGCCTTGCCGCCGCCGCTCGTCCTGCTGGCTCTTGCGATCCCTTTCGCCATCGCCGAACCGCTGAAGCTCTTCGGCCTGCTGCTCTTCGCGCGCGGACAGTTCTGGGCCGGGCTCGTGGTCACCGCCTTCGCGCATCTGATGAGCTTCGTCTTCGTCGAGCGCATCTACCATGCCGGCCGCGAGAAACTCATGAGCTATCGCTGGTTCGCCTGGATCATGGATCAGATCGTGCGCGCGCGCGACAGCGTGCTCGGCTGGGTCAGGGCTACTCCTGCCTATGGTCTGGCGATGCGGACGCGCGACGCCGTGCGCCAGTGGTGGCGGACGATGCTGGCCTGATCATCAAGGCGCATGGCGGCGCGCCAGCACCACGAGCGCCCCGGCAGCCGACGCCGAGACCGCGATCAGCAATAGCGTCGAGACCATAACACCGCCGCGTTCCAGCGAGACAGCGAAGGCGAGCGGCGCCGCCGCCTTGATGACGAGGCCGGGAGCCGAGAGCTTGCCCATGGTCGCACCGAAGCCGACCGGGCCGAAGAGCTGCAGCGGGACGGTGCCGCGCACGATCGAACTCAGCCCCATGCTGATGCCGAAGGCGATGGCGAAGAGCCCGGCAACGATGGTGAACGATCCGCCGAGCAGGAGCAGCACGAGGCCTAACGGCATCAGCCAGGCGGAGACCCAGGCGGTGGTGACGGGTGAAACGCCCCGGCCGAACAGCATCTCGGTCAGGCGCCCTGCGACCTGCGACGGCCCGAGCATCGCCCCGATCCCGACGGCGACGGCGGCGCTGAGCCCGAAGCCCTGCAGCAGCGCCAGCATATGCACGGCCATGGCCGAGACGACGAAACCCTGCAGCGAAAAGGCCAGCGCCAGCAACAGGAAGGCACGGCGGCGGGCATCGCCCGTGAGATAGGACGCTTCCAGCTCCGGTGTCATCGTGGACGGCGCGCTTGCCGCGGCAGCGGTCACCGGCCGTTTCACGCGCCCCGGCAGGAACAGGAGGTGCAGGGGCAGGCAGACCAGTATCTGCGCAAGGCCATAGAGTCGGTAGACGCCGCGCCAGTCGAGAACCGCGAGCAGGCTCGAGGTCAGCGGCCAGAACAGGGTCGAGGCAAAGCCGCCAATCAGGGTGAGCTGGCTGATCGCGCGGCGCGCCTGACCGCCGCGCGCTTGGGTCAAAGCCGCGAAGGCAGCGTCATAGAACACGGCGGTGGTGACGGCCTGGAGGGCGACCATCGCAAGGACATAGCTGACGATGCCGCGCGCCTCCGCCAGGGCCAGGAGCGAGAGGCCGGCCAGCGCCGAGCCAGCCGTCATCACCAGCTTTGTGCCGTAGCGATCGATCAGGCTGCCGGTGACGGGCGCGACCGCGCCACCGAGAAGAAGGCCGATCGCGAAACCGCCGAAGGTCCATTCCGGCGCCCAGCCGAAATCGGCGGTGATGCGCGGCGCCAGCACCGTGAAGGCATAGTAGAGCGTACCGTAGCCGAAGACTTGGGTGATGCCGAGCGCAGGGATCAGCGACGGCCCGCCGGGCCGGAAGAGTCTCGGCGAAGCCATGGCCGCCACCTGTCCCGCTCAAACGATCTGGTTGCGCAAACCCGCTTCGCCACGTCCGAGGCGATCCAGATTGTCGAGGAGGATGTCGACCACATTGCCCTCATAGGCGCGGGTCTCGCCGGCACTATGCGGGGTGACGATGACCTGCGGCATGCGCCAGAACGGCGAAACCGACGGCAGCGGTTCCTCGTGGAAGCAGTCGAGCCCGGCGCCGGCGATGATGCTGTTGCCGAGGGCATCGAGCAGGGCCATCTCGTCGACGACGCGGCCGCGCGCGACATTGATCAGGAAGGCGGAAGGCTTCATCGCGCCGAGGATGCGGGCATCGATCAGCCCCTCCGTCTCCGGCGTCAACGGGCAGGTCAGGGCGACGAAATCGGCTTCGGCTACGGCCTCGGCGAGCTTGCTCGGATGGATGACGGCCTGGACATGCGGCTGCGGCTCGGCGCTGCGGCGCACGCCGATGACGCGCATGTCGAAGGCACTCGCGAGCTTCGCCAGCCTGAGGCCGATGCGGCCCAGCCCTACGATGACCAGCGTCTTGCCGCCCAGCTCGTCCTCACGCAGTGCGCGATCACCGATCATCGGGCGCCAGACCTGCCTGAGCTGGTTATCCCTGGCGAAATGGATCTGGCGGGTGAGCGCCAGGATCAGCGACATCGCATGCTCGGCCACGGCCCGTTCGTTGCCGCCCTGGGCGCTGGCGAGACGCACGCCGGCCGCGCCGATCGCGGGTTTGTCGAACTGGTCGGTGCCGGCGCTGATCGACTGGATGAAGCGCAGCTTAGGCAGGCGCGGCAGCAGGTCGTTACGCCAGAGACCGGAGACGACGAGCACATCGGCTTCCGGCGCACGCTCGCGCAAGTCGTCGAGGCTGCGGACCTCGAAGCTTTTGGCGGCGCGGCCGCGCGTCAGGAACTCGTCCCGGAGCTGATAGGCGGCATGGGCGAAGCCGATCGTCAGGTCGCCTTCCGGCGGCAGGAATGCCATGCGTCGTCTCTCCCCGATTCCTTGTGCGGTCGACGTTAGCCGGCCCGCCGGCTCCTGTCCCCGCACTAGCCGCATGCAAGCTTCACGCTGACGGCGATGCTTCCCGGGCATCGAGGGTGAGCGCTTGCCGCAAGCGCAACCACGAGGCCTCGTCGCCCGGCAGCCCGAAGCGCAGGCGATCCGGGGCGTTCTGGAAGCGGCGGACATAGATGCCGTGCCGGCCGAGACGGGCGAAGAGCGCCGCCGCTGCGGGCGTTTCGAGCAGGCGGAACAGGGTCGTTCCGCCGACGATGCGGCCATACGGTGCCAGCAGGGAATCGAGGCGTGCGGCGTCGCGGGCGCGCTCCTTGCCGGTCTCGGCGAGCCAATCGGCATCGGTCAATGCTTGTGCGCCGACATGGAGGGCGGGGCCGGCCACCGACCACGGACCCAACGCCGCCTTGAGCCGCGCCATCAGGTCGGGCGTGCCGACGGCGAAGCCGAGTCGCAAGCCCGCAAGGCCATAGGTCTTGCCGAAGGAGCGCAGCACGATCGCACTGGGAGGGAGCTCCGGGATGATACTGGCTTCCGGTGTGAAATCGGCGAAGGCCTCGTCGATGACGAGCACGCCGCCGCGGGCGGCGCAATGCGCGGCGAGGCTTGTGAGCTCGGCTTGCGACAGCACGCGCCCGTCGGGGTTGTTGGGATTGACCACGACGATGGTCGCAGCCGCCTCGGCAAGCAGGACGGTTTCGGTGACGACGTAGCCCGCCTTGCGCCAGGCATGGCCGTGCTCGGCATAGGTCGGGCCGAGAATCGTGACGGGGCCGGAAGGCGAGAAGCGCGGCAGCAATTCGATCAGGATCTGCGTACCGGGGGCCGCGACGATGCCCGCATCGGCCGGCACGCGATAGGCGGCGCGGGCAGCGGCGATCAGCGCCGCCTGGTCATCGGCACCGGGCAGGCGCGTCCAGAGGCTTAACGGCAGCACCGGAAGCGGATAGGGGATCGGATTGATCCCGGTGGAGAGATCGACCCAAGGCTGCGGCGCCTCCGGAAAGAGCGCGCGGGCCGTGGCAAGATCGCCGCCATGCCAGATACCATCCTCAGCCACCACCTTGCCCCGCGCCCCCGTATGAACCTCTCCGCCAGCCTGCCGCTGCTCGTGCTCGCGCTGACCATCGAGGCGGCATTCGGCTATCCCCAGCGCTTCTATGCCGCAATCGGCCATCCCGTCACCTGGATCGGGAGGCTGATCGGCTGGCTCGACCGCGGACTGAACCGGGAGGATGCCTCCTTCACGGCCCGCAAGGCGATGGGCGTGCTGACCCTCCTGCTGCTGCTCGCCGTCATCATCATCCTGTCTGCACCGATCCAGCGGCTGTGCCTCTCCTTTGGGCTGCTCGGCCTGATCCCGCTCGCGCTGATCGCCTCGACACTCATCGCCCAGCGCAGCCTCTACGAGCATGTCGCCCGTGTCGCCGAGGGGCTGGAGCGGGACGGACTCGAAGGTGGGCGCCGCGCCGTCGCGATGATCGTCGGGCGCAATCCGCAGACGCTGGACGAAGCCGGCGTGTCGCGCGCCGCCATCGAAAGCCTCGCCGAAAATTTTTCGGACGGCATCATCGCGCCCGCGTTCTGGCTGGGCGTCGGCGGATTGCCGGGCATCGCCGCCTACAAGACGATCAACACCGCCGATTCGATGATCGGCCACCGGACGCCGCGCCATCTCGCCTTCGGCTGGGCCGCCGCGCGGCTCGACGATCTCGTCAACCTGCCCGCTTCGCGGCTGACGGCACTGCTGCTGATCGTCTCCGCCGCGTTCGACCGGTCAGCAAATGCCAAGGGGGCCTGGCAGGCCGTCAAGCGCGATGCCGGCAAGCACCGCTCGCCCAATGCCGGCTGGCCTGAAGCTGCCATGGCCGGGGCGCTGGGCCTGCGCCTCGCCGGGCCGCGCGTCTATGGCGAGACCCGCGTCGACGACCACTGGATGGGCGATGGCCGGGCCGAGGCCAATGCAGCCGATATCCGCCGGGCGCTCACGCTCTACAAGCGCTCCTGCGGTATGCTCTGGGCTCTGGCGACGCTGCTCGCTGTGGCCACGCTGCTCTAAAGCTCAGTTCGGCACCGGTACGGCCCGCCGCGCGATCGCCTGCAGATCGGCGCCTTGCGGCAGGGAGCCGAAATGGCCAGACCAGCCACCGGCCAATCGCGAGGCGACATAGGCGTCGGCGACCGCATGCGGCGCGTGGCGGATCAGCAGCGAGGCCGACAGGCCCAGCGCCATGCGCTCGACGAAGCGCCGTGCCAGATGCTCATGCCTGAGCACATCGACCAGATCGCTTTCCAGATCCGCGAGGAAGACGTCGTAGCGCGGATCGCTCCCACGGGCAGCGCGCAATTCGTCGAGCAAAGCCGGCACGCAATCGGGATAGCGGCGGATCGAGCGGAGCACGTCGAGGCAGACGACATTGCCGGTGCCCTCCCAGATGCCGTTCAGCGGCGCCTCGCGATAGAGCCGCGCCATCAGGTGATCCTCGATGAAGCCGTTGCCGCCATGGCATTCGAGCGCCTCGACCACGATCGGCGTGGCGCGCTTGCAGTTCCAGTATTTCGCGATCGGCGCGCCGATGCGGCCGATCAGCTTCTCCGCCTCGCTCCCGCCCTCGCGATCGAGCGCATGGACGAAACGGAAGGCGAGCCAGGCGGAAGCTTCGGCTTCAAGAGCGAGGTCGGCGATCACGTTCGTCATGATCGGCTGATCGATCAGCGCCTTCTGGAAGGCGCGGCGATGGGCGGTGTGATGCGCGGCTTGCGCCACGGCATGACGCATCATGCCGGCCGAGCCCACGGCGAAATCGAGCCGTGTATAGTGGTTCATCTCCAACCCGGCGCGGATGCCGTGACCAGGCTCGCCGATCAGATGGGCGATCACGCCGCGGAATTCGACCTCGGAGGAGGCGTTCGACTTGTTGCCGCATTTGTCCTTGAGCCGCTGGATCTGCAGCCGGTTGCGCGAGCCGTCCGGCAGCCAGCCCGGCACGACGAAGCAGGAGACGCCTTCCTCCGTGCGCGCCAGCGTCAGGAAGACGTCGGAATGCGGGACCGAGAAGAACCATTTATGGCCGGTGAGGGAATAGGTGCCATCGGCGTTGCGGGTCGCGACCGTCTGGGTCTGGCGCAGGTCCGAGCCGCCCTGCTTCTCGGTCATCGCCATGCCGACCGTGCCGCCGCGCTTCTGCGCCGCCGGCAGCGGGCGCCCATCATAATCGCTGGAGGTGATCAGCCGGCCGAACTCGGCCCAGCGCGCGGGATCGCGCTGCAGGACGGGGATCGCCGAATAGGTCATGCCGAGCGGGCAGCAGATGCCGTTCTCGCCCTGGTTCCAGAGATAGGAGACCGCCGCGCGCGCCACCTGCGCGCCTTCGCGCGGCTTCGTCCAGCACAGCGAATGGAACTCGTCGCGCATGGCGAGCCCCATCAATTCGTGCCAGGCCGGGTGGAATTCAATCTGGTCGACGCGCCGGCCCCAGCGGTCATGGGTACGCAATTCCGGCAGGCTGCGATTGGCCTGCCGTGCCAGATCCTGCACCGCTTGCGACCCGACATGGCCACCGACCACGCTCGCCTGCTCGCGGAACCAGCCGGCGTCGAAGGCATCGAGGATCGGCCCGAGGGCGGGATCGGCGGCGAAGGCGTCGTAATCCGCCAGCGCCGGCGCCTGGTTCAGAACCTCATGGGTATCGTAGCCATAAGCATCGAGGGTGGTCATGCGGCCTGTCCTTCTCGGAAGATCAGCGCGGCGAGGGAGAGATCGGCGAGAGCCGCGGCAATCTCGCGGCCGCGCTCCGGCGTGATCGGCCGTTCCGGCGAGAGCGGGCCGATCAGCGCCTCCATGAAGCCACCGACGATCATCGCCGCGGCGGCATCGGGATCGACCGAGCGGAAGGCGCCCTGCCCTTCGCCTTCCACGACGAGCGCGCGAAAAATGCCGGCAATCTCGCGGCGATAGTCGAGCCGCGTCGCGTCGACAGCCGGGTCGGCAGGTTCGGCGATCATCGACCAGGCAAGCCGCCGGTTGGCGAAGGCGCGGCGGGCGAAGGCTTCGACGGAAGCGGTCAGCCGTTCGGCCACGGGAGCGTCGCTCGCGGCGATCTCGCGCAGCACGGCGAGTTCACGCGACGACACGGCCGCGACGATCTCGGCCATCAACTCGGCCTTCGAAGCGAAATAGGAATAGACGCTGCCGGTCGAGACACCGCTGGCGGCGGCAACCGCGGCGATCGAGGTCTCGTGGAAGCCGACCTCCGAAACGATGCCGCGCGCGGCGGCGAGGATCGCCTCGCGCTTGCCGGCCTTGCGCGGCTGTTTCGGCTGGAGGCCGGTCATGGGCGATCTCGAAATTGAATTTGAATTCGGATTCAATCTGAAGAGTTGTCTTGCCGCCGTCAAGAGACAGCGGTTGGGGCCCCGCAGCGACGCAGAGCAACCGGAGGCTCAGATCGCCGACAACATGCCTTTGCGCTTCCCGATGTCGCGCCGCGGACCAGCGCAGCCCTCAGGAAGGCGGCGCGTTGCCGGAATCCGCGGCCCGATCACGACCGGCCCGACGCTCGACCGAATGATCGGTGGCGAGCAGGACGAGCGCGAGGAGCGTCGCCGACAGCACGATCGCATGATCGCCGAGGCCGGCGGCGCAGCCGAGCGCGGCCGTGACCCAAATGGCTGCCGCCGTGGTCAACCCCGTCGGCGTCGCATGGCCCCTGCGCAGAACAATGACGCCAGCGCCAAGGAAGCCGATTCCGGTCAACACGCCCTGGACGACGCGGCTGGCGGCGTCAGATTCGTTCGGTTCGCTGAAGATCGTCGCCGCGGCCGCCGTACCCAATCCGACCAGACCGAATGTCCGAATCCCGGCTGCACGTTGCTTGTTGGTCCGCTCCCAACCCACGACGATGCCGGCCGCCGTCCCGGCCAGCAGCCTGAGCAGCAGATCCAGCTCTCCCCACAGAAAAGTCGCCATTACCCACCCCCGAAAACGATGATCGAGGGCATGAACGCATGAGAGCCGCTCGCGTTCGTTCTGCGGCAAACGAACGGCAGTCGCGAGGCGGCCTGCTAGAACTCAATGCCTTCCTGGGCCTTCACGCCGGCCGCGAAATGGTGCTTCACCAGTGTCATCTCGGTGACGAGATCGGCCGCCTCGATCAGCTCCGGCTTGGCGTTGCGGCCGGTGACGACGATGTGCAGGTCCGGCCGGCGGGCGGCCAGCGTCGCAACCACCTCGGCGAGCGGCAGGTAGTCGTAGCGCAGGGCGATATTGAGCTCGTCCAGCACCAGGAGCCTGATCTCCGGATCGGCCATCAGCTCCCTGGCCTTGGCGAAGGCGCGCTCGGCGGCGGCGATGTCGCGGGCCTTGTCCTGCGTCTCCCAGGTGAAGCCTTCGCCCATGCTGTGCCAGCTCACCTGATCGCCGAAGGCTTCGAGCGCCCGACGCTCACCGGTCGACCATGCGCCCTTGATGAACTGCACCACGCCGATGCGCCAGCCATGGCCGAGCGCCCGCAGGATCAAACCGAAGGCTGCCGTCGACTTGCCCTTGCCGGGGCCGGTATTGACGATCAGCAAGCCCTTCTCGACCGTCTTGGAGGCGACTTCGGCGTCCTGCACCGCCTTCCGCTTCTCCATCTTCGCCTTGTGGCGCGCGGCTTCGTCCGTGTTGGTCATCGCTTCGCTCGTGTCATTTCACCTGCATCGGCAATCCGGCGACCATGAAGACCACGCGGCCGGCGCGCGCGGCAAGCGCCTGATGCAATCGTCCGGCCTCGTCGCGGAAGCGGCGGGCGAGCGCATTATCCGGCACGATGCCGAGGCCGACCTCGTTGCCGACCAGAACGAGCGGGCCAAAAACCCGTTCACAGGTGGAGATAAGAGCGGTTGTGGCTGCGACGGTGTCGCGCTCGGCCAGGATGAGGTTGGTCAGCCAAAGCGTCAGGCAATCGACGAGAACCGGCCGACCGGCCGGCATCGCAGCAATCGCCTCGGGAAGGTCGAGCGGAGCATCGACCGTATCCCAGCCGGACGGCCGGCGCGCGCGGTGCGTGGCGATCCGCTCCCGCATCTCGTCGTCATAGGCCTGAGCGGTGGCGATATAGGCCCAGGGCGCGGGCAGCGTTTCGATCAGCCCTTCGGCATAGCGGCTCTTGCCCGAGCGGGCGCCGCCCAGGACGAGGGTTAGATGACGCATTTCGCCGGGCATACCATTCGCCATGTTCACGAGCTCCATCGCGCGAAACGCCGCTACGCGGCTCTCCGAGATGAAGGTTCGCAAGGAGTAGAGCCCCTGCATTGCACAGCCGCCCGGCGAAGGCTAATGATCGTCGCTGACGGTGCCTCCGCGAGGAGGTGAAAAGGGAACGCGGTGCGGGCTTGCTTTGCCCAATGCCGCGGCTGCCCCCGCAACTGTAAGCGGATGTCCTTCGCCATCGGCCACTGGAGCAAGCGCTCCGGGAAGGCGGCAAGGGGCGCGAAGTCCGCGAGCCAGGAGACCTGCCGTCGACCCGCAGAGATCCAACCGGCTGCCGGCGGGGCGGCCACGGAGAACGCTATGAACACCGTTTCGGTTTCCACCCCCACACTCAGCGTTTCGGAACGCGTCAAGGCAGTGACTGCTGCGCTCGTGATCGGCGTTGCGCTGATCTACACGACCGGCTTCGCGGCCTCGACCAATGTCCACAACGCCGCGCACGACACCCGTCACGGCCTCGCCTTTCCCTGCCACTGAGGGAAAGCCATCATGGTCACGCGTGTTCTCACGGTCAGCATCCTGGCCGGGCTTCTGGCTGGCTTGATCGTCGCAGCCCTGCAGCATGTCACCACCACCCCGCTGATCCTCAAGGCCGAAACCTATGAGGCGGCGCTCGCGCTGAAAGCGCCGTCGCTCGCCGCTTTCGACGGCGAAGCGAAGATCATCCTCGCGCATGGCCCGGCCGGCGACGCCCCAGGCCACGACCATGCCGAATGGAAGCCGCAGGACGGCCTTCAGCGCACGCTCTTCACCAGCGCGGTGACGATCGCGACCGCGATCGGCTTCGCCGCGCTGCTGCTCGCCGGCATGATCGCGGCCGGCGACACCATCGATCAGCGCAGCGCGCTCGTCTGGGGGGCCTGCGGCTTTCTCGCGCTCGGGCTCGCGCCGGCGATGGGTCTTGCGCCCGAGCTGCCCGGTGCAGCCTCGGCCGCATTGGAGCAGCGCCAGCTCTGGTGGCTTGCGACGGTGGTCGCCACCGCGGCCGGGCTGTTCCTGTTCCTGCGCTTCGAGCAGCCCTGGCTGAAGCTCCTGGCCGTCGTCGTGATCGTGCTGCCGCATGTCGTCGGCGCCCCGCATCCAGCCGCGCCGGAGAGCAAGGTTCCGGCCGAAGTCGCCGCGCATTTCGCGTCGCTCTCGCTCGGCATCCAGGCCGCGCTCTGGCTCGCCACCGCCTTCATGGTCGGCGTGCTCTGGCCTCGTGCGAGCCGCCAGGCCGCAGAAGCCTGAGGCAAGCCATGTCCGAGGGCGACCTCACCATCCATGTCTGCACGGCCTGCCGCCGTGCCCGCGCCGATCTCCCGGAAGGCTTTGACCAGCCGGGACTGGCGCTCGCGGAACGCCTCGCCGCGCAGCTCGCAGCCAAGGGCAGCACGATCCCCGTGCTGCCCGTCGAGTGCCTCTGCGTCTGTAAGCGGCCCTGCACCATCGCGCTCAGCGCCGACGGCAAATGGACCTATCTGATCGGCGACCTCGACACCGATACCCATCTCGACGAGATCGTCGGCGCGGCGGAGGCCTATGCCGCCAGCGCCAACGGCATCGTTCCCTGGAAAGAGCGGCCGCAGTCCTTCCGCAAGGGCGTGGTCGCGCGCGTGCCGCCTTTGCCGGCGCGCCAGCAAGGATGACATCATGAACGCTCCGCAGAATACGAATTTGGGCAAGGTCCCTTGCACGATCATCACCGGCTTCCTCGGCGCCGGGAAGACGACGCTGGTGCGCCATCTCCTCGAGAATGCGCAGGGCAAGAAGCTCGCCGTGCTCGTCAACGAGTTCGGCGATCTCGGCTTCGACGGCGAGTTCCTGAAGGGCTGCGGCATCGCCGGCTGCAGCGACGAGGACGTCGTCGAGCTGCCGAATGGCTGCATCTGCTGCACCGTCGCCGATGATTTCGTGCCGGCGCTGGAAAAGCTGCTCAACCGGCCGAACCCGCCCGAGCACATCCTGATCGAGACCTCCGGCCTCGCCCTGCCGAAGCCGCTCGTCACCGCCTTCAACTGGCCGGCGATCCGTTCGCGCGTCACAGTCGACGGTGTCATCGCCGTGGTCGACGGCCCGGCCGTGGCCGAGGGCCAGTTCGCCGACGATCCCGAGGCGCTTGCCGTGCAGAAGGCTGCCGACGCCTCGGTCGACCACGACAACCCGCTGGAAGAGGTGTTCGAGGACCAGATCCTCTGCGCCGACCTGATCCTGCTCAACAAGAGCGATCTCGTCGACGAGGCCGGCCGCGCCCGCGTGAAAGCCGAGATCGCCGAGCACCTGCCCAAGGCGATCAAGATCGTCGAGACCTCCCATGGCAAGGTCGAGCCGGCGCTGATCGTCGGCCTCGGCGCCGCAGCCGAGAACGATCTCGCCGCCCGCCCCTCGCATCACGGCGAAGGCGAGCACGATCACGACCATGACGATTTCGACTCGGTCGCCGTACCGCTGCCGGCCGGTCTCTCGCCGGAAGAGCTCGCGGCGCGCGTCGCCAAGGCTGCGGAGGCCGAAGGCGTGCTGCGGCTGAAGGGGTTCACCGCCGTGCCGGGCAAGCCGATGCGGCTCGTGGTGCAGGGCGTCGGCCGGCGCGTCGGCCATCATTTCGACCGGGCCTGGGGCGCAAGCGAGCCGCGCGACGGCCGCCTCACCGTGATCGGCCTCAAGGGCTTCGACCTCAAGGCCGTGGAAGCGGCTCTCGCGGGGGCGTAAACTGGCACGATGCACCTTCTCCCGACCAGCGAGATCAGGCTCGACGACGGCGAGGACGCCGTCGATCTCGCCCTGCCGCCGGGAGATGTGCTCGTCCTGTCCTTCACCGACAGCGACCTTTCGGCGCTGGCGGTGGCGGCGGGTGACAGCAAGCTATCCGTCCGCCTCGCGCCGCTCCGGCGCCTGAAGCATCCGCTTTCCGTCGATTTCCTGATCGATAAGACGGCAACGCAATGCCGCTTCGTGCTGCTGCGCTGCCTCGGCGGGCTCGACTACTGGCGCTACGGCATCGAGCAGCTCGGCATCGCCTGCCGCGAACGGAGCATTCCGCTCGCGATCCTGCCCGGCGACGAGCGCGACGATCCTCGGGTCGGCGAGCATGCGACGGTGCCGGCGGAGTTCACGACGGAACTGCTGGACTATTTTCGAGCCGGCGGCGGGGCGGAGAACATGCGCCGGCTGCTGCGGCGGATCGAAAGCCATCTGGAAGCGTTGAGCCTTCCCTCATCCGTCTCGGCTTCGCTACGCCAGCTTGCTCCCATCCCGCTCCCGTCCTTCTTCACGCTCGCCCGCAACGGCACGCCCCTGCCCTGGCGCGAAGCGCTCGCTGCCCTGCCAACCGACCGGCCGCTCGTCCCGGTTCTGCTCTACCGTTCAAGCGTCGCGGCCGGCGACAGCGCCATGGGGGAGGCGATCGCCAGCGCGTTGAGCGCCCGCGGTCTCGCGCCCCTCCCGCTTGCGCTGACCAGCCTGAAGGATTCTGCCGTCACGGCCGAACTCGCCGCGCTCATCGCGACACGCAAGCCGGCGCTGATCGTCACCAGCACCGCCTTCTCCGCCCGTGAGGGCGCGGATTTCGTGCTCGACGGCGCCGACTGCCCAATCCTGCAGGCCGTGCCGGTCGGCAGTCCGCGCGAGGCCCGGGAAGCCTCGCCGCGCGGCCTCTCCGCCGCCGATCTCGCCATGCAGGTCGCGCTGCCGGAATTCGACGGGCGGATCGGCGCCATTCCCGTGGCCTTCAAGGCGGACGAGACCGATCCGGCCACCGGCCTGTCCATCCGCCGGCTCGTACCTGATGCCGACGGCATCGCTGCACTGGCCGATCTGGCCAATGGCTGGACCGCGCTCGCCCGGAAACCTGCTGCCGTGCGCCGGCTCGCGCTGGTGATGTCGGACTACCCCGCCCGTGGCGGGCGGGCCGGCTTCGCCGTCGGGCTCGATACGCCTGCGAGCGTGACGGCGATCCGCGAATTGCTGGCGGGAGCAGGGTACGAGGTCGGCGCCTCCACCAACACCTTCTCGCCGGTCATCCCGGGCGACCAAAGGGAGACCCGGGATCCATGCCTGACCCTTTCCGAGCAGCGCTCCGGCATGGATACCGGATCGGCGCCGCTGACGCGGCTTGTCCGGGATGACGACGAGGGGATGACAGAGGAGGCCTTGCTGATGGCTTCCCTCACCGCAGGACCGACAAGCCTCAGCATCCCGCTTTCGGACTATCGCGACTGGCTCGCCGCTATCCCCGCTGCCGCCCGCGAGGCCCTCGCCGCCGCCCATGGCGCACCCGCAGCCGACCCGGCCTGCCGCGAGGGCGCTTTCCACTTCCGCGCAGTGCGCTACGGCCGTCTCACCATCGCCCTGCAGCCGCCGCGCGATGCAACGCCGGACCGCAAGGCCCGCTATCACGACCCCGATGCCCCGCCGGGCCATGGCTATCTCGCCTTCTACCTCGCGCTGCGTGAGACGGAGGCCATCGACGCGCTGATCCATCTCGGCACGCATGGCACAACGGAGTGGCTGCCGGGCAAGGCGGTCGCGCTCTCGGCCGGCTGCTGGCCGCGGCTCGCCGTCGGTGGATTGCCCGTGATCTACCCCTATGTCGTCGACGATCCCGGCGAGGCGGCGCCGGCCAAGCGTCGGCTCTCGGCCGTCACGCTCGGCCATCTGCCGCCGCCACTGGCCGAGACGGAAGCCGCCGGTGAAACCGCCCTGCTGCGCGATCTCGTCGAGGAATTCTCGCAGGCGCAGGTGCTCGATCCGCGCCGCGCCGATATCGTCGCGGCCGAAATCCGGGCCCGCGCCGAAGCGAGCGGGCTCGCTACCTCCTGCGGGGTCACTGAGGATACCGAGATGAACGAGGCGCTGACGCGGCTCGACGCCCATCTCTGCGACATCGCCGAACTCCCCTTCCGCGATGGGTTGCATGTCTTCGGCCAGTCCGAGATCGACCCTGTCTCCGCCCGCAACGAGCGGGAGAACCTGCTGCGCGCGCTCGACGGCCGCTTCGTCGTGCCGGGGCCGGCCGGCGCGCCGCATCGCGGCCGACCGGATGTACTGCCGACCGGGCGCAATCTCTCGACGCTCGACCCCAGGGCGATCCCGACACGCGCTGCCACCCGGCTCGGCAAGCTCGCGGCGCAGGCTGTGGTCTCGCGCCATCTGCAGGATCACGGCGACTATCCCCGCCGGATCGTCATGGATCTCTGGGCCTCGCCGACGTTGCGCTCCGGCGGCGAGGATATCGCGCATGCGCTCGCGCTGATGGGCGTCGAGCCCCTCTGGGACTCGGCCTCGACCCGGGTCACCGGCTTCAGCATCATCCCGCAGCCAAAGCTCGCTTTTCCGCGCCTCGACGTGACCGTGCGCATCTCCGGAACCTTCAGGGACACGTTTCCGGGCCAGATCGCCTTGCTCGACCAGGCCGCGCGGGCGGTGGCTGCGCTGGACGAGCCGGATGACTGGAACGAGCCCGCCGCGGCCCGCCGTCGGGGCGAGCATGGCGCCCGGATCTTCGGCGCCGCGCCCGGCCACTATGGCGCGGCCATGGCCGACCGCGCGCTCGACGGCGACTGGACGCACCGCGAAGAGCTCGGCGCCGCCTATCTCGCGGCTTCCGACCATGCCTATGGCGGCCCGGAAGGCGTAGGAACGGCCGATACCGGCTTCGCCGGGCGCATCAAGGCTTCCGACGCCTTCATCCATGTCAGCGACACCGCCGGGCGCGACATCCTCGAAGCGAGCAGCGCCGCTGATGTCATCGGCGGGCTCGCGGCGGCAGCGAAGGCGCTCGGCGCCGATCCGGCGCTCTACAGCCTCGACAGCTCGAACCCGGAAGCGCCGAAAGCCCGTACGCTGGCCGAGGATATCGCCCGCATCGTCCATGGCCGCCTGACGCATCCGCGCTGGATCGCGTCCCAGCTCGCCCATGGCTGGCGCGGCGCGGCGGAACTGGCCGAAGCGGTCGATACGCTCTTCGTTTTCGCCGCCAGCACGGATGCCGTCGCGGACGGGCTGTTCGACGCGGTGTTCCAGGCCTATTGCGCCGATCCGCAGGTCTGGGCGGCACTGGAAGCCAGCAATGCGCCCGCTGCCGCCTCAATCCGCTCGCGGCTGACGGACGCGGCGCGGCGCGGTCTCTGGACCAGCCGGCGCAATTCCGTCGGGGCCTTCCTCGCGCAGGAGGCGGCAGAATGAGCGCCCTTCCCAAAGAGGCTTTGCGGCGCGGCTGGTGTCCGAGCACACTCAGGCCGATGGAGACCGGCGACGGCTGGCTGGTGCGGTTGCATACTCCCGGCGCGAGGCTGACCACGCCGCAATTGCGACGGATCGCAGCACTGGCTGCCGAGCACGGCAACGGGCTGATCGAGCTTTCCGCCCGCGCCAATCTGCAGATTCGTGGCGTGACGGCCGAGAGCCATCCGAACCTGGTCGAACGGCTTCTGGCGGAGCGCCTCGTCGACGAGCATGAGGGCGACGGGCCGCAGCGCGTGACGCTGGTCTCCCCGCTTGCGGGACGGGACCCGACCAGCCTGCTCGATGCCGCCGTACTGGCCGAAGCGATCGAATTGCGTGCCCGCACCATTTCCGGCCTGCCGGCCAAGCTCGGCATCGTCGTCGACGATGGCGGCGCGCAGTCGCTCGACGGTTTCGCGGGGGATATCCGGCTGGTCGGCCTCCCGGCCGGGCGCATGGCCTTGTGCCTCGCCGATCGTCTCTGGCACCGCCCGATCCCGACCGCCAAGGTCGTGGACGTCGTTGATGCAATCTTGCGCGCCTTCGCAGCGCTGCGAGCCGTGGCTCCCGATCGCATTCGCCGCCTGCGCGACCTGTCGCCCGAAGCCCTGGCAAGCTTGAGTTCTCTGCCCGAAGCCGCTGCTCCGACGCCACGCATGCCACCCCGGCGCGCTGGGCTGTTCTCCTTGAAGGAGGACCGCTTCGCAGCGCTCATCGGCCTGCCTTTCGGCCGCTGCTCGGCCGGGACGCTCGACAGGCTTGCGGCTGGGCTGAAAGCCGACGCGGTCGATATCAGGCTTTCCCCCTGGCGCGGGCTCGCCTTCCGCGATCTCGGCCACGCTGAAGCCGAGAGCCTGTTTTCGCTCGCCGACGATCTCGGCCTGATCACATGCGACGCCGATCCGCGCCTTTCGGTGCAGGCCTGCGCTGGCAGCCCCGCCTGCTCGCGCGCCGAGGCTTCGGCCATGGCTGATGCGGCCGTGCTCGCCGAAGCCACCGCCGATCTGCAGGCGGAAGGCGTGACGCTGCATGTCTCCGGCTGCGTCAAGGCCTGCGCCCATCCGGCCGCAGCGGATCTCACGCTGGTCGGGAGGGACGGGCGCTACGACGTCGTCATGGGCGGAACGACGCGGGACAAGCCGTTCGCGACGCTTGACCTTTCGGCGCTGCTCACGCGATTGCAGCCGGGACAGGATATTCACGCCCGGCTGAAGGCCGCGCGTTCGACGGGACCGCAGGGTTGAGCAAGGCATACGATTATATCCAGGACGGCGCGGCGATCTATGAGCGCTCCTTCGCCATCATCCGTGCCGAGGCCGATCTCGCCCGTTTCGGCGGCGCGGCGGAGCGCGTCGTCGTCCGCATGATCCATGCCTGCGGCATGACCGACCTGCCCAAGGATGTGGAGATGTCGGCTGGCTTTGCCGATGCCGCGCAGGCAGCGCTCAAGGCCGGCGAACCGATCCTCTGCGATGCCAAGATGGTCGCCAATGGCGTGACCCGCGCGCGCCTTCCAGCGAACAACGAGGTTCTCTGCACGCTCGACGATCCGCAGGTTCCGGCGCTGGCGGCCGAGATGGGGACAACCCGTTCCGCTGCCGCGATGGAATTGTGGAAGCCCCGGCTCGCCGGCGCCATCGTTGTCATCGGCAACGCGCCGACCTCGCTGTTCCGTTTGCTCGAAATGCTCGATGCCGGCGCGCCCAAGCCGGCTGCCGTGATCGGCATCCCCGTCGGGTTCGTCGGCGCGGCGGAATCGAAGGAAGCGCTGGCGAAGGACGGACGCGTGCCCTTCGTCGTCGTGCACGGGCGGCGTGGCGGCTCGGCCATGGCGGCGGCGGCCGTCAATGCGCTGGCACAGGACAAGGAATAAGCGATGAGCGGGACGCAGAAGACCCTGCTCTACGGCGTCGGGCTCGGGCCGGGCGCTCCGGACCTGATGACGGTCAGGGCGCGGGAGATCATCACCACCGCCGACCGTCTCGTGCATTTCTGCAAGCGCGGCCGGCGCGGCAATGCCCGCGGCACGGCGGACGCGATCATCGCGCCCGATTCGGCCCGCGAGATCGAGCTGGCCTTCCCTGTGACGGTCGAAGCCAGCGTCGGCGAGCCCGATTACGATGGACCGATCGCAGCCTTCTACGAGGAGGCTGCCGCGCGGCTGGCCGCCGAGATGCAGGCCGGGCGGACGCTCGCCGTGCTCTGCGATGGCGATCCCTTCTTCTACGGCTCCTTCATGCATCTCTGGCGGCGGCTCTCGCAGCGCTTCCCGACCGAGGTGGTGCCCGGCGTCACCGGCATGACCGGCGCCTGGGGCGAGGCCGGCGCGCCGATCACCTGGGGCGACGACGTGATGACCGTGCTGCCCGGCACGCTCCCGGAAGCGGAGTTGGCGCGGCGCCTCGCCGATACCGACGCCGCCGTGATCATGAAGCTCGGCCGCAACCTGCCGAAGGTGCGCCGGGCGCTTGTGGCCGCCGGTCTGGAAGGCCGCGCGATCTATGTCGAGCGCGCGACCATGGCGCGGCAGGTCGTGGCGCGGCTCGCCGACAAGGCCGATGACGAGGCGCCCTATTTCGCGATGGTGCTGGTGCCCGGCGAGGGACGCCGGCTGTGACGGGTTCGCTCACCATCGTCGGCCTCGGCCCGGGCACGCCGGACTGGATCACCCCGGCGGCGCAAGCCTCTCTCGACTCCGCAACCGACATTGTCGGCTACAGCCCTTATGTCGACCGGGTGCCGGAGCGCGCGGGACTGACCAAGCACGCCTCGGACAATCGCGTTGAGGTCGAGCGCGCCTCGCATGCCCTGCAACTGGCGGCGGAAGGCCGGACGGTCGCGGTGGTCTCGGGCGGTGATCCCGGCGTCTTCGCCATGGCTGCGGCGGTGTTCGAGGCGCTTGAAGCTGGCCCTATCGACTGGCGCGCGCTTCCTATCACGGTCGAGCCCGGCATCACCGCGATGCTGGCAGCCGCGGCACGGGCCGGCGCCCCGCTCGGCGGGGATTTCTGCGCGATCTCGCTCTCGGACAATCTCAAGCCCTGGGATGTCGTGACGGCGCGGCTCGACGCCGTGCTCGCCGCCGATCTGGTGATCTGCCTCTACAACCCGATCTCGAAGGCCCGGCCCTGGCAGCTCGGCAAGGCGCTGGAGCTGGCGGCTAAGCAGCGCGAGGCAACGACGCCTGTGCTCTTCGCCCGCGCCGTCGGGCGCCCTGACGAGAACCTGAGCATCCTGACGCTGGCGGAAGCCGTTGCAGCCGCGAGCACAGCGGACATGGCGACGCTGGTGATGATCGGGGCTTCAAGCACGCGCCTGATCGCGCGCGAGGGCGCTGCGCCTTACGTCTACACGCCGCGTTCGGTCGCGAAGATGCCTTGCGCTACCAGCCAGGGCAGGACCTGATCGATATGATCGACGGTCTCGACATCGGGCTTGGGCGGGCGCTCCACCATCACCACCGGCAGGGCGAGCCGGCGCGCTGCCACGAGCTTGCCGACCGTCGCCGGCCCGCCCGAATTCTTGCTGACGAGGATCTCGACGCCCTCGCGGCGCATCAGATCCTCCTCGTCATCGACGTCGAAGGGGCCGCGCTGCTGGATGACGTCGACATGCGGCACGGGCAGGCGGTCGCCGATCGGCTCGATGGCGCGGACGAGATAGCGATGCTGGGGCGCGTCCGCGAAAGCAGGCAGTTCCAGCCGGCCGACCGTCAAAAAGACGCGCCGAGGCTCGTCGCCCAACGCCTGCGCGGCGGCCTCGATATCTTGTACGGATTTCCAGCGGTCGCCGGGACGCGGCTTCCAGGACTCGCGGCGGATCGCCAGCAGCGGCACGCCTTCAGCCTTGCAGGCATGCTCGGCATGGAAGGGCATGATCGCGGCGAAGGGATGGGTCGCGTCGACGACGGCGACGATGCCTTCCTCGACCAGATAGCGCCTCAAGCCCTCGACGCCACCGAAACCGCCGGTGCGGACCGGCAGATTGGTCGGGCGGGGGTCGACGGTGTGGCCCGCCAGCGAGATAATGGCGCGGATATCGGGAGCCTGATCAGCCAGGTGCTGGTCAAGCGCAGCAGCTTCAGTCGTTCCGCCGAGGATGAGGACGGTCATGTCGCCAGTTTTGCGTGAATCGGAGGCTCTGTCGAGCCATGAGGCGCCGACGCCCTGGCTTTCGCTGGTAGGCCTCGGCGAGGATGGAGCCTCTGGGCTCTGCCGAGAGGCGTTGGCGGCTCTGAACGAGGCCGAAATCGTCTTCGGCGGCGAGCGGCATATCGCGCTGGTCGGCTCCGTGCCGGGCGAATTGCGGCCCTGGCCTCAGCCCTTCCGCAACGCTCTGCCGCAGATCCTCAGGGAGCGCGGCCGCAAGGTCTGCGTGCTCGCGACCAGCGATCCGTTCCATTACGGCATCGGCAACAGCATCAGCCGGGCGATCCCGGCGGACGAGATGCGGATCATCCCGCAGCTCTCGTCGTTCTCGATGGCCTGCACGCGGATGCGCTGGCCGCAGGAGGAATGCGCGCTGGTCTCGCTGCATGGCCGCACGCTCTACCGGATCGTGCCGCATCTCCAGCCGGAAGCGCGCATCCTCGCCCTGTCCTGGGACGAGACGACGCCGCGCGCCGTGGCCGAACTCATGACCGCGCGCGGCATGGGCGCGAGCCGCATCACCGTGATGGAATCGCTCGGCGGGCGGCAGGAGCGCATCCGCGCATGCCGCGCCGACGCTTTCGACCTGGACGGCATCGTGCCGCTCAATCTGATCGCCGTCGAGGTCGCAGCCACGCGCGATTCCCGCATCCTGCCGCTGGCGCCGGGGCTGGACGAGGAATGGTTCGCCCATGACGGGCAAATCACCAAGTCGGAAATCCGCGCAATCACGATCTCGGCGCTCGCCCCGCGCGGCGGCGAACTGCTCTGGGATGTCGGGGCGGGCTCCGGCTCGGTCGCTGTCGAATGGTGCCAGCGCCATCTGCACAACCGCGCCATCGCCTTCGAGGCCAAGCCGGAACGGGCCGAGCGGATCAGGCGCAACAAGCTCGAACTCGGCGGGCTCTCCGTCGAAGTGGTCAGCGAGGCGCCGGCCGGCTTCGTCGGGCGCGAGGCGCCGGACGCCGTCTTCATCGGCGGCGGCCTGACCGAGGAAGGCCTGTTCGATGCCGCCTGGGCCGCGCTGAAGCCGGGCGGGCGGCTCGTCGCCAATGTCGTGACGATCGAGGGCGAGGCCAAGCTCGCCGCGCTTCATGCCGAGCATGGCGGTTCGCTGCGCCGGATCTCGATCGACCGGCTCGCGCCCGTCGGCGGCAAGCATGGCTGGCGCCCGGCCATGCCGGTGACGCAATGGCGGGTCGAGAAGCCTTGAGCATGGGCCGCCTCGTCGCCGGCATCGGCATCCGGCCCGGCACGGAGGCCGCCGATATCCTCGCTTGCCTCGATCAGGCGCTGGCGAACGCTGGGCTTGCCGGCGCGCCGACGCCGCGCTTCGCCACGCTGGCGAGCCGCGTCGCGGAGGCCGGCATCGTGGCTGCGGCCACCGAACGCGCAGCCGAGCTCGTCGCCGTCCCCGACGAGGCGTTGAAGGGTTTCGAGGCCGCCTGCGCAACACGCTCGACCCGGATCGCCTCCCTCTACGGCGTCGGCTCGGTGGCGGAGGCCGCAGCGCTGGCGGCGGCGGGTCCCGGCGGCGAGCTGGTGCAGCCCCGCATCGCAACCGCGCGCGTCACCTGCGCGCTTGCCAGAAGCCTCGCATGACCATCCATTTCATCGGCGCCGGCCCCGGCGCGCCCGATCTCATCACCCTGCGCGGACGCGACCTGATTGCGGCTTCGCCTGTGTGCCTCTATGCGGGCTCGCTGATCCCCAAGGCGATGCTCGATTGGTGTCCGCCGGGCGCGCGCATCGTCGATACCGCGCCGCTCGATCTCGACGCGATCATCGCCGAGATGGAGGCCGCGCATCGCGCCGGGCGGGACGTGGCGCGGCTGCATTCCGGCGACCTTTCGATCTGGAGCGCCTGCGGTGAGCAGATGCGCCGGCTCGACCGGGCAGCCATCCCCTATACGGTGACGCCGGGCGTGCCGGCCTTCGCTGCCGCCGCTGCGGTGCTGAAGCGCGAACTCACCCTGCCGGGCGTGGCGCAATCGCTGGTGCTGACGCGCACCTCCGGCCGCGCCTCGGCCATGCCGGAGAAGGAGAAGCTCGCGACCTTCGCCGCTTCTGGCGCGACGCTTGCGATCCATCTCTCGATCCATGTCGTCGAGCAGGTCGTGGCCGAGTTGACCCCGTTCTACGGTGCCGATTGCCCGGTCGCCGTGGTGTTCCGCGCGACATGGCCGGATCAGACCGTGTTGCAGGGCAGGCTCACCGACATCGCCGCAAAAGTCCGCGCCAGCGAACTCGAACGCACCGCACTGATCCTGGTCGGCCCGGCTCTGGCCGCCGATGATTTCGGCGAGAGCGCGCTCTACTCGGTCGATTACGATCGCCGTTTCCGGCCGCGAGGCGGACAATGAGCGCGCGCGGCCTGCTCATCGCCGCACCGCGCTCCGGCTCCGGCAAGACCACGATCACACTCGGGCTGCAGCGCGCTTTGGCGCAACGCGGACTGACCGTGCGCGGGCTGAAATGCGGGCCTGACTATATCGACCCCGCCTTCCATGCCGCCGCGACGGGGGCGCCGAGCGCAAATCTCGATAGCTACGCGATGACGGACGGGCTGCTCGGCCGGATCGCCGGCGAAGCCGCTGATGCCGCCGATATCGTCATCGCCGAGGGCTCGATGGGACTGTTTGACGCCGTCCCGGGCGAGGTTGGACATACCGGTGCCAGCGCCGACATCGCCGCGCTCACCGGCTGGCCGGTCGTACTCGTCATCGACGTGTCCGGGGCGGCACAATCGGTCGCAGCGGTCGCGCTCGGCTGCAAGCTCTACGATCCGCGCATCCGCATCGCCGGCGTGATCCTGAACAAGGTCGCGAGCGCTCGCCACGAACGCCTGGTGCGGCAGGGCATGGAACGCATCGGCCTGCCCGTGCTCGGCGCCTTGCCGCGCGAGGCGAGCCTGATCCTGCCCGAGCGCCATCTCGGGCTGGTCCAGGCCGGCGAAACCGCCGACCTGCATGCAAGACTCGATGCGTTGGCCGAAGCTGTCTCGAAGGCCGTCGACCTCGACGCGGTCATGGCGGCGGCTGGCGAGACCGCGCGCTCGGCGACGATGGACATGGCCTCCTCACCCCTGCCTGCGCCCGGGCGGCGGATCGCCATCGCCCGCGATGCCGCCTTCTCCTTCGTTTATCCCCATGTCGAAGCGGGATGGCGCGCAACGGGCGCAGAACTCGTGCCGTTCTCGCCACTGAAGGACGAGGCGCCTCCGCAGGATTGCGACGCCTGCTGGCTGCCGGGCGGCTACCCCGAATTGCACGCGGGCACGATCGCGGCAGCAAGCCGTTTCCTCGACGGGCTTCGCTCTTTCGCCCAGACACGGCCGGTGCATGGTGAGTGCGGCGGCTACATGGTGCTGGGTCGCACGCTGACCGATGCCGATGGTGTCGCGCATCAGATGGCCGGCCTGCTCTCGGTCGAGACCTCCTTCGCCAAGCGGAAGATGAATCTCGGCTATCGCCGGGCCGTCCTGGGGGCGGATGGTCCGCTCGGGCCTGCAGGCGCGGCTCTGACCGGGCATGAGTTCCACTATGCCAGTATCGTCACGCAGGGCGAGGATCCGTCTTTCGCCATCGTGACCGATCCGCATGGCTCGGCGCCCGTTCCCGCCGGTAGCCGCCGTGGGCTGGTGACGGGCTCGTTCTTTCACGCCATTGCGACGGCGGGTCCGGCGTGAGCCGGCCGCCTGTCTTCGACGAAGACTTTGCCCGGCAGTTCGATGAGCTGCTGCGCTGGCGGCGCGATGTCCGACGGTTCAAGCGCGATGCGGTGCCGGCCGATCTGATCGAAAACTTGCTGGCTCAGACCAGTCTCTCGCCATCCGTCGGGCATGCGCGGCCCTGGCGCTGGATCGCCGTGGAGGAGCCGGCGCAACGCGCAGCCGTGCAGGAGAGCTTCAGCCGCTGCAACGCCGATGCGCTCGCTGCCTATGAAGGCGAGCGGGCCGCGCTCTATGCCCGGCTCAAGCTCGAAGGGTTGCGGGAGGCTCCCGTGCAGTTCGCCGTGTTCTGCGACCATGGCACCGAGCGCGGCCACGGGCTCGGCCGTCAGACTATGCCGGAGATGCTGGATTACTCGGTCGTCGCGGCGATCACGCAGTTCTGGCTCTCGGCGCGCGTGCATGGGCTCGGCGTCGGCTGGGTCTCGATCCTCGATCCCGATGGGATCACCGAGGTCCTCAAGGCCCCGCCGGACTGGAAGCTCGTCGCCTATCTCTGCGTCGGCTGGCCGGAAGAGGAATGCGACGAGCCCGAGCTGGTCAGGGCCGGCTGGGAGCGCGGTTGATCCTCGCCAGTCGCGATTGCAGCAACTTCATTCTCAGAAAGCACCGGGGAACGAAAAAGCCGGCCCCTTCAGGGCCGGCTTTCTGCATCTTAGGAACGCGGACGGCGCCTCAACGACGGAAGCCGCCGCCGATCACACCGCCGACCACGCCGCCGAGAATCGAGCCGAAGGCGGCCGCGCCGGCCGTGTCGCCTGTATTGCTGTCACGCGTCCGGACACGGCCCTGATATCCCGTGCTGGTCGTGCCGCGGCGCGGGGTGGTCGTGCCCTGATAAGTTTCGCCACGCTCGCGGGCGAGATCGCGCTTGTACATCTCGTCGCCGTCATAGGAGGTGACGTTGCGGGTGGCAGCCTTGCCTTCCCCGGCCGTCCGGGCGCTGCGCTTCTTCTCGGCCGCGGCCTTCTCCTCGGCGAGCACGGCTTGATAGGCGGTTTCGCTCTGGACGCGGAGAGCGCTGACCTGCATCGCGGTCAGGAAGCCGGTTTCCGGGATGCTGCGCGACTTCTGCCAGGCCTGGATCGCCTTGCGCTGGCTCGGGCCGAAGGCGGCGGCGGCCTTGCCGGGCTGGAAGCCACTCACGCGCAGGCGGGTCTGCACTTCGCGCCGGTCCTTGGCGTCGAGCTTCATCGCGGTCTCGGTCTGCGCCGTGCCGATCTCCTTCTTCAGCGCTTCCTCGGTGACGCCGGGAGGCGTCGCGAGGAAGCCGGCTGCCGGCTTCGCCGCTTCGAGGCTGGCGAGACGGTTGCGGGCGAAGGTGGCGAACTGGCCTGACGGGAAGGCGTCGAGATAGGCGCGATAATCGGCGGCGGAATTGCCGCGTTCGGCGACTTCCCAGGTCTTGATGTCGATCTGGGCACGATCGAGCGAGGGGGCGGCCGGCATGGCCGGCACCGGCACCGCGGCGTCGATGGTCTTGGTCGCGGCCACGCCCGGATCGACCGCGGCGAGCTTCAGCGTCGGGTTCATCTTGAACTCGCCGATGATCGATGAATTGGTCCAGGGCTTCTGCTTCTTGCCGGTCGCTTCCCAGACATCGGCGCGCACGCGGTCCATCACCGTGGTGATCGACACCTCGGGCGTCTCGATATGCTTGAGCAGGGCGGTGGTGAAGGGGCTGTTGCCGTCACGATCGCCGTCGAGCGCCGTGGCGCGCGGATCGGTGGCGAAGGCGATCAGGATGCCGGAGGCCGACTGCGTCTCGATCGCGGTCAGGCCGCGCGTGACGGCGCGCGACTTTGCGGCGAGCTGGGCGGCGAAGGGATTGTCGCGGCAAGCGTCGAGGATGACGATGTTGACGCGCTCGTCGCGCTGCATCTGGCGCAGCACGAGCTGGACGTTCACGGCGCGGAAGTCGAGATCGGCTTCGGACCGGAGCGAGGCGTCGACGGGGATGAGGTAATTCTCGTCGCCGACGGCGATGCCGTGGCCGGCATAATAGACGAGGCCGGCCTTGGCGCCGTCGAGCTTCTGCGCGAATTCGCGCACGATGCCCGTCATCTCGTCCATCTTGAGGTCATAGCCTTCGACGACGTCGAAACCGAGGCGCTTCAGCGCAGCGGAAATGCCCTTGGCGTCCCGCTGCGGATTGGCGAGCGGCGGCACCGCCGTATAGGCGCTGTTGCCGATGACGAGCGCGACCCGCCGCTCGGGCACGGCCGCGGAAGAAGGCGAGGCGAGCGCCACCGCTGAGAGCACCAGCGCAAAGGCGACAGCCATTCGGGCACGGAACCCCGGAACCAGAGACGCGAAGCTCACGACAACCTCCCCAATTCGGCGATCGGCGGCCAACCCATAGCGGCCAGCGCAGCGCACGATCAAAAAACAAGGCAGCAATATGGACGAAAAGTGTCCGCCATTTTTACCGCAACACGCCCCGGCGGTAAACCGGGACATCTCTTCGTCGCGCGGAGCGAGGCGCCGGTTCAAATCCGTCCGTGAATCGCCTGCCCGGCCGTGAGCATCGGGCCGCAGCAGCGGCGCCCGCATCCTCCATTCGCATGAAGTGCGTGACATAAGACGAAGGGATGAGAGCGCATCTGCCAAGACCGCTTTGAAACCCGCCAGCGTTGACTTATGCCCGGAGCGCGGTGCAGCATGACATGCAAGGGGAACCGCTTAAAAAAGAAAGATAAAGCTGATGATGGCTGGCAACCGGCATGTCTGAGGACACTATTCTTTCGACATCAGGTCTTACAAAAGAATTTGCCGGCTTTACAGCTGTGAACGGCGTGGACCTCAATGTCCGCCGTGGCTCTATTCACGCTTTGATCGGCCCGAACGGCGCCGGCAAGACAACCTGCTTCAACTTGTTGACGAAATTTCTCGCGCCTACACGCGGATCAATCATCTATAACGGCCGCAACATCACCCGCGAGAAACCAGCCGAGATCGCCCGGCTCGGCCTCGTCCGCTCTTTCCAGATCTCGGCGGTGTTCCCCCAGCTTTCGGTGCTGACCAATGTCCGCATCGCCCTGCAGCGGCGCAAGCGCGGCGATTCGTTCGATTTCTGGCGTTCCGAGCGGTCGCTGAAGGAGCTCGACGCAGAAGCCGCCGCCCTGGTCGAGGCCGTCGGCCTGACTCCGTTCCTCGGGCTGACCGCCGGCGAACTCTCCTACGGCCGCAAGCGCGCGCTAGAGATCGCGACGACGCTGGCGCTCGATCCGGAAATGCTGCTGCTCGACGAACCGATGGCCGGCATGGGCCGCGAGGATGTCGACCGCATCGCAGCGCTTATTCGGAAAATCTCGGCCAAACGCACCATCCTGATGGTCGAGCACAATCTCTCGGTCGTCGCCTCGCTCTCGGACCGCATCACCGTGCTGGCGCGCGGTCAGGTTCTGGCCGAGGGCGACTACGCCACCGTCTCGAAGGATCCGCGCGTGGTCGAGGCCTATATCGGCTCGGGAGGCGGACATGGCCACCACTGAAGCCCTGAAGACGCCCGTGGCTGCCGCCGGCACCGCTCCGCTGCTCAAGGTACGCGGGCTCGAAGCCTGGTATGGCGAGAGCCATGTCCTTCACGGCATCGACTTCGATGTCGCGCCCGGCGAGGTGGTGACGCTGCTCGGCCGCAACGGCGCCGGCAAGACCACGACGCTGAAATCGGTCATGGGCGTGATCGGCAAGCGCAAGGGCTCGGTCGTACTGGAAGGCAAGGAGACGATCGCCCTGCCCTCGCGCGCCATCGCCCGGCTCGGCATCGGCTTCGTGCCGGAAGAACGCGGCATCTACTCCTCGCTTTCGGTCGAGGAGAACCTGATGCTGCCGCCGCAGGTGCGCCCCGGCGGGCTCTCGCTGGATGCGATCTTCACGCTCTTCCCCAACATCAAGGAGCGCCTGAAGAGCCAGGGCACCAAGCTCTCCGGCGGCGAGCAGCAGATGCTGGCGATCGGCCGCATCCTGCGCACCGGCGCCCATCTGCTCCTGCTCGACGAGCCGACCGAGGGCCTCGCGCCCGTCATCATCGAGCAGATCGGCCGCACCATCGCGAAACTGAAGCAGGAAGGCTTCACCATCATCCTGGTGGAGCAGAACTTCCGCTTCGCCCAGACGGTGGCGGACCGGCACTATGTGGTCGAGCAAGGCAAGGTGATCGACATGATCCCCAATGCCGAGCTCGACGCCAATATCGACAAGCTGCATCGCTATCTCGGCGTCTGAAGCAGCGCGATCCACGAGAACAGAACCGGCCCGCCCGGTATCGACGAAAGGGAGAACGATGATGAAGCTGAAGACGATTCTCGCGACCACAGCGCTTGCCGCCCTGATGGCGGCCCCGGCGCTCGCCCAGCAGATCTCGATCAAGGCCGGCGTGCTGAACGACCGCTCCGGCCTTTACGCTGACCTCGCCGGCGAAGGCTCCGTCGTCGCCGCGCGCATGGCGGTCGAGGACTTCAAGGCGGCCGACAAGGGCATCAAGGTCGAGATCGTCTCGGCCGACCACCAGAACAAGCCCGATGTCGGCTCGACCATCGCCCGGCAATGGTACGACCAGGACGGCGTCGACCTGATCCTCGACGTGCCGACCTCTTCGGTCGCGCTGGCGGTCAGCCAGATCACCAAGGAAAAGAACAAGGTCAACATCAACTCGGGCGCCGGCTCGTCTGACCTCACCGGCAAGGCCTGCAACGCCAACACCATCCACTGGACCTACGACACCTACGCGCTGGCGCAGGGCACCGGCGGTGCGATGGTGAAGGCCGGCGGCGACAGCTGGTTCTTCCTGACCGCCGACTACGCCTTCGGCCATGCGCTGGAGCGCGACGCCACTGCCACGATCACCAAGGCCGGCGGCAAGGTCGTGGGCTCGGTCAAGACCCCGTTCCCGGGTACCGACTTCTCCTCCTTCCTGCTGCAGGCGCAGGCCTCCAAGGCCAAGGTCATCGGCCTCGCCAATGCCGGCAGCGACACCACCAATGCGATCAAGCAGGCGGGCGAGTTCGGCATCGTCGCCGGCGGCCAGAAACTCGCGGGTCTGCTGGTCTTCATCAGCGACGTCCATGCGCTCGGCCTGCAGGCGGCACAGGGCCTGGTGCTGACCGAGTCGTTCTACTGGGATCGCGACGACGGCACCCGCGCCTGGTCGGAGCGCTTTGCCAAGCTCAACGGCGGCAAGAAGCCGACCATGGTGCAGGCCGGCGTCTATTCCGGGCTGCTGCACTATCTGAAGGCGGTCGAGGCGACGAAGAGCAAGGATTCGGCCACCGTCATCGCCAAGATGAAGGAAATGCCGACGGACGATCCGCTGTTCGGCAAGGGCTCGATCCGTCCGAACGGGCGCAAGATGCACGACATGTATCTCTACGAGGTCAAGAAGCCGTCGGAGTCGAAGGGCCCGTGGGACTACTACAAGCAGGTCTCGGTCCTGCCGGCGGAGCAGGCTTTCCAGCCGCTGGCGGAGACCGGCTGCTCGCTCGTCAAGTAAGGGGCGGCTGAACGCCGCCCAGACGTCCTCCGCCGTCATCCCGGGCGACCGCAGGTCGGCCCGGGATCCATCGGAGGGCTCCGGAACTCGACGATGGATCCCGGCTCGGCGCTTCGCTTGGCCGGGATGGCCACGAGTTTCGATAACCCACCCACAAGATGATCTGAGCCCATCATGTTCGAGCTTCTAGGCGTTCCGCCCCAGGCGCTGTTCGGTCAGGTCCTTCTCGGCCTGATCAACGGCTCGTTCTACGCCATCCTCAGCCTTGGGCTGGCGGTGATCTTCGGGCTGCTCAACATCATCAATTTCAGCCATGGCGCGCAGTACATGATGGGCGCTTTCGTGGCCTGGATGTGCCTGAACTATCTCGGCATCAACTACTGGGCGGCGCTGCTGCTGGCGCCGATCATCGTCGGCGCCACCGGCGTCGCGATCGAGCGGCTGCTGCTGAAGCGCATCGCCCATCTCGACCATCTCTACGGCCTGCTGCTGACCTTCGGCCTGGCGCTGATCATCCAGGGCCTGTTCCGCAACAGTTACGGCTCATCCGGCCTGCCCTATGCCATTCCGCCGCAGCTCTCCGGCGGGCAGAATCTCGGCTTCATGTTCCTGCCGAACTACCGCGCCTGGGTGATCTTTGCCTCGCTCATCGTCTGCCTCGGCACTTGGTTCCTGATCGAGAAGACCAAGCTCGGCGCCTATCTGCGCGCCGCGACCGAGAACCCGACCCTGACCCAGGCCTTCGGCATCAACGTGCCGCTGCTGGTCACGCTGACCTACGGCTTCGGCGTGGCGCTCGCCGCCTTTGCCGGGGTGCTCGCCGCGCCGATCTACTCGGTCAACCCGAACATGGGCGGCGACCTTATCATCGTCGTCTTCGCCGTCGTCGTCATCGGCGGCATGGGCTCGATCATGGGCGCCATCGTCACCGGCTTCTCGCTCGGCCTGATCGAGGGCCTGACCAAGGTGTTCTACCCGGAAGGCGCGGCGACCGTGATCTTCGTCATCATGGTGCTGGTGCTGCTGGTGAAGCCCGCCGGCCTGTTCGGCCGCACGGCTTGACGCAAGCAAGGACAACGACATGACTGACCTTGCCTCCACCGACGCTGCCGCTACCGGCCTCACGCTCGCCGAGACCGACGACAGCACCGCGCGCCTGCATCGCAACCTGTTCATCGCGATCGCCGTGGCGCTCGTCATCGCGCCCTTCGTCGCCTATCCCGTCTTCGTGATGAAGGTTTTGTGCTTCGCGCTGTTCGCGCTCGCCTTCAACCTGCTGCTTGGCTATGGCGGCCTGCTCTCCTTCGGCCATGCTGCCTATTTCGGCATGGCGAGCTATGTCAGCGCCTATACCGCCAAGAACTGGGGCCTGACGCCCGAACTCGCGATCCTGTTCGGGACCGCGGTCGGCGCCGTGCTCGGCCTCGTCTTCGGCGCGCTCGCCATCCGGCGCCAGGGCATCTACTTCGCTATGATCACGCTGGCGCTGGCGCAGATGGTGTTCTTCTTCTCGCTGCAGACGCCGCGCTTCACCGGCGGCGAGGACGGCATCCAGGCCGTGCCGCGCGGCAAGTTCCTTGGGCTGGTCAGCCTCGCCGACGACCGCGCGCTCTACTGGCTCGTCGCCGCCATCTTCATGGGCGGGCTGCTGCTGATCTACCGCATCATCCACTCGCCGTTCGGCCAGGTCTGCAAGGCGATCCGTGACAACGAGCCCCGCGCCATCTCGCTCGGCTACCGCGCCAACCAGTACAAGCTCGCCGTCTTCGTGCTCTCGGCCACGCTCGCAGGGCTTGCCGGCGCGACCAAGGCGATCGTTTTCCAGCTGGCGTCGCTCACCGACGTCTACTGGACGATGTCAGGCGAGGTCGTGCTGATGACGCTGGTCGGCGGCCTCGGCACCGTGTTCGGGCCGATCGTCGGCGCGCTCGTCATCGTCGCGATGCAGAACTACCTTGCCACACTCGGCGCCTGGGTCACAGTCGTGCAGGGCGTGATCTTCGTGCTCTGCGTGCTGCTGTTCCGCGAAGGCATCGTCGGTGTCATCGCGAAGGCGATCAAGAAGCCGCTCTGATCTACGGCTTCTAGCGGATCAGCTTCGATACCGTCCGGAACTGCGGGTGATCAGCGCTCCGCAGCCATTCGAACAGTACCATCTCGGTGGTGACGATCTCGGCGCCGTGGCTTGCCATGCGCTGCAGCGCGATCTCGCGCGATTGCGGCGCCCGCGAGCCGATCGCATCGGCCACCACGACGACGCGGCGGCGATGCTCGAGCAGCGTCAACACGGTCTGGCCGACGCAGACATGCGCCTCGCAGCCGCAGATCACCAGCTCGCGATCCCCCGCCACAGCCTCGAGGAAGGCTGGCTCGGCACAGGCGTCGAAGCTCATCTTGATCACGGGCGGGCCGACATCCGCCAGGGCCGGCACAGTCAAGCCGAGACCGCGCGGATATTGCTCTGTCAGCACCGCGGGAACGTCGAGCAGGCGTGCCGCCTCCGCCAGGCGCCCCGCATTGAGCAGCACCGTCTCGCCGCCATGGATCGCCGGCATCAGCTTCGCCTGGAAATCGATGACGACCAGCATCGCGTTCTTCGCTGACAGCAGCGGCATGACCGGCCTTCCCCCTTCGCACCGTCCGAGGACTTCATAGCGCTCCAGGGCGTCACCATCGTCAACCGACAGCGAGACCCTGCGACCGAGCTTCGCTTGACTTGCCTAACGGCAGTCAACATGCAGATGCGATGGACGGCAAACCGATCGTTCCCTTCGCGACGACGCTGCATGTGCGCGACCATTGCCTGTGCCTGCATGTGCAGCGCGCGGCGCGGACGCTGGCGCGCCGTTTCGACGAAGCGTTGCGCCCGGTCGGGCTGACGAATGGCCAGTTCTCGCTGATGATGGCCCTGAACCGCCCTGTGCCCGCCTCGTTCGGCCCTGTGGCAGAGCTCCTCGCGATGGATCGCACGACCCTCACCGCTGCTCTGAAGCCGCTGCAGCGGCGCGGGCTCGTCGCTATCGCGGTCGATCCTGCCGACCGGCGCGGTCGCTTGCTGACGCTGACACCCGACGGCATGGCGCTGCTCGCCTCCGCCGTGCCGATCTGGCAGCGGACGCATGAGATCGTCGAGGCGGCCATGCCCGATGCCACGCCCGACAGGCTGCGCGATGCGCTGCGCAGCCTCGGCTGAAGCCGAGAGCCATTCCGCAAGTCTTTGTTTATCGCATATTCGCTGACGCGGACCTTCTGTTCTTCACGCGAATCGGTGGCCACTTCGCTCGAAAATGCTCTGGCGGTCCGTCCCGCCCGCTTCGCAGAGCCGCCCCACCAATAGGACTCTGGCGCATGGCTTCCGGTCTCATTACCCTCAAGCCATTCTCCAGACGCAAGCAAGATCGCATTCCATGGACAAGCGGCTCGACAATCCAGCCCAGGCCGCAGCGATGACGCCTTCGGATATCCGTTCGGTCCTGATCGGGGTCATGCTGGCGATGTTCCTCGCCGCGCTCGACCAGACCATCGTCGCCACCGCGCTCCCGACGATGGGGCGCGAGCTCAACGACGTCACGCATCTCTCCTGGATCGTCACGATCTACCTGCTCGCCTCGACCGCGGTGACGCCGCTCTACGGCAAGCTCGCCGATATCCATGGGCGGCGGGTGACGATGCTCGCCGGAATCATCGTCTTCGTGATCGGCTCGATCGCCTGCGCGCTGGCGCCGTCGCTCTGGCTGCTCGTCGTCGCGCGCTTCGTGCAGGGGCTGGGCGGCGGCGGGTTGATCGCGCTGGCCCAGACCATCGTCGGCGACATGGTGCCGCCCAAGGAGCGCGGGCGCTATCAGGTCTATTTCGCCAGCGTCTTCATGTCGTCCTCGCTGCTCGGCCCCGTGTTGGGCGGCTTCCTCGCGGAAAAGCTGCACTGGTCCGTGATCTTCTGGATCAACCTGCCGCTCGGGCTCGGCGCCTACTGGATGTCGAGCGAGGCGCTGAAGCGGCTGCCGCGGCATGAGCGCCCGCACAAGCTCGACGTGCTCGGCGCCATGCTGATGACGCTGGCGACGGTGTCGCTGCTGCTCGCCCTGTCCTGGGGCGGCACTGCCTATCCCTGGCGCTCGCTGGAGATCGCAGGTCTCGTCGCCGCCTCGCTCGCCTTCTGGGCGTTGTTCGCCTGGCGCCTGCGCCGGGCGGCGGAGCCGCTGATCCCGCTCGACGTCTTCGGCAATGGCGTCGTCAGGCGCGGCACGGTTGCCGCCGGCTTCGGCATGGGCACCTTCATCGGCCTCACCATCTATCTGCCGCTGTATTTCGAGACGGTGATGGGGATGAGCGCGACCCATTCCGGCCTCGGCCTGCTGCCGCTGACCTGCGGCACGGTCGTCGGCGCGACCAGCTCCGGGCGGGCGATGTCGCATGTTACCCATTACAAGCGTGTGCCGCTGACCGGGCTCTTCATTGCGATGGTGGGGGCAGGCGTGATGGCCGCCTTTTCGGGCCAGATCCCGCTCCTGCCCTTCTGCATCATCCTCGCCGTGGTCAGCGTCGGTTTCGGCACGCTGCTCCCCGTCGCGACCGTCTCGATCCAGAACGCCGTGCAACCGCACCAGCTCGGCACGGTGACGGCGGTCGCCAATTTCTTCCGCCAGATTGGCGGCGCGCTGATCGTCGCGGTGTTTGGCGCAATCGTGCTCGGTGGCGTCGGCGGGGCCGGCGCGAAGCTCTCGCCCGAAGCGCTGAAGCTCGGCACCGTCGACCGCGAGACCATGGTGGTGCTGTTCCGCTATGTCTTCGGCGCGGCCGGCCTCGGCTTCGCTTTCGCGCTCATCTCGCTTGCGCGCATGGAAGAACGGCCCTTGCGCGGCCGGGCGGTCGAGGCAGCCAAGGCGATCGGCGGCGAATAGGCGAAAAGCCTCACGCGCCGTCATTCCCGGGCTAAGCGAAGCGCAGACCCGGGAATCTCAGGACGAGGAAAGACTGTTTTCGACATGCCCGGGTCAAGCCCGGGCATGACGTACCGCGACCGATGCGTCAGTCGCGCAGCAGCTCGTTGATGCCGGTCTTGGAGCGCGTCTGCGCGTCGACCGTCTTGACGATGACGGCGCAGGAGAGCGACGGGCCCGGCGTGCCGTCCGGGAAGGGTTTGCCCGGCAGCGAGCCCGGCACCACCACCGAATAGGGCGGCACCTTGCCGATATGGAACTGGCCGGTGGCGCGGTCGACGATCTTGGTCGAGGCCGAGATGAAGACGCCCATCGAGAGCACCGAACCCTCGCCGACGATCACGCCCTCGACCACCTCGGAACGGGCGCCGATGAAGCAATTGTCCTCGATGATGGTCGGGTTGGCCTGCAGCGGCTCGAGCACGCCGCCGATGCCGACGCCGCCCGAGAGATGCACGTTCTTGCCGATCTGGGCGCAGGAGCCGACCGTCGCCCAGGTATCAACCATGGTGCCGGAATCGACATAAGCGCCGATATTGACGAAGGACGGCATCAAGACGACGCCCGACGCGATGAAGGAGCCCTTGCGCGCGGCGGCCGGCGGCACGACGCGGAAGCCGGCGGCGCGGAAGCGGTTCTCGCCCCAGCCTTGGAACTTGGACGGCACCTTGTCCCAGAACACGCTCTCGCCCGGCCCGTTGGCCATGATGACGTTGTCGGTCAGGCGGAAGGAGAGCAGCACCGCCTTCTTCAGCCACTGATGCACGACCCAATCGGCGCCCTGCTTTTCGGCGACGCGGGCCTGTCCGGCATCGAGCATCTCGATCGCCTGCTCGACCGCCTCGCGCACGGCGCCTTTGGTCTGGACGCCGATCTCGGCCCGGTTTTCCCAGGCGGCGTCGATGGTCTGGTTGAGATCGGCGAGGGACATCAGGTGGCTCCGGCGCTTCCAGAAAGATCGGCGCGAGCGATGGCGGATGCAGGCGCTTGCGTCAAGCCGAACGACGGCGCAGCAGATAGGTATCCATGATCCAGCCATGCCGGGCGCGGGCCTCTGCCCTCACCTCGGCGATCTCGGCTGAGAGTTCGCTGAGCGGGCCGGCGCGCAGTATCTCATCGGGCGTGCCGAGATAGGCGCCCCAAAAGATATCGAGCCCGGCCGGGTCGATCTTGCCGAAGGTCTGCTCGCCATCGAGCATGACGACGACGCTGTCCTGATCGGCCGGGAAGCCCGCCGCCAGCTTACGCCCGGTGGTGATCAGGATCGGCGCGCCGATCGTGTTGAGCGGAATGCGATGGCGCGCCGCCAGCACCTGGACGCTGCTGATGCCGGGATAAACCTGCCAGTCGAGATCGAAGCCGGAAGCGGCGACGCGCTCCATGATGCGCAAGGTGGAATCGTAAAGCGCCGGATCGCCCCAGACCAGCAGCGCGCCGGTCTGTCCGTCCTGCAATTCCGCTTCGAACAGGGCGCGGTAGCGCGCGGCTATGCGCTCGTGCCAGTCGTCGACAACGCCGTGATAATCGTTACCGGCTTCGGCGCGACGCGGAATCTCGACCGGAACCGTGCGGTAACCGGGCTTGCGGATGAAACGAGCGCAGATCGCCTCGCGCAGCGCCCGAAGCGCGGTCTTCTCCTCGCCCTTGTCGGGAATGAACAGGATATCGGCGCGGTTCAGCGCTTCGATCGCCTCGATCGTCATATGCCCGGGATTGCCGGCCCCGATGCCGATGATGAGGATGTTGTGCATGCCGCTCCGCCGGTTTGTGGCGGCTTAGCATGCCCTGTGAGCGGAATGCGAGATCAGGCCCGGCCGAGCACGGGCATGCGGGCGAGATCGACCTGAGGAACCGGCGTCGCGCTCAGCGCGACCGCCGCCTGAAGCGCCTCCAGATCCTCACGGAGGCGCGGATGCCAGCCGCAAGGGCATGGCTGGTCACCGCAATGAGCATCCGCTACCTCTCTGTAAACAGAACCGACCGCTGCCGCCGCCAGCTCGATAAGGGCGAACGGCGGCAGGCGAGTATCGCGGAGCGCGGCGCAAAAAGCTGTCATGACCGCTTCCCGGATGTCGGCTCGGGCGGTCTCCAGCGATTCTGCGCTCCCCTGATCAGGCTGCACGTTCGATGCCCTTGATGGCGGCATGGAGGCGGCGCTGCGGCCCTTGCAAGGGTTTCGGCCCCTGCTCGGGCAAGGTCACCGCGAGCAGGTCGACAAGGCGCTGCATGCGCAGCGGCAGGGCCGCATCGGCGTCGAGATCACCCGGCCCCTTGGCCAGCGCAAGCGCCCGGCGCAGTTCCTGCCGGCTAGCGCCGGTGCGGACGATCTCGCGGATGATGATCTCGTCGATGCGGCCGATCGCGGCCGCGACATCGACCTCGGTGACGCCACCCATTTCCGTCCCTCCGTCGGCTGATTCACTGATCGCGTGAGAGAGATAGGCGCGGCGTCGATTCGATGCAAGCTCTTGTTATTACTACATAAATAGAACTATTTTAAGGTAACGGGTCACTCTCGCCCGCAAGCGTGACCGCATCGTGACGGCGTATGCGCCTAGAGGTCGCGGACGATCTCCAGGCGTGCGCCATGGGCCAGGCTCTCGTCGATGCGGGCATCATCGGGACCGTAGAAGGACATGGCATAGGCGCCCTGCCCGCGCCGGACCAGATGCTCACTGATGCTGGCGGCGGCCGGGCCATGCGGCTCTGCCAGCGACAGGGTTTGCCGGCCGATGCGGAATTGCGCGAGCCCGCAGCCGAGGCCGGGCACACCGCCCACGGCGACCGGATCGCGCCCAAGCAAGGCCCGGTAGCGGGCGACCGAGATCGCGAGGTCCTGCACCGCCACGGTGACACCGGCGACCCCGGTCACGCCATTCGCATGGCGGCGACCCGATCCCTCGGGCACGCGTAGGCTGCGGGCGGTGACATCGGTGCAGAGGAAAGGGATGTCGGACTCGGGCGGGCGGGCCGAGCGCCAGGCGATGCGCGTGCCGTCGGGCTGGAGCCGGCCGCCGTCGATCGGGCCGTCAATGACGATGCCGGCAGCCCGGGCGCGAGCAAGATCGGCATCGAGATCATCCGGCAGCACGGCGTAGTCGACGAGGCCTGGACCAGCGCGATCCAGCACTTGCCACCAGCGGAAATCGGGCACCGGGCGCGGGAAGGCGATGATCTCGAGATAGGCGCCATCCTCGAACACGACCAGCGCGTTGCGGGAGCCGCGCGGGTGCTCGCCGCCGGGCAGCACGGTGAAGCCGAGCGTGGTGTAGTCGCGGATAGCGGCGTCCAACTCGGTGACGGCGATGACGATATGGTCGATCGAAAGCGGCATGGTTCTCGTCCTGGCAGCGCTGATGTCAGGGACTATCGGCGATCGCTTCAATTCCCGCCATGCCACCCAGCCGCGGCGCGAAGCTTTCCCAGACCCTGTGGGCGCCCGCCTGCCAGCCGGCGCGATCCTCGGCCGGCACGGTCCTGGCCCCGCCAGCCTCGGCCTGCGCCATCGAGGCCTTCTCGTCAGCGAGCATCAACGCGTCGAAATAGGCGATACCCTCGGTCACCGCAGCTGTCAGCGCCTCGCGATCCTGCGGTGCCAGCGCCTTCCAGAAGGGTGCGGCGAAGGTCATCACGCCGCTCGCCCAGATATGGCCGGTCTCGACCACGACCGGCACGACCTCATACAGGCGGAAACCGGCATAGGCGGACTTGGTCAGATCCATGCAGTCGACGACGCCGGTCTTCAGGGCGTTATAGGTCTCCGGGATCGGGATCGGCGTCGGATAGGCGCCGAAGCCCGACCAGAGCGCGGTATGGAGCGGGCTCTGGATGACGCGGATGCGCTTGCCCTTGACCGAGGCCGGCGTGGTCAACGCCTCCTTCGCCAGGAGGTGGCGGGCGCCGTAATTGATGAAGCCGGGGACGACGAAGCCCTGTGCCTGATAAAGCTCCTTCAGCGCCGTCCCAAGCGGCCCGGCCAATGTCCGCGCCAGATGATCGCGGTCGCGGAACAGGAAGGGCAGGTCGAGGATCTGGCCGGCGGGCACCCAACCGGAGAGCGAGGACACGGTCGAGAGCGCCGCCTGGATCGAGCCGAGGCGCAGGCCCTCGGCCACCTCCTTTTCGCCGCCGAGCGCGGCATTCGGCACGATGCGCAAGTCGAAACGGCCGGGTGCGGTGCGGTTGAGGACCTCGGCGATGCGCCGCCAGACTTTCGTCTCCGGCTTATCCTCGCCCATCAGCGACGCCACGGTCACGGGCCGGCCGGCAGCGAAAGCGCGCCCGCTTCCCAGGATGGCAGGCGCGGCAAGCGAACCGGCGGCGAACTGGCGGCGGGTGATCAGCAAGACGGGCCTCCTTCGACTCGTGCAGCGGGATCGCGCGAAACGCGTCCCGCCGCAAGAGGCGACCGCATTCAGCCGACGAAGACGCCTTCGAAGGCGGTCGAGCTGATCGGATTGCGCTGGCTCGGCGTCTCGCGCGCCTGCAAGGCCTCCGGCAATTGCGCCTTGTCGCCGGGCTTGCCGATGGCGACCGCCGCCTCGACGCGATAGCCGGCGGGGAGCTTCAGCACCTGCGGCGCCCGTTCGATATCGAAGCCGACCATGCCATGCGCCTGCCAGCCGAGCCGCACCGACTGCAAGGCGAGATTGGCCCAAGCGGCGCCGGCATCGAAGGAATGGCTGTAGGACGGCACTTCCTCGGCCTTGCCCGGCACCGCCATGGTCTCCTTGGAGACGACGAAGACGAGGGCCGCCGCATTCTTCGCCCAGGACTGGTTGAATTCGTTGAGCAGGCCGAGCAGCGCCGGCCAATGAGCCGTGCCGCGGCGGGCGTAGATGAAGCGCCAGGGCTGGGAATTATAGGAGGAAGGCGCCCAGCGCGCCGCCTCGAACAGGGCCTTCAGCCCGTCCTCGGCAATGATCTCGTCGGTGAAGGCGCGCGGCGACCAGCGCTCGAGGAAGAGCGGGTCGATCGCATGGTCGGCGATACGGCTATTGGCAGTGTGGGTCATTGCTGGTCCTGACGGCAGGGGAGCCACGGCGGGAGTCGCCGCGATGACATATTCCCCTGAGGTAATCGGCAGAATCGGCGCCGCGGATAGCTCCGTCAAGGAACGGAAAATCTCTAGAAAGGCAGGTTTTCGCAAAGACTTGCTGCCGATGGGCCGATGACGAGAGAACGCTTCCGTTGCATGACGATTGCGTCGAAAGCTGTCACGGCTGCGTGAAATGCATACCGTGCGTGCCAGCTTCCGGCGCGGTGGATTTATCCGATGCCGATCGGGTATCGGGAGGAGAGACGCCGACGGAGATGATCATGAGCGAAACCCACGAGATTGCCTCCGACCGGCTGCGCGCGACGGTCAGGGCGCAGGGCGGCGAGTTGATTGCGCTTTCCGACGCGAACGGTCCGGCGCTCTGGAATGGCGGGCCGGAATGGCCGCGCCATGCACCGGTGCTGTTCCCGATCGTCGGGCGGTTGACCGACGATACGCTGATCCATCAGGGCCGTTCCTACCAGCTGACCCAGCACGGCTTCGCCCGCGACAGCCTGTTCAGCTGGATCGAGCGCGGTGCTGATCGAGCCATGCTGGAGTTACGAGAGAGCCGGGAGACGCTCGCGATCTATCCGTTCCGGTTCGTGCTGCGGATGATCTACGCGGTCGCCGGTGACACGCTGACCGTGACCTCACAGGTCAGCAATCCCGCCGAAGTGCCGTTGATCTGCGGCGTTGGCGCCCATCCGGCCTTTCTCTGGCCGCTGACCGAGGGCGTCGCGAAGGAGGCCCATCGCCTGACCTTCCCGCAGGCGGAACCGGGCCAGGGGCGCGGCGTCGAGGCCGGGTTGCTTAGCGGGCCGATCCCGCTGCCCTTCGAGGGCAAGAAACTCGATCTGGACGAAAGCCTCTTCGTCAACGATGCGATCGTGATCCCGGATACGGCCAACCGCTCGGCACGCTTCGCCGCGCTCGACACGTCAGGGCGGGAAAGCCGCGCCCTGACCGTGAGTTGGGAGGGCTTCAAGGATCTCGGCATCTGGTCGAAACCGACAGGCGCGCCGTTCCTGTGCATCGAACCCTGGTGCAGCATGGCGAGCCCGGCCGGCTGGCAAGGCGAAATCGCTGGGAAGCCCGGCATCCTCACTCTGGCGCCGGGCGAGAGCCGCGATTTCGTCTGGCGCGCGACGCTCTAAAGCATTTTCGAGCGAAGTGGACGCCGGTTCGCGTGAAGAACCGAAGGTCCGCGTCAGCGAATATGCGACAAACCAAGAGGCGAGAGCGGCTCCGCGATTCGCAGAATTACCGAACCGCTCTCGCCGCCCTTCACTTCTTCTCGATGTTCCAGAACAGCATGACGGGGGCCGCCAACACGCCAGCGACATTGGTGCGCCGGGCATAGGGCTGGTCGAACTGGCCGATCACCCGATAGGGCTGCACTTCCGCAAGGCGCTTATGCAGCGCTTCGAGCGCGAGTTTGCGGCTGGCATCGTCGGGCGCATCGACGAAGACACCGCGCAGCCTTTCGGCCTCGGCATCGCAGGGCCAGCCGGCCCAGGCCCGCTCGCAGGCCATGTTGGTGCCGATATTGGTCAAAGGCGACTGCATGGTCGCGCCCGAGGCATAGGTCACGAAGAGGTTCCAGCCGCCCTGATCGGGCGTGCTCTTGTTCTGCTGGCGGGTTGTGACGGCGCCCCAGTCGGCGAACTGGACATCGACATTGAAGCCGACCGCCTTGAGCTGGGAAGCGGCGACCTCGGCCATGCGGCCGATCGGGGCGATGTCGTTGCTGGTCGAGAGCACGAGCTTCTCGCCCTTGTAGCCGCTCTCCTTCAAGAGCTCGCGCGCCTTGTCGAGATTGGGCTTGGCGTAGCCTTCGGTCCCGACCTCCGTGCCGTTCGGGCCGCCGCAGACAAAATAGGCGTTGCAGCGCTTCCACCATTCCTCGTCGCCGAAGCCGGCCGCGAGGAAATCGGCCTGATCGGTGGCATAGGCCAGCGCAAGCCGGGCCTTCGGGTTGTCGAAAGGCGGGTGGAGGTGGTTCGGCCGCAGCATCACCTGGTTGGCGAGGTTCGAATAGCGCTCGACCTTGACCTGCTTGTTGGTCGAGATGACCGGAATCAGGTCCTGGCTGGGCTGCTCCCAGATATCGATCTCGCCGGTCTGGAGCGCGGCAGCGGCGGTCGCCGCATCCGGCATGATCTGCCATTCGACGCGGTCGACCTTGACGACGCGCCCCCCGGCGAGCCCGTCGGCCGGCTCGGTGCGCGGGACATAATCGAGGTTGCGATCATAGACGACCTTCGAGCCGCTGCGCCATTCCTGGCGGTTGAACTTGAACGGGCCGGAGCCGATCGTCTCGGTGATCGGCTTCATCGGGTCGGATTTGGCGTCGATCTCGCGCATGATGACGGGAATCTGGCCGACAGCGGAGCCGAGCGCGAAGGGCACCAGCGCCAGCGGGCGCTTCAGCTTGAGCTTGAAGGTGGCATTGTCGACCGCCTCCATGCCGTCGGCATATTCGGCGAGCTTGCCGCCGATCGTGTCGCGCTTCATCCAGCGTTCGAGCGAGGCGATGACGTCCTTGGTCGTGACCGGCTGGCCGTCATGGAATTTCAGGCCGGGGCGCAGCTTGAAAGTCCAGGTCAGCTTGTCCGGCGAGGTCTCGAAGCTCTCGACCATCTGCGGCTTCGGCTGGAGGTTCGAATCCCAGGCGAAGAGCGTCTCGTAGATCATCAGCCCGTGCATGCGGGTGATGACGATCGAGGCAGCGACCGGATCGAGCGTCTTGAGGTCGGCATGCGGCGCGACCCGCAGGATGCGGTTCGAGGCCGGTTGCGACTGCGCCGATGCCGCAAGCGGCAGGAACGCGGCTGCCGACAGCAGCAGCGCGGCGGTGAAACGGGACAGTTGCATCAGGCGTTCTCCTCCTTCGTCACCAGCCCTGCGGCACCGCCCCTCCGCGGAACCGCCTCAGCCGGCGCGCTTCATTCTCGTTTGAGCTGCAAGATTCTTGCCCTGTGTCCGGCAACCCGCAAGCCGCCTTCCGCATCGAGCCAGAGGCAGGGCCGCGCCCGCCAAGGGCCGTGCATGAGATCGGCGAGCGCCCGGCCATTCGGCAACGGTGTCAGTTGCGACAGGGTCCCGCCTGAGGGCCAGGGCATCAGCGCGGTGCCATCGGCCCGGATCTCGATTTCCGTGCCGAAGCGCGGCTCATGCCAGCGCCCGATCAGCCGCCGATCCAGCGGCGTATCGGCCGGCACGCGCCGAAGCGAGCGTCGCACGCCGCCGATCATGCCCGTAAGGCGGTCCTCGCCATCGCGCTTGAGCCGGATATCGAGATAGGCCGGCAGGCTGCGCAGGCCGCCGTCGCCATCGGTGACGAGGCGCTCGTAGCCGCCCATGAAGCTGATCGAATCCGCCGTAAGCTCGGCCCAGAACGGCCCTTCGTCGCTGGCGAACAGGCCGGCAGGCGCGTCCGCGACCGTGGGAAGCTCCTGCCCGAGCAGGGCCGCCAGCACGCTCAGCGCCGGCCAGAGCGCCTCTTCCTCGCGATTGGTCAGCACGACGACGCCGACGCCATGGGCGGGCGACATCCAGAAATGGTTGCGATAGCCGGTCAGCGAACCGCCATGGCCGACGATCGCGGTCTCGCCGAGACGGCTGCAGACGAGTCCCAATCGATAGACGCTCTCGCTGCCATCCTTGAAATGCCGCGACGCGGTCAGGCGCTCCAGCATGCCGGCGAGCGGGCCACGCCCGGCAAGCAGAGCCGAAGCCCAGCCGGCGAGATCGGCGGCGGAGCCTGCGATGCCGCCGGAGGCGGAGAAATGGAAGCCGTAATGGCCGCGCCGCCAGGCGGCGCCATCGTTCCAATAGCCGGTGGCGAGGCCGGGCACGATCTCCGAGGAATCGTAGGGCAAGCGGAAGGAGAGGCCGAGTTCGCCGGAAAGGTCCCCGACGGTCTGGCTGTAAGGCTTGCCGGTGACCTGCTCCAGGATGCGCTGGCCGAGCCGCCAGCCGGTATTGGAATAGGCCATCTCGGTGCCGGGCTCGGCGCTGAGCGACGGGAAGCGGCAGGCCAGCGCGAAGACCTCATCGGCGCTCAGCGTCGCGGTGTAGGGCACGCCCTGCTGCCAGAACACCTCCATCATGTCCGGCAGCGCGCCGGTCATGTCGAGTGCGCGGCCGAATGCGACTTCGGCGAGCGGCGCCGGCAAGTCCTTCAGCCAATGGCCGAGCGGCGCGTCGAGCGGCACACCGGCCTTCAACAGCGCGACCGCCAGGACATGCTTGCTGATTGATGCCAGACGGTTCGGCGTCTGCGGCGTGAAGGGCACGCCATACTCGATGCTGGCGAAGCCGCCGGCAAAGGCCTCGCGCACCCCGTCACGATCGAACAGCACGACGGCGCCGCCCGGCCCCGCCGCACGCTGCCAGTTGGCGGCGATCTCCTGCGCGCGGGACGCGGCGTGGGTCCAGTCCAGAGCCATGTGCTGTTCCCTCAGCCCTTAGGCCGGGCTTCGCCGAGCAGATTGCGCAGCGCCCGCATGAAGACGCGCGCCCCGGGGCCGATCGCATCATCCGGGAAGTCGAAATCCGGATTGTGCAGATGCGCCGTCTCGCCGGAGCCGAGCAGGAACATCGCCGATTTGGAGCGGCGCCCGAACAGGCCGAAATCCTCCGAGCCGCGCGAGGGCGGCGTCGGGCCATGCGGCACCTTCTCCTCATCCATCGCCCGGCGCAGCATCGCGACGGCCTCCGGCTCGTTCTCGCAATGGTGGAAGATGTCGTGATAGCTGATCTCGACGCTCAGACGGCCGGCCTCCGCCGCCTCGCGCGCCAGCTTTTCGGCGGCTTCACAGAGCGCGCCCATCTGCGCGTCGTTGACGGTGCGCAAAGTCGCCCAGAGTTCGCCATGGCCCGGCGCGATGCCGAAGGCCTGCTCGCCGATCTCGACATGGGTTACCGTCACCAGCCGGAAATTGGCATCGAGCGGGCCGCCCGGCCCGAGCGCCGTCAGAGCCGGGATCAGCGTCGCAATGGCCGGAGCCGGCGAGCGGCCGTGCTCGGGCGTCGAGGCATGCGAGGTCTCGCCGGTCAGGATGATCTTGATGCCGCGCGAGGCGCAGTTGGCAGCGCCTTCCGAGATGCGGGCATGGCCTACAGGCACACCCGGGCGGTTATGCAGGGAGAAGGCGAAATCCGGCACGATCTCCTCGAATTTCGGATCGGCCATCACCGCAGCGGCGCCCGCACCGGTCTCCTCGGCCGGCTGAAAGAGGAGAATGGCGCGGCCCTTCTGCGGCGGGTTGCGCTGCAAGCCGCGCGCGAGGCCGGCCAGGATGGTCATATGGCCGTCATGACCGCAGAGATGGCCCTTGCCGGGGATTTCGGAGCGATGATCGCTGTCGGACAGTTCCTCGATCGGCAGCGCGTCGAGCTCAGCGCGGATCAGCACGGTCGGGCCGGGCTCGGTTCCCTCGTAGATTGCGGCGACGCCATGGCCACCGAGTTCTGTGACGATGCGGTCCGGGCCGGTCGGCTTCAGGAAATCGACGATGGTCGCGGCGGTCTCGCGTTCCTCGCCCGAGATTTCGGGGCGGCGATGCAGCCGATGCCGGAGATCGACGAGATCGACCATGTCGCTGTTGGTCAAGAACACGGATGAAGCCTCCCGGGGCGTTACGCGGCCGGCGGATCACCGGCTCTTGCCCGGAAAGGTTCGACACTTCAGCCGCTTCGGCAACCCGCGTCATCGCCGGGGGCGGCATGCGCGAGCGCAAGATCAGTTTCCGAGCTCTGCCTCGATCTCGGCATCGAAGGCTTGCGCCAGCATCGCGCGGCAGGCTTCCGCCTGCTGGCGCGCGGAATCCAGCGCAATGTGTGGAAGTATCTCGGCGAGATCGCGCAGGGCGAAATCGACGGCCGACATCAGGCCGAGCACCGGCTCTGTGGCTGCAGCCGGCTGTTGCGGAAGGCGGAACGCAATGACCTGACCCATAGGCATACTCACGCTGAAAGCGAATCGGCCTTCAGTGTGCGGGCGCAGGTTTCAGAAAGTGGTTAACGGCGGAATTGCGGCAGGGCTGCCGACTTAACCATAGCCATGCAGGCTGGCGCCATGACGCTTCAGCCAGACCTCCGCCTCCTCGGTGCCAGGACAAAGCTTGTGGGTCAGCGCCCAGAAGCGGTGCGAGTGGTTCATCTCCTTGAGATGCGCCACCTCATGGGCCGCGAGATAGTCGAGCACCGGGGATGGCGCCAGGATCAATCGCCAGGAGAAGCTGAGATGGCCCTGCGAGGAGCAGGAGCCCCAGCGGCTCGTCGTGTCCCGGATGGTAATCTTGCGGGCGGGGATGCCGAGCGTCGCCGTGTGGCGGCGCACTGCCTTCTCGAGGTCATCAAGGGCAAGCTTCCGCAGGAAATCCTTGACCCGGCGCGAGACATGGGCGGCATCGCCGGCCACCGCGATGACGAGCGCGCCGTCGGCATCGCGCGTCGCCTGTGTCAGCCCCCGCGCCTTCGACCAGTGGACGATGCGATGCGGCACGCCGCGCAAGGGAATGCTCTGGCCGGGCTCGAAGGGCACGGCGCGCGGGCGCTTGGCCATGCGCGCGGCAATCCAGCCACCATGGTTCTCGGCGAAGGTGCGGCCCGCGGCGAAATCGGCGCGCTCGGGCAAGGTCAGGGTAATCTCGCCGGTCGCCTGCGAGACGCGCAGAGTCATACGGCGCGCAGCGGCGCGACGCTTGACCCAAACGGCATAGCGCGTGCCGGCATGCACGACCTCGATCCGGTCGGGGTCCGGCTGGCGCCTGAACAGGGAGATGCGCATCGACCGCGATTGTGCGGGATTCGCGGGCGATGGGGAAGAGCGGTTCAGATCGCCGAGCGCCCTGGGGGACGCAAAGTGGCGATCTCTTTCCTTATCCGCGCATCGGATTTCTCCGAAAAGTGCATTCTACTTTTCGGTCCGATGCTTCAGCCCGCGATCTTGAGCGCCTTGCGCTGCTCCTTGGCGCTGTCGTCGCGGCGCTCCTTGGCCGCTTCCATGTCGAGGCTGACCATGAAATCGGAGATGCGCGGCTGAATCTCGGAGCGGAAGCGCGAGCCGTTGAAGACGCCGTAATGGCCGACCTTCGGCTGGAGGTAGTGGACGCGCTTGTCGTCGGGGATGTTGACGCAGAGGTCATGCGCGGCCTGGGTCTGGCCGACGCCGGAGATGTCGTCCATCTCGCCCTCGACCGTCATCAGCGCGACGCGGCGGATGGCGGTGAGATCGACCGGCTTGTCGCGATGCATCATCTCGCCCTTGGGCAAGGAGTGCCTCACGAAGACGGTATCGACGGTCTGGAGATAGAACTCCGCGGTCAGGTCCATGACCGCGAGATACTCGTCATAGAAGTCGCGGTGCTTCTCGGCGGAATCGCCGTCGCCGCTGACGAGATGCTTGAACATGTCGTAATGGGCGGTGACGTGGCGGTCGATATTCATCGCCATGAAGCCCGAGAGCTGCATGAAGCCGGGATAGACCTGCCGGAACGCACCCAGGCTCGGGAAAGGCACCACGGTGATGCAGTTGCGGCGGAACCAGTCCGTGCCGCGCTCCATCGCGACCTGGTTGACGGCGGTCGGCGAGCGGCGGGTATCGATCGGGCCGCCCATCAGCGTCATCGAGCGCGGGGCGCAGGGGTCGGATTCCGCCTCCATGCGGGCGATGGCGGCGATGACCGGCACCGATGGCTGGCAGATCGCCATGACATGGGTGTCCGGCCCGAGCATCTGCAGCATGCCGATGACATAGTCGATGTAATCGTCGAGATCGAAGCGACCCTCGGAGAGCGGCACAAGGCGGGCATCGACCCAGTCGGTGATGTAGACCTCATGGCCGGGAAGGAAGGCCTCGACCGTGCCGCGCAGCAGCGTGGCGTAATGGCCGGACATCGGCGCCACCAGCAGCACCTTCGGCTGCGGCTTGCGGCGGCTCGCTTGGATCTTGCGATCGAAATAGACCAGCTTGCAGAAGGGGCGCTCCCAGACGACACGTTCCTCGACGGCGACCTTGACGCCGTTGATCGTGGTCTCGTCGAGCCCGAAGGCCGGCTTGCCGTAACGTCGCGTCATGCGCTCGAAGAGCTCGCAGGAGGCGGCGATGCTGCGGCCAAAGGACGTATAGGTCAGCGGATTGGCCGGGTTCTTGAAGGCCAGATGCATCGCATCCGAAACCCCGCGCACCGGGCTCACCATCATGTGAACCGCTTCGTAGGCATGGTAGGCAAACGACATGGCAGCCCCGTACATACGATCAATCGTCCTTCCGGCGTCGCAACATGTGATGATGCGACGCAGCATCGCACCTTACGTTGATTTTGTTCTCATTCAACCCGGCTAAAGGCTAAGATTTTCCTGCCACGATCATCGCGCGTCCTATCGGACGCGATAACGATGATCTATCTCGTTGGCATTGCATCGAATTGATCCGAAACGTGGATTTCCCTTTTCGGGTCGATGCCAGTGTGGATGAAGCCAGAAAGCCAAAGGCTGGCCGCGGGCAGGAGACCTTCGAATCTTGAGCTTCCCGGACCTTTCCGCCCCGGTTCTGGCGCGTTCCAACCGTCATTTGCGCCTCGATACGCTGGTTCGGCTGCGCTGGCTCGCCATCGCCGGGCAGAGCCTCGCGGTTGCCGGCGTGCATTTCGGCCTCGGCTTCCCCCTGCCCTTCGGCTGGTGCTTCAGCGTCATCGCCGTCTCCGCCTGGCTCAATATCGCGCTGCGAATCCGCTTTCCGCTGAGCCATCGCCTCAACGACACGGCCGCGACCGCCCTGCTCGGCTTCGACATCGCCCAACTCGCGGCGTTGCTCTTCATGACCGGCGGCCTGCAGAACCCGTTCGCGATCCTGTTCCTGGCGCCGGTGATGATCTCGGCGACGGCGCTGCCGCCGCAGCGCACGCTGGTGCTCGGCCTGCTGGCGATGGGACTTGCGACCCTGCTCAGCCGCTATCATCTGCCCTTGCCCTGGGCCGGGGACGACCGGCCGGTGCTGCCGGCCTTCTACCAGCTCGGCAACTGGGTCGCGCTCGTGCTCGGCCTCGCCTTCACCGGCATCTATGCCTGGCGCGTCGCCAAGGAGGCGCGCGATCTCTCCGACGCGCTCGCCGCGACCGAACTCGTGCTGGCGCGCGAGCAGCACCTGTCGCAGCTCGACGGGCTCGCCGCCGCGGCCGCGCATGAACTCGGCACGCCGCTCGGCACGATAGCGCTCGTCGCCCGCGAACTGACCCGCCTCGCCCCGCCCGATGGCGAGATGGCCGAGGATATCGCGCTGCTGCGCGAGCAGGTCGAGCGCTGTCGGGGCATCCTCGGCAAGCTCTCCAGCTTGCAGGACGAGGATGCCGGCCCGCTCGGCCAGCTCACCTTGCGCCTGCTGATCGAGGAGACCGCCGGGCCACAGCGGCCCTTCGGCGTGCCCTTCGAGATCACCATGACCGGCGACAAGCCGGAACCGGTCTGCCGCCGCAACCCCGGCATGATCTACGGCCTCGGCAATATCGTCGACAACGCCGTCGATTTCGCACGTTCGACCGTGACGATCGCGGGGGAATGGAATCACAGCCAGGTCGTTCTGGTGATCGCCGATGACGGGCCGGGCTTCCCGCCGGACGTGCTGATGCGGGCCGGCGATCCCTATCTCTCGCGCGGCTCCGGCGAAGGCCGCGCCGGCGGCGGCCTCGGGCTCGGGCTGTTCATCGCCAAGACGTTGCTGGAGCGGGGCGGCGCCACGCTGGAATTCTCGAACCGGCCGGCACCCGCCAGCGGCGCCTCGATCCGGATCAGTTGGTCCCGCGACGATTTCGAAGCCGATCTGCCTGTCGATGGGGGTACCCAGGCGGGCGCATCGGCCTTACATGAACCTGGCTGAGCAGGCTCCGAACAGGATCTGCCGGCGAAGCGAAACCCGAATACGCGCAAAGCCGCAGCGCGTGGAGAAGCGGCAAGGAGCAGACGATGCAGGACGCAGCGAGCGAAACCGACAGGGCCGGACCGGCCGCTGACATGTCCCTTCTGCTGGTCGACGACGACAAGCCGTTCCTGACCCGTCTCGCCCGCGCCATGGAAGGCCGCGGCTATGCGGTCCGCATCGCCGATAGTGTCGCGGCCGGCATCGCCGCCGTGGAAGAGGCCGCGCCGGCCTTCGCCGTGATCGACCTGCGCCTCGGCGATGGCAACGGCCTCGACGTGATCGCCCGCCTGAAGGAGCGCCGCCCCGATGCACGCGGCGTGGTGCTGACCGGCTACGGCAATATCGCGACCGCCGTCAGCGCCGTGAAGCTCGGCGCCTTCGACTTCCTGGCCAAGCCCGCCGATGCAGACGAGATCCATGCCGCGCTCGCCGCGCAGCGCGATGCCCGTCCCCAACCGCCGGAAAACCCGATGTCGGCCGACCGGGTGCGCTGGGAGCATATCCAGCGCGTCTACGAACTCTGCAGCCGCAATGTCTCGGAGACGGCGCGCCGCCTCGGCATGCATCGCCGCACGCTGCAGCGCATCCTCGCCAAGCGCGCGCCGCGCTGACGGGCCGGGCTCAGGCCAGGCCTTCGGGATCCTCGATCAGCGCGAGCCGGCTCGAGGCCAGCCGCGCCAGCGCGATCGTCAACATCTTGCGCCGCGCCGCGCTCAAGGGATGGCGCGGCGGCTCGCGCAGCAATTCGCCGCCATAGGCGTCGGCGACGATCAGGCCGACATCGTCGGGCAGGATCTCGCGCGGGAAGTCCGGCGCGACGGCGAACAGGAAGCCGTCGCAATAATCGCGATAATCCGGCCATTTGCCGTCGACGCGATAATCCGCGATGCCGGACTTGACCTCGACGACCCAGAGCTCGCCCGAGGGCGAGAGCGCGACGATGTCGCCGCGCCGGCCATTGGCGAAGGTCATCTCCTTGACGATGGCATAGCCGCGCTCGCGCAGATGGCGGCCAGCGCCGCGGCAGACGATGCGCGTGATATCGGGCCGCGCCGGCGGCGGGTTGAGGACGGAATCCGGAAGGGACATCGGCGCATGTTCCCTCTTTGTTTCCGGGAATGCAAGCCTGCTTATAAGGGGCACAACCTTCCGACCGCCGTGCGCGTCATTCCGGGCGAAGCGCAGCGGAGACTCGGAATCCATCATAGATCGCCGAGCCCCTCGATGGATTCGGGATCGGCGCCGCTTCGCGACTTGTCCGGAATGACGGGTGAGAGTGGTCAGAATTTCACGGCAAATTCTCACGCAGGATGATCTCGATGCTGGGCGGCGCCGTGCCCTCCAGGGCCGGGCGGCCAGCGCGCAGATTGGCGAAGATCGCGATGCAGCTCATCAGCGCCGCATGGGGATGCTGGGTGATGACCGCATCCATCGTGCCGTCGAGCAGGAGCGTGCGGGTCGCTGGCGTCAGGCCATGGCCGACGAAGACGACCTCCTGCTGGCGACCGGCCTCCTTCAAGGCCCGCGCAATGCCCTCCGGCCCGCCGCCGATATTGTAGATGCCGGCGAGGTCCGGGTGCTGGGCGAGCAGCGCCTTGGCCTGGCGATAGTTGCGCCCCTCGTCGTCGAGCCCCTCACGCAGGCCGACGACCTCGATCTTCGGAAACATCTCCTCGAAGAGATGCAGGAAGCCCATCTCGCGCTCTTCATGGGCGCGGTAGCTCAGGCTCCCGGCGATCATCGCGACCTTGGCCGGGCGCCTGCCGATGAAGCGGGCGACGAGATAGCCGGCCGTGCGCCCGGTCGAACGGTTGTCGAGCCCGACATAGGCGGCGCGGCGCGCATTGGCGATGTCGGAGATCAGGGTCACGGCCGGCACGCCGCGCTCGGCGAGGCCGTTCACCGCCTCGCGCACGGCCGGGTGCTCCAGCGCCATGAAGGCGATGCCGTCGACGTCGCGCCCGACCTGCCGGAGTTGCTGAGCCAGCAGTTCCGGCTTGAAGCTCTCGATGAACTCGACACGGGCGCGCATGTTGAAGGAGGCGAGTTGCTCCTGCGCCTCCGCGATATGGCGGCCAAGCATGGCGAGGAAGCGATTGCTCCCGGCCGGCAGCAGGAAGGCGAGCCGCATCGGCGTGAAGGCCTGCGCCGGCAAGGCGGGATCGAGGACATAGCCGAGTTCGCTCGCGGCCTTCAGCACGCGCTGGACGGTTGCTGCGCGCACGCCGGAACGCTGGTTCAGCACCCGGTCGACCGTCGCGGTCGAAGCGCCGGACAGCGCAGCGACATCGGCGATGCGCGCCATGCGGCGGCGCTGGAGACTATCGCCACCGCCATTTCGTTCGAACGTATCCGTCATAAGATTACATCAAAAACCATCAGAATTTGAGTTTGACCACCATCATTCCAGCTTCCTAATCTGAGGGCAAGAAGACCGCAATCAATCAAATCGCATCAGCGATACCGGGAGGATCACCATGACGAACTTCACGCGCCGCACCGTGCTGCGTACGCTCGCCGCTGCGCCTGCCGCCTCGTTCATCGCCATGCCGCATATCGCGCGGGCCGCCGAGATCGAGCTGAAATATGGCAACAACCTGCCGGTCAGCCACCCGCTCAACATCCGCGCCCAGGAAGCGGCGGAGCGCGTCGCAAAGGAGACGAACGGCCGGGTCGAGATCAAGATCTTCCCGAACAATCAGCTTGGCGGCGATACCGACATGCTGAGCCAGGTCCGTAATGGCGGCATCACCTTCTTCACGCCGTCGGCGCTGGTCATCGCCACGCTCGTGCCGGTTGCGGCGATCAACGCGGTCGGCTTCGCCTTCTCCGATTACGACCAGGTCTGGAAGGCGATGGACGGCAAGCTCGGCGCCCATGTCCGCGACGCCATCTCCAAGGTGAACCTCTTTGCCTTCGAGAAGATGTGGGACAACGGCTTCCGCCAGATGACCACCTCCGGCAAGGCGATCGAGACCGCCAAAGAGATGGCCGGCCTCAAGATCCGCGTGCCGGTGAGCCCGCTCTCGATCTCGATGTTCAAGGCGCTCGACGCCGCGCCGGCCAGCCTGCAATTCTCGGAGGTCTATACCGCGCTGCAGACCAAGGTGGTCGATGCGCAGGAGAACCCGCTGCCGATCATCCAGGTCGCCAAGCTCTACGAAGTCCAGAAGAGCTGCGCCGTCTCCAATCATATCTGGGACGGGTTCTGGTTCATCGCCAACGGGCGCGCCTGGCGCGGCCTGCCGCCCGATGTCCAGACGATCGTGGCCGGCGCCATCAACGATGCCGGCGTCGCCCAGCGCGGCGACATCAAGAAGCTCAACGAAACCGTGCAGGCGGACCTGCAATCCAAGGGCCTCGGCTTCAACAAGACGGACCCGGATTCCTTCCGCGCCAAACTGCGCGAGGCCGGCTTCTACAAGGAGTGGCAGGAGCGCTTCGGCAAGGAGGCCTGGAGCCTGCTCGAAGACGCCGTCGGCAAGCTGGCCTGAGGGGTGCGGGCGGGCCTATAAGGCCCCCAAAGCACAAGACAGGAAACGCCCCGATGGATGCCCATAGCGCGACCCTTCCCGCTGCCGCCATGCCCGCAAACGGGCTCGGCCGCGCCGCAGGCCATCTCGACCGTGCGCTGGGCGGGCTGGTCGAGACGGTGGCCGCCGTGCTCGTCGTGGTCGAGATCTTCCTCCTCGGGGCCGGCGTGATGGCGCGCTATGTCTTCCACGCCCCGCTGGTCTGGTCCGACGAGCTCGCCTCGATCCTGTTCCTCTGGCTCTCCATGCTGGGCGCCGTCGTTGCGCTGCGGCGCGGCGAGCACATGCGCATGACCGGGCTGGTCTCCCGCGTTTCGCCGCAGACGCGGGCCCTGCTGGAGGCGGTCGCGATCACCGCCTCGATCGCCTTCCTGCTCCTGATCATCCCGCATGCGATCGAATATGCCGAGGAAGAGAACTTCATCGTCACACCGGCGCTGGAGATCAGCAATGCCTGGCGAGCGGCCGCAATCCCGGTCGGCGTCGGCCTGATGCTGATCGCGGCCGGCTGCCGCCTGCTGCGTTTCTCCTCGCTGAAGCCCGCCCTGCTCGCGATCGGGATCACCGCGCTTTTCGTGCTGGCGTTCTGGCTCGTCGGCCCGTCGCTCAAGCCGCTTGGCAAGCTCAACCTGATCGTCTTCTTCGTCGGCGTCGTCGCCCTCAACGTCTTCTCCGGCGTGCCGATCGCCTTCTCCTTCGCGCTCGCCACTTTCGGCTATCTCGCCTGCACTACCTCGACGCCGATGCTGGTCATGGTCGGCCGGCTCGACGAGGGCATGAGCCATCTCATCCTGCTCGCCGTGCCGCTCTTCATCTTCCTCGGCGCGCTGATCGAGATGACCGGCATGGCGCGCGCCATGATCCAGTTCCTGGCGAGCCTGCTCGGCCATGTCCGCGGCGGCCTGTCCTATGTGCTGGTCGGCGCGATGTATCTGGTTTCCGGCATTTCCGGCTCGAAGATCGCCGACATGGCCGCGATCGCGCCCGTGCTCTTCCCGGAGATGCAGAAGCGCGGCGCCAAGCCCGGCGATCTCGTCGCCCTGCTCTCGGCGACCGGCGCGCAGACCGAGACGATCCCTCCCTCGATCGTGCTGATCACCATCGGCTCGGTCACCGGCGTCTCGATCGCAGCCCTGTTCACCGGCGGCATGTTGCCGGCCGTCGTTCTGGGCGTGGGGCTCTGCTTCGTCGTCTGGTGGCGCTGCCGCGGCGAGGACCTCAGCAACGTCAAGCGCTTCTCCCGCCGCGAAATCGGCAAGCTCGCGCTCATCGCGGCGCCCGCCATCGCCCTCCCCTTCGTCATCCGCGCGGCGGTGGTCGAAGGCGTAGCGACAGCCACGGAAGTCTCGACCATCGGCATCGCCTATGCAGTGCTGGCCGGCATCGTTCTCTACCGCCAGTTCGACTGGCGCCGCCTGCCGCGCATGCTGGTCGAGACGGCCTCGCTCACCGGCGCGATCATCTTCATTATCGGCTGCGCCACCGCCATGGCCTGGGGGCTGACGCAATCCGGCTTCTCGCGCGACCTCGCTCAGGCGATGGCCGCCGTGCCCGGCGGGGCCTGGGGCTTCCTCGCCATCTCGATCGTCGCCTTCACCATCCTCGGCAGCGTACTCGAGGGCATCCCGGCGATCGTGCTGTTCGGGCCCCTGGTGTTCCCGATCGCCAAGCAGGTCGGCGTGCACGAGGTGCATTATTCGATGGTCGTGATCTTCGCGATGGGCATCGGGCTCTTCGCCCCGCCCTTCGGCGTCGGCTATTACGGCGCCTGCGCGATCAGCAAGATCAATCCCGACGAGGGCCTGAAATACATCTGGGGCTACATCCTCGCCCTGCTCATCGGCCTCGTCGTCGTCGCTGCCGTGCCGTGGATCTCCATCGGCTTCCTCAGAACCTGATATTCAGAAAGCAACGCCCATGAGCCGCTTCTTTGGCCAGATCCGTCAGGCCGGCTATGTCGTCCCGGACATCGAGGCGGCGATGGACTACTGGAGCCGCGTGCTGGGCGTCGGGCCGTTCTTCTACAACCCGAAAGTCCCGATCAAGAACTACCGCTACAAGGACGAGGCCTACGAGCCGCATAACTCGGTGGCGCTGGCCAATTCCGGCCCGCTCCAGATCGAGCTGATCCAGTGCCGCAACGCCGTGCCGTCGATGTACAAGGACTTCACCGATGCGGGGCTGACCGGCCTGCAGCACGTCGCCTACTGGACCTCGGACTACGACGCCGATCTGGAGCGGCTCGTCGCGGAGGGCTTCAAGCCGGTGATGTCAGGCGAGGTCGGCGAGCGCGGCCGCTTCGTCTATTTCGACACGCATTACCATCCGGGCACGGTGATCGAACTCTCGGAGGTCGCCGGCCCCAAGGGCGAGATGTTCCGGCTGATCCGTGAGGCATCCGAGACCTGGGACGGCAAGGAGCCGGTGCGGCCCTTCCCGGACCTGAGCAAGCTCGCTGCAGCGGCAGCCTGACAGCCCTCGCGCGCCGATCCCATGACCAGCGAACGCTTCGAAGCGACTTACCTCATCGAAACCCCGCTCGACCCGGCAGAGGTCGCGGAGGTGATGGCGGGCGAGCAATCCTGCGGCACCTTCGCCCGCGTCGCCGGCGAGACCGACGAATTGCGCGAGCGGGCGCGGGCCGTCGTCACACGGATCGAGGAGCTGGAGCCCGCGACGGAGCCCAGCCTGCCGAATGCGTGGCTCGCGCGGAAAGGCGTCGGCGGGCCGTGGCGCCGTGCGCGGGTCACGATCTCCTTTCCGGTCGACAATGTCGGCGCCAATCTCGCGACGCTTGCCGCCGTGGTTGCCGGCAATCTCTACGATCTCGGCGAGGTCACGGGCCTCAGGCTCGAAAGCATTTCGCTGCCCTGGTCCTACCGCCGGCGCTTCCCGCTGCCGAAGCAAGGCATCGCCGGCACGCGGCGCCTGACCGGCGCGGCGAAAGGCCCGCTCGTCGGCTCGATCATCAAGCCGAATGTGGGCCTCAGCGCCGCGCAGACGGCCGAGCTCGCCACCAGCCTCTGCGAAGCCGGGCTCGACTTCATCAAGGATGACGAGATTTCGGCCGATCCCGTGCATGCGCCGCTGGCCGAGCGCATTCCGGCCGTGATGGCGGCGGTGCGCCGACACCAGGACCGGACCGGCAAGCACGTCATGGTCGCCTTCAACATCACCGACGAGACCGACGCCATGCGCCGCCATGCCGATCTCGTCCAGCGCGAGGGCGGCTCCTGCGTGATGGCAAGCCTGAACTGGTGCGGCTTCTCCGCGATCGAAACCCTGCGCCGCTCGACCGATCTCGCTTTGCACGGCCATCGCAACGGCTATGGCGCCTTCTCGCGCCATCCGCTGCTCGGCATCGGTTTCCAGGCCTATCAGGTGCTCTGGCGGCTGGCCGGCGTCGACCATATGCATGTCCATGGCCTGCAGGGAAAATTCGCGCAGGAGGACGAGGAGGTCGTGACCTCCGCCAGGGATTGCGTCACGCCGCTGACTGATGGTGCCGACGACCGGGTGATGCCGGCCTTCTCCTCCGGGCAATGGGCCGGCACGGCGCAGGCGACCTGGGACGCGGTCGGCCATGACGACCTCTTGTTCATGGCCGGTGGCGGGATTCTGGCCCATCCCTGCGGACCGAAGGCGGGCGTCGCCAGCATCCGGCAGGCCTGGGCTGCCGTAGCCGAGGGTACGCCGATTGCCGAGGCGGCACGCTCGCATCCGGAATTGCAGCAGGCGCTCGATACCTTCGGCGGCAAGGCGGGCTAGCGCGCCGTGACCGCGAAGCGCATCCCCCTCTACGGCTGGTATGGCGACGATTTCACCGGCTCGACGGATACGCTCGCGACGCTGGCCGAGCGCGGCTTTCACGCCCTGCTCTTCCTGCGCCAGCCGAGCGAGGCGCAGCTCGGGGCTGCCGGACCGCTCGATGCGATCGGCATCGCCGGAGCGAGCCGGGCCATGGGGCCGGAAGCGATCGCAGCGGAACTGACGGAGATCGGGCGCTTCTTCGCCCGGCAAGGCGTCGGGCTGATGCATTACAAATGCTGCTCGACTTTCGACAGCGCTCCTGATGTCGGCAGCATCGGCGCGGCGGTCGCCGCGTTGAAGTCGTTCTTTCCAAATCCGCTCGTGCCGATCCTCGGCGGCCAGCCCAATCTCGGGCGTTTCTGCGTGTTCGGGAGCCTGTTCGCGGCCGCTGGCGACGGCACCGTCCACCGCATCGACCGACACCCGACGATGAGCCGCCATCCGGTGACGCCGATGGCGGAAGCCGATCTGCGCCGGCATCTTGCGGCGCAGGGTCTCGCAGATATCGGGCTGGTCGATTATCGCGCCTATGCCGATGGTCCGGCCGCACTGGCTACCTGCACCGAAGGAAGTCCCGCCGTTCTGTTCGATGTTGGGATCGAAGCCGATCTCGCCGTAATCGGTGGCTGGCTTGCGACGTCGCTGGAGAGTGGACCGATGCTCGCGGTCGGCGCCAGCTCGGTCGCCCGCGCTTTCGCTGCCGGGCATGACAAGGCGACCGCTGTCGCGCTGTCTCCCGGTGCCAAACATCGCAATGCAGGGCCAGTTCTAGCGCTCGTCGGCAGCCTGTCGCCGGTGACGCGCGCGCAGGTCGAAGCGGCGCGGGGCTACGCGTCGCTGCCCGTCGATGCCGCGCGGTTGCTTGCGGATGAACGCTATGCTGCGGAGTTGCACGCGGCCGCGCTGTCCAAGCTGGCGCAAGGCGACGCGATGCTGGTGACGGAACAGCCTGCGGGCACCCCAACTGCTGCCGGTGCGGTTGCGGAAGCGACAGGGCGCCTGCTCTCCGCCATCATCGCCGAAGCCAATCTCGGGCGGCTCGTCGTTGCGGGCGGCGACACCTCGACCATGGCGATCCGAGCGCTGCCGCTCTGGGGGCTCTCCTATCTCCGGGCCTGCGTGCCCGGCGCACCGCTCTGCCGTGCGCATTCGGACGATGCACGTCTCGATGGGCTGGAAATCGTACTGAAGGGCGGGCAGATGGGTCCGCCCGGCTTCTTCAACGACGCGGCGCGCGCCTAGAGCATGCTTCGTTGTCACGGAATCACGGCGTCACCCCGGACAAGCGGTGCAGCCGCGCCGATCCGGGATCCATCGCGGAGATCCGCAGCCCTCCGATGGATCCCGGGACAAGCCCGGGATGACGGGGTGCTCCGGAGCAAAATCGGCAGATTCTAACCTGGCAGGCGGCCATCCGTGCCGGCGCCTCGGCGAGCGAACATTCGGGAGGGCCACAGACAGACCGCGATCAAGCGGCGCGCAGCCTTCTCCATAGTCCTTGCGAGAGCTGCGGCGCGGAAAGTCATTATTGCAAATGAGAGTGATTGTCATTTGCGATTTGGTGAATATTGATCGATGCTGCAGCTGCAATATCCCATGCTCGCGCTGCAGCTTGACATGGCCTTCTCGGCCAACCGAACATGAGGCTCATCCTTTCGGAAAGGTAGCTTATGCGCCTGTTTGCCGCGTCGCTCGCAACCGAAACGAATACCTTCTCTCCCATCCCGACATCCCGGGCCAATTTCGAGGCTTCCGCCTATTTCCCGGCGGGCCAGCATCCCGACCGGGCGACGCACACCACAGCCCCGCTCTATGTCGCGCGGCAGCGCGCCAAACGCGAGGGCTTCGAGCTGGTCGAGGGTTCCTGCTTCTGGGCCGAGCCGTCGGGCACCTGCGCCAAGGCCGACTACGAGGAGATGCGCGACGAGATCCTCGTCCAGCTCAAGGCGGCGCTGCCGGTCGATGGCGTGCTGCTCGGCCTGCACGGTGCCATGGTCGCCCATGGCTATGACGATTGCGAAGGCGACATTCTTGAGCATGTCCGCGCCATCGTCGGTCCGTCGGTGCCGGTCGGCGTCGAGCTCGATCCGCATTGCCACCTGACCGAGAAGCGCGTGCGCCTCGCCGACGCGATCATCCTCTACAAGGAATATCCGCATATCGACTTCGTCGAGCGGGCCGAGGAACTGGTCGACATCATCCTCAGGACGATCCGCGGCGAGATCAAACCGGTGATGTCGCTCTACGACTGCCGGATGATCGAGCTGGTGCCGACGACACGCGAGCCCGGCCGCTCCTTCGTCGACCGGATGAGCGCGCTCGAAGGCAAGGACGGCATTCTCTCGGTATCGCTGGCACATGGCTTCCAGCAAGGCGACGTGCCGGAGATCGGCACCCGCGTGCTCGTCGTCACCGACGACGACAAGGCGAAGGGCGATGCGCTGGCTGCGAAGCTCGGCGAGGAGTTCCGCTCGCTCAAGGGGCAGTTCGCCCCGCCCGTGACGCCGCTCGACGAAGCCCTCGACCGCGCGCTCGGCGGCGCTGCCAACGGCCCGCGCGTCATCGCGGATTCGACCGACAATGCCGGCGGCGGCGCGGCCTCCGACAATACCAACATCATCCACCGCCTGCGCGAGCGCGGTATCGGCGACGCGGCGGTCGGCCCGGTCTGGGATCCGGTCGCGGTCGCGTTCTGCCTGACGGCCGGCGTCGGCGCGACCATCCCGCTGCGCTTCGGCGGGAAGGCGGCGGCGACCTCCGGCACGCCGGTCGATGGCGAGGTGACGGTTCTCGGCGCCATCAGAAACGGTACGCAGAGCTTCGGCACCGCCAAGGTGCCGATCGGCGATGCGGTCGGCATCCGCATCGACGGCATCGATGTCGCGCTGCTCTCGCACCGGACGCAGGCGCTGGGGCTGGAGATCTTCACCAGCGTCGGCATCGACCCGACGCAGAAGCGCATCGTCAGCGTCAAGTCGACCAACCATTTCCACGCGGCTTACGGCCCGATCGCCAGCGAGGTGATCTACACCGATGGCGGCGGCCCTTCGCATCTCGACGTGCGCAAATATCCCTATCGCAAGATCAGCCGGCCGCTCTGGCCGCATGATCCGCTCCCGCCGGGCCGGCTCGTCATCTGACGCCTCGCGCCCCGAAAGGAACAGGAGAGAAGAAGCATGACCTGACGAGGGCCAGACGAGGCGAATGCCCGCGGTCCTCCCATTGCAACGAGGAGGAGAACGACATGACGACGACACGCAGACGCTTCGTTCAGGGCGGATTGGCAACCGGCGCGCTCGTCACCGCACCGGCCACGATCCGCGCCCAGACCACGCCCTCGGCAGCGCGCACACTCAAGGCCGTCCTGCACGGCGATTTGCGCGTCTTCGATCCGATCTGGACGACGGCGAACATGACCTCGTATCACGCAGGCATGGTCTACGACACGCTGTTCGGCGTGAACGACAAATTCGAGCCGCAGCCGCAGATGGTCTCGAAATGGTCGCTCTCGGACGACCGCAAGACCTATAATTTCGAGCTGCGCGACGGCCTGCGCTTCACGGACGGCACGCCGGTCACCGCCAAGGACTGCGTCGCCTCGATCCGGCGCTGGGGCGCTCGCGACGGCGGCGGCCAGCACATGATGGCGCGCCTCGCCGACACGCCGATCAAAGACGACAAGACCTTCCAGATCGTGATGAAGGAGCCCTATGGGCTCGTAGTGGAATGGCTCGCGAAGGCTGCGACCAATGTCTGCTACATCATGCGCGAGAAGGAAGCCGGGACCGATCCGAACCAGCAGATCAGCACGATCCTCGGCTCGGGCCCATTCGTCTTCAACGAGGGCGCGGTCGTCCAGGGCCAGCGCTACGTCTACGACAAGAACGCGAATTACGTGCCGCGCTCGGAACCGGCCGTGATGACCTCCGGCGGCAAGGTCGTGAATGTCGACCGCGTCGTGTTCGAGAACATCGCCGACGAGGCGACCGCGATCGCCGCGATCCGGGCCGGCGAGATCGACATGATCGAGTATCCGAATGTCGACCTGCTCGACTCGCTTTCCGGCGAGAAGGATATCAAGCTCGAAGTCCTGAACAAGCAGGGTCAGCTCGGCTGGTGCCGCGTCAACTGGCTCCATCCGCCGTTCAACAACGTCAAAGCCCGCCAGGCCATGCTGCACCTCATCCACCCGACCGAGGTGATGAAGGCGACCTTCGGCGACGAGAAATATTTCCGCGGCTGCTCCTCGCTGTTCGGCATGGGCACGCCGATGGAGAACGACGCCAATATCGACTGGTTCAAGACCGCGCCGAACATGGACAAGGCGAAGCAGCTCGTGAAGGAGTCCGGCTATGACGGGCGCCCGGTCGTGGTGCTGCAGGCGACCAACATCGCCTATATGAACAATGCCGCGAACCTGATCGCGCAATGGATGCGCCAGGCCGGCTTCAACGTCTCGCTGCAGGCCTCCGACTGGGGCGCCGTCATCACCCGCCGCGCTGTCAAGGCCGCGCCGGACCAGGGCGGCTGGAACGTGTTCTTCACCTCGGGATCGGTCAACGCTTTCGGCAACCCGGTCTCGCTCAGCGGCCATGCCGCCAATGGCGAGAAGGGCTGGTTCGGCTGGCCCACCAACGAGCTGCACGAGCAATTGCGCGACAAATGGGCGGGCGCCTCGACCGATGCCGAGCGCAAGCAGATCGCCCGCGACATCCAGCAGAACGCCTGGGATTTCGTGCCGCATGCCTATTTCGGCCAGTGGTTCCAGCCGGCGGCCCTGCGCAACCTGACGGGGCTGATCGGCATGCCCGAGCTGATCCCGTTCTGGAACGTTAAAAAGGGCTGATTTCAGCCCGACCGTGAACCGCTTCATGGAGTCCGCCCCTCAGCGGACTCCAGCTGTCCGCCCGTCTTCAGGCGACCGTGCCGGCGGCGTGACGGCGAGCATGCAGCGCCGCGTGCGAGCGGGCGCACCAGCCCCGCACCGAACGAACCAGCCGACGGAGGACGAACGACGCAATGCTGAGCTATCTCGTACAGCGCCTGGCATCGACCATCCTGGTGATGACTCTGGTGGGCATCTTCGTCTTCCTGCTGCTTCATCTCTCGGCGGGTGACCCCGCCGCGATCATCGCCGGCGACTACGCCACGCCGCAGCAGATCGTCGCGATCCGCCAGCGGCTCGGCCTCGACGATCCCCTGCTCGTCCAGTTCGGTCGCTGGGCTTTGCGCGTGATCCAGGGCGATCTCGGCGTCTCGATCTTTTCCAGCACCCCGGTCTCGACCCTGATCCTGCAGCGCCTGGAGCCGACGGTCTCCGTCGCCGTGCTGACCATGATCTTCGCGGTCTCGATCGCGGTGACGCTCGGCGTGCTCGCCGCCTGGAAGACCGGCCGGCCGATCGATCGCCTGCTGATGGGCTTTTCCGTGCTCGGCTTCTCGATGCCGACCTTCGTGGTCGGCTACGGCCTGATCTACATCTTCGCGATCGAATTGCGCTGGCTGCCGGTGCAGGGCTACCGCCCGATCCTGGACGGCATCGGCCCCTGGTTCCTCCATCTCATCCTACCGACGATCACGCTCGGCCTCGCCTATGTCGCGCTGATCGCGCGGATGACGCGGGCCTCGATGCAGGAGGTGCTGGAGGAGGATTACATCCGCACTGCCAATGCCAAGGGCGTCTCGGCGCGCACCATGCTGATGAAGCACGCGCTGAAGAATGCCGGCGTGCCGATCATCACCGTGATCGGCATCGGCGTCGCCCTCCTGATCGGCGGCGTCGTGATCACCGAGACCGTGTTCAACATCCCAGGCGTCGGCCGCCTCGTCGTCGATGCGATCTCGAAGCGCGACTATCCGATCATCCAGGGCGTGATCCTCGTCTTCTCCGGAATCTATGTGCTGATCAACCTCGCGGTCGATCTGTCCTATTCGCTCATCGACCCCCGCATCCGGCATTGAGGAGGCGCGAGCGATGACCACGATCGACGTCCCCGCCGTTCCCGCTCCCGCAACCGGCAACCGTCTCGCCCGGTTCGGCCGCTTCGCGCGCCGCAATCCCACCATGCTGCTCGGCGCCGCCATCCTGATCTTCTTCATCGGGGTTGCCATCGTCGCGCCCCTGATCGCCGGCGATCCCATGCTGAAGCTGCCGACCCGGCGCCTGCAGCCGCCCTCCCCCGCATTGCGGTTCGGCACAGACCAGCTTGGCCAGGATGTCTTCGCGCGCACCGTCTACGGCGCCCGCGTCTCGCTCATCGTCGGCTTCAGCGTCGCGACAATCTCGATCCTGATCGGCCTGACGATCGGCCTCTTCGCCGGCTATTACCGTCGCTTCGACGCCATCGTCATGCGCCTGATGGACGGGTTGATGGCGATCCCCGCCATTCTGCTCGCCATCGCCATGGTCTCCCTGAACCAGGGCAGCATCGGCATCGTCATCGCGGCGATCTCCATCCCCGAGCTGCCGCGCGTCGTCCGGCTCGTCCGCTCGATCGTGCTCAGCGTCAAGGAACTGCCCTTCGTCGAGGCTGCGCGCGCCTGCGGCGCGAAGACACCGCGCATCCTGTTCCGGCACATCATGCCGAGCACGATCGCGCCACTGATTGTGCAGGCGACCTATATCTGCGCCTCGGCGATCCTGGTGGAAGCCTCGCTCTCCTTCCTCGGCGCAGGCGTGCCGCCGGAAGTGCCGAGCTGGGGCAACATGATCGCGTCGAGCCGGCTCTATCTCGCCCGCGCGCCCTGGACGATCTTCTGCCCGGCGATCGCACTTGCGCTGGTCGTGCTGGCGGTGAACCTGCTCGGCGACGGCCTGCGGGACCGGCTCGACCCGCGCCTGTCGCGGCGGCTGTAGGCTCAAGCCCGGACTGCACGCCGGGCATGCATTCGCGCGCCCGGCGAATCTCTGGCGCCGCGCTATGCTGGCCTCGCCATCGCTGGCGACACGAAGCTGGGAGCCTGCCGGAATGAACCGACGCGAAACGATCCGACTGGCCCTGCTGCCGACGCCGTTCGAGCCGCTGCCTCGCCTCTCGGAAGCACTGGCGCGCAACGGCGTAGGCCCTTCCATCTGGATGAAGCGCGACGACTGCACCGGTTTTGCCGGCGGCGGCAACAAGGTGCGCAAGCTCGAATACCTCGTTGCGGAAGCCTTGAAGCAGAGCGCGGACACGCTGGTCACCATGGGCGCGATCCAGTCGAACCACGCCCGCCAGACGGCCGCCGCGGCCGCCCGGAACGGTCTGGCCTGCGTGCTGCTGCTGACCGATTCGGTGGCTGGCCGTAGCGAATCCTACCGGACCAACGGCAACTGGCTGCTCGATCGGATTTTTGGCGCGGAAATTCGCCTGCTCCCTGCCGGCGGCGATGTGATCGCCATCGCTGACGAGGCTGTGGCCGGGCTGAGGGCCCAGGGCAAGCGCCCCTATTTCATCCCGGTCGGCGGCTCCAACGCGCTGGGCAGCCTCGCCTATCGCGACGCGCTTCTGGAACTGGCCGGACAGGCGGAGGCCGAAGGTGTCCGCATCGACCATATCGTCGCGCCGACGGGCAGCGGCGGCACCCATGCCGGCATCCTGGCCGGCGTCGAGGATGCCGGGCTCGATTGCCGCGTGCGGGGCGTCAGCGTCTCGCGCTCGTCCGACCAGGCGGGCGCCATCGTTTCCGGGCTGGTGCACGACATCTACGCGCTGGATGGGCGGCAGCGAGGCAAGCAGGTCGCGCTTGAGATCGATGATTCGCAGGTCGGCCCCGGCTATGGCCAGCCGACGCCCGCGATGATCGAAGCGGTCGAACTGGTCGCGCGGACCGAAGGTATCCTGCTCGACCCGGTCTATACCGGCAAGGCGATGGCCGGGCTCATCGCAATGGTCAGCAGCGGCGCCATCGGCCCCGACGAGACCGTCGTGTTCTGGCATACAGGCGGCGCGCCGGGGCTCTACGCCTATCCGGAGGTTTTTCAGGGGTAGGCGCGCCCGCGTTTCAGACCCTCGTCATTCTCGGGCGGCGCGCAGCGGCGACCCGAGAATCTCGTGCAGGAAGAGGCGCCTTTCCGTCCTGAGATGCTCGGGTCAAGCCCGAGCATGACGCGCTGGAGCAGCCGCGCATTCAGAGCGTGCTGATGTCGCTCGGAACCACCGCGTCATCCCGGGCTTGCCCCGGGATCCATCGTAAAGCGCTGAACTCTATGATGGATCCCGGATCGGCGCCGCTTCGCGGCTTGTCCGGGATGACGCCGTGGTTCCATGAAAACTCAGGAGGCTCTCGCGTTCCGCGCCCTGTCACGGAGGGTGCGGACAGCTTCCCTCGGCCCCCATCGAGAGAGCCCATCCGAGGTTCCGGTTTACTCTCTGTTAACCATTCCCTCGATACACCGAAGCAACCGAAAATTTACCAAGATAACCGACGTGTTAACTCAACCCCGGCCCATCCGCCTCAAGGGGCGGTCCTATCTTGCGCTGACGCTGACCCCGGAGCTGCCCTTCGAGGATTGGCTGGCGCGGCTCGACGATCTCGCCTCGCGCTCCGCCGGCTTCTTCCTGCGACGCCCCGTGGTGCTCGACATCACCGGGCTGGATATCGACCGAGCGCAGCTTCGCACCTTCGTCAGCCAGCTCGGCCAGCGCCAGGTCAGGATCATGGGTATCGAGGGCGCCTCGCCCGCCCTGCTCGGCTCGGACCTGCCGCCGGCCATGGCCGACGGGCGCCCGACCTCCGATTTCGAACCTCCGGCCGCTGCGACTGAGGTGGCCGAGACGGTCACGGTCGCCGAGCCGGTCATGCCGGAGCTGCCCAAGGCGGTTCCGTCGATCATCGTGACGCAGCCGGTGCGCTCGGGCCAGTCGCTGGTCTTCCTCGAAGGCGACGTCACTGTCGTCGGCTCGGTCGCATCTGGGGCCGAGATCGTCGCGGGCGGCTCGATCCATGTCTACGGCACACTGCGCGGACGGGCGATGGCCGGCACGATGGGCAATGCGGCAGCACGGATCTTTTGCCGCAAGCTCGAGGCCGAGCTGATCGCGATCGACGGCTACTACAAGACGGCCGAGGACATGGGCCCCGAATTCCGCGGCAAACCCGTGCAGATCTGGCTCGACGGCGAAGCGTTCAAGGTCGAAGCGCTCGCCTGAGGCGCACACATCACTCAACGTTCAGAAGGAGCGGTCAATGGGCAAGGTCATCGTCGTCACATCGGGCAAGGGCGGCGTCGGCAAGACGACATCGTCGGCCGCGCTCGGCGCCGCGCTCGCCCAGGGCGGGGACAAGGTCGTGGTCGTCGATTTCGACGTCGGCCTGCGCAATCTCGACCTGGTCATGGGCGCCGAGCGGCGCGTGGTCTACGACCTCGTCAACGTCATCCAGGGCGAGGCCAAGCTCACCCAGGCGCTGATCCGCGACAAGCGGGTCGAGACGCTCTACCTGCTGCCGGCTTCGCAGACCCGCGACAAGGACAACCTGACGACCGAGGGCGTCGCTGCCGTCATCGGCGCGCTGAAGGCGAATTTCGACTGGGTGATCTGCGACAGCCCTGCCGGCATCGAGCGCGGCGCGACGCTGGCGATGCGCCATGCCGATATCGCGATCGTCGTGACCAATCCGGAAGTCTCCTCGGTGCGCGATTCCGACCGGATCATCGGCCTGCTCGATTCCAAGACGCTTAAGGCCGAGAACGGCGAGCGCATGGAGAAGCATCTGCTGCTCACCCGCTACGACCCCCTGCGGGCCGAGCGCGGCGACATGTTGAAGGTCGACGACGTCCTGGAGATCCTGTCGATCCCGCTGCTCGGCATCATCCCCGAGAGCATGGACGTGCTGCGCGCCTCCAATATCGGCTCGCCGGTCACGCTGGCCGACCAGGGCAGCGCGCCTGCGATCGCCTATTTCGACGCCGTGCGCCGGCTCAAGGGCGAGCAGCTCCCGGTCACGGTTCCCGGCGAGAAACGTGGCTTCTTCGGCAAGTTCTTCGGAAGGAAGGCGGCATGAACCTGCTTCGTCTCTTCTCCCGCCCCCGCTCGGCCCCTGCCGCCCGGGAAAGGCTGCAAGTCCTGCTCGCCCATGAGCGCGCCGCGACGGGCGGCGATGCCGACCTGCTCGGCAAGCTGCGCGACGAAATCCTGCGCGCGATCTCCAAGCACATGCAGATCGACGACGACAAGGTCAGTGTCCGGATGGAACGCGGCGCCCAGGTCTCGACCCTGGCGGTCGATATCGAGGTCCCGTTCGACGCCGGCAAGAAGGCGGCGTAACCACTGGACATTCGATAGGGCGTACGGCGGCTATCAACCCGCGGTGCGCCCTATGATTTCGTCGACCTCTTCGCGATCGATCCGACGCCGGTCGGACAATCGCCGCGCGATGGCGGCCTGAGCCGCAAGCATGGCCGGCCGGTAGAGAATGGCCGTCGCGGCGTTGGCGCAATGGGTACGCAGCGCAGCCTCATCCAGCGGGCGCAGAAGCGCGAGATAGGGCTCCATCTGCTGGAGATCGTCCTCATGCGAGGCGATCGCGCCCGGATACCATTTCAGCCCGTCCTTGTTCCAATAGACCATCTCGCCGCAATAGCCGGCGGAGAGGATGATGATCTCGATCTCCGCACGCCTGCGGTCGACCGTGCTGTCGCTCCGGAATCCGCGCTCATAGGGCTCGAAGCAGGTCTCGCCCGAGAAGCCGTAGGGCGGCCGCAGCCAGGCATGCGTGATATGGCGCCGGTGCTCCCAGCCGACGACGATATGGCCGGCCTCGTGAAACGCGCAGGCGGCGCGCCGGACGTCCGGAGGGATGTCGCTGAGAATCGGCATTCCGCCTCATGTCATCGGCCGCATCCCTTGTGCAACAGCGAAAGGGTGGATCGCTCAACGGGCTTCCCCTCCGGGGCGGCGCCATCTCCGCCGCCGCGACGGATTTGAGCGTGGAGCCTTTGCGTTTCACAGAACTGCGCCTCATCCAAAATCCCGCATTGCCGAAGCAGCGGGGATCGGCTATCCAGCCTGCACGGTTAGCGCCCGTAGCTCAGCTGGATAGAGCGTTGCCCTCCGAAGGCAAAGGTCACACGTTCGAATCGTGTCGGGCGCGCCATATTTTTCAAGTAGTTAGCTATGATTCAGCCCGGCAGCGCGTCTTCCGGGCAAGCGCCAGGTAAGCACGCGCGGCTTTTTGGCATCCATCCATCTTTGTCGGGGCCGCCGCGCTCGCACCAAGAACGCGCTGTTTTCATCGGAGAACGGCTCCAGTGACTTTTCTGGAACGAGAGTAGGCGCCTGGCGTCCATCATCGCACAGCATTATGCCGTCGCGAGCCTACCCTCAGTATTCAGGCGGTCTTAAGCAGCGCTGATATGTTCGGGCTTCATTACCTCGCGCTTGCGAGCGTTCCACGATTGGACCCGCTCAATGATCCGCGCCAGGTCTGAGCCCACCCCTTCCTCGCTTACCGCCCAATGCGCTGTACCCAGGAGCTCCATGCCATAGGGAGTTTCAGAGCCATCGATCAAACGAGCGATGCGGTCTACGCGCTGAGCCGGAGCTTCGATCCTCCTGGAGATTATGATCTGAGTGATCTGAGCCCTTAAAACTGGATCGCCTTGAGCTAGAGTTTTCCGCGTCGTTTCCCATAGGCTGGGAGGAGCGGAAGACAATGAAGGATTCGAAGGGTTCGCTTCGCGGACCTTCGGTTTGGACGCTTCCGCAGCGAGTGCCTGAACACGCATTGGTTCCGGACACTTGCGGATGCGGCCGAACCGAAGGTCCGCGAAGCGAATAGATGGAGGCTTGGGTCAGGTACTATAACGAGGATCGGCCGCACGGGGCCATCGGCAACAAGCCGCCGATCCTGCTGCAAAATCCCGGCGGAGTACCCAGCCCGCCGCCGTGATCGAAGGCCGGAAACTCCAGCCTCCGGCGCTCCAGCAAATGGTCTCGGATCAAGTGGCTTCAACTGCTCGCCGTTAGTGCCCACTGAACACAAGGGTCTTGACCGGCAGGACGAGCGCCTGAATGCGCAGCAGCATGGCATGGACTACCCCGGTCGCATCGACGGCGTGGAGCGCGATACGACGCAGCGTGCCGGTTTCCTTCGCGGCGATGATGTCGTGGTTGTTACTATAGGCGTTGGCGATGCAGCTGCTGCCGGGCGTCACGCCGTCGAGCCCGCCCTGGTAGAGCGGCTCGAGGAAGGTGAGGATCGTTCCCGGCCGGACCACCTGCTGGGCGTCGATCAGTTGCTCGCCGCTCCTGAGCTGGCCGGCGGCGATGAAGTCTTGCACGCCCGTCACCACCATCGGAATGACCTCCCATGGCTTCGAGATGCAGGTCACCTCGGCGAGCATGCCGACCTTGATCACCTGCGCCTCGATCTGGCCGAAGCCGGCCTGCATCCTGCCCCTCCCCGCTTCTTCCGGGATGATGATTCCGGCCGGGCGCATGAACGGGTTGACGACATCGCCGACCCGCAGCGTGAACTGCTCGACATGCCCGGTGAAGCCGGCCCGCACCACGGTCTTGCCCAACTCCACCTCGGCCTGGGCCAAGGCCGCCTGGGCGCTCGCGCGCTCGGCCGGCAGCAGCGTCACGATCTTCGTCTGGGCGGCGGCCTGTGAGGCCGTCGCAGACGCAACCGCGGCCTCGCGCCCGGCCACGATGTTTTCGAGCCGCTCGAGCTCGCGGGTGGCGACGACATTCTCATTGCGTTGCCTGAGCTCGCGCTTGGTCTGCAACTCGTCGAGCGCCTGCTGCAACGCGCTCCTCGCCTCCTGGATCTTGCCGTCAAAAGCGAGAATATCAGCCTTCGCGACCGCCAGCGTCGCGTCGACTTCGGCGATCTTGCGCCGCGCAGCCTCGACGGCGGCCTCCTGGCTCCTGCCGTCGAGCGTAAAAATCGGCGCGCCCTTTTCGACTTTCCCGCTGAAGCTGACATGAACCTGCGCAACGCGGCCATTGATCTCCGGCACAATCGGGACTGTCCGGAAGAAGACCGTGGCGCTGGTCGTGGAGGGGTGGTTGTAGAAGATTACCGTGATCAGGCCGATCGTCAGCATCACGCAGGTGACGAGACCCCAGCGCAACTCGAACCAGACCGAGTAGAGCGTGAGCTCGCGGCCGAACCGCTTGCCCTGCCCGTAGCGGCGATAGAGATAGTCGGGAAGGAGGGTGAAGAACGCGCAGACGAGAAGCTCAAGCATGATTCTTCTCCTCGACGCTGGCGCCAGCATACGGCGGAACCCCGTCCGGCCCGGGGACGGCGGTCTCCGCGTCCGATGCCGCGTCGCCGCCGGTGCCCGGGGCGATGCCGGCCATTTTCTCGAGGGAGCCGGCCATCCGGCCGAACATCCCTGGAATGTCGGGCAGGTCGATCAGGGCGAGCAGCAGCCCGGCGACCCAGAAGGCATGGACATGCGTGAAAAGCGCGAGCAACCCGAGAACGGCGACGATCTCGAACTGAATCTTGTGCGTCTTGTGCGCCATGCGCTCGGGCAAGGTGTGAAGGCGCAAGAAAAGCAGCCCGATGCCCAGAACCGCGCCGATGAGGATGATTGCCGCGACCACCATCAGGTAGTCCGTTCCCCCCGGCGCGGTGATGAAGCTCGGCAGGTGATGAGTTGCGACGGGGTTCACGGCACCATTCATGACGATATCCCTTGCTTCGGCGGTCTTTCGGGCAGAGCTATTGCTTGAACCCGATCAGGACCCCGTCGGCGCCCAACGACAGTTGCAGACCCCTTCTCTGCGTCGCGAGGCGCATCACCACGCCCTTGGCATTGCGCAGCCAAAGCGTGCCGCGGCCCTTGCCACCGATCGCCCAACCTTCGCGGATCTGGACATAGGCGCCGGCGATGTCCTCGACTTGGTTCAAGCCATAGACCGAGCCGGTCGCCGTAACCCGTGACGCGCCGATACCGCCGATGCCGAGACCGCCAACGGTGATGTCGTAGCTGCGGTTGCGGAAGCGGAGCGTACCGCCGCCGATCGCCCCGGAGCCGATGAAGGCGACCTGGAGCTGCTTGATGCGAACGGTGGCGCTGGGCGGCCCAGAAGGACGCATCTGCGCCACAGCCGATCCCGTCAAAAGCAGGCAACTTACAAGGAGGGCGATAACTGCTTTGATCATCACGAATTCTCCCCTGCTAGAAATCTGAGCCGGAATTCGAATAAAAAACATATCACGCCCGATGTCAGTCAGATGGCTCCATTAACGGCCAGCGATGATCTTGATCGGGGCCCCGAGGATCATCACAGGCAACGAAACCAGCGCACCGACCGTCTCACCCACCGCATTCTGCGCCGGCGTTAAACGGTCCGCACCGCCCGAGACGCCCTTTTCGAGCACGGCTGACAGTTGGGGAGCGATTTCGGCCAGTTGCGCAAACTTACCGTGGTTTGAGGAATCAGTCGCCGCCACATCGGTGAGATCGATGACGACCGCTCCTAGCGCCGCCAATTCTTCGGTGTTGCCATCGGCACCGAGCCGATTGCCTCCACCGGCGATGAAGCTGGAGGCCCGCAAGGCCTGATCATCTCTGGACAGCACGATGTAGAACGGTTTGCGTGGTTTTCCGAAACGTCGCATCTGCGACTTGAAGACATCGATGTCGATGTCGGGGGCTGCAAGGAAGATCGCCCCCAGTTTGCCTGCCTGCGGCAACTGACCAGCGATTTTGATCTGTCGGAGCGCCTCGACCGTCACCCAATTGCCCATTGAATGCGCGAGGATGTTCACCTGCTCGGCGTCGCTCGCGAAGATCAGGCGGATCGTACGCTCGAGATCGTCGCGAGCCGCCGTCGCGCTGTTGTTGTCGTAGACATATTGCGTGATCTGGCCCCGTGACGCCCAGGTAAAGAGGACCGGCACGGCGGGCGATTTGGAGTCATGGACAACCTGCCCAAAGCGATAAAGCCCCTCGGCAAACATCGTATTGTAGCCGTGGATGAACAGCAGCACCTTGCGGCTACCGCGCGGACGCGCTGCCAGTTGCGCATTGAGCGACCTGACGAACTCCTTTTCACCGTCGAGATAGGCGGCCTGCCGGACGACGAAGTCGGTCCGTGGATTCCCAGGAGCCGTAGATGCCCATTCGATCTCGCCGGCCTTGTGCTGCTCGGGGACCGATATCTCGATCTTGGCGTAATCGAGCGGCTTTGCCCGCTCACCATTGAACAGCGTGCCTAGTCTATCGTCCCGCTTTCGCGTCGTCGCGACCAGGAGAGTATGAGCGGTTGCGCCGGTGGCTACTTCGGCGACCGGGCTCAGGAAACCTACCTCTGGCCGTGAGGCACATGCCGCGGAGAATAGAGCGGCAAGCAGAGCGCCACAGAGGAAAAGGCGGCGGCGTAATGCCCCTGCCCCTGCGCCCGCGATAGTAGGAAAGGCGACACGCGCCACACCGACATTCATTTTGACCTGGTGAGTCCAGCTCATTTTGCCGAGCTCTCGCTCTTGGCGTCAGGCGGGAGCGTGCTCGGATCCAACGGATCGAAAATCATGCGAGGCGCTCACATCCGTCTTTGCGTTCCGCATAGTCATCGATCGGTCGCTAAATTGAAAGCAGTTTAAGGTAGCATACTGGCCTGCTGCCGGTTCTATGGACAGTTGGGTAAGCTAACCCAACCTTCTTTTCGAACTCGACCGGATTGATGTATCCGATGGTCGAGTGCCGGCGAACGGCGTTGTAGAACGACTCGATGTAATCGAACACGTCGGCTCGAGCATCGTTGCGTGTCCGATAAAACCTGCCTCTGATCCGCTCGGTCTTCAGCGACGAGACCCGAAGGGCCGCGCGAGGCAGCGAACAAGCTCTCCATCGCGGCATTGTCCCAGACATTGCCGGAGCGACTCATCGAGGAGGTGATGCCGTTGTCGGTCATGAGCTTCTGAAACGGCTCGCTGGCATACTGATCTCAAGCTGCTCCAGCTTCATTTGACCGTGGCCGGGAAAGGCCTGCGCAGGATCGGCCGAGAAGAGCTTCACCCATTTGCGCAGCTGGTTCTCATGGACATCCAAATCCCGAGACGCCTGCGCCACACTCACTCCGCGATCCTTGATCAGCCTAACCTGACTTTGAACTCACGCCCAAACTGTCTTCGCCGCATAACCCACCTCCGGTTTCATGAAATACCCAATCTCGGTGTCCAAGAAACCGGCAGCAGGCCAAAGATCACAATCCTTCGCCACACCGAGCTTCAGAGCAGCCCGGCGATCGGCGTTTGGTCTTCTCGCGGATGATGTGCCGCGAGGAAGTGGCCGGCTGGTGGGCGCTCCATGCTGCAATCATCCGGTGCACTTGTCTGTAGCGCTGCCGTCGACCTCACCATCGTGGACTTCGCGTCGAACGATCATGCCGACCGCTAGTCGCGCGGAGCGGGTGTCTCGCTTGTGATGATGTGGTCGGCGAGATGAATGGCCTGCTTCGCCCCACGGGCGAGACGCTGCATGATGCCGCTCAGCGCCGCGAAATCCGCCCGGTCGAGCGAGGCGAACAGCGCATCGTTGACCGGCCGCTGCAGCGCGGCAAGGCGCTCCAGCATCTCTGACCCGAGCGGCGTCACCGAGAGATTGACCCGGCGCTTGTCGCTGGGGTGTGGGCGTTTCTCGACCAGCCCGCTCTTCACCAGCTTGTTCACCTCGATGGTGACGAAGGCGCCGCTGAGATGAAGCCGATCGGCCACCTGCGCCACGCCGAGCTCGTGCTCGGGCGTGCCGCGGCCGATTGCGATCAGGATCAGATATTGCGGCGGCGTCAGCCCGATATAGGTGGCGAAGCGGGAGCGTGCTTCCTCCAGCCGGCTGCCGAAGGCGAAGAAATCATAGAGCAGATCGCGGAAGCGCAGGTCGCTTTCCCCATCCAGCAAATCAGGCTTCGCCACGGTCAGGCGCCGGTTCTCGGTCGACATGAAATGTCCGCTCTCAGGGCTGTTGACTCATTATATTAGCTTTGTTACAAAGCTATTCAACAAATCAAATAACGATACCGCAACCGGAGGGAGCGATGGACGGCAGGGCCTTCAGGCAATCCCTGGGCGAGTTCGCGACCGGCGTCGCGGTGATCACCGCGCAAGGCAGCGGCGAGGAGCTCATCGGCATGACCATGAGTTCGTTCAACTCCGTTTCGATCGATCCGCCGCTCGTCCTGTTCAGCGTCGACAGGCGGGCGAACAGCCTGCCGGCCATGCTCGAAGCGAAGGGCTTCGCGGTCAATGTGCTGGCACGCGAGCAAGAGCAGATCTCCAACCGTTTCGCCCGTGCCCTCAGCGACAAATGGGCCGAAGTCAAGCGCACGGTCGGCCATGCCGAGGCGCCGCTCATCACCGGCGCCCTCGCCCATTTCGAATGCGAGCCCTACGCCCATCATGAAGGTGGCGACCACGTCATCTTCCTGGTGCGGGTGCTGCGCCACGCCGTGCGCGCCGGAAACCCGGCGCCGCTGATCTTCTTCCGGGGCCGCTACCGCGACCTCGTCGACGAGACCGAGCGCGAGCCGTCCTGGCCGCTGCCCATCCACTACTGAACATCGAACAGCAATCGCAGAGGAAACGCCGCCATGACCAAGTCGGGACAGGAGCATCTCGCCAGCATCCGCGACGGCCGCTCGATCTATATCGACGGCGGCCGCGTCGAGGACGTGACCACCCATCGCGCCTTCCGCAACGTGGCGCAGTCGGTCGGCGGACTCTTCGACTTCGCCAACGATCCCGCGCGCCGCGAGCTGATGACCTTCGAGACCGAGACCGGCGAGCGCGCCAACCGCATCTGGCAGTTGCCCACCTCCTATGAAGATCTGGTCGAGCGCCGCCGGGCGCTCGAGGCCTGGACCGCGATCCATGGCGGCTTCCTCGGCCGGGCGCCCGACCATGTCGCCTCCTGCATCGCCGGCATGCGCATGGGGCTGCCGGTGTTCGAGGGCTATGATCCGGCCCGCGCCGCGGCGCTGGAGAACTACTACCGCCATGCCCGCGACAACGATCTCTACCTGACCTATGTCATCATCAACCCGCAGGCGGACCGCTCCAAGAACGCGGCCGAGCAGGCCGATCCCTTCCTGACAGCCGGCGTGGTCGATCGCGATGCCGAGGGCATCACCATCCGCGGCGCCAAGATGCTGGCAACCGGCGGCGTCGTCGCCAACGAAGTCTTCGTCACCACGATCCAGCCGATGCAGCCGGGCGAGGAGCGCTATGCCGTCTCCTTCGCGATCCCGATGAACAGCAAGGGCCTCAAGATGCTCTCGCGCAAGTCGTACGAGGCGCAGGCCGGCTCGATCTTCGACAATCCGCTGGCCAGCCGCTACGACGAGAACGACGCCGTGCTGTTCTTCGATGACGTGAAGGTTCCGTGGGACCGCGTCTTCATCGATGGCAGCGTCGAGATGTGCCAGAAGCAGTTCCACGCGACGCCGGCGCATGTCTACCAGAACTACCAGGCGATGATCCGTCTCAAGGTCAAGCTGCAGTTCCTGATGGGCATCGCCCATCGCACCACCCAGACCAACGGCATCACCCAGTTCCCGCAGGTCCGCGAAATCCTCGGCCAGCTCGCCGCGGAGGCCGCGATGGTCGACGCCTTCGTCAATGCGATGGAAGCCAAGGGCACGCAGGCCGGCCCCTACTTCGTGCCCGACCGGCACATGCTCTACTCGGCGCAGGTGCTGACCCAGCAGATGTATCCGAAGATCCTGAACTCGCTGCGCGAGCTCGCCGGCGGCGGCATGATCATGCTGCCCTCGTCGATCGCCGATTTCGCCAACCCCGAGATCGCGGCGATGATCGAGAAGACCCAGCAGTCGCCCGCCGCCAATTCGCATGACCGGGTGAAATTCTACAAGCTCGCCTGGGATGCGGTCGGCTCCGAGTTCGGTTCACGGCACCACCAGTACGAGATGTTCTATGCGGGGGCGACCTTCGTGACGAAGGGCCATTCCTTCCGCACCTACGACTGGGGCAAGTCCGGCGGCATCGTGCAGTCGATGCTGGACTCCTACGACATCGACACGAAATCCGCCGCCGCCTGAGCCTGCGCGGGTCCGCAAGCCATCCCTTCGAACACGCAGCGACCCATCCGGGGGGCGGTTTCCGCCTTCCGCCCGGCGCTATCGCGAAAGGTCAGATCATGCCCGTCAACAAGAAGCACGACGAGTTCTACACGCTCGACATGGCGAGCGGCTGGGAGGTCCCCGCCGGCTATCCGGCCGGCATCGAGCAGAAGATCCTCTCCGGCGCGCTGGACGAGACGAACAACCGGGGCACGCGCACCCGCCTGCTGCGCTTTCAGCCCGGCGTCTACACCACCGCGCCGTTCTCCCACGACTACTGGGAGGAGGTCTATCTGGTGGAAGGCGACCTGACCGTCGGCAACGACGCGAACGGCAATGGCGGAACGGCTTTCCCGCCGCATACCTATGCGGTGCGCCCGCCGCACGCGAAGCATGGCCCCTTCAAGTCGCAGGGCGGCTGCCTGCTGCTCGAAATCCACTATTTCGATCCGGTCTGAGGCGCCGGCCGGAGCCGCGCCGGCGGTTCGGCCTCGATCGGTTTGCCGACGCAAAAAGGGTCCCTCGCCGATGAGCTGGCCGGACCCCGTCGTACCGGTAACCGGCCGATGTCGAACCGCAGGGCACGGGGGAAGGGCTCACTCAGAAGCTCGCCCGGACGGAACTGACAGACGCCGAGAAGTGCACAGGGGACGGCCACCGGCCGCAGGATTGCCGGGCACAATAGTTGCCGGCTAACAGGAGGAGAGAAACATGATCAAGGCAGGTTGGATGGCCGCTCTGGCGGTCGCGCTCGGTGCGCTCACGGTGCCCGCTTTCGCGCAGGAAAAGCCGGCCACGCTCGGCGTCGGCGTGCTGACCTTCACCTCCGGCCCGGCCGCGGCCTATGGCATGCCCGGCAAGAACGCGGCCGAGCTGATGATCGACGAGATCAACGCCAAGGGCGGTATCGGCGGCGTGCCACTGAAGGCGACCTATGTCGACGAGGCGCAAGGCACGCAGGGCGTGATCGCCGAGTATCGCCGCCTCGCCGAGGACAAGGCCAACCAGGTGATGATCGCGGCCTTGTCGAGCGCCAATTGCCTGGCGCTGGCGCCGCTGGCCGAGCAGCTCCAGGCCCCGACGATCGGCTGGAACTGCGACACGCATCAGCTCCTGCTCGACGGCAAGAGCCGCTATTATTTCCGTCCGAACGGCAACACGATCCCCGAATTCGTCGCCTATGCGCTCTACCTGCTGCAACAGAAGCCGGACGTGAAGCGTATCGCCATCGTCAACCCGGACTACGCCTTCGGCCATGACGCGGCGTTGATCTTCAAGACTGCGATGAAGGCGCTGAAGCCCGATATCGAAGTCGTCGCGGAGCTCTTCCCGAAGCTCGGCTCGGCCAATTTCCAGACCGAGATCTCGAAGCTCTCGGCCTCGCGCCCGGATGTGGTCTTCTCCAATCTCTGGGGCGCCGACCTCGAGAATTTCGTGCGCCAGGCCCAGCCGCGCGGGCTGTTCTCGTCGAGCCAGGTCGTGCTCGCGCTGGGCGAGACCGTGCTCCAGCGCGTCGCGCTGCCGGAGGGCGTGATCGTCGGCGTGCTCGGCGATGGCTGGTGGATGTCGCCGGACGCCAGGGCCAATCCCGACACGAAGAGCTTCGTCGAGGCCTATCAGAAGCGCTACGGCGAATACCCGGTCTTCCCCGCGGTGAAGATGGCCAATGCCATCGTCTACATGAAGGCGGGCTACGAGGCCGCGCTGAAGAAGACCGGCGGCAAATGGCCGAGCCGCGACGAACTGGCCGAGGCCATGCGCGGCAGCACGGTCAAGACGCTGACCGGCACCACCGTGACCCGCAAGGACAATGACGGGCTCGTCGACCAGATCGTCGGCGTCACCACGAAATCGGCCGATTACAAGTTCCCGGTGATCGGCGGCATGGTCCGCTACAAGGGCGACGCGCTGATGCCGCCGCAGGGCGAAGACGCGATCAAATGGGTGGGCACGCTGACCCCGGCCTTCCTCGCCGCGCAGCCGAAGCCCGGCAGCTACCAGTAAGCGACGTGCCCGCGGGGAGGGCGGCTTGAAGCCCTCCCGCTCATTCCCTCATCGTCATTGTCCAGGTGCCGCCCATGCTCGACACCCTGATTCCGCTCGCCGTCGACGGCCTGGCCAGCGCGGCGCTGATCTTTTTCGTCGCGGTTGGGCTGACGCTCGTCTTCAGCGTCCTGCGCGTGCTCAACGTGGCACATGGCAGCTTCTACTCGATCGGCGCCTATGTCGCGGCCTCGATCGGCCTCTGGATCGCCGGGGCGGGGCTCAATCCCTGGCTGTCCTTCCCGGCGCTGATCCTCAGCGCGGCGATCGTCGCGGCGCTGTTCGGCCCGCTGGTCGAAAGCTGCCTCATGCGCTGGACCTACGGCAAGTCCGAGGCGATCCAGATTCTCGTCACCTTCGGCCTCTTCCTGATCCTGGAGGACCTGCAGCGCATCGTCTTCGGCGTCTCGTCGCTGGCCGAGGACACGCCGATGCAGCTGCTGGGCTCGACCCGGATCGGCGGCGTCGTCTATCTCAACTACCAGCTCCTGCTGATCGCGCTGGCGGCCCTCGTCGTCATCGGCCTGCGCGTGCTGCTGACGAAGACCCGGACCGGGCGCCTCGTCACCGCCGTCGTCGCCGATCGCGAGATGGCGCAGAGCATCGGTATCAACACCAACCGCGTCTTCATCCTGTCCTTCTCGCTCGGCGTCTTCCTCGCGGCCTTGGGTGGCGCGCTGGCGACGCCGACGGCGGGCGCCGCGCCCGGCCTCGGCGCCGAGACCATGGTGCTTGCCTTCGCCGTCGCCGCCATCGGCGGGCTCGGCCAGATCGAGGGCGCGGCGCTGGCGGCGATCATCGTCGGCCTTGCCCGCGTGCTCGCGATCTATTTCGCGCCCGAACTCGATGCCGTCGCCCCCTACATCGTCATGCTGGTCGTGCTGCTGATCCGCCCCTACGGGCTGTTCGGCCAGGCCGCGACCCGGAGGATCTGACCGCCATGCGTGCCGCCCTCTTCCTCATCGCGCTGGTCGTGCTGGCGCTTGCGCCCGTCGCCGCGCCCTGGCTGCAATTCGTGCTGACGCTCGCCATCGCCAAGGGCTTCGCCGCGCTCGGCGTCGCCGTGCTGCTGCGCGGCGGGCTGATCTCGATCGGCCATGCCATGTTCTACGCCGTCAGCGCCTATGCCATCGCCTTCCTGGCGCGGGCCGGGGTGAACGAATTCGTGCTGCTGCTCCTGCTCGGGACGTTAGCCTCGACGGTCGCCGGCCTCGTCGTCGGCGCCTTCATGGTGCGCTACCGCGCGATCTTCTTCGCCATGCTCAACCTGGCCATGTCGATGGTGCTCTATGCGCTCATCTCGAAGCTCTACGGCATCACCGGCGGCACGGACGGCATGCGGCTGGCGGTGCCGAGCTTCTTCGGCGTCACGCTCGACAAGGCGCGCTTCGACACGGCGCTCTACTATGCCGGCATCGTGCTGATGGTCGGCGTCGGCTACGGCGTGCAGCGCTACCTCGCGAGCCCGCTCGGCCATGCGCTCTCGGCCGTGCATACCAACGAGCTCCGGCTCGAATATCTCGGCGTGCCCGTTCGGATCGTGCTGCTGATCGCCTATACCATCTCGGCCGCGCTTGCCGGCATCGGCGGAGCGATCGCGGCGATGGCGATCGGCCATATCCTGCCGGAATTCGCCTTCTGGACGGCGTCCGGCCATCTCGTGCTGGTCGCGGTGCTCGGCGGCATCGGCGGCGTCGCCGGCCCGTTCATCGGCTCGCTCTTCCTCGAAGTGCTGCACACCGTCGCGGTCGGCGTCACCGATGCCTGGAACCTGATCATCGGCGTCGCGCTGATCGGCGTCATCTTCTTCCTGCCGAGCGGGCTTTACGGCCTGATCCGGCGCCGCAGTGGAGAACCGGCATGACAACGCCCCTCCTCCAGGCCAAGGACCTGCGCATCGCCTTCTACGGCGTGAAGGCTGCCGACGGCGTCAATCTCGAGATCCGCGAGGGCGAGTTCCTCGCGATCATCGGCCCCAACGGCTCCGGCAAGACGACCTTCCTCAATCTCTGCACCGGCTATCTCCGGCCGAGCTCGGGCGAGGTCTATCTCGACGGCAAGCCGATCACCGCCATGGCGCCGCGCACCATCGCTCGCCGCGGCATCGCACGGGCCTTCCAGATCCCGCAGCTCTTCCTCGACCAGACGGTCCTCGACAACCTGATGATCGCGGTTGCGGCCAAACGCGGCATCTGGGTGCCCTTCAAGGCGCTCGGCGCCCAGGGACGGCGCCAGGATGCGGAGGAATTGCTGGCGCTCGTCGGACTCGACCGCGAGGCGAAACAGCTCGCCGGCACCTTGCCGGAGGGGCGACGGAAGCTGCTCGACATCGTGATCGCGCTGGCGCTGAAGCCGCGTCTCGTCCTGCTCGACGAGCCGACCAGCGGCGTCAGCACGATCGAGCGCTTCACCCTGATGGAGACGCTGATGGGCGCCTTGCGACAGGCCAAGGTCACCGCGCTCTTCGTCGAGCACGACATGGATGTGGTGCAGCGCTACGCCGACCGTGTCGTCGTCTGGGATTCCGGCAGCGTCATGGCCGAGGGGCCGCCCTCCGAGATCTTCAAGGACGAACGGGTGCTGCGCAACGTTGTGGGGGTGGCATGATGCTTCGGATCGAAGGGGTGAGCGCCGCAATCGCCGGCGTGCAGGTGCTGCGCTCGGTCTCGCTCGGGCTGACATCAGGCAAGACGACGATCCTGATCGGCCGCAACGGTGCCGGCAAGACCACGACGCTGCGCGCGATCATGGGGCTGCTGCCGGTGCAAGGTGGTTCTGTCCGGCTGGATGGCGAGGAGATCGGCACGACGCCGGCCTATCGCCGGGCGGCGCAAGGCATCGGCTATGCGCCGGAGGACCGGCGGCTGGTTCCCGAGTTCAGCGTCGAGGACAATATCGTCCTGCCGGCGCTGGCGCTCAGCCTGCCCGCGGCCGAGCGGACGCGGCGGCTCGACGAGGTCTATGCGCTGCTGCCGCAGCTCAAGACCATGCGCAAGCGGCCGGGCGGCGGCGTCTCGGGCGGGCAGGGCAAGATGGTCGCGCTCGGCCGCGCGCTGATGGTGGCGCGGACGGCGCTGCTGCTCGACGAGCCTTTCCAGGGACTAGCGCCCGCACTGGCCCTGGACTATGCGCGCACCCTCGGCGATCTCAAGCGCAGCCTTCCGGACCTGGCCATCCTCGTCACGGAATCGACTCCGGCGCTGCTCGACGCGATCGCCGACGAGACATTGCAGATCGAGCGCGGCGAGATCGGCTGAGGGTAAAACGGAGGAGGCTCCAGCCCCTGAAGGCCAATGGCTCAATGCGCCTCCGCCTTTTGCTATCCTTTCAGAACGCAGGAGCGGCTTCCAGACGTTGCTGGCTCTGCGGTCTTGAGGCTGATCCAGAAAACCGAAAACCCGTTCTCCACAATGCTCGGCAACCATCCGTAGCGGCCCGCCCTAAAGCAGACACTCCAGACGTCGGCTAGGAGCGCCACAAGCGGACATTGCGAGCTTGCCCGAAAGTGGACCTTCAACGCCAACGCGCTGGATGGCGGCTCAAGTAGGCGACCATGTCCCTCGCGGAGTGGGATCCGGGTATTAAGGACGGGCACCCCCGGTTTTCGAAATGTTATGGACTGAGGCGGCCTCAGTTGAGCCATTCTGGCGACACCCCGCGCTCATACCTCAGTCTCAACACGCGAATGTGTCGATCCCGGCTAGGAAGCCAACGAGTTCGGCTTGGCGTCGGTTTGCGGACATCGGCCGATACTTTGAAGCGGGCATTTTGGAGTTCTTGTGCACTATCGCCAGCGCCGAGAGCACGCGAACTCCACGCTGGCTCAATGGGGCGCCCGCTAGCCCTGAGAGCTCCTCTGGGCGATAGCCTCGGTGAAGATCGGTTCCCAAGCCATGATATGGCCGGTCATCAGCATCTCGGCCTCGTCCTCAAGTCCCTGCTTGATGACATCGATGATGCGGTAATGCTCCAACACCGACGCTCGCTGTCGCGCAAGACCGTCGGATGAGCGAATCCCATAGAGGCGCATCCTGTCGCGCAGGCGCAGGACGATGTCGGCCAGCACCTCGTTGCCGGCAAGCGCCAGCAGTTCCGCATGGAACGCCCTGTCGGCCGCGAGATAGCGCGGAACGTCCCCCGTCTCGACCGATTCGGCGATCGCATCGGCCAAGGCTTGAAGTTCCGACAAGTCGCGGACTCCCATTCTGACCAGCTTGCGGAAAGCCGATGTCTCAAGTTGCATTCGTACCTCGAAGATACCGCGGAGCTCGTCGAGCGAGGGGTCGACGACGCGGAAGCCGCGATTGCGCATCGGCTGGAGCAACCCGTCCGAGGTGAGCTGGAGCAGGGCTTCGCGGATCGGGGTCGTGGAAATGCCCAGCGTACGCGCCAGCGACGGCACCGAGCAAACCGTTCCGGGCGGCATTTCGCCGGAGACGATCTCGATCCGCAATTGATCGACGACCTTTTCGCGAAGATTGGCGTCTCCCAAGACCAGTTGCATCCGTTCCCCGCTTCGCGCCTGCATGGTCCGCTGTTTCCCACATTCTGCCCGGATATGGCCAGTCGCGTCTCGGACTTGAAGTAGCGCGTCACGCGTAATACACTACTGCATGGCCGAGACGCACCCAGTCGAGATCAAAGAAGGGTATTGCACCCTGTGTCGCTCCCGTTGCGGTTCGCTGAATCACGTCGTTGGCGGGCGTTTGGTGGCGGTGACGCCCAACCCGGCCCACCCGACGGGCGCGGCGCTCTGTGCCAAGGGACGCGCGGCTCCGGAGCTGGTCGAAAGCCCATTGCGGCTCAGAAAGCCGCTGAAGCGCACGACCCCGCGTGGCGCCGATTCGCCGGAATGGGTCGAGATCGACTGGGCCGAGGCGCTTGATACGATCGCGGAGACGCTCGGGACGATCCGCCGGGAATCCGGCGCCGAGACGGTCGCCTTCGCGGTGACGACGCCGAGCGGCACGCCGATGGTCGACAGCTTCGAATGGGTCGAGCGCTTCATCCGCTGCTTCGGTAGCCCGAACCTGATCTATGCGGTCGAGATCTGCGGCTGGCACAAGGACTATGCCCAGGCCCTGACCTATGGCCGCGGCATCGGCGCGGCCGATTACGACAATGCCGACGCCATCGTGCTCTGGGGGCACAACCCGACGCGGACCTGGCTGGCGCAGGCGACCCGCATCGCCGAGGCGCGCAAGCGCGGCGCGACCGTCGCGGTGGTCGATCCCAAGCGCGGTGGGGCCGGCGAAAGCGCCGATCTCTGGCTCGGCATCCGCCCCGGCGCGGACGGGGCGCTTGCCATGGGCGCGATCCGCCATCTCCTGATCAATCGCAGCTATGACGAGGCCTTCGTCCGGCAATGGACGAATGCGCCGATGCTGGTCGATCTCGCGACGGGGCGGCTGCTGCGTGCGCAAGATCTGTGGCCGGAGCACACAACCGAGCCGTTCGTGGTGCTGCGGCCGGATGGCTCGGCACAGGCCTATGACACGTCCGAGGAGCTGGAGCGGCCTCAGGACGTCGTCCTCGACGGCGAGGTGGACTTGCGCGGCGCGGATGGCAAGACGATCTCCTGCGCCACCGTGATGCGCCTGCTGGCGCGCGAGGCTGCGGCCTTCACGCCTGACCATGTCGCAGGGATCACCGGGCTCGCGACCGCCGATCTCGCGCGCTTCTACGCTCTGTTCGAGGGCTCTCCGCGGCTCGCCTATCACTCCTGGACGGGCGTGGGGCAGCATTCCAACGCGACCATGATCGAGCGCGCCATCGGCACGCTCTACGCGCTGATCGGCGCAAGCGACCGGATCGGCGGCAATGTCTGGACCACCACGCCCCCGGCACGCGCCGTGAACGATTACGCCCTGCTCCCGGAAGAGCAGCGTCGCAAGGCGTTGGGCCTCGCCGAATTGCCGCTGGGGCCGCCCAGCCGCGGCTGGATTACGGCGCGCGATTTCTGCCGGGCGGTGCTCGAAGGCGAACCCTACCGCGTCCGCGCGCTGATGAGCTTCGGTACCAATTTTGTGGTCTCGCAGGCCGAGTCCACACGCAACCGCGCGGCGCTGCAGGCGCTCGAATTCCATGTCCATGTCGACATGTTCATGAACCCGACCGCCGAGCAGGCCGACATCGTCCTGCCTGCGAGCATGCCCTGGGAGCGCGAGGCGCTCAGGGTCGGCTTCGAGATCTCGCAGGCGGCGGTCGAGCTCGTTCAACTGCGCCAGCGCATGGTGCCGCCGCGCGGCGACGTCCGGGCCGATTACGACATCGCCTTCGACCTCGCCTGCCGGCTCGGTCATGCGGAGGACTTCTTCGGCGGCTCGATCGAAGCGGGCTGGAATCACCAGATCGAACCGCTCGGCCTGACGGTCGCGCAACTGCGGGCGGCGCCCGGCGGCATCCGCCTGCCGCAGCCGAATCCAGAGCGCAAATACGCAGCGCGCCGGGCAGAGGGCGGCGTCGTCGGCTTCGCGACCGCGAGCCGCCGGATCGAGATCTATTCCGAGCAATTGCTCGCGCTCGCGCATCCGGCGTTGCCCTGCCATGTCGAGCCGTCGAGCGCCGCCGGTCGTCCGCCGGAGTTGCCGCTGCTGCTCTCGACGGCCAAGTCCGGCTGGTTCGTCCATAGCTCGCACCGCCATGTCGCCTCGCTGCGGCGCAAGGCCCCCGACCCGGCGGTCGAGATCAGCCTGCCCGATGCGCAGACGCGCGGCATCGTCGCCGGCGACTGGGTGATCGTGCGCACATGCGACGGCGAGGCCCGTTTGCGGGCACGGCTCGATCCGACGCTGCCGGCGGGCACCGTGATCGCCGAGTTCGGCTGGTGGCAGGCGTGTACGCCGCTCGGCCGCGAAGCTACCGCCGTGACGGGTTCCGGGACCAGCAACATCAATGCTGCCCTTTCCGATCGCGACCGTGATCCGATCAGCGGGTCGGTGCCGTTGCGGGCTGTTGCCTGCGAGATCGTCCGCGACGTGGCCGCCTCGCGCGGCTGGTGGGCGGGCGAGCGCGCCTTCCAGGTGACCTCACTCCGGCGGGAATCGAGCGATGTCCTCGCTTTCGAGCTCGCCCCCGTCGATGGCGGGCCGCTGCCCGGTTTCCGGCCCGGCCAGCATGTCCAGGTGACGGAACCGGAAACAGGGCTTTCACGGAGCTATTCCCTGACCGGCGCCCACGGCGAGCCGGTCACGTATGAGATCGCGGTACGACGCCTGGGGCCTGGTGGCGAGGGAGCTCCGCCCGGCCGGATGTCGACGCGGCTACATGAGCTCGCGCACGGCAGCGTCGTCACCCTGCAGCCGCCGGCAGGGGTGTTCGCGCCGCCATTGACCGGGAAACGCCCGGTGATCCTGATCGCCGCCGGGGTGGGTATCACGCCCTTCGTCGGCTATCTCGCCGCGCTGGCACGGATCGCGCCGGAGCAGCGTCCGCCTTCGGTCGAGCTGGTCTATATCTGCCGGAACGGCGAGGAGCAGCCCTTCGGCGACTGGCTGCGTGAGATCGCCGCCACCCTTCCTGACCTGCGGGTGATCCGGGCGTTCACCCGGCCGCGAACAGAAGATCGGCCCGGCCGCGATTTCGACCATACGGGCCGGCCCGACATCACGACGCTCGGTCTCGCCGACAGTGCCAGCAGGCCGCTGGTCTATCTCTGCGGCCCCGACAGCTTCGTCGCCGAGACCAAGGCCGCCTTCGTCGGCATGGGCCTGCCGGGCTTCGACGTCTTCAGCGAGGTCTTCGTTTCCCAGGTCGAGATCCCGCCCGATCTCGCGCCGCGTCGCATCGTCCTCGAACGCAGCGGCCAATCGTTCACGTGGTCGGCACAGGCCGGCAGCCTGCTCGACGCGGCCGAGGCGGCCGGGCTGTCTCTGCCGAGCGGCTGCCGCAGCGGCCAATGCGAGAGCTGCTGCCTGCGCGTCGTCTCCGGCTCGGCCAGCCATCTCGCGCCCTATGACGGCGACCCCGATACCTGCCTGACCTGCTGCGCCGTGCCGCTCAGCAACCTCGTTCTCGACGCCTGACGAAATCCAACGGCGGAAAACCGCCAAACCGGAGGGGAAGATGACTGATACGACCTTGAAGACCCCGGCGGCATCGCCGCCGCGGGAGGGCGTCCTCGTGCGCCTGTCGCAGACCATGGTGGCCTTTTCCGAGCGCTGGTTTCCCGATGCCTATATCTTCGTACTGCTGGCGACGGTCGCGGTGGCGCTCGCGGCGATCGTGCATGGCGGATCGCCGGTGGCCGTCAGCACCGCCTTCGGCGAGGGCTTCTGGAGCATCATCCCCTTCACCATGCAGATGGCGCTTGTCGCCATCGGCGGCTACATCGTCGCGCTGTCGCCGCCGGTCGCGGCATTGATGCGTCGTGCTGCGGCGGTGCCGAGCACCGGCCGCGGCGCAGTCGTCTTCGTCGGCGTGGTCAGCATTCTGCTCTCGCTGATCAACTGGGGCGTCAGCCTGATCTTTTCCGGTCTGCTGGTGCGCGAGATCGCACGGCGCAGCGACATCCGCCTCGACTACCGCGCGGCGGGCGCCGCCGGCTATCTCGGCCTCGGCTTCGGCTTCACGCTCGGCATCAGCTCTTCGGCCGCGCAGTTGCAGGCGAACCCCGCGAGCATCCCGCCCTCGCTGATGCCGATTACCGGCGTGATCAGCTTCTACGAGACGATCCTGACCTGGCAGAACCTGACGGTGATCGTGGTCGGCACCGCGCTCTCGGCGGCGATCTGCTACTACACCACCCCCTCGGATGCTTCCGCCAAGACCGCAGCCGATCTCGGCGTCGATCTCACCGACGCCAAGGTCGAGCAGAAGCCGACGCGGCCGGGCGACTATCTCGAATTCAGCCCGCTCCTGACCATCCTGATCGTCGTGCTGGCGGCTGGCTGGTTCTACGAGACCTTCAAGTCCGGCAACCCGCTGATCACGATGTCGGGCCTCAACACCTATAATTTCGTGTTCCTGCTGGTCGGCGCCTTGCTGCACTGGCGGCCGCGCAGCTTCCTGGTCAGCTTCTCGCAGGCGATGCCGAGCGTCGCCGGTGTCCTGCTGCAGTTCCCGTTCTATGGCGGCATCGCCTACATGCTGACGCGCGTGAAGGCCTCCGGCGCTTCGCTCTCCGACACGATCGCGCACTGGTTCGTCAGCCTCGCCAGCGATTCCAGCGTGTTCTCCTTCATCGTCGGCATCTATTCGGCGATCCTCGGCTTCTTCATTCCGTCAGCCGGCGGCAAATGGATCATCGAAGCGCCCTATATCATGAAGGCCGCCAACGAGATCGGCGCACATCTCGGCTGGACCGTGATGGTCTACAACATCGCCGAGACCCTGCCGAACTTCATCAACCCGTTCTGGATGTTGCCGCTGCTGGGCGTGCTCAAGCTGAAATCCAAGGATCTGATCGGCTATACCTCGATGCAGTTCTTCATCCACTTCCCGGTGGTGATGCTGCTCGCGGTCGCCTTGATGCACACCTTCACATATCGCGCTCCGGTCATCCCCTGAGCGCCCCGGGCATGGGCGGCCATCACGAAGCCGAAAACGAAGAGGCGGCGGCAAAATTGCCGCCGTTGCGCGATTTCAAACGGCCTGCCGAAAACATCGGAACAGGCAGATGCCGATCCCCTTGGGGCGAGGGGCGGCCGAGCTCCGTGGCCCTCATTCTGGACGGTTGAACTCCATGATAATTACGAAATCAGGTTCATCTGCCGCGCTTCCGCAATCGCTCGTGCTGATCGGCGCCGGCAAGATGGGCGGTCCGATGCTGGAGGGCTGGCTGCGCATCGGCATCGCTCCCAGGGGAATCAGCCTGATCCGACCCCAAGCCCTCGGACGAGATGGTCGCGCTCGCCCAGGAGAAGGGCATACGGGTCAATCCCTCCGCCAGGGACATCCCCCGCCGAGGTGGTCGTGCTCGCGACCAAGCCGCAGATGCTCGACACCGCCGCGCCGGCCGTGCAGGCCTTCATCCATCCGAAGACGCTGCTGATCTCGATCCTCGCCGGCAAGACGCTGGGCGATCTTGCGGCGCACCTACCCAATGCCAATGCGATCATCCGCGCGATGCCGAACCGCCAGCTCCGAGCTTCGTGGGATCGATGGGACTTCATCAACACGAGCGTACTTAACCTCCACGCCCGATCCAAGCCCGCGTGGGCTGAGACGTCCGTCATTCTCCTGTCAGAGATCCCCTCATGACACGTCTGCGACGATGCAGACCGGAGGAGAGATGCACGATCCAACCGGCTCTTGAGTGATGTATTTTATCTCGCCCCCAACATGCTTTGCGTGACGTCGAGACGGACCTGTCGGCAAAATTGCCCCGTCCTGAGTGATTGAGTTCGGTCCCGAGCCAAATATCGATTTGCGGGCCCGTGGCCAACCTCGGCTCTCCACCCAAGTCGGCCCTTTCTGACCAGATGCCCTACGGCGGTGCGCCACTTCCCGCCATTGGCATTTAGCTGGAAAGCGGACAGAGCTAGCCGCAGGCGCCAATCCAACGAATGGGGTTCACTCGCGTCCTGGACGATGGCCGCATCTGGCTCACGAACAACATCGCGGAACGGAGTCTGAGAGGGTTGGCTCTTCGCCGGATCAGATCGCGGTGCCGAGCGGGCCGTCGCCATCTACAGCCTCACCGGCACCGCCAAGCTCAACGACCTCAACCGCAACCTTGGCTCACGGAGTGGGGCATCTTCCTGGATGCCCTGACCGATCCCGTCTACGAGCAGCGTGACGAACTTCTGCGCTGGCACGGCTGACGCTTCGATCCGAAGCGCGCCGATGATGCCAATATCCAAACTCGCATCGTCAAGCTCGCAAGGCGCCGTGCTATCGGCAAGACCGCATTTGCCAAGAGCAAAGATCAGATCGACTGAGCCGCTCGCTCACGCCAGCGCCCCTCGCTAGTCGACATGGGGCCACGCCGATCGGCATTCGCCGCGGGAAACGCGGGCCAAAGGCCGGCTCATTCCCTATTGGATTGCAATGAGAGCCATGATCCTTGCTTTCGGCGCGCCGGCACTGTCATCAGTGAGAACTTTGGTCAGAAATGCGCTGATCGCGCCGCAAATCCTGCCGTATTGCCGCGTCGCTCGATAGGTCTGAAGAGCAACAAGATCCGGTGCAAAGGGCGCGAGGTCGAGGCTCGTCGGAACGGTGCGCAAAGTGTCCGCTTTGTGAGCCTCCTGCGCGCGAATGACCTTTAGAACCTGGTCAAGATTGCTCTTCACGATGCTTGTGATCTGTGCGGCGTGTTCCAGCAAATACGCCTGGCTTGCGAATGGCCCGAGATCGTTTTGCAGGGAACGGCCGCAGAACTCCGCTCCCATTTGGCTCTCGACGCCTGCATAAACCGAGACTTGCGATCGTATGAGATCGACCGCATCCTTATCGTCAAGCTTCATAAGGTCTTGCAGATTTACCTTCACCGATTGGGCCATCGCAGTTGCGATGACGGCGGTGCCGGTATTGGTATCGGTGACGCTGTCGCGTATCGGAACGCTCGCCAGCGCTGCATCGTAGTCTCGGCTTCGCAGGCGCCGCAAATCGGCGAATCCGGGCCAGATTGAAACGAGAGCCTGCTGCTTGAGCGCCAACTCGGCCGTCGCAAAGCGATCGTCGTTTGGCTGTGCGCCCTGAGGGCTCGGCGGCATGACCGTGATGCCGGGAACGGTGCGTGCGACGAGTCGACCCGGCGATGATGCGTCGACACCGCCGCCGACGAGGGGAGTTTCCATATCGCGCCGCGCTTGCTGAGGCGCCTTTCCATCCAGCATGGAGCGGACTGCGTCCATCGATCCGGTGCGCGATTCCTGCGCCTCCCTCTGCAACAGGCTCGCGACCCAGCCGCCGTCGTGCACCGCAAGAAGGATGTAGGGGTCGACGGGATTCAGGTCGATCATCGCCCACAATGTGGTCGGGCAGGCGCGCGCTTCCTGGATCCGACTTGTGTCGCTGCCCTCATCTGCGCGCAGAATCGCATGGACCTTCGAGGCAATGTTGTTGGCGTCGAGATTGGAATCGGCCCCCCCTCGCGAGCGCATCGCGGCCAGCGAGCCTTCATTGTAACGAAAGCCTTGACCCTGCATCACTGTGCTGACCGAGGACGGGCAGGTCGGATCCGCCCGTCCGCTCGGAATCCAGCTCACGACCGAACCCTCGAGACCGCTGCCCGAAGTCGGGGTGCCGTAGTGGTTGGTCAGAAGCTGCAAGGCATCGGCCTTGGACAGGACCGGAACAGGCAGGGCGATACGTCTCGAAAGCCCGACGATGCGGTTTCCAGCCTGCGGGAGCGTATAGATGGCGAGTAGGTCACGCCCGTCCTCGCCCACAAACACGTGCTGCCCGAAAACCCGCGGCACGGCACCCCAGGCACGGGGATCGGGGTCGATCACCGCAACAGGGTGCAGGGCCGCGCGCGCCGCAGCGTCCGCCTCCGCGAAAGTCATGCCGATCCTGACCCCCGCCACATCGGGACCGAAGGCGCCGGCGGGGCGCCGCTGCGCCTCGATGATCGCCTGCTCCCTGGCGTTCGCCTCGCGTTGCGCCGCCTCGGCGCGCTCGCGTGCGGTCCGCTCGACTTCGAGGCTCGCGAGCCGCTTCTGTTCGGCAGCCGCGGCAGCCTGCGCCTGGGCGGTGGCAGCCCTGGCGGCAGCCGCTTTCTCGTCCGCGGCTTTCTTCGCCTCGGCCCGGGCGGCGAACGTATCCGCCGCGAGCGGAAAGCGGTCTGCCGGAAAGCGCGCCAGTTCGGCGCCGGACGGCTCTACGATCGAAACGCCGTCGAGGTGGGCGAGCAGAACCTGTACGCGGTCGCTCGGCGCCGGCATCGTGACGTTGCCGGTGATGGTGTAATAGACGCGTGCCTCCAGTGGCCTGCTGTTATTCACGACCTTGGCGAGGCGCTCTGCCTCCGCCCTTGCCAACGGTATGGTCGGCAGCGGCAGCAGCCGGTCGAGGCAGACGGCCGGAACGTTGATCTCATTGATCACCATGCTGAGCTTGTAGTCGGCCGCCATACCGCTCCCGCCGTAGACGGCAGGTGCATAGAGCGCGCAGTCCGAGAGCCGGGGAACGACTTTCGGGTCGGGCCGTCGCTCAATCTCGGGGACGAAGATCCCGCCGGGACTGACCTCGGACAGAAGCGATGGGCCTATCCCCGGATCGAGCCGGAGCTGGCCGCTGGCCGGATCGTAAACCGGCGGCACGCTGTAGGCGACCGCTCGCGAGGACCAGACGCGGCTCCCCGTCCGGGTCGCGACCCCGATTATGTGGGCCCGGAACTTCGGGGCAAGGTCGAGGGCTGCGAAGGACGGGTCGCGTCCGGCGATCTCATCCATCGCGAAGAAGGGCTGCGTCGGCTTGCTGAATCTCTCGGTGGCCCGGCGATACTCGTACTGCTCCCGCGCGATGACATGGGGCAACGTGCGCGCGAGGAGGCCGTCCGATATCAGCTCCGGGCTGAACCTGATCGCGTTCAACCGAAGGATCTGATGGTCCGAAGGCATCGCTTCGCTGCTCCGGGCCGTGTCGCCCCCCGCCCGGACCCCGAAGACCTGAAGCACCGTCCCATCCGGCGGCCAGATGGCGCGCGCGGCAACGATCGTCCCGAACAACCCGGAGGGCTTCGCATCGAGATCTGCAACGTATTCGATGTCGACGAAGAGGCCGGCGCCATTCGCGCTCGTGGCGATAAGCCGGCGCGCGGCATCCGGCGGCAGATGCAGCCCGTCTATCCTCTCGCCGCCCGAAATCCCGATATTCTCCATCGCGGAGGGCGCGCTTACGGGCAGCCGGGCAGCAGCCCGCCCGGTGACGCCGGTCAGGCACTGGTTCGGGTCGAGCTCGTAGAAGGGGTGATAATCGGTCCCGGCGGGCAGAAATACGCCGCTCCGGACGGGTCTGATGAAATGGTCCCTGTCCCGCGCGAGCGGAAAGACGTGATGTTGAGGGTCGTAGGCCAGCAGCGCCGCGCGCTCGATGAAGCGAACCCGCACGGCGTGGCCGGCAGCCTTTGCGGCTTCGGCGGCGCGATTCGTGACTTGCCGCGCCAGCGCTATCGCCTCCGGCACCTGCGTCTCGTCCTCAAGGAAATGTTTGAGATCCCGACATTCGGGCGAGGGCGCACGCAATATCTCGCCCGCTCGCAGGACGGCGGCAAGGTCGTTGGCAAGGATGTCGGGCCGCACCGCAAGATTGAGCCGCAGTACGGTCGCGCGGTCGAGCAGGGGTTCGCGAAATGGTTCAGGCGCCGTCGCGCTCCGCCCCGCCGGTGTGGGTGAAGACTGCTTCGGAGCGCCGGGTGCGGAGAGCTCCTCGATGTGCTGGCGCGTGAGCCGGGCGATGCAGCTCGCGTCGCGGCCGCAGCCCTCGCGTTCGGCGAGCCAGGCGCGCTGGGACGTTCTGATCGCGCCCTGCGCGCGCTCAGCCCCACGCTGCCCCGTCGCAGCCTCGAAAGCACGTGCCTGCTGGCGATCAAGATTCGACAACTCAGGCGAAGCGCAGATCGTCAGCTCGACGGCCGTCCGCGCGCGGCCGCAAGCGAAACTCGGATTGGCGCTTTGGGCCATGGCCGGACCATATGCCGTCGCTAAACCCAGCGTGATCCCGCCCCATAATGACAGCACAGGCAGCTTCATGTCACCCTCGCACGGACCTGTTGCTCACCCCAATTTCCATGGCCAGCCGGATAGATAGCTGGCGTGTGTGCCACGCCCTCGTCCACCTGGGCGATTCTCGGCGAGACGAGCTCCCGCGAGGTCCAACCGACGATGGAAATCAAATGTACAGCGATCGACAAATGCGCGCTCGATGCGACCTTACGCGATGGAGGAACTCTGTTTGCAGGCACGGGCCGGCGAACCGCAAATACGAAGCAGACCAGGGTTTTGGGACGTCCGCTTCATGACCGGTGTGGCTTACGGGATTTCGCGCTGTTCAGGCTGATCGAGCTGCACGCGATCAACCGACCAGGTATTGCCGGCCTTCGTTAAATGGATCGTCCGACGAAGATGTGGATGGCTTTCGATATCCACATCGACTTGAACAGATGCCTGCTGAGCAGATCCGCCAAGAACCGTGATCTTGATCCGTGGCGAGTCAGGATAAAAGCCGCCATACATCCAAGCTGAATCCGGCGATGCCGAATTGTGAACTCGCCGCATGTTCGGGGAAAGAAACCTGCGGACATCGCCCGCCTTCCGACTGTACATCGTCCTTACGACAGCTTCGGCCGAAAGGCCGTTCTGGCTTCCCTTGACCGCATCGCTGGGCGGCTCGAACTGTCCAGTCCTGGTCATACGGCTCGTGAACGTGCAGGCGACCCCATGGTCGAACTCGCAGGACTTCTCTTGCACTGCGATCCCATTGCCGTTCGTGGAAACGGTAAGCACGCAAGCGTCATCTGGCTCGGGCTTCGTGACGATGCGGTCAGACCGCACTTCGCCGACCGCATCGAATTTGCCGCTGCAAGCCGGTCGAGCCGAGTAGACTTCGACCATGACGTTGTAGCTCTGCCCACCATTCGGCGTGATGGCGGCCTTCCATTTGTAGGACCCGTTGGAGCCGGCATATCTCCCGGCGAAGGCGTCGGCTGCGACGGATGGCCCACCACTCAGCACCATGCTGAGAGCAACCGCAGGCAAAAGGGCTATGGTCAGAATAGCGCCGCTGGATATCGGCATGCTCCCAGCCTTTGCGTAGTGCCGCTACGTCACTATGAAGCCCGAGCCACGATTACGCAAGCTGCCTAGTATAGGGTATCGGTTTCAGTTCATACTAAGGTCAGGACTCGTCGGTCATAGCCAGAAGACGGCGGTTGCTGCGAGTGCGATGGCCGAGAAGAAGGCGGTTGGGCATCGGTCGTAGCGGGTTGCGACGCGGCGCCGGTCGTTCAGGCGACCGAACATGATCTCGATGCAGTTGCGACGTTTGTAGCGGCGCTATATCGACCAGACGATTGATATATTTTGCGAAAGCTCGCGCTAGCCCTGTGCCTTCAGAGCCGACGGCCGTTCCGTCGTGCTGTAGCTCAGCATCGACCTTGATCAGTATGTCGAGCATCCCGGCTTCCCTTCGAAGCCAGTCGGTCATGACCATGACCTGCAATACATGAAGGACGAATGAGCCCGCAAAGTGCGCATTCCTCAAATGCCGATGTTCCCTGCCGGGACTGAAGCCGAGCAGATTTGTCTCGAAGCCGATCCCCGCAAAGACCTGAACGATTTTGCCAGGTAGCTGGGTGTTGACGTCTTCGTCCGGAGGCGCGGGATCAGAGCAGTCGATGATGTAGATCTGCCACCCGTCGCGAAGGCCGTCCTCGTCGATCCGTCCGTCGGTGATTGTGGTCTCGCCGCGCCGGTCGAAGGTGTCGACGTGCTGCCAACTTCAGCGGGGCCGCCCTGAAGCAGACGTTCCTGACGTTGGGTAGGGGCCAACTCCGGCTGCCCGACCGCCGGCCCCATCGGGTTGCCCGGCAGCAGACGTTCCAAACGTCGGCTAGGGGCCATTAGTGGTCCTTGGGATGTCGGCTGATGTCATCGTTAGGCGCCGGAAAAGCCGATGTTTCGGGGTTTCTAAGGTGTTTTCGGGAGCTCGCTCGGCTCAACGCTCAAAGCTGTTGCGATTTGGCCAAGGATCGTGAGGCAGCGATCATGCGACGCTGAGGCGAGACCTGCGATAACGTCCGCCGCCAGAAGCCAGCCGTAAGCTGCACGATCCGGCGGCGGTATCGATCTTTCGTCTTAGCGCTTGATCGCCGGGCAGGTGCTTTCACTCAACGGGCGGAACGCCTGGTCGCCGGGAACCGTGGCGACGAGGTCATAGAGGTCCCATTCGTTCTTCGACTGGGAGGGCTGCTTGGCGCGGAAGACGTAGAAGTCGTGGACCATGCGGCCGTCGGCACGCAGCTTGGCGTTGCGGACCACGTCATCCTCGATCGGCAATTCGCGCATCCTGGCGATCACCGTCTTCGCGTCGTCCGATTTCGCGGCGGCAACCGCCTTCAGATAGTGCCGCACGGAGGAATAGATGCCGGCCTGGATCGCCGAGGGCATGGCGCCATGCGTCGCCTTGAAGCGCTCCGAGAAGGCGCGGGTGCGGCCGTCGAGGTTCCAGTAGAAGCCCTCGGTCAGCACCGTGCCCTGCGCGGCGGCGAGGCCAACGCTCTTCACGTCCATCGCGGTGAGGAAGAACGCGACGAGCTTCTGCTTGTCCTGGCCGATGCCGAAATCGCGCGCCGTCTTGATACCGGCAACAGTGTCGCCGCCAGCATTGGCGAGCGCGATGTAGTCGGCGCCCGAGCCCTGCGCGGTCAGCAGTTGAGAGGAAAGATCGACGGCCGGGAAGGCATGACGGACGGACCCGGCATAGGTGCCGCCCTTGGCCGTGACCAGCGTCTTGGCGTCGGCTTCGAGCTGGTGGCCGAGCGCGTAATCGGCCGTGACGAGGAACCATTTCGTGCCGGGCTTGGTCAGGTAATTGGCGATGCCTGCGACCTGGACATAGGTGTCCCACATCCACTGGACGATATGGTCGGGCTGGCAGGCATCGCCGGTCAGGCGTGCCGTTCCGCCCGGAAACAGGCCGACCCGGTTCTTCTCCTTGAGGATCGGCGGGATGGCAAGCTGCAGGGAGGCGTTCGACATGTCGGCGAGGACGTCCACGCCTTGCCGATCGATCCATTCGCGGGCGATGGTCGAGCCGACATCCGGCTTGTTCTGATGATCGGCCGAGACGATTTCGATCTTCATGCCGACACATTCGGCCTTCAGGCAATCGTCGACCGCCATCTGCGTGGCGACGATCGAGCCCTTGCCGGTAATGTCGGAATAGACGCCGGACATGTCGGTGAGCACGCCGATCTTGACGGTGCCGCCAGAGATTTCGGCCTGCGCCGCGCCCGCAAGCCACAGCGCGGAGATGCCCGCCAATGCAGAGATGATGCGCTTCATGGTTCCTCCCGAATTCTGTTCTGCGAATTCTGTTCTGATTGAAACTTGGCGTGATGGAGCGTGCCGGACCTACCAATGCGCCATCGGCAAGCCGGCGACGGGTGAGCGGAAATACGGAATGCGCGTGCCCTTCAGACTGCCGACATAGACCGTCCGAAGGTCCGGGCCGCCGAAGGTGAGGCTGGCGCACCAGGGTGCGATCGTACCGCCACAGGCGAGCATCAGATCCGGCGTCGCCTCGTCTCTGGCGAAGGCGGCGAGGAAAGCTTTGCCGGCTGCGCCGCCACGGTCGTCGTCGAGCAGGATGCGCAATTCGCCCTCTGGCGTGATCGCGAAGATCCGGTCGGTGAAGACATGCGTGCCCCAGAGATTGCCATGAGCGTCAAAGGCGATGCCGTCGATGCAGGCGCTGTGATCCTCCGGCCCGAAGGTCTCGCGATCAATGAGGCTGCCGTCCGGCAGGACGCGCAGGCGCGTCACCTTTCGCGCGCAGGTCTCGGCGACGTAGAGCCATTCCTCCTTGGCATCGAGACGGATTTCGTTAGTGAAGGCGAAGCCGTCGGCGACGATGCGCAGGCGCCCGCCGTCATAGAGCGCGACATAGCCGTCACGCACGTTCGGGCTGATCGCCTTCATCCAGTTCTTCGTGCGCGTCGAGATCGTCAGCCAGATGCGGTCCCGGCTGTCGCGCAGCACGAAATTGACCTTGCCGATCGGCGCGCCGTCGATGCTGTCGACCAGCACGTGGGTCTCTCCGTCGCGCGTCATGACCTCCAGCTGGTCGGTGCCGAAATTGGAGATCAGGATGTCGCCATTACCAGCGAAGGCGAGGCCGTTCGGCAGCGTGCCCGAGACGAAGCGCGCCTCCTCATCCAACGCATCGGCAAAGCCGCGGCTCGCCGTCTGGGTGATCAGGCGTTGCGAGCCGTCCGGCCGGATATGGACGACGCCGCCGCGCGCATCGGCGCTCCAGAGCGAGCCGTCGCGCTCGGCCAGGATGCATTCGGGCCGCTGCAGGCCTTCGCCGATAGTGCGGATCGCGGCGGGATCGACGGTGAAGCCGTCGAGCGGGTTCGGGCGAAGCGGCATCGCGGGCGCCTCAGAAATTCACCCGGTCGCCGCCCTTGAGGCCGAGCGTGGCGCGGGCCTCCTCGGGCGTGGCGATCTCGTAGCCGAGTTCCTCGACGATGCGGCGGATCTTGGCGACCTGCTCGGCATTGGAGATGGCGAGCTTGCCGCGACCGATGAACAGGCTGTCCTCCAGCCCGACGCGGACATTGCCGCCCATCATCGCAGCCTGCGTGCAGAATGCCATCTGGTGGCGCCCGGCCGCGAGCACCGACCAGTGATAATCCTTGCCGAACAGCTTGTCGGCGGTGCGCTTCATGAACATCAGATTCTCGGGATCGGCGCCGATGCCGCCGAGGATGCCGAAGATCAATTGCAGGAAGACCGGCGGCCTGAACCAGCCGCGATCGAGACAATGCGCGAGATTGTAGAGATGGCCGACATCGTAGCATTCGTGCTCGAACTTGGTGCCGTGCCCCTCGCCGAGCAGTTTGTAGATGCGCTCGATGTCGCCGAAGGTGTTGCGGAAGATGAAGTCCTTGGTGCCGGCGAGATAGGGCTGCTCCCAGGGGTGCTTCCAGTCGCTGTATTTCTCCGCCAAAGGATGTAGCGCAAAATTCATCGAGCCCATGTTGAGCGAGCACATCTCGGGCGCGGCCTTGAGCGGGGCAGCGAGGCGCTCCTCGACGGTCATGTTGAGGCCGCCGCCGGTGGTGATGTTCACCACCGCATCGGTCGCCTGCTTGATGCGCGGCAGGAACTCCATGAACACGGCCGGGTCGGGTGTCGGGCGACCGTCCTTGGGGTCGCGGGCGTGGAGATGCAGGATCGCGGCGCCGGCGTCGGCGGCGGCGATGGCCTGCTCCGCAATCTGGTCGGGGGTGATCGGCAGATGGTCGGACATGGTCGGCGTGTGGATGCCACCGGTGACCGCGCAGGTGATGATGACCTTGCTCATGCGCTTCTCCCTTGATTGTCGGTTCAGGCGGGCAGGATGGCGACGGCCCGCGTCCAGCCGGCGGAGCCGCCTCGCACCTTCACCGGCAGGCAACTGATCATGAAGCCCGTCGCCGGCAGGGCTTCGAGATTGTGCAGCTTCTCGATCTGGCAATAGCCGGCCTCCCGCCCGGCCTTGTGGCCTTCCCAGATCAGGGCGGCGTCGCCGGTCTCGGCGAAACGGCGGGCGGTGTGGCTGAAGGGCGCATCCCAACTCCAGCCATCGGTGCCGACAACCTTGATGCCCCGGCGGACGAGATGCAGCGTCGCCTCGCGGCCGAAGCCGCAGCCGGAATCGATATAGTCGGCCTCACCGTAGCGGCTGCCGGCGCGGGTGTTGGCGACGACGATATCGAGCGGTCTCAGGCGATGGCCGATGCGTTCCAGCTCGGCGTCGAGCTCGGTGGGCGTGACGACATGGCCATCGGGCAGATGGCGAAAATCGAGCTTCACACCCGGCTGCAGGAACCATTCGAGCGGGCATTCGTCGATCTTCAGCGCGGGCGCGCCGCCATCCTGCGTCGGGTGATAGTGCCAGGGCGCATCGACATGGGTGCCGTTATGGGTCGAGATCGTCGCGAGCTCGACAGCCCAGCCCATGCCGTCAGGCAGTTGCTCCGGCTTGAGGCCGGGAAACGCGGCGGCGATGTCCTTCGCGGTGCCCTCGTGGGTGCGGTAGTCGATCCTGACCTTCTGGAAGGGCGGATCGGCGGGCACGTCGTTTTCGAGCGGGATCGAGAGATCGACGAGGCGCCCGGTCGGCATCATGCTGGTTTCCTCCTGCCGCTCCGCCACGCTCTAACGGCATGAATTTGGACGAACGTCCGACCAATAGCTTAGAATGCGCTTTCTGGTAAGAGCCAATTTTGCAGGGCGGGCGTCCCTGCCATGGAGGAACCCGATGTCAGCCACGCCGACGCGCGAGCGCATTCTCGACGCAGCCGAGCGGACATTCGCCGAGCGGGGCGGTGCCGACGGCGCTTCGATGCGCGATCTCGCCGCCGCGGCCGAGGTGCGGCTGTCGCAGCTCAGCTATTATTTCGGCTCGAAGGAGGCGTTATACCGGGCCGTCTTTGCCCGCCGGGCCGATGCGCTGGCGCTGGCGCGCGGCACGGCGCTAGCCGAGGCGATGGCCGCGCCAGCGCCTGACATCCGCGCCGTGGTCGAGGCCTTCATCGGTCCTTCTGTGCGCCAGCGTTTCGCGGAAGGCGTCCAGGGCGCGGCTTTCGCGCTGATGACGGCGCGCGAGGCGGTCGACCCGCGCGAATCCGCCCGCGGCGTCCTCGCCGAGCATTTCGACCCGACCGCGACGGAGTTCCTGGCGGCCTTCACGAAACTCTACCCGCAAGCGTCACGCGCGGCGATGGTGGATGCCTATCTGTTCATGGTCGGGGCACTGGTCATGACGATGGCCGCGGGCGACCGCGCCGCGCGCCTCGACGACGAGCGTCAGGTGTTGTCCCCCGCCGGGCTTGCAGAGCTTCTGCTGGCGCGCCTGACCCGCTTCTGCGCCACGGGCATCGATCGGTTGCTGGTCGAATAGACCGAGGCTTGGCTCAGATGCCCAGATAGGCCTCGCGGATGCGCGGATCGGCGATCAGCTCATCGGCGGTTCCGCTGAGGCCGATGCGGCCGGTCTCCATGACATAGCCGCGATCGGCGATCCGCAGGGCTGCGTAGGCGTTCTGCTCGACCAGAAGCACGGTGACGCCGAGCGATTTCAGATTTTTCACGACATCGAAGATCTGCGCCACCAGGATCGGCGCCAGCCCCATGCTCGGCTCGTCGAGCAGCAGGCAGGCAGGCCGCGCCATCAGCGCACGGCCGATCGCCAGCATCTGCTGCTGGCCGCCGGAGAGGCCGCCGGCCGGCAGGTTGCGCTTCTCCTTGAGGATCGGGAACATCGCGAAGGCATCGGCCATGTCGCGCTCGACGCGCGCATCGGCGTAGAGATAGGCGCCGAGCCGCAGGTTCTCCTCCACGGTCAGGTTGGTGAAGATCAGCCGGCCTTCCGGCGACTGCGCGAGGCCGAGGCCGACGCGGCGGTGGGCCGGAATCGCCTTCAGTGCCTCGCCCCGGAAGATGATCGCACCGCCGCTTGCCGGCTGGACGCCGGAGATGCAGCGCAGCAGCGTCGTCTTGCCGGCGCCGTTGGCACCGACGACCGTGACGATCTCGCCCGAGCCAACCTCCAGGTCGACGCCGTGCAGGACCTCGATGCGCCCATAGCGCGAGCGCAACCCCTCAACCGACAGCATCGCCCGCCTCCGTGGCTTGCGTGCCGAGATAGGCCTCGATCACCTTGGGATCGCGCGAGACGGTAGCCGGTGCGCCTTCAGCGATCTTCTCGCCGCGATCGAGCACGACGATATGCCTGGAGATGCGCATCACCATCTTCATGTCGTGCTCGACCAGGAGGATGGCGACGCCGGATTTGGCGACCTCGACGATGAGATGGTCGATCTCCTCGGTCTCGACCGCATTGCAGCCTGCCGCGGGTTCGTCGAGCAGGAGGATGCGCGGCTCCAGCGCCAGCGCCCGCGCGATCTCGAGGCGCTTCAGTGCGCCATAGGAAAGCGAGGACGCTTCCCGCTCGGCAGCGCGCGCGAGGCCGACGCGCTCCAGCAGCGCGCTTGCGCGGACGCTGGTCGCGGCGCTGCGGCGGCGCGAGGACGGCAAGCTGAGGAGATCGCCGAGGACCGGCCCGCGCTCCCTAAGATGGCAGCCGGTCATGACGTTCTCCAGCACGCTCATCCGCTGGAATATCTGCAGGTTCTGGAAGGTGCGCGACAGGCCACGCTCGGCGAGCCGGTTCGGCGCCATGCCGGTGACGTCTTGGCCGTCCAGCGCGATCCTGCCGCGCTGGGGCCGGTAGACGCCGGAGATCATGTTGAACAGCGTGGTCTTGCCGGCGCCATTGGGACCGATGATCGAGACGATCTCGCCCGGCGAGACAGAGAGGCCGACATCATCGACCGCCCTGAGGCCGCCGAAATCGATGCCGAGCCCCTCGACCGAGAGAAGCGTCATCAGCCCCTCCCCTTCAGCCGGCGCATTAGCGAGGGCAACAACCCGTCGCGCATGAAGATCATCACCAGCATCATGATCAGGCCGAGGATGAGGTTCTCGTATTGCTGCAGCACGGTGAGCGCCTGCGGCAGCAGCGTCAGCACCGCCGCGCCGAGGATGGCGCCCGGCACCGAGCCGACGCCGCCGAACACCGTCATCGTCACCAACTCGACCGAATGCAGGAAGCCGGCGACATCCGGGGTGATGAAGCGGTTCATCAGCGCCAGCAGCGAACCGGAGAGCGAGGCGTAGACCGCCGAGATCACGAAGGCCTGGAGCTTCAGCCGGGCGACGTCGACGCCGACGGTGCGTGCGGCGACCTCGGAATCGTGCAGGGCGCGCAAGGCACGGCCCGAAGGACTGTCATGCAGGTTGAGCGCGATCCAGGCTCCGGCCAGCATCGACAGGCCGGTGGCGGCATACCAGAACTGCGCGTTGCTGAGGCCGATGCCGATGGCGGTGAGCGCGCTGCGCAGACCGAGCTCCGCGACCTCGCGCCCATCCGGGCCGCCGGTGATCTTCGCCTCATTGGCGAGCACCATGGAGACGAGGATCCCGAAACCGAGGGTGGCGACGGCGAGATAATAGCCCTTGAGCCGCAGGATCGGGCGGCCGACCAGCCAGGCGACGACGCCCGAGAGCGCCGCGCCACCCAGCATCGCGAGGCCGGGATGCAAGCCGAGATAGCCCGGCGCCAGGGCGCAGGCATAGGCGCCGATGCCGGCGAAACCGGCATGGCCGAGGCTGATCTGGCCAGCGAAGCCGGTCAGCACCACGAGGCCGGTGACGGCGAGCCCGTTGACGAAGACCAGCGCGCCGATGCGGTAATAGAAATTCGACGGGAAGAAGGCTGGCGCCAGCGCGATCAGCAGCGCCAGCACGATGAGCGTCAGATGCTTGCGGGACAGGCGCATCGTCACACCCGGTCCATCGCCCTGCGCCCGAACAGTCCCTGAGGCCTGATGAAGAGGATCGCGAGTATGAGGACGAAGGCGACGGCGTCCTTGTAGACCGACGAGACATAGCCGGCGGTGAGCGCCTCGATCAGCCCGAGCAGCAGCCCCCCGACGAGCGCCCCAGCCGGAACCCCCATGCCCCCGAGCATGGCGGCGGCGAAGCCCTTCAGCGCCATCGCGACGCCGAGATCGTAGCTGGTCAGGGTGATCGGGGTGACGAGCACGCCGGCCAGCGCGCCGATGGCGGCCGAGACGGCGAAGCTCAGCGTCATCATGTGATTGGGGTTGATGCCGACGAGGCTCGCCGCGATGCGGTTATTGGCGGTGGCGAGCACGGCCTTGCCGGTCAGGGTGCGGACGAAGAACAGCCAGAGCGCGACAAAGATCGCGACGGCCCCGGCGATGACCCAGAGGCTCTGCGGCAGGATCGTCGCCCCGAAGACCCTGAGCGGATCGTCGCCGGAGAAGCTCGGGAAGCGATGGAGCTGCTTGTCGAAGACGAGCTGGGCACCGCCGCGCAGGAAGATCGAGGCGCCGATGGTGATGATGATCAGGCTGGCAACGGGCGCGCCGCGGGCCGGCTCGATCGCCAGCTTGTTGAGGAGCACGCCGATCACCGCGGCGGCGAGGATGGCGAGCAGCGCGGCCAGCGGCAGCGGCACGCCCGCCTGCCAGGCGAAGAAGGTGATCATGCCGCCGAGCATGACGAACTCGCCCTGGGCAAAGTTCACCACGTCCGAGGCGTTGTAGATCAGCGTGAAGCCGAGCGCGACGAGCGCATAGACCGCACCGACCGTGACGCCCGACAGCAGGTATTGAAGAAGTTCGGGCACTCTAGGCTCCCAGCTTCCTTCTCCCCCTGCAGGAGAAGGTGGCGCGCAGCGCCGGATGAGGGGTCACATAGGTCTGAAAAACGTGGGAGAGCTAACGATCGATGTCGCGCGCGCCCTCACCCTAGCCCTCTCCCGCAAGGCGAGAGGGAATCGTGCGTGCCTTGCCCGATCACTCCGCCCTACTGCACCAGCGCCCAGTTGCCGCCCTTGATCTCGAGCATGCGGAAGGCGGAGAGGTCTAGGCCGAGATGGTCCGTTGCCGCCATGTTGAAGGTGCCGGTGACGCCGACGAAGCCCTTGGTGTTCTCCAGGGCGTCGCGGATCGCCTTCGGGTCGGCCTTGCCGGCGCGCTTGATGGCATCGACCAGGAGCCGCAGGCCGTCATGCGCGTAACCGCCGAAGGTGGATGCGGGCTGGTTGAACTTCGCCTGGTAGGCGCTCGTATAGGCGGAGACGATGGTCTTCTGCGGATCGTTCGCCGGCAACAGGCTGGCGACGAGCACGGCGGTGCCGGGCAGGCGCACGCCTTCCGAGGCCGGGCCGGCGAGGTCGATGAAGCTCTTCGAAGCGACGCCGTGCGACTGGTAGAGCGGGGTCTTGATGCCAAGCTGGCCATAGTTGCGGGTGACGATCGCCGGGCCCTGGCCGAAGCCGGGATTGAGGATCGCCTGCACCTCGGCCTTGGAGCGGATATTGGTGAGCTGCGGCGTCATGTCCGCGTCGTTCGGACCATAGGTCTCTTCGGCCAGAACGGTGATGCCGAACTCGCCGATGACCTGCAGGCACTGCTTGCGCATCGAGGCGCCGAAGCCGTCGGAGCCGGAGATCAGGGCGATCTTGGTGAGGCCCTTGGCCTTCATGTCCTCGAAGATCTTGCGGCAGGCCATCCGGTCGGTATGCGGCGTCTTGAAGACGAAGGGCTTGACGGGATCGACGATCTCGATCGCGCCGGCCAGCGAGATGAACGGGATCTTGGCGTTCTCGACCACCGAGATGATCGACATGGTCGTGCCGGTCGTGGAGCCGCCGACGATGGCGACAACCTCGTCGTCCTCGGCCAGACGGGTGGCGAAGGTGCGCGCCTTGTTGGGGTCGCCGCCATCGTCATAGAGGAAGAGCTTGATCTTCTGGCCGAGCACGCCGCCGGCAGCGTTGATCTCGTCGACCAGCAGCTTGAGGGTCTTGGCCTCGGGATCGCCGAGCGAGGAGGCTGGACCGGTCTCGGAGACCGAGGCACCGATCTTGATGTCGGCGAAAGCAGGGCTCGCCAAGCCAAGCGCCAGCGCGAGCGCGCTGCCGAACAATCCGAACTTCATGGTTTTCCTCCGCGTTCCGAAGCGCTTTTCGTGTCGAAGCGTTTTCGTATTTTCGCCGCCCGCGCGGCTGACGATTCAGTGCGCAGACGCCGTCTTCCCCTGATGCGCGAAGCTGAACCGAGGGCCGAAATGTTCGCCCGACAGGACCGCTCGCGCCGTTGTTGGATTAATAATTGACCGACCGTTCGGACTATGCAAGGCTTTTTTGAAGCGGCGCAAAAAGCCGCAGCGATGCGGAGGGAAGGGATCGTGTCCGATACGGTCAAGGTGGCTTTTGCCGACGGCCTGCTGCGGCTGACGCTCAATCGCCCCGACAAGCTGAACTCCTTCAATGACGAGATGCATCTGGCGCTACGTGCCGGTTTCCAGCGCGCCCATGACGACGGCGCCGTCCGGGCGGTGCTGCTGACAGGCTCGGGCCGGGGCTTCTGCGCCGGCCAGGACCTGGGGGACCGCGATCCGCGCAAGGGCGGCGAGCCGCCGGATCTCGGCCACACGATCGAGACCTTCTACAACCCGCTCGTCCGGCTGATCCGCAGCCTCGACAAGCCGGTCGTCTGCGCGGTGAACGGGGTCGCCGCAGGCGCCGGCGCCAATATTGCAATCGCCTGCGACATCGTCCTCGCGGCCCGCTCGGCGAAGTTCATCCAGGCCTTCTCCAAGATCGGCCTCGTTCCCGATTCCGGCGGCACGTGGACGCTCGCCCGCCTGATCGGCGAGGCCCGGGCTAAGGCGCTCACCCTGACGGCGGAACCGGTCACGGCGGAGACGGCTGAAAGCTGGGGCCTGATCTGGCGCGCGGTCGATGACGGCGAACTGATGACCGAGGCCGAGGCGCTCGCTCGGAAGCTCGCCGCCGGCCCCACCTTAGGGCTCGGCCTGATCAAGCAGGCGATCCAGGCCTCGGCCGATAACACGCTCGACCAGCAGCTCGACCTCGAGCGCGACCTGCAGCGCCGAGCCGGCCACAGCGCCGACTATGCCGAGGGCGTCGCAGCCTTCCTCGACAAGCGCCAGCCGGCGTTCAGCGGACGATGAGCCCCGATCCTTCCGACCCGGACGCGCTTGCCCGCGCCGTCGCGCAGGTGATGTGGGACAGGGATCTGGCGTCCCGCAGCCTCGGCATGAGCCTCGACGAGGCCCGCCCGGGCGCGGCGACGCTGTCGCTGACCGTCACGGCGGCGATGACCAATGGCCACAAGACCTGCCATGGCGGCTACATCTTCACGCTGGCGGATTCGGCCTTCGCCTTCGCCTGCAACAGCTACAACCAGAACACCGTCGCGCAGCACTGCTCGGTGACCTTCCTGCGCCCGGCCTTCGAGGGCGACCGGCTGACCGCCACCGCCCGCGAGGTCTCGCGCATCGGCCGCGGCGGCATCTACGATATCCAGGTGACGAACCAGAACGGGGAGCGGATCGCGGAATTTCGCGGTCATTCCCGCACCATCAAGGGCGCACCGATACCGGTGCCGGGCTGAACGATCCGGCCACAAGAAAAGACGAGCGGAGGAAACCCATGGAAGACCTTTCGCCCCGTCCGGGCGATCTCGATCCCATCGAAACGGCTTCCCGCGACGAGATCTCGGCGCTCCAGCTCACGCGATTGAAGATGACGCTCGACCACGCCTATCGCAGCTCGCCGCATTACCGGACGCGGTTCGACGAGGCGGGCGTGCACCCCGGCGATCTCAAGACGCTGTCCGATCTAGCGAAGTTTCCCTTCACGGTGAAAAAGGACCTGCGCGACACCTATCCGTTCGGGATGTTCGCGGTGCCGCGCGAGAAGATCGCCCGCATCCACGCCTCCTCCGGCACCACCGGCAAGCCGACCGTCGTCGGCTACACCCAAAACGACATCGAGATGTGGGCGGCCTGCGTCGCCCGCTCGATCCGCGCGGCGGGCGGGCGGGCCGGCGACATCTGCCATGTCGCCTATGGCTATGGCCTGTTCACCGGCGGGTTAGGGGCGCATTACGGCGCCGAGAAGCTCGGCTGCACGGTGATCCCGATCTCGGGCGGCATGACCGAGCGCCAGGTCTGCCTGATCCAGGATTTCAAGCCGCGCATCATCATGGTGACGCCGTCCTACATGCTGTCGATCCTCGACGAGTTCCGCCGCCAGGGCATCGACCCGCGCAGCACCTCGCTCGCGGTCGGCATCTTCGGCGCCGAACCCTGGACGAATGCGATGCGCGAGGAGATCCAGCAGGATTTCGACATGCATGCCGTCGACATCTACGGCCTGTCGGAGGTGATCGGCCCGGGCGTCGCCAGCGAATGCGTCGAGACCAAGGATGGGCTGCATGTATGGGAGGACCATTTCTACCCGGAGATCATCGACCCGGAGACCGGCAACGTGCTTCCCGACGGCGAGATGGGCGAGCTCGTCTTCACCTCGCTGACCAAGGAGGCGCTGCCGATCATCCGCTACCGCACGCGCGACCTGACGCGGCTCCTGCCCGGCACCGCGCGGGCGATGCGCCGGATCGAGAAGATCACCGGCCGGACCGACGACATGATGATCCTGCGCGGCGTCAACATCTTCCCGACGCAGATCGAGGAGCAATTGCTGAAATGCGCTGGCTTGGCCCCGCATTTCCAGATCGAGCTAGTGCGTGCCGGCCGGATGGACGACATGGTCGTGCATGTCGAAGCCATGCCTCACGCCGCCGATGCGAACGCGCGTGCCGCCTCGGCGAGGGAGCTTGCGCATCACGTCAAAAGCGTGGTGGGAGTGAGCACCAAAGTGATGGTCGGCGACCCCGATTCGGTCGAGCGTTCGGCCGGCAAGGCCCGGCGCGTCGTCGACAACAGGCCGAAAGGATAGCAGGCGATGGCCCGGACCAGGGCTGCGGATTTCGACGAGAAGCGGCGCAGCATCCTCGACAGCGCCGCCGCCGTCTTCGCCAAGCTCGGCATGGAGCGCGCCTCGATGGCGCAGATCGCGCAGGAGAACAATGTCTCCAAGGCGCTGCTCTACCATTATTACCCGAGCAAGGACCTGCTGATCTTCGATATCGGCCGCACCCATCTCGTCGAGCTGGAAGCGGCGATCAGCCAGGCCGACCGGCCCGATCTCGCCCCACGGGCGCGGTTTCGTCATCTGATCGGCGGCGTGCTCGAGAACTACCGCACGGCCTCGAATTTTCACCAGGTGCTGCTCAACGGCACCGGCTCCCTGACCGAGGCCCAGCGGCTGGAGCTGCGCGAAATGGAGCGCCGCATCGTCAAGGCGTTCTCGGACGTGCTGGTCGACATCAACCCGGCCCTGGCGGACAGCCGCGCCGGCGTGACGCCGGTCACCATGTCGCTCTTCGGCATCCTGAACTGGGTCTATACATGGTTCCGGCCCAGCGGCGCGCTGAGCCGCGAGGGCTATGCCGACATGATCACCACGCTGTTCCTCGACGGCGTGGGTGCTATGAAATAGGGCATTTCCGAACGACACGAGCCCCGCTTTAGTGCGGCATTGCGAGCGAAGCGACGCAATCCAGGGGGACTTGGTGGGGGGGGTTCTGCCCAGTCCTACTGGATTGCTTCGTCGCTTCGCTCCTCGCGATGACGATTCCGGCAGGGCGCAGAACTGCTCCGCACCGCGGATCGCGAAAGCGCTGATCAGGCTGCGTGTTTCGCTCCGGGCGCCGAAGCCTCTGCTAGCAGCTTGGCGACCCTCGCCTTGACCTCCACGACTGCAGCTTCCTTCACCGGGCCGTAGCCGCGGATATCCATCGGTGCCCTGGCGAGAGCCAACAAGGAGTCCGGCGTCTGCGTGCGCAGCGTCGCGACGATCTCGTCGATCAGCCCTTCGTACCAGCCGATCAACGCACGCTCCATCCTCCGCTCGGCCGTGTAACCGAAGGGGTCGAAACCCGTGCCGCGCAGACCCTTGAGGCGGGCGAGCAGGCGCAGCGGCGTCTGAACCCACTGGCCGAACTTGCGCTTCAAAGGGCGTCCGCGCGCATCCTTGCCGCCGCCGAGGAAAGGCGGGGCGAAGTGGTAGCTGACCGTGAAGTCGCCGGCGAAGCGGCGCTTCAATTCATCGAGGAAACCGGACTGCATATGGAGCCGCGCGACCTCGTACTCGTCCTTGTAGGACATCAGCTTGAACAGCGAACGGGCGACCGCATCGGTGATCACCTCGCTGCCATGGGATTGTTCGGCCGCACGGATCTTGTCGACACCAGCCCGATAGCGCCGCGCCCAGGCCGCGTCCTGATAATCGACGAGGAAGCGCTCGCGGCGGGCGATCACCTCGTCGAGGCTTTCCGTCTCGGTGGCGACCGGCATCGATGCGAAGGCGACCGGATCGGCGGCAGCGAGCCGGCCGGCGGCGAAGGCCTGGCCGTTCTGCGCGATAGCGACACCGTTGAGTTCGATGGCCCGGTGCAGCGCGTCGAGCCCAACCGGAACCAGCCCCTGCTGCCAGGCATGGCCGAGCATGACGATATTGGCGAAGACACTATCGCCGAACAGATTCTCCGCCAGGGCATTGGCGTCGATGGCGCGGATGTTCTCGGCCCCGGCGACCCGCTCGATCTCCTTCAGCCGGCGACGCGTCGCGAGATCGGCGTCACGCAAGCGCACAATGTCGCCGGTGGGCATTTCCGCCAGGTTGACCAGCGCGCGCATGCCGGAGCGATAGGTTGCGGAGGCCTTGGGCGAGGAGGAGACGACGATGTCACAGCCGATGAGCGCGTCCGTCGAGCCGTTGTCGATGCGGACCTGATGGATCGCCCCGGGCGTTTGGGCGATCCGCAGGAAGGACAGCACCGGCCCGAATTTCTGGGCGAAGCCGGTGAAATCGAGAACGGACGCGCCCTTGCCTTCGAGATGCGCAGCCATCGCGATCAGCGCGCCGATCGTGACGACACCTGTGCCGCCGACCCCGGTGACGAGCAGGTCATAGGGATGTTCGAGCGCCGGCAGGGCCGGCTCCGGCAGAGCGGCGGCCCGCCCGACGAAATCCTCGGCGCTTGCCTGCCGCTTGCGGCGGCTGGCGCCTTCCACCGTCACGAAACTCGGGCAGAAGCCGTCGATACAGGAGAAATCCTTGTTGCAGTTCGACTGGTTGATCTGCCGCTTGCGGCCGAACGGCGTCTCCTTCGGCTCGACGCTGAGGCAGTTCGACGCTACCGAGCAGTCGCCGCAGCCCTCGCAGACGAGGTCGTTGATATAGGCGAAGCGCTGTGGGTCCGGCAGGGTGCCGCGCTTGCGCCGGCGGCGCTTCTCGGTGGCGCAGGTCTGCTCGTAGATCAGCACCGAAACGCCCTTCACCTCCCGCAATTCGCGCTGGACGGCGTCCAGGTCACGGCGATGATGGATGGTGAGGCCAGACGGCAGGCCAGCGGGTGAGAATTTCTCCGGCTGGTCCGAGACCAGCGCGATACGCTCGACGCCCTCGGCCCGCACCTCCTGCGCGATCGCATGCACGCTGATCGGCCCGTCGACCGGCTGGCCGCCGGTCATGGCGACGGCGTCGTTGAACAGAATCTTGTAGGTGATGTTCGCCTTGGCGGCGATCGCCTGGCGGATCGCCATCGAGCCGGAATGGTAATAGGTGCCCTCGCCCAGATTCTGGAAGATGTGGCCCTTGCCGGTGAAGAGCGAGGATGCCGCCCAGTTCACGCCCTCGCCGCCCATCTGGATCAGGGAGGTGGTCTCGCGATCCATCCAGCTCGCCATGAAATGGCAGCCGATGCCGGCGAGCGCCTTCGAACCTTCCGGCACCTTGGTCGAGCTGTTGTGCGGACAGCCGGAGCAGAAATAGGGCGTGCGCGTCGCGCCGGGCACCTGGATGAGGCGTCCGGCCTCGGGGGTCAGCGCGGCGGCCCGCTCGTGCAGGTGCAGATCGGGAAACAGCGCGTCCAGCCGTTTCGCTACGATCGGCGCGAGCAGGCGCGGCGACAATTCACCAATCCAAGAGATCAGGCGGTTGCCGTCCTCGTCGCGCTTGCCCACCATGGAATGCGGCTTATGGCCGGGATAGTCGTAGAAATATTCCTTGAGCTGGCTTTCGATGATGCCGCGCTTCTCCTCGACGACGAGAATCTCGGCCTTGCCGCGCACGAATTCGAGCGCCGAGCGGCGAGCCAGCGGCCAGACCATGCCGACCTTGTAGATATCGATGCCATGGCTGCGGCAAGCCGCCTCGTCGAGGCCGAGCAGGCGCAGCGCCTCCATCAGGTCGAGATGCGCCTTGCCGGTGGTGACGATGCCGAAGGAGGCATCGGGGATGTCGTAGATGTGCCGATCGATCGGGTTCGCCTCGGCGAAGGCGAAGACGGCCATCTTCTTGGCCTCCATCCGCTCCTCGATCTGCGGCCCCGGCAGGTCCGGCCAGCGGTAGTGCAGCCCACCGGGCGGCGGCGTATAAGCCGGTTCATCGAAGCGCCGGGGTGCGGGCACCTCCACCGACTGGCCGCTCTCGACCGTTTCCGAGATCGCCTTGAAGCCGACCCACATGCCGGAATAGCGCGATAGCGCGTAGCCATATTCGCCGAAGGCGAGGTACTCGCCGACCGAAGCCGGGTTCAGCGTCGGCATGAACCAGGCCATGAAGGCGACGTCGGACTGATGCGGCATCGAGGACGAGACGCAGCCATGGTCGTCGCCCGCGACGACCAGCACCCCGCCATGCGGCGAGGAGCCATAGGCGTTGCCGTGTTTCAGCGCGTCGCCGGCGCGATCGACGCCCGGCCCCTTGCCGTACCAGAGCCCGAAGACGCCCTGCACCGTCCTGTCGGGGTTGGTTTCGACCTGCTGCGAACCGAGTACGGCGGTCGCAGCCAGATCCTCGTTGACGGCCGGCAGGAATTCGATGCCGTTCTGTTTCAATTGATCGGTGACGCGCCATAATTCGAGGTCGACGCCGCCGAGCGGCGAGCCACGATAGCCGGAGATGAAGCCGCCGGTTTCGAGGCCGGCAGCACGATCACGCCGGGCCTGGTCGAGCGCGATCCGGACCAGCGCCTGCGTTCCGGTCAGGAAGACGTGTCCCGTGGTCCTGGTATAGCGGTCGCTTAGGGCATAATCGGCCAGCCGGCCGCTCGATGGGATCTCGACCATTGCGCTGACCTCCCCGCGGGTTTCTTTCGAGGAAGTCTAGACCTGGCAGGTTGGAAAGATTTGCCCGATTTACCGCTCCGACTTGCGATATCGGTCAGATTGACCGATTATGCGGATTATTTAGGATAATTCTTTCAGGCGACAACGATGGAGCTCACCGAACAGGACCGCCGGCTGCTCACCATGCTGCAAGCCGATGCGCGCATATCCAATCAGGAGTTGGCCGACAGCGCGGGCATGTCGGCCTCGGCTTGCTGGCGGCGGGTGCGGGCGCTGGAGGAGGCCGGCGTGATCGCGAGCTATCGCGCGATCGTGGACCCGGCGAAGGCAGGCCTCGCCTTCAGCGCAATGGTGCATGTCGCGTTGCAGCGCCATGAGGTCGAGCATGTGACGACCTTCATTTCACGCGTCGCCGGGCGGCCGGAGGTGCTGGAATGCTTCGCGACGACCGGCGAGGCCGATTACCACCTGCATGTCGTCTGCCACGACAAGGATGCCTATAACGACTTCTTGGAGCATTTCCTGTTCAGGCTGCCCGGCATCGCGCATGTCCGCACCAATCTCGTCCTGAAGGACATCAAGGTGCACGGGGCGGTGCCGGTGTGACACGCTGGAGCGGCTATTGCGGCCAGTTCTTCGCCACCATGGTCAGCACATCGTATTGCGCGACGAGTTGGGCATCCTGGTTGCTGACCGCGCAATCCCAGCGCACCTCGCCATAGCTTTCGGTCTCGCGCGGGTTGATCTGCTTGCAGGTCAGCGTCACCTGCAAGGTGTCGCCCGGATTGACCGGCGTCAGGAAGCGCAGCGCGTCAACGCCGTAATTGGCGAGCACCGGGCCGGGCGCCGGGTCGACGAAGAGACCGGCCGCGAAGGACAGGATCAGGTAGCCATGCGCGACGCGCCCCTCGAAGAACGGGTTCGCCCTGGCGGCCTCCTCGTCCATATGGGCGTAGAAGGTGTCGCCGGTGAAATGCGCGAAATGCTCGATATCCTCTAGCGTCACGACGCGCGACGCCGTGACGAGCTGATCGCCGATCTCCAGCTCGGCCAGCGACTTGCGGAAGGGATGGATGCCGTCTTGCCTCGTCTTCGCGCCCGGCATCCAGCGGCCGGTGACCTCGGATAAGAGCCAGGGCGCGCCCTGGACGGCGGTGCGCTGCATGTAGTGCTTGACGGCGCGCATGCCGCCCAGCTCTTCACCGCCGCCGGCCCGGCCCGGCCCGCCATGGACCAGCACCGGCAAAGGCGAGCCATGGCCGGTCGAGGACTTGGCGCTGACGCGATTGCCGATCATGATGCGGCCATGCCAGGGACCGAGCGCCTCGACGGCCTCGCGGGCGAAAACGGCATCATTGGTGAAGACCGAGGCGACGAGGCTGCCTTTGCCGCGCCGTGCGAGCTTTGCCGCGTCGTCCAGGGTCTCATAGGGGATGATCGTGCTGACCGGGCCGAAGGCCTCGACATCATGCACGGCCTTGGCGGCGCCGGGCTTGTCGCAATAGAGCAGCACGGGGCTCAGGAAGGCGCCGGCCTCGGCATCACCTGACGTGAGATCGGCGCGGGCGGGATCGCCGGCGACGATCTCGGCCTCGCCTTGGAGATCCGCGATACGGGCGCGGACCTCGTCGCGCTGGGCGAGGCTGGCGAGCGGGCCCATCCGCGTCGCCTCCTCGCCGGGATTGCCGATCGCGGTCTTGGCGAGGCGCTCACCGAGCGCCCTGATCAGCGGCTCGACCGCGGCGCGCGGCGCGATCACGCGGCGGATCGCCGTGCATTTCTGTCCGGCCTTCACCGTCATCTCGCGGGCGACCTCCTTGACGAAGAGGTCGAATTCCTCGGTACCCGCGACGGCGTCCGGCCCGAGGATGGCGGCATTCAGCGAATCCGCCTCCATGGTGAAGCGCACGGAATTCTCGACGATCGCCTTATGCGTCCGGAGCTTGCGGCCGGTGGCGGCCGAGCCGGTGAAGGTCACGACATCCTGGCAATCGACATGGTCGAGCAGGTCGCCGACCGAGCCGCTGATCAGTTGCAGCGCTCCCGCCGGCAGGATGCCGGTCGCGATGATCTTCCGCACCATCGCTTCGGTTAGATAGGCGGTCTGGCTCGCCGGCTTGACGATCGCCGGCATGCCGGCGAGCAAGGTCGGCGCCAGCTTCTCCAGCATGCCCCAGCACGGGAAGTTGAAGGCGTTGATGTGGATCGCGACGCCTTCAAGCGGCGTCAGGATATGCTGGCCGGAGAAGGTATTGTCGCGCGACAGAGGCTCGACCTCGCCGTCGACCAGGGTGCGCGTGTTCGGCAATTCGCGCCGGCCCTTCGAAGCGAAGGACAGAAGCGTGCCGACGCCGCCCTCGATGTCGATCCAGCTATCGGTGCGTGTCGCGCCAGTGGCGGTGGAGAGGGTGTAGAATTCCTCCTTCGCCTCCATCAGCGCCTGGCCGAGCGCCTTCAGAAGCAGCGCGCGCTCATGGAAGCTGAGCTTGCGCAACGCCGGCCCGCCGATCTCGCGGCCGTGGTTCAGCGCGCGCTTCATGTCGAGCCCGCTGGCGTCGATCAGCGCGACCTCCGCGCCCGTCGCCGCATCGAGCAGCGGCACGGCCTTGCCGGCACCGCGGACCCATTCTCCGGCGATGAAGGATTCGAGCTGGCGGACGGTCTTCACTGGCGCGTTCATCCCTGGAATTCCCTTGTCGATCGGGGCTGCGGCTTTTCGCCGTCGTCGGTTCGCTGTGCTGCTCAAGCCATGCCGGCTGAGCGCAGCACGTCGTCCACCTGCCGCTCCCAGGCGGCGGCGAGTTCGGCATTGCCGGTATGGCGCAGGCCGAACTTCCTCTGCGTCTCGAAATGCGCCGAGCTGCCGCTGCCGAAGCTCGCGGCGACGCGCGGACGCCAATAGGCGAGTGCGGCGGCAACGAGCGGGCGGTTGCCGGCATCCTCCAGCAGCTTGCGCAGGCCCTCCTCGCCGAGCTCCTTATGCCGGCGCTCGCGCGGCAGGATGGCGCGGAAGATCTCGCCCAGCGGCTGGTAGGACAGCCGGGTGAACTCGTCGAGCTGGATCACCACGGCATGGCCCATCAGCACGTTCATCACGACCGCGTCGAGCCAGCCCTGCAACGGATAGTGCAGCACGGCGAGCCGCATGTCGGCACCGTGGCGCGCGGCACCGAGATCGCTATCGCGCGCCACGCGTTCGGCCCAGGGATGGTGGTTGGCATAGCGCGAAATATCGGCGCCGAATTCGCCCATCACGGCGAGCACGCGCTCCGCATGGTCGAGCTTCTCCAGCACAATCCGGGAGGCGGCGATGCGCTCCTTGATGCCCGGCCCCTGGTTGATGATCTCGGCGAAGCCCGCGGCGCCTGCGAGCTCGCTGTCGATGAAGGTCGCCATCAAGCGCAGCAATTCGCCGCGATAGCGCGGCGGCGCGTTCTCCGGCGTGGTCAGCTTGCCGCCCTGCGCCAGATAAGCCTCGAGCGGCATGGTGTCGGCGGCGTCACTGGTCATAGGTCACCACGACCCGGTCGGAAAGCGGATAGCACTGGCAGGTCAGCACATAGCCCTGGCGGACCTCGTAATCCTCAAGCGCATGATTGGTCTCCATCTCGACCTCGCCCTCGACGACCATGGCACGGCAGGTCGAGCAGACGCCCGCCTTGCAGGCATAGGGCGCGTCCAGGCTGGCGCCGAGCGCGGCCTCCAGGATGGTCTGCCCGGTCTTCGCCATCTCGATCACCCGCGTCATGCCATCGAGCGTGACCGTCGCTGTGCAGGTCGCAGCCTTGCCGCTGTCGTTAGCGGTCCTGACCACGTGCCTGGCGCGACGCGGGGCGGAGGCGAACAGTTCGAATTTGATCTGGTCGTCGCGCAGGCCGTGCTCGCGCAATGCCGCCGCGATCGCCAGCATCATCGGCTCGGGGCCGCAGATGAAAGCCATGTCGATTGCGGCGATATTGATCCAGCCCTTGAACAGCCTGGCGCATTTCTCGGCGTCGATGCGGCCGGAGAAAAGCTCGACATCCTGCGCCTCGCTCTCCAGCACATGTACCACGTTGAAGCGGCCGAGATGCGTGTTCTTGATGTCCTCCAGCTCCTCGCGGAACATGATCGAGTTGATCGAGCGGTTGCCGTAGACCAGCGTGAAACGCGATTTCGGCTCGCGCGCCAGCGTCGTCTTGATCAGCGAGAGTACGGGGGTGATGCCGCTGCCCCCGGCGAAACCGAGATAATGCCTGACCTCCTCCGGCTTCAGCGGCACATGGAAGGCGCCCATCGGCGGCATGGCTTCCAGCACGTCGCCGGGCTTCAGCCCCTCGTTCGCCCAGGTCGAGAAGGCGCCGCCATCGACGCGCTTGATGCCGACCTTGAGCACGCCCTCGTCCTTGCCGGCGCAGATCGAATAGGAGCGGCGCAGTTCCTCACCCTCGAAGTCGCGGCGGAAGGTCAGATACTGGCCTTGCGTGAAGTCGAAGGCCGCGCGGTCCTCCGCGCGCGGCGCGAGGGTCACGACCACCGCATCGCGCGTCTCACGGCGGATATCGGCGACCTCCAGCGGAAAGAAGCGTGCCATCAGATGCTCTTGAAGTAATCGAAGGGTTCGAGGCAGTCGGTGCAGCGGAAATGCGCCTTGCAGGGCGTCGAGCCGAACTGGCTGATGCGCTCGGTCCGCTGCGAGCCGCAGCGCGGGCACGAGACATCGAATGGCCGCAGCGCACCGGCGCAGGCGGCCGTGCCTTCGATCGGCGGGGCGATGCCGTAGTCGCGCAGCTTAGCGCGGCCCTCGGTGCTGATCCAGGCGGTCGTCCAGGCCGGAGACAATTGCCGCTTGAGCACGAGCTTCTCGATACCGTGTTCGCGCAGGCCGCGCTCGATCTCGAAATTGATGACGCCGGTCGCCGGGCAGCCCGAATAGGTCGGCGTCACCGTCACTTCGAGCAGATCGCCGGCCCAGGCGACGTCGCGGATGATGCCGAGATCGACCAGCGAGATCACCGGGATCTCGGGATCGGGGATCTCGCCGAGCCAGGACCAGATCTCGGCGACAGCCGGACGGGAGATGGTGGCGGCGTCCATCAGCCCCTCCTCACCAGCGTGCGCCGGGATAGGCGCGCTGCAGGAACTGCATCTCCGCGAGGATGTAGCCGAGATGCTCGGAATGCACGCCGCGCCGGCCGCCCTTCTGGGCGAAGCTCTTCTCTGGCGCCTTCAGGGTCGCAGCGGCGAAAGTCCGGCTGACATGCTCCTGCCAGGCAGCCTTGAGCGATCCGGGCTCCGGCGCGAGACCGGCCGCCGCCAGTTCCTCGTCGAGCGCATCGGCCAAGAACATCTCCCCGGTATAGGGCCAGAGGAAGTCCACAGCTGCCTGCATGCGGGCGTGGCTTTCCTTCGTGCCGTCGCCGAGCCGGACGACGAGGTCTGCGCTGCGTTCGAGATGATAGGCGACCTCCTTGGAGGCCTTCTCGGCGATATCGGCGATGCGTTTGTCGGCCGAGCCCATCAGCGCCTTCAGCATGGGCAGATGCCAGGCATCGAACAGATATTGACGCATCAGCGTGCGGCCGAAATCGCCATTGGGCTGCTCAACCAGAAGGAGATTGCGGTAACCCGAAACGTCGCGCAGGAAAGCAAGATCATCGGCGCTCCGCCCCTTGTCTTCGGCCTCGCAGGCGAGCCCCAGCCAGAGCTGGGTCTGGCCAATCAGGTCAAGCGCAGTGTTGGCGAGCGCGATATCCTCTTCCAGCGCCGGAGCATGACCGCACCATTCCGAGTTGCGATGGCCGAGGATCAGGCAATTGTCGCCCATGCGCAGCGCGAACGCGGCGACGGCCTGAGAAGGTGCGGCGGCGCTCATCACATATGCCCCACTTCGTCCGGCACGTCGAAGAAGGTCGGGTGCCGGTAGACCTTGGCATTGGCGGGGTCGAAAAGCGGCCCCTTGTCGGATGGCGCGCTGGCGACGATGTCGGCCGAGCGCACCACCCAGATGCTCACGCCCTCATTGCGGCGCGTATAGACGTCGCGCGCGTTGAGGATCGCCATCTCGGCATCCGGCGCATGCAGGCTGCCGACATGGCGATGGTTGAGGCCGTGCTGGCCGCGGATGAAGACCTCCCAGAGGGGCCATTCGCTCGACATGATCAGCTCCTTCTGGCCGGGCGGTCTATTCGGCGGCGATCCGGGCGGCCTGGCGCCGCGCCGCCTGCTTCTCAGCATGGGCGGTGAGACCGTCGCGGAACCAGGAGCCGTCGTTCCAGGCCTTGCGGCGCGCTTCCAGCCGCTCGCGATTGCACGGTCCTTCGCCGGCGATCACCGCGAAGAATTCGTTCCAGTCCGGCTCGCCGAAATCATGGCCGCCCTTCGCCTCGTTCCAGGCCAAAGCCGGATCGGGGACGGTCAGGCCGAGATATTTCGCCTGCGGCACGGTCTGGTCGACGAATTTCTGGCGCAATTCGTCATTGGAATCCTGCTTGATGTTCCAGGCCATCGACTGCGCCGAATGCACGGAGGCATCGTCCGAGGGGCCGAACATCATCAGCGAGGGCCACCACCAGCGGTCGAGCGCGTCCTGCGCCATCGCCTTCTGCTCCGGCGTGCCCTTGCAGAGCACGGTCATGATGTCGAAGCCTTGGCGCTGGTGGAAGCTCTCTTCCTTGCAGATGCGCACCATGGCGCGGGCATAGGGCCCGTAGGAGCAGCGCTGCAGCGGCACCTGGTTCATGATCGCGGCACCGTCGACCAGCCAGCCGATCGCGCCGATATCGGCCCAGCTCAGCGTCGGATAGTTGAAGATCGAGGAGTACTTGGCTTTGCCGGAATGGAGCTGCTCGTACATCTGGTCGCGGCTGATGCCGAGGGTCTCCGCTGCGCAATAGAGATAGAGGCCGTGGCCGGCCTCGTCCTGGACCTTGGCGAGCAGGATCGCCTTGCGCTCCAGCGTGGGCGCGCGGGTGATCCAGTTGCCCTCCGGCAGCTGGCCGACGATCTCGGAATGGGCGTGCTGGCTGATCTGCCGGATCAGGGTCTTGCGGTAGTCCTCCGGCATCCACTCCTTCGGCTCGATCTTCTGGCCGGCGTCGATGCGTTCCTGGAAGGCGCGCTCCTGCGGCTCCATCTCGTCGAGGCTGCGGACCCGCTTGGCCTCGGTCTTCACCATCTGGGCATACATCGGCTCGCCTCCTCTTCCGCCAGACGCTCCGGAAGCGCGCGCGGATCACTGCAGTCCCCTGCCTCGGCCGGCCTCATCTTGCTTTTTATCAACCGACCGGTCGGTCATTTAATTGCACGAATTCGAGCGAAGATCAACCGGGTGGATCGCGCTTTCGCCGCGCGCCTTGAAGGTCACGCCCTGCTGCGACCAGACTCACTCTGGCGGATTTGTAGGCAGGCGATCGCGGGGCAGGGCCAAGGATCGCAGGCGCCCGGCCGCCGCGGGTGCGACCAGCCTCTTTACCTCGCCGACGCGGCCCGGACGCCGGCGGGCGCGCGAGGTCTCAATCGCACGAGATGATCATTCCATGACAATGGCATGGTCATCGGCCGGCGCGGCCGCCTCCCGGCGCGGCGTTCGCAGCAGGGCGAGGAAGGGCAAGGCCGCGAGGCACAGGATCATCAAGAGCTTGAAGTCGTCGATATAGGCGATGATCGTCGCCTGGCGCGTGATGACCTCGTCCAGCGCCGCGCGCCCGGCCAGCGTCGTCGGGTCCCAGGCATGCTTGATCGCCGGCATCTCGAAGATGCGGTTGAAGGGCGTCACGTAATTGGCGATCTCGGCATGGTTGACCTGCAGGTTGCGGGTCAGGAGGTAGCTCACCAGCGAGATGCCGACGCTGGAGCCGATATTGCGCGAGAGGTTGTAGAGGCCGGTGCCGTCGCCGCGATACTCCGCCGGCAGCGTCGCGAAGGTGATCGTGGTCAGCGGCACGAAGAGCAGGCCGAGCCCGCCGCCCTGGACGAAGCCGGTGAGCATGATCCGCTGCTGCGAGACATCCGGCGTCCAGCCGGCCATGTCGTACATCGCCCAGGCGCTGACCAGGAAGCCGGCGCCAAGCAGGAGGCGCGTGTCGACCTTGCCGATCAGCCGGCCGACCATGAACATGCAGGCCATCGTGCCCAGGCCCCGCGGGCCCATGACGATGCCGGCTGTCACGACGGGATAGCCGAGCAGCGTCTGCAGGAAGGGAGTCAGCAGCGCGAGCGAGGCGAGGTAGCAGATGCCGACGATGAAGATGAAGATCAGGCCGACATTGAAATTCCGGTCGAGGAAGAGCCGCGGCTTGATGAAGGAGTTCTCGGCCGTGAAGGTGTGCACGATGAGGACGTAGAGCGCGCCGACGCAGACCGCGGCCTCGACGATGATCTCCAGCGAGTCGAACCAGTCGAGCTGGGCGCCGCGATCGAGGAAGAGCTGCAACGCGCCGATCGCGATGCTGAGTGCGCCGAAGCCGGTCCAGTCGAGCTTGGCGAGCGCGCTCGCCTTGGTCTCGGTGACGAAGATCGAGACGCCGGCCAGCGCCAGGATGCCGAGCGGCAGGTTGATGTAGAACACCCAGCGCCAGGATATGTTCTCGGTCAGCCAGCCGCCGAGAACGGGCCCCAGCACCGGCCCGACCATGACCGAGATGCCGAACAGCGCCATGGCGGAGCCGCGCTCCTCCGGCGTGTAGATGTCGAGCAGGATGCTCTGGGAGAGCGGGACCAGCGAGGCGCCGAAGAAACCCTGGAGCAGCCGGAAGCCGACGATCTGCGTCAGCGACTGCGCCGCCCCGCACAGGATCGAGGCGACGACGAAGCCGATGATCGCCGCCGACAGCACGCGCTTGCGGCCAAAGCGCGCCGCGAGGAAGCCAGAGGGCGGCGTCATGATCGCGGCCGCGACGATATAGGAGGTCAGGACCCAGTTGATCTGGTCCGCGCTCGCCGAGACGCTGCCCTGGATATAGGGCAGCGCGACATTGGCGATGGTGGTGTCCAGCGCCTGCATGATGACCGCGAGGATCACGCAGGCGGTGATGGCGCCGCGATTGGCGACGGGAGTTCCGGCCGGAGTGGCGCTGGCCATGGCAGGCCTCTTTGGTTATTTGCTGACTTTGCCGACAGCTTCGCTGACGAAACTCGGCAGGCCGCGGGCATGGCCGGTGTCGACGTCGAGCGTCACGCTCATGCCGGCGCGCAGTTGCGGCTGGTCGGGCGGCGTCTCGATCTTCACGCGCATGGCGATACGCTGGACGACCTTGACCCAGTTGCCACTTGTGTTCTGCGCCGGCAGCAGCGAGAAGCTCGCGGCCGAGGCCGGGCTGATGCTGTCGACCGCGCCCTTCCAGACGGCGCCCGGATAGGTGTCGACATAGACCTCCGCCTCCTGGCCGGGCTTCACCCAGGTGAGCTCGGTCTCCTTGGGATTGGCCTGGATCCAGACATGGTCGGTCGAGACCAGGCTGAAGGCATTGGTCGCCGCCTCCAGATACTGGCCCTTCTGCAGCGCGGGCACATTGGTGACGACGCCGTTCATCGGCGCGCGCACCGTCGTGTGGTCGAGCTGGCGCTGCGCCTCGGCCCGGGCCGCGACCGCGTCCTTGTAGCGCGGATGGTCCTCGACCGGCGCATCGGGCTTGCCGTTCAGGCTCGCGGCAATGCCGGCAAGCTGGCTCTCGAGCTGCGCGAGCTTCAGCCGGGCGCCGTCAAGGTCGTGCTTGGCCTGATCGAAGGTCGCCTGCGAGGCGACCGATTTGGTGGCGAGGTCCTGCTGGCGCTTGAAGCTGGTCTCGTAGAAGGCGATGTCGGTATGGGCCTGCTCGATCTGGCTCTGCATGCCCTTGTAGCTGGCCTTCAAGGCTTCGAGATCGTTATGGACGATGCCGATCTGAGCGTCGGTCCGCTCCAGCGCGAAGCGGAACTGCCTGTCGTCGAGGCGGAACAGGACATCGCCGGCCTTGACCACCTGATTGTCGCGAACGTCGATCTCGCCGACGATGCCGGCGACATCGGTCGAGACCGCGAGGATATCGGCTTGGACATAGGCGTTGTCGGTCGACATCACCTGCCCGCCGGTGACGTAATAATAGCCGCCGGCGATCAGTGCGATCGGCAGCAACGCGAAAAGCACGAGGCGCGTGCGATTGCGCCGATGGCGCGGCTCCGGGCCGGGCACGACCTTCGCGGGCAGCTCCGGCTTTGTCTCCGGCGCTTCCTTCGCGGTCGTCTCGGTGCGCGCCTTCGGCTCGAATTGCCGGATCTCCGCCCCGCCGCCCGAAGAGCCGGGCTCGGCCTCTTCACGGGTCGTCGATTCCGTATTCCTGGCTGCGTCATCCATTTTGGACCTGCCTTTCGGCCACCGGCATCTGGCAGGCGGCCGTGAGATTTTCTTTCATCCGCCCGAGCGTCGCGAGAAGCTGCTCGCGTTCGGCCAGCGGAATGTCGTCGAAAGCTTCCGCCCGCGTGACGTCGCCGAGCGCGCGCAGCTCCGTCAGCTTCGGCCGGGCCTTCTCGGTAAGGTAGAGCTGCCAGATGCGCCGGTCGGTGGCGTGCGGGCGACGCTCGGCCAGGCCGCAGCTTTCGAGCTTGTCGAGGATGCGCCCGACCGTGATCGGCTCCACCTCCAGCAGCTCGGCCAGGGCACCCTGCTGGATGCCGGCATTCTGGTCGAGATAGGCGAGCACCTGCCACTGCGAACGCGTCAGCCCGGAATCGCGCGCATGCTGCTCGAAGCGCTTACGCAGGAGACGGGCGACATCATGGAGCAGGAAGCCGACCGTCGGCGACGGCTTCTTAGGCGTGCTGATCATAAGCATCTATATAAAATTCATGTTGCGATGCGTCAACGCCGACTTTGCCCGACAGGCGAGCCTGCCGTTACGTTCGACGAGGCCGCATCGCCGCGGGAACGGGAGTTCTTTCGGGGGCACTTGCGGCCACCGTCCGACATGGCTTACCCCAAGGGAAACAAAGAGAAGAAAAGAGGGGGCGGCCTTTGTCCGAGCCAGCAGCCGTACAGGCCTATGACGGGCCGCAAGCTCATCACGGCCAGCGCTCCCCGATGGGCATCGCCATGCTGGGCGCACTCGGCGTCGTCTACGGCGATATCGGCACGAGCCCGCTCTATGCGCTGAAGGAGGCGGTCCGCGCAGCCAGCACGCATGCTGCGCCGGATCCGCGGGCGATCGTCGGCTGCGTCTCGATGATTCTGTGGGCGCTGATCCTCGTCATCTCCGTCAAATACGCGCTGCTGATCATGCGCGCCGGCAATCGCGGCGAAGGCGGGATCATGGCGATGCTCGCTCTGCTCAGGGCGCGCCACGCCAAGCCGGGAACGCTGCGGGCGCATGTGCTGGTGCTCGGGCTCGTCGGCGCCGCCCTGCTTTATGGCGACGGCGCCATCACACCGGCGATCACGGTCCTCTCTGCGGTGGAGGGCCTCAAGATCGACGCGCCTTTCCTGGCGCCGGCCGTGGTGCCGATCACCACCGTGATCCTCCTTGGCATCTTCCTTGTCCAACGCAAAGGCACGCGTTTCATCGGCCAGCTGTTCGGGCCGATCATGCTGCTGTGGTTCATCGCGCTCGCCCTGCTCGGCGTCAGGGGCATCCTGATGGCGCCCGGCATCCTTGCCGCGATCAACCCCTTCGCCGCCCTCTACTTCATCACGCATACCTCACCGTTCGTCGGCTTCGTCGTGCTCGGCGCGACCTTCCTGGCCGTCACCGGCGGCGAGGCGATGTATGCCGACATGGGGCATTTCGGGCCGCAGCCGATCCGCTTCGCCTGGTTCAGCGTCGTGCTCCCGGCCCTGATGTTGAATTATTTCGGCCAGGGCGGACTGCTCCTGACGGACCCCGGAGCCATCGAGAGCCCGTTTTACCAGCTCGCGCCGGACTGGGCGCATTACCCGCTGATCGTCTTCGCCACTGCCGCCGCCGTGATCGCCGCGCAATCGGTCATCACCGGGGCCTTCTCGCTGACCCAGCAGGCGATGCAGCTCGGGCTGTTCCCCTCCGTCCATGTCACGCACACGGCGGACGACCAGAAGGGGCAGATCTATATCCCGATCGTCAACTGGATGATCTGCGCGGCGACCCTGATCTCGGTCTTCACGTTCCGCTCGTCCGACGCGCTGGCCGGCGCCTATGGCGTGGCCGTCTCTTTGCTGATGGCCATCACCACCTGCCTTGCCGCGCTGATCGCGCTGAAATGGGGCTACAGTCTGCCGGCCGTGCTGGCGGTGAACGGTTTCTTCCTGCTGATCGACCTCATCTTCTTCTCGGCCAATCTCGTGAAGCTGGCGGATGGCGGCTGGTACCCGCTATTGATGGCGCTGGTGCTGACCGTCATCATGCTGACCTGGCGGCGAGGCCTCGCTTTGGTCGAAGCCGCGCGCAACCGCCAACGCGAATCCGAGAAGGATTTCCTGGCGATGCTGGCGACGAAGCCGCCGATGCGCCTGCCTGGCACCGCTGCCTTCCTCGCCTCGGCCGCGCGCGGCGTCCCGCTATCGCTCTCCCATTTCGTGCGCCACAACCACGCGCTGCACGAGCATATCCTGCTCGTCACCGGCAAGCCGGAGGAGGTGCCGCGCGTCGCGGACGCCGATCGCATGGAGACCGTCGAGCTGGCACCCGGGATGACGCGGGTGATCCTGCATTTCGGCTTCATGGAAACGCCACGCCTTCCCGACGGGCTGCGCTGCGGCGTCGAGCGCGGCCTGCTGCCCGGCATCGAGCTCGACGAGCTCTCCTATTATATCGGCCGCGAGACCATCATCCCGCGGGAGGAGATCGAGGGCATGGCGGTCTGGCGCGAACATCTCTTCGCCTTCATGCAGCGTAATGCCGAGCGATCCGCAGCCCATTTCCACATCCCCGCCAAACAGGTCGTCGAGGTCGGCGTCGAGATCGAGATCTAGCGCGGCCCCGTCGGCAATCCGGGCAGCGCACGCCCCTCTAGCAGCGACGCTGCATCTGCTGCCCCGTCACAGGGTCGCGATAGCCGCGATGATGGCAATCGGTCGCGTTCTCGCGCGTAACTTCCGCAGACACCAGCAGCCAGGCGATGCCCAACGCCATTGCGGCCAGCAGGAGGCGCCCGGCAAGGCGCGGAATGCGCATGGTGGATCGTGCTCCGGGTCTTGCCGCGAGGTGCGATCCAGACAGCGGCGAGGCGCTTGCCGAATGGGGCGTACCGCTCATGGGTGCAACGCGCTCTCGAGCACGAACAGGACATAGGGCACAGAGAACGCGATCAGGCAGCACGCGGCGCGCGTCGTCGCAGCCGCGAGTTCCGAGCGGCGAAGCGAGAGGCTGATACGGGACCAGCGCGACGAGGAAGAAGAAAGCAACATTGCAGGATCACAGTTATGTGGGAATTATTCCCACATAACTGTTTCCAATCGGCCACACAAGGGGCATTCAGAATTTTTGTGGGATTGTGTCCCACATTGGAAAAGTCTAAATATCGCCACATGTCGGACGCAGCCCAGGACCCCACTGCCGAGAAGCTCTATCCGCCGCTGGCGCGGCTGCTGCGCCCGCTCGTGCGGCTGTGCATCCGCGCCGGGATGACGTTCCCGGCGCTCTGCCAGTTGCTCAGGGAGCTCTATGTCAACGTCGCTGAATACGACTTCGCCCTGCCCGGCAAGGAGCAGACCGACAGCCGCGTCAGCCTGCTGACCGGGATCCACCGCAAGGAGGTGAGCCGGCTGCGCGGCGCCGGCGCACCGGTCAATGCGGTGCCGGCTTCGGTCTCGCGCACCGGCGCGATCATCGCGCGCTGGATCGCCTCGCCGCGCTATTGCGATGCCGCCGGCGCCCCCCTGCCCCTGCCGCGCACGGCGGATGCCGGGCAGCCGTCCTTCGAGGAGCTCGTGGCCTCGGTGACGCGCGATCTGAGGCCACGCGCCGTGCTCGACGAGTGGGTCGACCGCCGAATTGTCGCAATCGACGCCGAAGACCGGATCGCGCTGGCCGAAGCGGCCTTCATCCCCCAGCACGGCGACGACGACAAATTGTATTATTTCGGCCGAAACCTGCACGACCATCTCGCGGCCTCGGTCGCCAACGTTCTCGCCGCCAAGCCGCCCTTCGTCGAGCGCTCGGTGCATTACGACGGGCTCTCGGCCGAACTGGCCGAACGGCTCGAAGCGCGCTCGCGGGAGCTTGCGCTGGAGATGCTGCAGCAACTCAACCGCGAGGCGAATGCCGCCTGCGAGAGCGATGCGGGCGGCGATCACCGCTGGAATTGCGGCGTCTATGTCTTCCGCGAGAAGGAACCGGGCGAAGACGACACCGGGGCCAGCCAGGGATGAGCAAGCGCCCCGCATTGACGCGCCGGGTGCTGCTGGCCTCCCTCGGCACCGCCCTGGCCTGGCGCCCGGCCGTTGCCGCGCCGGAACGGCCGCGTGACGTCGGCATCGGCGGCACGGGCTTCGCGCCGGAAGGCAATGCCGGCTCCGACCGCGGCATCGGCGGCACCGGTTTCGTCGGCACGATCCAGCGCTTCGGCAGCATCATCGTCAATGACAGCCGCATCGCCTATCCGCAGGACGTGCCGGTCACCATCGACGGGCTGGTCCGCAGCGCCCGCGACCTGCGCATCGGCCATGTCGTGCGCGTGGTCGCGCGGCCTGACGGAAGCGGACTCGTCACCAACGGCATCGCCGTCGAGCGGGAGGTGGTCGGGTCGGTCACCGCCGTCTATCGCGACGGGATCGACGTGCTCGGGCAGCCGGTTCAGACCCGGCCCGGCCCGCAATCACAAGGGTGGCGCAAGGGCGAACCTGTCGCCGTCAGCGGCCTGCGACGGGTCGACGGGACGATCGTCGCCAGCCTGGTCGAACGCTCCGGCCAGGAAACTGCGCATGTCGTCGGCATCGTCGAGAAGGATGATGACGGGCTCTGGATCGGCGGCCTGAAGCTGCTGGGTCTCGACGAGACCCTCGTCGGGCGGCGCGTGGCCGTAGCCGGCCGCATCGCGCGAGGCGGTTTCCGGGCAAGCGCCGTCACACCCGCTTCCGCGCTACCAGCCACCGGCAGCTTCTCGGTCGAGAGCTATCTGCGCGGCGGCGAAGGGCAATTGCTGCTGGGCTCCGGCCTTTCGCTGCCCAGCAATGCCTTCGGCTACGCCCTTTCACCCTGGCAGGATGTTCGGGCCATCCTCGACGGGCGCATCGGTCCCGACGGCATCCCGAGCATCGACAATCTGCGGCTGGCGCGGCCCGATGGCGATGGCGGCGGTAACGGCGGCGGTGCGACGGGCGCGCAGTCGTCCGGGCCGGGCGGCTTCGGCCCGGGTGGTCCCGCTGGCCCCGGCGGGCTAGGCGGCCCCGGCGGGACGGGCCCGGGTGGAGCTGGGCCGGCTGGTGGCCCAGGCGGCGGTCCGGGTGGTGGCGGCCCAGGCGGTGCTGGCCCTGGTCGCTGACCGATCTCGGTCCCTCGACTATTCAGGCTGTGGGCCGCAAGCTTGGTTCGACCAGCCCGAGCAATCTGTCGAGCGTCGCTTCAAGATCGTCGTGGAACGGCCCGAGCGCGAGGCCTCGTCCTCCCGCCAGACTACAGTCGAGGACGGCGTTGAGAGGGCGTTTCGCCGCGCTCAGGTGGACGCTCGACGGAATGGGGATGATCCTGGTCGCGCGCCGGCCGCGACGGCTCGCCGCGCACAAGATGAGCCGTGCCTGCTCGGCACGGCTCAGGATACTCCCACCTGCCAGATGTATCAGCCCACCGCTCGCGGCGCCGTCGCGCAGGCGTCCGGCAAGCGTCAGCAAGGCCTCGGCGAGCGCTGGCGCATAGGTCGGCCTGCCCCATTGATCGCCCACGATGGTTAGCTGGTCAGCCTCCTGAGCCCAGCCCAGCAAACGACTCACGAAGCTTTCCCCTTCTGCCCCGAAAATCCAAGAGGTTCTCACCACGAGCGCGGCGGGCAGCGCATCGAGCACCGCGCATTCCCCGGCATGTTTCGAGGCGCCGTAGGCATTGATCGGCCGAGGCGCGTCGTCTTCCCGATAGGCGCGGTCCAACGTGCCGTCGAAGACGCTGTCGGTAGAGACATGGATCAGCGGCAATCCTGCTCGCGCACAGGCCCTAGCCAACGCCGCGGGGGCGTCCCGGTTGAGGGCGAAAGCCAGTTCCCGCTCGCTCTCCGCGCGATCGACCGCCGTATAGGCGGCCGCATTGATGACGGCGGCGGGGCGGAGTCGGTCGAGCAGGCGTTCGGATGCGTCCGGATGCGTCAGGTCGAAATCGGGACGACCTGCGGTGACGATGTCGCCGCCGCCCCGATCGGCCAGCGCCCTGGCAAGCTGGCCAGAGTGCCCCAGCACCAGGATGACCGGCGCGCTCATGCCGGGCGCTGCCCGCTTGCCGCATCGGCGGGGATTCCGGCATAGCGGGCAAAGTGAGAGCGCAAGCCCGCATTCCACCACGGAATGAGGGCGCGATCGGGCGGGCCCAGCCGGTTGCGGGCGCCGTCGACCAGGCCGTTGGCCAGCGCCGTCACGCAGTCGCGCGAGAAATGGTGATGCGCGAGATGGACCGCGAGCCTGACCGGCAGCGAGATCAGGAACTTCGCCTTATGCCGCATCGGAACATGCGGCAGGCGCAACATGGCGAGCTGGTTGCGGACATAGGTATAGAGCCGGCGCGCCGGCTGGTCGGTCAGCAGCATTCCGAGCGGCAGGCGGATGACGCCACGGCCAAGCTGGTGCGGCATCGAAACCGCCGGATCGACCCAGATCGAATAGCCGGCGGCGCCGGCGCGCAAGCACCATTCGATGTCGATCGCGTCGATGAAATAATCGCTGCGGAAATCGCCGATCGCCGTCAACGCATCCAACGGTATCAGCGAGCCCGAGGAGATGACGAAGCGGGTGCGGACAGATTCGCTTTTGCCTCGAGGCTGCGCTTCCGTCGTCGACAACCGCATGGCTTCGCCTTCGACATCGACCGGCTGCGGCCCGACGACTGCCACGCGCTCGCCTTGAGCGGCAAGATCGCGATGGGTCGCGGCCAAGGCGCCAACCATGCCGGGCTGAGGCTCGCTGTCCTGATCAAGAAGAAACAGGAACTCGCGGCCGCAGGCTTCCGCGAGCTGGCGCAAGGCATTGTAGGCGGCACCGAGGCCCCGGTTGAGGCCGGGCCGCAGCACGACCAGCTCGGCCTCTCTGGCTGCCGCCTGCAACGCCTGCTGCTCCTCGCCGCTGACCGGCGAATTAGCGTAGATGGCGATCGTCGTGACGTCGTCGGCCAGTGACGCAACGAGCCGCAGCAGCGCGTCGAATTGTGGGCGATAGATCACGATGCCGGCGACGCAGTGCGTCCGGCTTGCGGCAGTATCGGTCATGCCGGGATTCTCCTGGATGAAGGCGGTTGAGGTGGGGCGAGCACGTCCTGCAACGGCCCGTCGGCGACCAGCCGACCGTGCTCCAGCCGCAGCGCCCGCGTGCAGAGACTGGCGAGCAGGCTGTCGCTATGCGACGCAAGGACAAGGATGCCGGCGCGGGCGACGAAGGCGGCAAGCCGCGCTTGCGCCTTGGCTATGAAGGCGGCGTCGCCCGCGAGGATGCCCTCGTCGAGCAGCAGCACCTCGGGATCGACGCTGGTGCAGATGGCGAAGGACAGCCGGGTCTGCATGCCCGCCGAATAGGTGCGGATCGGCATGTCGAGGAAGCCGCCGAGCTCGGTGAAATCGGCGATCTCGTCGATACGTTCCTCGATCTGGCGCCGGCTCAGGCCCAGATAAAGGCCGCGCAGGCGGATATTGTCGTAGCCGCTCGCCTCCCCATCCATGCCGAGGCCGATGTCGAAAAGCGGCGCGATCTTGCCGTGGACGGCGACGCGCCCCCTTTGCGGGACGTAGATGCCGGCGAGCACGCGCAGCAGCGTCGTCTTGCCGGCCCCGTTATGACCGACCAGCGCGACGCGCTCGCCATGAGCGATGCCGAGATCGATGCCGCTGAGGGCTTCGACGCAGGTTCGTGACCTTGCATCGGAGCCGATACGGCCGCCGGTGGCGCTGCTGACGATGCGATTGCGCAGGGAACGGGAACTGCCGCCGTAGAGCGGGAACTGCACGCTGACGCGATTGAGACGGATCGAGCTCATCGCCGCCTCACAGCCAATAGGCCACGCGCCAACGCAGCCGCGCATAGAGGGCGAACGCGAGGCCGAGATTGAACAAGGTGACAACCAGGGCGACGACAAAGCTCTCGACCGGAAAGCCCGCCCCGAGCAGCGGCGCGCGCACAATCTCGATCAGGTGGAACAGCGGATTGAGCTCGGCCAGGGCGCGCCGCGTCCCCAGGTCATCGGCGCGCCAGAGCACCGGCGTCACGAACAGCAGCATCTGCGTCGCATTGGCGACAAGCGGCATCATGTCACGAAATCGCGCGCCGACGAGGCCGAGCGTCACGCTCGAGCCGATGCCGTTGAGCAGGAGCAGCACGAGCCCTGGCAGGGCGGCGAGCCCTGTCCAGCCCGGTCTGACGCCGCAAGCGAGAAGGACAAGGAGGACGATCACCGCGTTATGCGCGAGGATGATCAGGTTGCGCCAGACGACGCGCAGGACATGGATGCCGATCGGCGCCGGCATCTGCTTGATCGCGGCCGTCGCCGCCGTGAAGGTCGCGGCGCCCTCGTTCAGCAGGGCGGTGATCAGCGACCACAGCACCATGCCCACGGTGACGTAAGGCAGGTAGGCGATAACCGGCACGCGGAAGAGCGCGGCATAGGTGACCCCCAGCCCTGCGACGAAAACGGCAAGACTGATCGTCACCCAGAACGGACCGAAGACCGAGCGGCTGTAGCGCTGGCGGACATCGTACCAGCCCATGGTGAGCCAGAGCTCGACGAGGCCGAGCGCTCTGGCGGCGTCAGTGATCGCGCCACGCCAGGGATGGCGGCCGCGCGATCGTGCATCGTGAACAAGCATCGCAGGGGCTGACACCAGCCAATCTCCTCGAACGGACATTCCGTCTGCCGCGATCCGCAAGAAACGAACGGCAGCGGGTTGACAGGCTGGATAAGTGGGAATAATTCCCACGTCAATATCAAGTGGGAAAATTTCTCACAATATTGGCCTCGCCGATCTCGGCGGACACACGGAAGCGAGCGATGAAGATCAGGAAGGCGGTGATCCTGGCGGGCGGCCGCGGCACGCGGATCATGGAAGAATCGGAACACCGGCCGAAGCCGATGATCGAGATCGGCGGCCGGCCGATCATCTGGCACATCATGAAGCTGTATTCCCGCTACGGCATCAACGAGTTCGTCATCTGCCTGGGCTACCGAGGCTATGCCCTGAAGGAGTATTTCGGGAACTACCTCCTCCATTCCTCGGACGTGACTTTCGACTTCACGCAAGGCGGCATGACCGTCCATGCCGGCCGGGCCGAGCCCTGGAAGGTCACGCTGGTCGATACCGGCCAGGAGACGATGACGGGCGGACGCATCGCCCGCGTGAAGCCCTATCTGGAAGGCGAGAGCTTCTGCCTGACCTATGGCGACGGCGTCTCAGACGTGCCGATCGACCGACTGATCGCCTTCCATGAAAGCCATGGCCGCGCCGCGACGGTGACGGCGGTGCGTCCGCCCGGCCGCTTCGGCGTGCTCGATCTCGACGGCAACGGCGTCACCGGCTTCCGCGAGAAGGCGGCGAGCGATTCGGGCTTCATCAATGGCGGCTTCTTCGTGCTGTCGCCGCAGGCGCTCGACCAGATCGCCAGCGACCAAACCGTCTGGGAGAGCGGTCCGATGGAGGGCCTCGCCCGCGACGGCGAGCTGATGGCCTATCCGCATGACGGTTTCTGGCAACCGATGGACACGCTGCGCGACAAGCGTCGCCTCGAAGAACTCTGGGACACCGGCGAGGCACCATGGCGGGTCTGGTGAATCCCGATCCCGGCTTCTGGCGCGGGCGGCGCGTACTCGTCACCGGCCATAGCGGCTTCAAGGGGAGCTGGCTCGGGATGTGGCTGGCGCGGCTTGGCGCAATGCCGCTCGGCCTGTCGCAGCCACCACAGGACGCGGCTGAAAGCGAACGGCTCGGCTTCCTGGCCGATGCGATGCCCGGCATCGCCTGCGATGTCCGCGATATCAGGGCGACGCAGGAGGCTTTGGAGCGGCTCGCGCCGGAGATTGTGCTGCATCTCGCGGCCCAGCCGCTGGTGCGCCGTTCCTACCGCGACCCCCGCCTGACATTCGAGACCAATGTCATGGGCACGCTCAACCTGCTGGAGGCGATCCGCGCCCAGCAGAGCGTGCGCAGCGTCGTCATCGCGACCACCGATAAATGCTACGAGAACCGCGAATGGTCCTGGCCTTATCGCGAGACCGATACGCTCGGCGGCCACGATCCCTACAGCGCCAGCAAGGCCTGCACCGAGATCCTCGCCGCATCCTGGCGAAGCTCCTTCGCGGCATCGTCCGACCGCCCGATCGCGCTCGCGACAGCGCGCGCCGGCAACGTGGTCGGTGGCGGCGACTGGGCGCAGGACCGGCTCGTGCCGGATGCCGTCCGGGCCTTTTCAAACGGCCAGCCTCTCGCCGTGCGCAACCCTGCGGCGACCCGGCCCTGGCAGCATGTTCTCGACGCGCTCTGCGGCTATCTGCTGCTGGCTGAGCGGCTCCACACGGACGGAAACCGCTTTGCGGAAGCCTGGAATTTCGGGCCCGACAGCGGCGCCGAACGACCGGTGTCGGAGGTATTGGGAGCGCTGGCCGGGCTCTGGGGCGACGCGGCCCAATGGCAAAACGACGCGGCCTCCGGGCCCCATGAGGCGAACCGTCTCGCGCTTGATTCCAGCAAGGCATGCCAGCGCCTCGGCTGGCGCCCACGTCTCGATTTCGAGGCTGCCATCGGCCTGACGGCGCGCTGGTACGGGCGCCATCGCCTGGGAACGCCCGCCGCAGAACTCATCGCCGCCGATATCCAATCCTACGAAAACGGAGCCCTTCGCTCATGACTTCCTGCAAGTGCCGTTTCTGCAATGCGCCCCTGACCACGGTCTTCGCCGATCTCGGCATGACCCCGCTTGCCAATGCCTTCGTTGCCTCCGCCGATGCCGGCGAGCCCGAAACCTTCTTCCCGCTGCAGGTCTACGTTTGCGATGCCTGCAAACTGGTGCAGGCGCGCGATGTCGAGACGCCCGGCGCGATCTTCAGTGACTACGCCTATTTCTCCGGCTTCTCGCAAAGCTGGCTCGACCACAGCGAACGCTATGCCGAAGCCGCGATCGCACGCTTCGACCTCCACGAAGCCAGCAAGGTCGTCGAGGTCGCGAGCAATGACGGCTATCTGCTGCAATTCTTCCACCGTGCCGGCATACCGGTGCTGGGCGTCGAGCCGGCAGCCAATGTCGCGGCCGTGGCACAGCGCCGGGGCATCCCGACGCAGGTGCGCTTCTTCGGCCGCAAGACGGCGCGCGACCTCGTCGCCCAAGGTCACAAGGCCGACCTGATCGCCGCCAACAACGTCGTCGCGCATGTGCCCGATCTCAACGATTTCGTCGCCGGCTTCGAGTTGCTGCTGAAGCCGGAGGGCGTGCTAACTCTAGAATTCCCGCATCTGCTGCGAATGCTGATCGAGAACCAGTTCGACACAATCTATCACGAGCACTTCTCGTATTTCTCCTTCCTGGCGATCGAGCGGGTGCTGGCGGCCCACGGCCTTGCCGTCTTCGATGTCGAGCGATTGCCGACGCATGGCGGCTCGCTGCGCGTCTTTGCCGGCCATGCCGGCGCCGAAGGGTACGCTCCCTCCGAAACCGTGCTCGCGCTGCGGCGGGAAGAGGAAGCCTTCAGCCTCGATCGGATCGATTCCTATGCCGGCTTCGCCGAGCGGATTGCGCGGACGAAATGCGCCCTTCTCGATTTCCTGATCGACGCAAGGCGGGCGGGAAAACGGGTCGCAGCCTATGGCGCACCGGCCAAGGGCAATACGCTACTCAACTATTGCGGCGTCGGGCCGGAGCTCCTCGCCTTCACGGTCGATCGCAGCCCTCACAAGCAGGGCAGGCTGCTGCCGGGCACGCGCATCCCGGTGAAGGCGCCGGAGGCCATCCTGGAGGAGAAGCCCGACTATCTGCTGATCCTGCCCTGGAATCTCAGGAGCGAGGTCATGCAGCAGATGGCGGCGCTGCGCGATTGGGGCGGGCGCTTCGTCGTCCCGATCCCCGAGGTCGAGGTGCTCCAGTGATCCTCACCGAGACCCGCATCGCCGGCGTCTTCATCGTCGATCTCGCACCCCAGGCGGACGAGCGCGGGCATTTCGCGCGTAGCTACTGCGCCGATGTCTTTGCCAGACACAGCATCCGCTTCGCGCCCGTTCAGTGCAACCTGTCCTTCAACCCGCACCAGGGGACGCTGCGCGGCCTGCACTATCAGGCGGTGCCGGTCGCGGATGCGAAACTCGTGCGCTGCACACGCGGCGCGATCTTCGATGTCGCGGTCGACATGCGCGCGGATTCCCCGACCCATGGCGAATGGATCGGCGTCGTGCTGGATGCGACGCGCGGGCGGGCGCTGTTCGTGCCGGAAGGTTGCGCCCATGGCTTCCAGACGCTGAAGCCTGACAGCGAGGTCTTCTACATGATGGGCGCGGCCTATCGTGCCGATCTCGCCCGGGGCCTGCGCTGGAACGACCCCGCCTTCGCCATCGATTGGCCGGACCCGGCACCGCGCCTGAATGCGCGCGACGCCGCCTGGCCCGACCACGGCGCCTGACCTCTCACTTTACCGAGCCAGTTCGAGACATGACGGATATCGAGACCATGGCAGGCCGCCAGGAGATCGAGGCGCCGATCGCGCGCAGTCGCTTTCCCTCGTTGCGCGCCTTGCTGAAGCGCGAGGGCCCACTGCCCTTCCATCCCGCGGGCAATCTCCGCCCCGACACGACACCTGGCCATTGGCGCAGCGACGGTTTCGACTGCTATTTCTACGTGCCGCAGCCGATGCCCGCCGGCCTGCTCTCCGTTCGCTTCACCGCGACCCTGCCTGATGCCAGCTTGGAGAAGCAGGATCGCTGGCGCCTCTATTACGATATCGGCGAGGGTTTTCGCGCCGAGGACAGCATCGCCATCGCGGTCGGCGGCGACCGGATCGAGATCGCCGCGATCATCGACCTGCCCACGCCGGCCCGCGCCTTCCGCATCGACCCCAGCGAGACACCCTGCCGCTTCGCGCTGCTTGAGCTGGCGCTGACATCGCTCGCCGTCGAGAAACCCCCGGGATTTGCGGTGCTGCGCCAGTTGCGCGAGCTGCATCGGCGGGGCGTGCTCGGGCGCAAGCTCGCGCGCGCGGGCGGGATGTTGCTGCGCGGCGAATGGCAGGTCCTGCGCCAGCGGATCGCAGCCAGCGGCGGGAGAGAGGCCGCCGCCTATGCCAACTGGATACGCAAGCGCACCGTGACAGAAGCGCTGCGCCAACGCTTCCTGGCGAAGGCCGAGACGTTCCAGACTAGGCCACGCTTCTCGGTGATCATGCCAACCTTCAACTCGCCGCCGGCCTTTCTCGCACAGGCGATCGAGTCCGTGCTGGCCCAGACCTATCCGGACTGGGAACTGCTCGCCGTCGACGACGGCTCGACCGATCCGGCGACGCACCGCATCCTCAGGGACTTCGCGGCCCGCGATCCGCGCGTCAGGCCGACCTTCCTGCCGGTCAATGGTGGCATCGCGCGCGCGAGCAATGCCGCGCTCGCCCAGGCGAGCGGCGACTACATCGCCCTGCTCGACCATGACGACATGCTGGCGCCGCACGCCCTGCACGCTTTCGCGGACGCGATCAACCGCGATCCGCAGGCCGACTGGCTCTATTCGGACGAGGACAAGATCGACGAGGCCGGCCGCCGCTCCGCCCCCTTCTTCAAGCCGGACTGGGCGCCCGCCTATTTCCAGTCCTGCATGTATACCTGCCATCTCGGCGTCTACCGGACGAGCCTGACACGACGCCTCGGCGGCTTTCGCCCGGAATTCGATTTCGCCCAGGATTACGACCTCACATTGCGCTTCGCCGCAGTGACGAAGCAGATCGTCCATATCCCCGATATCCTCTATCACTGGCGCACCCTGCCGCAGTCGACCGCCTCGGGCGGCGAGGCCAAGCCGCAGGCCGAGCTCGCGGCCCGACGGGCGGTTCAGGATTTCGTCGATCGCAGCCGCTACCCCGGTAGCGTCGGCCAGGGTCCATTACCGGGCACGCATCGCGTCCGCTTCGACGTTGTCGGCGAGCCGTTGGTCTCGATCGCGATCCCCTCTGCCGGCTATCGCAATGCCGCCGACACTGGTTGGTATGTGCTCGACCTCATCCGCTCGATCCGCGAACGCACGACCTATCCCCATATCGAGATCGTGGTATCCGAGAATGGCAACCTGCCCTCGGAACTGGAGCAGGCGTTGCGCGATCTCGGCGCGCGGCTGATCCGCTACGAAGCACCGACCTTCAACCTCTCCGACAAGATGAACCGGCTGGCCGAGGCGGCGCGCGGCGAATTCGTCATCCTGCTTAACGACGATATCCGCATCATCTCGCGCGGCTGGATCGAGGAGATGCTGATGTGGTGCCAGCAGGACGGCATCTCTGGCGCCGGCGCGAAGCTGTTCTTCCCGGATGGGCGCATCCAGCATGCCGGCGTCCTGCTGCTCGGCCAGGGCCCCTCGCACCCCTATTACCTGCATCATGGCTCGGAGATCGGGCAGGTCTGCTCCGCCGTCGTCCCGCGCGACTACAGCGCAGTGACGGGCGCCTGCACGATGATCAGACGCGCAGATTTTCTGGCGATCGGCGGCTATGACCCCGCCTATCGGATCAACTACAACGATGTCGATTTCTGCATGCGGCTCAATGCCCATACCGGTGGGCATTTCGTGTTCACGCCCTATGCCTGCCTGGAGCACCACGAATCCGTCAGCCGTCCAGAACCCGAGCCCAGCGAGCTCGACATGTTCAACCGCCGGTGGGCTGAGGTCGTCGGAAGCGATCCGTTCTACAATCCCAACCTGTCCCAGAACTCGCCGCGGTTCGCGCTGACGACCGATCCCCCGTCGCTTGCCGAGGTCTACGGGCTGTGAAGGCGCGGGTCTGGTTCGCCGGGAAGGCGCCGTGCTAGAGCGACGCCATGGCCTCGCGCTTCACCCTCGTCGAACCCGTCACCGCCCGGCAGGAGATCAAGAAGAGCCGCTTCATCGCGGCGGCCGCCCCCGTCGCCGACGAGGCCGCGGCCAAGGAATTCATCGCCGCGCAATCCGATCCGGAAGCCAACCATAATTGCTGGGCCTGGCGGTTCGGGCAGAGCTATCGCTTCAACGATGACGGGGAGCCGAGCGGCACCGCCGGCAAGCCGATCCTCGCGGCGATCGACGGACAAGCGCTCGACGGCATCGCCATCGTGGTCACCCGCTGGTTCGGCGGCATCCTGCTCGGCAGCGGCGGTCTGATCCGCGCCTATGGCGGCACCGCCGCACTGTGCCTGCGCGAGGCGGTGAAGGTCGAGCTCGTCGAGACGGCGACGGCTTCGATCGCCTGCCCTTTCAGCGATCTCACGCGCGTCCAGGCGCGACTTGGCGGACTGGCGGGCGTGCAGATGCGGGAGCAGGCCTTCACCAATACGGGCGCGGTCCTGACGATCTCCGCACCGAAGAGCGAGATCGACGGCGTGACCCGGCTGGTGACCGATCTCACCAGCGGACGCGCACTGATCCGGTGGGATCAATAGCGCCGGCGCGGTCTACGGGCGGGCGCCCGTGCCCGCTTCGATCAGGCGATAAATCTCGGCCTCGTTGGCGGCGAGATGGTCGATGAAGGCTCCGGCGTGAGGCACGCGCTGTCCCGGGCCGGCATAGGGAACGAGCTGCCGCACGAAGGCGAAGAGCTGCCCGGTGACGGCGCCCAGCGGCTTGGCCTTGCGCATCTCGACGGCCTGCGCCGCCACCATCAGTTCCATGCCGAAGATCGAGCGGCACAACGTGGCGAGCTCCGCCGTGCGGCGCGCAGCGAGGCCGGCCATGCTGGCACGGTCGAGATTGCCGTTGGAATGGCTCGAGCTTGCGAGCTCGTTGACGACCGGAGCGCCGAGAAGCCGGGCCTCCGAGGTTATCGATTTGTGGAACTGCGCGAGCCCGTTGAAGCCCGGCAGGCCGACGCCGTCCTCCTCGACCAGGCCGACACTCAGGCCCGACCAGAATGAATCGGCCTGCTTGGCCAGCCGCTCCGTCGAGCTTGTCACGACGGGCACCATGGCAAGCCGTGCGGTATCCAGCGCCATCGCGAGCGCGACCATGTCGAAATTGGCGACGGAGACCAGTTGGCGCTGCTCGATCGTCACGATCGGGTTGTTCTGGCTCGCGCTCAGTTCGATGGCGAGCTGCCTGCCGGCGAAGGCGAAGCTGTCGGCGGCGTTGCCTTGGATCAGCGGCAGCGAGCGGAAGCTCAGCGGGTCCTGGAGATGGCGCGGGCCGCCGGGCTGCATCAGGTAGCTGCCGGCGAGATAGGTCCGGATCGCGCGGCCATGGCGAAGCACGCCGTCGAATGGGCGCGAATTCAGCGCCGCTTCCGAGACGATCGACGGATTGGCCGCGAAGCCTTCCATGCTGAAGGCGCCAGCCAGCGTGGCGAAATCGAGCATGCGCGCGAGATCGTGGAAGGCGAGAGCGGCCGTGCCGATCGACAGTGCGCTGGAATTCAGCAGGGCGAGCGCCTCGCCGGCCGCGAATTCATGGTCCTTGTAGAGTTCCAGCGCGAGATCGGCGATGGGCGACATGTCGCTCTGGCCCATCGAACCCCAGAGATGGACCGCGATCCGGCGATCCGTGTTCAGGGCCTCGACCAGCATCTCCGCCATGACCGGCCTGACGCCGAGATAGCCGGTCGCCATGCTGTTGAGCAGCACGACCATCATCGCCCGCACCGTCTCATGTGAGGCCAGCGGGCCATGGCCCATATTGTGGGTCAAAAGCAGGCGGCGGTTGAATTCGGGGATGCGATCGGGAGCCAGCATGGTGCCGGTCTTCGCGCCGACGCTGCTGGTGACGCCGTAGATCTTCTCGCCCTTGCGGACGACCTCGTCGACGACCTCGCGGGCGCGGCCGATGCGATCCGTCGCCTCACGTGAGAGAGCGACCTTGGCCCCGAACCGGGAGACCCGGACGATCCCTGCCGGGTCCAGGTTCCGGCCGGTGATCTCGACGATGTCTTGCATGATGATCCGTCCCGGCAGCTTGGCGACAATCGGCGGTCCAGGGCTTTACGCAGTGCGTCGCCATGGCCGGTTAAAAGGACAATAAGCTAGTTCATTGGATTAATATCGCGCCTGCGGCTCGTCAATCGCCGGCTGTTGCGGTAGCCTGCCACTTGTCGCACATCGCATTGGGAGCCGCATGATCGTCCGCAGCGTTTCGTCGAAGCCGCTGGATTTCAAACGAACCGGCATTTCCCGCTATCATCAGCTCGCGACGCTGTTCCGCCGCCGGATCGAGGCCGGGCAATGGCAGGTCGGCGCGCAGATCCCGACCGTCGACGAGCTTGCGCTCGAGTGCGGGGTGGCGCGGGCGACGATCCGTCAGGCGCTCGACCTGCTCGAAGACGAGCAATTGATCGAACGCTTCCGCGCGCGCGGAACGTTCGTGCGCCGGCGGCCGGCGGAGAACCTGTGGTGCGCGGTCGGCACCGACTGGTCTGGCCTGCTGCGCCCGAATTACGACGCGACGATCGAGATCCTCCATGACGAGCCGGATGTGGTCCTCCACGCTTTCGAGGAGCAGATCGGCACGCTGGCCCCGCTCTATCGCCATGTCCGGCGCCGTCACTGGCGGCATGGACAGCCCTTCCTCCTGGCCGATCTCCACATCGACGAGCGGCTGCGCGACCGCATCACCCCGCGCGATCTGGAATCGAAGACGGCCCTGCGCCTGATCTCGGAGGTCGAGGGCGTCGAGATCATCGATGCGCGCCAGACGCTGACGATCGGCACCGCAGATATCGAGACCAGCGAGGCGCTGGCGATTTCCCTGGATTCGCCCGTCGCCTTCGTCCATCGGCAGGCACTGGACCAGGACGGGATGCTGGTGCTCGACGCGAAGGGCATCTATCGCGGCGATGTCGTGAAGTTCGACGTGAAGCTGCGCTAGACGTCACCGCCCCTCGAATTGCGGCGGACGCTTCTCCAGAAAGGCACGCATTCCCTCTTTCTGGTCCTGGGTGTCGAAAAGCTGGACGAAAGCCTTGCGCTCCAGTGCGAGCGCCGTCTCCAGCGGCACGTCCTGGCCTAGCTGCACCACCTCCTTGATCGCCTGCACGGCGAGCGGCGGCATCGCGGCCACGGCTTTGGCGATGGCCAGGGCGCGGTCGAGCGCGCTGCCATCGGGCACGATTGCCGAGAGTAGCCCCGCCTGGAAGGCCTCGCTCGCGGTCAGAGGCTCGCCGATCAAGGCGAGCAGCATGGTGCGGTACTTGCCGATGGTGCGCAGGAGGCGCTGCGTGCCGCCGGCGCCGGGCATGATGCCGACACGGATTTCCGGCTGGCCGAAGCGCGCGCCTTCGCCGGCGACGATCATGTCGCAGCACAGGGCCGTCTCGCAGCCGCCGCCCAGCGCATAGCCCTCGACGGCCGCGATCAGGATCTTCGGGCAGCGCCGCAGCACCGTGAACATGCGGTCGGTCGCCAGCGCCTGATGCTGGGCCGGGCTCATCGATTCCATCTCGGCGATATCCGTGCCTGCGATGAAATAGCCGCCCGCGCCGGTCAGGACGATGACGCGCACATTGTTGTCGGCCTCGAGCGTCAGAACAGCATCGGCGATGCGCGCCTTGACCTCGAGGTTCAACGCATTGCGACGCTCCGGCCGGTTCAGCGTGATGACGGCGACACCATCGCAAGCGTGCTCGACCGCGACGATCTCGGTGGTGCCCATCTAGCGGCCTCCGAAGACGGGCTTGCGCTTCTCGGCAAAGGCGCGCTGCGCCTCCTTGGTGTCCTCGGACGAGGCCAATGCCACGGTCTGCGACTGCTCGAAGCGATAGCCGTCGCGCAGTTCGAGGCCCTCGGTGACGTTGAAGGAGCGTTTGGCAGCCTGCACGGCCGAAGGGCTCTTCGCGGCGATCTCGCGCGCGATCTCCTGCGCCAGTCCGAGCAGGCGCCCGGCGGGCACGCAATCCGAGGCGACGCCCATCCGGTAAAGCTCAGCGCCCCGCACCCGCCGCGCCGTGTAGATCAGCATCCGCGCGTCGGATTCCCGGAAGAAGCGCCTGACATGGCTGACGCCGCCGGCCAGCCCGACATCGACCTCGGTCATCGCGAAGAAGGCCTCCTCCGCCACGAGGATGATGTCGCAGCACAGGGCCAGCACGCAGCCCGCGCCGATCGCCGCGCCATTGACCGCGGCGATGACCGGCTTTGAACACTCCATCACCGTGTCGAAGGAGGCGCGCACGAGGCGGTTATGGCGGGGATAGGCGCCGGGCTCCTGCAGGCCGGAGCGCTCTTTGAGATCCGCGCCGGCCGAGAAGATCTTGCCGGCGCCGGTCAGCACGATCGCCCGCACGTCGGCGCGGTCGCTGAGGCTGTCGAAGGCGGCGACGATCTCCTCGCGGAACTGACGGTTCTGCGCGTTGACCGGCGGCCGGTCGATCGTCACCGTCGCGACGAAATCGCTGACCTCGACCGTCAGGCATTCAAGAGCGTTGGCCATCTGAAACTCCGTATCGAACGCGGCCGCGAGGCGGCATCAGAACCCGTAGAGCTTGCGGGGATTGTCGACGAGGATCCGACGCCGAAGCGCCATATCCGGAACCCATTCCGCAAAGAGATCGAGCAGATGCCCGATATCGGGAGCCCGCTCGGCAAGGCGCAGATGCGGCCAGTCCGAACCCCAGACCACGCGTTCGGGGTTCGCCGCGATGAGCGCATCATGGAACGGCCTGGCATCGGCATAATCCGGAAAATCCTGCGAGCAGCGGCACAGGACGAGCTTGATCCAGAGCCAACCCTCCCGCAACGCTTCGAGGATCGCCTTGAACGACGGATCGTCCAGCCCGCGCGCGATCTGCAAGCCGGCCATATGGTCCAGCACGATCGGCAGGCCGCTGGCGCGGTAGAGCGGCAGATTCGCGACATGCCGGTCGATTCCGGCCCAGATTTCCGCGTGCCAGCCCCTATCGCGCATGCCGGGAGTCATAGCCGCAAGAGCCTCCGTGCCGACAGAGCCAGGAAAGGGGCCGGTGCCACCGGGCACGGTCATGTCGTTGAAGCGCAGGCCGCGAATGCCCGCCGCGTGCCGGGCATCGAGATCGGCCTGCGGGACATGGTCGCTCGCGGCGGCGATGCCGCACAAGCGGCCCTCGTCCTGCGCCAAGGCGTCGAGGATCGGGGACGGGTCTTCGCCATAGGCGCCCGGCTGGACGAGGACGCCATGTGTCAGGCCGATACGCTCCAGCATGTCGCGATGCGCTGCCGCCGGAGCCAGCGGAGCGACGTAATGCATGGGATGCGAGACGGGGAAGCGATCGTAGGGGCCGAAAACATGGGCATGGCAATCGCAGGCCCCCGCCGGCAGCGCCCAGCCGGGCGCCCGATGCGATCGCGGGGCGACCGTCTCAGTCACGGCGGGTTTCCTCGGACGGTTGCAAGGCCGCCGGCAGGCGCGTCGGCCCATCCTGCAACTTGGTAAGGGGTGGAGTTGCTCCATCCGGCAGCGGAATTCCGTGCGCGTTCAGCGTCATCGAGACCATCGTGTAATAGCCGATCACGCCGGTCAGCTCGACGGCGCCGCGCGGTCCCCACCGCTCGACGATCGCTTCATGCACGTCGTCGGGTACCGTTCCCGTCTGCACAAGCAGGCGGGCATAATCGTAGATCTCCCGCTCCTCATCTGCGGCAAAGGCCGGCGCCTGGCCCAGGCGGATAGCCTCGATGCAGTCCGCACCCAGGCCAGCGACCCTCGCCGCTTCCGCATGGATGAAGAACTCCAACTGGCTGTTCCAGTGGCGCCCGACGACGATGATGGCGAGCTCGTTGAGCCTGGCCGGCAGCAGCGTCGAATAGCGCAGGAATTCGCCGAGCCTCGACCAGCGCGTGGCAAGCTCCGGGCTATGGATCACGGCGCGCAGCGGCCCGACCAATCGCCCGCGCGGCCCGGAGACGACCTCGTCATAGACCTTGCGCTGATCGGGCGTCATCTCATCGACGGCCGGGAGGTAGAGTCGCCCCATTCTGCGTTCCATCAGGCTTGTTCGGCCAGGCCGATATCGCGGAGGATCTCGTCGGTATGCTGCCCGAGCAAGGGCGGCGGACGATCGAACGCCAGCGGCTCGTTCTCGAAATTCAGGGGGCTCACGACCTGCGGGACCTTGCCGGCGAGCGGATGCGGCAAATGGCGCAGCATGCCCCGATGCCTGACCTGCGGATCGTCGAACACTTCGGGCACCGTATTGATCGGTGCGCAGGGCACGCCGACCGCATCGAGCGCAGCGATGAGCGCGTCGCGATCGAAGCGGCCGAAAGCGGCGCGCAACAACGGATCGAGCAAGCCGTGATTGGTGACGCGCGCCGGATTGGTGGCGAAGCGCGGATCACGCGCCCATTGCGCTTCGCCCAGGGCCTCACAAAGCTTGGCGAACTGCCCGTCATTGCCGACCGCCAGCACGATGAAGCCGTCGGCGCAGGGGAAGACGTCCTGAGGCTGGATATTGGGGTGACGATTGCCGCCGCGCACCGGCGCGCGGCCGGAGACGAGCCAGTTCATCGCCTGGTTGGCGAGGAAGCCGGTCTGAACATCCAGCATGGCGAGATCGATATTGTCGCCCTTGCCGGTCTCGTTGCGCCGGACCAGCGCGGCGAGCACGCCGACCGCGGTGTACATTCCGGTCATGATGTCGACGATGGGGACGCCGACCTTCTGCGGGCCGGCGCCGGGCATGCCGTCGCGCTCGCCGGTGATGCTCATCAGGCCGCCCATCGCCTGGATCGCGAAATCATAGGCAGCGGCGGATTTGCGCGGGCCGCTTTGCCCGAAGCCGGTGACCGAGGCGAAGATCAGGCGCGGATTGATCGCCTTCAGCGCCTCATAATCGAGACCGTACCGATTGAGCGTACCAACCTTGTAGTTCTCGACGACGATATCGCTCTTTGCCGCGAGCCGGCGGATGACATCCTGGCCTTTCGGGCTGGTGATATCGACGGTGATCGAGCGCTTCCCGCGGTTCACCGAGAGATAGTAACCGGCTTCGCTGGTCGGGTTGCCGGCCTCGTCCTTGAGGAAGGGCGGCCCCCAGGCGCGCGTATCGTCACCGGCTTCCGGGCGCTCGACCTTGATCACGTCGGCGCCGAGATCGGCCAGGATCTGCGTCGCCCATGGGCCGGCCATGATCCGGCTGAGATCGAGGACCCGGACATGGCTAAGAGGGCCCTGGCGCCGGGTTTCAGCCATCGTCGCGGACCTCCGTGGCGACGGCTGAAGGCCGCTGGCGGAATGCATCGTGCCACAGCGCAAGCCTGTGATGGCCTGACCGCCAGTTGAGATCGGCGAAGCGGAAATCGAGATAGGACAGAGAGCAGCCGAGCGCGATGCCCGAGAGACGCAACGGCCCCGGCCCAATCGGCCCGGCTTCGCTCTCGAAACGTGCCAGAGCGACTGATGCCTTCGTGGCAAAGCTCGACAGCCATTCCGCCGTCTGCTTCTCGGCCGGCTTGTTGCGTTCGTTGCGCCAGAGGATCAGCAGATCGAGCAAGCCGGTTGCCAGCGCATGACGACTGAGTTCGTTCCAGCGCTCCGGCCCCGTAGCAGGGATGATGACCCCGCCGCCGGCCAGTGAATCCAGGTATTCGCAGATCACCCCGGAATCGATCAGCACCGACCCGTCGGCCAGGACCAAGGTCGGGATCTTGCTCAGCGGATTGTCGGGCAGCAGGTCCGGGTTCGGCTTCGTCATCTGTACGACCGTGCGCCGCAGCGTCAGCCGATCGGTGAGGCCCAATTCATGCGCCGCGACCATCACCTTCCGCACGAAGGGCGATCGCGGCGACCAGTGAAGTGTCATATCGCCCATTGCGCGCTCCCGGTCCGATCGACACAAGCTTATTAGTTTAGTTTTATGGCCTATATCAACCCGACACGGAACTGTCGAGCACGATGGCACATCAAACCGGTAATGGCGGCGCCCGGCGAGCCTTCAGATTATACAGCGGCACACGGACAGAGCCGCCAAAGGCAAGAGATCGGGGACGGTTGACGATGGCGCCCTACATCAATAGGCTAGTCTTATGTCCTTTTAAAAATAACCGGGAGGAAACGATGAAGGCATTCCATGCTGCTTTCGCGACAGCGGCACTCGTGACGTCGGCTGTGTCCGCACAGGCCGGCACGCTCGAAAAGGTCAAGGAGCGCGGCGAGCTGATCTGCGGGACGAGCCCGGGCGTCCCCGGCTTCTCGCTGCCGAATGCGCAGGGACAATGGGGCGGGCTCGATGTCGATCTCTGCCGCGCCGTCGCCGCGACGGTCCTGGGCGATGCCAAGAAGGTCAAATACATCTCGCTCAACCCCAAGGATCGCTTCGCAGTCGTGCAATCCGGCGAAGTCGACGTGCTCTCGCGCCAGACCACCTGGTCGCTGTCGCGCGACACGACGCTCGGCCTGTCCTTCTCGGCGATCACCTATTTCGACGGCCAGGCGCTGATGGTCAAAAAGTCGATGGGCATCAAATCCGCGAAGGACCTCGGTGGCGCGACCGTCTGCGTCCAGGGCGGCACAACGACCGAATTGAACATCGCCGACTTCTTCCAGAAGAACGGGCTGAAATACGAGCCGGTGAGCTTCGCCTCGGGCGACGAGGCCATCAAGGCGTTCGAGACCGGCCGCTGCGATGTCTTCACCACCGATGCATCGGCGCTCTATGCCTACCGATTGAAGGTCGCCAACGGACAGGATTTCGTGATCCTGCCCGAGCTCATCTCGAAGGAGCCGCTCGGACCGGCGGTGCGCCGTGGCGACGAAGCCTGGGCCAATATCGTCCGCTGGACGCATTACGCGATGGTCAATGCCGAGGAACTCGGCCTCACCTCGGCCAATGTCGACGAACAGCTCAAATCGACCAATCCGGAGGTGAAGCGCTTCCTCGGCGTCGACGGCAATCTCGGCGAAGGCCTCGGACTGACCAAGGATTGGGCCTACCGGATCGTCAAGCAGGTCGGCAATTACGGCGAGAGCTACGAGAAATATCTCGGGCCGTCCTCGCCTTTGGGCATCCCGCGCGGCGCCAATAATCTCTGGTCGAAAGGCGGCCTGCAATACGCCCCGCCCGTCCGCTGACGGTGCCCCTCCGGCGCCGTAGGCCGCCGCTTCGGGGCAGTCTCACACGCGGCGGAACAATGGCGAGCCCATGGCAGTTTCCGCTCCATCGCAAGGATGGAGGCAATCATGGGCTTGCTCGAAATCAGCATGGTTCTGGCCTGCGCTTCGGCTTTCGGTTTCTACATCTCGGCCGGGGAAGATTGATCGGCAGACACGGCCGCCGGGGCGTGTCGGTGCCTGGGCCTCGGAAGCGTGGTAATGAGCCGCGCATGACACGGGGGACAGCATGATGCGCAATCTCGTCGCGGCGATGGCCGCCGTGCTGGCCGTGCTGATGTCGCTGCCTGCCAGCGCGCAGTTCGATGCCACGCCAGGTAACGGGCCGCTGGTGCCGGGCGGGCCGCGGCAAGGCTTGGGGCCGCCGTCGATCACCGACAATGTCCCGGATATCCGGCTGCATTCGAGCCAGGGCGGCATTCCCGGTGCCGGCCCGGCCGTCGGTTCGGGAGCCAATCGTCCAGGCTTCTACGAGCCGTCTTCAACCCGCCTCTACCGCAGAGCGGACCGGACGAGCGGATTCGGCCGCCATTGCCGGACCTCTTCGCGGCAATGCACGCTCGCGAGGCCCGCCGCCCTGGGCGATGGCTGCTCCTGCCGCGTCCCGAAAGGCGGGCGCAGGCATGGCTATGTCGTTCGATAGCCTCCCCTGACAAGCGCCGCCTCCGTTCCGGCGGAAGCGATGAACGAGCTTATGCAACCTCAATCGGCCAAACAGGAGCTGCGCCGCGCCTTCCGGCGCATCGAGCAGGAATTGCCGGCCCGGATGGCGGCAGGTCTGAGATGGTTGCGCCATCCCCGCTCGCGGCTCATCCGAATCCCCGCCGGGCTCCTGCTGATCGCCGGCGGGGTGTTCTCGTTCCTGCCCCTGCTGGGCTTCTGGATGCTGCCGCTCGGCCTGCTCCTGCTCGCGGCCGACTTGCCCTTCCTGCAGCGGCCGATGGCGCGTTTCGCCTTGCGGTGCCTGGGGATGCTCGATCTCCTCCGCTCCCGACGGAAGCGGGATTGAGGCCGGCCGTCAGACCATCAGTTCGGCGACTGGCAATCGCGCGCGATGCGAAACGGCATTCGGCGGCACACGCCCCAGCCGGAAGACGTTGACCAGCCGACGCCCGGCGGGCAGCGGATGGCGCGCAATGAGGGCGGCGTTGCTGACCGGCCAGTCGGCGAGGACAGAGATCGGGCAAGCACCGAGCCCCTGCGCCTCCATCGCCAGCCAAGCCCGGTAGAAGGCGCGGCCCGTTTCCAGCGGGTCCTCGCAGAGCGGCCGATGGAACAGCACGATCGCGCCCGATGCCGTCTTTGCGCGCTCGCGCGTCAGAGGCTCGGCGAGACCGAGACGCCTGAGCAGTGGAAAGAGCGGCCCCAGCACGAGCGAAGCGCCTTTGGCCGCGAGGCCGCCCATCGCCATCGCCTCGGCATTGAGGCCATCGCGGTCATAGCGCGGGTGGCGGCGCGACAGCCGCCTCCAGGACAGCAATTCGCGGCGATGCGCGTCCTCGCAGAGGAAATGAAAGCCGGCCCGGTCTCCCAGTTGCGCAATCTCCGCGACGGCAGAGCCCGGCGGGATGACGAGGATATCCGACGCGATCGCGAGCTTGCCGAGCGCGTCGTGCAACCTGGTATCGGCCGGCAGAAAGGAGCCGCGCCAACTGCGGCGGCCGGCAACGGCGGCAGCGAGCCGGTCGACCGTCCCTCCGGCGACCAACGTCAATCGGGCGATCATCCGCAATCCCGAAACGTCGTCCGACCGTTCGTTCGGCACGACCTCGGCGATCCGCAACCCATGCCGGCCGCAGGCGAGCGAGAAGCCTTCGATCGCCGCGCCATGCGAGAGCCGGAGATCGTGGCCATTCGGATCAGCCGCAGGCAGGCGCCGCTCCCCGTCTTCCAGCAGGAGCGCCGTATCCGCCGCGAGCAGGCGCCAGCGCGTCGGCTGGATATTGTGGACGCTCGGCGCCAGGTTGGCCTCGGCGACTAGGGTCTCGAACAGGTTGCGATCGAGCATCGCCTTCAGCCCCACAGGAATGTCGCGATCATGCTGGAGCCTCGCTCGGCGCGGTTGCAAGCAGGCGGCGCACCAGCGCCAGCGCCGTTTCGGTCGCCGGATCGGCTGAAACCACCGGCACAGTCACCAGAAGAAGGTCCAGAGGCGCCTCGCCGAGCACGAGCAGATGGCTCGCGGCCTGGGAAGCCATCAGTGCCGTCAAACGCTCGGCTGCCGGATCGGTCGCCGGCCAGGGCCAGCCGCGGCCGGAGGCATGCAGCACGCCGATCCCCTGCAGGGCCGGCCCCAGGATCGCCGGATCGTAATCGGCGAGCGCAGCCTCATCGAGCCGGCACGCGCTGGTGAACAAAGGATGGGCGGCGAGCTGGGCGATCAAGGCCTCGCGCGTGCCGGCCTTCGACCGTGCTAGCGAGTCGAGGACGCCGGGCGCCTCCGCATCGAAGGAACTCGACAAGGCATCGACCGCCAGGGCAATGGCGAGCACGCCGGCGAGCGCAACGGCGCAGAGCCGCGCGACATGGGCGAAACCGGCATCGGGCGTGACAAGCGCGGCCGCGAAGCCAAGCAGCAGCGCGGTCGCAACACGCAGGCTCAGCATGGCGACCCTTTGCCGTCGAGCTGGAGCAGCGCCGCCCGCGACCAGCAGGATCGAAACCAGCAGCAAGGCCCCGACGCCGCCGAGCCTGACCGGCATGCCCGGCAGCAATTCGCGGAAATCGCTGAGCACGAAGGGCAGGATCAGGAAGGCGCAAAGCCCGAGCCGCCAGACGCCCGCGTTCTCGGATGCGGTCAGGGAGGCCTGATCGCGGCGGAACAGCAGGAAGCCGCAGAAGGCAAGGGTCAGAATCTGGAAACCGGCCAGCGCCAGATCGTAGATTGCTCCGGGGTCGTCGAGGCCAAGAAGGCTGGCGAGCACGAGCAGCAGCGAGCCGGCAAGCACCGCGATCTTGCCCGGGCGCGGCGCATGCCGGCGCAGCATGCCCTCGGTCACGATCAGCGCGCCGAGCGGAAACAGCGCGGCGCAAGCGAGCGCGAGGCGCCCGAGCAGGACGCTACCGCTCCACCAGCTCAACGCTCGCAGCAGGAAGAGCGCGGCGACCAGCCCCATCGCGACGAGGAAGCGCCGTGCCAGCGCGCCGCGCGGATCGCGCCGGCGCAAGCTCATCATCGCGACGGCAAGTCCGAGCGCGCCGCAGAGATCGACGATCGAATCCGCCACCAGGCCGGGATTGGCGAAGCCGCCGGTCATGGGCCAGAAACCATCTTAGCCAGAGCCCGCGCCACGAAGGGCTTCAGCAGCGTCGCGACTGGGGCCGGCCAGGGTCGCTCCACTGCAGGCCGGTAGGGGTTGAAGAACCAGCCGCGACAATCGGTGCCGGTCTGTCGACCCAGCGTGAGCGCGATCGCCTCATAGGCCATCATCATGCCCGTCGTGATCACCATCGGGGCGAAGGACATGCGGCTGCGCCGGCCGGCGGCGACTTCGCTGGCAATGGCCAGATCGACATGATGGCGCGAGCGCGAATGCAGCATGACATGCGTGACCTCGCAGAGCATGGCGGCGCGCTTGTCGTCATCCGACAATACCCGCCAATCCTTGCCGATGGTCGGGAAGCCCAACCGTTCCTCGGGGCGCGGATCATCGGGGCGGACCACAATTACCGAAGGCAACGGCGCCATATAGGCGTCGATGACGGTCGCGCCCGCAGCCTTCGCCGTGCGGTAGAGGTGGAGGCCGGCGGCGATGTCGTCCATGCCGTTGACGATGACAGGGCAGCGCTCGGCGATCTCAGGCAGGCGCTCGACCCATTCGGCGCCGAGCACCTCGATCTCGATCTCGGGGTTGATGGCGCGCGCGGCTTCCGCCGCCGCTTCCGCCTTCGGACGGCCGATCGTGCCGGCATGGGCGAAGACCTGTCGGTTCAGGTTGGAAATCTCGAAGACGTCAATATCGGCGATGACAAAGCGGCCGATTCCCGCGCGGACCAGCGCCATGAACGCCGCCCCGCCCATGCCGCCGACGCCGCATACGAAGATCGTCGCCTGCCTGAGCCGCGCCTGCTCGGCCTCCGAGACGAAGCCGATATTGCGGGTGGCGAAGAGTTCGTAGCTGAAGCCGGGGATCATGGTTTCGTCCTTGCCGTGCGCGGACGCAGCGTACCGAAACGGCGGGTATCGTCGAGCCAATGCACCAGCGGCAGGAGCAGACGTTGCACCATGAGGAAGGCCGAGGCGCCGATGAGGCCCGGCAGCGAGGCGCGCGGCACCTGGCCGAGCAGGTAGCGCCGCGCCGCTGCAAGATCCATGCGGCCGAGCTGAAGCACATCGTCGCCGCAGGCGTAGTCGAGCTTGTCGCGGCAGAAGGCGTTGTAGCGCTCCTCGCGATGATGCGTCGCCTGCTCGAAACTCTTCTTCAGGTCGTCCGAGCCGCCGGTATAGGCGTCGGTGATGATCGAATTGCCTTCGTCGAAGCCGGCTTCGGGGCCGACGCCGAAGACATGGCGGTGATCGCGCATGATCTGCCTTGCCAGGGTCAGATGCGCGAAGCTCTGGCGGCTGCCGGGATCGGGCGAAGGATAGACCTCCGAGAAGGTCTCGCAGACCATGCCAACCACGCTTGGCACCTGCGTGACATTGGAGGTCCAGCGCGGGCGCAGGCCGCCGCGGACGAAGAGCACCAGCACGGTCAGGCCGTAGAGCACCCATGACAGGCCGCGGCCACGCACCTCGGGATCGACCATGACGAGGCCGAGATGCGTGACCTGCTCGGGTTCGCCATTAAGCGTGAGCGGCATCTGGGCGAGCGCATTGAAGGCGATCGGCCGGCCGGTCGCCGTCTCGCTGATCAGCGTGATGATGCTCTGGCTGAGGCGCTCGCGCTCGCCGGAGAAGACGCCATAGGTCAGCGCGCCCTGCGCCAGCGTCCGCCCCGCGACCGTGCGCAGATGCTCGACCAGCGCCGTCAGCTCCGTATCGTCGAGCACGGCGCCCGGCCGCTCGATGATGCGGGTCTGCTGGCCCGGCGCGGTGGTCAGCGTCAGGTCCAGCGTCGGCCGGGTCAGCGCCTTCAGCCAGAAGCCGAGCATGAGGCCTCCACCGGCGCGGGCGACGCGGCCCGCTCCTTGACCAGCTTGGCTATGCCGGCGAAGTCGAGCTTGCCGGAGCCGAGCACCGGCACGGCCGGCACGACCACCACCTCGGCGGGGATCATCAGGTCTGCCGCGCCCCTGCCCTTGGCGAAGGCCTGGAAGGCGGCGCGCGTCGCATCCTTCTGCTGGGTCACCAGCACCAGCCGCTCGCCTTTGCGGGCATCGGGGAGGCTGGCGACGCCCGAGAGCACGCCCGGCCAGCATTCGGCGGCGAGCGCCTCGACCGCGGCGAGCGAGACCATCTCGCCGGCGATCTTGGCGAAGCGCTTGGCCCGGCCCTTGATCGTGACGAAACCGTCCTTGTCGATCGCGACGATGTCGCCGGTGTCATGCCAGCCCTCCGGCGGAGGCTCGAGCACGCCGGGATTCTCCGACTTCAGATAGCCCAGCATGATATTGGGGCCGCGGACATGCAGACGGCCGCCTTCTTCCACGCCCGGCATCGGTTCGAGCCTGGCCTCCATGCCCGGCATGATCCGGCCGACCGTGCCGAAGCGGTTGAACATCGGCGTGTTCAGCGCCAGCACCGGCGCGGTCTCGGTGACGCCATAGCCTTCGAGGATGCGCAGGCCGAATTTCTCGGCATAGGTGCGCCGCGTCGTGTCCTTCACCGGCTCGGCGCCGGCCACGATGTAACGCAGCGAGCGCAGGTCGTAGGGGTGCGCGGCGCGGGCATAGCCGGTCAGGAAGGTGTCGGTGCCGAACAGGATCGTCGCGTTCGAGCCGTAGACCAGTTCCGGCACCATCCGGTAGTGCAGCGGCGAGGGATAGAGATAGACCGGCACGCCCGAGACCAGCGGCAGGATCAGCCCCGCCGTCAGGCCGAAGGAATGGAAGACCGGCAACACGTTGAAGACCTTGTCGCGCCGGCCGAAATCGATCCGGGCCGCGGCCTGCGCCGCATTGGCCAGCATGTTGGAATGGCTGAGCACGACGCCCTTGGGCGCGCCCTCCGAGCCCGAGGTGAACAGGATCGCCGCGCGATCCGAGCCCTTCGCCGGCTCGATCGCCTGGCCATAGCGCCAGAGAGCCGAGAGCTTGTCGCCAGTGGAGATGGTGGCGCGGACGTCTTCGAGATAGACGATCTTCACCTGCGCCGAGAGCGCCTCGACCAGCGGCCCCATCCGGCCCTTCTCGACGAAGGCGCGCGAGGTGACGATGGTCTTCACTTTAGCCGCCTTGCAAGCGGCGGCGATGTTGCCGGCACCGGCCGTGAAGTTGATCATCGCCGGCACGCGCGCCGCCGACATCAGGCCGAGCAGCGTCACCGCCGCGCCATTGGCGTTGGGCAGCATCACGCCGATCGCCTCGCCCCTGGCCGCCAGCGGCATCAGCTTTCGGCCGAGCACCTCGGCGCCGATCAGCAGGCGCTTGTAGGTCAGCGTGCCCGTGATCGGATCCTCGACCGCGATGCGGCCCTCACCGTTGCGCTTGGCGGCTTCGGCTACGGCTTCGAAGACGCTGCGGTCGATATCCGTGGTCTTGAAGATCAGGTCCGACATGATCTGGTAAAGCGCCGCGCCCGCCGCCTGGCGGCGCGGCTTGCCCTTGAGCTCGTCGGGCACGGTGAGCGAGACCGGATCGAGCACGGTGACGCGCACCTTGGGGAACCAGCGGCGGCGCACCTGCTCGCGGGTCAGGCGCGAGAAGACCGTTGCCTCCAGCCCCTCGATGCGGACGGGTACGATCGGCACGCCCGACTTCTCGGCGATCATGCCGACGCCGTCATAGACCTTCATCAGGCTGCCGGTCACGGTGAGACGGCCTTCCGGGAAGATCACCAGGCTCTCGCCGTTCTTCACCGCATTGATCAGCGAGCGCGTCGCCAGCGGGCGCGAGGGATCGAGCGGCATGGCCCGCGTCAGCTTCAGGAAGGGTTTTACCCACCAGCGCTGGGCGATGCCGTGGTCGATGGCGAAGACCGGCTCCTTGTCGAGGATCGACAGAGCCAGCGCCGCATCGAGGAAGGAGACGTGGTTCAGCGCGATGATGGCGTTGTCGCCGGCCTTGGCGATGTTCTCCCGGCCGGTGACCTCGACACGGTAGAAGGCGCGGAACAGGATCGAGAGGAAATCGCTGAGCGGATTGGTCGGGAGCGTCCGGAATATCCAGAGGGAAGCCGCGATGGTCATGGCGCCGATCAGCATGAAGAGATGGCTGATCGTCAGGCCGGCCGCCTGCAGCAGGGCGACGACCGCCGCGCCGGCGACCATGAAGGCGGCCGAGAGCACGTTGACGGCGGCGACGATGCGCGCCCGCTTCTCGGCCGGCGCCCAGGCCTGGGTCGCCGCAAAGGACGGCACGATGAAGATGCCGCCGGCGATGGCGAGGCCGGCAAGGTCGATGCCGACGCGCCAGGCCGACGAAGCGGCGAAGAAGGCGTGGAGATCCTGTGCCGGCTGATGCGCAATGACACCGGAGACCGCCCAGCCGAGATCGAGCGCGAACAGGCCCATGACGATGCCGGCAACCGGGACGGGCAGGAGCACGATGCGCCCGCTCGCCAGGAAGGAGCCGATGCCGGAGCCGATGGCGATGGCGATGGCGAAGGTGGCAAGATAGGCCGAGACGACCATTTCCGTGCCGCCCATGCCGTTCTTCACCAGCGCGGGCAGCAGCGCCATCACGACGGCGCCGATGAGCCAGAAGAGCGAGACCATGACGCCGGTGCGCCAGAGCCGGGCATCGGCCCAGAGATCCTTCAAGAGATCGCGGGTCGAGCGCAGGATGTTGCGGTCGATCGCCAGATCGGGCGCGGCCGCTCCAGTCTTCGGAATGAACAGCGTCGCGACCCAGCAGGCGAGCGCGAAAACCATGATCAGCAGGCTGAGCTGCGCGGCATCGCCACCCTCGCGCGCCGTCAGGCCGCCGGCGATGGTGCCGAGCAGAATGGCGATGAAGGTCGCGCCCTCGATCAGCGCGTTGCCGGCCGGCAGTTCCTCGCGCTTCAGATGGTCGGGCAGGATGCCGTATTTGATCGGCCCGAACAGGGCGGCGATGACGCCGAACAGGAAGAGCGCGGCGAAGAGCATCGGCACGGAATGGAGCGTGAAACCGAGCGCCGCCACACCGGCCGCGCCGATCTCGGCGAGCTTCAGGCGCTGGGCCATCATCGCCTTGTCGAAGCGGTCGGCCATCTGCCCGCCGATGCCCGATAGTAGGAAGAAGGGCAGGATGAAGAGCCCGCCCGCCAACGTCACCAGCGCCTCGCCATGCGACCCGGCGAGCCGATAGAGGATGATGAAGACCAGCGCGTTCTTGAGGAAATTGTCGTTGAAGGCGGAAAAGAACTGCGCCCAGAACAGCGGCGCGAAGCGCCGCTTCAGCATCAAGGTGTCGATCATGGCGGGCTCACGGAAAAGGACGGTGAGGTTGCATCGGCCGGGCTAAGCAACTCTTGCAGGCGCCGGCCGATCTCGATTTGCGGTTAAGCGCGACTTGCCGGCCTAGCGCAAAGCTCACAGAGCCGGCTTGCCGGCATCCATCAGCAGGCGCTCGGTGCGGGCATCCTCGATGCGGTTCACCAGCCTGGCGGCCTCATGCACGTCGCGCACCGTCTTGGTCATGGTGATGCAGGACTGGACGAGCATGACGCAGCCCATGGCGAGATAACCCTTCGCCCACCAGTCCAACGGCAGGAACATGATGCCCGAGCCGACCATCACGGCGGCGGCGAAGAAGGAGGCGTAGGTGAAGCTCACCCAGGCGCCGCTGTGAGGCTGTACATTCTGGTTCATGATGACGATCTCCCGGTTTGAAATCTGGTTGTCGGTCGGTCAGTTGGCAGGCGCCGCCGTGCGGCTGCGCAGCCGCTCCAGCACGTCCTCGGCGGTGGTCCGCAGCCGTGGACCAAAACCTTTGGCTGCGAGCTTCTCAGTGACAGAGGCGGCGGCTGCGCCGTCGAGCTCTTCCAGCGCGGTTTCGGCAGCTTCCGCCTCGACCTGACGCTCGCGCAGCCGCTTCAGCGTCTGCTCCGCCTCGGCCAGCGTCGCCTCGTGGGCGGCGCCGGGCTCGATCCGGCCCTGCCGCATCTGGCGCACGGCTTCCGAGGCCCGGGCGAGCCGCCGGCCACGATCGAGCTCGACGATGCGCGCCTGAGCCTCGGCGACATGGCGGCGCAGGCGGAGGATTTCCGCGGCAAAGAGCGCCTGAGCGCCTGCGGCGGCATCGCGATCGACTTCCAGCGTGGCAATCGCCTCGGCCCCTTCTCGAGCCATGCGTTCATCGCCGGCAGTCAGAGCTGCCGCGACGCGGTTTTCCAGATCGGCGATACGGGCACTGCCGGCGGCGAGGCGTTCCGTCTCCTGGCGGTCCTGTGCGATCGCGATCGCCAGCGCCTTCTTGGCCCGCTCGAAAACGGCGGCGGCATCGCGCATCTGCTGGTCGAGAATGAGAAGCGCATTGCGATCGGCGAAGCGTTCCTCGGCAATGGCTGCGCCGCCGCGAACGAAGGTGAGAAACATCTTGAGCATTGGCCTTCCCCTGCTATGAACGTCGTTCACGAGAAGAGACGTAGCGCATCCTTGAACGACGTTCAAGATATATTTTGAACACCGTTCAAAGCTAGATCGGAAACATGCGGAACGAGAGCGACGGTATGACCACCACGGCAGCGCGACGGGAGCGGCAGCGCGAGCAGCTGATCGAAGCAGCAGAGCGGGCGATTGCCGAGAAGGGCCTTGCCGGCCTGAAGGCGCGTGAGCTTGCCCAGGAGATCGGCTGCTCGCTGGGTGCGATCTACAATCTCGTCGCGGATATGGACGAGCTCGTTTTGCGCGTCGGCTCGCGCACGCTGGCCCGGCTCGATGCCGCGCTGAGCGCCGCATCGCCGCCCGTTGCGTCACAGGAACAGGCGACGGAAGCTCTCGTTGGCGTCGCCCTCGCCTATTCGGCCTTCGCCCGCGACAATCTGCAGCTCTGGCGCGTGCTGTTCGAGCATCGGATGGCCGAGGGCTCGGACGTGCCCGACTGGGCGGTCGCGGAGCAGATGACGATGTTCCGGCATATCCTCCAGCCGCTGGGCACGCTGGTGCCGGAGCGCAGCGAGGAGGACAGGAACCTGCTGGGCCGGACACTGTTCTCGGCCGTCCACGGCGTGGTCGCGATCGGGCTGGAGGAGAAGCTGATCGCAGTACCCCGCCGCGAACTCGACCGCCAGATCGAGGGCCTGGTGCGCCTCGCATGCCGTGGACTGGCTACCGCGAATTGAGGCTCAGACAGTGACTGCACGTTAACTTTCACGAAACCCGGCACAGGCCGCGTCCTTGAAAGCACCAATGAAGTGCTTTATATAAAATGCATGGTCAAGAAGCCTCAATCAACGATGGCGCTTCTACTGGCACCCAGCGATGAAGATCGCGAGGCGCTGAACGCCACCCTCGCCGCCTACCGGCAGGCCATGGCGATCCTCGACGGCACGACTGGCGCCAATCTCGTCGCATTGCACGAGGAGGCCTATGAGGAAATCCGGGCGCGGACCGGCCTGCCCTCACGCATGGCGACGCTGGCGCTGCGCGACCATAGCCGGCAACAGCCGAACGAATCGACCGTCGAGATTCCTCTCGATTCCAAACTCTTCGCCATCAAGGGCCCGGACAGCATCAGCATTGCCACCATCAACGGGCGCATCGTCGTCCCCTATTCGGTGGATGGCTATCGCGGCGGCTGGAACGACTTTGCCGAGGCGCGTCTGTCCTTCCAGGGATCGACGATCAGTGTCCTCGTCGCTGTCCAAGCCGGAATTCACACCCACAGGGAGAGCACGATGTCCAATGAAGGAATCCTTGCCCGCCTCGGTCGCGTGATCGCCGGCGTCGTCAACAACGTGGTCGATGCTGCCGAGGGCGCCAACACCACCACCGTCGCCCAGCAGGCCGTGCGCGAGATCGAGAAGATCGCCGAGGAGGCCCGGGCCGCGCTCGGCGTCGCCGTCGCCGCCGGACATCGCCTCAAGGCGAAGGCTGCCGATCTCGATGAGGAGATCCGCGATCTCGACCTGAAGATCAGGACCGGACTGGAGAAGGGCCGCGACGACCTCGCCCGCGCCGCTACCGGCGTCCAGATCGACCTGGAGGCGCAGCGCACGGCTCTCGCCAAAGCGGTCGCCGAAAACGGTGGCGAGATCGCGGAGGCCGAAGCCACGCTGCGCAGCATCGCCTCGGCCCGTGCCGACGCGATGAAGCGCCTCGACGACGCCAAGCGCGCCGAGCGCGCGGTCTCCGCGAGCGATCCGGCCACGCCCTCGCAGCGCAATGACCAGCGGCTTGCCGCGGCGCTTTCCGCCGTCGAGCGCGTCACCGGGGTGCCAGCCAAGCCGCTGGCGGGCGCATCGGAAGTCGAGGAGCTCGGCCGCATCCAGCGTGAGGATGCGATCGAGGCCCGGCTCAAGGCCTTCCGGGAAGGCCAGCGCTGATGGGCGACATCATCCAGCCGGGCACCGCGCCCTTCTGGGTGGCGCTGATGGTCGTGGCCGGGCTCGGCCTGATCGAGCTGGTTTCGGTCCTGATCGGCGCCTCGGCCTCAGGCCTGCTTGATGATGGGCTCGGCCATCACGGGCCGGGCGACCACGAAGCCGGACTGCTCGGCGGCTGGATGTCCTGGCTCAATGCCGGCGGCGTGCCGATCCTCGTCCTGGCGGTGATCCTGCTCACGGCTTTCGCGGTCTTCGGCTTCATGCTGCAGAGCCTCGCCGCGCGGATCCTGGGGCCGCTGCCGCTATTGATCGCCGTCCCGGCCGCCGCGCTGGCAGCCGTGCCCGCGACCCGTTGGGCGAGCCGGGGCATCGCCCGGATCATCCCGCGCGACGAGACCAATGCGCTGAGCCAGTCCGAGTTCATCGGCCTGATCGGCACCGTCACGATCGGCCCGCTCGATCAGGGCCATCCCGGCGCGGTCCGGGTCAAGGACCGCTACGACAATGTTCACATCCTGCGCGCCAGGGCGGCGCCGGGACATCTGATGGCAACGGGCACGCTGGTGCTGATCGTCGATGGAGCGGACGGCCTGTTCGAGGCCATTCCCGCGCCTGACAGCGTCGCAGGCAGCACTTCAACGGGGGTCTGAGACATGGATTTCTTCACGCTCGGCATCATCGCCGCCAGCATTCTGGTCGCCATCGTGGTGATCGGCATCATCATGACGTCGCTCTACACGCGGGCGACGCGCGACAAGGCCTATGTCCGCACCGGCCTCGGCGGCAAAAAGGTCGTGCTCGACGGCGGCTCGGTCATCCTGCCGATCTTCCATTCCTATTCCTGGGTCTCGCTCAGCACATTGCGCCTCGAAGTGAAGCGCGCCGAGAACGAGTCCCTCATCACCAAGGACCGAATGCGGGCGGACATCACCGCCGAATTCTATGTCCGGGTGAAGCCGGATGCCGAAAACATCGCGCTCGCGGCGCAGACGCTGGGCGACCGCACCAACGATGCCGACGCCCTGAAGGCGCTGGTCGAGGCCAAGTTCGTCGACGGCCTGCGCTCGGTCGCCGCCACCATGTCGCTGCGCGACCTGCAAGAGCAGCGCGCCGAGTTCGTGAAATCGGTGCAGGCCGCGGTCGCGCATGACCTGCAGTCCAACGGCCTCGAGCTGGAATCGGTCTCGTTGACGCGGCTCGACCAGACCGACATCAAGCATTTCAACCCGAACAACACATTCGATGCCGAAGGCCTGACGGCGCTCACCAAGATCACCGAGGAGCGCAAGCGCGAACGCAACCAGATCGTGCGCGACAACGAGGTCGAGATCGCGACCAAGGACCGCGAGGCCTCGCTGCGCCGCCTGACGATCGAGCGCGAGCAGCGCGACGCCGAGCTCAGCCAGGAGCGCGACATCGCCAACAAGACGGCCGAGACCCGCGCTGAGGCGGCCAAGGCCGAGCAGCTCGCCCGCCTCAGCGAGGAGACGGCGCGGCTGGAATCCGAGCAGGGCATTGCCGAACGCAATTCCCAGACGCACCAGGCCCGGGAGTCGGCGCGCATCGCCGCCGAACGCGGGATCGCCGAACGCGAGGCCGAGGCACGCAAGATCACCGAGACCGCCCGCATCGAGGCCGCGATCGCGGTTGCCCAGAAGACAGAGGAGGAGCAGGCAGCGCGTGCCCGCGCCGACGAGGCCAAGGCCTCCGCCATCACCGCCGAGGAGCAAGTGACGACCGCCCGTGAGGTTGAGATCGCCGAGCGCGCCAAGCGCATCGCCGTGATCGATGCGCGCCGCAGCGCCGAACAGGCGGCCACCGCCATCACGGTCAAGGCCGAAGCCGAGCGTCAGGCCGCCGAAAACCTCGCCGCCGCGACCAAGATCGCGGCCGAAGCCGAGGCCGAAGCCGCGAAGATTCGCGCGACCGGCGTGATCGAGCTCGGCGAGGCGCAGGCGCGCGCCGAGCGGGCCAAGAACGAGGCCCGCAACGCCCTGTCGCCCGCGATCATCGAGTTCGAGCTCAACAAGGCCCGCGTCGACATCGTGCCGGCCGCGCTGGCGCAGGCGATGAAACCGATCGAGAAGATCTCCGACATCCGCATCTTCAGCGCCGGCAATCTCGTCGGCGCGATGAATGGCGGTGCCGCCGGCGGCCAGCCTGACGCGGTCGGCGACCTGTCGAGCCAATTGCTCAGCTTCACCGCGCAGAAGCCGATCCTCGACGAGATCCTGCATCAGGCCGGGTTCAAGGGTGCCGATCCGACGCAAGCATTGCTCGCGGCATCCGTAGGTGCACCGGTCGGGGGCCGCGCACAACCGGCCCCGTCGGCCGAGCCGAAGAAACAATAAGACTCGACCGACCGGAAGCGGGCCGCTTTCGCGGCCTGCGCTCTGGGCGCTTAGCCCTCGACAAGACCAAAGCCCTCTGGTCCGTTCCCTGCATAAACCGCAAGAGGGCATGCGAGCCGGCTATTCCGCCGGACGCATTCCCGTGTGAAGATCGCCTATCGCAGACGGATGACCGGCATGACGCAAGCCTATACGCTCGACGCCCTGAGAGAGGATGTCACCGCCGGCCGCATCGATACCGTGCTCGCCTGCCTCGTCGACATGCAGGGGCGCCTGATGGGCAAGCGCTTCCATGCCGCCTTCTTCCTCGAAAGCGGGCATCAAGAGACGCATAGCTGCAATTACCTGCTCGCCACCGACATGGAGATGGAAACTGTAGCCGGCTATGCGGCGACGAGCTGGGCCGCCGGCTATGGCGACTACACGATGAAGCCGGACCTCTCGACCTTGTGCCGCGTGCCCTGGCTCGAAGGCACCGCGCTCGTGCTCTGCGACGTGCTCGACCATCACGGCCATGATATCCCGCACTCGCCCCGCGCGATCCTCAAGAAGCAGGTCAAGCGGCTCGAGGCCATGGGTCTCAAGGCCTATATGGCGACCGAGCTCGAGTTCTTCCTGTTCGACCAGAGCTACGAGAACGCCTGCGCCAGCGGTTATCGCGACCTGAAAACCGCGAGCAGCTACAACGAGGACTACCACATCTTCCAGACCACCAAGGAAGAGGCGGTGATGCGGGCGATCCGCAACGGTTTGCAGGGGGCCGGCATCCCGGTCGAGAACTCCAAGGGCGAGGCTTCGGCCGGGCAGGAGGAGATCAATGTCCGCTATGCCGACGCGCTGACGATGGCGGACCGGCACGCGATCATCAAGAATGCCTGCAAGGAGATCGCTTGGGCACAGGGCAAGTCGATCACCTTCCTGGCCAAGTGGAGCAACGCGCATGCCGGCTCCTCCTCGCATATCCACCAGTCGCTCTGGAGCGCCGACGGCAAGACCCCGCATTTCCTCGACGCGCAGGCGCCGCACGGCATGTCACCCTTGATGAGGAACTATGTGGCGGGATTGCTGGCGCACGCTTCCGACATCACCGGTTTCCTCGCGCCCTACATCAATTCCTACAAGCGCTTCGTCGCTGGGACTTTCGCACCGACCAAGGCGGTCTGGAGCAGCGACAACCGCACCGCCGGCTACCGGCTCTGCGGCGCCGGCACCAAGGGCATCCGCATCGAATGCCGGGTCGGCGGCTCTGACCTCAACCCCTATCTCGCCATGGCGGCGCTGCTCGCGGCCGGCCTCGACGGCATCGAGAAGAAGATGGAGCTGGAAGAGGCCTTCGTCGGCGATGCCTATGGCGACCGGAACGTGCGCGAAATCCCCAAGACCCTGCGCGACGCGACCGTGGCGCTGAAGGGCTCGGCGATGCTGCGCAAGGCCTTCGGCGACGACGTGATCGACCATTATGTCCGCGCCGCCGAATGGGAGCAGGAGGAATACGATCGCCGGATCACCGATTGGGAAGTGAAGCGCGGTTTTGAACGCGCCTGACCCCCCGGCCCTACCCTCCAGAAATCCCTTTCAGTCGAACGGACAACGATGATGACCATGATCCGATGCGTGTCGCCGGTGGACGGCTCGGTCTATGCCGAGCGGCCGGCCCTGAGCCTCGATGATGCGAAAGCCGTGGTCGCGCGCGCCCGCAAGGCCCAAAAGGCCTGGGCGAAGCGCCCGCTCGACGAGCGCATCGCGCTGGTGCTCAAGGGCGTCGCGCGGCTCAACGAGATGGGGCAGGACGTGGTGACCGAACTCGCCTGGCAGATGGGGCGGCCGGTGAAGTATGGCGGCGAGTTCAAGGGCTTCAACGAGCGCTCGAACTACATGGCCTCGATCGCTGGCGAGGCGCTGGCGCCTGTCGTCATCGAGGACAGCGCGGCGTTCAAGCGTTCCATCGTGCGCGAGCCGCATGGCGTCGTCTTCGTGATCGCGCCGTGGAACTACCCCTACATGACCGCGATCAACTCGGTCGCGCCGGCGCTGATCGCCGGCAATGCGGTGATCCTCAAGCATGCCAGCCAGACGCTGCTCACCGGCGAGCGACTGGCGCGCGCCTTTCATGAAGCCGGCGTGCCGGAAGAGGTTTTCGCCAATGTCTTCCTCGACCATGCGACCTCGTCGTGCCTGATCGCCGAGAAGCAATTCGACTTCATCAACTTCACCGGCTCGGTCGCGGGCGGGCAGGCGATCGAGCGCGCCGCGGCCGGCACCTTCACCGGGATCGGGCTGGAGCTCGGCGGCAAGGATCCGGGCTATGTCATGGAGGATGCCGATCTCGACAAGGCGGTCGATACGCTGATGGACGGCGCGACCTTCAATTCCGGGCAATGCTGCTGCGGCATCGAGCGCATCTATGTCCACGAGAGCCTCTACGATGCCTTCGTCGAGAAGTCGGTCGCCTGGGTCTCGAACTACCGGCTCGGCAACCCGCTCGACCCCGAAACCTCGCTCGGCCCGATGGCGCATAAGCGCTTCGCCCAGGTGGTGCGCGAGCAGATCGCGGAAGCGACCACGAAGGGCGCGCGGGCGCTGGTCGACCCCAAGCTTTTCCCGCAGGACGATGGCGGCGCCTATCTCGCACCCCAAATCCTGGTCGATGTCGATCATTCCATGACGATCATGCGCGAGGAGACCTTCGGCCCGGCGGTCGGCATCATGAAGGTGCGCGATGACGCCGAAGCCCTCGCGCTGATGAACGATTCCAAATACGGCCTCACCGCCTCGCTCTGGACCGGCGATGCCGAGCGCGCCGCGCGGCTGGGCGAGCAGATCGAAACCGGCACCGTCTTCATGAACCGCGCCGATTATCTCGACCCGGCCCTGTGCTGGACCGGCGTCAAGGAGACCGGCCGCGGCGGCTCGCTCTCGGTCATCGGCTTCCACAATCTCACCCGCCCGAAATCCTACCATCTGAAGAGAGCTGGCTGATGCCGATCACCGCGAACTGGAGCTATCCGACCGCCGTCAAGCTGGGCGCCGGGCGGATCAGGGAACTGGCCGATCACTGCAAGGCGCTCGGCATCAAGCGACCGCTGCTCGTGACCGACCGGGGGCTCGCGAGCATGGCGATCACCGCCAACGCACTCGACATCCTCGAGGCCGGCGGGCTCGGCCGGGCGATCTTCGCCGATGTCGACCCCAACCCGAACGACCGCAATCTCGATGACGGCGTCCGCGCCTTCAAGGCCGGCGGGCATGACGGCGTCGTCGCCTTCGGCGGCGGCTCCGGCCTCGATCTCGGCAAATGCGTGGCCTTCATGGCCGGGCAGACCCGCCCGGTCTGGGATTTCGAGGATGTCGACGACTGGTGGACGCGCGCCTCGATCGAGGGCATAGCGCCGATCGTCGCCGTGCCGACCACGGCGGGAACCGGCTCCGAGGTCGGGCGCGCCTCGGTCATCACCAATTCGCAGACCCATACCAAGAAGATCATCTTCCACCCGAAATTCCTGCCGGGCGTGACGATCTGCGACCCCGAGCTGACCGTCGGCATGCCCAAGGCGATCACGGCGGGCACCGGCATGGACGCCTTCGCGCATTGCCTTGAGGCCTATTCCTCGCCCTTCTTCCATCCGATGAGCCAGGGCATCGCGCTCGAAGGCATGCGGCTGGTGAAGACCTATCTGCCGCGCGCTTATGCCGATGGCGGGGATATCGAGGCACGCACGCAGATGATGGCTGCCGCCGCGATGGGCGCCGTCGCCTTCCAGAAGGGGCTGGGCGCGATCCATTCGCTCTCCCACCCGGTCGGCGCGGTCTACCACACCCATCACGGCACCACGAACGCGGTGGTGATGCCGCCGGTGCTGCGCTTCAATCGCCCGGCGATCGAGGATAAGATCGCGGCGGCGGCAGCCTATCTCGGCATCGCCGGGGGCTTCGACGGCTTCTACGATTTCGTGCTGGGCTTACGCTCCGATCTTGGCATCCCCGACAAGCTCGCCGCGCTCGGCGTCGGCACCGACCGGATCGACGAGCTGGCCGAGGCCGCCGTGGCCGACCCCTCGACCGGCGGCAACCCGGTGGAACTCACGGTCGACGCGGCGCGGAAGCTGCTGATCGAATCGATTTGAGATCGGCGGATACTATGAGCCGGCGCGCAATTTGCGGACGATGTTCGCGGCGCGCCGGATCGCGGTGATCGCAGCGCCGACGGCGATAAGCCAGAGCGCCATGACCAAGACTTGGTTATGGCCGTTCCAGAGCGGTTCTGCCAGCGAAAGGACTGACGCGGCCGTGATCGTGGCCATGCGGTGCTGCTTGGCCATCGGCCCGGAGAAATCGGCCGGCAAGCCGCAATTGCGGCCGAGTTCGCGGGTATAGGCGGTCAGCACGGCGAAGGCCGCCGCCGCCCAGCCTAGCGTCGGAACACCTGCGCCGTAACCTGCGCCGACGAGGATCAGGATATCGGCGACGCGATCGGGGAACTCGTTCCAGAACGGCCCGTCCGGCGCCTGCTTGCCGCCCTCTATCGCCACCATCCCGTCGAAGAGATTGCAGAGCAAACGGAACTGGCAGAACAGCGCTGCGAGCAGGAGAAGGACCACGCGGGAGCCGCCTGTGGCCGTGCCAGCCTGCCAGAAGGCCAAGCCGGCGACGGCCGCCATGGCCATGCTGGCCATCGAGATCTGGTTCGGCGTCACGGAGGCCGTGCTCAGCTTGCGGGCGATGGCGCGGGCCCAGCCGGACTCACGGCTGGCGAGCGGGCGGCGGTTCTCGTCCTGCGCCATGGTTCAGGCCTTCCGGATGCGCCAGAGCGAATAATTGTAGAGCGCGGCATAGCTCGTTGCGACGGTGAGCGGCACGGCGATGGTCTTCGCGATTTCGGGCGTGCCACTGAGCGTGTGGAGAAGCGTCAGCAGGATCGCCGAGACGAGACCGGCGATCACGGGCGGCGCCAGCAACGCGGCGAGGCCGGAAAAGCGGCTGGCGAGATATTCGATCGCGCGTTTCAGGACCAGCGTGATCGTGGCCGAGATCGCGCCTTGCAGCAGCCCGGCTTGAAGCGGCGCCGGCATCGGATGCGCGCGGTTGGCGAAGGCCGCCCAGCTCCCCATCGCAAGGAAGGCGAAGCCGACATGGAGGATGCTGCTCCGCATCAGGCGCGCGAGCGGCCCGCTCATACGGCAGACCAGCCGTAGCGGACGAGATGAAAGAAGATCGGGGCGGAGAACACGACGGAGTCGAGCCGGTCGATGAAGCCGCCATGGCCGGCGATCAGGTGGCCCCAATCCTTGACGCCGCGATCGCGCTTGATCGCCGACATGACGAGCCCGCCGAAGAAGCCCATGAGGACGATGACCAGCGCGAGGAAAGCGGCCTGGAGGGCCGTGAACGGCGTCATCCAGGAGAGGCCTGCGCCAACAGCGGTGGCGCTCAGCGCACCGCCAACGAAGCCTTCGACCGTCTTCGAGGGCGAGAGCTTCGGCGCGATCTTGGTGCGGCCCAAAAGCTTGCCCCAGACATATTGCAGGACGTCGCTGATCTGCACGACGATGACGAGGAAGGCGATCAGCAGGACGTTGCGACCCTCGTAACCGGAGATATCCAGGCCGAGCAGCGCCGGCACATGCGAGGTGGCGAAAACGCAGATCATCATCGCCCATTGCACCTCCGCGATGCGCACGAGGAAATGCTCGGTGTCGCCGCGCGCCGCCGCGATGATCGGCATCAACAGGAAGGCGTAGACGGGGATGAAGATCGAATAGAGCCCGTACCACTCGATCCAGATCAGGTAGTACTGCACCGGCAACACGATGAAGAAGGCCGCGGCCAGCGCCCAGTGATCGGCCCGGCGCGTATCGGTCAGCGTGATGAACTCGCGCAAGGCCGCGAAGGAGCAGAAGCCGAAGAGCAGTGTCACGCCGGTCTTGCCGCCGATGAGGGCAAGCCCCATCAGCACGACCATGACCCACCAGGCCCGGATACGGTCGTTCAAGTTCTCGACCACCGCATTGGAGCCATCGGGCGAGAGCTTGCGCTGCAGCACGAAGCCGATGGTCGAGGCGAGGACGAGAACGCCGAGGATGCCGGCGAGCACGGCCACCAGATCGGGATGCGGCATCGTCATGACGCGTTCGCCTTCGGGGACAGGGCGAGCAGCGCGGCTTCCGCCCTCGCCAGGAAATCCTGCTTGGTCTCGCCTTCGCTGAGACGAAGCGGCGCGCCGAAGGTGACGGTGCAGATCAGCGGAATCGGCACGAACTCGCCCTTCGGCATGACGCGGTTGAGATTGTCGATCCAGGCCGGCACCAGCGCCACGTTCGGCCTGGTCTGCGCCAAATGGAACAGGCCGCTCTTGAAGGGCAGCAGGCGCGCCTCGGTGGTATTGCGCGTGCCCTCGGGGAAGACGATCAGCGAGGAACCGGCGTCGAGCGCCTCGGTCATCTGGGCAATCGGATCGTTCGTGCGGCTGTCGCGATCGCGATCGATCAGGACCGCATTGAAGACGTCGCAGCCGATGAAGCGGCGTAAGGCACCCTTCAGCCAGTAGTCGCTGCCCGCCACAGGCCGCGTCGTGAAGCGCATGCGCCGTGGCAGCACTGTCCAGATCAGGACGAAATCGCCATGGCTGGCATGGTTAGCGAAATAGATGCGCTGTTCGTCCGTGGGCTCGGCGCCTGCCCAGCGGCCGCGGACGGCCGTGATGAAGCGGGCGAAGAAGAGAATGAGCGCGCCCGCCAGACCTGCCGCTACTCCACGCATCCTGCGATCCCGCCCCCGTTAGCCGCCTAGACGAGGTAGCGCCTGTTTCGAGCCCTGTCGATATCGGCAGCAGGCCGATGCAAGGGTCGCGGCTACAACAGCTGACGACAAGGCTTCCCGACCTCAGTGTCCATAGGGATCGGGTGCCGTTCCGTCCTCGGTGACGGCGTCGCGTGGATCGAACACGGCGGACCATGCCGATAGCCGCGCCTTGTCCTCGCTGCCGAAAGCCGCCTGCCGCAGATGAACGCGCAACGCCTGCCGAACGAACCGGCTGCGGGGTGGCTCGAAAGCACCGGGAGCGATGCCCTCGGCGATGGCCTGCGCCGCACGCAGCTTCAGCTCGACCAATGCGGGATCACCAAAGCGATCGTGAAGCGCCTTGAACCGCTGGGAAGCCTCGCGATCGAAGGCATGCGGCCGGCCCAATCCATCCTTGAGCGGATGCGGCGGCACGAGATGCGCGCAAGGTACGAAGCCTTCCGGCACCGGCTCCGTAGCGGCATGGGTGCGGCCGCTACGCAGGAGCTGGGGCAGCACATGGGTATGCGGGCCTTCCGGGCTGCGACCATCGGCCGGCGGGATCGGCTGATAGACCTCGCAGCGGCCGAAGCGGGCGAGGAAGATCCGGTGCGGCCCAGCCGCGACGATCGCGCCCATGGCGCGGTTGCCGGGCTCGAACAAGGAGCGCCCTGCCTCCGCCCGCAACGCGGCGATCAAGGCCGGATCGGCCGTGCGGATGCAGATATCGGCCTGGAGCGTGCCGAGCCCCATGTCGAACAGGATGCCTGCCGCATCCTGCAGACGCAGCGCATCCATGTCCGGCCCGAGCTCGGTCAAGGCGGTGCGCCGGTTCATCGCGCACGCGTCCTCAGGCAGGCAGAGCGCGACACGGTGGTTCCAGCCACTGCCGACAGCGCTCTCCGATGCATGGAGGCGCACGCCGTCGAGCGCGCTGAAGCCGATACCGCCGCGGGCCGTCGTCACCGAAAGCCGGTCAGGCTCGTCGACGACATCGAACCGCTCGCCCGCGTCGCGCATGAACTCCGCGATGGCGCCGAAGGTGCCTAGATTCCACTGGCTGCCGGCATCCAAGAGATGATCGCGCAGAAGGCAGCGCACCGTGTCGATTCCGGTCATGAAGCGGTCTTTCCGTTGTCGAGGGTGCGCCAGGGCAGGAGGAAGGGCTCGCCGGCATGGACACCGCGCAGGGCATGGATACCGAAGATCTGCGCGAGCCTGACATCGTCGAGGACTTCGACCGGAAGTCCGTCGGCGATCTTCCGACCGTGATCGAGCAGCAGGAGGCGGTCGCAGAAGCGGGCGGCCAAGGCGAGATCATGCAGCACGACGACGACACCTGTACCGTCGCCGCTGATCCGGCGCAGCAGTTGCAGGGTATCGAGCTGATGCTGCGGGTCGAGACCGGCCAGTGGCTCGTCCGCGAGAAGGTAGGGCGCCTCGACCGCCAGGGCCCGCGCCAGGAGCACGCGGCGACGCTCGCCACCCGAGAGCGTGCCGACCGCGCGGCCGGCGAAGCCGGCGACATCGCAAAGCGCCAGCGCCTGCGCGACCGCCTGCCGGTCGGCGTCATCGGCCTCGGCGAAAGGACGTCGGTGCGGCAAGCGACCGAGCCCGACCAACGTCTCGACGGAAAGCGCTGCCGGCCCCTCCCCGCCCTGGGTCAAGAAGGCGATGCGGCGCGCAAGTGCACTGCGCCCGAGTTGACGCACTGAGGCACCGTCATAGTCGACGCCGCCACGTTCCGGCGCGAGCAGCGCCGCAAGCACCCGCAGCAAGGTCGTCTTGCCGGCACCGTTCGGGCCGATCAGGCCGAGCACCTCGCCCGGCCGGATCTGGGCATCGACATCCCGCAGGATCGGCTTGCCACCGAGCGAGACCGTGATGCCGGACGCCGTGATCGCCATCACAAGGCCTCCCGGCGCAGGCGCTGGACCAGCGCGAAGAGGAAGGGCGCGCCGATCAGCGCCGTCACCACGCCGAGCTTCAGTTCCGGCCGGATCGGCATGAGCCGCACGCCGATATCGGCTGCCAGCACGAGGATTGCTCCGCCGAAGCCGCTGGCGATGAGCAACCGGCCCGGCCGATGGCCGACCAGCGGGCGCAGCAGATGCGGCACGACGAGGCCGACGAAGCCGATCGCGCCGGTCACGGCAACCGCGCTGCCGACGGCCAGCGCCGCGCCGCCGATCAAGCGTGCCCTGAGCCAGCCGAGATCGAAACCGAGGCTCGTCGCCGTATCCTCGCCCAGGCTGAGCGCATCGAGCGCCGGAGCCGTGGAGGCGAGCAGGAGCCAGCCGGTCAGCATCAACGGCAGAGCGAGCGCGACATGGTTCATGCTGCGGTCGGCCAGCGAGCCCATCAGCCAGAACACGATCTCCAGCGCCGCATAGGGGTTGGGCGCGAGGTTGAGCGCGAGCGCAGTCGCCGCTCCCGCGAAGCTGTTGAGCGCCACGCCCGCGAGGATCAGCGTGGTCGTGCTCGCGCCGCGGCCGAGCAGGATGAAGAGGATCACGGTCGCCACGAGCGCCCCCGCAATGCCGCCGAGCGGCAGGGCGAGCGCGAGACTGGCGGAGAGCCCGCTATAGAAGACGAGGACGGCGCCGAAAGCGGCCGCGCTGGAGATGCCGATCACGCCGGGCTCGGCCAGCGGATTGCGCAGCAGCCCCTGCATCGCCGCGCCGGCCATGCCGAGGCTGAAACCGACGAGGGCGCCGAGCAGGGCACGCGGCAGGCGCAGTTCGTAGAGCACCAGCGCCGGCAGGCTTTTCTGCCCCGCGAGGAGGTCCGTCACCGCCTGGCCGAGCGGTAAAGGCGCATAGCCGACGGCCATGGAAATCGCGGTCATCGCCAGAGTGGCGAAGGCAAGCGATCCCAGCAGCGGCGCCGGCCTGAAGCCGGGTAAAGCATCCGGCGTCATCGCTTCTCCTCCACGGCACGCACCAGCAATTCGATCGCGTCGAGCACGCTCGGCCCGGCGCAGGTCCAGAGCCGCGACGGCAACGCGACGAGCTTCAGGCGATCACCGAGCCGGTCGACCACGGGATGGTGCAGGATCTCATGCGCGAGCGACGGCGGGCCGTCCGGGGTCTCGTTCAGGATCAGGATCTCGGCGCCGCCCAACGCCACGGTTTCGAGCGCGATCTGGCCATAGCTCTCGACGCCGAGCTCGGCAGCGATGTTGACGAGGCCGGCGCGGGTCAGGATTTCGTCGACCAGCGAGCCGCGCCCGACCGTGAAGCCGCTGGGGCGGAGCACGATCGCCCGCAACGGCCTGTCGACGCGGCGGGCCACCAGAGCTTCCAGTCGCTGCTCGATCCCGGCGAGCAAGGCCTGCCCGCGCGCCGGCTCGCCGAGCAGATCGGCCATCTCCGTGATCTGCGCCTTCATCTCCGCGAGATTGCGGGGAACGCCGAATTCCCTGACGCCAACGCCGACGCGCCCGAGCAGCGAAACCGTGGCGCGGGTCGTGTAAGTGCCGGCGACGACGAGGTCGGGTTTGAAACCCAGCACCTCCTCGGCGAGGCCGTGATTGGCGGGGATCCGGCGCGCGACATCAGCCATGTTGGCGTTGCGCGGATCCTGCGACAGCCAGGTCACCGAGGCGATGCGCGCGGGATCGGCCAGACGCAGGACGAGTTCGTCCGTGCACAAGTTGAGCGAGACGATGCGGGCCGGCCGCTCGACCGCAAGCGCAGCCGACATCGCGGCGCCAGAGAGCGCGACGATGATGAGACCAGCGCGGCGCAGGTGCCGCAGGACGAGGGCAAAAATCATCCGCCGAAGGCCACCTTGACACCGCCGAAGGCACTGAGGCCCGGCACGAGGAAACCGACCGGATTCTCCCAGCGCTTGTCGAAGAGGTTATCGATCCGCCCGAACACCGTCACCTTGTCGGTCGCCTTGTATTCCGCGGCGAGGTTGACCAGCGTCGCCCCCTTGGCGTTCAGGCGGCGCACCGAGAAGTCGCGATTGCCGTCCACCCAGGAGCCGACATGGATCAGCGTCGCCGAGAGGCTGAGCTTCTCGATCGGCGTCCAGGTCGCGGTCAGGCTCGCCTTATGACGCGGCCGGCGCAGCAATTCCTGCCGGGCGATCTCGTCCCTGGCGAGGGTGAAGGTGTAATCGCCGCGGATGCTGAACTGCGGGGAGATCTCCAGCGCCGCGAAGGCCTCGACGCCCTTGGTCCGTGCCTTGCCGACATTGGCGTAGGAATCGCCCCTGGCATTGGTGACGATCAGATTGTCGATGTCGTTCTGGAACCAGGTCGCGCCGACCAGCAGGCGCTTGTCGAAGAGCGGCTGCTCCAGGCCGACATCCCAACCGCGGCTCTGCTCAGGCTTGAGGTCGGAATTCCCGTGGAAATTGAAGCCGGGGCGATAATCGACGAAGAGCTCGTTCAGGGTCGGCGCCTTGAAGCCGGTGCCATAGCTCGCCTTCAGCTTGGTCTCGCTGCCCGGCACGATCATCGCCGGCGCGACGCGCCAAGTGGTGTGACCGCCATAGCTGTCGTCGACGTCGTGGCGGATATTGGCCGCCAGGAAATAGCGGTCCTGCAGATTGCCCTGATATTCAAGGAAACCGGCCTTGTTGCCGTTGGAGGCGACGAGGCTCATCGTATCCAGCCGCTCGCGTTCGTATTGCAGGCCCATGATGACGTTGTGACCTTTGGCGACCTCGAGATTGCCGCGCCAATCCAGCTTGGTTCGCTCGCCGAGATACTCGATCGGCCGCCCGAGGATGCCGGTCATCGTCGAAGGCGTCCGCTGCGACCGGTCTTGATTGGAATAGGACAGGCCGAAGGTGTTGACGAAGCGGCCGCCGAGCGGATCCCAGACGATCTCGCCGCGCGTGAAGGCCTGGGCATAGTTCTGGCTGGAGCGATAGGCGGTCGGGCGGCTCGGGAAGCCGGCGTCATAGGCCGACAGGAACTTGCCGTCGGTATAACGGCCGACCCAGTTGAGGCTCAGCGTCTCGGAGAGCGCGACGCCGATCCGGCTGGAATAGGTGTAGGAATCATAGGCATTGGGTCGCACCCGCACGCCTCGCGGGATTAGGCCGGGCGGAACGGAATCGGTCGAGTCCGAGCGGGTATGAGCGACGTTGAAGGCGTAGTTGAAGCGATCATCGCCACCGCTGAGTCCGACCGACTGATTGAAAGTGCCGTGCGAGCCGGCCTCGACGCGAGCGGTCATCTTCAGCGGGCCTTCGCCGCGCTTGGTGGTGATCGAGATCACGCCGCCGATCGCATTGGCGCCGTAGAGGCCGCTCTGCGGGCCGCGCAGCACCTCGATGCGCTCGATATCGTCGGTCACCATCGAGCCGAAATCGAAGGAGCGGTTCGGCGTCGAGGGATCGTTGGCTTCGATGCCGTCGATCAGCACCTTGACGTGGTTGGAATTGGTGCCGCGCATGAAGACCGAGGTCTGGCCGCCCGGCCCGCCGATCTGGACGATGTTGAGGCCGGGCACGGCGGCCAGCGCCTGCGGCAAGGTGCGGCGCTGCTGCTCTTCGATCTCCTTTGCGGTGATTACCGTGACGGAACTGGCGATCTCGCGCGCCGGGGTCGGCGTGCCCGTCGCGCTGACGACGATCTCGTCGAGCGCCACGGTGGCGGGCGCATTCTGGGCAAGGGCCGGTGCAGCGGCACCGGCGATGGCAAGACAGGAAGCGGACAACAGCAGGCGGCCGCGTCCGGCGGCCGGGAAGAGAACGTTCACGATGGAGACCTCGGGCGTTGACGTCAGTGGCACGTCACCGCGAACGCGATCTCCCATCAGCCGCGAGATGGCGGCGAACAGTCGAATCAGCGATCGGCGCACCCCGGCCGAACGTGTCCGCGTGTGACCACGGCTGACGGCAGGTCTCCTGGCTCGCGGGTCATTGCCCTTCGCCGCCTTCCCAGGTCCGAGGCCCCAGTGGCGTGTGGCGAAAGGCTCGCCGCTTACAGTTGCGGGGGCAGCCGCGGCATGGGGTGGCTCGCCACCCGCACCGCGTTCCCTTTTGATCCCGTGAGGGAACCGTCACGTTCACGACTAGGGCGAAAAAGTGGCAAGGTCAAACGGCCGCCGCGCCGAGACCCAAGCCATGAACAGGCTCGGCAATCGTGGCGGCTGCGCTATACTCCGCCGAACAGAAGCAGATAGGCACCCGCTCGATGCTGGCCGAGACATTGCCCCCCGCGAGCGTGGGCGTCACCGTCAAACTCTATGACGATCTCTCATTCGCCATCGTCTCCGGGGAGATCGCGCCCGGCGCCAAGCTGAGCGAGCCGGCGATCGCGCGCCGCTTCGGCGTCAGCCGCGCACCGGTGCGCGAGGCGATCCGGCGGCTGCAGGAGCGCGGGCTCGTGACCTATGTCGCCAACCAGGGCGCCCGCGTCGCCGAGCCGAGCGCGGCCGAGTTCCTCGCCCTGCTCGACGTGCGCGAGGCGACCGAGGGCATGGCCGCCCGCCTCGCGGCCGAAAGCATGAGCGAGGCCGAGATCGCGGCGCTGGAGGCCCTTGTCGCCGGCCATCGCGACGAGATCGAGCGCAATCCGACAGGCGCCTATCTCCAGGACGAGCCCGAGGCGGATTTCCACCGCCGGATCGCCAAGGGCAGCGGCAATCCGATCCTGGCCGAACTGCTCTGCGAGCAGTTCTATCCGCGGCTGCGCCTGTGCCGGCGCCTGCATTCCACCGTGCCGGGACGCGGCCGCGAGGCCTGGCGCGAGCATATGCGGATCACCGAGGCGATCAGCCATCGCGACGGCGAACTGGCCGAGATCCTGATGCGGCGCCATATCCGCGCCGCGCGCATGGCGCTTCAGGCGGCGCTGGCCGCGAGCGAAAGCGCCAAGCCGGGCAAGCAGCGGAACGGCGCGAAGCGCTAGCTCACCGCGCGTCCTTCCGGACGCAATGTCGCGAGCTAGCTGATTGTTTGGCATCGGATTTTTCCGAAAAGTGGATTCCACTTTTCGGTCCGATACCTAGCGTCTCAGCCTGCGGAGGCGGCCGGCTCGCCTTCCGCATTGGCCCGGCGGCGCAGGCGCGCGAGCACGGGCGGCACGATCAGGACCAGCGCCGCGATCCCGAGCAGGGTCGCCGCGATCGGCGTGCCAACCAGCACGCTCCAGTCGTTCTGGCTGACGGCGAGCGCGCGCCGGAGCTGGATTTCCGCCTGCGGCCCGAGGATGAGCCCGATCAGGGCCGGCGCGATCGGAAAATCATGGACGCGCGCGACGTAGCCGACCACGCCAAGCCCGCACATCAGCGCCAGGTCCATCCAGGAGGTCGACAGGCCCCAGACGCCGACCATCGCGAAGACAACGATGCCGCCATAGATGTACTGGCGGGGGATCAGCAGCAGCCGGACCCAGATGCCGACCAGTGGCAGGTTGAGGATCAGCAGGATGACGTTGCCGATATAGAGCGACGCGATCAGGCCCCAGAGCAAATCCGGGTTGGTCGCGAAGAGCAGCGGTCCGGGCTGGAGCCCGTAATTTTGGAATGCTGCCAGCAGCACGGCAGCCGTCGCCGTAGATGGCAGACCGAGCGTCAGGAGCGGCACGAGGATGCCGGCTGCCGCCGCGTTGTTGGCGGCCTCCGGCCCGGCGACGCCCTCGATCGCGCCCTGGCCGAACTCCTCCGGATGCTTGGTCAGGCGGCGCTCCAGCGCATAGGACAGGAAGGTCGGGATTTCCGTTCCGCCGGCCGGCAACGCCCCGATCGGGAAGCCGATGACGCTGCCGCGCAGCCAGGGCTTACACGAGCGTGCCCAATCAGCCTTTGTCATCCAGCTACCGCCGGAGAGCGGATTGACGGCGGCTGGCGCCGAGCCATGCCGGCTCGCGACATAAAGCGTCTCGCCGATTGCGAAGAGCGAGACCAGCACCACCGTGAAAGAGATGCCGTCGAGCAGTTCGAGCGATCCGAAGACCATGCGGGTCTGTCCGGTCTGGGTATCGATGCCGATGGTGCCGAGCGCGAGACCGAAGAACAGGGCGGTGAAGCCGCGCAGCATCGAGCGCCCCATCACCACAGCGACCGAGGTGAAGGACAGCATCATCAGCGCGAAATAATCCTCCGGCCCGAAGACGAAGGCGAGTTCGGCAATGGCTGGCGCGAGGAAAGTGAGCGCCAGCGTGCCGATGGTACCGGCGACGAAGGAGCCGATCGCGGCGGTCGCCAGCGCTGCGGCGCCGCGGCCGCGCCTTGCCATGCGGTTGCCTTCGAGCGCCGTCATCACCGAGCCGCTCTCGCCCGGCGTGTTCAACAGGATCGAGGTGGTCGAGCCGCCATAGAGTGCGCCGTAGAGAATGCCGGCGAACATGATGAAGGCCGAGGCTGGATTGACCTGCGCGGTGACCGGCAGCAGCAACGCGATGGTCAACGCCGGGCCGATGCCGGGCAGGACGCCGACCGCCGTGCCAAGCCCGCAGCCGACGAAGGCCCAGAACAGGTTCATCGGCTGCAAGGCAACCGCGAATCCGCCGAGCAACTGGTTCAGGATGTCCATGCTTCAGCCCAGCAGCGGAAAGAACGGGCCAAGGCTGATGCCGAGGCGGGAGAAGCCGAGCCAGGCGAGACTGGCGATCAGCGCGCCGATACCAAGATCGAGCAAGGTGCGGCGCGAGCCGAAGGCGTGGGTCACCAGTGTGAATGCGAGCATCGCGCTGAAGGGAAAGCCGAGCCAGCGGATCGTCGCGAGTGGCACGCAGACGCCGGCCAGCGCCATCAGGAAGGCGGGGCGGGAGAACGGCGCCTCCTCCTCGTCCTCGCTGGGCGGCGCCAACTGTCCTTTCAGCGCCTGCACGATCAGCAGGAAGCCGAGCAGGACGAGGCCGAGCCCGACCGCGAGCACGATCGCTGCCGGCCCGACGCCGACATAGTTGGTGGTCGAGGCGATGCTGCGCGCGCCGTTGAGCCAGAGCGCGCCCATCACGAGGATGGCGAGCCCCAGCCACCAGGGCCGCCCGCCGCCGGCCGCAGCCGAACCGTTCTTCATCGACGACATTGCCTTGCCCTGCCCTTTCGCGATGGACCGCGGGCGGCGCGCTCATGCACGCCGCCTGGCTTCGTCGAAGGCTATTTCAGGATGCCGACTTCCTTGAGCGCGCTCGTCCAGCTGGCGTCCTCGCTCTTGAGGAAGGCTTCGAAGGCATCGCCCGGCAGATAGGCGTCCTCCCAGCCTTGGGTCTTGAGCGTCTCCTTCCACTCCTTGGTGGCATGGAGCTTGGCGAAGCGGTCGAGCCAGGTCTTCTTGGCGGCGTCGCTCATGCCGGGCGCGCCGACGAAGCCGCGCCAGTTGCCGATCTCGACGGGAATGCCGGCTTCCTTCAGCGTCGGAGCGTTCAGGCCCTCGACCCGCGTCGGGCCGGAGACCGCGATGATGCGGATGCGGCCGGATTCGGCAAAGGGACGGAATTCCGAGGCGCCGGAGATCGCGGCCTTGATCTTGCCGCCACCGAGCGCGGCCAGGATCTCGCCGCCGGAGAAGGCGACGAAGTTGATCTTGGCGACGGGCGCGCCGGCATGCTTGGCGAGCAGCGCCAGCATGACATGGTCCGCGCCGCCGGCCGAGCCGCCGCCGACGGAGAGTGCGCCGGGATCGGCCTTGAGCGCGGCGATGAAGTCCGCCGGGGTCTTGATCGGCGAGTTCGCGGGCACGGCGATGGCATTGTACTCGTTGGTCAGGCGCAGCAGCGGCGTCGTGTCCTTGAGTGAGACCGGCGTCTGGTTGGTGATGACGCCGCCGACCATGATGACGCCGGTGACCAGCAGGGCGTTGTCGTCGCCCTTGGCGGTGCGGACGAATTCGGCGAGGCCGATCGTGCCGGCGGCACCACCCTTGTTGGTGAAGGACGCCCCGTCCGTGAAGACCTTGGACTGGGCGAAGGCCGCCATGGTGTGGCGTCCCGCCCCGTCCCAGCCGCCGCCGGGATTGGCGGGGATCATCACCTTAGCGGGTTCAGCCAGGGCCGCGCCCGTGCCGAGCCCCAGGGCCAGAACGCCGGCCATCGTCAAACGCTTCAGCATCTTTCATCTCCTCCCGTTGTCGTTACGCCGCCGTTTTCGGCTGGTCGCTTCTTGCCGCGTCATCCACGGTTGCGGCGCGGGATCGTTCCGGCGCCCAAGTATCCTCATGCACTGCGCTCGCGCTGCGGCATGCCTTCCGGCGTGATCGTCGCGACGATCGAGGCGTCGAGCGCCTCGTAATCGGCGAGCCCGATCGTCTTGTAGAGCTCGGCCCGGGTCTGCATCTGGTCGACCATGGCATGGGTACCGCCGTCGCGGGCGAGCGCCGCGTAAAGCTTCTCCTGCGCCTTGTTGGCGACGCGCAGCGAGGAAACCGGCCAGATCACCATCCGGTAGCCCATCGCTTCGAATTCGTCCGCGGTGAAGAAGGGCGTGCGGCCGAACTCGGTCATGTTGGCGAGCAGCTTCACGCCGGGCATGCGGCGGGCGAACTCGCGGAACATCTCGGCCGTCGTCAGTGCCTCCGGGAAGATCGCGTCGGCGCCGGCCTCGAGATAGAGTTTTGCGCGCTCGACCGCGCCGTCGATGCCCTCGCTCGCGGCGGCATCGGTGCGGGCGATCACATAGAGATGCCGGCGCGCCTTCGCCGCAGCCGCGACCTTGGCCGCCATGTCATGAGCATCAGCGAGCTTCTTGTCGTTGAGGTGGCCGCATTTCTTCGGCAGCAACTGGTCCTCGATATGGACGGCGCCGGCGCCGGCCTCCTCGAAGACGCGCACCATGTGCATGACATTGAGCGCCTCGCCATAACCGGTGTCGCCATCGACCAGGAGCGGCAGGCCCGAGGCCCGTGCGATCTGGCGGATGAAGAAGGCGACCTCGTCGACGGTGATCATGCCGAGATCGGGGATGCCCATCGACGCGGTCATCGCCGCACCCGACAGATACAAGCCCTCGAAACCGGCCATCCTGGCCTGAATCCCGGCCATGCCGTTATGGGCGCCGGGCAGGCGGGCGATGCCGCCGCTCTCGACCAGCGCCCGGAAACGCTGGCCGGCCGGCTCGGACGGAAGATCGGAGGCGACGAGATAGGGCATGGGCGCTCAATTGCAGTAGAGATCGACGTAGTCGTTGACCGACATCGATTCGAGCTTCGCCTGATCCAGCGAGACGTCGAGAATCTGGCGCTGGCGCTTCTCGACGAAACGGCGCGCGAGGTTGGTGCGGAACTTGGCCTCCAGAAGCGGGATGCCGTCGGCGCGGCGGCGCTTGTGGCCGATCGGGTACTCGACGACGAGCTCGGGCAGAACCGTGCCGTCCTTCAGCGTCACCGTCATGCCGTTGGCGATCGAGCGCTTCTCGGGGTCGTGGTAATCGCGGGTGAAGGCCGGGTCCTCGACGCATTCGATCTTGTCGCGCAGCGCATCGATGCGCGGATCGGCGGCGACGTCGTCCTCGTAATCGGCAGCGGTAAGACGCCCGAAGATGAAGGGCACCGCGACCATGTACTGGATCGTGTGATCGCGATCGGCCGGGTTATGCAGCGGCCCGCGCTTGTCGATGATGCGGATGCAGGCCTCGTGCGTCCTGATCCTGATCGAGGCGATGTCGTCGCTGCTGCGGCCCGTGGCCTTGAGCTGATCATGCAGGGTCATCGCGGCCTCGACCGCAGTCTGCGAGTGGAACTCGGCCGGGTAGGAAATCTTGAACAGCACATGCTCCATGACATAGGAGCCGTAGGGACGCTGGAACTTGAAGCTCTGGCCGCGGAACGAGGCGTCGTAGAAGCCCCAGGTCTTGGCCGACAGCGCCGAGGGGTAACCCATCTCGCCGGTGCGGGCGATCAGGGCGAGCCTGACGGCGCGGCTGGTGGCGTCGCCCGCCGCCCAGCTCTTGCGCGAGCCGGCATTGGGGGCGTGACGATAGGTGCGCAGCGCCTGGCCGTCGACGAAGGCGAGCGAGAGCGCGTTGACGATCTCGTCGCGGTCGAGCCCGAGCATGCCGGCGACGACCGCCGTCGAGGCGACCTTGACCAGGATGACATGGTCGATGCCGACCTTGTTGAAGGCGTTCTCCAGCGCCAGGCAGCCCTGGATCTCGTGCGCCTTGATCATCGCGGTCAGCACGTCGCGCATCGTCAGCGGCGCCTTGCCGGCGGCGACAGCGGTGCGCGACAGCCAGTCGGCGACGGCGAGGATGCCGCCGAGATTATCGGACGGATGCCCCCATTCGGCGGCAAGCCAGCAATCGTTGAAATCCAGCCAGCGGATCATCGTGCCGAAATTGAAGGCCGCCTGGATCGGGTCGAGCTGATAGGGCGTGCCCGGCACGCGGGCGCCGTTCGGCACGACCGTGCCGGGCACGACGGGGCCGAGCAGCTTGGTGCAGGCGGGATATTCCAGCGCCTCCATCCCGCAGCCCATCGTGTCGATCAGGCAGTTGCGGGCGGTCTCGTAGGCGAGGCTGCTCTCGACGCGATAGTTCAGCACGTAATCGGCGATATCGACCAGCACGCCGTCCGGAGCCGGACGCTCATTGTTGTTGAATGTCGCCATATCGGGCCGTTCCTCGCATCCACCGCCCGCCTTACCCGGCGTTCCGGCATTTATTGTCGACATAAACTGCATAAGACGACGCCGATGGCAAGCCTTTTTGCGGTATGATCTCAGAGATTGTCGACAATCATTTCGCGCAAAAGCACACCGCGGCACAGGGCGCGGGACCGCGAGCAACGCTTTCCGCGCCGCGCGTCGCGATCGTAGGAGATGCTTAGTCGCGCAGGTCGAGCGGCAGCGCCTTGGCTGCCGACAGCCGCCGTCATCGGCGCGCTGCCCAGCCGGAACCGACGGCTCTTCCGCGGCCCGGGAAAGCCGGGCGCCTGAAGCGGCGCCCGGAAACAATCTCAGATCGAGCGGGTGACGCCGCCGTCGACGCGCAGGTTCTGGCCGGTGATGTAGGCCGCATCCTTCGAGGCGAGGAAGGCGATCGTGCCGGCAATCTCGTCGCTGGTGCCGTAGCGCTGCATTGGCACGCTCTGCCGCCGCTCGTCGGTCGCCGGCAGGCTGTCGATCCAGCCGGGCAGCACGTTGTTCATGCGGATATTCTCGGCCGCATAGGTGTCAGCGAATATCTTCGTGAAGGATGCAAGCCCCGCCCGGAACACCGCCGAGGTCGGGAACATCGAACTCGGCTCGAAGGCCCAGGCCGTCGAGATGTTGATGATCGCACCGGCCTTCTGCTTCTGCATGATCGGCGTCACCAGGCGCGTCGGGCGGATGGCGTTGAGCAGATAGGTGTCCATGCCGCGGTGCCAATCCTCGTCGGTGATGTCGAGGATCGGCGCGCGCGGCCCGTGGCCGGCGCTGTTGACGAGCACGTCGACCCGACCCCAGCGCTCCATGGCGAGATCGACGAGGCGCTTCAGGTCGTCGTTCGACTGGTTGGAGCCGGTGACGCCGATGCCGCCGAGTTCGGCCGCCAACGCCTCGCCCTTGCCCGAGGAAGAGAGGATGCCGACGGCGAAGCCGTCCTGCGCCAGGCGCTTCGCCGCCGCGGCGCCCATGCCGCTCCCACCCGCGGTGACCAGAGCGACCTTGTCCACTGCCATTCCAACCTCCTGCATCGACTGACGCGAATCCGGTGATCTTCCTAGCATTCCAGCCGGGCTGTGACGAACCCGCCGCGGCGCTGGCCTGACCATCGCCATGCGCAACAAATTTGCATCCGGCCCACAGGATTGCAGCGCTTCTTTCGGCGCATCTGCATTATCCCTTCCGAGCTCCGCGAAACGAGGCCGCTCCGATGTCCAAGCTCGATCTCGACGCTCTGCAATCCGAGATGACCGCGTGGCGGCGCCATCTGCACGCGCATCCCGAATTCGGCTTCGAGGAGAAGCGCACCTCGGCCTTCGTCGCGGCGAAGCTGCGCGAATTTGGCCTGGACGAGGTCGTCGAAGGCATCGGCGGCACCGGCGTGGTCGGCACGCTGAAGCGCGGCAGCGGCAACCGCGCCATCGCCTTGCGCGCGGACATGGATGCGCTGCGCATCGCCGAGCAGAGCGAGCACCCCTATCGCTCGCAGACGCCCGGCGTGATGCATGCCTGCGGCCATGACGGCCATACCAGCATGCTACTCGGCGCGGCCAAGCTCTTGGCGGAGGAAGGCGGATTCGACGGCACCGTGCGCTTCCTGTTCCAGCCCGCGGAGGAATGGGGGCGCGGCGCGCTCGCCATGCTCGACGACGGGCTGATGGAACGCTTCCCCTTCGACGAGATCTACGGCCTGCACAATATGCCCGGCCTCGGCATCGGTCGGCTCGAGACGCGCGCCGGCTCCTTCATGTCGGCCGAGGACAATTTCGAGATCGTGCTGAAGGGTGTCGGCGGGCATGCCGCCCGGCCGCATTCCGGCAACGAGGCCCTCGTCGCCGCCTGCGCGCTGGTGATGCAGCTCCAGACCATCGTCTCGCGCCGCCTGAGCCCGGCGGACATCGCCGTGGTCTCCGTGACCGAACTGCTGACGGACGGCACCCGCAACGTGCTGCCGGGAACGGCGCGCATCCTCGGCGATGCCCGCAGCTTCCGCCCGCAGGTCAGCGCCGAGATCGAGCGCCAGATGGGCATCATCGCTGTTGGCACGGCCGAGAGCTACAACCTCGCCTGCGAGATCACCTATACCCGCGAGTTCGTGCCGCTGGTGAATGACGCGGCGCTCTCTCAGGAAGCGCTCGCCGCTGCCCGAAGCGTGCTCGGCGATGACCATGTCGCGATCGCCGCGGAGCCGATGACGGGCTCGGAGGATTTCGCCCGCTTCCTTGACCATGTGCCCGGCTGCTTCGCCTATGTCGGCAATGGCGAGGGCTCCGCCCCGCTGCACAACGCATCCTATGATTTCGACGATCGCGGCCTGATCCACGGCGCCCGCTTCCACGCCGCGATCGTCAGGCACAGGCTGGGCGCCGGCTGAGCTCCCGCCGCGCGAGAAGCAAATCCTTCCAGCGCGGCGCTCCGAGAAAGGAGCTCGCAAACATCCACTGATGTTTGGAATCAAACCCTACGCCCACCGGCGTAGAGAATGAGCCTGCCCTCGCCGCAAAGGCTGTCGAACAGGCTCATGCTTCACCATTCAGGCGCGCTTAGGCCGGCGCACGGCCCGCAGCGTGCTTTTGCCGCCGTCACCGCAATAGAACAGCTCGGCACCGTCCGATTCCAGGCCGGACAAGCCGACGCCCGAAGGCATGGCGAGCGCGTCGAGCCCCTTTCCGGTCGCGGGATCGATCCGCCGCAACTCGCTTTCGCCGTCTTCCCAGGTGCCGTGCCACAATTCGCCGTCGACCCAGGTCACGCCGGTGACGAAGCGGTTGGTCTCGATGCTGCGCAGCACCTTGCCCGTGGCCGGATCGACCTGGTGGATCTTGCGCTCGCGGTAATGGCCGACCCAGAGCGAGCCCTCGGCCCAGGCAAGGCCGGAATCGCCGCCCTTGCCTGGTGCCGGAATCGTGCCCAGCACGGAGCCGGTCCGTGGATCGATCTTCTGGATGCGGTCCTCGGCGATCTGGAAGAGATGCGTTCCGTCGAAGGCCGTGCCGGCATGGGCGGGGACGTCGATGGTTCTGATGACCTCGCCCTTGGCGGTATCGAGATGGTTCAGCCGGTCGCCGGAGGCGAACCAGACATGGGCGCCGTCGAAGCTGACGCCATGGACCTTCTCGACCCCGGGAAACGGGCCGTAAGTGCGGGCGATTTCGGCATTGGTTATGGTCATGGCGTTGCTCCAGCGCTTGTTGTGATGCCGGACCCTAGCCATCCGGCCAGGACGCCGGGAGTAACAAACTCGTCGCGAAACCCGGCATCGGCGGCATCACCCAGCGGCGCGCCCGCGCCTGCCCATAGGATTGGACCTTCCCGGCTTCGGCGAGGGCATCGAGCGCGCGCTGGACGCTGCGTTGGCTCGATCCGAGCGCCAGTGCGAGTGCGGAACTCGACCATGTCTCGCCATCGGCCATGAGGGCGAGCACCGTGGCATGCTTCTCCTCCACCGGCCGCGCCAGCACCACGATCCCGGTTGCGCGGCGTGGCGCGATGACGAAGCCGCGCTCCGTCGCATTGATCCGCGCCAGCGGTCGCAGCGCCGCGCGCAGTCGGCCGATCTCGACGCGCAACCGCGCCCGGTGGGATTCATCGGTGAAGCGCGAGCCGAAGGCGCTGGCGATCAGCACATCGCGCGGCGCATCCTTGGGCCAGGCCCCGGCCAGCGCCCGCAGCAGGGCGAAGAGCACCGGACGTGTCGCCAGCGAAACCGCGCTATTGCGGTCGCGCACGGCATTGCGGCAGGCATCGACGATCAGCGTTTGCGAAGCCTGCAAATCCTCGACCTCGGCGAGCAACAGGGGGCGCTCGGCACCATCAGCGATCAGGCGCGCGGCCGGTACTTCAAGCAGGTGGCGGGCGGCTTCGACCTCTGCGATCAGCGCCGGGATTCTGGCCTCGCCGGCTGCCTCTCGCGCTTCAATCAGATCGGCTCGCGCGTTCCGCACTTCCATCCGGCGCAAGGCAATGCCGGCGCGGGCCAATCCGTGGACGGCCTGCAGCGCGGCCGGAAGACGTGCCGGATCGATGCCGGCGAGGCGCTCGCCCGCATGGTCGAGCCGCCCAATCAGCAGCAGGCGACGAATGTCGAGCAGGCGCGCATGGGCGGCGTTCGCGCGGTCGCCATGGGCTTCGAGCACCGCGCCGGCTTCGTCGAGCCTGCCGGGCGGCCAGCCGAGATCGCGCGCCGCCAGGGCGACCTCCGCTTCGGCGACCGTGCAGCGGGCACGCGCGACTGCTTCGCTCGCGCCGAAGGCACGCGCGGCACGGCGCAGCAGGACTTTCGCACGAGCGAAATCGCCGAGCTGCGCCATCGCGATGCCGCGCAGCGCCAGGGCTGGCGCATCGTCGCGCAAGGCGACCCGGTTCAAAGCCCCCAGCGGGTCGCCTTTCGCCAAAGCCTGCGCCGCCGCCGTGATCAGCGAGTCCATCGGAATCCCGCCAAACTTGTCACTCCCACCGTCTGCCGCCCCCGCCTTACCACCGATCGTGACGCCGCATCGAGTGTCGAAGCGGCGCGGACATCCGGCGACAGGAGTGAAACATCATGACCAGTCATACGATCGGAACACGCGAAGAATGGCTTACCGCCCGGCTCGAATTGCTGGAGGCCGAGAAGGCGTATACGCGGCAGGGCGATGCGCTCGCGGAGCGACGGCAGGCGCTGCCCTGGGTCAAGGTCGAGAAGGACTATCTCTTCCAGACCGAACAGGGCGACGCTTCGCTCGCCGATCTCTTTCAGGGGCGCTCACAGCTTCTCGTCTACCATTTCATGTTCGGGCCGGACTACAAGGCCGGCTGCCCGTCCTGCTCGGCAATCGCCGACGGGTTCAACGGCTCGACCACCCATCTCGCCAACCACGACGTGATGCTCTGGGCGATCTCCCGGGCGCCGATCGACAAGCTCCTCGCCTTCCGCGAGCGGATGGGCTGGAGCTTCCCCTGGGCCTCGTCCGGCGAGAGCGACTTCAATTTCGACTACAACGTCTCCTTCACCGAAATGCAGGAGCGGACGCAGGGCGTCGACTACAATTTCCGCCACCAGCCGAAATTCGAATGGCGGGGGCCCGGCAACGAATTCGAACGCTCCTTCGCAACGATGGCCGGCGTGGACGTGCCGACCTATCACCGCGACCGGCCGGGGCTGAGCGCCTTCATCCGCGAGGATGGCGCGATCTACCACACCTATTCCAGCTATTCGCGCGGCGTGGACGGGGTCTGGGGCATGTATGCATGGCTCGACCGCGCACCGAAGGGCCGCAACGAGGCGCAGGGACCGTGGTGGCTCCATCGCGACCGCTACGCCGCCCGCCAAGCCGGGTCGTGAGCGTGACCCAAACGGGTTGCGAGACGGGTTCCGCGTCCGGTCACAAGATCGGGCGCGGGACTCCACTCGTTTTCTTCGGAATGGCCGCCCTGCTCTTCGCCGCCGCTACCGTCGCCACGATCCTGTCCTGCGCAGCAATGGAAACGATGGGCGCGGTGCCGATGGCCGGCGGCTGGCTGCTCTCCGGAATCTGGCTGCCGCTCTGCGGCCAGTCCTGGCTCGAAACCGCCGCCTGCTTCCTCGGCATGTGGTTCGCGATGATGGTGGCGATGATGCTACCATCCCTGACCCTGGTGCTGTGGCGCTACCAAGAGGCCGCCTTCAAAGCCGGAGCGAGCCGGCCCGGCGGGTTTGCTGCGCTGGCTGGCGCCGGTTATTTCGCTGTCTGGACCGGCCTGGGTCTTCCTGTCTTCCTGGTCGGCGCCGCCCTGGCACAGATCGCCTTGCAGTTTCCGGCGCTTAGCCGGCTCGGTCCGGCAGCCAGTGCCACCGTCGTACTGATGGCCGGTCTCTCGCAATTTTCGCGCCGGAAGGCCCGAAAGCTGGCGGGTTGCTCTGCGTCACGCCAACAGTCGCAGACCCCTCCCAACACCTTGGCAGCCCTTCGAGCCGGCGCCGCACTCGGCCTGCGCTGCTGCCTGTCCTGCATCGGCCCGATGGCGATCCTGATCGTGGGCGGGCTGATGGATCTGCCCTTGATGCTTTGCGTGACGCTCGCCATCACCGCCGAACGCCTGCTGCCGCCGGAGATGCGCATCGGCCAGGCGACAGGCGCCGGAATGTCCGTTGCCGGGCTGCTTTTATTCCTGCGGTCGCTCGGATGAACCTCTCGGCAAACCGCCCAATGGCGCTCAGTTTAGCACGGCGCCGGCAAAGCTCCTTGACGCAGGACAAATTCGTTGGTTCATTCACTTAAAGCATCAAGCAATGAAGTTGATGCATGAAAGGGATTGCCATGGCCCAACCCGCCAACCCCGAGGCTTCTCCCTGGCTCGGCGCCGCCGCATCGGCCGCCGCGCAATCACGCAGCGCCATTTTCGAGATGAGCCGGCAGGCCGAAAGCGCGGTCATCGACCCACGCGATGCTGGCGGCTTTCCCTCCGGGTGGCGCCGCGCCGTCGCCGCGCGGATCGCAACTCTGAACGCCTTGCCGGACCTCTCCGCGCATTATCTCGCCGGCGTGACCGACCCCGCGCTGCGCGGCCTCGCCGACCCCACTGAGGCCGGGCACGATGCCCGCGAGCGCAGCGTCATCACCTTCATGGATCGGGTCGCGACCCAGCCGCGGGCGGTGCAGGCCGAGGAGATCGAGGGGCTCAAGGCGGCCGGCGTGGCCGAGGCCGATATCGTCCGGCTCTGCGAACTCAATGCCTTCATGAGCTATCAGTGCCGCGTCCTCGCCGGGCTCGCGGCTCTCAAGGGAGCTTCCGCATGAGCCGGGTCGTGCATCGCTTCACCCGCAACGTGCCGGACTGGCAGCCGCGGGTGACCCCGGTCGACCTGACCAAGGCGAGCCCCGAGCAGCTCGACGCGCTGAAGGTCACGCCGTCCAACACCAAGGTCTCGGACTATGTGCTGGTGCTGGCGCATGATCCGGAGACGCTCAACGTGCGCTCGCCGCTGTTCAACGGGATCATGTACGATCCCGGCGGCCTGAGCCGGGCCGAGCGCGAGCTGGGCGCGATCGGTGCCTCGGTGGTCAACCGCTGCATCTACTGCGCTGCCGTCCATGCCGCCCGCCACGCGCAGCTCAGCAAGGACACGGCCGTCACCGACGAATTGTTCGCCAATGGCGAGAAGGCCAAGCTCGGCCCGCGCGACCAGGCGATCTTCGACTATTCGGTCAAGCTCTCGCAATCGCCGCCGGCGGTGACCGAGGCCGATACGGCCCGCCTGCGCGAGGCCGGCCTGGACGAGGCCGAGATCGTCGATCTCATCCTGTCCACGGCCCTGTTCGGCTGGGCCAACCGATTGATGCACATCCTCGGCGATCCGGTCCGCAAAGACGGATGATATGAGCCGCCTCAAGATCCTCGAGGCCTATCTGCAGGTCGCCTCGCTCGGCAGCGTCACGGCGGCAGCGAAGCATCTGGGCGTGTCCCAGCCTTCGGTCAGCCGCATGATCCAGGAGCTGGAGCGCGATCTCGGCCAGCCGCTGTTCGAGCGTGTCGGCCAGCGTCTCGTGCTGACGCAGAAGGGCATGGTGCTGCGCGACGATGTCGAGCGGGCGCTGGCCGGCTTCGTGAATCTGTGGGAGCGCGCCCGCGAGGTGATCGGAGAGGCCGAGCCGCCGATCCGGATATCGGCGGTATCGTCGCTCGCCTTCGGCCTGCTGACCGATGCCTGGAACGGGGCGGATGCGCCGCGGCTCGCGATCGAGGTCGAGAATCCCGATCGTGTACAGAACGCCGTGATCTCCGGCGATGCGCAGTTCGGCGCGACCAGCGCGCCGCTGCTGCACCGGGACCTCGCGCTCGAATGGCTGGGCACGGCACCTTGCGTGCTCGCAGTGCCGGAGAGCGATCCGCTCGCCCGGATCGAGGGGCCGATCGATCTTCATGCCCTGGCGGGGCGGGACCTCGTTGGCATGTCCCTGCGCCGCGGCTTTCCGGCGCGCATCCGCGCAGCGCTCCACGCGGCCAATGTCGATGTCCGGGTCCGGATCCGCACGACCTCGACCATGAACGTGCTGTCCTTCATCCGGGCCGGCGCCGGCATTGCCATCGTCGAGCCGTTGACGCTGACCGGAAACCCGACGCCGGGCATCCGCATCAAGCCGCTGGCAACCTCGATCCCCTATTGCTTCGGTGTCGTCACCGCGCGCGGCGTCATCATCTCAGACAAGGCGCGCGACTTGATCGCCGCGCTCAGGACGAGCGCCGAGAGGCGGCTCGCCGATTTCAACCTGATCCCGCCCGAAGAGCACCATGCGCTCCTCGCCTCGCTGACCAAACAGGAGACGCGGCTGTGACCACGAAACAGGCCGGGGCGCCGGAGGGGCTGGACGCGCTGAACCGGCGCGTCGCCCGCGAACTCGAACTGCTGACCTTGCCGGCCGCCCCCTGGGTGCCGGAGCGCAGCGTCGAGGGCGCGCCGGTGCTCGACGTCGCGATCATCGGTGCCGGCATGGCCGGACTCGCGGCTGCCGCCGCCTTCCGCAATATCGGCCTGCGCGCCGTCAATTTCGACCGGCGTCCGCAGGGCTTCGAAGGTCCCTGGGCGACCACGGCGCGGATGGAGACGCTGCGCTCGCCGAAAACCCTGACGGGGCCTGCGCTCGGCATCCCCTCGCTGACCTTCCGTGCCTGGTATGAGGCGCAGTTCAGCGCGGCGGACTGGGAGGCGCTCGACAAGATCCCGCGCCTGATGTGGATGGACTATCTGCGCTGGTTCCGCGAGGTTCTCGCCCTCGATATCCGCAACGGCCACGAGATCGCGATGATCCATCTCGGCCCCGAGCATGCGACGCTGGAGATCGATGCACCCGCAGGCCGCCGGCGCGTGCTGGCGCGCCATGTCGTGCTCGCGACCGGCCGCGACGGGCTCGGCGGCCCGGCCGTGCCGGAGATCGCGGAGAACCTGCCGCGCGAGCGCTGGGCCCATTCCTCGGACAATAACGACTATGCCCTGCTTCGCGGCAAGCGCGTCGCGATCATCGGCGCGGGCGCTTCGGCGATGGACAGCGCCGGCACGGCGCTCGAAGCCGGCGCGGCCAGCGTCGACCTGCTGATCCGCCGCCGCGACATCCCCCGAATCAACCGAGGCAAGGGCATGGGCCATCCCGGCTCCATCGCCGGCTATCGCCATCTGCCAGACGCCTGGAAATGGCGGATCAACAGCTATGTCGCCCGCGAGCAGGTGCCACCGCCGCGCGCCAGCGTGCTACGCGTCTCGCGTCATCCCAACGCCTTCTTCCGGCAGGGCACCGCGCTGCTCTCGGCCCGGATGGAGGGCGACGAAATCGTGGTCGAGACCAGCGCCGGCACGATGCGCTTCGACTTCATGATCTTCTCGACCGGCTTCAAGGTCGATTGGGGCACCCGGCCCTTCCTCCGGGAGATCGCGGCTTGCGCCCGCAACTGGATCGATCGCGGGATGCCCGAGGACGCCGAACCCGGTCTCGGCGCCATGCCCGATCTCGGCCCGGCCTTCGAATTCCAGCCGAAGGTGCCCGGCACCTGCCCCGGGCTCGAGCGCATCCATTGCTTCTGCTATCCGGCGATGATGTCGCACGGCACGGTTTCCGGCGACATCCCGGCGATCAGCGATGGCGCCGAGCGGCTGTCGCAGGCTATCGCCTCCAGCCTCTTCCGCGAGGATGTCGAGGAGCATTTCCAGCGCGGCCAGGCGTATTCCGAGCCCGAGATCTTCGGCGACGAATGGGTGCCGATCCTGCCCGAGCCGGCGAAGGTGCCGGTCTGATGCTCGGGTGGCTGCTCCAGCGCGTCGCGCAGGCGCTCCTCGTCATCTTCGCGATGTCGCTCGTGGTCTTCCTCGGGCTGCATGCCGTCGGCAACCCCGCCGATCTCCTGCTGGCGCCGGACGCGACGCAGATCGAACGGGCGGAACTCATAGCACGCCTCGGCCTCGACCGGCCGCTCTGGGAGCAATATCTCAACTTCGCGAGCAGCGCCCTGCAGGGCGATCTCGGCCGCAGCTTCGTCTATAACGTGCCGGCGGTGACGCTGATCCTGCAGCGCCTGCCGGCGACGCTGGAGCTCGCCTTCGCCGCGACCATCTTCGCGATCATCCTGGGCGTGCCGCTCGGGCTCTATGCCGGGCTCTATCCCGAGCGCGCCTTCTCGAAGCTGATCCAGACCGGCAGCATCCTCGGCTTCTCGCTGCCGACCTTCTGGGTCGGGCTCCTGCTCATCATGACCTTCAGCGTCTCGCTCGGCTGGCTGCCGGCAAGCGGGCGCGGCGAGACGGTGCGCGTCTTCGGCGTCGAATGGTCGTTCCTGACGCTGAACGGCTGGCGCCACCTGCTGCTGCCGGCGATCAACCTGTCGCTGTTCAAGGTCTCGCTGGTGATCCGCCTGACACGCGCCGGCGTGCGCGAGGTGCTGCCGCTCGACTATGTCCGCTTCGCCCGCGCCAAGGGGCTGCGTCGCGGCCGGATCGTGGTGATGCATATCCTGCGCAACATCATGATCCCGCTGGTGACGGTGCTCGGGCTCGAACTCGGCTCGACCATCGCCTTCGCGGTGGTGACCGAGAGCATCTTCGCCTGGCCGGGCTCGGGCAAACTGATCCTCGACAGCATCAACGCGCTCGATCGACCGGTGGTGACGGCCTATCTGCTGGTGGTGGTGACGCTCTTCGTCATCATCAACCTCGTCGTCGACATCCTCTACCGCTTCCTCGATCCGCGCGTCCGCGAGGAGGCCTCGGCATGACCACGGTTCCCGCCGCCTCCGCCCGTCGCCCCGCGAACAGTGCGCTCCGACGCTTCCTGCGCGCGCCCTCCGCCCTGATCGGGCTCGGCCTGCTGGCGCTGCTCGTCATCGGCGCAGTGTTCGCGCCGCAGATCGCGCCGCAGAACCCGTTCGACCTCGCCGCCATCGACGTGCTCGACGCCCGCATGATGCCGGGCTCCGTATCGTCGGGTGGAGACATCACCTATCTGCTGGGCACGGACGGACAAGGCCGCGACCTGTTCTCCGCGATCCTCTACGGGCTCAGGACCAGCCTCACCGTCGGTGTCGGCTCGGCACTGCTCGCCGGCCTGATCGGTATCCTGCTCGGGCTGATCGCGGCCTGGAGCGGCGGCTTCATCGATGCGCTGATCATGCGCCTCGTCGACCTCATCATGTCGCTGCCCTCGATCCTGATCGCGCTCCTGATGCTGGCGCTGCTGGGCAGGGGCATCGGCAATGTCGTGCTGACCCTCGTCCTGCTGGAATGGGCCTATTACGCCCGCACCGCCCGCGCCCAGGCGCTGGTCGAGCGCAAGCGCGATTATTTCGAGGCGGCGCGCGGTCTCGGCCTGCCAACCTCGCGCATCCTGCTGCGCCATGTCCTGCCTAACTGCCTGCCGCCGCTGCTGGTGATCGCCGCCTTGCAGGTCGCACGCGCCATCACGCTGGAGGCGACGCTGTCCTTCCTCGGACTCGGGGCGCCGGTGACGCAGCCCTCGCTCGGCCTGCTGATCGCCAACGGCTTCCAGTTCATGCTGTCCGGCGAATACTGGATCAGCTTCTTCCCGGGCCTGACGCTGCTCGCCGCCATCGTCGCGATCAACCTCGTCGGCGACCGCCTGCGCGAGGTGCTCGATCCGAGGGCGCTGAAATGACCGCGCCTCTCCTGGAAGTGCGCAACCTTCGTACGCGTTTCCGCACCGATCGCGGCGATCTCGACGCCGTGCGCGACGTCTCCTTCACCTTGCGGGCCGGCGAAACGCTCGGCCTCGTCGGCGAAAGCGGCTCGGGCAAGTCGGTCACCGGCTTCTCGATCATGGGGCTGATCGACCTCCCCGGCCGGATCATCGGCGGCGAGATCCTGTTCCGGGGGCAGGACCTGACCAAGCTCGACGAGGAAGCCATGCGCCGCCTGCGGGGCAACCGCATCGCCATGGTCTTCCAGGATCCGATGATGACGCTGAACCCGGTACTCCGGATCAGCACGCAAATGATCGAGACGGTCCGCGCGCATGAGAGCGTTGACGAGGCCACGGCGCGCGTCCGGGCGCGCGACCTGCTCGGCGCCATGGGCATCCCGAGCCCGGAAGCCCGGCTCGACGCCTATCCGCACCAGCTCTCCGGCGGCATGCGCCAGCGCGTCGCCATCGCCATCGCGCTGATCAACAAGCCCGACCTGATCATCGCCGACGAACCGACGACCGCGCTCGACGTCTCGATCCAGGCGCAGATCCTGGCCGAGGTGCAGCAATTGACCCGCGAGAGCGGCACCGCCCTGCTCTGGATCACGCATGATCTCTCGGTGATCGCCGGGATCGCCGACGAGATCGCGGTGATGTATGCCGGCCGCATCGTCGAGCAGGGCAGCATAGATGCCGTGCTCGACCAGCCGAGCCATCCCTATACGGCCGGGCTGATCGGCAGCCTGCCGGGGGCGAGCACGCCGGGCTCGATGCTGGTCCAGATTCCCGGCACGACTCCCGACATGGTCGATCCGCCCCTGGGCTGCGCCTTCGGGCCGCGCTGCGCCCGCCGCGACGACGCTTGCGAGCGCCAGCCCGCTTTCACGGAAAGCGCGCATCGCTTGCGCTGCTTCCATCCGCTGTCTGGCCCCGCCTCGACCGCCGAGGTGTCGGCATGACCGTGACCGCCACACCCTCCGCGCCCGCGCTCGAGACGCGTAAGCTGACCCGGCATTTCGGCCGCGCCGACGGGCTCGCGGTCAAATTGCACCTGGCCAAGCGACGGCCGATCATCCACGCGCTCGACGGTATCGACCTGACCATACCGACAGGGGAATTCGTCGGGCTAGTCGGCGAATCCGGCTCCGGCAAATCCACGCTCGGGCGCATCGCCGCCGGCCTGCTGCCGCCGAGCACAGGCGAGGTCGCGGTCTTCGGGCGCTCGCCGCAGGGCGACCGCTCGGTGCATCGCGACGTGCAACTGATCTTCCAGGACCCGCAGGCGAGCCTCAACCCACGGATACGGGTCGCGGAAGCGATCGGCGAGGCGCCGCTGGTCCATGGCATCGCGAGCCGGTCCGAGATCGACGACTATGTCTGCGCGCAGATGCGCCGGGCCGGGCTCGACCCCGCCTATCGCCAGCGCTTCCCGCACCAGTTCTCCGGCGGCCAGCGCCAGCGCATCTCGATCGCCCGCGCGCTCGCGCTGCAGCCGCGCTTCCTGGTCTGCGACGAATCCGTCGCCTCGCTCGACGTCTCGATCCAGGCGCAAATCCTCAACCTGTTCATGCAGCTCCGGCGTGAGCTGGACCTGACCTATCTTTTCATCAGCCACGACCTGCGCGTCGTCCAGCACATCGCCGACCGCGTCGTGATCATGTATCTCGGCCGCATCGTCGAGGATGCGCCGGCGGCCCGGTTCTTCGCCCATCCAAATCACCCCTATACGCAAGGGCTGCTGGCGGAGATCCCCGACCTCAAGCAGCGGCGGCGCGTCTATGCCCCGGTCAAGGGCGAGATCCCGAGCCCGGCCGCCCCGCCGCCCGGCTGCCATTTCCACCCACGCTGCCCGGCCGCCTTCGACCGCTGCCGCGTCGAAAGACCCGCCCTGCGCGAGATCGCGCCGGGCCATCGTTCCGCCTGCCACCTCAACGACGCGTCCGCGGCTTCAACCCGCGCGCAAACAGGAGAGATCGCATGACCAAACTGAGCACGCTTGCCCTGTCCGCGGCGCTGATCGCCTTCGCGGGCGCCGCCGCGGCGGAAGACCTGCGCATCGGCTTCGCCGACCCGGTCTCGGCGATCGATCCGCAGCTCAACAACTATGCCGGCGACCACTCGGTGGCGCAGCATTTCTTCCCTGCCATCGTCGCGCAGAAGACGATCGGCGGCATGGCTCCGGGCCTCGCAACCGCCTGGAAGAACACCTCGCCGACCACCTGGGAATTCAAGATCCGCGACAAGGCTGTCTGGACCGACGGCAAGCCGGTAACGGCCGAGGACATCGCCTTTTCCTATGAGCGCGCCCAGAACGTTCCGGGCTCGGTCGCCAGCTTCAAGAGCTTCCTGCGCAGCGTCGCCAAGGTCGAGGTCAAGGACCCGCACACGCTGATTGTCACCACCAAGCAGCCGGACCCGCTGCTGCCCATCAACATCTCCAGCATCTATATCGTCAGCAAGCATATCGGCCAGACCGCAACCACTGACGACTACAACAGCGGCAAGGCGATGGTGACGGACGGCCCCTATGCTTTCGTGAGCTACACGCCGGGCGACCGCATCGAGATGAAGCGCAACGACACCTACTGGGGCGAGAAGGCCGAGTGGGACAAGGTGAGCTATCGCTACATCGCCAACCCTGCAGCGCGCACCGCGGCGCTGCTCTCGGGCGATGTCGACATGATCGACAAGGTCTCCTTCTCCGATATCGAGAAGCTGGAGAAGAATCCCAAGGTCAAGGTCTGGTCCTATCCCGGCCTGCGCGCGCTGATCCTGCAGCCGAGCTTCAACCCGGCGCCGTCGAAGTTCATCACCGACAAGGCCGGCAAGCCGCTCGACAAGAATCCGCTGCTCGACGTGCGCGTGCGCCGGGCGCTCAACATGGCGATCAACCGCGAGGCCATCGCAGACCGCGTCGCGCGCGGCGGCGTCACCGTCGCGACGCAATGGATGCCGGCCGACACCTTCGGCTACAATCCGGATTACGCCAAGATCGCGGTCGATCCGACCAAGGCCAAGGCGCTGCTGGCCGAGGCCGGTTATCCCGACGGCTTCAAGCTGACCATGCATGTGCCGGGCGAGCGCTATCCGCTAGCGCCGGAGACCGCGCAGGCCGTCGCCCAGTTCTGGACCCGCATCGGCGTCGAGACCCAGGTCGAGGTCGTGCCCTTCTCGGTCTATGTCACCGGCGCGAACAAGAACGAATACGCGATGAGCGTGATCGGCTGGGGCAACGGCACCGGCGAAGGCACCTATGCGATGACCTCGATCCTCGCGACGAACGACAATGCTCGGGGGCTCGGCGCCTCGAATTGGGGCCGCTACAGCAATCCGAAGCTGGACGAGGCCCTCGCCAAGGCCGGCGCCGAGTTCGACGACCCCAAGCGCGAGGCGATCATCAAGGATGCCGTCAAGGTGGTGATGGACGATGTCGGGATCATCCCGCTCTACCATTACAAGAACATCTGGGCGAGCCGGCCGGACCTCAAGGTCGTGCCCTGGAACAGCGACCGCACCGTCGCCATGCAGGTCAGCAAGGCGAAGTAAGGACGCTGCCATGCCCGCCGCCTTCGCGATCAGCCCCGCCATCGACCTGATCGACGTGTCTCGCCGGATTGTGCTCTCCGGGCTGCCGGCGGGCGCGGAAGTGATCATCGCGACGGAGACCCCGCGCGATGGTCATGTTTGGCGAGCTGAGGCGGTGTTCACGGCCGCGGCGGACGGCAGCATCGACCTCGGACGCAACGCGCCGTTGGGGGGCGGCTATGAGGGCGTTGCGGCGATGGGGCTGATCTGGGCGCAGACCGGCAGCGGGGAACTGTTCCCTTCCGACCTGTCCCTCCCGCTCGAAACCACGCTCACCGCCCATATCGGCGGTGAGCTGATAGCGTCCGGGCATTTCAGCCAGATCCTGATGGCGGAGGGCGTGACGCGGCATCCCCTCGCCGAGGACGGACTCGTCGGGACGCTGTTCCTGCCGGCCGGCGAAGGCCCGCATCCGGCGATCATGATCCTCAATGGCTCGGGAGGCGGCATCAACGAGCCGCGCGCCGCACTCTGGGCCTCGCGGGGCGTGGCCGCGCTGGCGCTCGGCTATTTCGGCGCGCCCGGCCTGCCGAAATACATCTCGAACACCCCTCTCGAATATTTTGCGCGAGGGCTCGACTGGCTACGCGCCCGCGTTCGCCCGAAAAACGATTTCGTCGCCGTCGCAGGGCAGTCGCGCGGCGGCGAACTCGCGCTCCTGCTCGGTGCGACTTTCCCCGACAAGGTCTCGGCCGTGCTGGGCTATGTGCCGAGCGCCTTCGTGCACGGCGGGCAGGCGGCGGCCGACCCGGCTCCGGGGCTCGGTCGTGACGGTCCCTGCTGGACTTTGGGCAGCAAGCCGCTCGTCCATCAATGGCAGGACAACGCCACGGCGAGTTGGAAACCCTATGACGATGCAACGGATATGCGCCGCAATGCCGATGCGATGCGCACCGCCCTCGGCGATCCCCCGGCCATGGCCAGCGCCCGCATCCCGGTGGAGCGGATCGCCGGGCCGGTGCTACTGCTGTCCGGCGGCGATGACGGCGCCTGGCCCTCGGACCTCTATTCGCTGATCGTACAGACGAGCCTACTAGCGGCCGGACATCGGCACGAGGTTCTCTGGAAGAATTGGCCTGCAGCCGGCCACTCCATCCTGTTTCCCTACACGCCTGCGACCCGCATCGCCCATCGCCACCCACTCAGTGGCATCGCGACGACGATGGGCGGCAGCCCCGCCGCCAATGCCGAGGCGAATGCCGACGCCTGGGAGGCGGCCCTTGCCTTCGTCCGGCGTCACAGTGGACAGGCCGGCTGAAATCGGGCCGAGTTCCGCTAGGCAATCGCGCGGGACCACCGAGGGCCGGGCAGGTAACCACAGGCGCGATCTGCCACCTCTTGTGCGGGCGAGAATTTTAACGTCATGGTCGCGCTGACTCCGCGCTGGTGACACGCTACTGCTGTGCCGGCTCACCATGACCTCGGCTCACCGGATCGCGAATGGTTTCTGTAGCGCTGAAGACGGTTTCGAAGACCTGGGGCGGAACGGCCGCTGTCGATGCCATCAGCTTCACCGTCGAGGGCGGCAATCTCGTCGCGCTGCTCGGTCCCTCCGGCTGCGGCAAGTCGACCACGCTCCGGCTGATCGCCGGCCTCGAGGACACGAGCAGCGGCACGATCGAGATCGGCGGGCGCGACGTCACCCATGCCTCGCCCTCGCAGCGCGGCATCGCCATGGTGTTCCAGAACTATGCGCTGTTCCCGCACCTCAGCGTCGCCGAGAACATCATGTTCGGCCTCAAGGTCCGCAAGGTCGGGCGTGCCGAGCGCGATGAGCGCCTCGCCCGCGCCGCCGCGATCCTCGGCCTGTCCGCCCTGCTCGAACGCAAGCCCTCGCAGCTCTCCGGCGGCCAGCAGCAGCGCGTCGCGCTCGGCCGCGCCATCGTCGCCGAGGCGCCGGTCTGCCTGATGGACGAGCCGCTCTCCAATCTCGACGCCCAGTTGCGCGTCGAGATGCGCCGCGAAATCCGCGAGTTGCAGCAGCGGCTCGGCATGACCATGGTCTATGTCACGCATGATCAGGTCGAGGCCATGACCATGGCCGACCAGGTCGTGCTGATGCGCAACGGCCGGATCGAGCAGGATGCCCCGCCCGATGTGCTCTACGAGAACCCGGCGACGATCTTCGCGGCCCGCTTCGTGGGCACGCCGCCGATGAACGTGGTGCCGCTCGCGACCATGCAGGCGCGCGGCGGCCCGATCACTGCTCCTGATGGACTCGACCCTGCGAGCCTTGCCGTCGGCATCCGTCCGGAGATGGTCGAAATCACCGGAACCGGAAGCGGCGTCGAGGCCGATGTCGTCGCAGTCGAATATCTCGGCTCCGACACGTTGCTGGAAACCCGCGTCGACGGGCATTCCTTCATCGTCAAGCGGCCGGGAAAAGTTCGGGCCACAGCCGGCGAAAAGATCTACATCACGTTGTCACAATCGGCGCTGCACTGGTTCGACCAGGCGTCGGAACGGAAGGTGGTTCGCAACTGAACCGGCCGGAGCGTCGGACGCGCGGACCATCCCAGCAAGGGAGAGAGGACATCATGGACAGGCGTGAATTTCTTGGCGGCACGGCCGCCCTCGCAGGCGCAACCACGCTACCCGGCATCGCCCGGGCGCAGAGCACCGAGCTTTCGTTCTTCTATCCGGTCGCCGTCGGCGGGCCGATCACCAAGCTGATCGACACCTACGCCGCCGGCTTCGAAAAGGACAATCCGTCGGTCAAGCTGAAGCCGATCTATGCCGGCACCTATCAGGAAACCATCGTCAAGGCTCTGACCGCGCATAAGAGCGGCACGCCGCCGGTTCTCTCGGTGCTGCTTTCGACCGACATGTTCACGCTGATCGACGAAGAGGCGATCGTGCCCTTCGACGACTTCGTCAAGACCGACGAGGACAAGAAGTGGCTCGCCAGCTTCTATCCCGGCTTCATGGAGAACAGCCAGACCGGCGGCAAGACCTGGGGCATCCCGTTCCAGCGCTCCACCGTCGTGCTCTACTGGAACAAGGAGCTGTTCAAGGAAGCCGGGCTCGACCCAGAGAAGCCGCCGAAGACCTGGGCCGAGCAGGTCGAGTTCGCGCAGAAGCTGACCAAGCGCGACGCCGCCGGCAACACCACGCAATGGGGCATCCAGATCCCCTCCTCGGGCTTCCCCTACTGGCTGTTCCAAGGCCTGACCACGCAGGCCGGCGCGATCCTCGCCAATGCTGCGGGCGACAAGACCGATTATGCCAATCCGGGCGTCGTCGAGGCGCTGCAGTACTGGGTCGACCTCGCGCAGAAGCACAAGGTCCATCCGCCCGGCATCACCGAATGGGGCACCACGCCGCGCGACTTCTTCGAGAAGAAGATCGCGATGATGTGGACCACCACCGGCAACCTCACCAATGTCCGCGCCAACGCCAAATTCCCCTTCGGCGTCGGGGTGCTGCCGGCCGGCAAGAAGCCGGGCAGCCCGACTGGCGGCGGCAACTTCTACCTGTCGAAGAAGGCCACCAAGGCCGAGCAGGAAGCCGCCTTCAAGTTCGTGCGCTGGATCACCACGCCCGAGCGCGCCGCGCAATGGAGCGCCGATACCGGCTATGTCGGCGTGACGCCGGCCGCCTACGAGACCGAGGCGATGAAGAAATACGTCGCCGACTTCCCGCAGGCGATCGTCGCGCGCGACCAGCTCTCGAGCGCGGTGGCCGAGCTCTCGACCCATGAGAACCAGCGCGTCACGAAGGCGCTGAACGACGGGTTGCAGGCGGCGCTAACCGGCACCAAGGCGCCGCAAAAGGCGATGGAGGAGGCGCAGGCCGAGGCTGAGCGCATCCTCAAGGCCTATCGCTGATCTCGCTGCAATGACGAACCGCGCGACCGCGACGCTCCATGGCTGGCTGCTGCTGCTGCCGGCCATGGCCTGCCTGGCCCTGTTTACGCACTGGCCCGCGGTCGCGAGCTTCATCGAGAGCTTCTATTCGACACCGAAGGCGCGCCGCCCGGCGCGCTTCATCGGGCTCGACAACTACCAGCAGTTGCTCGCCGACCCGATCTTCTGGAAGGCGCTGAGCAACAATCTCTGGTTCGCGCTGGGCACCATTCCGACCTCGATCGCGCTGGCGCTCCTGATGGCGGTCTGGGTCAACGACCGGATTGCGGGGCGCACGCTCGTCCGCATGGCCTATTTCACGCCGACGATCCTGCCGATGATCGCGGTCGCCAATATCTGGCTGTTCTTCTACACGCCGCAATACGGGCTGCTGGAGCAGATCACCGGCCTGTTCGGCGCGCGCTCGACCAATTGGCTGGGCTCGCAGGACACTGCGCTCTACGCCATCACCATCGTCGCGATCTGGAAGGAAGCCGGCTTCTTCATGATCTTCTACCTCGCGGCGCTGCAGGCGATCCCGCCGAGCCTCGGGGAGGCTGCGGCAATCGAGGGCGCCTCGCGCTGGACGTTCTTCCGGCGCATCCAGTTCCCGCTGCTGATGCCGACGACGCTGTTCGTGCTCATCAATGCCGTGATCAACGCCTTCCGCATGGTCGATCATATCGTGGTGATGACGCGCGGCGGCCCGGACAATGCGACGACGCTGCTGCTCTACTACATCTACCAGGTCGGCTTCGGCTTCTGGGACACGGCCTATGCGGCGACGCTGACCTGCGTGCTGCTGGCTCTGCTCGCGCTCGTCGCCTTCGTCCAGTACGGCTGGCTCGAACGCAGGACGCATTATCAATGAGCGCCGCGCCCCACCCTGCCCCGACCGCGACGCGCAGCGATCCCTATGCTCCGAAGGGGCTTGCGCTCACGCTGGAATCGACCGGCGCGATCCTGCTCGCGCTGCTCTGGGTTCTGCCGCTGGCCTATGCCGTATGGGCGGCATTCCATCCGGCCGAATACACCACGCGCTTCGTGCTGACCGCGCCATTGACGCTCGACAATTTCACGCGTGCCTGGGCGGCCGCGCCCTTCGCCCGCTATTTCCTCAACACCTTCATCCTGGTCACCCTGATCCTCGTCTTCCAGATCGTGCTGGGCACGCTCGCTGCCTATGCGCTGGCGCGGCAGGATTTCTGGGGCCGCGACATCGCCTTCGTGCTGATCCTGGCGCAGCTCATGATCATGCCGGACGCGCTGATCGTCGAGAACTACCGCACGCTCGCCAAGGTCAACCTGATCGACACGATCCCGGCGATCGCCCTGCCCTATATCGCCTCCGCCTTCGGCATCTTCCTGCTGCGGCAGACCTTCAAGACCGTGCCGAAGGAACTCGACGACGCCGCGCGCGTCGAGGGCGCGAGCCCTTTGCAGGTGCTGATGCGGGTCTATGTGCCGCTGGCGAAGCCGACCTATGTCGCCTATGGCCTCGTCTCGGTGAGCTATCACTGGAACAACTTCCTCTGGCCGCTGCTGGTGACCAATTCCGTCGAGTCGCGGCCGCTGACGGTCGGCTTGCAGGTCTTCTCCTCGGCCGACCAAGGCATCGACTGGGCGGTGATCTGCGCGGCAACGCTCATGACCTCGGCGCCGCTGCTCGTCGGCTTCCTGCTGTTCCAGCGCCAGTTCGTGCAGAGCTTCATGCGCGCGGGCATCAAGTAGAAGCTCGCCGATGAAGCTGATCACCTGGAACATCCAGTGGGCCCGTGGCGTCGACGAGAAGGTCGATCCGCATCGCATCATCCACCACGCCCGGCAGATGGCGGATTTCGACGTGCTCTGCCTGCAGGAGGTCGCGGCGAACTTCCCCGATCTCGACGGCAATGACCGCACCGACCAGTTCGCCCTGTTCAGCGAACTCCTGCCCGGTTTCACCGCGATCGAGGCGATCGGTGTCGATGTCCCGGATGGCGAAGGCGGCCGCAAGCGCTTCGGCAACCTCATCCTGTCGCGATTGCCTGTGGCGCAGGCCTTGCGCCATGTCCTGCCCTGGGAAGCGGCTGAGACGCGCAACATGCCGCGCGTGCTGGTCGAGGCCATGGTCGAGACGCCGTTCGGCCCGATCCGGGTGATGACGACCCATCTGGAATATTCGTCGCCTGTTCTGCGGGCTGCACAGGTCGATGGCATCCGGCAGATCCAGCGCATGGCGGCCGCGCGACAGGCGACGCCGCGCCAGCCCGGCCCGCACACCTATGCGCCGACGCCGAACGCCGCGAGCGCGATCCTCACCGGCGATTTCAACATGCGCCCGGACGATGCCGGAATGGCACAACTGCTCGCGCCGTTCGCCGGTGACGTGCCGCCGCTGGTCGATCTTTGGCCAGTGTTGAAGGGCGAAGAGGCGCATCCGCCCTCCGCCTTCATCTGCGATCAGACCTATGGCCCGCCGGGCTGCCTCGACTTCGTGCTGGCGACGCCGGATCTCGCAGAGCGAGTGCGCTCGATCACCTACGACATCGAGACCCGCGCCTCGGACCACCAGCCGATCCTGGTCGAATTCGACCTCGGATGATCTTCACCCGGCAGGATCACCAGCGGCTCGACGCCATCCTGCGTGAGGCCGCCCGCCGCGAGGTGATGCCGCGTTTCCGCCGGTTGGCTGCTGACGATATCCGCGCCAAGCAGAACCCGGTCGATGTCGTCACGGAAGCCGACGAGGCTGCCGAACGCTTCATCTGCGCCGAGCTGGCGAGGGCCTTTCCGGGCGCGGCGCTGATCGGCGAAGAGGCGGTGACGAAAGACCCGTCCCTGCTCTCGAAGCTTTCCGAAGCCGAGCTTGCCTTCGTCATCGACCCGATCGACGGCACGCTGAACTATGCCAGCGACCTCTCGCTCTTCGCGGTGATGGCCGCGGTCATCGTCCGCGGCGAGATCGTCGCCGCCGTGATCCATGACCCGACTGCCCATGACAGCGCCATGGCCCTGCGCGGCGAGGGAGCTTGGATGGGCGCTGCTGATGGCACGAGCCGCGACCTGCGCGTCGCTCCGGCCGTCGCGACGCGACACATGAACGGCATGGCGAGTTGGCAATACTTCCCCGAGCCGCTGCGCAGTACGTTGCCCGGCCGCTTCCCAGCCTTCCTCGAAGTCGGCTCGCTGCGCTGCTGCGGGCAGGAATATCGGCTGGCCGCGGCGGGACGCCTGCAATTCCTGCTCTACGGCGTCCTCAACCCCTGGGACCATGCGCCGGGCGTGCTGCTCTACAGCGAAGCTGGCGGCCATGTGCGCCTGCTCGACGGCCGGCCCTATTCGCCGACCGAGCGCCCGGCCGGCTTGCTCTGCGCGCCCGATGAGGCGAGCTGGCAGGAGATCAGATCGATCCTGCTGGATTGAGCGACGTCGATCGCAGCTTAGTCCTCTTCATCGCGCTGGCGCGGACCTTCCCCGAGGATCTCGCGCTTCCCGGCGTGGTTTGCGGGCCCGACGATGCCCTCGTTCTCCATGCGCTCCATGATGGAGGCGGCGCGGTTGTAGCCGATCTGGAGGCGGCGCTGGATATAGGAGGTCGAGGCCTTCTTGTCGCGCAGCACGACCGCGACCGCCTGCT